>Ga0194131_10000011_pt1 | contig 258550 bp, 242 predicted proteins | sample TA2KigO120mmetaG_FD_148631 | JGI IMG/M metagenome (GOLD analysis project Ga0194131, IMG submission 148631) | Freshwater microbial communities from Lake Tanganyika, Tanzania - TA2015053 Kigoma Offshore 120m | ecosystem: Environmental > Aquatic > Freshwater > Lake | place: Tanzania: Lake...
GAGTGGTACAATAACCATCGTAAGCATGGATCGCTGGGGAGAAAATCCCCGGAGCAGTTCTTACTCCTGCACGCAAAAACAAATCAACTTTGTAAAACAGAAAAATTACCCTAAATTGTCTCAAACTTTAACCCCGTTTTGTCCAAGAATTAAGGGGTCGATACAGTTTTGCCTTCGGCAAAATGTTTGTCGATACAACTTGCTGTTTTAGAAAATTTCACCCGCAGTGGAGTATCTTATTTTTTGGGTTAGGGTTAAAGAATTTGTATTAACTTCAATCTTAGAATCAATTTTTAAAACTCACTTTATGAAAAAGATTTTTGCACTTTTATTTATCATTATTTGTAGTAACGCTTCGTTTGCTCAGGTCAAATCTACGGGCAGCCAATCATTTAGCCTGTTTTGGTCAACGTTTAAAAAAAATTTGAAAGTAAAAACTTATTTACTTTCGAATATCAGTTTTCCTTACTTCTATAGTTGTAACTATTTCGCAGAACCCGGCCAAATTACAAAAAAGGAATTCGAGGAACAAGGCATTCAAATATTTGTAAATGGTAATGCGTTCATTTCATATTCACTAGACCAACCCCCAGAGTACCTCAGCATTAAGACTTATTCTAATCAATATATGGATGAATACCTTAAAAACAACTTTCTAAAAGCCTATGGAAATTTGAGTGATGTTTATGTAATTTCAGAAAAAGGAAATGAAAATGATCCGATCGGCTATAAGGCGTATTTTAAACTAATAAATGGTGCATTTAAATTTATAGGTTTTGATGGCCAGGAGCAAGGAGATTAATGCACACCAATATATTCTACTTCAAGAATCCATCAGGGCCGACAAATCGGTCCTGACTTCGTTAGAACCAACGGTAATCAAGCCTACTTGTTATTTTAGAAAATAATAATGGTCTTAAAAAATAACATATAGACCATTAAAATTCGATTAGGGCAGTCAAATCAGCCCTAACTTCGTTAGAACCAACGGTAATCAAGCCTACCAATTATTTAAAACTAAATCAGTATATTTAACACAACTAATATAACTGATATGAAAATCATATTAAAATCGTTAGCGGTAATTCTTGTCGCTTCAATAACGCTGATGAGCTGCAATGGCTCAGCAAATAATACAGAAACGCAGCTTCAAAAAGAGGATACGATATCAGCCAATACGGACTTGGCAGTATCGAATGAAAAAAAAGACTCTTCTCCAAAAGAAATAAAGGATGCTACGGTAGAATGCCGGATCTATTTTGAAAATATGGATTTATACGATGAGGAGACAGGAGAACTAATTGAAAAGGCAAGTGTGGAGGAAAGAAAACAGTTCTGGGAGGAAAAGGAGTATACTGCTTGTTATGACTCGGAGTATTTCAAAAAAATAACACTTTCGGGAAGCGGCGAAAATATATCTTTTACTATTTTTTTGGGCAAAAGAAAAGTTTTTAGCAAATCGAACATGAGCTTAAAGGGAAAACTAATATTCACCTCGAAAGATTTCATCTTTGATCCAGGCGAAAAATATAAAATAGAAATAAAGCAAGGCGAAAAAATTCTTTTTAATGGCAAGTTAGACTCGCAGGGTTGTATGTAAGTGTCATGATTTCATCTAGAATGATCAGGTCTACTTGTTATTTCAGAAAATAATAATGGTTTAAAAGAATAACATATAGTCCGCTAAAAATCGATCAGGGCAGTCACATCAGCCCTAACTTCGTTAGAACCAACGGTAATCAAGACTACTTGTTATTTTAGAAAATAATAATGGTCTTAAAAAATAACATATAGACCATTAAAATTCGATTAGGGCAGTCAAATCAGCCCTAACTTCGTTAGAACCAACGGTAATCAAGCCTACTTTAAAAAGACAGCAGCAAGCTGTCTTTTTACATTTAAATAAAAACATGTTTTTGTAAGTTACACTGTTAAAAAACCATATGAGCCATTGAACGAACAGGAACTGATACAACGTCTCCGCAACAGGGATGAAGCCGCTTTCAGGTACCTGGTAGAAACTTACCAGGACAGGGTGTATAATACCGCCCTGGGGATTGTACAAAACGCCGAGGATGCCGAAGATGTGTCACAGGAGGTTTTTATCCAGGCTTATCGCTCCATTGGCCATTTTAAAGGAGAGGCCAAAATTTCCACCTGGCTATATCGCATTGCTACCACCCGTTCATTAGACCTGTTGCGCAGCCGTAAAAGCAAGAAACGGTTTGGATTCATTCAGCGGCTTTTTGGTGAGGGCAATGAGCCGGTTTTTGAGTTGCCGGATTTTAACCACCCGGGAGTGGCTCTGGAAAGAAAAGAGAATGCGGCCAAACTTTTTAGGGCCATTTCCCGACTGCCCGAAAATCAAAAGATTGCATTCACTCTTTACAAGCTGGAAGACCTTAGTTACCAGGAGATTAGCGAAGTAATGAAAACATCGCTTCCTGCCGTGGAGTCACTAATGCACCGGGCCAAACAAAACCTTAAAAAAATGCTGGAGAAAAACACCACCTAAACCAAACCGGACGAAAGTTTTAAAGTACATTAACGTCAAAAGAGCTGTTATTATGCAAGCAGGTAAAAGCAATAAAATTGAAGAAATCCTCAACAGCCTGGATGGGCTTCAAAAAGCCACAGCCCCCGGTTTTTTTTACCCCCGGCTTAAGGCAAGGCTGGAAAAAGAGATATTACCTGCAGCAACCAAACCCGCCGGAATACTAAGACCTGCATATGCATTGGCCGCTTTGGCGGTTGTACTGCTGATCAATGCAACAGTGATTCTTACCAGGAACAACTCTGGTGAAATTGTATCCTCCAGCGAAACCGAAACACTTCAGTCCATAGCTGCTGACTATGATCTGAACGATGTAAGCAGTATTTACGATTTAAACGAGGACAGGTAAACATGAAGAACAATAAATTATTAACCATTGCAGTAATAGCGCTGCTCTTGAGCAATATTGGCCTCGTTGCTTTTATGCTCACGGGCAAAAGCAGTAAGGGCGACAGGCGGCATGGAAGAAGAGAGCCTTTTGAAATGATGGTAAAAGAACTGAATATGACAGAGCAGCAGCAAAAAGAGTACAAGCAAATGAAGGAAGAGCACATGAAGAATGTGCGGCCTTTGTTTGATTCAGTTAGAGCCGCCAAATCCGCATTTTTTACCCTGATTAAAGACAGCACCGCCACTGACAGCCTTATCCATGTTTATAGCCGGCGTATCAGTGAGAAACAGGCAGCTTTGGATAAAATTACTTTTACCCACTTCCGGAACGTAAGAAAACTCTTTACAGCAGAACAGCAGCCGGGGTTCGACAGCTTTATGCAGAAAATGATGCAGCGGGGCAGAAGGGACTCTTCTGCAAGAAACAGGTAACCAATGTTCACCCTGCATAGATTCTTTCGATTGCATCTTTATATTTTTCCATAATCACTTTCCGCTTCAGGGAAAGTTTAGGCGTCATTTCGCCGGTATCCACACTCCACTCATTGGGCAGCAATTCAAATTTTTTAACCTGCTCCACATGGTTGAAATATTTATTAAAACTCTCCACCAGGTCTTTAAACATTTCAATTATTTTCGGATTCCTGATTAATTCATCATTCGTTCCGTCAGGTATCCCGTTTTTGCGGCACCAGTCTTTCAGGTTGGGAAATGAGGGAATAATCAGCGCCCCTACGAATTTTCTTTCCGAGCCCACCAGCATCACCTGTTCAATAAAAGCTGATTCTTTCAGTTTGTTTTCAATGGGGAGCGGTGCCACATATTTACCGCCACTCGTTTTGAACAGCTCTTTTTTGCGGTCAGTGATCTTCAGAAAACGGTTATCCACCATCATGCCAATATCCCCGGTATGAAACCAACCGTCGGGTGTCAGCACTTCGGCGGTAAGATCAGGCCGTTTGTAATAACCCATCATATTGTTGGGGCCGCGGCTGAGTACTTCGCCATCCTCCGCTATTTTCACTTCCACGCCGTCAATTAAAGGACCCACGGTGCCGAACATGCGGCCGCTTTCATCATAACGGTTTACCGATACCACAGGCGAAGTTTCTGTAAGTCCGTATCCTTCCATAATCGGAATTCTGGCTGCTGTAAAAATCCTGATCAGCCTTACCTGGCAGGCGGCGCCTCCGGTAACAATGCATTTAATATTGCCCCCCAGCCCTTCCCGCCATTTACTGAAGATAATTTTATTGGCCAGGCCCAGCTGAAAATTATACCACGAACCCCTGTTTTTATTGATTTCAAATTTTTCAGCAAGATTATGCGCCCAGAAAAACAATTTTTTCTTTACACCCGTAAGTTCATTGCCTTTCTGCATGATTTTATCATACACTTTTTCCAGCAGGCGGGGTACCGTGGTAAACATGTCGGGTTTTACTTCTTTCAGGTTGTCGCCAATTGTGTCAAGGCTTTCCGCATAGTAAATGGAAGTATTATTAAAAAGGTACAGGTATGTAACCATCCGTTCAAAGATGTGATTGAGCGGAAGAAAACTTAGTGACCGCAAATTGTCTCCCGGCGGAAAGCAGGGACTTGATGCAATAACATTGGAAAGAATATTGCTGTGACTCAGCATCACGCCTTTAGGAGTGCCGGTGGTGCCGGATGTATAAATGATGGTAGCTGCATCCTCGTATTTGATTTTGTCTGAAATGGATTTTATCCGGGCAATCAGTTCCGGAGTGGCGGCAGCGGTTACTTCTTTCCAGTGACGGGAATTGGCCACATGTTCAAAAGTGAAGATTTCCCGCAGGGAGGGCACCCTGTTTTTTATGCTCATCACTTTATGAAAAGTGTCTTCATCATTTGCAAAAACAATTTTTACCTGTGCATCGTTAAGCACAAATTCCAGTTCATTTACATTGATGGTAGGATAGATAGGAGTGAGCAGTGCGCCGATTTGCTGAACCGCCAGATCAAGCATCACCCATTCGGGCCTGTTTTTTGAAAGGATGGCCACTTTATCCCTTCCTTCCACTGTCATGTCATTGGGGCCAATTCCAAGGGCAAGCAATCCGGCGCTTAGCTGGTTTACTGTTTCGGCCACTTCACCGGTACCGAAAGCTTTCCATTGTCCTGCGGCTTTGCCAGCCAGCATATCGGGCAATGGTTTTTTTTCAAGCTGTAGTGCTATGCAGTCAAATAATCGTCTTGGTTCCGTCATGGTAAAAATGTTAAATAAGGGGCAATAAAAACAGTGGTTTTGTCTTAGCCATGAACAAATTAGGCAAAAAATAATATATAAAAAAAAGCACCGGATTACAGGCGCTTTAAAGGATTGTTCAGATATTTTTTTACAGCGATTGATAGTATTGTCCCTGTGGCATCCGGAAAACACGGCTTTTTTGAAATGTCATAAAGCTGTTATATTCATCCGGGTGGGTTTTGATCCAGTTATCATAAGCGGCCAGGTTTTCAACCGGGCCAAACAGCCACTGGTTATAGGCATCAAATATCCCTTCGGAGAGTAACTGGCGGTGAAAGTCAAACAACCGGAAAGGATAGCGGGTATGATTGTTACCGGCAAACCAGTCGAGGATGAACCGGGTGCGGATCATCGTCAGCACATCGGTGCTGAGGCCCTTATTTACAAGGGCTGAGTGTTTACCGGTGATCTCAAGAACCTTTCTTGCAAAACCACTTTTATTGTTTTCCTCGCCTTTCATCAGGTCAGCATCGGCAAAAAGCTTTTCTTTATAACCCTGCAGTAATTGCTGTTTCATAGCAGCTCCCCGTTCACCCCGGCTTTCCATATTTATAAAAATCTCGCCGTAAATCAGACTCCATACTTTGTCTTTGGTATAGAAATAATAATTGGCTGCGTTGTAATAGTTACCGCTATAGGCCGGGTCCACCCGGATACCTTCTTCCCAATAGCTGATGGCGGAAAAATCTTTTATGGCCCAAAGCAGTTCGCCATATTCACTGAGCAATGGCCCGCTTTTAGGAAATTTCTTCAGCGCCCTTTTGTACAGACGGTCAGCTTCTTTTACTTCCTCCAGAGCCTTATATACATTGCCTGCAATCTGGAAGGTTACCACGTCGGCATCTTCCCTTTCCACCAGCACTTTTACCCAATCCAGCGCCCTTGCATAATCTCTTTTAAGGTAATAACACATTACCAGGTCCTTCTGCATTTCCAGGTTATCTTTATCCTGCTCCAGCGCCCGGATAAGGATAATCATGGCATTGTCAAAATCGCCTGAACGCATAAAGGTCTTTGCGGTTTCATGCATTTTCTTCGGGTCATCGGGCTGGGCAAAAACAACCGCGGTGGAAAGGCTTATTATCAAAAACAGGAATATTTTCTTCATTCAAAATTTTTTATAGCAAATAATGGCCGGATGAAATTTTTTTACCGGCGCCATACACAGAACTTTGTTTTAATCTGCAAATTAAAAACAAAGAGACGCTGGAATGAACGTCTCTGTTGCAAAAATAACAAATTATTGATGGCGGCTAAAGCAAATGTGTAAACAAACCATCCCTTAATTTCGGCTCAAACCAGGTACTCTTTGGCGGCATCACATTTCCGCTGTCGGCAATGGCGAACAATTGATCAATGGAAACAGGATAAAGGCTGAAAGCCGCTTTCATTTCACCGCTGTTTACTCTTTTTTCAAGTTCCTGTAAGCCCCGGATGCCCCCTACAAAATCAATGCGTTTATCTGTCCGCTGGTCTGTAATGTAAAGCATTTTATCAAGAATATTGTTGGAAAGAATAGTGACATCGAGCACTCCAACGGGATCGCTGCTATAGGTGCCGGGCCGGCTGCTCAGGATATACCACTGACCACCGAGGTATAATCCAAATTCATGCTGCCGGGAAGGATTAACCGGTTCGGGGCTGAGGGTGATATAAAAATCGTCCTGCAGCATACCGAGGAATTTTTCCGCGGTTAATCCATTGAGGTCTCTTACCACCCGGTTATAATCTAGGATGGTCAGCTGGGTGGAAGGAAAAATGGTGGTCAGGAAATATTTTGCGTTGATATTTTGGGGTAGTGCGGCACTCACTTTTGCTGCTGAAGCGGCCCGGTGGTGGCCATCGGCTATGTAGGTACAGGGTACATGTGCTTCAAATAACCGGGTAATCGAATCAATGACAATACTCCGGTCAATCACCCAAACAGTATGGCGGATGAGATCAGCAGCAGTAAAATCATACACCGGTTTATTAGTGGTCTTCCAACCGTTGATGAGGGCATTAATCTCCGTTACATCCCGGTAAGCCATGAACACATTGCCTGTTTGTGCCTGAATGGCCTGCATATGATTGATACGGTCTTTTTCTTTTTCCGGCCTGGTAAATTCATGTTTTTTAATAACATCTTTATTGTAATCATCCACCGAAGAAACACAAACAAGGCCGGTCTGGTTTCTGCCGTTCCCGTCCGTACCGGCGCGGGCGGGCATTATCAGCTGGTAAATGTAATAGCAGGGTTTTTCTTCTTTGAACAGGACGCCTTCTTTTATTAACCGCTGCAGGTTTTCTTTTGCTTTTTCATACACCTGCTGACAATGTATATCTGTGTCAAGCGGTAAATCAATCTCTGATTTTGTTACATGTAGAAAGGAGTTGGGATTGCCATTTGCTTCTGATCTTGCTTCCAGACTGTTCAGGACATCATAGGGAGGGGATGCTACCTGCTGCGCCAGTTCGGGTGATGGACGTAATGCACCAAAGGGTTTTATTATAGCCATTTTTCCCTTTCTAATTATAAATTTAAAATCCCGAAATGATTATGACTTACTGACAGCAAAATGCTTCATCAGATCCGTTATTGCCTTTACACTTTCTATAGCCAAAGCATTATACATAGAAACCCGAAAACCGCCCACACTACGGTGACCCTTAACGCCAACCATTCCTTCTTTCTTGCACAGGTCAAGAAATTCTTTTTCAAGATTTGCATCATCCATAACAAATACCGCATTCATTTTGCTGCGGTCTTCTTTTGCCACCACACCCCTGAAGACGGGAAGGGTATCCAGTGTATCATAAAACAATTTTGCCTTTTCTCCATTTCTTTTTTCCATAACCCGCACTCCGCCCTGCTGCTTCAGCCACCGCAGGGTCAACATAGCAACATATACGGCAAATACCGGCGGAGTGTTTAACATACTTGCTTCTTTTATATGATTGCGGTAATCCAGTATAGTGGGTATTACCCTTTCCACCCGGCCAAGTATTTTTTTGCTGACCACTACCAGGTTTACCCCGGCCGCCCCCATATTTTTCTGAGCGCCTGCATAAATCAGGTCAAACTTATTGAATTCAATTACCCGGCTCAGGATATCACTGCTCATATCAGCCACCAGCGGCACACCGCAGTCATAGGGAATGGTATGCCATTGCGTTCCGGCAATAGTTTCATTGGTAGTGATATGCAGGTAGGCCGCAGTAGGGCTTACATTCAGATTTTTTGGCAGGCTGCGGTAATTATCCTCTTTGGAAGAACCTGCTATTTCCACATGCCCGAACAGTTTGGCCTCTTTGATGGCTTTATTGGCCCATGTACCGGTTTCGGTGTAAGCCGCCATGCCGTTATCCGGGAGCAGGTTCATCGGTACCTGCATAAACTGGGTGGTGGCTCCTCCGTGCAGAAACAGCACTTCATGGTCATCATCCAGCAGCATCAGCTCTTTTACCAGTTGCCGGGCCTCTTCCATCACCGGCACAAACAGTGGGGTACGGTGGCCGATTTCAAGAATGGATAAACCACTATCGTTAAAGTTGAGCACCGCCCGGCTGGCTTCTTCAAACACTTCTTTGGGAAGTACGGAAGGGCCGGCATTGAAATTATGGAGCACTAATTTATCAGACTGAAGCACTTGATTAAAATGAGGGGCAAAAGTAATAAAATTGTAAAGCCGTTATCACAAAAAAAGTCCTGCCGTATGACAGGACTTATAAGCGGTTTTCAGATTTTTACTGCACTACCAGCCGTTTCTTATATTGAATAGCACCCAGCTGCATCCGGAAAGTATAAACACCGGCGGCCAGCCCCTCCCAGTTATATGTAATGCGGTTCAATCCCGGCTGACCGGCGCCTTCTTCCTGAAGCATTAACTGGCCGATACTGTTATACAGTTCCGCTCTGTATTTGGAATAACCATCGGGAATATAAAAGTCAAAAGTAACACGGCCATTGGTGGGCACCGGGTATAATTTATTGATGCCTTCAATGTTTAATGTAAAAGCATCAGACATCGGGCTTTTACATCCATTTACTGTAACCTGCACCTGGTAAATGCCATTTACTGTTGGCCGGTAAAGTTGAGCCGTAGCGCCGCTGATAACATTATTACTGCTGAACCACTGGTTGCCGTTTGCGGCGGATGATAAAAGGTTGCCGACATTTTGATTAATGGACGGTTTGGGCGGAGTGGGTAAAACCGTTAAAGTAATAGCATTGGTGGTAAGTGTTACCGGTGAAGCGCATTTGGCATTGGAAGTTTCAGTACAGGTAATTACATCACCATTAGATGGATTGTTAATTGTGATTGATGAAAGGCCGGTAGTACCGGGGATAGCTGTTCCGTTCCTGAACCAGTTAATTACTGGCGCTGTGCCTGCATTATTGCTGGTTAATGTAAAGGTGGCCGATTCACCTGTGCATAGTTGAGTTTTGGGTGTGCTGATGGAAGCTGTATGTGTAACAACCGGTGTTACGGTCATGGTAATGGAATTGGTAGTAACCACTGATGGTGTGGCGCAACTTATACTGGTTGTTTCCCTGCAGGAGATCGCATCACCGTTTACCAGCCCGGAAAGTATAACTGTGGTTTGCCCGGATGTGCCGGGGATTGTATTTCCGTTTTTCAGCCATTCAATTACCGGTGAGGCTCCCGGGTTGGCTGAGGTTAAAGTGAAGGTAGCGGTTTGTCCCTGGCAGATATCATTACTTGAAGCCGTTATGTTTGCTGTATGGGTAAGATTTGCGTTGACGGTAATGTAATTATTGATTGTTTTGGTATCTGTGCCTCCCGGATTGGTAACAGTAAGTGTAACACTGTAAGTACCGGCAGTATTATAGGTAACCACAGGGTTGGTGGCAGTTGAAGTGGAAGGTGTGCCGCCTGGAAAACTCCATAAATATGTGCTGCTGCAGTTGGTGCTGTTATTGGTAAAGCTTACGGTTTGGCCTGCACAAATATTTGTTGTGCTGGTGAAAAAATCAGCCACCGGGGGAGCTGCGGCACAATTAACAGCAAGAGGGCTTTCCCAAATGCCCCTTCCGTATGTGGCCACCCTGATTTTACCTGCTGCTTTTTGAATTTCCAGTTCATTAATGGCAACCAGGGGCAGGTTATCTGAATAATCAGACCAGTTGGCATCCGGCTCAGCTTTGTGATAAACACCGATGTTCATCCCCACATAAATATTTCTCGGGATATTGTCATCCACCACTACCGTTCTTGCAGCCATGGCTGGCAGATTAGAAGAAATATTAGTGAAATTCACCCCGGCATCTGTTGAAACAAAAACCCGGTTGGTTGAGCTGTTGCAGGTAATCCAGATTTTATCCGGTATCAGCGGGTCCACTGCAATATCTGTTATTGCAGCTGGGGCTGTACGGGTTACCCAGCTTCCCCCGTCGTTGGTAGTAACATAAAGAGTTGAACCATTCGATGCATAAATATAATTGGGATTGGATGGTGCCACGGCAAGATCGGCCAGGGTAGTGGTTATTACACCGGTTGAAATATTTGTCCAGGAACTGCCGCTGTTCGTAGATTTATACACGCCGGTCCATCCTCCGTATAAAATAGTTTCATTGGTGGGATGAATATAAATAGGAGTTACCCATTGTCCTGCGGAAGGCTGACCCAGGCCGGAATAACTGTTTCCGCCATTCACTGAGCGGTATAAAGCTCCGTTCTGGCTGGTGCCCCATAAATTCAAATGATTTGCCGGGCTTACAAGACCTTCCATTCCATCGGCCCCCAGCCAGTCAACCCAGGTTCCGGATGATTGTCGGGCAACGCTCCCGTTATCCTGTGCACCGCCGGTAATTACATTAGCATTGGTTGGTGAATTAGCCATACGGTAAAACTGGCGAATACCCAGACCCGTTGAAAGATCTGTCCAGTTATCACCATTGTCTGTGCTTTTATACAAGCCTCCGTCAGATACTGAATAGATAGTGCTGTTTACCCAGTACAAACCATGCACATCAGCATGATTATAACCCAGGCTGTTGGGAAGGAACCACTCAGTCAGGGGAACAAAGCTGGTACCGCCATTGGTTGACCGCCAGCAAATGATACCTGCTATATATACATCGTCAGCATTAACCGGCGATACATCCATAGCCATATCATAAGTAGCCTGTCCGGTAGTGCCTGTACCGTTGGAAGGATATCCAAAATAATTGGTACCGCTGGCAGGGTTGCCAACTACAGTTGTAATAAAACTAAGGCCTGCATCAGTGGATTTATACATTCTGCCGAAAATGCTTCCGCTTGCCTGAACAGCATATACAACGTTCGGGTTGGCGGGTGACACGGAAATAAGGGTTCTGCCTGTGTTGGTGATGCCCTGCGCTGCTCCCACCAGTGTCCAGTTAATGCCATTATCTGTTGAACGGTAAACATCACTGCCGGATGCATACATGATATTTACATCGCCGGGTTTGAATTCAATATCTTCTTTACTGCCGGTATGAACCTGTGTCCAGCTGGTGCCGCCATTGGTTGACCGCCATATACCATTGGTAGCGGCGGCAAAAACAATATTCGTGGATGTGGGGTGTATCAGAATTTTTCTGACAGTGCCCGAAGGCCCAGCACCTGTGGGCGCCCAAGAAGTTCCAGCATTGGTTGATTTAGTAATGCCGTTGGAGCCGGCCATTCCGGCATAAACATTATTTTGGTTAAGGGGATCAATGGTAAGTGCGAATACATTCATCCAAAGTGCATTATTGTCAGTAAGCGGCACCCAGGTAGTTCCGCCATTGGTTGTTTTCCAGATACCGCCGCCGGGAGAGCTTACATAAATTACCTGTTCATTGGAGGGATGGATGGCCACATACGTTAACCTGCCGGTGCCGGGGTTCCAGCTGGATGTACGGTTCCAGCCGCTGGGCCCCAACGCTACCCAATTGGCAGCAGCAGGAATATCCGGCATATTTCCTTTTGCCTGTATATAATTGTTCCATTCCGTTTGCGGATTGATGTAATTGCCGTTTTCATCAGTATGAAATTTCCGCTCATATAACCAGCGCTGAAACTGTTTGTAACCGGTGCCCTGACCGGTTCCCACTCTTTCAAAATAAGCATTGGCTATTTGCTCAGCTTCCTGCATGGTGATGTCTGTCCGCTCCATCAGGGCATAAATATCAAACTGGGCCGAAGCAGATAATGACAGGATTGTAACGACAGTGGCTAAAATGATTTTTTTCATAAAAGAATGATGGGGTTGCAGAAGTATATTTTCAGCTGATTAGTAAAGAAACCCAAAGGTAAAAAAATAGCTAAAAGGAACAGGAATCCGCCATAAAAAATCAAACAATTGACCTGAAACTATAAACGAAACGTAAAAAACACCGCCAGGCGGAGAGTATAATTACGGATGCTATTCATGTTCCCGTCCTTTAATGGGCGCATTCTTCCAGGCATGGTTAAGCAGCTCAAATTCTTTTTGCTCTTCAGCAGAAAATTCTTTGTTGCTGAGTTTGGTCAGATCGGGCTGGCCGGCATTAACCCATGCCGTGTACCAAAAACTTGCAATGGCATAAATGGACTGCCGCATCCGCCGCTCAATCATTCCTTTCAGCATGGCATCATAGGCTTTGCTGAATGAAGATGAAAATTGCCGGATGGTAATGCCGTTGCGTTCTTCAAAAGAATACTTCTGATCGGGAGGAAAAATTTTGCTGACCTCTTTTTCAGCCTTCAGCACTGTATCGGCGGCAGCGGCGCTTTCCAGCACCCGCTTCCATATAAAATCTGCTGGTTGTTTAATGTAATCTGCCCTGCCAATGAAAAAATCCCATTCTGTATCGGCCAGCATTTCCGGCACCCGGCTTTCCCAGAAAGCATGAATGCCTTTTTGGTCAGTAAACTGGCCGTTGTGGTTGCTGCAGGTATGCAACGGCACATGTGCATCAGCCATATAGTGACCGATTTCTGCAGAGTATCTCAAAATTTTTGCCTGGTTCTTTTCTTTAAATGCATCTGTCAGCCGGTACAGCATGGTTTGCAGCCACCAGGGTACAATTCCGTAAGCGTTGAGCGTATCTTCTGAGTATCTGGCCACGGCTTCATTCCATTTTCTTGGCAACAAGTCATAAGGATACGTACCATAGTGATCAATGTCTATATAATGCCTGGGGCCTTCTTCGGGCACAGCGTACCTTCTTTTATCCGGGTCTACCGCATGTTCGGCTAAAAAATCAATCTGAGTTTTGTATAATACCATCATTTCCGGGGGCAGCAGAAACACAGCATAATAATTTATTTTTCTGTGAGCATAGAACCCCCAGCAATAACAGTTTACAGAAGCCAGGAGCAGCAGAACTATGGTAAATATTTTTTTCACGATATTGTTTGATTGCAGGTTAAGGCAATCAAACCCTTCAACTTTTTAACCATCAATTTATTTCCTTTCTTCTTCTTCCGCATCCACCACGCCGCCGGTTACTGCATACTTCATCGCATCGCCTGAACTGATTTTTTCCAGCCTTCTTACCCGGTGCCGCGGCAGCACATATAACTGACCGGCCCAGTGGTAGGCCTGTGGTATGTAAATGGAAATCATCTCAGCTCCCAAATCAAATTTCTCCAGTTCTTCATCTGTAATAAACCCCATCACCCACACATCATCGGCAAAGGCATTGGCCAGAATCGGTTTATTGAATTTTTTTTTCTCACCGGCAAATGCACCGAAAAAATCCCGTACAGAAGAATAGATATACTTGATACCCGGAGTTTTTTCGAGCCAGGAGTCAAACAGGTTGTATATCCTTGAACGGATGAAAACAGAACTCAGATAGCCTATGATAATTATGGAGACTAATATAATGGCAAAACCGGCCCCGTAATTCTTCACTTTGTACCGGATGATATTGCCTGCTGTATCTTTTACCGGCTCCCGGAAAATGGGCAACCAATTGTCAACCGTGGAAACAATCCAGTAAATAGAATAAATGGTAACAGCCACCGGGGCAATGATAAGCAGCCCCTGCAGCAGGTACTGAATTACTTTTTTAAACTGAAAAGGTTCCTGGGGAAGAAACCGGGCAAAACCATTCTTCATATCGGCCTGATTAATAACAAAGGGTAAAGGTAGGGCAAAAATTACCGGCGAAAGGCGGTTTAAACCCGGTAGGAGCGGCGCAAAAAAGGGATGGAAACTTTGGTAACAAAAAAAGTTTCTATAGTTTTGCCCTCCCGAAAACCAGGCTTTAAGTAATGGAACCCAAACAACGAATTTTAAAAAGGGCCGAGGAACTTTTCATGAAGTTCGGTATCCGGTCAGTTTCAATGGATGATCTTGCCAACCAGCTTGGCATGAGCAAAAAAACACTTTACCAGTATTTCGCCGACAAAGATGAACTGGTAACGGGAGTAGTGGAAGGGCATATACATGAAATGGAAACCGACTTTACGCAATGCCGCAAGGATGCCAAAGATGCCATTCATGAAATTTTTATTACCATGGAACGCATCGTGGAGCAGTTCAGCAATATGAACCCGATGGTGCTGTACGACCTCGAGAAATTTCATTTCCGGGCTTACCAGCGCTTTCTTGACCACAAAAACAAATTTCTTTTGCTGGTTATCAGGAACAATATAGAGTGGGGGATAAAAGATGAACTGTACCGTCCTGATGTCCATGTGGAGGTGCTTTCTAAGTTCCGGATTGAATCCATGATGGCGCCATTCAATGTTTCTGTTTTCCCCCCGGGAAAATATAATCTGGCCGCCACTTCAGAGATCATCCTGGAAAATTTTACCTATGGTCTTGCCACCATCAAAGGACATAAACTGATTCAGAAATACAATGACCAACGAAAAAAACAATTGACGTATGAAGAAAGTAAGAAGTGAAGTGCGGTTGGTGGTACTGATGGCCTTATCACCTTTACTCAGTTCAGCACAGACCGACACTTTAAAAAAAATTATCCGGCATGAGTTTTCTGTACAGCAGGCGGTGGATTATGCACTAAAGAACAATGTGAATGTTAAAAACGCCCTGCTGCAGGTAAAAGTACAGGAACAACAAAACAGGGCATTTACTTCAGCAGTCTATCCGCACCTCAATGCCAGTCTGGGCACTTCCTATAACCCGGCTGTTGCCACACAGGTGCTTCCCAATTTCATTTCGCCGGCCACTTACCAGGTGCTGATAGATGAAGGGGTGAAGGATGGCAATGGCAACCCCATACAGAAGCCTGCGGAGTTTGGCTTTATTGCTGCGCAGTTTGGAACCAAATTCAGCGCCAACGCCGGAGTTACATTAACTCAATTACTCTTCGACGGACAGGTATTTGTCGGCCTGCTGGCAAGAGATGCAGCTGTAAAGCTCTATCAAAAGGGAGCCGAGGTAACGGAGGAAAATATAAAAGCCAATATTTATAAAATATACTACCAGCTTGCCGTAAGCAAAACACAGATTGAATTGCTGGATGCAAATATTGTCCTGGTAGAAAAAAACCTTCGGGATACCCGCATCATTTATGAAAATGGTTTCAGGGAAAAATTAGATGTGGACAAAGAAACCGTTAGGCTCTCCAACCTGCAAACAGAAAAACAAAAACTGCTGAACCAGATCTCCAACGGCTACTATGCACTGAAGATGCTGATGGGTATGCCTATTACGGATGAACTGGTGCTGACGGACAAAGTGACCGAAGAACAGGTAAAGGACGGTGTGCTGGAAGCAGCAGCATATAAGTATGAAGACCGTAAAGAATTTCAGCAGGCACAGATTTCCAAAACGCTGCTGGAATATAATGTCAGAAAGCTTAAACTTTCGCAGATACCCGCAATTTCGCTCTCGGCCTCCTATGCCAAAAATGCGCAGCGGAATAAATGGAATTTCTTTGGCCGGGGCGACTGGTTCAATATCGCCAATGTGAATTTCAATATTTCCATACCCATTTTCAACGGGTTTTATACCAAATCAAAAATACAGGAAGCCAAAATTGAGGTGGATAAGGTGAACAATCAGCTGGAAAACCTGAAACTGTGGATTGATAACGATGCAGAAGCTGCCCGGAATAATTACCGGAACGCCATTGCCACCATGGATTTTCAGAAAAAGAATATGGAGCTGGCAGAAAAAATCTACCAGCAAACCCAAAAGAAATATGAAGTGGGTACCGGTTCGCAAATTGAAATAGTGGCGGCACAAACAGAAATGAAGGCGGCGCAAACCAATTATGTCTCTTCCCTTTACGATGCCATTATCGCCAAAGTGGATTTTCTGAAAGCCACCGGGAAACTGTAATAATCAACCAAATTATGTATGAATATTAAAAGAAGCCATATGAACAACATGCTGAAAATTGCCGTCACTGCATTCATTGCTGTGTCACTAGCAGCCTGCGGCGCCGGCGCCAAAGATAAAAAAGGCGAACTGGCTGATTTGAAAGCCAAACTGGAAAAACTGAAAGACAAAAAAAATAAGCTGAATGACGAAATCCGCCAGCTGGAAGAGAAGATGAATAAACTGGATTCTAACAAAGCAAAACCAACCGGGACCCTGGTTGCCGTGGATTCAGTAAGGATTGACAGCGCTTTTACCCATTACATAGAATTGCAGGGGAAAATCAATACGGATGAAGGCATTGCTTATGTATCTCCGACAGGACAAGGCGGATTAGTGAAAGCAGTATTGGTAAAGCCCGGACAAAGAGTAGGCAAAGGGCAACTGGTGGCAAAGCTGGATGATGCGCTGGCCCGGCAGCAACTGGCATCAGCACAGCAGCAAACAGGTGTATTAAAAGCAAGACTGGCCCAGGCGCAAACCATTTATGAACGCAGGCTGAACCTGTGGAATCAAAACATCGGCACTGAAATAGAGGTGATCAATGCAAAAGCGGATGTGGATGCATTGGCCGCCCAACTGAGGGCTGCAAATGCTTCCGTAGCGCAGGCGCAGGAACTGGTGAACATGAGCAATGTGTATGCAGGCATCAGCGGTACGGTGGAGCAGGTGAATGTAAGACCCGGAGAATTTTTTACCGGTGTAAGCCCCGACCGGAGACCCCAGATACTGATTGTAAATGATAAAGCAACCATGAAAGCAGAAATGCCTGTGCCCGACAGGTATGCTTCCAAAGTAATGAAAGGCGCTCCTGTAAAAATTGTAGTGCCCGATCTGGACACTACGTTTGATGCAAAAATCACTATGGTGGGAGGCGCTGTTGACCCCGTCACCAGGTCGTTCATGGCAGAGGCAAAACTGGGCAGCATCAAAAACCTGAAACCCAATCTCACGGCTACAGTTAAAATACAGGATGAGCCTGCAAGCAGGGCTGTTGTTGTTCCGGTTAATCTTGTGCAGCCGGATGAAAATGGAAAGTTTGTTTACCTGGTAGTAAAAGAAGGCGATAAAATGGTGGCCCGCAAAAAAATGGTTACCGTAACCGGCGAAGCATATAACGGCCTTATAAAGATAAGCGGCGGGCTGAATGGCGGCGAAATAATAATAACCGAAGGCTTCCAGTCCGTGTATGACGGGCAGGCTGTCAGAACAAGCAAATAGTGTTTGAGGCGAAAAAATATTTTTGAAATGAAAGTTTTAGAAGGTATAACAAAAAAGTTCAAAGAGTTCAAACCCACCAGCCGGGCAATTGATAATCGCACAGTTATTTATATCATTGCCATCCTGATAACTGTTTACGGGTTGATGAAATTCAACAGTATGCCCAAGGAGCAGTTTCCCGATATTGTGGTGCCCACTATTTCGGTAACTACCATCTATACAGGGAATTCTCCAAAGGATATAGAGAACCTGGTAACAAGGCCGATTGAAAAACAGCTGAAAGGCATCAGCGGGGCCAGGGTGAATAAAATACAAAGCATCTCACAGGCCGATTACAGTCTGATCATTGTAGAATTTGATACGGATGTTAAAACGGAAATAGCCAAACAAAAGGTGAAGGATGCGATTGATAAGGCGAAATCTGATTTGCCCACCGACCTCACCAGTCAGCCCGATGCACAGGAGTTTGCCTTTAGTGAAATGCCCATCATGTTTGTAAACATCAGTGGTGATTTTGACGCAATGAAACTGAAGCAGTATGCTGATAAAATGCAGGACAGGATAGAAGAACTCAGTGAAGTAACAAGAGCTGAAATTGTCGGCGCCCCCGAAAGGGAAATACAGGTAAATGCCGATCCGTATAAAATGGCTGCAGCCCGCATCAGCTTCCGTGATGTGGAAGATGCCATCAGCCGTGAAAACAACGACATCACCGGCGGGCTGATCGAAGTGGGGAATATGAAGCGTACACTGAAGGTGAAAGGGCAGTTTACCGGCGCCGCTGACCTGCAAAACATCGTGGTGCGCAGCAGCGCCCAGGGCGCCTCAGTTTACCTGCGGGATATAGCAGAGCTGAAAGACACGATTAAAGAGAGGGAGAGCTATGCAAGACTTGACGGAAAAAATGTGGTTACACTCAACATCATTAAAAGGGCCGGTGAAAACCTGATTAACTGCGCCGATAAAGTAAAGGCCGCGGTAAAGGATATGCAGGAAAAAGAAGAGCTTCCGAAAAACCTGAGGGTTGATTTTACCGGCGACCAGAGCAAGCAAACCAAAACTTCTTTTGGCGAACTCATCAATACCATCATCATTGGCTTTATACTGGTGCTGATCATCCTGATGTTTTTTATGGGGGTTACCAATGCCTTCTTTGTGGCGCTGAGTGTGCCGCTGAGTGTATTTGTGGCGTTTATGTTCCTGCCCATTGCCGACTGGGTGGTTGGCACCAGCGTTACCCTCAATTTTATTGTGTTGTTTGCATTGCTGTTCGGTCTGGGCATTATTGTGGATGATGCCATTGTGGTAATTGAAAACACCCACCGTATTTACAATAACGGTAAAGTGCCGATAATACGAAGCGCCAAGGAAGCAGCAGGTGAGGTGTTCATACCGGTATTAGCCGGTACGGCAACAACACTAGCCCCATTCTTCCCGCTTTTATTCTGGAAAGGGCTGATAGGCAAATTCATGATTTACCTGCCCACGATCCTTATTCTTACGCTGGCCGCTTCACTGATTGTGGCTTTCATCTTCAACCCCGTGTTTGCGGTAAGCTTTATGAAACCGGAGGGTAAGGAGTATGAAAAACCAAAGAGTTCAGTATTCAAAAGCAAATGGTTTATCGTATTCATTGCTGCAGGCATCTTGCTGCACCTGGCGGGTATGCATGGTATAGCTAATTTCTCGCTGCTGATGGCCATACTGATGATATTAAATTCCTATGTGCTGAATGATCTGATTCACCGTTTCCAGCACAGGGCCCTGCCCAAGCTGATGGCCCGTTATGAAAAACTGCTGCGCTGGGTGCTTGTCGGCAGAAGACCGGTATATGCATTTATCTCATTGTTCGGCCTGTTTATTTTTTCAGGAATGGCTTTATTTCTCCGCAACAATAAGTCCACCTTCTTTCCCAGCGGTGACCCGAATTTTGTTTATGTCTATCTGAAAATGCCGGTGGGCACGGATGTAAAATATACTGACAGCATCACAAGGGTGCTGGAAGAAAGGGTTTATACAGTGCTGGAAAAAGAAAAGCCGGGAACGGAAGGAAGCATTGTGGAAAGCATCATCGCCAATGTGGCGGTAAGCGCCAATAACCCGAGGGACCAGAACAGGAGTGTGCAATCCAATCTTGGAAGAATACAGGTTTCCTTTGTTGAATTTGAAAAAAGGCATGGCAAGCGGACACAACCGTACATGGACCGGATAAGAGAAGTGGTACAGGATATCCCGGGCGCCAGCGTGGAAGTGGCCAAAGAAAATGACGGGCCGCCAACAGACCCTCCGGTAAACATAGAAATTCAGGGTGATAATTTTGAAAATATAGCATCTGTTTCAAGGCAACTGTATAATTTTTTAGATACAAACAAAATAAAGGGCATTCAAAACCTGCAGTCAGATGTAGATCTCGGTAATCCTGAAATCACTGTAAATATTGACAGGGAAAAAGCCATGTTTGCAGGCCTGAGTACCTGGCAGGTGGGCATGGAAATACGTACCGCTGTTTTCGGAAAGGAAGTAAGTAAAATAAAAGAAGGTGAAGAGGAATATAAAATACAGCTGCGCTATAATGACCTGGTGAAGAATAATATCACCGACCTGATGAACCTGCGTATCACTTTCATGGATATGAACTCGATGGAGGTAAAGTCAATACCGGTGAGTTCTGTTGCATCAGTGGATTATACCAGTACCACCGGCGGCGTAAAAAGAAAAAATCTAAAACGCACCATCCAGTTGCAGAGCAATGTGCTTGACCCGACCATGGTGGGCCCGATCAATGCCCAACTGCAAACAAAAATTGATGAATTTAAAAACCAGGTAAATGTACCCCCTGATGTTACTATAAAGCTAAGCGGGCAAAGCGAGCAGGAAAAAGAAACCCAGGCATTTTTAGGTACTGCATTTATGATTGCTGTAGGATTAATCTTCCTGATCCTGGTACTGCAGTTTAATTCCATAAGCAAGCCCTTCATTGTTATTACCGAAATATTTTTCTCCATCATTGGTGTATTGGTTGGCTATGCCGTTACCGGTATGACCATTGCCACCATCATGCTGCTGGTGGGAATTGTGGGGCTGGCGGGTATCGTTATCAAAAACGGTATCCTGATTATTGAATTTACCGATGAGCTCAGAGGCAGAGGTATGCGAACCCGGGAAGCAGCGATACAGGCGGGTAAAATCAGGATCATCCCGGTATTACTGACTGCCGTGGCAACCATATTGGGTTTATTGCCGCTGGCGGTTGGTTTTAATATTGATTTTGCAGGTTTATTTACAAGCCTGAAGCCAAATATCTTCTTTGGCGGTGACAGTGTGGTGTTCTGGGGCCCGCTGAGCTGGACGATCATTTTCGGTCTGATGTTCTCTTTCTTTCTTACACTGATGATGGTGCCAAGTATGTACCTGATTGCGGAAAGAATAAAAAGGCCGATGGAAAGGTTTTATGGAACCAAGTTCATCGCCCTGCTGGGTTTTCTCGGTCCCCTGTTTTTCATCTTTGTGGGAATCATGTTTTTAGTAAGAAGGATTCAGGGCAAACGGGTTTGGATGGGAGTTCCATTTAAGAAGCAGCGAAAGACGGCCTGAGTTTGTCTTATAACTGCAACCATGTTTTTATAAAGGTGATTGTATAATTTTTTGGTTTTGGTGGTGAGTCCCGGCGCTCGGCCGGGGCGAAATAAAAAAGCGGCTTCTTTCCAGGGGCCGCTTTTGCATTAATATCAATTATAGTTCAATCCAGCAAAAACACCCAGCTCAGTTTAAACTCCAGCATCCGCAGCGGCGTGGTATAAACTTCTGCCACCTGGTGTTCATGTATTTCATTGGTGGTGGCATTGATGAACTTTACGCTTACCGCTTTGCCGTCTTCACCGGGCGGTGGCGGGGCAGAGGCATCAATCAGTTTTTTGGTATTGATATAATTAATGCTGTTGCCGCGGATATTTTGTACGCTGAGGTCAATAAAACCCCTTCGCTTATCGCTTTTTGGATTAAACACCGACCAGTCAATTTGCAAACCGCCGCCGTAGCCACCCATAATGGTTCCGTCTTTAATCAGTGTTTTTTGGTCAAGCGGACGGCAGCCGTCCCAGTCATGCGGGTCTTCAATAAAAATGGTGCTGTAAAAACTGGCATAGCCAGCCTTACCGCTTATGTAGGGCGCCACAGCTTTGTCTTTCAGCAGCAGCACTCTTGCGGTAATACCGCCCTGCAGCACATTGCTGCTGTAGTTAACCTGTGTACGGGTGGTAGAACCGTTTCTGAAAGTAAAGGTTTGCTCTTTGCTGGTGCTGGCATAAGTGCCCCAGGAGGCTTCGGCGCCGAGCTGCAGCCTTTTTACCTTCGGTATTTGAAATTGGATGCCTGCTGTAAGGCTGTGCAGGGGATTGATATACTCATCCATTTTTTGCTGCGGTGCACTTAATGAATAACCGATATTCATATAAGACTGGCCGAAGAGAGCGGAACAACATAAGGCAAGAAAAAGGGTAGATCTAAATTTCATGGCCGTTAATTTTTGTATTTAAAATGACAACAATTTTTTGAGAAATACTTCTTTTAAATGTTAAAAAAGGAAACCCCGCCTTCCGGCGGGGTTCTTCATATTGTTATGGTTCAGACCGCCGCTTTGGGCGGGGTTCCGATCCCGGTCATTATCAGAATCCTTTTTTTTCTACTTTCTTCCCATCGGCATCCAGTTCAATGATCTCATAGCCAAGTTTTTTTACACCGTCATAAATTTTTGTCTTGTCGCCCACCAGCAGGACGTTCATCTTATCCGGGTTCAGCATTTTTTTGGCAAAGGCATCCACTTCTTTTTTAGTGATGCTGGCCAGTATTTTGTTTTGCTGATCTACATAATTGGCGGGGAGATTGTAATTCAGGATACGGCCGATAAAAGCCGCTTTCTGAAAACCTGTTTCATAGTTCCTCGCATCCCGCTGTCCCAATGAGTTCTTCATGAATTTGAGTTCAGCTTCGGTGATACCGTTCTCCCGGTAATTATTCAGCTCTTTCATCACTTCTGCCAGGGCGCTGTCGGTGGCATCGGCACGGATACCTGAGCTGAATGCAAATTCACCGGAATATTCATCGCCGCTAAAGCCACTTCTGGCTCCATAGGTCCAGCCTTTGTCTTCCCGCAGATTCAGGTTCAGCCGGGCGTTAAAGTCGCCGCCAAGCGGGTAGTTCATCAGTATAGAACGGTAATAATCGCCGGTGGCGTCATATTTCAGGCCGGTGGCATAGCCTACACGGAACTGAGATTGAGCGGCTTTGGGTATATCCACCATATACACTTTGGTTTTATCAATAGCAGAAGCTATTCCGTTTGCCGGCGGTATTTCCACTTTCTTATTGGGAAGCTTATTTAAGAAAGCCAGTTTTGGCATCACTTGTTCCTGCTTCACATCACCCACCACCACTACTTTCACGCCTTTGGAGCTCATGTAGTTGCTGAAATAATTTTCAATATCAGCCAGTTTCAGATTCCTGATGGTATGTTCTGTTCCGTTGGGGCTCATACTGAGAATATTGTTGGGGCCGTAGTTGATTTTTGCAAAAACAATATCAGCCACTGCAGCGGGATCGGCTTTGGTTTGTTTAAAACCTTCCATTCTTTGTTTCTGTATCCGGGTAAAGGCTAATTCGGTGAATTGGGGATTGAACATCCTTTCTTCCACCAAAGCCAGGGTTTTATCCAGGTTCTTTTTCAGGCACTGGATATTGAAGGTGATACCGTCAAGACTGCTGCCTACCGTTACATTGCTTCCGAGTTTTTGCAGTTCCACTGCCATTTGTTCGGCGGTGTAATTTTTGGTGTCTTCGTTCATCATGGCGGCAAACATGCCAGCAAGACCAACCCTGGCCGTATCATTTGCCTGCAGCAGGTGGCCGCCGGGAAGAGTGATGGTGATCGTTACCGTTGGAATTTCAGTGGATTCGGTACCGATCATCTTCACCCCATTGGGCATGTCCTTTCTCCAGAATTTCGGAACCTTTACAGTGGGGTTAGGGCCATTGCCCGGTAATTTGCTGCGGTCAAAATTGTCTTTGGCTTTTATGTACTTCAGTCCGGCATAGCCATAATCAGGCGCATCATATTTTGAAGAGTCAATCTTGTAATTATCAGCAGCGGCTATCATTTTTCCCTGCCCTTTGGGCAATACGCTGAGGAATACAGCGCCCTTGCCTTTGATATACTCGTTGTAAACCCGCATCACATCTTCTTTAGTTACCGCCTGGTACATTTTAATGAGGTCGGCAATTTTATTCGGGTTGCCGGTGAATGTCTGGAACTGTGCCAGCTGGCTTATTTTGCCGGCCACACTCTGCAGCCCGTTGATGAGCTGCGCTTCCATACCGCCTTTGAATTTGGCAATGTCTTCATCCGTAACACCTCTTGCTTCAAACGAATCCAGCGCCCGGCGGAAGAGTGTGTCCATTGTGGCCAGCGTTTTTCCCGGTGACGGAACAATCTGGAAAGTGAACTCACCGGAAAGTTCAGACAGGTTACTAAAGCCGCTTGCCTGCAGGGCCAGTTGTTTTTTTACCAGTTGCTGATACAGTACCGATGTTTTTCCCTGTCCCAGCACCTGTGCCAGGCAGGCCAGTGCACCCATGTTTTTGTGATAATTGGGAACTGTGGGATAAACAACAGAAAGCAACGGCAGCCTGGCATAATTATCAGTGTAAGAAACATAACGGTCAGAACCAATTTGAGCAGCAGGTACTGTTGCAGGGTTTACCTCCGGCCCGCGGGGAATGCGTCCAAAATATTTTTCAACCAGTTTCACCACATCAGCAGGTTTTACATCACCGCCAACAGAAAGGGTGGCGTTGTTAGGGCCATACCAGCGCAGGAAAAAATTCTTCAGGTCATTTACATCCACCCGGTTCAGGTCTTCCACATAACCTATGGTGAGCCATGAATAAGGATGGCCATAAGGATACAGGTTACGGGAGGCTGTTTCAGCCGCAAGGCCGTAGGGGCGGTTGTCATAGTTCTGTCCCCTTTCATTTTTTACTGTGGAGCGCTGAATTTCAAATTTCTTTTGTGTTACGGCATCCAGCAAAAAACCCATGCGGTCGGCTTCCAGCCAAAGCATTTTTTCCAGCTGATTGCCCGGCACTGTTTCAAAATAATTGGTGCGGTCACGGTTGGTGGTGCCGTTCAGGGTTCCGCCGGCATCGGATACAATTTTGAAATGCTGTTCATCGGCCACATTATCACTGCCCTGGAACATCATATGTTCAAAGAAGTGGGCAAAGCCGGATTTGCCGATCTCTTCACGGCCGGAACCCACATGGTAGGTTACATCCACATGTACAATGGGGTCGCTGTGATCTTCATGTATGATAAGGGTGAGGCCGTTGGGCAAAACATATTTCTCGTAAGTTATTACCAGTTCGTTCCCATTTTTGGCCACCTTTTCCACCATACGGGTTTGCCCGCAGGCTGTGATGACTGCAAAAAGAAAGGCGGCAAAAACTACTAATCGTTGTTTCATACAATATATTTTTTGGGAAAGGCAAAATAAGGAATTTCGGTATGGAAATAATTGCCACTTATCATTTCTCCCTTTTTGTCCGGCAGCGGGTAAAATCAGGTTTAAAATGCCCCGTCATAGTTACCTTTACCGGCTAAATTTTACTATTATGAGTACAGCAACCCGCCATAATCATGAAATTGATTACAAATTGTATGGCGAAGAATTACAATTTGTAGAAATAGAATTGGACCCGCAGGAAACGGCCATTGCCGAAAGCGGCTGCTATTTTTTTATATTGTTTCTTATTCCCTCCCCTCCTCCGTTTTTACCAGCAACCCGTTAGCAATAAAATTATCAGCGCCGGCAAGCTCCAGCGTATAAGTAAGCTGTGGCCCTTTTACTTTTTCAATACTTTGTAAAATGGCAAACTTGTTTTCAGCCGGAATAAATATACCTACACCAATGGTAAGCCGGGCCACACCGGCTGTATGCAGGTAGAAACTGTTTGATTTATCCGGGTTTACCGATGACCATGTGTTTTGTGCGGTGAAGAAAGGATGATCTTCCGTGGTGATGATTTCCCTGTCTTCCAATACCAGCTTTACCAGGCTGGCATGTTTCTTCTCCATCAGCCTGGTTCCGGTTACCGGCATCAGGGTTTTTGTGGCGGCGTTATAACGGAGCACCCGGTCGCCTTTTTGGATGGTTTCAATATTCTTTACTGAACCATCGGCCATGGTTATGGAGGTGCCGGCGCCAAGACAATGCACATCAATGCCGTCAAAATAAATTTCGGTGATGGCACAGTCTTCAAATTTGTCCCCCTTATACACTTCCATGATCTCAAACTTCATCGTCCAAGCCGGTTGGGTGGCAAGGCCTTCCCAGTCATCCCGGTCGTTGTTGCCGATGGGTTCCAATTCAAAGATCTGTTCGTTGCGTTTATCCTGCAGGTTCAGGATGGCAAAGGGTTTGTTGTCAATATACATTTTCAGTTTCTTCACCCGGGCATTGTCACGCCATGCTTTTTCTTATTTTACATACCCATTCACCACAATAATTTTTGTGATACGGGGCGCCTGTGCGCTGAAGCGGTACACTAAGTATTGGCCAATACCATTGCCGGGCACACCCTCCACCCAGGCGGTTTTGTAGCTGAGGTCATGTGCATTATCCGCTTTGTAATTAAGACCGGCCATCGGCTTCAGAGAAGAAGAGGCCCACACTGAATCGGGCCCGCCGCCGCAGTACCAGCTGCATCCATCCCCGATGGCATCCCAGTAACCCTTCATTTCATCTTCGGAGCACTTATCGTAGCGTTTTTTATCGGCAGCCGAGAGCTTGTCATACCCGCCCATATCGTCTGCTTTTTTAAAAAAGGCTTCGCAGGCCTGCAGTTGTTTGTTCCAGGTAATTTCTCCTGCCGGAGTTTTATCAATCAGACTTCCCAGTTTGGGGTTCATTTCTTTTACGGGCTGGGCGAAAGCATACCTTACCTGAAGCAGGCTGAAACCAAGAAGCAGCTTTTTCATAACCGGAGCTTGTAGAGGAGGTACTTTGTTTTAGGACAGTAAGGTAAGACATTTGGCCGAATCAACTGAGGCGAACAGTGCCCGGCGGCCTTTTAAAAATTATTTTCAAATGAGGCAACTTGATCTTGGAAACATGTTGAAGAAATATAAGAAATTACCCCGAAACTGTAAGTTTCTTAAAACAGGGATATAAATTTGTTACATCTTCTTCAACAACACCTTCTTCTGCGAAAAATTAAAGGCCGCATCCAGCATCTCTAAAAACCTGGGCCAGTTTTCTTTTTTCACCACGGCGTTCTTATAGATCTTTTTCACCAGTATGTTTAGTGTGCTGCCGTCCACCGATGCCTGCACGGCAAAAGTGCCGGCTTCATTGTCAATATTCATATTCAGGTTCTGCACCCCCACCACTTTATAACCGGCGGGTATGGTAAAGTTGATAATATTGCGCAGGCTGCGGGGAAAACCCATCCAGGCATCCACTTCCCTTTTACGTTCATCCTGCGAAACATATAACTGGTCTCCTATAAGGCCGGGCACTGATACCAGCAGGTTGTCACCGGCTATCTTTACCATATCACCCAGTTCCAGTTTACTGGTATAGTTAAGTTTCTGCTTGCGCCAGTTACGGCCGTCTGAGTTCAGGGTAAATTCAGCGTAAGCGGTGATATTATCATATTCATCTTTCAGCGCTTCTTTCATATACTCCAGTTTGCGGGTCTTGTCTTCTTTTTTGCGTTCCCTCAGTTTTTCTTCATAGCTCTCCAGCACAGTGCCCTTCATGCCGGCCCGCACATCATCTTCACCGCCATAGCTGCGGTGGTCATCGTCCAGCGCCGTAGTGTGTACCAGCGCCTGCACATTGTAAAATTTCTTGCTCATGCCGGTCACCGCTTTCTGGTGAGTGACCAGCATATTTCTTGTGGTAGTATCAATGCTGGCTGAAACAGTGTTGGTGGTTACGTTCTCATCCGGTTTGCTGCCCGGCAGGGTAACGGGGGTGGCTGTGGGGTTCTTGCCCAGAGAAATAATATAGGCAGGTGTGTCCAGGTATTCTTCCCGGAAATCATAGGGGTTGGAAAAAATTGTAGCATTGAAAATATATTTATCCTTCACCCTTACCATCCACTCCGGCTCGGTACGAAAGATGATATTTTCCGGTTTGGTCAAAGTAAGCGGGGTGGTAACTATAAGGTCGTAGGGAATTTTTTTCAGGTCGAGACATTGGGTAAGGCAGGAGGCAAACAATTCACTGGAAAAACCATTGGCCCGGTAAAAAGCCATGTGGCGGAGGATGTAATAAGATTTTTGAATAAAGTCTTCTTCCCGCAGGTCGGCATAACCAATCTGTTTTAAATAAGCTTTCGCCATATTGTAGTAGAATGAACCATCCAGCCGGTTGTAGAGGTTGTTCATTTTTTTTGCCAGTTCTTCAGGACTGATGTTTTGTTTCAGTTCACCCCGGTCGCCGATAAAAAGATCAGAACGGTTCTCGCTTCTTGAAAAAACAATCTGGAATTTCACCATGGGCAATTCCACCAGGCTGTTCACCCATCTTGTGTCGCTGAGCTTGTCCCGGTTACGGTCTTCCCAGGTATAGTCGGCATTGCTGTTGCCCGTTTCTTTAAATTGCGGCGCCCCCATGGTGGATTTGGAATTAATAAAAGAATTATTATCTGTATCAATCTCAAATTTCTGGCTCAGTACGGGATATGCTCTTGTACAAACAAAATAGATGGGATCAAATTCGATATAACTCATCTTCTTCACTGTATTGTCATCATAGAAGATGGTGCCATAGTCAATGATATCTCCGGGATCAAGATCGGGAATGGCCACTTTGTAAAATATCACCCGGCTCTTGCTTTTATCATAATAGGTGATGGCCTTACCGATATAGGGTGTAAAGGTGGAGGGCACATCATCATTATCTTCCACATACACGGCATTGCGGAGCGAAACTTCCTGCACGGTACCGTTGGCCTTGACGATCTTAATGCTGGCGCCGTCATTGGATGAGCCAATGCGAAAGAAGACAGAAGAATAAGAGTTCACCGCATCCCGGTCGTTGAGTTTAATGCGGCGGCGGGTGATCTCATAAACAGCAAGTTTATTGGCATCTTTATCAAAGGAGAACCTTGTTTTTTGCGCCAGGATAATTCCGCTTTCTTCTTTCCATTTTTCCGGAATAGCTGTAATGCTGAAATCCGGATCGGGATCATCCCAAATCTGTTTCATGTTTTTGGCGATGGTTTCCAGCTTAGACGGGGAGAAGGTGTCATCGTCATCCTGCGCAGCTAAGCAAAATGCAGATGAAACAAATACCAGTGTAAAAAGTAATTTCTTCATATTATCACGGTTCTTTTTTACCACATAGGCACATAGCAGGCAAAAGGGTTGCACATAGAAAGCTCTATGTATTGAAACTATGTTTCTATGTTACTATGTGGTTCCGCATTATAAACAGTTATGGCTTTTTTATTAAAATCAGGTTGCTGTTAAAATCCTTCAGTTTATTGGCAAATTTTTTCCAGTTCTCAAAATCAGCTTTCCGGATGCGGCCATTGGGGAACGAAAGTGTTTTTTTGAAAATGATCTTATTATCCTTGCTGGAATAGGAAGCGGTTACGGCATAGTCAGCTGTTTTTTCATCAATGGGGTTGGGCAGTGAGGCTACTTTATACCCCGGAGGCAATATCAGTTCGGTTTCGTCCTGCGAAACATAGGCTGAATTAAGGGCAAAGTCCTGCTGACGGTCTTTGTCGGGTATAAAACCCCGCAGGTCTTCCGGGAAAAAATCAATGCCAACATAAATCTCTTTATCCTCAGTGATAATATAATTGCTCAGGTCAATATCGCCCTCCACCACCACGGGAATTTCCCGGTTGCTGAGGTCAGATGTTTTTACATTGGTAACGGCTAGGTTCTTATTGCCAAATTCCAGGAAACGTTGTATCACTTTCTTTTTATCATCGGAGGGCAGGTCATGATAGTACTGGTGAAAACGGGTGCGCTGTTCACCTGTAAGCGTCACTTTCACATGCCCCTTCAATACATTATCCTTTAACTGGAAACTGGTTTGTGTTAGCAGTTTGCTTTTATCAATATCCATCAGCGGCACTTTCTTTACTTCATATTTTTCTCCTTTGCCAATCAGCACTTCTTTTCCCTGTATGCGCCAGGCATAATCACCAAAGGGGATGTATTTCTCTGTACCATCTAAAAAATACTCCTTGCCGTTGATCATGACCGTGCTGATGCAGTGGTTATCCACCGCCAGCGAAGGAAGTGTGTAGTCATAGGGAATGTGGCGGGTGCCAATCCAAGTCATGTAAGCTTCTAAACCGGCCAGCTTCAGCATTTCGGTAATCAGGTTGGCCATGCCCTTACAGTCGCCGTATTTGGATTTAAACACATCCTGCGCTGTGGCGGGAATAAAACCCGCCAGCCCGTCTTCAAAAGCGATGTAGCGGATATTATCCTGCACCCAGTAAAAAATGGATTTTACTTTGTCCAGATCGGTTGTTTTGCCTTTGGTAAGCTCGGTTACTTTGGCTTTCAGTTCATCGGGCCTGTTCACACTTTTTTTATAAAGGTAATTGTACCAGTTGTAGAGGTCGCCCACATCACCAAATCCTTTTTCCTTTTTGCCGTCATTGGTAAACGACTTTACCACAAAGGCAATATGCGGAAACTGGTAAGCAAGACCGATAGCCCGCCTTTCGTTTTTAATGGCCGGCAGGTTTTGCAGTTTAAAGGTGTACACCGTCATATTCTTCTCCGTGGTCTTTTGCCTTGTTACTTTATAGTCGGCGAAATTGAATTCCCGGATATCCAGTTCCAGCCAGTCGGGCACTTTGACCCGGATGATTTTTTCTTTGGCGGGATAAAAGCTGTGGAAATATGCCACCGTCAGATATTTGCTATCAAAATATTTTTTTTCTGTCTCCACCCTTGTGGCATCGCCATACCCGCTGAAGCGGATGTTGAAATATTTCACCCGGCTGTCGTCAGAAAAGAAATCGCTGGAGCTGGCGGAGCGGTCAATGGCATAACCCACATTGTAGTTTTTCTTTACTCCGAACATACCTTTCACTTTCTCTAATTGTTTAAAAGAAGTGATTTTAGTAAAGGAATTATAAAAGTCAAAGTACTGTATGCCGGCGCTTTCCCTGAGCGAAAAAAAATTGATGCTGGTATTACAGGTGGCGGTTACTACCGGCAGGCGGTCTTCATTCCGGCCTTTGTCAAAAGTAAATTCTTCTTCCACCAAGGTGGCCGCCACCCGGTCTTCGGTAAAAACTTTTTTCAGCCGGTTGGCTTCGTAAATGTCTTCGTCGGACTGGGCAGGCAGCAGGGCCGGTACCAGGAGCAGGGACAGCAGCATTTTCAGTGATACATTCATTTCAGAAATTTATATTGACCAATTTAAAAATAGTTGGCGATATGGGGAGCCTTCCTGATAACTTTTACCCGGAAAAATCTCCTAAGGCATCATAACTTGTTTTAAATTCGCAGCACAATAGTATCAGTTATATGACAAGGAAAAAAGAGGTTTTACAGGAGGTAGTGATCAAATTTGCCGGCGACAGCGGCGACGGCATGCAGCTGACCGGTACCCAGTTTTCACAAAACACTGCTTTATTGGGAATTGATTTGGCTACTTTCCCGGATTTCCCTGCAGAAATCAGGGCGCCGCAGGGTTCGCTGCCCGGGGTGAGCGGTTACCAGCTCCGTTTTTCCAGTGATAATATCTATACCCCCGGCGATGCGGTGGATGTACTGGTGGCCATGAATGCAGCCGCTCTGAAAGTGAATCTTACCGCCTTAAAAAAAGGGGGAAAGATCATTGCAAATACAGATGGGTTTGATGCCAAAAACCTGAGGCTGGCCAACTACCCCGAAGGGGAAAACCCCCTGGGAAACGGCAGCCTGGGTAATTACGATGTGATAAAAATGGATGTGACCAAGATGACCCGTGAGGCGCTGAAGGATATTACCATGGGGATGAAGGAAAAAGACCGGGCCAAAAATATGTTTGTACTGGGCTTTTTATACTGGATGTATAACCGGGATATGGAAAGCACCATCCACTTTTTAAGAGAAAAATTCGGAAAGAAGGACGACATACTCAACAGCAATATTAAGGCTCTGCAGGCCGGTTATAATTATGGCGATACAACAGAAACCTTTACCACTACCTATTCGGTAGAGAAGGCAAAGATGGAACCGGGCACTTACCGGTCCATTATGGGCAACCAGGCCGTGGCATACGGGCTGATTGCTGCTTCGCAGCAAAGCGGGTTGCCATTATTTCTCGGGTCATATCCCATTACTCCTGCATCAGATATTCTGCATGACCTGGCCAGGTACAAAAATTTTGGCGTAAAAACCTTCCAGGCTGAAGATGAAATTGCAGCTATCACTTCGGCCATCGGTGCGGCTTATGGCGGTGCATTGGGAGTTACCACTTCCAGCGGGCCCGGTATTGCATTAAAAGGGGAAGCGATGGGTTTGGCAGTGATGCTGGAAATTCCTTTGGTGATTGTAAACATCCAGCGGGGCGGCCCTTCTACCGGGTTACCCACCAAAACCGAACAAAGCGACCTGATGCAGGCATATTATGGAAGAAACGGGGAATGCCCCATGCCCGTGATTGCAGCCAGTACACCGGCCGATTGCTTTGATACAGTATATGAAGCGGTGCGTATTGCCGTGCAGCATATGACTCCGGTAATGTTCATGAGCGACGGATATATTGCCAATGGCGCCGAACCCTGGAAATTTCCGCAGACAAAAGACCTGGCTGAAATAAAAGTGGTGTTCAAAAAAGGGCTGGACGAAGGCGAAGAAAAACTGATGCCCTATAAGCGGGATGAAAAACTGGTCAGGCCATGGGCCTTACCCGGCACCCCGGGACTGGAGCACCGTATCGGAGGCCTGGAAAAACAAAATATTACAGGTAATGTAAACTATGAACCCGAGAATCACCAGCTGATGGTAAAGATCCGGCAGGAGAAAGTGGACAAGATTGCTGATTATATACCGGAACAAAAACTGGACAGCGGGCCGGAAAAAGGGAAGATACTGGTGCTGGGCTGGGGATCTACCTATGGCGCCATCAAATCGGCGGTGGCAGAATTGCAGGAGAGGGGAGAAAGTGTAAGCCATGCCCATCTTCGCTACATTCGTCCTTTCCCGAAAAACCTGGGGGATATCCTGAAAAACTTTAAAACCGTTTTAATCCCCGAGATCAATAATGGCCAGCTGATCCGCATCATCCGTGACATTTATTTTGCGGACGCCAAAGGCTACAACAAAATAATGGGTGTTCCCATCACCAAAACCGAACTGGTGATGAAACTGGAAGAGATGCTGGGCGGCAAGAATTAATGAAACATCACACCGGGCATAAATCCACCTGCCACCGCTGGTGGATTTTTAACATCCGTTAACCCCAATAGCCTTTACTTTAGCCAAAACTTAATTTTATGAGGAAGTTATTTGCCATGTTGTTTGTATTTCAGCTTGTGTTTTTGCTGACGCTGAAAGCCCAGAATAATGAAATCATAAAGGGAAAATGGCACTGGGATAATGCCCTGAAGCAGGACACCAGTGCAGGTTATGTGCAGGTGGTGAAGGTGGATAATGTGCTTTATATCTCTGGCGCTGTAGCCAGGGATGTAACGCCGGATGGAATTACAAGGGTGTACCAGTCGCTGGACAGATCATTGAAAGCTTTTGGTGCTACATTTCAGAATGTGGTGAAGGAAAACCTTTATACCACGGATATGGAAGCGATGAAGAAATACAATGATACCAGAAAAATTTTTTATAAAGGTGATTTTCCGGCTGCCACCTGGGTGCAGATATCAAGACTGTTTCTGCATGATGCCATGCTGGGAGTGGAGTTGATTGCCCATTTGCCGAAATAAAAAAAGGGGGCGGTTGCTCCCTTTTTTGCTATAAATAAATTGGGGTCACTTGTCTCTCTTCATTTTTTTTAGTCCTTCTTCCAGTATTTCATCCCACTTATCATCAAAGGTGAGGTTGGAGAAACTGATCTTTTGTACTTTGATTTCTGCAGGGTGATTTTTACTTTTATCCATCATCATTATGGGTGTGGCTTTGATGACCACTTCTTCGCAGGCCCCGCTGATGCTCCATTTGTGTCCGCCCATATTGTTATCACCAAGATCTTTACACTCAGTAATAGTGACTTTGTAATCGGTCAGCTTAGGTTTGCTGCCCAGCAGGCCGCCGTACATTTCATCATTGGGTGATTTTCCCTTCTGCAGGCTGGTGCCCACTACAGGATAAGTACCGGGTTTAGTATCCAGCAGAAAATTCAGGGTCAGGTATTCATTGTTATTGGCAGCGGCATTGGAGGTAAGCATACACAGGTAAGGAGCACCGGCCTGTTTGATGTCTTTGTCTTTTGATACCAGTATGGAAGCGGAATGGCTGATCTCCGGTCCATCAACCGTATAGGTAACTCCCGGGGTTCCTGCAGGCGGTGGCGGCGGTGTCATGTTCGCTGCCGTCTATCCGGTTGCAGTAGTATTGTTTTCAGGAGCCGGCTTTTTATATTGTTACATTTCTTATTACAGTGTTTTCTTTTTGCCGGTAGCTACTTTGTAGAGTATAAATGCCATCATGACAAAGAATGCCACACCTAAAACATGATAACCGCCTTCACCGAGTTTCCCGGTAAACCAATGTTCGGCATTGACGGATTTCATACCTGATTCAAAAAAAACAGTGAGTATGGCTACAATAACTCCAAATAAAGCGCCTCCTGCTACAAGACCGGTAGCAAATAAATTTCCTTTACGTAAATCTTCTTCTTCTTCAGGCAGTTTATTCTTTTTTGCCCATCTGTCAGCCAGTCCTCTTAATAATCCGCCGATGGCAATTGGCAGGGTGGTGGAGAGGGGTAAATAAGTTCCCACCGCAAAACTTAATGATTTCACCCCGCAGAGCTCGAGAACAATGGCAACAAATACACCCACCAATACAAACTGCCAGTCGAGATTAAATGAAAGAATCCCCTTTATTAATGTAGCCATCAATGTAGCTTGCGGCGCTGAATAGGTTTCGCCTATTGCATGATGCACACCTGTAGCGGCAAGTGCTGACGAAGGTGTATCAAGAATTTTCACCGTCCACCCGATAACGACAGATGAAACAATAGCCCCGATAAATAAAGCGATTTGTTGAAACTTTGGTGTGGCGCCAACAAGGTAGCCGGTTTTTAAATCCTGCGATGTTGCACCGGCGTTTGCTGCCGCAATGCAGATCATACCACCGACCACGGCACCGCCAATAATATGTTCTTCGTCAGCGGCGGCTTGAAACAAAAAGGACTTATTAACGAACTGCCCAACCTGGCCGACCTGGAGGAGGGCGACCTGAAATACAAGGTAGATTTTAAAAATGCCTATGCCACGGTGCTGAAGAAATGGCTGAATGCGGATGATACAGTCATTCTTGGAAAGAATTATGATTACCTCAATTTTATTTGATTTCTTTCCTTATTTTATTTCATGCATGAGTTTCTTTACCAACGGGGAAATCAGTAATAGTACCACTCCGGCAATGACGGCATAAATTGCCAGTTGTTTATAGCCGTCAGTATATGAAATAAGTTTTTCCTGAACTGTTGCATTTTCTTTTGCCACAGCCATACCTGCACCCAAAATACCCGCAACATATTGCCCGTAGGCGCTGGCAAGGAACCACATGCCCATCATTACCCCCCACATGGGTTTAGGTGACAGCTTTGTCATCAGTGATAAGCCAATCGGTGACAGGCATAGTTCTCCGAATGTAATGACAAGGTAAGCGATAGTGAAAACATTCAGTGAGGTTTTGCCGGATGCGTCGGCAAACATTCTTGTTGTATAAAACACATAGAAAGCTCCTGCGAGAAATAAAAATGCAATGCCAAACTTAATGACACCATTCGGTTCTATCTTCTTTTTACTCATCCAAAGCCAAAGCAAACCTATTATAGGGCTGAAAATAATAACAAACACTGAATTGGCTGTATTGTTTACCACATTAGGGTCGGCTGTTACTCCTGCAAGATTATCTTTTAAATTATTTAATGCAAAAAGACTGAGCGACCCCCCGCTTTGCTCAAAAAAAGCCCAAAAAATGACGGAAAAAAATATGAATATCAGGGCAGCCATCAGTTTTTGTTTTTCTGTCTTTGAATATTTTCTCATTTCATAAAAAACATACAGCAGCGTCAACGGGCCGATGATGTACATAAAAAGATCAGTGTACCGTGTATTTGTGACCAGTATCTTAATTAATGGTATCATCAGCAAAGAGCCGATAAAAACAGCATATTCTATGAGTCTTCTTTTTGAGGCTTCCATGTTTTTGAGCGGGGATAAACCTATTGGCCCCATCATTCGTTGTGTAAAAAGAAATGTGATAAGGCCAATGATCATTACTATTCCGGCTAATGAAAATGCAAGACTCCAGGAATGAAATTTTCCAACATAAACACAAAGTAACCCGCCAAGGGTGGCCCCTATATTGATGCCTGAATAAAATAATCCAAAACCCGCATCTCTTCGGGAATCCCCATCTTTATAAAGAGCCCCCACCATTGTAGATATATTGGGCTTGAAAAAACCTGTTCCGATGATGGAAAAACAAGTGCCTATATAAAAGAATTTTTGCGGGGCAGCGGCAATAATAAAGCTGCCTGTAATCATTAAAAGGCCTCCCCAAAACAAAGATTTTCTGAAACCAAGTATTTTATCGGCAAACAGGCCTCCAATGAAGGTGAAAGCATAAACAAATGCCTGTATAGCACCATATCGGAGGTTCGCAACCTCCTCCGAAAGCAACAATTGGGTAACCATAAAAACCGTCAGCATTCCCCTCATTCCATAAAAGCAAAAACGTTCCCACATTTCTGACATGAACAGGTACCATAGCTGTTTGGGATATTTTCCTTTGAAGTTCTGTATTTGCTCCAGGTCAAGCTGATTGTTATCCATACAAAGTATTTATGAAGGAAGGTAAATAAAAAAGGGGATAATAAATTATCCCCTTTTTTATAAATGGGTTGTGTTATTTATTTAACCCCTTTTTCTTTCATTACCCTATTAAGCCAGCGCAGCAGCAGAAACAGTGCTATTGCCGGCACAATTACGATAAAGAAGTTGGTGAGAAAGAACTTTGACTTATCACTGTATCCTTCCCACATACCAGACAACATGCCTGATAGTTTATTGCCGATACTTACCGATAAAAACCAGCCGCCCATCATCAGTGAAGTCAGCCGGGGAGGGCTGAGTTTTGAAACTAAGGATAATCCCATTGGAGAAAGGCAGAGTTCTCCGATAGTTATTACGCCGTAGCTTGCCCATAGCCAAAGAGAAGAGGCTTTATCAGTGGATGTATTTATTGATTTTGCGGCAGCCACCATAACAAAAGCAGATAAAGCCGTAATTAAAAGACCTATTGCAATTTTAGCGGGTGTTGATGGTTCTTTGCCTCTGCGGCGAAGAAACCCAAAAATTCCAACTATAATTGGAGTCAGCACAATAACCCAGAATGGATTGATGGATTGAAAGAGTTCGGTGGATGCGAGTTTTAAATCCTGGTTTGGCGGCGGTCGTTTTGCTTCAGGGAGATTGTTGAAGTAGGTGCGGGATTTATCACGGATAGTAATTGTTTTACCCAGCTCTTTTGCTGCTTCTGTATTTCCTGCTTTTTGAAGCGAGTCCTGCTGGTGTTTAAGGCCGTCAAGATAAGATTTCATTTTTGTGTCATCATAAGAAACCGATTCGTCGTAATTTACAGTTTGTGCAAGGTCAAAAGTATTGGCAGCTTTTGCGACGCCTGGTGAAAGTTTTCGGTCGGTATAATCTTCAGCCCAAACTGTGAGGGCATCTCCGTTTTGATGAAAAATTGCCCAGAACACAACCACACATCCGAAAACGGTAAGGAGGGCCGCCAATGGTTTTTTATCGGCCATACTGGCACGCCACCAAAGTGAGATATAATAAAAGACGACCGGTAAGCTGCCGATGAGAAAAGCGTCATTGCCATCAGAACCAAAGATATTGCCCGGAATTATCCATCCTAAAACACCAAAAGCAAATATGGGCATGAATACTGTGGCCAGAATTCTTTTCAAGGGAAGATCCTCTTTGGTCGTTGGTTTGATAACATCTACCTCTTTTACATGTTTCATACCATTCAGAAACCACACAAGGCCGATTAACATTCCAACACCTGCAGCAGCAAATGCATAACCCCAACCATAATTTATTCGCATATATGCAGCAACAAAATTACAGAGGAAGGCCCCGATATTTATTCCCATGTAAAAAATGTTATAGCCCGCATCTTTTTTGTGTTGATATTCCGGTTTGTTGTAAAGGTTTCCTACGAGTGTTGAAATGTTTGGTTTAAAAAAACCGTTTCCGACAATGATCAATAACAGCGAAATATAAAAGGCCATCTCACCCGGAAGAGCCATACCCAGATATCCGGAAGCCATTAAAAGGGCCCCTATAATAATACTTTTCCGATAGCCTAATATTCTATCTGCTAACAGTCCGCCGATGAAGGGAGTTAAATAAACGAGCCCAAGGTAGGTACCATAGATGTCAGATTTCTTTGAAGCCGAAAAACCCATGCCACCGTTGAGCTGGCTGTCAATCATATAAAGTGAAAAAATCCCAAGCATCAGGTAGTAACCAAAGCGCTCCCATAGTTCAGTGAAAAAGAGAACATATAGTCCCCTGGGGTGTCCTTTTGCAGTTGCAGGTTGATTCATACAGATTTTTTTAGATGACTAATCAGAGTTGCCAGAAAATAATAGCAAACAAAATACAGAAATTTACTTACTCAAAAACTTTTTATTACTACTTTAACGGATGTGCCCGATATTCGCAAGACCTTAAAACTTATCGGTTCATTAACCATGCGTATCCTTTTGCTTGGCTCTGGCGGCAGAGAACATGCCCTTGCCTGGAAAATGGCGCAAAGCCCTCTTTGCGAAAAACTGTTTATTGCTCCCGGCAATGCAGGCACCTCGCAATGCGGAACCAATCTTCCTATTAGCCTCAGCGATTTTGAAGAAATAAAAAAAGCCTGCATCCGCAATAAAATTGATCTGGTAGTGGTTGGCCCCGAAGAACCACTTGTAAAAGGAATAACTGATTTTTTAATAACCGACCCGGCGTTGCAGAAACTGGATGTGATAGGCCCACGCAAAACCGGGGCACAATTGGAAGGCAGTAAGGCTTTTGCCAAAGCATTTATGATGCGGCATCATATTCCAACTGCCATCTACAGAGAGTTTACCCTGCAGAATTATGAAGAGGGAGTGGAGTATTTACAAAAACATCCGCTGCCGGTTGTATTAAAGGCCGACGGGCTGGCTGCCGGAAAGGGCGTGGTTATTTGCGAAAATCACCTGGAGGCTATTGCCGAATTTGAACTGATGATACAACGGGCCAAATTTGGCGAAGCGGGTAAAAAAGTAGTGGTAGAACAATTTTTAAAGGGGATTGAAATTTCAGTATTTGTTTTAACCGACGGTAAAAACTATGTAATTCTCCCCGAAGCGAAAGATTATAAACGGGTGGGCGAGGGGGATAAAGGACCCAATACCGGCGGTATGGGTGCGGTAAGCCCGGTGCCTTTCGCCAAGGATGCCCTGATGAAAAAAATTGAAGCTAAAATTATTCACCCTACCGTTGAGGGATTGAAAACAGAAGGACTGGAATACCTGGGGTTTATCTTTTTTGGCCTGATGATAGTGGAGAATGAACCATATATGATTGAATACAACTGCCGCATGGGCGACCCTGAAACGGAAGTAGTGATACCAAGGTTAAAAAATGACCTGGTGCAGTTACTGGCTGCAGCAGCCGGCCAGCAACTGGATGGGGTGAAGATTGATACAGATCCCCGCACTGCCTGTACAATAGTGGCCGTTAGCGGCGGCTATCCCGGTGATTACAAAAAAGGGATGGCGATAAACGGCCTCAGCGATGTTAACCCGGCAGACAGTCTGGTCTTCTACATGGGTACCGCTGAAAAAAACGGGCAGGTGATAACTAATGGCGGGCGGGTATTTTGTATTACTTCGTATGGCCGCTCAGTATTTGATGCGGTGGAAATATCAAAAGAAGAAATGGAGAAAGTGTTTTTTATCGGGATGGAATACCGGAGGGATATTGGCTACGAGTTTGAATAACTGAACTGTTAACAAGGACAACTACATTTGCAAAAACGCCTGCCATGCCCGCAGAAGTTCATTACCACGACTATCTCCAGTTAGACAAGATACTCAACGCCCAGTCGCCGGAAAGCGATAAACGTAACCTTTCTGCGCATGATGAAATGCTGTTCATCATCATTCATCAGGCTTATGAATTGTGGTTTAAACAACTGCATCATGAAGCGGACTCAGTAGTCTCCATCTTGAGCAAGCCGTCGCTCAATGATAATTCACCTGAATTGCAAACTGTTGTTCACCGTCTCAACCGCTGTGTTACAATATTAAGGGTACTTGTTCACCAGATAGACATTATGGAAACCATGACACCCATGGACTTTCTCGACTTCCGGGATCTGCTCCGGCCGGCATCCGGTTTTCAAAGCTGGCAGTTCAAAGAGCTGGAAGCAAAACTGGGGTTGAAATTTGAACAGCGGCATGGCAAGGAACACTATACAGCCCAGCTCAGACCCGAACATGTGACGATAATTAAGAGAGCCGAGAGCGGAAATTCTTTACTCCAGCTGGTGAATAACTGGCTTGAACGCATGCCTTTGGCCCCTTCCTGGCCTCTTCAAAAGGAAGAGGGAAAAAAATCTTTTTGGGATAATTACCGCAATCTTTATGGAGACAGCCTGGCTGATGCCGAGAAAGATAATATTGCCGCATTTGATGAACTGTTTGGCCACGATGATCCGCAGCGTATGTTATCTGCTGCAGCCTGCCGGGCAGCTTTATTTATTATGCTGTACCGGGGCTACCCTTTGCTGCAACTGCCTTTTCAATTATTGAATTGCCTGCTTGAAATTGATGAACAACTTAGCAGCTGGCGCTATCGCCACATGAATATGGTGCACCGGATGATTGGTACCCGGATCGGAACTGGGGGCAGCAGCGGAAAAGATTATTTAAAAGCAGCAGCAGACAAGCATTATATCTTTAAAGAAATAGCACAGTTAAACAGTTTTCTCATTGAAAGAAGAAAATTGCCGGCGCTTCCCCCCGCTGTTGAAAAGAAACTGGGGTTTGAAACAGACTAAAAATGATGATGCCTAAAAAGTATAACGTATTCCCAGCCCGCCCCAGCTGCTTACAAAACCCCGGTTATTCCCAAATTCAATCGATGGCTGCCAGTCAAGCGAAATATTGATGGGGGCGCCGTTGAATTTATAATCCAGGCCAATCACCCCATCTATTCCAATAAAGGAACCATCTCCAAACTTGGTATTATAAAAACCGATGTGAGCACCGGGGCCGATGTACCATTTCAAACCGGTTGCCCCGCTGATGGGCCCATGAATTTCATAAAGCCCGGTAATTCTTGAACCGCGGTTCCAGAAATACCCGATAAGCTCAAGGGCCCCGTTACTGTGCAGAAAATGCTTAAATGCTATTCCGCCGCCATCCCATACTTTCACCCCCAATGCAGTTCTGTAGGAGGAACTGTTGGCGCTTTTGCTCTGGGCCTGCGAAACAGAAACAATAAATAAAGTAATAATAGCCCCAAAGCTGTTTCTCATAAAATACCCTTTAAATAAATAGATTTTTCATGGCCACTTTAGCCATTATTGTGCCAAAACCAGGTAGTAAGCAGCATTGCTATACCAGCCCTGCAATTAAAGCAATGGAAAACAGAATGATAAATATGGCAACGAAATATTGCAGTAAAGTAATGGTAATTTTTTTAAGCAGTCTGTTTCCAATCCATGCACCGGCAAAAGCTGAAATTGCGGCAGCGGCCAGCCAGTAATAGTTTAGCGAATCAGCCGTTTTTCTGATATTAACGGCATATACGCTAAGTCTCGATACATCTATCAGGCAGGCAATGGCAACACCGGTGGCAATAAATTGTTCTTTCGATAATCGCAGGCGTAAGAGAAACATGCTTCTCAGGGCTCCCTGGTGTCCGCTCAGCCCGCCAAAAAAACCGCTCAGAAGTCCTCCTGCAGGTAAATACTTTTCAGGCATTGTCAGATTCTTTAGCCGGGGTATCAGCTCAAAGCAGGCAAACACAAGAAGCAGGGAGCCAATCACAATTTTTAATGCTGTAATAGAATGCATATTCCCGCCAAGGTTGTATTCGGCAATCGGCAGGCTTTTCCCAAGCCGGTCCAGCAGCAAGGCGCCGGCAACAGCCGCCGCTACAGAAGGGATACCGAAGCGAAGCAAAACCGAACGGCTGATATGTTTTTTAAAAAGCATCAGTTTGAAAATATTATTGAGGAAGTGTACGATGGCCGTCATGGCAACAGCTATCTCCAGCGGGAAGAAGAGTCCGAATACCGGAAGCAATAATGTACCAAGGCCAAACCCCGAAAACAAAGTAAGACCGGATGCAAAAAAAGCGGCAATACAAATCAGTAAAATTTCCATGACAGAAGCCCGGACAAAAATACAGATACCGGCATGAGAAGTTAAGAGAAATAAACCTGCCGATTACCACTGTGAAAAATCTTTCTGCTGCATGGCTATCCCTTTGCTAATTCAGATAATTTCCTCCACCTTTGCCCTCAACCTGCCTGCCGGTAGGCAGGTAAAATCCGATAGAAATTGAATGGGACTTTTTAACTGGTTTACTCAAGAAATAGCCATCGACCTGGGTACCGCCAATACCCTCATCATACATAACGACGAAGTAGTGGTGAACGAACCGAGCATTGTAGCCCTGAACCGCAACAACCCCAAAGAGGTGCTGGCTGTGGGTAAAAAGGCGTTGATGATGCATGAGAAAACCCATGAAAGCATCCGTACGGTGCGTCCGCTTAAAGACGGGGTAATTGCCGACTTCAACGCAGCAGAGCTGATGATCCGGGAACTGATCAAACTGGTGTACCCCAAAAAACCGCTGTTCCCCCCCAGCTGGCGGATGATGATCTGCATTCCCTCTTCGATTACGGAAGTAGAAAAAAGGGCCGTACGGGACAGCGCCGAACAGGCCGGGGCCAAGGAAGTTTATCTGATCCATGAACCCATGGCTGCTGCGCTGGGTATTGGCATTGATGTGGAAGAGCCGGTGGGTAATATGATCATTGACATTGGAGGCGGCACAACAGGCATCACCGTAATTGCCCTTGCCGGTATTGTGTGCGACCAGAGCATCCGCATAGCCGGGGATGAGTTGACCGCCGACATAATGGAAGCCCTGCGCCGCTACCACAGTCTTTTGATTGGCGAACGTACAGCCGAACAAATCAAGATACAGGTAGGCGCCGCCATGAAGGAGATAGATAATCCGCCTGATGATTTTCCGGTGAATGGTCGTGACCTGGTGACCGGCATACCCAAGCAAATTATGGTAAGCTATCAGGAAATTGCTGAGGCGCTGGATAAAAGTATCTTCAAAATTGAAGAAGCCATCCTGAAAGCGCTGGAGCAAACCCCGCCGGAGCTGGCAGCCGATATTTACCGCCGTGGCCTTTATATCACCGGCGGCGGAGCCCTGTTACGGGGCCTTGACAAGCGGCTCAGCAACAAAATAAAGCTGCCTGTGCATGTAGCCGATGATCCCCTGAAAAGTGTAGTTCGGGGCACGGGAATTGCATTGAAGAATTATGACAAATATCCTTTTGTAATGAGGTAAGGCCTCCCCAAACCCCTCCGAAGGAGGGGCTAAAGAAGACCCCGCGTAAAATAAATTTTCTAAACGTTTGAAAATTCAAGCTATAAAGACTTTTCTAAAATTCCCCTTTAGGGGTTAGGGGTATGCGAAATGTTTTTCTATTCCTTCGCCGGTACAGAACCTTTTTCACTTTCCTGATCTTGCAGGGGGTGGCGCTGTGGTTCCTGGTTAACTATAACCGGTTTCACCGGGCCAAATTTCTGGGAGTGGCCAACGAAGTAACCGGAAGAATCAACACCCAATACAATAAGGTGGAGGATTATTTTTCTCTGAAAGAGGAGAACCGAAGGGTGCACCGCCTGAATGATTCGCTGGTCAACCTGTTGCCCGGCAATTTTTCCCGGCATGATACTTCGGTCAGATTTGTTCAGGATTCAATACCTTATGATACATTGGGCAATTACCGCCGCTACCTTTCCCGTACGGCAACGGTTATATATAATACGGCCAATTCACAGAAAAATTTTATACAGGTAAACCGGGGCAGCAGCCAGGGAATTAAAGACAATATGGCCGTAATAAGCTCTGAAGGAGCTGTGGTGGGAGTGGTGGTAAATACCAGCCCGAATTTTGCCCAGGTGATGAGCCTCCTGCATGTTCAAAACTCTGTGAGCGCCTCGTTAAAACGAAGCGGCGATTTCGGCACAGCGGAGTGGGATGGCAAAGATCCCCGCTACCTCATACTGAAGAAAATTCCCAAAACAGTGGAAGTAAAAAAGGGGGACACGGTGCTTACCAGCCCTGTATCATTCAACTATCCTCCCGGCTACATGATTGGAACTGTTGCAGATATTAATCTGGATAATACCACCGGCATGTACCAGCTGAAAATAAAAACGGCGGCTAATTTTAATAACCTCCAGCAGGTATTTATACTGGAGAATACCGACTATGCCGAACAGACCCGGCTGAACCAGGAAACCAAAAAGAAAATGGAAACGGCCCCCAAAAACCCCAGGTGAACGATTTTTTAAAAAATATTACCCGCTTTATTTTCTTCATACTGGTACAGGTATATGTGCTGAACAAAATACCCCACCTGCACCGCTTCATTACCCCCTATCTCTACTACCTGTTTATCCTGTGGCTGCCTTTTTCGGTTTCAAGACAATGGCTGCTGGTGATCGGGTTTCTCACCGGGCTGACCCTGGATTATTTTACAATGACACCCGGGCTGCATGCCGCCGCCTGCACCCTGATAGCTTATGTACGGCCTTTTATCATCAATATCCTCACACCCAAAGACAGCTCAGAGTTCAACTACCGTGAGCCTTCGCCCATGGCCATGCAGTGGACACCTTATGCGGTATATGTTTTTGTTCTTACCCTGCTGCACCATGGGTATATGGTGTTGCTGGAGTGGCTGAGTTTTGGCAGTTTCCTTGATTTCATTATCAAGATAGTTGCCACTACCGGCATCAGTATGCTCCTCATTTTTACTGCAGAGCTGTTGTTTCCGAGAAAACTCCGCTTCCGGACAAATACGGCGTAACCGGAACAGAAATTTTTCTTAAAAGAAATTATATTCCCGCCCGGATTTGGAAAGGGCATTTCCCAATTCGTACTTTGCACAACTGTAAGTGATTTCCAACTTCTCATCTCATTCTTCATATTTGTATTTCCATTTATGCCTATGTTCAACCAATCAAGAAGCCGTATCATCCGACTGATTTTTCTTGTTGTGATTCTTGTCATCACAGGGCAATTATTTTACCTGCAGGTGGTATCGGGCAAATTCAGGCAGATGGCCGACGAGAATGCCATCCTGAGGAAAACAATATATCCGCCCAGAGGTCTGGTGTTTGACCGGCACAAAAAAGCAATAGTCAATAATACTCTTACGCATGACCTGATGGTGACACCGGCACACTTAAAAGGAATCGATACCTTTTTTTTATGCCGGCTGATGGAAATTGATACAGCGGAGTTCAGAGACAGGGTTATTACAGCCATTATAAAAAACAGTTCACAAAAACCCTCGGTATTTGAGGCTTCCCTTTCTCCCCAGAAATATGCCCGCATCCAGGAAAACCTCTGGCGGTTTGAAAAGGCATTTTATGTCCAGGAAAGGCCCATCCGCTCTTATCCCTATGATGCCGGGGCGAATATTTTTGGCTATCTCGGTGAGGTGGATACCACCTATTTAAAAAAATATGCTGATGAGGGTTATGTGAGCGGTGATTATGCCGGCATGACGGGGCTTGAGGCCAACTATGAAAAAGCATTAATGGGGCAAAGAGGTGTTCAATACCTGATCAAAGATAATTTCAGCCGCATACAAGGCCCTTATGAGGGGGGTGCCATGGATGTGGAGGCTGTTGCAGGAAGCAATCTCTATACAAGTATTGATATAGTACTGCAGCAATTTGGTGAAAAACTGCTTACCAATAAGGTGGGTTCTATTGTTGCCATTGACCCCAAAACGGGAGGAATTCTTGCCATGGTAAGCAGCCCTACATATAACCCCGGCTACTTAACGGGGACAGAAAGAAGAAAACATTTTTCTGAACTCTATACGGACCCGAGGCTGCCTTTACTGAACCGGGCTGTTAACGCCAGCTATCCACCAGGCTCTACATTTAAAACCTTGCAGGCCTTGGTGGGTTTGGCAGAAGGGGTGATAACGACAAAAACAACTTTCAGTTGCAGCGGTGCATTTTATGGTTGTGGCAGCGCCAGACCCATGGGATGCCTGGACCCCGGCACCTTTTATCTGTCAAGCGGTATTACCCATTCCTGCAATACGTATTTCGCCAATGTGATGCAGCGGGTGATCAATAACCCCAGGTATCCTTCGGTTGACAGCAGTTTGCGGGCCTGGAACAATTATATGTCAGCCTTTGGTCTGGGGCATAAACTGGGAGTGGATGTTCCTACCGAACAAAAAGGAATGATTCCCACCCCCGAATTCTTCAACAAACAATACGGCGCCGGCAAATGGGGTTTTTGCACTTTCCGCTCGGTGAGTATCGGGCAGGGCGAAGTAACAGCCACGCCGTTACAGGTGGCCAATGAAATGGCTTATATCGCCAATAAAGGATGGTATTATATACCTCATATAGGGGATTCCATTGAAGGAGAAGATAAGTTTGGTTTGCTTGAAAAGTTCAGGCAACGTATAGTGCCGATCAATATGCCCGACAGCATTTTTGAGGCCGTGCATGATGGTATGCAGGGCGTGATGGAAAGCGGTACCGGCCGCGGCTCACGGGTAGAAGGTATTACCATTTGCGGCAAAACCGGAACGGTGGAGAATTATTACCGGGGGGTGAAACAACCCAACCACTCTTTCTTTGCCGCCTTTGCACCAAGAGAAAATCCAAAGATTGCTATTATGTGTGTGGTGGAAAATTCAGGCCGTTTTGGAGGCACCTATGCTGCACCTATTGTGAGTCTGATGATACAGAAGTATATCAACGATACTATTTCAGCAAAATGGAAACCCCGGATGGAAAGCATCATCAGCACCAACCTGATACCCAAAATGATGCTGGACAAAATGCGGCAAAGGGATTCCATCCGCCGGGTAAGAGAGGAAGAGCGGGAATTGAAAACAGATTCGAAAAACATCAGGGACACCCTTCAGTCAGAAGACAATCTGACCGAAACAGAGGCGAAAGCGGGCAACCGCAAAGAAAACAAACCGCCAAAAGATACCGGGAACAAAAAGCCTGAACGAAAGGATATTTTGCAGCCCGATACATTAAAGAAAAGGATGGTGCACAGCCGGGACACTGCGAAAACAGATAAAAACCAATGAGCCAGCGGAACCCTGCCATATCAAAAGGAATTGACTGGAGCCTGGCGGGTATTTACCTGCTGCTGGTAGCCATTGGCCTTACGGCCATTTTTGCCGCTACTTATAAAGAAGGGGAACCTGTAATTCAGAGCTTCCTGCGTTTTAAAACAGACTACAGCAAACAGTTTTTCTTTTTTGTCATCGGTGCAGCACTTGCCTTGTTCGTATTGCTGACCGACAGTAAATTTTTTGCGGCTACGGCCAACCTGGGGTATGTAATTGGAATAGTTGCCTTGTTGCTGGTGTTCCCTTTTCACTCAGATGTGAAGGGAACCAAGTCTATCATTAAGATGGGCGCATTCAATTTTCAGCCGGCTGAGTTTTGTAAAATCTTTGTGGCGCTGGCGCTGGCCAAATATTTATCAAGACCGGAAACAGATTTTAGTAAAATCCGTTCACAACTGGTAGCAGCAGCCATAGTAATGTTCCCGGCTGCTTTAACTATTTTACAAAGCGAAACAGGCCTTGCACTGGTTTTCTTTTCGTTCTTTATTGTGATGTACCGGGAAGGGTTACCTTCCATTATTTTGCTGGTGGGTTTTGCCATTGCTGCGCTGATTGTTGCAACGATAGTCATTCCGCCCAATACGCTGGCCATCATTCTTACAACTATAGCTGCAGGCATCATATATGTTTATCAGCGGCAGATCAAAAGAAACAGGGGCCTTTTGTTGGGTATTGTTGTTCTGTGGATTGTTTGTGTGGGTATACAGCGGTTTGCCGTGCCTTATATTTTTAAAAATGTATTGCAGAAGCACCAGGTAGAGCGTATCTATGATCTTTTTGGGAAGGATAATCCTTATGAAACAAAAAAAATAGAACTTACTGCAGAGGATGCTAAGAAGAAGAAAGAAAGCGGTACCAGCTATAATGTAAGACAATCCAAAATTGCCATTGGTAGTGGCAGGGTATTTGGAAAAGGCCTGCTGAATGCCACACAAACCCGTTATGATTTTGTACCCGAGCAGCGTACCGATTTTATCTTTTGTACGGTTGGAGAGGGATTCGGATTTGCAGGAAGCATTGTTCTTTTGGGCCTTTATCTTCTTTTACTTTTCAGGATAGTAACGATAGCCGAACGACAACGAAGTACCTTCAGCCGCTGCTATGCTTATGGTGTAGCTTCTGTTTTCTTTTTTCACATCGCTATCAACATGGCCATGACGGTGGGCCTGGCTCCGGTTATCGGTATACCACTGCCCTTCATCAGTTATGGGGGGACCTCCCTGCTTACATTCACCATGATGCTTTTTATTCTGATAAGGCTGGATGCTGACAGGCAGATGGTGCTTAGATAAAAGCCTTCCCCAACCCCTCCTTAAGAGGGGCTTTTAATCTCCTAAATTTGCAATCTCATTTAATCCCGGAAATATGCGGATTATTCCATTGTCAGAAGGCACTTTCACTATTGATAAAACAAAACTCTTTGTTCCATTTGATGAGGGATCTCATGATTTGAAAGAACGGCCTGCCGGCAGCCTGCTGGTGGAGATACAGCCTTTTGTTGTGGTTACTTCAAAAGATATTTTACTGCTTGATACAGGACTCGGGTTTGAAAAAAACGGGACGCTTCAGCTTCATCAAAACCTGATGAATGCAGGTATTAATCCGTCAGAGGTTACTAAAGTACTGCTGTCGCACCTGCACAAAGATCATGCAGGCGGTGTTGGCGTGGAAAGAGAGGGTTTAGGTTACCGTCTTTCCCTGCCCAACGCAAAATATTATGTGCAACGCAGCGAACTGGCTTTTGCCTTTGAAAAAGGATTCCCTTCATTTGTTACCGGAGAATTGGTATGCCTGCGCAACAATAGCCGGGTGGAATTACTGGATGAAGGCGGAATAATTGATGACTATATTGAATTTGCTGTTACCGGCGCCCATTCACCCTTTCACCAGGTATTCCTGATAAAAGAAGATGAACAAACCATCTTCTTTGGCGGTGATGACGCACCTCAACTGCAACAGATGAAGCATCGCTTTGTGGCCAAGTATGATTTTGACGGCCCAAAGGCAATGGAGTTACGGCAGCAATGGTGGAAGAAGGGGAGAACAGAAAACTGGGTTTTTCTGTTTTATCATGATGTGAAAAACCCGGTTTGGGATTTTAGCAAAAAATAAAACCGGCCTGTTGTCAGCCGGTCTTACCAATCTATGAAAAACACCAATATTAAATTTGTTTATTTATTGCAGCATGGAGCGGTTCCGGCGGAGGGGTTTGCCCTCTATCCTGTCTCTCCTGTTTTCCCGGATAATCTGTATGGCTTCCCGGCGAAAATCATCTTCATGCTTAAACACCTGGTTAGCCCTTTGCTCATCCATGATCTGGCGAAATTCTGTCCTGTAACGTAACCTGAGATCAATAATTTTCTGCTGAAGAACAAGCCTGTCGCCACGATAAGTACGGTGGGTTTGTGCAAATTCGCGGAAGTACCGGATAAATACCGGTGTGAACTTTTCGGCTTCACTGCGATTAAGATTCAGCCTTTTTTGTATATACTCCTGCATCCGCTCCCTGATCTTGTTTTCCTGCGGTGCAGGCCCTTCATTGTCGTTCTGCGCCATTACCGTAACACCCGGGGCGATTATCAACAGCGATATGATTAACCACTTTTTCATTTTCTGCCTGCTTAGTTTGTTATTAAAACATCTTCAACGTCTTCTGATTGTTCCTGGAAATCCCTCAACTCTTCATCAGAAATCTCACTCAGCAGTTGTTGTATCTCTTTTGATTTATTGTCGGTGCTGATCTGGGCTGTTTCAGTGCCATTGATATCAAGGAAATCGATCAGCTCCGCTTTCTGTGTATCATTCAGTTTCTTTACATCCTTTGAAACATTGGCCAATGCCCTGCCCCCGGTTTCTGGTTCACCACTGCCTTTGCTAAGTAAAAATCCGGTCATAAAAATAATTCCGGCTACTACAGCCGCTGCCGCATAGCGAAGCCAGCTGCGGCGGGTAATGGAAATAACTTTTGCCTCTGTTCTGCTTTCTTTGGCTGCAATATTACCGGCCAGGTTTTCAAAATATCCGGGGGGTACGCTGTACGGATTTTCTTTTTTCAGGCCGGCCAGTAAAGGTGCGATGCTTTCCGTTTCCTGCTGTGCAGTTTTACCTGTGCTGGTTACCGCATACTTAATGTTTGCGTTTAAACTTTCAAAATAACCGGCAGGTACGGTATAAGGCATTTGCCTGGATATGCTGCTGAGCAGCGGTGATAAATAAGACAACTCCTCAGCGGCATTGGCAGCTTCCATCGCCCTGATCCTGTTCAGCACCTGCGTTACAAGCCCCTCAAAATATCCGGCCGGAACGGAGTAGGTATTTTGGGGAATGCTGTTGCTCAACTGGCTTCCAAGTTCATTCAACTCCTGTAATATGTTGTCTCTCTGTGTCATTTTAGCTATTATAAGATTGGTTCATCCCTCCAAAGTTTAATGATTTAGCATATAATCCTCAATTTTTTTAACGGCGTGGTGATAGCTGGCTTTCAGGGCCCCTTCACTGGTTTCCAGTACCCGGCTCATCTCTTCATAGGGCATCTCATCATAATACCGGAGTGTAAAAACAACCCGCTGTTTTTCAGGAAGTTGCTGTATGGCCAGTTGCAATTTCCATTCCAGCCGCTTAGCGTCAAAATGTTTGTCGGCCTTTATTTTATTGCTCAGGCCGCTTTCCACATCGCTGAGGCTTACGGCGGTCCTTTTTTTCTGCTGTTCCAGGTAGGTAAGGCATTCATTGGTGGCAATCCGGTAAAGCCAGGTGTAAAGCTGGCTGTCTTCCCGGAAATTTTCCAGCCCGTTCCATACCCGGATGAGCACATTCTGGAGCACATCATTGGCATCTTCATGCTCCACCACCATGCGGCGGATATGCCAGTAAAGTTTTTTCTGGTATTTACGGATGAGGCTGGTGTAGGCTTTCTCTTTCGTAAGCGGGTTACGGAACTGAACAAGCAATTCACTATCGCTGGTCGTGGTCAGGGACATTAGTCAGGGGCTTTGATCCGGTTAGAATATTGGCAAATGGATTTGTTTAAATCGTAATTCTACTTAAAATATAAAAGCAGGCTCATTTTTAAAAAAACCTGCCTGATTCGTTTGAAACAATCTGTTAACCATTTTTTTTCCTGGCGATCACTTTCTCTGTTGCAGCCACAATATCCGGCACATCAAGTCCGTACTTTTTCAGCAGTTGCGCCGGAGTTCCGCTTTCGCCAAAAGTATCTTTTGTACCTACATATTCAACCGGTACGGGAAAATTTTTAGCAGCAACCTGCGCAATGGCATCGCCTAAACCACCAATAACATTATGCTCCTCGGCCGTAACGGCGCATTTGGTTTTGCGAAGAGATTTAATTACAGCTTCCTCATCCAAAGGCTTTATAGTGTGAATGTTTATCACTTCCACGCTGATACCTTTTTCCTGCAAAGCAGCCCCCGCCTGTATGGCATTCCACACCAGATGCCCGCAGGCAAAAATGGATACATCGGTTCCTTCTGAAAATACCTGTGCTTTGCCCACGATAAAATCTTCTTCTTTAGTAAAGATGGGCCATGCCGGGCGGCCAAAACGGAGGTATACCGGGCCCTGATAATCTGCAATAGCCTTAGTGGCGGCTTTAGTTTGATTGTAATCACAGGGAACAATGACCGTCATGCCCGGAAGCATTTTCATCAGTCCCATGTCCTCCAGTATTTGGTGTGTCGCACCATCTTCACCCAATGTAATACCCGCATGTGAAGCGCAGATCTTTACATTCTTTTCACTGTAAGCGATGGATTGCCGTATTTGGTCATACACCCTGCCGGTTGAAAAATTAGCAAAGGTTGTTGTGTAAGGAATTTTACCTCCGATGGTTAATCCCGCTGCTATGCCCATCATGTTTGCTTCTGCAATACCACATTGAAAAAAACGTTCAGGAAATTCCTTTATGAACTGGTTGAGTTTTAATGAGCCGGCCAGGTCTGCAGACAATGCCACTATATTTGAGTTTTTTCTTGCCGCTTCCACAATGCCATCGCCAAAACCGCTGCGGGTATCCTTGCTGCCGGTTGACTGAATTTCCTTTAATAACATGGGGGATATTTTGGGTGGGGCAAAAGTAAGGTTCGGTGATGAATAGGCAATAGATATTAGTTCAGATAGCCGGGCTGGCTTCCAAAAACCGTTTCGTCAGCTTTAAGCCGCTTTTCCCATTTCCAGGCGGTTGTCATAATATCATCAAGAGAGAAACGGACAGACCATCCAAGCATTTCTTTTGCCAGATCATTATTGGCATATATGGCTGCCACATCCCCGGGGCGACGACCCGCTTTTTCGTAATCCAGGTTTACATTACTCATTTTTTCAAAAGCATCAATAGCCTCCAGCACAGAAATGCCTTTGCCGCTACCCAAGTTAAATATTTCACAGGCAGACCTGTTCTTTTCTTTTTCGAGAAACTGAAGCGCCAGCATGTGTGCAGTTGCGATATCACAAACATGGATATAATCCCGGATACAGGAACCATCACGGGTGGAATAATCCGTACCGTAAACAAACATTTTGGGAAGCCGGCCAGCTGCCGTTTGGGTAATGGCCGGAATAAGATTTTCAGGTTTGCCCAACGGCATTTCACCAATAGCGGCCGACGGATGTGCCCCGGCCGGGTTAAAGTATCTTAGTATTATGGCATCGGTCTTTGAACTTTTTACAAATTCCCGTACAATTTGTTCTCCCATTTGCTTGGTGGCGCCATACGGGGATTGCGCTGGTTTCAGAGGAGTCTTTTCTGTTACAGGAACATTCTCAGGCTCGCCGTATACCGTGCAGGAAGATGAAAAGACGAAATGGGGTATTTCAAATTCCTGTACACATTTCAGCAGGTTGATGAGGGAACCCAGGTTGTTTTCAAAATACATCAGTGGGTTCTCCACCGATTCCCCCACTGCCTTATATGCAGCAAAATGAATAACGCCGCTGATATCATCATTTTCCTGGAAAATGGCAAAGGTGTCATCGAAATTGCAGAGGTCAACTTTGTAGTTCTTTATCTTTCGCCCGGTTATCTGTTCAATGCCTTTCAGGATGACGGGATTGGAACGGGAGTTATTGTCCACCGAAATAACATCGTAACCGTTTTCGATCAAATCAACCAGGGTATGCGAACCTATATAACCGCAGCCGCCTGTTACAAGTATCTTACTCATAAAAAATCCTGACAAAAGTCCGGATTTTTTATCAATAGAATGAAACCAAAGTCAACGATTGAAAAACAGAACAATGTAATAAACACCTGCCGCCAGCAATCCGCTTACCGGGATGGTTAATATCCAGGCCCAGAGCAGGTTTACCGTCACTCCCCAACGCACCGCAGATAATCGCTTGGTAGCGCCAACACCAATGATGCTCCCGGTAATGGTATGGGTGGTGGATACCGGGATTCCCATTTGCCCGGTAAAGAATAATGTATAGGCGCCCGCTGTCTCCGCCGCCACACCTTCCAGCGGCGTTACTTTGGTAATCTTTGTTCCCATTGTTTTTACAATTTTCCAGCCCCCGCTCATGGTGCCAAGGCCAATGGCCAGATAACAGGCGATGGGCACCCAGTTGGGCAGGTGGCTGAAGTCCTGTATGGCGCCGCTGGCGATAAGGGCTGCCCCGATAATACCCATTACTTTCTGCGCATCATTGCCGCCATGCCCGATGCTGAACGCTGCGGAACTGAACAACTGGAGTCTTTTGAACATCATGCTCAGACTGCGGGCAGTGGGATTTTTAAATTTTTCAGAATACAGGTATACCAGGCAGAAGAAGACGGACATTCCAACAATGCCCCAGGCGAAGATCCGGTTGTCTGATTTCAGAATATCTTTTTTAAATGTTTTTTCTACGCTGAAGGTTGCTATTTTATTTTTCACCTTCTCAGCATTTTGTTCTTTTATAGGATAAATACGCTGTACGGACGCAAAGGCGCTGTCAGCTGAAATCTTCCCGTCTAAATAAAGCTGAAGGGGCGCTTTGTAGTCTTCCGTCAGTTGTTTGGCTTTCCCGGCTTCTTCTTTTTTTGCCTTATCCTGTACAGACTGCGCTTCAAGAATGAGGTAATCATTGGCATTGCGGACATCATCTTTGAGCCGGCTAACTTCAATATCTTTCAGCCAGCCTTCTTCATAGGTTTTTTTGGCAATAGCAGATGCCCCCAGCCTGTCATAATCAGCAATCATCGGCCTGATATTTTTGTAGGTGGTGGTTGCCTTCTCCAGTTTGTTTCTGGCCAATGAAAGCTCTGCCAGCGCAGTGCTGTCTGCGGGTTTGGCTTTTAATTTTTCTTCCGCTGCTGAAATGTCTTTATTGTACTTATCAATTTTTAAAAATTTCTGAAGCCCTGTATTCATCTTGCTGTATTCAAACCGGTCGAACAGAAAGAAGGTAATGACAGTGGCTGCTGCAATAATGCCGAGGCGTATCCATACATTTTTCATTACGGTAACGATAGTGATAAAAATGGATACCACCATACCTATCAGCGGGGCGAGAAAAATAAAAAGAATGGTTTTGACGATGATCTGGCTTTCTACGATTTGATTCCAGGAAAGGCCCCAGCCCCGTGTCATCAATGCATGGCAGATGGCGGCGCCTGCAAAACCGCCGATCAGTGTGTGAGAGGAAGAAGACGGAATGCCATACCACCAGGTAAGCAGGTTCCAGATGATGGCTGCGATAAGACCTGAAAGAATAACGGGTAGGGTAATGAATTCTTTGTTCACCGTTTTGCTGATCGTATTGGCTACTGCATGGTCCTGGAAGATCCAATAAGCTGCAAAATTGAACAGGGCCGCCCACAGCACCGCCTGCACCGGCGTAAGCACTTTGGTGGAAACAATGGTGGCAATGGAATTGGCGGCATCATGAAATCCGTTGATATAATCAAAAGCAAGGGCCAGGATGATGATGGCGATAACTAAAGTGGTCATACAGCGGTAATTTGTTCTGGAGCAGGTGAATTAAAATACTTCATGTTAATCCATCAGGCGTATTTGATAATAATGGATTCTATCACATTGCTCACATCTTCGCATTTATCGGTAACAATTTCCATTACCTGATAAATATCCCTTTTTTTGATTACCTCTTTGGCATCGGACTCGGTATTAAAAAGGCGGTCAATACTGAAATCCAGCATATCATCCCCCTGGTTTTCGATGCTGTTGATTTTAACCAGCGCCTCGGTAATGTTCCGCATGTTTTTCATGTTGCGCAGCTCACCCACTGCCAGTTTTACCTGTTTGGTGCCCTCCTCTATCAGTTCGGAGAATTTGTGCATTCCGGGATCATTGGGATTAACTTTATAAAAGTTGATTTTTTTGGCGGCAGCATAAATGTAATCAGCCACATCGTCCAGCGAAGTGGCGAGGTAATGAATATCCTCGCGGTCAAAAGGGGTGATGAAGTTGCGTCCAAGTTCGGTGAAAATATTATGTGTCAGTTCATCATTGGCATGTTCCAGGTCTTCAATTTGTACAATCAGCGCCCCTCTTTTGTCAAAGTCAGCCTCTCCTACCACATTCCGCAACAAGGAGCCCATTTTAGCCACATTTTCGGCCACTTTTTCAAACAGCTCATAAAAGATTCTGTTCTTCGGCATAAAAATCTTCAGGAAGGAGTTAAGTGCCATAATAGTTGTTTTTGGCTCCGGTCATATAGTGGGCCGGAGTAGTTGCGAAAATACCGGGTAAGGGGTTCAGGGTTGCAGGGGTCCGGAGACTTCATAATTATTTAATATTAGAAATAAAATTAGGGTAATGATTCAATAATAAAGAAATTATATTGCGGCCGTTTTAAAACGAACTCATGGACAGGTTCCCAAAGCGTTTCCCCGGATTTTTTTTTGCATTTTTTTTAATTCTTACACCGCAGATTGGCAGCAGTCAGTATAACCCCGCCAACGGTTTCCTGGATGCCCGTTTTGGCAGACCTATCACATTTAGTTCAGCAGACAGTTCGTTTTCATTGAGTATTAGCGGAAGAATACAAAGCCTGGCCGAATCAAGATTTGACCTGAATAATAATGATAATAACTCGGTTGATTTCTCCATCCGCCGCCTTCGGTTAAACTTCGCCGGAAGCGCCATCAGCAAGCGTTTTTCTTACCGCATCCAGCTTTGTTTTTCCCAGCGGGATGTTTCATCGGATAATTCTGCCGTCGCCAATAATCTTTTTCTCCGGGATGCCATGCTTTTTTATGCGCCCAACAAACACTGGCGCTTTGGCTTCGGGCAAACCAAACTGCCCGGTAACCGCCAGCGGCAAACATCTTCCGGCAATCTGCAAATGGTGGACCGTTCCAACACTAATGCACTATTTACACTGGACAGGGATAAGGGTCTCTGGATAACCAATACCAATAAAGTAGGTAAACAGACAGTACTTAGTAATACATTAGCCATCAGTTCCGGTGAAGGCCGTATTAATTCTGACAGGTCAACCGGCTTATGTTATTCATTCAGATCAGAAATTCTTCCTTTTGGGGAGTTTAAAAACAACGGTGATTTTGTGGAAGCTGACCTCTTTTTTGAAGATAATCTGAAACTTTCAATAGGGTTTGTTTATAGTTACAATAATAAAACCAGCCGGGTAGCCGGACAACTGGGTGAATATCTCTACAACAATCAGCGGGCAGATATTCATTATTATGGCGCCGATTTCATGCTGAAGAAAAAGGGCTGGTCGCTGACAGGTGAGCTTTTCCGCCGTGTTTCAGATAATGGCATCAGTATTAATCCTTCCAATCCCTCAAAGGTAAACGCTGTGTACAGCGGCACGGGGCTGATGCTGCAAACCGGTTATCTTGTTTCCAAAACAAATGAAATTTCTGCCCGGTATGGGTTTACCAAGCCTGATAAAAGAGTAAGTAAATACCTGATCAGACAGCATGAATATATGCTTGGTTATTCCCATTATTTCTTCCGTCATAACCTGAAACTGCAAACCGATATTGGCTATTTGCAAAGCGCCGCACAGGATATACTTCAATGGCGGTTTACCGGTATTGTTACTTTTTAAGCTTTCTTAATATCTTTCAGAAATGAAAATGATATTTGTGGTTGCCGTTTGGATACTATTGCTGTCCTGCAGAAACTCCGCCATTACCAAAAAACTCAAAGGCTCCGACAGTCTTGTTATTACCTTCAATGCACCCAACAGCGACTCCGTCATTAATACCGTCAGCACAACGGAAACCAAAGCCATACAAAAGCTGGCCCGGTTTCTTGATGGAAAACCTTCAGATAAGAAAGACTGCGGGTTCGATGGCAATATGCTCTTCTTTAAAGCCGGGATACAGGTCATGCCTGTTGTGTTTAAATACAGTAAGACGGATTGCCGTCAGTTTACCTATGATCTTGATAATACCGTGATGAAAACCGGGATGAGTAACGAAGCTGCTGATTTCTTAAAAAGCCTTGCTGAAGGAAAAAACTGGTATTGATTCCAGGGGAGTTTATACATTTTCGTCATTAAAAGATAACAGAATGCTGTCAATGGCCGGGCTCACTTTCCGGCAACTTACCCCCGCCTTGTCGAGCATCAGCTTTGAAGCAATGAAAATATCATTGCCGGCATACTTATCCGATAAATAGATTACTTCAGTAATACCGGCCTGGATAATGGCTTTTGAGCATTCGTTGCAGGGAAACAGCGCTGTGTAAATACGGCAGCCGTGCAGGTCCATGCCAATATTATTAAGTATGGCATTCAGTTCTGCATGGCAGACATAAGGATATTTGGTTTGCAAAAAATCACCCGCTTTATCCCAGGGAAATTCATCATCATCACAGCCCGCCGGTAAACCATTATAGCCAGCGCCTACTATCTTGTTCTTTTGATTAACAATGCAGGCACCCACCTGTGTGCCCGGATCCTTGCTCCTTTTGGCAGATAATAACGCCACACCCATAAAATATTCATCCCAGGAGATATAGTTCTTTCTTTTTGACATGACGGAAAGTTAGGCGAAAATTCAGTCTTTCCTTGCATCCAGCGTAAACCCAACCGTCGTGCCCACATGCTCTGTACTGCGCACATGGATGGTTTGGCCATGGGCTTCAATAATGTGTTTGCAGATGGAAAGACCAAGACCGCTGCCGCCCATATCAATGCTGCGGCTTTCATCCGTGCGGTAAAAACGTTCAAACAGGCGGTGCAGATGCTTTTCGCCTATGCCAATGCCGTCGTCGGTGATTTCAACAAGGATATGTTGTCCGTCAGTTTTGTACATACTGGCTGTAATATTTCCGCCCTGTTTTCCGTATTTGATGGAATTTTCCACCAGGTTCGTCAATACTTGTCTAATTTTTTCTTTGTCGGCAAAAACCGTCAGGGGAGACTCACAACCTTTTTTTATACTGCTTTGTATTTGCTTTTCTTCTGTTTTAATGGATATGTTTTCAAAAACGTCTTTTATCAAATCCTGTATAACGAAATTTTGTTTATAAAGTACCAGTTCACCTCTTTCAAGGCTTGATATTTCGTCAAGGTCATTCAGCAGGTGGGTGAGGCGGGCCACATTTTTGGCAGTTTTTTCCAGGAACCTTTTGTTCACCTCCGGGTTGCTGAGAGCGCCGGCCAGCAGCGTATCCACATAGCCCTGAATGGCGAATACCGGGGTTTTAAATTCATGCGAAAGGTTTTGCAGAAACTCTTTCCGGAACTGCTCATTGCGCCTCAGCATTTCCAGCTGTTCTTCATTTTCCGCCCCCCATTTTTCCACATCTTCCCGCACTTCGTCCATACTTTTTTGCGGCAGTACATATTTATAATACGTTTCTTCTTTTTTGGTGGCCTTGGTTTTGTTGATGAATTTATAAATGAGTTTTATTTTCCGGTAAATGAACCTTTCCAACACAAACAGGATTAAAAAATAACTGCCTGTTAAAAAAATCAGAAAGGAAACAACCGTCCAGAGCCATTTTTTTTCAACAGCATACACCAGCAGGCTCTCCGGCAATGCCAGGATAAGCGCTGTAAAGAATGCTAACCGTTTGGGTGAAACGTTTTTAGTGGAGAACATCACAAGTTCATGGTTGATGGTTCATGGAAAGTACACACAAAAATAGTGAGATTGGCTATAAACAAAGAGCTATGAACTTTACTTACAGTTCAAATTTATACCCAACTCCTTTTATGGTAGTGATGCAATCAATGCCGAGTTTCTGACGAACCTTGCGGATATGCACATCAATAGTGCGGTCGCCCACAATCACATCATTGCCCCATACCTGGTTCAAAATTTCATTGCGCTGGAAAACACGGCCGGGTTTCAGCGCAAGAAGGTACAGCAATTCAAATTCTTTTTTGGCCAGCACTACTTCCGCATCACCCACTTTTACAATGAACCGCTCCGGGTCTATCGTCATATTCTCTATGTTCAAAGGCCGCACTTCTGTTTTGTTTAGTCTGCGGAAGAGGGCATTAACCCGGCTCAGAAAAACTTTCGGGCTGATGGGTTTGCTGATATAATCATCCGCACCGGTTTCTAAACCTTTTATTTGTGTGTCTTCATCATTCAACGCTGTAAGAAAGATGATCAGCGTTTCTTTAAATGCAGGCTGAGCCCTTAAAAGCCGGCAAACTTCCACCCCGGTTTTTTGTGGCATCATTACATCCAGGATGATAAGATCAGGCTGATGACGGCGGGCTTTTTCAATAGCTTCGTCACCATCACCGGCAGTAATAACTTCATAACCTTCATTTAACAGGTTGTATTTGAGTATTTCTAAAATATCCGGTTCGTCATCAGCTATCAGCACTTTCCTGAGCCTGGTTTCCATCCTGCCAAAGTTTGCACAAACCTAATGGGAAAAAGGCTGGCAGTAAAATTCAGACAAAGCGGTTTACCGAGACTTAATAAAAACTAAATACCCCTGTCAGGGTACCTAAACTAGAAGCATCCCTGCAGGCTTTATTCCCGTCTGTTTCACTATAAAGGCTTCAAATCCGGCCAATTAAGGAAGGGTTAGTAACTTTGGGCTTCTATCCTTATGATAATAACTAAAAAATACCTTATTATAGTATTGGGGCTGTTGATCGCCGGTTTGGCAAACTCCCAGGGCGTAAGTAAAACCGATACTCTGAAAATTCCGGGCGATTACAGGCCCGAATTCAGACGGCAACGTAACCATGATGCCATTGATGGAGAACAAAAATCTATTCTTGCAGCTGATGGCCATGCCGACAAGCAATTCACTCCTTCGGCCGATGAAGACGTTAATTTTCTTATTACTCAGGCGCTGGTGAAAAAAGTGGATGCTATTCAATATCTCATAGAGACCGATAAACTTTTTGACCACAGGCTTAAAGTGAATTATCTCTTCGGGCTGGAAGGTATACTGAAATATTTCAGACAAAACTGGAAACCCAGGTCAGACCTGAAAATAAACCCTGTCAGCCTTCCCCTCATCATTCATGCTTACGAGGAATGTATGGCGCTGGACAGAAACGGTCAGTCCATCCGCGACGTGGCAGACCGGCTGCCCTATGATGCCGGCATGGTATTGATCAATGCAGGAATTTTTGAAAAAAACCCCGGTTATCGGGATATTAAAAACAAACTGGTACTGAAATACTGTACACTCTATCCTAAGAAAACTTTTGTCGTTCTTACCCAAAATCCTGAACTGCCTTTTGCCGACAGCCTGATTAAAGCGGTGGCCCAGCGTTACCCCAAACAGCTGTACGATTATGCACAGGCGAATAATAAACTGGGTAATACCATCCGCAATATTGTGGATGACAAATTTGTAAAAACGGTGGTCAGGATGGCCCGCAGCAAAGATGGTCAGCAGTATTTCTGTTTCCTGGATAATATCATGAATGATAAACTCAGCTTTGATGAAATTGATGCCGCCAAAGGCGACTCTGTATTGTACTACAAGCTGCTGGTGAAAACCCGGATGGACTATGCCCGCAGGTTGTTGGATAAAGACACTGCTTTTGAGATCGGAACCCTTACAGAGAGGTTAGAACGTAAAGCAAAAGAAAATTTTGTGAATATCATCAACGCCCTGCATGATGTAGGAAACTTAGAAGTCCGGTTCCGGTCTGTTCAGCCGCTCAGCCCGGAAGAATTATACTATCTCGCCGTTTCATCCGACGGCTCCATTTACACATCCAGTTTCGTAAAAGGCGTTTACCCGCAAATGATGAGGAAAATCAATAACCGGGGCGACTCGCTGCTGCTTTCCCTGAATTTTGACCGGTACAGAAAATTCATCAAAATGTGCGCAGGGTTTAATACGCTGAATGATTTTCTTTCCACTTTTCCTCCCAGGAAAGACCCGGGTGATGAGAGTGATGCTGAAAAACTGATGAAAGCATTTGTAAGCCGGCTGGAAATCGGGAACGGTACCGAAGACGGCGTGGATGTAGCGGATTCGTATGCCAGTATTGCCGAAACACTGAAACCCCTGGCAGTGGAAATGCTGAAAAATGTGCAACTGAATTATATAAGAAACGAAACCGCCGGCAACAAACGGGGCATGGTTATCTATAATATTCTTAACAAGCTTTTCCTTTCTGCCGATTCCACACAAAAAATTGACCTCACAAATGAACTGGGTATACCCCCTGTATATGAAGTGCCATACACGGCACTGGCGAATGATACCGGCCGGGTGGCGGTGCAATTATTTATTTATGGTGATAAAGACGGAATGGGAGTATTTCCCGGGCTTGTCAATATGTTCAATAATGCCAACTGGAAAATAGATGGCAGTAGCAAACAATGGGTCACTATCACATCCGTCAAAGGCAAGCCGGTTGCCTTGTATATGAACCGCCCTTTACCGGAAGAGACCAATGAAGATGCGCTGGCACAAAAAGCCCTGTGCGAATACCTGCAGAAAAATAACATGGTGCCCACCGTGACCATCAACAGAGGGCACAGTTACAATGCACCTTACACTATTGAACAGATGTCAACTGCATCCAAGATTGTTTTCATGGGTTCCTGCGGCGGTTACCGGATGATACATGATATACTGGAAAAAGCACCCGATGCACATATTATAGGCACCAAGCAAATTGCTGACGCACCGGTAAATAACCCCTTCCTGAAACTGATTATGGAGAAACTACGAACCGGAAGTGATATCGAATGGATACCCTTCTGGATTGAATTGGGCAAAATGGCCACCGACCCGATTTTTGCAGATTATGTTCCCCCCCACAAAAACCTGGGAGCTTTATTTATTAAAGCATATAAAAAAGCCATGGGTGACGAGTAGCAGCTGCTACTGAGCGCCGTTCGGGATATTGCTTTTCCATCTTTCTCCACTTCGCTTAGCTTTGCTGCTTCTTTAATTGTTCAGGTTGCCGGATACAAAAAAAACATTTTTTGACTTTGCACTGTTGCGGCGGGTATTTCGCTATGCAGCCCCGTACAAAAAGAAATTTTACCTTTCAGTGATGCTGGCTGTTCTGCTGGCTGTTATTACACCGGTGCGGCCTTTTCTTATCCAGGAAACGGTGAATAAATATATTGCTGGCCAGGCAGTAGCCATGCTTGTCAATATTACCATTATACAGATAGGGCTCATATTGGTTGAAACGGCCATGCGGTTTCTTTTTTCGTTTACTACTGCTGAACTGGGTCAATCGGTAGTCAGGGATTTGAGAGTACAGACCTATCAAAAAATCATGGGACTGAATCTTACACAGTTTGACCGCACACCCATCGGCACCCTTACTACACGAACCATTAACGACATTGAATCCATTAACGATATTTTTGCTGATGGCCTGGTACCTATCATTGCCGACCTTCTTTCTATTGTTTGTGTACTGGGCTATATGTTCTGGACCGACTGGCAGCTCACACTGATAGCACTTATACCTTTCCCTATCATTCTTATTGCCACCTGGTATTTTAAAGAGAGTATCAACAGGTCATTCTTCAAAGTGAGAAATGCAGTGGCGGCGCTCAATGCATTTGTACAGGAACACCTTACCGGCATATCAATCGTTCAGGCTTTTGCTGCGGAAGAAAAGGAGTTTAATAAATTCAAAAAGATCAACAAAGAACACCGCAATGCCAATATCAGGGCCATTTTCACCTATTCGGTTTTTTTCCCGGTGGTGGAAATAGTGCTGGCATTATCCATTGGTCTGATTGTTTGGTGGACCGCCGGGGAAGCTTTGCGGCTTGAGCAGGGACAGCAGGGTACGGTCATTGCCTTTATTCTTTGCCTTAATCTGCTGTTTCGTCCGCTCCGGGTCATCGCAGATAAATTCAATGTGCTGCAAATGGGGATCATCGCCGGTGAAAGAGTGTTTAAAGTGTTGGACAATGAAGATTATGCCGAGGATAACGGGACCCGGGCTCCTGAAAAAATTCAGGGAAAAATAGATTTTGAGAATGTATGGTTCGCTTACACCGATGAGCATTATGTACTGAAAAATGTTTCTTTTCAGGCAAAGCCCGGAGAAACAATTGCTATCGTGGGCCATACGGGCAGCGGTAAAACAAGTATCATCAGCCTGCTGAACCGTCTCTATCATATTCAGAAGGGAGCGATAAAAATTGACGATATAAACATTGAGGAGTATAAACTGGAAAACCTGCGGAGTAACATTGGAGTAGTATTGCAGGATGTGTTTTTATTTTCCGGTTCGGTGCTGGACAATATCACCCTGCGAAACCCGGCCATTTCCCGTGAGCAGGTGATACAGGCGGCCAATCTGATTGATATGCATGAATTCATCATGCGGCTGCCCGGTGGTTATGATTATAATGTGATGGAAAGGGGCGCCACTTTATCGCTTGGGCAACGTCAGTTGCTTTCGTTTATCAGGGCGGTATTATACAATCCGTCTATACTGATTCTTGATGAGGCCACCTCATCGGTTGATACGGAAAGTGAAATGCTGATCCAGCATGCCATAGAAACACTGATAAAGGGAAGAACCTCGATAGTGATTGCTCACCGGCTTTCCACCATCCGCAAGGCACACCGGATTATAGTGCTGGATAGGGGTGAAGTAAAGGAAACCGGCACTCATGAAGAACTGTTGCAGAAGGACGGATTTTACAGCAAACTTCATGAGATGCAGTTCGAAAAAAAAGCCAGCCTGGCGAAAGAATGATACCGGCTCATGGCTCTGATAATCAGCAACTCAGAACCATGATCAGTTCAATTGACATTCGCCCGGATTTAAGTTCCTGAAAATATCCAAATTCCTTTCTATCGCCGCCCATTTTCACTTTCACACCCTTATCTTTGCGCCAAATTTCGGGATGGGTATGGCTTCCAGATTAATGAAATCCTTTACTGTAGCGGCTTTCAGCATTTTTTTCACCCTCTTTTCCGTAAATACATTCGCCGGCGGGGGAGAAAATGATTCAACCGGGAAAGAAGAGAACAAGTTCAATGCTGCGGAGGTCATTTTTGGGCATATCCTCGACGGGCATGAGTTCCATTTCTTTGATATCGGCAGCGGCGAACATAAAAAACCAGTAAGCATTCCGCTCCCCGTCATACTTTATTCCCCTCAGAGAGGCCTGGATGTATTCATGTCTTCCAGATTCCATCATGGGCATAACCCTTACAAAGGTTATCGGTTGCTCAACACCCATTACGTGGATTCACTGGAAAAGGCGGGGGTTGATATTAAGAAAGAAGGGTTATATGCCGGAAAAATTATTCCGCTGGATGCCGGTGGCAATTGGGATAAATCGGTAAAAGTGTATGATTTCTCGCTTACCCGTAATGTGGTACAGATGATCCTGTCGCTGACCCTACTTTGCTGGATCATGATCTCCATTGCTAAAAGATACAAGCGGGGAGAAGGGGTAACTACTGCGCCCAATGGCTCTCAAAACCTGCTGGAGCCTGTTATCACATTTGTAAGAGATGAAGTGGCAAAACCCAACCTGGGGCATAAATATGAAAAATACCTTCCTTACTTACTAACCGTTTTCTTTTTCATCCTTATCAATAATCTTTTTGGCCTGATTCCCGGTTCAGCCAACGTAACAGGAAATATTGCTTTTACACTGGTGCTCGGTCTCATTTCGTTTATTGTAATACTGTTTAGCTCAAAGACACATTACTGGGGACATATCTTTAATCCTCCGGGTGTTCCTTTTGGAGTAAAACTGATTCTTGTTCCGGTTGAGATACTGAGTGTGTTTATCAAGCCCTTCGCCCTCATCATCCGTCTTTTTGCCAACATGGTGGCCGGGCATATCATTATCATTTGCCTTATTTCACTCATTTTCATTTTTGCAGGACTGAACGTTTATGCCGGCTGGGGAACTACCGTTTTCTCTATCGGCTTTACCATATTTATTTATTTCATTGAAATCCTGGTGGCATTTATCCAGGCTTTCATTTTCTCGATGCTGACGGCTGTGTTTGTCGGTCAGGCATTTGAGGGCGGGCATGATGAGGCGCATCATCATGAACCGGCCAAAGCATAGGACAGTTTTATTCACTATAAAAACAAGAATCATGGATTTATTGAATTTAATTCTGCTTGAAGTTCCAAAAGTTCAGAACGCAGGCGGCGCAATCGGCGCCGGCCTCGCAGCCATTGGCGCCGGTATCGGTGTTGGCCAGATTGGTAAAGGGGCTGTTGAAGCTATTGCCCGTCAGCCGGAAGCGCTGAACGACATCCGCAGCAACATGATCCTTACTGCAGCCCTTGTAGAAGGTGCTGCCCTGTTTGCGATCATTGTGGGCTTTCTTGCAATGGTGTTGTAAGAAACCAATTACTGCATCCAAAGCACAGGGCGGAGGATGCAGTTTTGCCCTGTCCCGGTTCAATGAACGTTTAATAAAAACATTCAATACAATAAAAAATGTATCTCTTAGGATTACCTCCGCTGCTTACGCCTGATTTCGGCCTGCTGATATGGACACTTGTTGCGTTCCTGATTGTGTTGTTCATACTGAAAAAATATGCATGGCCTGCCATTATTAAAGGACTTAAAGACCGCCAGCAATCCATTGCTGACTCACTGGCCACAGCTGAAAGGGTGAAATCTGAAATGGCACAGTTGAAAAGCGAAAACGAAGCGCTGCTGGCATCCGCAAGGGAAGAAAGGGCAAAACTGCTGAAGGAAGCAAGAGAAACAAAAGACAGGATTATTAATGAATCTAAGGAGCAGGCAAAGACTGAAGCCGGCAAAATCATCACCGAAGCACAGGCAGCCATTAATGCACAAAAAATGGCAGCGCTTACCGAAGTAAAAAACCAGGTAGGCAAGCTGGTCATCGAAGTAAGTGAAAAAGTGCTTCGCCGTGAACTGGAAAACAAAGCGGCGCAAGAAGCCCATATAAAGGGGCTGGTGGGTGACGTAAAACTGAATTAAGTAACAGCAGTAATATAGCAATATGCCGAATCCCCGTTTAGCTGCCAGGTACGCCAAATCCCTGCTGGACCTTTCTGTGGAACAAGGTCAGCTGGAGGCCGTATATGCCGATATGCAATGGCTGCAGGCCGTATGCAAAAACAGCAGGGAGTTTGTGAGCATGCTGCGTAGCCCCGTTATCAGCAGCGATAAAAAGGAGAAAATTGTAGAAGCTGTTGCAAAGGGAAAAGTAAGTGCACTGACCACCGCTTTTACCCGCTTGTTGGCCGTAAAGCACCGCGAAAGTTTTTTGCCCGAAATAGCCACCGCCTTTATAAACCAGTATAAAGCACACAAAAAAATTTATACCATAAAACTTACAACGGCAGTTCCTGTAAGCGATGCGGTAAAGACTAAAATCATTGAGCAAATCCGAAATACCAGCGAGATGCGGGACATTGAACTGGAAACTTCGGTGAACAGCAACCTTATCGGCGGGTTTGTGCTGCAGGCCGGGGATAAATTGGTGGACGCCAGCGTTGCTTATGATTTAAAACTGGTAGCCCGCCAGTTTGACAACAACGACTTTATTTACAAGATTAAATAATACAACGATAAACAACATACTATGCCAGAGATTAAACCAGATGAAATATCAGCCATTCTGCGCCAGCAGCTAAGCAATTTTAATGCACAGGCCGACCTGGAAGAAGTAGGTAGTGTATTACAGGTAGGCGATGGTATTGCCCGTGTATATGGCCTGGGCAATGTTCGTTATGGCGAACTGGTGGAGTTTGAAAACGGGGTAAGGGCCATTGCGCTTAACCTTGAAGAGGATAATGTGGGGGTGGTACTCATGGGTGAAACCGGCGGCATACAGGAAGGGACAAAAGTGCGCCGCACCGGGCAAATTGCATCTATAAAAGTAGGTGAAGGAATGGTGGGCCGTGTGGTAAACACTTTGGGCGAACCTATTGACGGAAGAGGCCCTGTTGCCGGTGAACGTTATGAAATGCCGCTTGAAAGAAAAGCTCCGGGTGTGATTTTCCGTGAGCCGGTAAAAGAACCACTGCAAACAGGTATTAAGGCGATTGATGCTATGATCCCTATTGGCCGTGGTCAAAGAGAATTGGTAATTGGCGACCGCCAAACCGGTAAAACAGCTATCTGTATTGATACCATCATCAACCAAAAAGAATTTTACCAGGCAGGCAAACCGGTATATTGTATCTACGTAGCCATTGGGCAAAAAGCATCCACCATTGCCGGTGTGATGAAAACCTTGCGGGATGCAGGCGCCATGGATTATACCATTATCGTTGCAGCTTCCGCCAGCGACCCTGCCCCGCTTCAGTTCTATGCACCGTTTGCCGGTGCGGCTATTGGTGAATTCTTCCGTGATACCGGAAGACCTGCATTGATCATTTATGATGACCTTTCAAAGCAGGCGGTAGCTTACCGGGAAGTATCATTGTTACTTCGCCGCCCCCCCGGCCGTGAAGCCTATCCCGGTGATGTATTTTATCTGCACAGCCGCTTACTGGAAAGGGCTGCAAAAATTATCAGCGACGATAATGTGGCCAAAAATATGAACGATGTGCCTGAGAGCATCCGGCATAGGGTAAAAGGCGGTGGTTCGCTGACTGCCCTGCCGATTATCGAAACACAGGCAGGTGACGTATCAGCTTATATCCCTACAAACGTAATTTCAATTACCGATGGGCAGATATTCCTTGAGTCGAACCTGTTCAATGCCGGTATTCGCCCGGCTATTAACGTAGGGATCAGCGTAAGCCGTGTGGGTGGTAATGCACAGATCAAATCCATGAAGAAAGTGGCGGGTACACTTAAACTGGATCAGGCCCTGTACCGTGAGCTGGAAGCCTTTTCCAAATTCGGCGGCGACCTGGATGCAGCCACCAAAAATGTACTGGACAAGGGAGCCCGCAATGTTGAAATTTTGAAGCAGCCGCAATATGCTCCCTTTTCTGTTGAAAAGCAGGTGGCCATAATTTATCTCGGAACGCAGGGACTGTTGAAAGATGTGGCTGTGAAAAATGTTAAAGCTTTTGAAGAACATTTCCTGATGGAAATGGAAAACAAACTGCCGGAGGTGATGGCCGAATTCAACAAAGGTAACCTGCCGGAAGATGGCCTGAAGAAAATGGTGGAAATGGCGCAGGGAATTATCCCGCAATACAAGTTGTAATACTTAAGTATACTGCATTTTCAAAATCCTGCTCCGGCAGGATTTTTTTTGGAATACTACCTGCACAAATATTAGAAATTCTACGATTTTAGATTTCAACTGCCGTTGATTATCACCACCAATCGTATTTATACTACATAAAATACGGTAACCGGCACGAAAAATTTCCCGAAAACCTTGCAAGTAAAAAAACTGCGTATTATGTTTGTGTCAGAATCGAACAATCCCTGAGAAAACAACGTAATCCGACCATGAAACAAACTAATCCTTATACCGGAAAATTTCAACCGGTCAGTTTCATCTCCGCAAAGTAGGGTTTCATTGTATCTCGTTGATGAGTTCGGCAACCGTAACAAGATTTTTACGTACCCTAATATGAAAACAATGAAAGCATCTTTATTCCGCTTTCGGCAAATTAGTATCTCAGCTATAAAAAGAAGCCGGTATTTGTTCTTTAAACCAGTTTCGATATTAGTTGTGGCCTTGTGCCTTTGGTCGGGTTCGGTGTTTGCGCAAACCAATGTTACAGTCCTGTACCCTGTAAGCATGGCTTACAGCAAAACCTACACTTACCAGGTTTGTAGTGCAGGTAACCGTGCAATCAACCATTTTGTAATCGGCCTACCCACTTGTATTACTGCAGGGGATATAGATTCCGTCTTTACCGACAATATACTTACAACAGGCTGGGAAATAAACAACGATCCTACATGTTATAGCAGCTATGGCTTAAAAATTCCCACTAATATTGAGCCAACAAAGTGTAAGGTGTTAAAGTTTGTTTTAAAACAGGTGAGGATTGTTACAACAGATTTCTGGTATAGCAAAACCGCCAACTCATGTCTGCAGGGCGGGCCCGGGAATGCCCCTTCCTGCAGCATTTTGCCGAGTGCCACCCTGCCGGTTAAAGTAGAACTTACTTTTAATACCCGTGATTACAAACTGCCGAAAGGCATCTCCATTGACTATGACAACGGGACTGAAAAGAACAAAAAAGAAACAGCGGCTAAAAAAGGGCGGGTCGAAATAACTTACTCCGGCTATGTTATCAATAAAGGGGTGCCGGATGCGGTATTCCAATAATCTTATTCTTCTATCGCTTCATCCTTGGCATTGGCAAGTACCGAAGGTGTCATTTTTTTCAGGGGATTTTTCCTGTTTTCATCATAACCGTTTCGCCGGTTAATGATATCAATACATTCAAATAAAGCGGTAAGAAAAGAAGAATTATCCGCTTTATTTTTCCCGGCAATGTCAAAAGCCACTCCATGATCGGGTGAGGTTCTTACGGCGGGCAGGCCGGCCGTATAGTTAAACCCTTCGCCGGATGCCAGAGTTTTAAAAGGTATCAGGCCCTGGTCATGGTACATGGCCAGCACCGCATCAAACCGTTCAAAACTCCGGCGGGCAAAAAATGCATCAGCGCTGTAAGGCCCCACTACCAGCATGTTGTTATTCTTGGCCTCTCGGACAGCGGGCTTGATGATGTTTTCTTCTTCATTGCCGATAAGCCCTTCATCGCCTGCATGCGGATTAAGCCCCAGTACGGCAATGCGGGGTTTGTCAATTCCAAAATCTTTTTGCAGGCTTTGATGAATAATATTCAGCTTGCTGAGTATTTTTTCTTTAGTGATGTGTTTGGTGATTTCGCCAACCGGTACATGTTCAGTAACCAGGGCCACACGAAAATTACCGGCACAAAGCATCATCACCACATCGGGCACACCAAAAATGCTTTTCAGGTATGGTGTATGTCCTGTATAGCTGAACTCAGCCGATTGAATATTTTTTTTATGAACAGGAGCTGTTACCAGCCCTTCAATATGCTTTTGTTTAAGGGCGGCCACAGCTGTTTGTAATGAAAGGATGCCATATTTACCTCCCGTTTCATTTAGCTGGCCGGGAGTAATTACCACTTCTGCCTCCCAGCAATGAAACAGGTTAACCTGTTTGTGGTTGAGCCGGCTGAACTCCCGGGTGTTTTGGTAATTAAAATTGAATTCAGGAACTGATTTTCTGTAAAAATTAATAGCCTTATTGGAGGCAAATATGACCGGGGTGCATTGTTCAAGAATGCGGTTATCCGAAAAAGTTTTAATGATGAGTTCAATGCCGATACCATTCAGGTCGCCGCAGGAAACACCAATGACAGGTTTACCGGAAATCATTTTTGGTTGATAAAGAGGTAAAAATAGTGAATTTCAGCCTTTAATTATAAAGGGAATAAGTAAAAACCCCGGATGGCAATGAGTGTTTTACGATAAGCCGCTGTACTAGTACTTAATTATGGATGAAAGATTACGCAGGTGTTGTATTTCTAAGTGGAAACGCTGATTTTAGTAGCCGGAAACACGAAATAGGTTGTGAGCAGGGTTGCAGATTTTTAGTATATTTCCTTATCATCTGAAAAACCAGTGACCAAATTCAATTCCATGAAAAGAGCCTGCAACCTGCTGGTATTTACAGCAGTTTACCTATACTATTCCTAAGACCAGTCTTCCGGCTACCGTATCAGCACATGCTGAAGTGGTAGCCTATAATGCCGGCGGACAGATTATATTCTCACAAACCGGCTGGGGACAAGGCGAACAAATTAATGACGGCGGTTCATGGGCCATGAAATTTGGCTATTGCCCCGCTTACGAATGTGAAGACATCCGGTAAGCAAATACCTTCTTTTAATTTCAAAAAGGGTTGCCATCCGGCAGCCCTTTTTGATTACAGGATGCCTGTTCCATTTACATTTGCATAGTGTACACACTAAAAAAATCACTGGGGCAGCATTTTCTGAAGGATGACAACATCTGCCGTAAAATTGTGGCAGCATTGCAGCAGCATCTCTTTTCACAATTGCTGGAAGTGGGCCCGGGGGGCGGAGCGCTGACTAAATATTTACTTGAACTGAATGGGGTGGATTTTAAAGCCGTTGAACTGGATGAAGAAAAAATTTCGTACCTGCTTGCTGAATTTCCCGGACTAAGCGGAAAACTAATTCATCAAAATTTTCTGGAAATTGATAAACCCTTTAATGGCAAATTCACGGTGGTGGGTAATTTCCCTTATAATATTTCCACCCAGATTTTGTTCAGAATCCTGGAATGGAAAGATGCTGTAGAGTGCATGGTGGGCATGTTTCAGAAAGAAGTGGCACAGCGGGTAGCCGCCGGGAAAGGAAGTAAAGTTTACGGAGTCACCAGTGTGCTGGTGCAGGCATTCTTTGATGTGGAGTATCTTTTTGATGTACATGAAAGATGCTTTCAGCCGCCGCCAAAAGTAAAAAGCGGGGTAATCAGGCTGTTGCCCCGCAGGGAAAGATTGCTGATGAAAGGGGATAAGGATTTTTTTTTATTGGTAAAGACAGCCTTCAACCAGCGAAGAAAAACACTCCGTAATCCGCTCAAAGGGTTGTTCGATGCAGCTACACTGGAAAATGAAATATTTAATAAAAGGGCAGAGCAATTATCGGCAGAGCAATTTGCCGGTCTTAGCTTTAAAATGAAATGAAGAAAGTTATTGTAACGGGCAAAGCCCACACCTATTTAATGGATACCCTTCAGCAAAAAGGGTATGAAGTATCCTATCAGCCTGCTATTACTTATGATGAACTCTTTAATTGCATCGATGAGACCGAAGGGCTGGTAGTAACCACGAGGATTAAAGTGGATCAGCAACTCATTGACCGGGCCGTATCGCTGAAATGGATAGGCAGGCTGGGCAGTGGTATGGAACTGATTGATGTAGCCTATGCCACCGGCAAAGGCATTCAATGTGAAAGCAGCCCGGAAGGCAACCGCAATGCAGTAGCTGAACATTTGCTTGGAATGTTACTCGCATTAATGAACAGGATACATTCCTCCAGCAATGAAATAAAACAGGGTTTATGGAGAAGGGATGAAAACCGGGGCACAGAGTTACATGGTAAAACAGTGGGGATTATCGGTTTTGGCAATACGGGCAGCCAGTTTGCCCGGCTCTTGCAGCCATTTGATGTTACAGTTCTTGCTTTTGATAAATATAAATATGACTTCAGCAGCGGATACATTAAAGAGGCCCGCCTGGAACAAATATGCCGGTATGCTGATGTAATAAGTTTTCATGTGCCGCTTACAGAAGAAACATTCCACATGGGCAATAAGGTATTTTTTGATGCCCTGGAACGAAAACCCTGGTTACTGAACACCAGCCGCGGTAAAGTGGTGAAGATCGGCCACCTCGTAAATGCGCTCATTGAAAAGAAAATTGCCGGGGCGGGGCTTGATGTGCTTGAAAACGAAGAATTGAATACTTACACTCCCATTGAAAAAGAGCACCTGAACTGGCTGCTGGATCAGCCAAATGTTATCATTACACCGCATATTGCCGGTTACAGCACAGAAGCAACTTATAAAATGGCTGCTATTTTGCTGGAAAAGCTGGGGATTTCCTGAAAAAACTGAAAATAAAAACCCCCTGTGTAGAGATTTTACCAACTTTCAGGCTTCCCAATTCTTCCCTTTAATATAGTTGTACGGGATTAATCCTGCTTCCGGAAACAAGTCACAACCCCTTTTTTAACTTCAAAAACAATTACAATAAGAAAATTAGTAATGGCCTTTTTTGCGGTTATGGTTATGGCATCCTGCAACAATGAAAAGAAGGATGACAAACAGGACGACAATAAAAAAGAAACAGTTAAAAGCGGAAGCGATGTCAGCCTGCCTTATAAAACCGAGTACTCCAGCTTTAGTATGGGCGATCCCAGTCATACCAAACTGGTACTTGATTTTTACAAAACATTTGAAGAGAACAGGATGGATGATGGTAAAGCCATGCTGACTGATTCTGTAGCCGTAAATTTTGCAGACGGAAGCAAATTTATGGGTACTAAAGACAGTTTGATTTCCATGGGCAAACAATACCGTTCAGCTTATGCGGATGTAAAAATTACCATTGATGCCTGCATAGTGGTGCACAGTAATGATAAAAATGAGGATTGGTTGCTCATTTGGGATAAATCTGTTACAAAGGATACCAAAGGAAAAATAGATTCAATCGGGGGGCAATCTTACTGGCTGATAAAGGACGGGAAAATAACCTTTTGGGGAGAATCCCAGGCAAAACTGGCCCCTGCACCAACGAATAAATAGCCCTCCCTGGCTGCCTTTTTTCAGGAAATTTTTTATCTTTGTTTCACAATACTGCAACGCTTCAGCAAACGACTGAGGCGTTGTTATTTTTTTCTTTTCCAAAGAAGGAGAAGCTATGAATGACTTACAGTATATAACAAAAGAAACACTGGAGCAAATGAAAGCAGACCTGCAGCGGATGAAAACGGTGGACCGTCCGGCTGCCAGCCGTGCCATCGCCGATGCAAGGGAAAAGGGGGACTTAAAAGAAAATGCCGAATACGATGCAGCCAAAGAAGCACAGGGCATACTGGAAGCTAAAATTGCGGCTTTGGAAGGATCTTTAGCCAATATAAGGGTCATTGATGAATCCAGCATTGATACCAGCAAAGTTTCTATACTTACCAAAGTGAAAATGACCAACCTGACAACAAAAAAACAGGTGGCATACCAGATTGTAAGTGAAAAGGAGGCAGATCTCAAAGCGGGTAAAATATCAATTACATCGCCAATCGGAAAAGGAATACTGGGCAAAACAGTTGGCGACACGGCGGAAGTGCAGGCGCCGGCTGGTGTACTCAGGTTCCAAATTGATGAGATAACAGCTTAATAAAAAACCCTTGAGCATGAAGGGGGCCTTTCCGACCGGGAAGGCTTTTTTATTTTAAAAGAGTTGATAGCTTTGACAAGATTAAGCAAATCATTTGCTGAAGCGGCTGCGATATTACCTGCTTTCACTCAAAACAAAACTCTTTGGCGGTATGACTATATTTTCTAAAATCATCGCCGGCGAAATTCCTTCTTATAAAATTGCTGAGAATGAAAAGTTCTTCGCATTTCTCGACATTTTTCCTTTGCGGGAAGGACATGTGCTGGTGGTGCCAAAAACAGAAGTGGATAACCTGTTCGATCTGCCCGAAGAATATCTAAGTGAAATGCTGCTTTTTGCAAGGCCGATAGCAAAAGCCATCGAGAAAGCTTTCGACTGCAACCGTTGCGGGATCAGTGTTATCGGACTGGAAGTGCCGCATGCACATGTTCACCTTATTCCCATCAATTCGGCAAACGACCTGAACTTTACCCGGTCAAAGCCAAAGGCAACAGAAGAGAATTTGAAAAAAGTGCAGGAAAAGATCCTCGCAGCTCTTTGAGCATATTATGTAAGCAAAAAACGGGAAGTATAATTGTTTGCAAAAATCCCTTCCGGGTCAAATTTTTTCTGAATGTTTTTCCATGCAGCGAGCTTGGGGAATGTTTTTGCAACAGGATCCATGTGTGCCGACAGCCGGCTGTTCTTTTTGCCCCAGTGGGGAAACCCGCCGCCTGCAAACATAATATCCTGGCAGGCTTCCAGCAGTTCATCAGCGCCTATGATACCCTGCAAAAAAGGGGTATCAATATAACATACATCGCGGCCATAATCGGGCGCCAGGTAAGCACCGGAGGCTTTTACAAAACGCATACCCACCGGGGATGTCATATATATTTTCCCCTGCTCTGCAAAATGCCTAACAGACCATTTATCCATCTGTTTACTTTCCTCAAGCCAGTACATATCCAGCACTTCGAGGATACAGGAATAAATAATGCCCATACAACCCAGCGAAACGAGAACTGCATTGAAATCATCGTCGCTTTGAATCAGGGTGATGCCCGGTTCGTTATAATTTGCAGGATCCGAAACACCATCCGAAGGTTCAATTCTGTAAGTTTTTCCATCACCTGCTACAAGCACCACAGAACGGACCATTCCATGTACGGCCGGAAGATCAATACCTGAACCATGTGTGCCGGTGGCAATGGCCCCGGCCAGCGTCTGGTGATCAATGCCTCCGAGGGTAACAACTGAAAGATTCCGTTTGTCCAGTTCACTGTTTAACTGCCGGATGGAGATGCCTGCTTCCACCTGCACCAGTTTTTTACCGGCCAGCCTGACAAAGGATGGAAGTTCCAGCACTTTATTCATTTGACTGATATCAACCATGCATCCGTTGCTGCAGGCAATATCATTAACGGAATGGTCCGATCCCACCGTCTTTACCGTAAAACCATTATGCCTGGCGTTGGTAATGATGGCGGAAAGTTCAGTAAGGTTTTCAGCCTTGATAAACTGTACCGGCTGTGCTTTCTCATGCCGGATGGTATTTTTTCATGTTTTACGGAGTCGCACTTTCATAAACAGTCAATAGGTGAAAACTGTAATAAAGTTACAGAAGCAGTATGGCCGCCGCAATACTATAAACAGGGTATTTATTTAATACGGATGCGGCCGGGATTCTTTTTAATAAAATCTTCCCAGCCTTTTATTCCTTTGGAAATTTTGCCAACCGGGGAATTGCATTGATAGTAATGACAAAGCGCCACAGCCAGCGCATCTGTGGCATCATACTGTTTTGAATTACTTTTAAATGACAACAATGTTTCCAGCATCTTCATCACCTGTTCTTTTTGTGCATTTCCATTACCGGTAATGGATTGCTTAACTTTTTTTGGAGAGTATTCGGTTACTTCCAGCCCATGGCGCATGGCTGCGGCAATGGCCACACCCTGCGCTCTGCCCAGCTTCAGCATACTTTGCACATTCTTTCCAAAAAAAGGCGCCTCAATGGCAAAATCAGTTGGCTGATATTTTGTAATGAGTCCGCTGACCGTATTAAATATGAGCTGAAGTTTTTTGTAGTTGTCTTTTACTTTTCCGGGTTTTAACACACCGAGTTCAAGCAGGATAACTTTACTGCCTGAAACAGTAATAAGGCCATAGCCCATCACCAGTGTACCGGGGTCAATACCGAGTATTATTTTATCAGGCTTTTGCAGGCAGGACTGTATTTTTACAGGATTACAAGATTAATGAAGCTAAACCGAACCAGCAAGAACTTCATCAATTACTTCCTTGGCCCTCTATTGTTTTTGTGGCTGTCATGGTCCATCTACCGGCAGATACAAAAACAGCCCGGACTGGAAGAAGCATGGCAGCGCATTAAGGATTCGTTTGGCAGTCCGCTGGCATGGAACCTGGCGGCAGTAATGTTTTTAATGTTTGTAAACTGGGGCATTGAAGCGGCAAAGTGGAGAATAGCGGTGAAGCCTGTTCAGCAGGTGAGTTATTTTAAAGCCTTGCAGGCTGTGCTTTCCGGTGTTTCATTTTCAGTAACCACACCCAACCGTATGGGTGAATACCTCGGACGGGTTTTATACATGAATGAGGGCAACCGGCTGAAGACGATCTCCATTACCATTGTAGGTAGCATCAGTCAGCTGATCGTTACCCTGCTGGCGGGCGGCATCGGCTTGTTTGTATTGAAAAATGAAGTTGAAGCAAAGCAACTCATCAGTCCGCTGTGGATGAGTGTGATCCTGTATGGCGTACTGGGGGTACTGGCAGTGGTTACACTTTTTTATTTCCGTCTTTCCTGGATCATCAGGTGGGTTGACAGGCTGCCCGGAAGCAAACGGGTTGCTTACCTGATAGAAGCGCTGGAAGAATTTCATCCTTCTTTGTTGTTCCGGTTATTGGCTCTTTCGCTGCTAAGGTTTGTGGTCTTTATCATTCAATACTGGCTTCTTTTTCTTTTGTTTGATGTGAACCTGTCCGGCTGGCAGGTGTTTTTGACAATCAGCATATCGTTTCTGGTAATGGCCATTATTCCAACCATCGCCATTGCCGAACTGGCCCAGCGGGGAAAAGTGGTAACTGCTATTGTGGGGCTGTACAGCGCCAACGAACTGGGAATGACCTTTGCTACAGCGGGCATCTGGTTCATCAATCTGATCCTTCCGGCTATGATCGGCAGTCTCCTCATTCTTCGGATGAGAAAAATTATAAAAACTGAAATTTAGATTTCTTCCAGTTTAAAAAAATCTTTTGGCCTGATTCCTTTTTCTGTTTGATCTAGGCTGCAGCATTCATGCACCGGGTCATGTTCAAAGAAAAGAATGTAATCGTTTTCAACCGCTTCTTTCAAAAAAGATTTTTTTTCATTGAGTGTGGTAAGCGGAAACATATCATAAGCCATAACATAGGGAAGGGGAATATGCCCGGCAGAGGGCAACAGGTCGGCCATATACACAATGGTTTTGCCTTTGTACTTTATCTGCGGCAACATCATGGCTTGTGTATGTCCATTGACAAACCGTATCGAAATGTTTTCAGCAAAAGATGTTTCTCCCAATTTGCCTTTTACACCGCCGGATACATCAACAAACTGAAGATGCCCGCTGTCTTCAATCGGTAAAATATTTTCTTTTAAAAATGAAGCTTTCTCTCTTTCATTGGGATTTACCGCCCAGTCCCAATGTTCTTTATTGCTCCAATACTTTGCATTTTTAAATGTTGGAACTAATTTGTCGCCATCTCTGCTGATGCTTCCACCGCAATGATCGAAATGAAGATGTGTAAGAATAGCATCGGTAATATCATCCCGGTGAAAACCATATTTCGCCAGCGATTTATCCAATGTATCATCCCCATGCAGATAATAATGCCTGAAAAAATTTGCATCCTGTTTATCGCCATTGCCGTTATCAATTAATATCAATCTGTTTCCATCTTCAATTAATAAGCAACGTAAAGCCCAGGAGCAAAGATTATTTTCATCAGCAGGATTTATTTTATTCCACATGCTTTTTGGCACCACACCAAACATGGCGCCACCATCTAATTTGAAGGAACCGGTATTTATCGTGTAAAGTTTCATAAGGCCTGTTTTTCTTTTTGTGCAGCTTTTGCATAAAACAGCAAGATCAATCCAATAACAAAATATACCATCAACGCCAGCACAGAAGTTCTTTGCGAACCGGTTAGTTCATTGATGAATCCAAAACTGAACATGCCTATTACAATGGCAATTTTTTCTGTTACGTCATAAAAGCTGAAAAAAGAAGCCGTGTCTTTTGTTACGGGCATGAACTTAGCATAAGTGGAACGGCTCAGAGATTGTATGCCGCCCATTACAAATCCAACCAATGTTGCCAATGCATAAAATTCATAAATTCCTTTTTTAGGTATTGTATAACCCGCCACGCATATGCCCACCCAGATCAGTACACAGATCATCAGCGATTTCAGGTTGCCAATCTTAGATGATAATTTTGAAATGGCATAAGCTCCGGGTATTGCAATAAGCTGGATAATTAAAATAGCAATGATCAGGTTTTCTGTTGGTATCTGCAATTCGCTTTTGCCGTATAATGTGGCCGCCAGCATCACCGTTTGCACACCCATATTAAAAAAGAAAAATGCAAGCAGATATCTTTTTAACAGAGGAAGATGAACAAGCTGATCAATAACTTTTTTTAATTCCTTGTAGCCATTGGTTAAAATATTTTTTTGATCTCCGCTTCCTGCAGGTACAGATCGGGGCAAACGGCTTAAAGAAAATTGCCCGAAACCCCACCACCAGACGCCCACCAGCAGGAAGCAGAGGCGATACTGAAATGTTCCTTCTTTTGCAATGCCGAATATTTCTGGTTTCATGACAAATACAAAACAAATGATCTGAAGAATAACACTGCCGGTATATCCGTAAGCAAAACCCCTGGCACTGACACGGTCCCTGTCTTGCGGCGCAGCAATTTCAGGAAGAAAGGAATTGTAATATACCAGGCTTGCCCAAAATCCTACACAGGCAATGATCATCGTCAGTATGCCGATGCTTAATGTGTTTTTGGTAAAAAAAAACATGGATGCACAGGCCAAACTTCCCATGGTTAAAAAGAAATTCATGAACGTCTTCTTATTGCCTTTGTAATCGGCAATGGATGAGAGTAAGGGTGAAATAACCGCTACGATCAGCATAGAAAAAGCCAATGCATAATTATACAAAGAAGTATTTACAAAATCTCTTCCCAGGAAATGAACCCAATCCGTCGTTGTAGATTCATTGCCATCGCCGGTTACGGCTTCAAAATATGCAGGGAAGATAGTGGAAGTGATAACCAGGTTATACACCGAATTGGCCCAGTCATACATTGCCCAGCCATTCACTACTTTTTTCGGAGCTGTTTGCATGCAGATGCTTTCGGTAAAAATAGGGGAAAGTTTTTATCCCTTTATTACGCCTGTTAATATCAGTGCAAGCAAAATAATGCCGGCAATAATGCGGTAATAGCCGAATAGCCTGAAGCCGTGTGTTTGCAAAAAGCCGATAAAAAATTTAATGGCTACCACCGCCACGATAAAGGCTACTGCATTGCCAACGGCAAACAGTTTCAGATTGGCCGTGCTGATGCTGCTGTATCCTTTGAACAGTTTATAACCTGTTGCAGCAGCCATGGTGGGCACTGCCAGGAAGAAAGAAAATTCAGCCGCCAGTTTCCGGGAAAGGTTTTGCTGCATGCCTCCGATAATGCTGGCAGCACTGCGGCTCACCCCGGGTATCAGGGCAATGCATTGCCACAGGCCAATGATAAATGCCCCGGGGTAGCTGATCTGCTCTTCAGTTTGTATAGTTTCTTTTCTGAAAAAACGGTCGATAAACAGCAGAATAAAGCCACCTGCAATCATGGTGATGGCGACTGTTAATGCACTTTCCAGCAAGGCATCAATTTTACCGGAGAAAATAAAACCCAATAGCAGGGCAGGCACTACGGCTATAATCAGCTTCAGGTAAAAATTCCAGTTGCCGGTTTGCAATGGCGCCACAAACCGCCGCCAATATAAAACAATCACGGCCAGGATGGCTCCCAGTTGTATGCCGACAGTAAACAGTTTGGTAAAGTCGGTTGATTCAACACCCAGCAGTTTTTCCGTAATGATCATGTGGCCGGTGGAGGAAATAGGCAGAAATTCAGTAATGCCTTCCACAATGGCAATAATAACAGCGTCCAAAAAACTCATCAGCAGTTATGTTTTTAAAAAAGAAACCGGTCAGTAATACTGCCGCTTTAAAACAATTTTTTTCTTCAGGTTAATTACCGGTTGGTTTTGGCTTTTTGAAAATGGCAAAAACTTCTATCGCCAGGCCCAGCAGAATGAGAATGGGGGCAATCGTAATACGCACCGGGTTGTACACTGCTTCTTTGTTAAAAACAGACGGATCTGAATTGCTTTTACCACCCGACATCAGGAACATACCTATAGCAATCACCACCAGGCCGATCAGCATCCACCGGTAGTTGTCTTTATCAAAAATGGAAGAACTCTTCTTTTCGCTCATTTCATTCTTTTTTGGCTGTGCAATATAGGAAATTCCGGCAATGGTGAATGGTGAAAAGAATCTTCAAAGCGGGAAGTATGCTATTCACCATTGCCCATTCACCATTGACTAATACAGGTCATCCAGCCTCATCTTCAGGTATTTTACCACACTGCGATGGGTGCTGAAAAGGGTTATCCCTATTCCTAATATTATAAGCAGCAGGAATAGCAAAAACAGCAGACCGGAATCATGAATGATTTTCAGCCAGTTTACATACCCTTCCAGTATAACTATGATAATATACAGAACAACTGAAGCTATTACCCCGCTGATGGCGCCGTTGATGATGGCCCGGATATTAAGCGGTTTGGCTATAAAGCCCCGGGTGGCGCCCACCATCTGCATGGTTTTTATCAGGAAACGGTTACTGAACATGGCCAGCCGGATGGTATTATCAATAAGAAAGATCACAACCAGGGAAATAATGATAACGATTACCAGCAGTATTACACTTACAATACGGATGTTCTTGTTCAGCTTGCCTACCAGCGCTTCGGGATACTTTACATCACTTACATAAGTTTGCGCTTCGAGGTCTTTTTTGATATTGGCCAGCGCATCCAGTTGTACATATTGTCTTTTAATGCGGAAATAAATAGCATTGGGCAGCGGGTTTTCTGTCAGCACCTTACTCCAGTCCTCGCTTTCTTCCTGCAAGTATTGTTTTTTGCCCTCTTCCCTTGAAACATACTGGATAGACTTTACATAGGGTTTGGAGCTGATGTAACTCATCAGCGCCGCACTGTCCTTAGGGTTCAGGTCGCCGCGGAGATAGGCCCTCACTTCTACGTTCTCTTTGAAGTAATCACCGAGTTTATTGGCATTGATGACAAGCCAGCCGATAATTCCTAATAAAAATAACACAAGGGTAACGCCGAGGATGGACATGAAGTAAGAAGGTTTTCCCCTTTTGATTGAAGCTTTTCCGGACCGGGACATGCAGTTGCTTTTACAGGTTAATGGATGGCAGGCAAAAATAGCAGTTTAGGGTTACAATCAGTATTTTTGCTGCCCAGCTGCCTGCCGGTAGGCAGGATTAAACGATTGCCCCCGGTTCATATTGTCATCTGTAGCTTAAGATATTTGTTAAAGAAATACCGTAAGCATTAACATCGTTTCAAAAAGAATAAAGGCAGGCTGATAAATTATGGAATACAACTTCAGGGATATCGAAAAAAAGTGCCAGGAGTGGTGGAGCTCAAACAAGGTATATAAGGTATCCAATGAATCACCCAGACCGAAGTATTATGTACTGGACATGTTTCCCTATCCAAGTGGCGCCGGGCTGCATGTGGGTCATCCGCTGGGTTATATTGCTTCGGATATTTATTCAAGATTTAAACGACTGAAGGGATATAATGTACTCCATCCGATGGGTTATGATGCTTTCGGCCTGCCGGCCGAACAATATGCTATAGAGCATGGCATTCATCCCCGTATTTCGACAGAAAGCAATATTAATAATTTCAGGAAACAGCTTGATAATATCGGTTTCAGTTACGACTGGGACCGGGAAGTACGCACCTGCGACCCGAAATATTATAAATGGACGCAGTGGATATTTCTGCAGCTCTACAAAAGCTTTTACAACCGCAATACCAACAAGGCTGAATCCATTGAAAAACTGGTAAGCGCTTTTGAGCAGGAAGGGAACACCGGACATATTTGCCCCGGGGACAATGCCATTCAATTTTCTGCCGCTGAGTGGAAGGGCTTTGATGAAAAAACAAAACAGGGTATCCTGATGCAGTACCGTCTTGCTTATTGCGGCTATGGCGAAGTGAACTGGTGCGAAGCGTTGGGTACCGTGCTGGCTAATGACGAAGTGGTGAACGGTGTAAGCGAAAGGGGGGGGCATCCGGTAGTGAAAAAGAAACTGCGGCAGTGGTACCTGCGCATTACCGAATATGCCGACCGCCTGCTGGATGGATTGGACCGGGTTGATTTCAGCGAAAGCATGAAAGAGATGCAGACGAACTGGATTGGCAAGAGCAGCGGAGCGGAAATAGATTTTAAAATAGTGAGTCGTGAGTTGTCAGTTGTGAGTAAAGGCTCATCATCATCCCATTCACCACTCACTACTCACCATCCACTCCGTGTTTACACCACCCGGCCCGATACCATCTTCGGGGTTGACTTTATGGTTATTGCCCCTGAGCATGAACTGGTGAAAGAACTAATCACTGATGTGCACAGAGCCGAAGTAGAAAAATACCTTGATTATGTAAACAGCCGCAGCGAAAGGGAACGGATGGCGGAGAAAAAGATCAGCGGGGTGTTTACGGGGACCCATTGCATCCATCCCTTCAGCGGCAGGGAAATTCCGATATGGATTTCAGGGTATGTGCTGATTGGCTATGGCACCGGCGCCATTATGGCCGTGCCCTGCGGCGATCAGCGGGATTTTTTATTTGCGACGCATTTCCATATCCCCATTACCAATATTATCGGCAGTTATTATAACGGCGAGGAGGCTAACCCCACTAAAGAAGCCATTTTGGAGAATTCTGATTTCATCAACGGTATGGTGATGAAGGATGCGATAGAAGTGGTGCTAAACAAGATGGACGAGATGGGCATCGGCGAAAGAAAAGTGAATTATAAAATGAGGGATGCCGCTTTCAGCCGTCAGCGCTACTGGGGCGAGCCTTTTCCGATAACATGGAAGAACGGAGTTGCATACGCATTGGATGAATCCATCTTACCATTGGAGCTGCCGCACATGGATGATATCAGGCCTGGTAAAGACGGAGAAGGACCATTAAGCAACAAGGAGGAATGGCTTAACTCCCCCTCCTTCGGGGGAGGCCGGGGGGAGGCCACTACCATGCCCGGATATGCCGGTTCATCCTGGTATTTTCTGCGCTATATGGACCCGCATAATGATAAAGAATTCTGCAGCCGCAAAGCCAGCGATTACTGGGGGCAGGTGGACTTATATATTGGTGGTACAGAACATGCTGTCGGCCATTTATTGTACAGCCGTATGTGGACGAAAGTGCTGTATGATTTAAGATTGATTGGACATGATGAACCATATAAGCGATTGGTGCATCAAGGGATGATTCAGGGGAATAGCAGGTTTGTTTATAGACTTAACTCATCTTCTGATTATGATTCAACAGGGCAGTTAAAGAAAAATTTAAAACGGCAATTATTTTTATCATATAACATTTTGAAGAGAGATTGCTTAGAATCAGATAATGGGAAAAAGATTGCATTAGCTGCAAATAAAGTATTTGAAAATTTCTATCCCGATGTTAACGAGTATGATGTCTACGATCCGGGCTATTCAGAAATCCGTATTGATGTTAATATGGTTGATGGCGTTGAGTTAAATATTGAAGAGTTTAGAAAATGGAGAAACGGTGAATACAAAGATGCAATACTGATTTGTGAAGACGGTTCTGTTTCCCTCCCCACCGGGGAGGGTCAGGGAGGGGCTTATATCTGCGGAAGTGAAGTTGAAAAAATGTCCAAATCCAAATTCAACACAGTTAATCCCGATGATTTAGTTTACAAATACGGCGCCGACACCTTCCGCATGTATGAAATGTTTCTCGGCCCGGTGGAAATGAGCAAACCCTGGGATACCAAGGGTATTGAAGGCGTTCATCGTTTCCTGAAAAAATTATGGAGATTGTTTTTTAAGGAGACTAATTCCCCCTCCTCCGGAGGAGGTCAGGGGGAGGCCGTATGGACAAACGAGACCCCCAGCGACACCGAACTTAAAATACTGCACAAAACAATCAAAAAGATTGAAGAAGATACCGAACGATTCAGCTTCAACACCGGCGTCAGCACTTTTATGATCTGTGTAAATGAACTCATTGACTTAAAATGTCACAAGAAAGAAATCCTTGAACCCCTGCTTATTCTTTTGGCACCCTATGCCCCCCATATTGCTGAGGAGTTGTGGCATGCTCTTGGAAACACCACGACCATTATTGATGCCTCATTCCCGAAGTGGGAAGAAAAATATATCAAAGAAACCAGCAAGGCCTATCCGGTAGCCATCAATGGTAAGACAAGAACTGAACTCACCATTGCGCTTGATGCAACGCAACAGCAGGTGGAAGAAATCGTTTTAAAAAATGCCACCGTGCAAAAATGGCTGGAGGGCAACCCCCCCAAAAAAATCATTTATGTTAAAAACAAAATGATTAACGTGGTGGTGTGATGATTTTTAACTCCGGATAATTTTCCCGTTTTTCATCAGGGGAGTTTGGCAGGGTTCTTTACCAGCCTTATCATGGCACTGCTTCCCTCGCTGCTGGATAAATAGGCATCATACCGCTGATCATTAACGATGGCAACCATATAAGCAGTATTCGGGGGAATAGCGCCCAGGTTTTCGGCCACCATGACCAGCTCATTTGTTACTTGCAAATCTTTTACCGGCAGTTTGATAATATAGGCGCTGGCCGTAAGCCGGATATGCAGAAAGACCAGTTTATCATTCAGGAAAAGAGAAATGGAGTCGCCGTCAATTTCAGCATTATCATAGAAACGCAGTTCAATGGAATCGCCGCTGATGGGTATTTCTTTTATAAATACTTTTTGTCTTGCTGTAAATTTTTTCTCAATATCCGGGGTCTTTACCGGTTCAGATGTTTTTGCCTCCGGCGGAGGCTTTTCTGATACAGACGACGGTTTTTGTTCAGGATTCTCATTGGTTTTGGGGGGCGGCGGAACAATAATCGTTACCACATCATCTTTTTCTGTTCCGGTTGGTTTTTCATCGTACCCTCCTGAAACCGGTATCAGCACCATGGAGGCAATGCTGTCAATAATTTCCGGATCATTGGCGCCTACGGTGTAATTTTCAATCACAAAATCCCACTCATCTTCAAAATCAGAAGCAGCGCTTTTTACCAAATGAACATCGCCTTTCATGTTCGTTTCATCTTCTTTCATGGCTGCTTTTCCATCCAACATCATTTTTCCGCCACCGGGACAGTTAAAATCCGTTCTTGCAAGCATGGGGATTTTACCAGGGATTGAGATACTGAATTTCCCTGATTTTTCGGCCAGTAACAGATCATCCCACCAAACGGCTGCATTCGTTGTTTCATCAAAATATCCTTTGATGCCGTAGCGGCGGTAATTATTGGACGATTCGTAATAATAGGAGGTCCCCAGCAGGCTGTCGCCTTTCTGAATGATCTTGATTTCCACCTTTTGCCGGTTAATTTTACCCTTCCACAGACCTGTTATCATTTGGGCGGACATCGGCACAGCAAATAACAGGCTTATCGGGAGGATCAATAGCCCCGAACCGGGGCAGAGGGGTTTTTTCATGCAGTAGCGACAATTTATTCATACTAACGGGTTTAAGTAAGGAATATTTTGCCACTAAAAGTTGCCACAGTAAAAAAAAATCCTAACTTTCACCACAAATCCCTCTTCGGGGTAATCTGTAATCTAACCAAACCAGACTGTATGAGAAAGTTATACGTATGTCTTCTCGCATTATCGGCCTTTGTTTTTAATCTAAACAAGGCAATTGCCCAGCAAGGGGAGCATTCATTAGGCCAAGTGCCGGCAGGAGCCTCAAAGTCGCAAAACGAAACGATTCACCCTGATGTTGCCAATCCGGCCAGCCGGGCATTTTGTTATACCGGGGGTCCGGGTACTTTTCAACTTAGACGGCAAACCCTCGATGCACCTGTAACGATGACAGCAATTGGTGCTGCAGTACCTTTTGGGTTTCCCGGCGCATCAGCATGGGTTACCACCACCAATGAGTTGTATGTTGTTGACCAGTCAGCTCCTTTTACTTTATACAGGGTAGATACGGTAACAGGCGCAAGAACAAACATCGTTAACCTTACCGGTCTCATTCATACCAATTTTACGGGTATGACATGGGACAGAACAACCAATACCATGTATGGTGTTTCTACCAGTATTACACAGTCTCAGCTATATACGGTTAACATCACTACCGGGGTTTGTACCGCCGTTGGCGGACCCACCACTGTTTCGCCTGGTGTAATTATGATTAATGCAGCCCCGGGCGGTTCTTTATTCGGTGTGGATATTGTGAACGACCAGCTTTTCCGCTGGAACAAAACCACCGGGGTGCCAACTTCTATCGGACCGGTTGGTTTTAATGCCAACTTCGGGCAGGATGCTCATTTTGATTTAAGTGACAAACAATATTACTGGGCTGCTTTTAATGCCACTGCATTTCAGCCGCAACTGCGTATTATAGATACGCTTAACGGCAGCAGTGTTTTAGTTGGGGCATATCCCGGAGTCACCCAGGTCCAAACGTTGGGTATTTATACGCCGTTGAATCCCCCCAATGACGACTGTGTCAATGCTATCCCCCTTATTTGCGGACAAACAGTTACAGGCAACACCAATACGGCAACCGTTGATGGTCCCCCTACAAGTTGCGCTGGCACCAGCATTGCCCCTGATGTATGGTATACTGTGGTAGGAACCGGCGCTAATATTACAGCAATCCTTTGCGGTTCAGGTTATGATACCAAGGTAGATGTATATACCGGCACCTGCGGGGCGCTGGTTTGTGTAGGTGGCAACGATGACTTCTGCGGACTACAGTCTCAGTTTACCTGGGCTACTACGGCAGCCGTTACTTATTACATACGAGTGCATGGATTTGCAGGCGCCACAGGACCTTTTACATTGAATATAGCCTGCCAGCCGGTTAACGATAACTGCTCCCAGGCATTGAACCTTAATTGTGGTCAGTCATTAAATGGTACCACTATTGGCGCTTCTATTGATGCGGCTCCTTTCTGCGGCACTTCTATAACAACTGCGGGAGTTTGGTACACCTTTATCGGTTCAGGCGGAATTGAAACTGTCAATACCTGTGTTGCCGCTTCATATGACACCAAAATTTCCGTTTATTCAGGTACCTGCGGGGCGCTGGTTTGTGTGGGCGGCAATGATGATTTCTGCGGCCTCCGTTCACAAGTAACATTCCCCACCGTATCAGGTACCCGTTATTTTGTACTGGTGCATGGCTTTGCCAGCCAGCAAGGCACATTTACAATTACCCGAACCTGTCCTCCTTGTGTTGGAGTTCCATCACCGGGCGCCATCACCGGTTCATCCGGTCCTTATTGCCCCGGTACATCTGTTACCTTAACGCTGGCCGGCAATACAATTGCCAATGGCATCACTTACCAGTGGAGGTCTTCCTTCACTCCGGGGGGCCCTTACACTGCTATTCCCGGCGCCACCAATGTTTCCTATATATTTACCACGACTACCAGCCAGTATTTCATCGTATCGGTTACATGTACCAATTCTGGTGGCGGTACCGGCAACACAGTTGAGTTCCCGGTAAATGTCAGCAACCTGGTACACTCCAACCTACTGGCAACACCTAATGTGGCCTGTTCACCGGGCGCAACGGTGATTTCCGGTACAGTAAGTGGTACAGCTACCCTTGCCGGAAACTATACGCATACGCTGACAGGCCCTGGTTCAATCGGGGCACCTGTTGTTTCAGGCGCCAGGAGCTCTAATGTAAGCTTTACTGTAACGGCAATACCGTCCGGTGTGCATACATATGTGCTTACCTCAACAGACCCGATTGGCTGTACCGTCAGCAGTAACATTATCATGACGGTGAACCAAACCCCGATTATTACGCTGACCACCACACCAGGTCCAACACCTCCGGCGCCTCCGGGCACCAACTATGTGTACTCTATTTCAACAGGAAATGCAATTGTTCCGGGTGCAGTACTCGTTCCCGGCAGCCAGGGAGATGATGTAACGGCGCCGCTGGCTTTGCCATTCCCATATAACGCATATGGTACTGTGTATAACAGTGTAACAGTTTCAAGTAACGGTAATATTCAATTTACCGGCGGTGGCAATGCTGCATTTTTCAATACCTGTCCGCTTCCTACTGGAACATTTAATGGACAGGGAGGTGTGGTCTTCATGCCGATGTGGGATGATTTATGGACATTGCAGGCCGGAGATGGAATTTTTACATCTGTATCCGGAGTTGCTCCCAACAGGATATTTAATATTGAGTGGAGAGCGCAATATTTCTCTGGTACGGGATCAGTCAATTTTGTGGTCCGGTTATTTGAAGGCCAGCAACGGGTTGATTATATATATGGAACCATTACCGGTTCTCCCGGAGCCAGCGCATCTGTCGGGGTACAAGGTGGTCCAACACCTACCACTTTGTTCACACAGTATTCCTGCAACTCTACATCATTGCAAGCAGGGTTAGGGATTTCATTTGTATTGCCGGCTCCCGTTGTTATTTGTACCAATGATATCGTTCGTATTGATGCTCGGGCTGTGCCCGGTGCTCCCCAAACGTTCAATACAGGGGCAACCAACATTCATATCCCGGCCGGCGGAACCACTACCGGTATTGCTTCTCCTTATCCGGGTACTATCAACATATCAGGACTTGTTACCAGCGGCGTTACTGTTAGGTCGGTCACAATAACCAGCTTCTCTCACCAGCTGCCGGATGACGTGGATATAGTACTCGTATCGCCTACCGGACAATCGGTAATACTGATGTCGGATGCAGGCGGAACTACGCCGGCCACAGGTGAGACATTTGTGTTTGATGATGCGGCTGCAACTACCCTTGCTGATGCTGCATTTAACCCAAGTGGTACTTACCAGCCTACCAATTTCGGCGCAGGTGATAACTGGCCCGCACCAGGGCCGGGCGGTACACCTGTATCTACTACCTTATCAAGCTTTACCGGTAATGCCAATGGTGGCTGGAACCTGTATGTGGTGGATGATGCATTGAATAATGCCGGGTTTATTGCAGCCTGGAGCATTACTTTCAATGTACCGCAAAGGGTGGTATTCAGTCCGACTACCAACCTGTTTACCGATGCAGCGGCTACCATACCTTATGCTGGTACACCTGAATACACTGTTTGGGCAAGACCTGCAGCAACTACCACTTATATTGCCAGCAGTACCATTGCCGGGTGCTCCAATACAGTTCCTGTGACTATTGTTGTGAATCAACGGCCGGCTATAACAGTACAACCGGCTGCACTAGCTGCGCCGGTATGTCCCAACTTTAATGTGAATTACTCAGTTACGGCAACAGGTACGGCGCTTACTTATCAATGGCAGCTCAGTACCAATAATGGCGGAAGCTGGAGCAACATATCCAACGGATTGCAGTATGCCGGTACCACCACGGCAAACCTGACTATCCTTAATGTATCTACCAGCCAGAATGGGCATCAGTTCCGGGTAATTGTCAGCGGAGCCTGTCCGCCTTCGGTTACATCCAATGCGGTAATACTGGTAGTGGCTACCACTCCGACTATTACAACACAACCGGCCAACAGTACAGTATGTGCACCGAATGCAGCTACCTTCTCTGTTACTGTAGGAGGTGTGCCTGCGCCAAACATCTTCCAATGGCAGGAAAGTACGGATGGCGGATTTACCTGGAATAACCTTACAACCGGAGGTTCCTCTACAACAACCCTTACGATAAATCCGACATCTACCGCTCAAAATGGCAACCGCTACCGCATTATTGTTACTAACAGTTGCGGCCAGAGCATTACTTCTTCGGCAGCTGTTCTTACGGTTAATGCCCGGACACCGGTTACTATTGCGCCACTGCCTTCAAGAATTTGCCTCAGCGACTCACTGGTGAACCTGTCGGCCACACCGGTAGGCGGTACCTGGAGTGGTATTGGTGTATCAGGCTTCAATTTCGTGCCATCTGCAACGGCAGTGGGAACTTACACACTTACTTACACTTATGTAAATGCTGCAGGTTGCACTTCAACCGGTACTGTAGTAGCCCGTGTGGAAGATTGTCCGGAAAGGATCAGGCAACTGGATGAAAACGCCGTGATACTGTTCCCGAACCCGAATCTCGGACGCTTCAATATCCGCATCAACAGTGTGCTGTATAATTACCTTGGCATGAATGTTTATAATACTGCAGGCCAGCTGCTGCACAGGCAAACCTTCAGCGGGCTGATCTATGGCAGGGTGGTGCCGATTGACCTCAGCCATCTGCCTTCAGGAATCTACATGGTTAAGTTCTTCTATGATGACGGCATCAGGACCAATGAGAAGACCTTCCCCGTAGTGATTCAAAGACAATAAGTATTTTGCATACAAAGCTCAAAGCCCCGCCAGATTAGCGGGGCTTTTTTTATGGATTGTAACTTTATAACAGATATGCCTGATTTACTTTTTGAAGATATTATCCTCTCTAACCGGTACTTGCTGCATCCTGTAGTCCCTTTTGATAAGGGAAAAGACAGGCTGATACGTATGGATTTTACCAAAGCCAACCGGGACCTGACAGATGAACTGCTGAATGATACGTCTGCTTTTGTAAACTACATCAACCAAACCCTTAATCATGCAGGGGCCCGGTATGGCATCGGCGGATATGCTGAACACCGTACTGTTTATCGTTTCAGCCGGGTGTTTGACGGTTCAGTCGAAAATGAAGAACCCAGGCGGCTTCATATCGGAACAGATATTTGGGGAAAACCGCTTACACCGGTTATGGCGCCGCTTGATGGCATTGTTCACAGCTTTGCATATAATGACAGGCCGGGTGATTATGGTCCCACTGTCATTCTCACTCATCAACTGGAGCATTATACTTTTTATACCCTCTATGGGCACCTTAGCCTTAACTCAATAAAAAATCTGCGGGAAGGCAACCGTATTGAAGCAGGCGAGGTATTTGCAGAATTTGGCATCCCCGCCGAAAACGTTGGCTGGCCTCCACACCTGCATTTCCAGGTTATTCTTGATATCGGGGAATGGGAAGGCGATTATCCCGGAGTCTGTAAATTTTCAGAACGGGAGCAATGGCTTGCCAACAGCCCTGATCCTGACCTCATCCTGCAGATGAACCAATACATCAGCCATTAAAAAAATTACATTTTTAACAGCTTAAACGCATGGCTCCACTGGTTGCGGATAAAACCCGGGATACACCAAAGAATACACAGCGGCTCAATGGCACGGGCAGCTACTGCTCCGCCCATGTCTTCTGTTTCCCAGCCAAAAGAAGAAAGAATTCCGGTTATTGATTTTTTGGCGCCTTCATCATTTCCGCAGATAAACATAGTAGGGGTGCCACCCGGAAACTGCGGCTTGTACATAAATGCATTGCCTACACAGCTGAAAGATTTCACAACTTTTGCATCGGGCACCAAACGCTGTATCCGTTCCATCAATGAATCTTCCAGCGTGGTGAAAAATTTTAATACACCATTATCAGGAGGAACAGCGGCAATAGGATTTGTGGCGTCAATTACAATTTTTTCAAAGAAATGTTCCTTTCCGGCCAGGCTGATGGCGTCTTCGGCCACCAGGCCGCCAATAGCCAGCACAATGATTTCACCAAACTGGGCTGTTTTCTGGAAAGAACCAAGCAGGCCACTCGGGTTTTCCTGCTGCCATTTTATCACTTCATCTTTTGACAGGTTTCTTGTTCCCAGAATAACGCTGTGACCTTCCTATAAAAACGCCGAAGCCCGTACCCGGCCTACAATGCCTGAACCAATAACCCCTATCTTCATGGCTGTATGTTTTACTGATTAATGATTTAGCTTTACAAATATTCAATAAAAAAGTTCATGTCCAATCCCAACCTGAACAGTGAAAAAGCAAACCTGGCTGCTGCGGATCTGGCATTTGAAAATTCTATCCGGCCGGCGGTTATCGGCGATTTTGCCGGACAGGAGCAGATCATTGAAAACCTGCGCATTTTTATCAAAGCTGCGAAAATCAGGGGGGAGGCACTGGATCATGTATTATTTCATGGCCCTCCGGGTTTAGGTAAAACAACTTTATCCCGGATTGTTGCCAATGAATTAGGCGTAAACATCAAAGAAACATCAGGCCCGGTAATTGAAAAACCCGGCGACCTGGCCGGTTTGCTTACCAGTCTGGAAGCCAATGATGTGCTGTTCATTGATGAGATACACCGGCTGAGTACAGTGGTGGAAGAGTACCTGTATGCGGCAATGGAGGATTACCGGATTGATATCATGATTGACAGCGGCCCCAATGCCCGGAGCATACAAATAAACCTGAACCCCTTTACTCTCATAGGAGCCACTACCCGCAGCGGTTTGCTTACAGCGCCATTGCTTTCAAGATTTGCTATCAAATCAAGACTTGAATATTACACTTCCGCTGTGCTGAATAAGATCATTCAGCGTTCTGCGGGAATACTGGGGACAAAAATTTCCGGTGAAGCAGTGGACGAAATAAGCCGGCGCAGCAGGGGCACCCCCCGCATTGCCAATGGGCTGCTCAGAAGGGTGAGGGACTTTGCCCAGGTATTGAATGACGGCCGGATTGATTTCGGCATCACCCAGCATGCCTTACAAGCGTTGAATGTGGATGAACACGGCCTGGATGATATGGATAACAAAATACTGGTTACCATCATTGATAAATTCAAAGGCGGCCCGGTGGGCATCACCACTATTGCCACCGCCGTGGGAGAAGAATCGGGAACACTGGAGGAAGTATATGAACCTTTCCTGATACAGGAAGGTTTTCTGCAGCGTACACCCAGGGGGAGGGAGGTAACTGCAAAAGCCTATGCGCACCTCGGAAAAAAGAAACCCGATTCTCCCGGAACTTTATTTACCTGAAATAATAAAGCTGTTCAATTCTGAACAGCTTCAATAGTTTTCAGTCTTATTTCGGAATTACTTACTGCTGCACTACCAGGCGGAAACCATTGCCATGTATGTTCACAATCTCAATCTTCGTATCATCTTTCAGGTACTTGCGCAGTTTGGCTATATATACATCCATACTGCGGCCGTTGAAGTAGGTATCGCTGCCCCAGATCTTCTTTAAAGCCTGTTCCCGTGGCAGCAGATCATTGAGGTGCTCGGCCAGCATTTTCAGCAATTCATTTTCTTTGGGCGAAAGTGTTTGGGTGATGCCATCATGGCTAAGCTGGCGCAGTTTGGGATTGAAATGATAACTGGCCAGGTCATACTCCTTGTTTTCGGCTTCTTTATTTATTTCTTCGTTACGTTTCAGAATGGCTTTTATTTTCAGCAACAGCACTTCACTGTCAAAAGGTTTGGTGATGTAGTCATCAGCGCCAAGCTTGTAGCCCTGTATCACATCTTCCTTCATGGTCTTTGCACTCAGGAAAAACAAAGGGATATCGGGGTCTACATCCCGTATTTCTTCTGCCAGTGTAAAGCCGTCCATATTGGGCATCATCACATCCAGCAGGCAGAGTTCAAATTTTTCCCGCTGAAAAGCGGCGAGACCCAGGCGCCCGTCTCTTTCCAGGGTTACGTCATAGTCGTTCAGTTCAAGGTAATTCTTCAGTACACTTCCGAGGTTGGGATCATCTTCGCAAAGGAGAATTTTGGGTTTCTTTGTATCCATTGTCTGGTGGTTTTATATTGTTGACAAATAAAGTTAAAGCATTCCTGCGGTTAAAATGCCGGGGTTCAATTTTTTGTTAAAACGCCGCTGATTCAGGCATTTGGCTTTTTACTTTTACCTTAGGTAATAAAAAACTGTACCATGCACATCACCAACGACAACCGACTGAAAAAACTGATTGTTATCGGCGACCGGTTGCTGATAAAACCCACCCGGCCGGATGAACGTACGGCCAGCGGGCTGTACCTGCCACCGGGTGTTCAGGAAAAGGAAAAAGTGCAGCAGGGATATGTAATAAAAACAGGGCCAGGTTATGCCATTCCGATACCGGTGGAAGAAGAACCCTGGAAAAGCGAGGAAGAAAAAGTAAAATATGTACCACTGCAGGCCAGGGAAGGCGACCTGGCGATCTTTTTGCTGAGCGGGGCCACCGAAGTGATGTATGAAAATGAAAAATACTTTATCGTTCCGCAAAGTGCCATCCTGATGCTGGAGCGGGAGGAGGAACTATAGGTAATGCAATTTCGGTTATCTTTCGAAAAAATATCCAACAATGACGGACTCAGCTAAATTTCTGGAAGCAGTAAAAGCAGGCTACACCTTTAAGGGAGAGACATTTAAAATAGGCGGTGGTATGCTGGATGGAAATGTGGTTCCCGGTGCAGACATACTGATCCCATTAAAAACAATGAACCGTCACGGACTGGTGGCAGGCGCCACCAGAACCGGTAAAACGAAAACATTGCAAATGCTTGCGAAGGTTTAGGTGATGCCCGTGTACCGGTGATAATGATGGCCATCAAAGGAGACCTGAGTGGCATAGCCGCCGCAGGAACCACAAATGATAAAATAACCGAACGTTGCCAGAAACTTACAATCGAGTTCAAACCTTCGGCATACCCCGCAGAACTGCTTACACTGAGCCATGAAAAAGGGGCAAGACTGCGGGCAACGGTAAGTGAGTTTGGCCCCGTACTGCTTTCAAAAATTTTGGGGCTCAACGATACCTAGGGCGGTTTTGTAGCTATGATCTTTAAATACTGCAACGACAGCAAACTGCCACTACTTGATCTGAAGGATTTTATCAAAGTACTGCAATATGTAAGTGATGAGGGAAAAGCGGAGCTCGAAAAGGAATATGGAAAGATTTCCACTACCTCTACCGGAACGATACTGAGAAAAGTAATTGAACTGCAGCAGCAGAGGGCCGATCTGTTTTTTGGTGAAACCAGTTTTGATGTGGATGACCTGATGCGCATCAGTGATGACGGCCGGGGCATGATCTCCATACTTCGTGTAAAGGATCTGCAGGACAGGCCAAAGCTGTTTTCAACCTTCATGCTGCAGTTGCTGGCTGAACTGTATGCTTCCTGCCCTGAAGAAGGTGACCTGGATAAACCCAAACTGGTAATGTTCATTGACGAAGCACACCTTATTTTCCAGGAAGCCAGCGATGCCCTGCAGCAGCAGATAGAAACCATCATCAAGCTGATCCGCTCCAAAGGCATCGGTATTTTCTTTTGTACGCAAAGCCCCATGGATGTACCTTCTTTGGTATTGGCGCAACTGGGTTTAAAAGTGCAACGTGCCCTGAGGACCTTTACAGCTGCCGACAGAAAAGTAATTAAGCAAACCGCAGAGAATTACCCGGAAACAGAATTTTACAGAACGGAAGATTTAATTACTCAGCTCGGAATCGGAGAGGCTCTGGTAACCATGCTGAATGAAAAAGGTATTCCCACACCATTAGTGCATTGTATGATGCGGCCGCCGCAAAGCCGGATGGATATTTTAACCGCTGAGGAATTAGATGGGTTGATCAGCAAATCAAAAATTGCCGGTAAATATAATAGACCCGTGGACAGCCAGAGCGCCCATGAAATACTGACTGAAAAATTAGAACAGGCAGCTAAGAAGGAAGAGCAAGAAAAACAAAAGGAGACAGGGGAGAAAGAAGAAAGAAAGACGACGACTAAAAAAGAAAAAGGTTTTTTCGACGATCCTGTTGTAAAAAGTATGACGAGAACAGCCGGTAATACCATTGTGCGCAGCCTTCTGGGAATATCGGGGCTCGGCGGAAGGAGCAGGAGAAGGACATCCCTTTTTTAATTTTCATCAATCGTTCTCTGTAATCTCTTCGTATCTGTAAGGCATATTCTACTATGCAGACAGTTTTTATTACCGGGGGTACCGGCTACATGGGCAAGCGGCTGATTAAACGTTTGCTTGAAAGAAAATACCAGGTAAAAGCGCTGGTAAGAAAAGGAAGTGAAGGAAAAATTCCGGCCGGCGTTGAAACAGTTGTTGCCAATCCTTTTGACGCAACCTTATTTGAAAAAAATATTCCGGGAGGTGCCGTGTTTGTTCAGTTGCTAGGGGTACCGCACCCGTCACCCAAAAAGCAAGGCAATTCCGGGAAATAGATTTGGTAAGTGTAAAAGCCTCAGCCGATGCCGCCGCTATGGCCGGTGCTTCAAAATTCATTTATGTCAGCGTTGCTATGTCGCCTTCTAAAATAATGGCGGGTTACCAGGCTGTAAGAAAAGAAGGAGAGGAGTATTGTTGAAGTAAAAATCTGAATTGCACATTTATCCGCCCCTGGTATGTATTAGGGCCGGGGCACTGGTGGCCGGTATTATTCTGGCCCGGTTATGCTATTGCCGAATGGGTACCATCGTGGCGAAAACAGGCAAGGGCAAAAGGATTGGTAACAATTGACCAAATGATAAGGACGCTGCTGAAAGCTATTGAATCACCGGCAGAAAAAATGAGCATTATCGAAATCGGGGCTATAAAGAAAAACTGATTACGGCAATTTTACCCAACCGCTTTTATCCACTTCAATTTTATTTTCAGCCTGCAGAAAATGAAGCACTTTCCAGGCCTTTTCTTTTTTTACCCCGTTTAGTTTCTGCAGCAGGTCTTTGCAATGAAAGTTTTCATATTTAATCATGTTGATAATGCGGTGCTGCAGGGTTTCAAATTCTTCCCGGGTTAGTTTTACAGCCTTTTGTTTCAGGCAATTATCGCAAATGCCGCAGTCTTTTATTTCTGTATCTCCAAAATACCGGCCAAGTATACGGCTGCGGCACTGAATATCTTCTTTTACATATTCCACCATCTGCTTCATGCGTTTTTGAAAACTTTCCTTCCGCCGGCTGTACTGCGCCATGTTAATCACAAGGTTTTCCGCCCTGGTTCTTGGCCGCAGCAGCAGTAGCTGAGGGCTGTCTTTCTGAGGCTGGTATTCAATTATACCGGCCTGGCGCAACTGTTGCAATTGTTTTTTTATTTCTTCCGGTTCTTTTTTCAGCAAGGCCCCCATCACTTTTTCTGAAATGGGAGAAGGATAATCAAAAATGCCCTCGTAGGCCCTGAGCAGGGTTTTTATTACTGGCTCAAGCTGCGGATGTTCTTTTTCGAACCGGTATAAATACTCTTTATCCGTTGTAAAAACTACTGAAGAAGGCAGAAAAACCTGTTCATTAAACGCCAGCCAGCCATCCTGCTCCAGCGCTTTAAGAGAATAAAGTGCCGTATGGCTTTGCAGCCTGAACTTTTTCAGAAAATCTGCAATATCAAAATCAAAATATTGCCCTTCACCTGCCTCTGCCGGCAACTGTAAATAATTAGCAACAGCCTGGTAAATATTCCTTATTTCATCCAGCGAGGGAAAGCGGAGGGCTGCCATTCCTTCCAGTTCATGAAGGTCACGGTCATCATACAGCAAAACGGCATATGCGGTCTTTCCATCCCGGCCAGCACGGCCGGCCTCCTGGTAATAATTTTCAACGCAATCAGGCACATCAGCATGGATCACTGTTCTTACATCAGGTTTGTCAATGCCCATACCAAAGGCATTGGTACACACAATCACCCTTGTCTTATTGCTGACCCACTCTTCCTGTTTCCTGCTCCGTTCTTCCTGTGGCAGGCCTGCATGGTAATAATCGGCGGAAATTTGCTGCAGTTTCAGCAGTTCGCTGATCTCTTTTGCCCGTTTGCGGCTCCTGCAATAAATAATGGACGATCCGGGTACTTTCTGCAATATTTCGATGACCTTATTGATTTTTGAATCTGTCCTGAATATGCTGAAGGAAAGATTAGGCCGTTCAAAGGACTGCCGGAAAATGCGGGGGCCACTGAATTCAAGTTTTTCACAAATATCAGTCTGTACATCAGGTGTGGCGGAAGCAGTAAGCGCTAAAAGCGGAATGCCTGGCAACTCTTTCCTTAATGCGGCGATCCGCAGATAAGGCGGCCGGAAATCATAACCCCACTGGGAAATACAATGCGCTTCGTCAACCGCCACCAGGTTAATATTCAGACCGGGTAAATATTCTTTGAACAGGGATGTTTCCAGTCTTTCCGGTGAAACATACAGGAACTTGCAATTACTCTCAGCCGCTACTTTGAATGTATTAATGACTTCTTTACGGCTCATGCCGGAGTAAATGGCGAATGCAGTAATATTTTTTCTGCGGAGATTCTCCACCTGGTCTTTCATCAGCGCTATCAGGGGGGATATAACAAGGCAAAGACCATCTTTCATCAAGGCAGGCACCTGGTAGCACAATGATTTACCTCCGCCTGTGGGCATCAGCGCCAGAACATCTTTTCCATCCAGAACAGCAGCAAGAATATCTTCCTGCAGTGGACGGAATGTGTTATAACCCCAGTATTGTTTTAATATGGAATGTATGTCCGTCATTAATCCGGGTGAATTTACACCACCTTTTTCACAAACAAACGGACAGAGTTGAATGCCAGCACCACATCACTCAGCCCCATGACCAGGGCGCCAAATGTAGGAGTAAGGAAACCGAGTGCCGCTACAGGAATAGCAACAATGTTATAGGCAAAAGCCCAAAAAAGGTTTTGTTTGATGGTGATATAGGTATGCTTTCCCAGGCCCAGTGCTGTGGGCAGGTTCTTTAACCCATGGTTCATTAAAATCACCTGTGCTGACTGAACGGCAATTTGCGAGGCCTCATTCATGGAAACACCAATAGTTGCTTTTGCCAGCGCCGGCGCATCATTAATGCCATCGCCTACCATGGCAGTGGGGGCTTCTTTGTTCAGTTCATCAATTTTGGCGAGTTTTTGTTCAGGGGTTTGTTCAGCAATCACTGTATCCATACCAAGCACGGCAGCCAGCTCGTTGCATTTAGCCAGCCGGTCGCCGCTGAGCAGAATGGTTTTAATGTTTTTACTGTGCAGGTAATCAATAACCAGTTTTGCTTCAGGCCTTATCTGATCCTTTACATCGATCCAGCCAATCAGTTCATTGTTTCGGGTGATATAAACATTATGCGAATCGTCTTTTGTTAATTTCTCAGCTGCTTTGAATGAACCGGCCATGAATGTATTGCCTTCTGTATCTTCTGCTTTCATACCAAGGCCTTTTATTTCTTCAATTTTTTTCCAGCGGATTTCCTCTGTTGTTTTCCAGGTTTCTGATACGCACTTCGCAATAGGGTGATTTGAGTATTTTTCTAAACTGTAAGCAATCTTTCTGAAGTCAGACTCTTCGCTAACCATAAACCTGAAACCATAAACCTCAAACCTTCCTGTGGTAAGTGTTCCTGTTTTGTCAAATACCACCTGCCTGATGTTCTTGAATGTTTCCAGGCTGGTGGCATTTCGGAACAAAATGCCGGTTCTGGCTGCACGGCCAAGTCCTACCGCAATGGCTGCCGGTGTGGCCAGTCCCATGGCACAGGGGCAGGCAATTACCAAAACGGCAATGCTGCGCATCAGCGCCGGAGTAAAGTCTTTTAAAATTATCCAGCTGACAACTAATGTAACAACGGCAATTACGATTACTACGGGAATAAAAACAGCGCTGATCCTGTCAGCCAGCTGCTGCACCGGGGGCTTCTCTCCCTGTGCCTGCTTTACCATATTGATAATGCCGGATAAAACGGTATCCTTTCCCACCGCGGTTACCTGGGCTTTTACCGTTCCGTCAGTGATCATACTGCCCCCAATAAGTTTGTCCTTTGCTTTTTTATGAACCGGGGCACTTTCACCCGTGATGATAGCTTCGCTGACATGTACATCCCCCCAAAGAATTTTACAATCTATGGGTACCTGTTCCCCGTTTTTTATCAGGATAAGGTCGCCAACACGCAGCATTGTATTTTCAACCGGGAAAATTTGTTCTTTATGCTCGTTATCAAAAGCGATCATATTGGCCATTACTTTCTGTGATTTGGCCAGTTTATTCAGTTCCCGCTGTGTGGATGAAATAGAGGCGTCTTCAAGGTAATTGCCCAGGAAAACAAGTGTAATAATGGTGGCTGCCGTTTCAAAGAACATATATTTTTCTGCCTGGCCGGTAAGGGAGCCATAGAGGCTGTACACAAAGGCTGCAGTGGCGCCCAGGGCGATCAGTACATTCATATTGGGCATACCATTTCGAATGCTTTTCAGGGCGCTTTTGCCAAAAAAACTCATACCCACCAGGTAAACGGGAATGGTAAGGCCCAGTTGCACCCAGTGGTTCATCAACCAGCTGAAATTCTTGCTGTGGTGTATTCCGGGTATTATATGCAACATCAGCAGGGCGGTGAATGGAAAACAAAACCAAAAACGCTGTAAATGGGTTGTAAGGAAGGGTTTGCGGGTTAAAATTTCAGATTTAAGATTGTTTACGGCAGTTATGTTCATTACCTTATATCCAAGGTCTGTAATTCCGGTTGCTATTTTTTCTTCGGCAAAATCCTTTTTGGCATCAAAGATCACATCACCTGTGGCATAGTTCACTTTTACATTCTTCAAGCCCTGTTTTTCTAAGTATTTATGAATGTTAAGGGCGCAGGTGTTGCAATCCATCCCTTCCACTTTCCATTGTACTTGTTCCATATTGCAAAGTTACCGCAGGCGGTATAGTCCTGCTTTCGGTCAAAGGAATAAGTTTACAACATCGTTTCAGTTTACTGCTAAATTTGCTGCATGGAATGGGTGTTTTTCCTGGATACTATCAACGTGGTTGCAAAAGAATGCTGGAAAGCCATGGAGGGAAAAACTGTTTTTGCTTTTCATGGTCAGATGGGGGCGGGTAAAACCACCTTTATACATGCATTGTGTGATGCAAAAGGGGTTAAAGATGTGGTGGGCAGCCCTACCTTTTCACTTGTAAATGAGTATGAATACTGCTGCGAAGGAACCCGGAAACCCCTTTTCCACCTCGATCTGTATAGAATTAAGAACGAAGAAGAGGCAATCAGGGCCGGCATTGAGGATGTATTATACAGCGGCAACATCTGTCTGGCCGAATGGCCGGAAAAAGCGCCGGGAATATTTCCGGGGGATACCATGCATGTGTTTATTGAAATAACAGGGGATGGGGAAAGGCGTATTAAAATCGGCGATAATTAGTTACATTTGAAGACCGGGCATCATTATGATCCAAGGAATTGAATGTACAGAGAAGCACTCCCGGTTTTGAAGCACCAGTAACAAGAATCCGGCAACCTGCCTGCGCTTAAGCTTCGGCAGGCAAGCCAGAACCCAGCCAATGAGCCAGCAAAAACCAATAATCAGCACTTCTTTCAGTTATGAAACATTAGAAGAAACACTGGATATTAAGCCCAAAACACAGGGCATGATGATTGGTATCCCCAAGGAAATAGCCTTTCAGGAAAACAGGGTGGCGCTTACACCAGACGCCGTAAGTGTGCTCATCAGCAATGGACACCAGGTAGTGATTGAACACAATGCAGGCGAAGCCTCTCATTTCAGGGATAAAGATTACAGCGAAGCAGGCGCCAAAATTGTGTACACCCGGCAAGACGTATTTAAAGCTCCTATACTTGTAAAAAGTGCGCCGGTCATCGAGGAAGACCTGGATCTGCTGCAGCTTAACCAGATCATTATTTCGCCTATACATCTTGCGGTACTGAAAGCTTCCATACTGGAGAAAATGATGGAGAAGAAAATTACCGCTATATCTTTCGAGAACCTGAAAGACGACAGCGATTCCTACCCCATAGTACGCAGTATGAGTGAAATTGCAGGGAGTGCGGTAATGCTGATCGCCGCCCAGTATCTTAGCTCATCCAATCATGGCAAAGGGGTGCTGCTGGGTGGTATTTCCGGGATTGCCCCCACCAAGGTTATTATCATCGGTGCCGGTATTGTAGGAGAGTATGCTGCAAGGGCAGCCCTTGCACTGGGCGCTTCGGTAAAAGTGTTTGACAATAATGTATACCGCCTCAAAAGATTACAGAATAATATAGGCCAGCGGATGTGGACTTCAGTAATAGAACCACGAATGCTGGCCAAGCAATTAAAGACCTGCGAAGTGGCAGTAGGCGCTTTGGGAAGTGAAACAGGAAGAACACCGATGGTGGTGACGGAAGAAATGGTCAGCAATATGCGTCCGGGTTCTGTTATTATTGATGTGAGTATTGACCGGGGCGGTTGTTTTGAAACCTCAGAAATCACATCGCATGAGCATCCCATATTTATGAAGTACGGGGTGATACATTATTGTGTGCCGAATATTCCTTCAGGTTTTGCCCGAACGGCTTCTCAGGCCATCAGCAATGTCATCATGCCTTTGTTATTAGAAGCCGGGGAAGATGGCGGGTTCGAAAACCTGGTTTGGCACAACCTGCACCTGCGGCATGGCATTTACCTCTTCAAAGGGGCGCTGACGAATTTTTACCTGAGCCAGCGCTTTGATTTAAAATATACCGATTTGAATTTGCTGATTGCAAGCCAGCGGTAAGATGGCAATGCATTCAACTAGGAGCAGGAAACCAATTTTTTACCCAAATCAAATAATATGAAAAAGTACATCCCCTGCTCCTCGTCATCTTCCTGGTGGCCTGTGGCAAAAACAACTGGTCTAAAAAGTATGTGTATGACGATTGCATGAAAGAATTGAAAAAGGATAAAGAGACGGCAGAACTTTTTTCCAACGATCAGATGGACAAGATCTGCGATTGCTCTGCAGAAAAAACTTTCAAGAATTACAAGTCGGAGTCCGAAGCCAACAAGGATCAGCAGGGATTGATGGAGATCGGCAAGAATTGTGCAATGGAAGTGTTATCTAAGTAATCAGCAGACATCAGTTGGATTTATAATCACTGATATTCAGAACAGCCTTGCACCAGCCATATTCCACCTCGTCGTTACTGCTGACAACCACCAGCCTGTTCTGGCAATAACGATTGATCAGATCATGGTAAAGGCGGATACCGGTACTGTCCAGGTTGGTGCAGGGCTCATCCAGCAATACCAATGCTGTATCGGAAAAGATACACTGGGCCAGTTTTACCCGCTGCTTCATGCCTGAGGAATAATACCGTATTTGCTTCTTTACCGCTTTCTCAAGGCCGATTGTTCTGATAATAAAATCATCAGTAATTCCCGGAAGGAAGGGTTTGAAGCCATGGTGAAAATCCAGAAATTCCTTCACACTCATCTCTTCGATCAGTTCCAGGTAAGGCGCGCAGATGGAAACATGTCGGTAGGCGTTTTCTGCGGAACAAGGTTTTGCTCCGATGGTATAATCTATTTTTCCTTCATTCAGCAGCAGGGAGCCGCCGATGGCCTGCAGCAATGTGCTTTTTCCACTGCCGTTAGGACCCGTAATAGCATAAGATTTCCCTGATTCAAAACTGTAATTGAAATGGCGGAAGATCCAGTCACGGTTGTACCGCTTTCCTGCGTCAGACAGGGAAATCGTCATCATGGTTTCCTTTAGTGAAGCGTTTGATGATGCCGCGGCCGCTTTCCCGCACAAAAGTTACGATCTCATCCCGTTCATCCGTGGCAGGCATTTCTTCTTCAATATATTCAATGGCCTGGCTGGTGTTCATGCCTTTGTTGTACAATACCCGGTAAATGTCAAGGATATGATTGATGCGTTCCACACTAAAGCCCCGGCGCTTAAGCCCGATAGAATTCACACCGGCATAACTTAACGGCGTACGGCCGGCTTTGATATACGGGGGCACATCTTTGCTGACCAGCGATCCGCCCGCAATAAATGAATGGGCGCCAATCTTTACAAACTGGTGTACAGCGCACATACCGGCCAGTATGGCCCATTCGCCAATGATGACATGCCCGGCTACCTGTGTATTATTACTTACAATTACGTTATCACCCACAATACAGTCATGTGCAAAATGAGAATAGGCCATGATCAGGCAGTTTTTACCGATTACGGTCTTTTCCCGGTCGGCCGTACCCCTGTTTACCGTTACAAATTCCCGGATGGTGGTATTATCCCCGATAACAACAGTAGAATACTCTCCGTGGAATTTCAAGTCCTGCGGTATGGCTGCTATTACCGCTCCGGGAAAAATGCGGCAGTTCTTCCCGATCCGGGCACCTTCCATAATCGTTACGTTAGATCCGATCCAGGTTCCGTCGCCAATCTCCACGTCCTGGTGAATGACGGTAAACGGGTCAACCTTTACATTGGTCACCAGCTTCGCATTTGGATGAATATAAGTATGCGGGTGGATCATTATTCTATTATGTACACTGGTTTTAAAAACCTTGCAGGCTTGCCCACCGTAGTCCTGAATTTTCAGGACGAAGGTGGGCAAAGTTAGCCCTTGCCGCCAAAAATGGAAGTTTTTTTCAGCATACGCTGTTAAAAATGAAGGCCAAACGAGCAACTTTGGCGTTACAACATTAATATTGATCTGAAAGATGTAAATTTGCTGTTTAAATGTATACCCCCCCGGATATATTATCACTGTCTTATAAACAGAATCTGATGCAGGGAGAAATGCACCTGCTGCAGGAAAGACAGCAGCAGATACCGGGCTCGGTGCACTATACCATTCACCGTTACCGGCGTAACCCCCAATGGAATATTGAGGACACGGGTATGATGGTTTATCATTACACCAAAAACGAACCTTCTGCCAATTACCTGGAGCTGCGTTTTTGTGTAAGCGGCAATGTGTATTGCCGTAAAAAGGATACAGAATGCGACATGTGCCAGTTCGGGGCCTCCAAAAGCTGTGTGGAAAGAGTGGACAGTGTGGATGTGGTGAGCTTCAGGTTTTCCCCCATGCACCTGGGCCAGTTTGTAAAACCCAGAAAAGGAAATACGGTTCTTACGGATGATATCCTGAACTTTAAGCACCGGTCTTCATTTACCAAAATACTGCCGCTTTGCGGCAAGACAAGGATGGTACTGGAAGGTGTGCTGAACCACACCTATACAGATACCCTGGAAAATATCTACATCAATGCGCAAACCCAGATGCTGCTGCTTTACAGCCTTGATTGTATGCTGGGCGAAAAAGAGATTGATGTGGTAAACTGCAAGTTTCTGGCCAATGAAGCTGACCGGGAAAAGATTGTAAAGGCCAGGGAGATACTCATTCAGCATATCGGCGAGCCGGTCACTATTAAAGAACTCAGCCGCAAAGTGGCTATCAACGAATGCTACCTGAAAAAAGGGTTCAAGGAGTTATTTGGCACCACCGTATTTGACTTTTATCAAAGCCAGCGGATGGAACATGCAAAGTACCTGCTCTATGAAAAAGGTTTAAGCGTAACAGAGGTATCCATACTGCTGGGCTATTCCTCTATCTCCCATTTCTCCACAGCGTTTAAGAAACATACAGGTTTAAAACCATGTGAGCTTTTATTCAGGGCATAAATTTGCTTATGAATAAGCTGGCAGTACTGTCCCTTCTTGTTATTAGCGTTTTATCTTTTTCTTACCGTAAAAAAGTCTTCGTGATATCTATTCCCGCCCGTCCTCGCAACGGCCAAAACCTTTGGTGGATGAAAGTGTTCAGTGGACTGAGCTCGGTGTATTGCCCGAAAGCCCAGTTGAAAAACAAAAGAACTCGCTGAGGCATATCATTGAACTGGGCAAGGCTTTATTTTTTGATACAAGGCTCAGCGGTTCAGGAAAAATAAGCTGCGCTACCTGCCACCAGCCGGAAATGAACTGGACGGATGGAAAAGAAAAATCGGAAGGGCATGGAGGCGCTGTCACAAAAAGGAATGCCCCCACCATTCAAAACAGCTGGGTTTATAAAAAACTTTTTTGGGATGGACGTGCAAGGGATTTGCAGGACCAGGCTTTTGCACCCATCATCAGCGAAACAGAAATGCACAGCGAGATGCCGGAAGTGATGATGAAACTTCGCAGAATAAAAGGATACCGTGAGCTGTTTAAAAAAGCCTATGGCGATGAAGGGATAAACCCGGACAGGATGACGGAAGCTATTGCCATTTTTGAAAAAACGGTGATAAGCCGCAAAAGCAGGTTTGATGAATTTCTTGAAGGTGACAGAAAAGCACTATCAAACAGTGAACTCCGCGGCCTTCATTTATTCCGTACCCAGGCGAGGTGCATGAATTGCCATCACGGGCCGTTGTTCACAGATAACCAGTTTCACAGAAATAACATCACATTCATGTACGATGATGACGGGCTTTATAAGGTAACGCATAAAGAGGAGGACCTGCGAAAATTTAAAACTCCTTCGTTGCGGGATGTGGCACGCACCGGCCCCTGGATGCACAATGGCAAAATGAACAGCCTTGAGCTAATTATAAGCCGCTACAGCACGGCCAGATACCCGCCCGAAGAGGCCTCGCCCCTGATCCGAAGCCTGGGGCTGGGTTCAAAAGAACAAAAAGACCTGCTTTCTTTTTTGAAAGCAATATCTGCCCCACCTGCGGAATTTGAAAAACCAGTACTACCAGAGTAAGCAACTGTTTTGCCTGAACAACTATCTTTGCCTGTCTGCCAACAGGCAGGCGGTTCAAAGATTTAAAATAACCAAAAAAGATAATCATGAAAAAAGTATTGTTTACCCTCTTTCTGGCCTTCTTTGCTTTTCTGGCCAATGCCCAGCCCCCTGAAGGTGATGCCAAACCCGGCGAATGGTATGGAGAAAAAGTAAACCCCGAAGGAGCAATGCCAATCAGTGATGCGATGGCAAAACTCAGCGGCGGAAAAGAGGAGGTTGATGGCAAGATTAAAGCCAGGGTTGTGGAAGTATGCGAAAAAAAGGGATGCTGGGTAAAACTTGACCTTGGCAATGGTGAAACGGCTACGGTAAAAATGAAAGATTATGGATTTTTCCTGCCTCTTGCCGCTAAAGGTAAAACGGTTGTTATTGACGGCGAGATGAAGTTCAGGACCACTTCTGTGGCCGAACTGAAACATTATGCAGAGGATGCCGGTAAATCAAAAGAAGAAATTGATGCCATAAAGGAACCCCAAAAAGAGATTAGGGTAATGGCCAAAGGGATTGTGGTGGTGGAGTAATAAAACAAAACAAATCTTTTTGAAAAGCTGTTCATTATTGAACAGCTTTTTCTTTTTCCGTAAACCCTTTTCCCGAAACGGCATTTTATGCTTGTTGCCTGCAACCACCTTTGCAGAAAAACCGGATATGCTGAGAAGATTAATGGCGCTGGCTGGATTGATTACAGTCATTGAAATACAAGCGCAGGATTCAACGAAAATTTTTCATGACGATTCCCTCAACCCCGCTCATAAATACCTGCCGGATGTAACAGTTGTTGGCCGCAACAGCAAAAGTGATTACCAGCAAATGCCCGAAGTGGTCGGCACTTCTATCTATGCAGGTAAGAAAAATGCACTCATCGTATTGGACAATGTGCAGGGCAATGTGGTGACCAACACCATGCGCCAGGTGATGGCGAAAGTGCCGGGTATTCATATCTGGGAAAGTGATCCAAGCGGCATCCAGATCGGAATTGCAGCAAGGGGGCTGAGCCCCAACCGAAGCTGGGAATTCAATATCCGGCAGAATGGGTATGATATAGCGGCTGATCCGTTTGGATATCCCGAAGCCTATTATAACCCGCAACTGCAGGCTGTACAAAGAATTGAAGTGGTAAGAGGGCAGGGTTCATTGCAATACGGCCCGCAGTTTGGAGGGCTGGTGAATTATATCTTACGGAATGGCAGTGAGATAAACCCGCCTGCCGGCCACGCAGGGAAGAAATTTGCCCCGATTGCTATCGGGGTTGAAACACAGCAAACTATTGGCAGCAATTCCCTGTTTAATTCATACAATGCTATTGGCGGTAAAACAGGGAAGTGGCATTACTATTCTTTTTTTGACCACCGCAATGGAGATGGCTGGAGGCAAAACAGCAGGTATTTTACAAATTCTGGGTACGGGACGGTTACATATTATTTCACACCGAAATTTTCGCTTACAGCTGAACTGATGCGTTCGCATATCCGCAGCCAGCAGCCGGGAGGATTAACAGACGTACAGGCCGAACAAAATCCACAGCAAAGTTTCCGCAGCCGCAACTGGTTTGATATTACCTGGACAACACCGGCATTAATCGCAAACTATACTATCAATAATTCTACCAGATGGAACACAAAATTGTTTGCTACTATTGGCAACCGCAACAGCGTTGGTTTTACCCAGTCAATTCTGATAAGGGATAGCATCAACCCGTCGGCAATGAACTATAATAACCGGTTGCTGAATGCAGATAAATACAGAAATTATGGACTGGAAAGCCGGATCATTACCGATTACCAGTTCTTAAAAATGAATAATACAATTTCCGGTGGAATTCGTTTATATACTGGCAGCACCTATCGGTTTGCGGACGGTAAAGGAACCACCGGAACAGGGTATGACATGACCATATCCGGTAATTACCCACGGGATATTGAATTTATTTCAAAGAATGCCGCCATATTTATTGAAAATATTTTCCGGATCAGCAAAAAACTCATCATCATTCCGGGTATACGATATGAATGGCTGAAAGCGTCTGCATCCGGCCGCAATGGCTATACTTCCGGAGGTGGAGAAATTTTATTACAGAATATTAAACGCAGCAGAAGTTTTCTGCTGGCAGGGATAGGAGCCGAATATCATATTGGCAAAACAGAATTGTACGGAAACATAACCCAGGCTTACCGTCCTATCCAGTTTGCCAACCTGCAGGCGCCGCCCACTACAGATGTGGTGGACCCGGAACTGAAAGATGCACAGGGATATAATATTGACTTTGGTTACCGTGGCAAAGTGAAAAGCTGGCTGCAGTATGATGTAAGCGGTTTTTATCTTCAATATAATAATCGTGTGGGTACCATCACAGTGGCTGGCACACCATCTTACAGATTGATTACAAATGTGGGCAACAGTACCAGTAAAGGAATTGAAAGCTATATCGAATTCAATCCATGGAGAGCTTTTACAAAAAATACTACCGCTGATTTGATATTGTTTGGCTCTTACGGATTTACTCATGCCCGTTACAGCAGCGACCATAAAGACGCAGCCACCAAAGGGAAAAAAGTGGAGAATGCCCCTGAGCATATTTTTCGTGCCGGGATTACAGCCGGTTATAAATCATTTTTGCTGACAGCACAGCTTAGTTATGTCAGTGAAACATTCAGTGATGCAAACAATACTGTTATACCAACTGCCACTGGAAACAATGGATTGATTCCCGCTTATTCAATAACAGATATCACCGCAACATATAAATTTTCAAAAGGGCTGAACATCAAAGCCGGCATCAACAACCTGTTGGATGAAAAATATTTTAGCCGCCGTGCGGGAGGGTATCCTGGCCCCGGCGCTTTGCCTGCTGATGGAAGAACTTTCTTTATTAGTGTGGGTGCAAAATTTTAAAATCAATTTTACTTTCAAAATATATTTATTTTCTGTATGACTTTAGTCAGCTTGTCGAAATATTGGCAATCAAATTGTGAGCCTTCAATAAACTCAAACTGACTATCCTTTTGAGACAGCCTCTTTATTATTCTATAACACCCTTTGTTTTTCGTAGCTTTGCCGACTTAAAAATCGGGCGGAAAAGACCTAACATGATCACTAAATACAGAGAATTCACTGGACTGGATCTTCCGGCTTTTGAACAGGAAATATTGACCAAATGGTCGGAGACACAGGCATTTGAAAAAAGTGTCTCTCTTCGGGATGGCGCCACACCCTTTGTGTTTTATGAAGGCCCGCCCAGCGCCAATGGCATGCCCGGGATTCACCATGTTATTTCAAGAACGCTGAAGGATTTGGTTTGCCGCTACAAAACCATGAAAGGATTCCAGGTAAAGAGAAAAGGCGGCTGGGATACACATGGCCTTCCGATTGAACTGGGCGTAGAAAAAGAGTTAGGGATAACCAAAGAAGATATTGGCAAAAAGATCTCTGTTGAAGACTATAATAAGGGATGCCGGGAAGCGGTATTACGGTATAAAGACAAGTGGGATGAAATTACCCGCAAGATGGGTTACTGGGTTGATTTGAATGACCCGTACATCACTTACAAAAACGAATACATTGAAACGGTTTGGTGGCTGTTGAGTGAGCTGTATAAAAAAGGATTGCTGTATGAAAGTGTAAGCATCCAACCTTACTCACCGGCAGCGGGAACAGGATTAAGTTCGCATGAGCTGAACCAGCCGGGAACCTATAAGGATGTGAAGGATACTTCTGCCGTAGCTATGTTTAAGGCGGTAAAGAACGAGAAAAGCCAATTTTTATTTGATGCAGCGGAAAAGGCACAAGGCACAAGAGACAAGGCACAAGAAGTTTTCTTTTTAGCATGGACGACAACGCCGTGGACATTACCTTCTAATCTTGGCTTGACTGTTGGCGGAAATATTGATTATGTGCTGGTAAAAACATTCAACCCCTATTTGCACCATGAGATTAATGTTGTTTTAGCAAAAACGCTGACAGGTAAATATTTTAAAGCAGAAGGAGAAAACGGAAATTTTGAGAATTATCTGTCTCAAATGAACGACCCTCAAAGTGAGGGTTCTAAGAACCCCCCTTCGGGGGGCAGGGGGGCCACTCCCTGGAAAATATTGGCTGAATTCAAAGGCTCAGAAATTGAAGGCTGCGAATATGAACAACTTCTCCCTTTTGAAGCCAACTCACCCAAAGTCATTGAAGAAATAACTTCCGGAGCAAAACCTTTCCGTGTGCTGGTGGGCGACTTTGTGACTACTGAAGACGGTACAGGCATCGTTCACACGGCGCCAGCCTTTGGAGCCGATGACTTTAAGATTGGCAGAAAATACAATATCGGAATCCTCACCATGGTGGACAGGGAAGGAAAGTTTGTGGATGGCCTTGGCGAATTCAGCAACCGCTATGTAAAAAATTACAAAGATCAGAAAAACTATGTTGATGTGAATGTTGACATAGCTGTAAAACTTAAGAAAGAAAACCGGGCTTTTAAAGTTGAGAAATACGAACACAGCTACCCGCATTGCTGGAGAACGGATAAACCTGTTTTATACTACCCGCTGGATGCCTGGTTCATCAAAACCACGGCTATCAAGGACAGGATGGTGGAATTAAATAAAACCATCAACTGGAAACCCAAAAGCACCGGTGATGGCCGCTTTGGCAACTGGCTGGAAAATATGGTGGACTGGAACCTGAGCCGTTCAAGGTATTGGGGCACTCCGCTTCCAATCTGGAAAACGGAAGATGGGGAAGAAGAAAAATGTATAGGCAGTATTGAAGAACTGAATGCTGAAATACGAAAGGCTGCAGAAGTTTTGGGAGGAGAAACAAACAAACACTATCTGCATGAAGGCATTCTTGATCTGCATAAACCGTATGTAGATGAGATCACATTGGTAAGTGCCTCAGGCAAACCGATGAAACGGGTACCCGACCTGATAGATGTTTGGTTTGACAGCGGCGCCATGCCTTATGCCCAATGGGGCCTCCCGGATAGCAGTTCAAATAAGTTTGGTACGCTGAGTGCTGAAAACTTTTTCAAATATCATGCAGCTTCGGAAGCCTCCCCCCTGAGGGGAGGTTTGGAGGGGGCCTCATTTCCCGCTGACTTCATCGCCGAAGGCGTTGACCAGACAAGAGGATGGTTTTATACCCTGCATGCCATTGCTGCACTGGTTTTTGATTCGGTGGCTTACAAGACTTGTGTTTCAAACGGATTAGTGCTGGATAAGAACGGCAATAAGATGAGCAAGCGCCTGGGCAATGTGGTGGACCCATTCAAAACGATTGAAACTTTCGGTGCCGATGCCACAAGATGGTACCTTATCACCAATGCTTCACCTTGGGATAATATGAAGTTTGACCTGGATGGTATTAAAGAAGTGCAGCGTAAATTCTTCGGAACGTTATATAATACTTATCAGTTCTTCGCCCTGTATGCCAATGTGGATGGTTTTGCTTTTAAAGAAGCTTATATCCCTTTGCGGCAAAGACCTGAAATTGACCGTTGGATTCTCTCTTCACTCAACACAGTGGTAAAGAAAGCCAACGAGTACATGGACGATTATGAGCCCACCCAGGCCGGCCGTGTAATTGAAGATTTTGTGGACGAACATTTGAGCAATTGGTATGTGCGCCTCTGCCGCCGACGTTTTTGGAAAGGGGAATATGAGCAGGATAAAATATGCGCTTATCAGACTTTGTACGAATGTTTAGAAACATTGACAAGGCTGATTGCCCCCATCTCTCCATTCTTCAGCGATAGTCTTTTCCAAAATCTGAATGCCGTGACGGGAAGACATAGGGTGGAATCAGCTCATCATGCCGATTACCCGGTTGCTGATACAGTGGCTATTGATGTGTCCTTAGAAGAAAGAATGCAACTGGCACAGGATGCCTCTTCATTGATATTATCGCTTCGCAAAAAGGTAAATATTAAAGTTCGCCAGCCGTTGCAGAAAGTGCTGATCCCGGTTTTGAACCCTTTCATGAAAGAACAGCTGCAAAAAGTGGAAGATTTAATAAAGGCCGAAGTAAATGTAAAAGAGATTGAATACCTGAACCCGGACAATACCTTTATCAGCAAAAAGATCAAACCCAATTTTGTGGCTCTTGGTAAAAAATTGGGACCAAAAATGAAGGCGGTATCAGCCGCACTGGCCCAATTTACACAGGAAGATATAGCCCGGTTTGAAAAAGAAGGACAATATAGTTTGCTGCTTGATGGCGAACCTGTAATATTACAGGCTTCTGAAGTAGAGATCAGCAGCGAGGATATTCCGGGGTGGACGGTGGCCACCAAAGGCAGCCTGACCGCGGCGCTTGACATTACCGTAACCCCCGAGCTGGAAGCCGAAGGCAATGCCCGGGAGTTTGTGAACCGGATTCAGAAAATCCGGAAAGACAGCGGCTTTGAACTGACGGACAGGGTGGATGTTAAGGTTTATAATGCTAACACACTAAAAGATTCTTTGGCATTGTATAAAGACTATATTTGCGCCGAAATTCTGGCGGATACGCTGGAGTTTGTTCCCGATAGCTATCGGGATGAAATACAGGACGGAACGGCCCCTCCCGATAACAATCGGGATGCTATCGGGGTAGAAATCAACGATGTTTCGCTAAATGTGATTGTTTTAAAAAAAGGGTAAAACTATGGCTATCAAGAAGAAACCGGCTCCTAAAAAGCCTGCCCGCCCAAAAGGCGGGGCAGCCAAACCCGCCCCTAAAAAAAAGCCTGCCGCTAAAAAACCGGCAGCAAAGAAAGCTGTGAAGAAACCCGCACCCAAACCCAAGCAGGCCGCTAAAAAGGCCGCCAAGCCCGCCCCTAAGAAACCAGCTAAACCGGCACCAAAAACTGCTGCAAAGCCAGCACCCAAGCAGGTTAGTAAACCAGCCCCGGCGCCTAAACATGAGGCTCCGAAGCCCGTTGTCAAAAAACCTGGTGGCGTTGACCCCAAATCTTTGGTTTCAATAAAACCTAAAGTACAGCCTGTGATAAAAAAAGAACCGCCTAAGCCATCCAAAATAGTAATACCCAAAACCTCTACAAAAAGCTCTGTAAAGTATGAACCGGAGTTTACCCGGTCTATCCTGGATGCATCCAAGGCGGGTTTACAATCAGAAGGGCCAACCATGCGGTACTCGGATGCTGACCTGGCTGAATTCAGGGAAATTATTCAGAGAAAACTGGATGCCGCCAAAAAAGAACTGACCTATTTGCAGGGGCTTATAACCCGTAAGGATGAAGGAGGTGATATGGATGAGGCCCGCTACATGACCATGGAAGACGGAAGCGTAAGCATGGAAAGGGAGCAACTGAGCCAGATGGCCAGCCGCCAGATCACCTTTATTGATCACCTTGAAAAAGCCATGATGCGGATTGAAAATAAAACCTATGGCATTTGCCGGGTAACCGGTAAACTGATTGACAAGGCAAGGCTAAGGGCGGTGCCCCACGCCACGCTGAGTATTGAGGCCAAGCAAATGATGAATAAATAAACAGAAGCCCCAATCAAATGAATGTCACCCCGGCCAATGAGCCGGGGTCTTTTTTATGCCAGAAGATTATTTCTTTTTTCTCAGGAAAACCTGGAATCCAACTCCCAGGAAGAAACCATGGTTGGTGTATTTGGTAGTTGTTTTATTTACACCCCTTTCATCAATAGTACCGTCGTTTCCATTATCCCGAAGGGTAGTTTTATCAAATGTATTTTTATTATATCCATATATGTAGCCAATGAAAAAATCCAGCCCGGCATTTTCCCCCATCATTTTGGTGGCCCCTGCCTGCAGGCTGGCGTTGGCAAAAAAGCCTCCGCTTGAACTACCGTCATAGGAGATTTTATAAGCAGCAGGGCCGCTGCCCCCATAAAAAAACCCCTCTGTTTTCAGGTTGCTTATACCCAGGTTAAAACCAAACTGGCCAAAGGGCATTAATGAAGCGGAATGGCTGAAATAATGCCGTACAAAGCCGCCAAGGCCAATATTAAAACTATTGGATTTATCGCTTTGGTACGTGGTGCCATTTTGCTCATAAGTGGTTTTGTTACCTGTTGGATTAATGTTCAGCGTTGCCCCGACAGCCGTATTTTCCGTGATAAACCAACCCAAAGTTGGATTGATGGCCAAATTATAACTGGTGATCTTTGACTTGTTATTGCCTATCTGGTCAACCGATATGTCTGAACTGCCGGAATTATAGATTACAGAACCTACACTGGCCCCCGCCATTTTATCGCCACGGGCAAATTGGGCCCTGCCGGCAGTAGCAGAAATAAACAGGGCGAAGGCAAAAAAATACCTGATACAGGACATAATTGAATGTTTGGTCAGGCAACAAATATACTACTACGCTCCCATGCCAAGAGGCAAAATCACCTTCGATACGCTAAAATTCACCTGGTCTGATTAAAAAATATAGCCTAAGCTTCGTAGTACACGGTAGCCGTTCAGGCTTACCCGTCCATGCCCGATTTTTTTGCACAGGTTATAGCGATTTGATTATTTTTCCTTTACCTTTAAAATCTCTTTGGTGGAAAGGGAAATTCCCTTTATTTTTAAACCGAAACTAATTAACAGCCAAATCAAACTTTTATGAGAAAGTTCCAACTCCTTTCCCTTTTAGCTTTAGCTATAACTTTTTTAGCCGTTAGTTGTACAAAAGAAGGCCCCGAAGGCCCCACCGGCGCTACCGGTGCACAAGGCCCAACTGGAGTACAAGGTCCCATCGGTCCTGCTGGTCCTACCGGTCCCACAGGTCCCACAGGTCCTGCTGGTCCTGTTGGCCCCCAAGGCCCCCAAGGCCCGGCCGGCACAGCAAATGTTATTTATTCACCCTGGACAAATTTTGTGACAGGTAACTGGGGTGCTTTACAAACCGTTTTTGGAATAGATCAAAGAAGATATCTGATTACGGCTCCAGGCGCCACTCAGACAATGATCGATCAGGGTGTAGTTTTAGTATTTGTTCGCTTTGTAGGTGTTGCAAATACAACTTACCAACTACCACTCGTTGAATCAATTGCCGGAGGAGGCGGAACCCAACACATGCAATACACCACTACAGTTGGAACGATTACAATCCGGTTTTTTAATAGCAATGGTGTTGGTGATCCTGGTACATTTGGCGGATCTAATGCACATAGATATGTACTTATCCCCGGAGGGGTGGCAGGCGGTCGCACTGCTGAAAAAGCATGTGAGATCAATGGCCAGGTTTATACCGAGAGCCAATTGAAAGCAATGACTTACCAGCAGGTTTGTTCTTTGCTGAGCATCCCTCAATAATAATTTTCTCTCCAAAGAAAGCCCTGCCAAAAGCGGGGCTTTTTCTTTTTGGCCTTATTTTGTGCAACCAAAATTTGAAGTATGAAAAATCTTCTGCTTGCCGGATCTTTATTATTCGCGACAGTTATTGCAGCCCAGCCCCGCATTATTTCCGGCCCTATGCTGGGCCCGGTAGAGTTAAGGGATGCAAAAGTGTGGGTAGAAGTTTCTCCTGAAGTAAAAACAGTTTCCTTGCAATACAATAAGAGAGACGAAGCAAAATCAAAAACAGTGGTTTACAAAGGTGCATTGGGAAATGAGTTTAATCCCATTCAATTCACCATCGGAGGACTTGATTTTAATACAACTTATCAGTACAAAATATTACTTAACGGTAAGCCAACTTCTAATGGTGGCGAGTTTACCACCAAAGACCTCTGGCAATGGAGAAAGCCAGCACCGGATTTTAATTTCCTCACCGGTTCCTGCTCTTATTTCAACGAACCGGTTTTCGACAGGCCGGGCACCCCCTATGGTAAAGATTCTTCCATCTTTGAACCAATGGCCAAAGAGAAGGCAGCTTTTATGCTCTGGCTCGGTGATGCCTGGTATACCCGTGATGTAGATTATTACAGTGAATGGGGCTTATGGTACAGGGCCAGTCACGACAGGGCTGTTCCTGTTATGCAGAATTTTTTAAAAGCCATGCCCCAGTTTGCCATCTGGGACGATCATGATTATGGCCCCAATGATATTGGCAAGAATTATATCTTAAAAGAAACCAGCCGGGAAATTTGGAAAAAATACTGGTGCAATCCATCCTATGGTGAAAACGGGCAGGGCACTTATACCATGACAAGCTGGGGCGATGTGGATTTGTTTTTAACCGACGACCGTTGGTGGCGCAGCGCCGACAGGATGAAAGATTCGGTAGACGGAAAACCAAACCCGGAAAAGAGAATGCTGGGGAAACAACAAATGGAATGGCTGAAAAATTCCTTGTTGTACAGCAATGCCGTTTTTAAAATAATAACAGTGGGCAGCCAGGTACTTAATCCCGTTTCCCCGTTTGACAAATGGTGGGAATTCCCGGCTGAATACGATGAACTGATGAATTTTTTGAAGGAATACAAGATCAATGGCGTGGTGTTTCTAACCGGCGACCGGCACCACAGCGAAATCATTAAAGTGGACAGGCCCGGTACATATTCTCTATACGATATTACAGTTTCGCCCCTTACTTCAGGCACCCATGTTTTCGGCAATGCCGAAAAGAATAATCCTTACCGGGTGCTGGGGATAGACCAGCAGCAGAACTATGCAAAGTTTTCCTTCAGCGGGCCCCGGAACGACCGGAAGCTTACGGTAGAATATTTTGGCGTGAAAGGAGAAAAGCTGGCTGAATGGTCGGTTAATGAAAAGGAATTAAAAGCACCGTAGCCTTAACTTTCATATATACCTGTCAATGACTATCTCTTTCGGATACGCAAAACCCAAAGTGCTGCAGGCCCTGCGGTATCATTTCATCAGCCGGCCGGAGATCCGGATTATGCTTATCCTGGTGAATGTGTTTGCCATTGCGTCAATCATCCTGTATGCTTTTCAAAAAGTAACGCCGCTGGCTTTTCTTACCGGCTCGTTTTTATGGGTGGTGCTGATGATCAGTTTCTGGTTTGTGCTGCCGGGTATGGTTTACCGCCGGGCTGTTACATTTAAACATGAGTTCAGCATGGACTTTGATGAAGACTCCTTTACCTTACGGCATGAAAAGGGCTCGAAGCGATGGCCCTGGTCATCGCTGAAACACTATATGGAAAGCCCCCATTTCTTTCACCTTTATTTTGATAACCGCTCCTTTTTCCTGGTTCCCAAAAGCGGATGCCAAGACAGCGATGAAGTGCATGCATTAAGAATGCTGATAAAAAGCAAAGTGAAGAAAGGATAATCCCTTAAAGCTGTTTTTCCATTACATAATGCGGGATGGTTATCTCAATAAATTCATCACTGGTAACTTTATAGCCCATTTTTTCATAAAAACCTATTGAATTCTTCCGGGCATGCATGGAAAGAATTTTATAACCCCTGTCTCTGGCTAGGTTTTCGGCAAAGTTCATCAGTGCCCTGCCAATACCTTTTCCCTGCAGGTCGTTCAACACCGCCATCTGGCGTAAGCGGACTGTTTGCGGATTTTCTTCCACCAGCATACAGCAGCCCAGCATCTGTTCATCCTCAAAGGCGCCGATAAGCATATTATTTTTTTCTCTTTCCAGTTCCTGCGGTGTAAAGCTGAGGCCAAGCGGCTTGCGCAGAATATCATCCCGCAGTTTTACCATCTGCTGGTATTCAGGAGTACCATGGTCAATTATTTTCAGGGCCATAACCGGGATGAGATTGTAACCCGTTCAAAATACAAAGAACTTATAATTCCGCCAACCGTTTTTACCGTTATTTTGTCTTCTTGCAGGCACTTGCATAAAGGGCTATACTCTCGTTCTCAGCCAGTTGGGGCGATTGCGGAAAAAAGATTGATAAAGATGGCGATTAATTCAAAAAGTATATTTTTGCACCCAATAAACAAAACTTAAGAACATGTCAGACATTGCATCAAGAGTAAAGAAAATTATCGTTGATAAGCTGGGCGTTGATGAAGCCGAAGTAACCAACGAAGCCTCTTTCACCAACGACCTGGGTGCCGATTCACTGGATACGGTTGAACTGATTATGGAATTCGAAAAAGAATTCAATATTTCTATCCCGGATGAGCAGGCCGAGACCATTACAACTGTGGGTCAGGCTGTTTCTTACCTGGAAGAGCATGCAAAGTAAAAATGATCGTTTCGCAGTGTGGAATAAACAGGGACGCCTGTCCCGCCCTGCGGGAAAATAAAAACATCGATAACCGCCTTTAACTGTTACTACAGCAAAGGCGGTTTTTAATTCCGGCCCCGTCTTTGTAAAAACAGATTGTATATTTCTGCTGTAAATATTATTTGAAATTTTTGCCAGGAGGAACCTTTGATGTAATTTTTCATGCCTATGTTGTGTATTTTCGGCATGAAAAATTACAAGTTGTTTTGAGGAACCTAATATTCTTCAATTATGGAGTTAAAACGGGTAGTAGTTACAGGCATGGGCGCCATTACGCCGTTGGGTCATACCGTTGAAGAATACTGGAATGGCCTGGTAACCGGTGTATCAGGCGCTGATATGATTACGCTGTTTGATGCTTCCAAATTCAGGACAAAATTCGCCTGCGAGGTAAAAGGTTTTGATCCTGTACAGTTTCTTGATAGAAAAGAAGCCAGAAAAATTGACCGTTTTACCCAGTTTGCCCTTGTGGTAAGCGACCAGGCCATGGCAGATGCCGGCTTTACGAAAGATCATATAGACCCCGACCGGGTAGGAGTTGTATTTGCCAGCGGCATCGGCGGCCTGATTACTTTTCAAAATGAAGTAATTGATTTTGCCCGGGGTGATGGCACACCAAGGTTCAACCCTTTTTTCATTCCCAAGATGATACTGGATATTGCCGCAGGACAAATCAGCATGCGGCATAACCTGCGGGGGCCCAATTTTGCCGTGGTAAGCGCCTGCGCCAGCAGTACCAATGCCCTTATAGAAGCCTATAACCTCATCCGGCTGAACAAGGCCAGCATCATACTTACCGGCGGGAGTGAGGCTGTTATCATCGAAGCCGGTGTTGGCGGGTTCAATGCTATGAAGGCGATGAGTGAAAGAAATGATGATCCTAAAACCGCCAGCCGTCCCTATGATAAAGACAGGGACGGATTTGTAATGGGGGAAGCTGCCGGCATGCTGGTGCTGGAAGAACTGGAGCATGCCAAAGCAAGAGGAGCAAAAATATATTGTGAAGTGGCCGGTGGCGGGGCCACTGCCGATGCACATCACATCACAGCCCCGCATCCTGAAGGATTGGGCGCCAAAAATGTAATGCTTCTTGCACTGGATGATGCCGGAATGAAACCAGATGAAATTGATTATATCAATACTCACGGCACATCAACACCCATTGGAGATGGTGCAGAAGTAAAAGCCATATCGCAGGTTTTTGGCGATCATGCCTATAAACTCAATATTAGCGCCACTAAATCCATGACAGGTCACTGCCTGGGAGCAGCCGGCGTAATTGAAGCCATAGCCAGCATCAAGGCAGTGCTGCATGATGTGGTTCCGCCCACTATCAATCACTTTACCGATGACCCCGAACTGGACCCCCGGCTGAATTTTACTTTCAACAAGGCCCGGCACCGTACAGTAAGGGCGGCCCTGAGCAATACATTTGGCTTTGGCGGCCACAATGCCTGTGTGATCGTAAAAAAATTTACAAGCTGAGAGGTTGATATGTTGTCAGGGAATGAAGCATTCAACTTTTAAACTTTTATACTTGTCAACTTTTCCGTAGCTTAATGGCCGTGGATTTTTTTAAATTCTTTTCAGGCGATCATTCAGGTTCCTCTTTTAAAAAAGAGCTCAAGAATATTCTGGGCTATAAACCAGGCAATCTTTCCCTCTACAAAACAGCCCTTACGCACCGTTCCGTAAGAGAAAAGGCCGATGAAAACAATGAAAGGCTGGAATACCTGGGTGATGCCGTGCTCAGCGCCCTGATTGCCGATTATCTTTTTAAAAGATATCCTTACCGGGAGGAGGGGTTTCTTACCGAAATGCGCAGCAAAATGGTAAACCGGCAGCAGCTCAATGAAATTGCTGTCCGCATGGGGCTTAAAAAAATTACCCTGTACAACAAAATGGACGGCTCATTAAAAGCGAGCCAGATATTTGGCAATACCCTTGAAGCGCTGGTGGGGGCTATTTATCTTGACCAGGGCTATAAAAAAACGGCCAAATGGGTAATGGAATGCATCCTTATGCCGCATATGTTCATGGATGACCTGGAGAATCTTGAGATCAATCATAAAAACAAACTCTATGGCTGGGCAAACAAAAACGGCCGCCTGCTGGAGTTTGAAACGCTGAATGAAAAACTGGAGAACGGCCGCCGTTTATTTACAGTGGCAGCTGTGCTTGACGGGGAAATGATCGGTGAGGGAAGGGCCTTTAATAAGAAAGATGCTTCACAAATTGCAGCCCAGGTGGCGGTAGAGCGCCTGGGCATTGCCACCACCGATTCGGCTGGTGACGAAACAGTATCATAATATAAAAAAGGGGCCGGGCCCCCTCTTCACATCTCCACAATATCTTTTTTTACTGAGCTTACAATCGCCAGCAATTCATCCTGTTCTTTTTTCGGCACTTTGAATTTGTTCAGCGTTTCAACCAGCAACCCGGCAGTAATGTTCCAGTCGTTTTCCGAAATTTTTAATCCTTTGTGGGCGTCTTTCATAGAGCGGCCCATATATACACAGGGCTCGCCGCTCACATTGCAAAGCATATCCACTATATGCTGGCGCATGCTTTTTTTGCTGTCATCACCGGCGCCGGTAAAAAAACGGGACAGATCTTTATGAGTGGCCAGTTTGCTGATAAAATCATCCGTTACGGCTGCAATGGCATCATAACCACCCAGCCTTTTGTAAAGTGATTCCTGTGCCTGTACCTGCCGTGCTGCCACCAGCAGCAGGAATAGGGGAAGGAAAACATAAAATCTCTTTTTCATAAACAATTATTTAGCCGGTTAATGAATATTGGCCCGCCGGGCCTGCCCCTACTTACGGTAAAAAGATGCGGCAGGTTTTTCCTGTATCAATTACATCGTTACATTTGAAAAACTAAAAACCCTGCTATGAGATGCCTGCTTGTTATTCTGGCCCTTGCATCCGTCACCGGTTCCTGTAAAAGCAAACCTGCCAAAGGCGCCAACGGTATTACCTACAAATCAGCCGTAGAGTACAACGATTATATTGTTTCCCGTCAGACCACCCTGATGCGGAACATCATGACCTTGGTGGAAGCAGCGCAGAGCGATTTGGATTCAGCCGAGCGGCTGCTGGATAAATATGTAAGGCAAACAGGTGCGATGATCACTGAAATAAAAGGGATGCCGCCGTATAAAGGCGACTCTTCGCTGCGGGATGCAGCAGCAAGCCTTTTTGGGTTTTATCAAAAAATGTTCGACAGGGATTACCGGGATATCCTTCACCTCCGGAGTGAGCAGGACGGAACATTAACTGAAACAGAGGAAAGAATTCAGGATATTGTAAGGAAAGTAGGGGAAGAGGAAAAGGGCTACGATGCCGGTTTCAAAATGCCCAGAAAGCCTTTGCCCGGAAAAACAACATGAAGCTGAAGGAAAATGAAATGCAGAAGGAGTTTGATAAGAAGATGAAAACAGACGAATAGGGCCGGGGCCGGATCATGGTTTTTCCATACAAAGTTCTATCAGCGTACTGTTGGTATGTTTGGGGTGCAGAAAGCAGATAAGCTTGTTGTCGGCCCCTTCTTTTGGTTTATCATTTAGCAGTACAAAGCCTTCCTGTTTCAGCCGTTCCATTGCAGCATCAATGTCCGCCACTTCAAAAGCGATATGGTGCAGGCCTTCGCCCTTTTTTTCAATGAATCGGGCAATGATGCCGTCGGGCACAGTGCTTTCCAGCAGTTCCACCTTATTGGGCCCTGTTTGAAAAAAGGCGGTGTTCACTTTTTCCGTTTCAACGGTTTCGGTTTTATAGCAGGGAGTATTCAGCAGCTTTTCAAACCGGGGTATGGCTTCCTCAAGGTTTTTAACGGCGATGCCGATATGTTCTATTTTTTGCATAAAGATGTAAGATAACGACTTTCCGAAAGCCGGAAAATCAGCCGGCCAGGTCAAATTGGCCCTTTCATTCAGAACATTTTGAGCTAATTTCGTGTTTACAGAAACAAAAACAGCGAGGAAAGTGAACTATGCTGCAATTTCCCATTTATTTAGACCATAATGCCACCACACCCTGCGATCCGAGGGTGGTGGAAACCATGCTGCCTTATTTCACCAATAGTTTCGGCAATGCAGCCAGCCGTAACCATCCTTTTGGCTGGCAGGCCGAAGAGGCTGTTGACTATGCCCGGGAGCAGGTGGCCAGGCTGGTGGGCGCGGACCCCAAAGAGATCATCTTTACTTCCGGCGCCACTGAAGCCGATAACCTTGCTATAAAAGGGGTGTTTGAAATGTATGCCAGCAAGGGCAATCATATCATAACCTGCAATATCGAGCATAAGGCAGTACTGGATACCTGCAAGCATATAGAAAAAGAAGGCGGAGAGGTAACCTATCTGAAAGTGAAAGATAACGGGCTGGTGGATCCTGCCGATGTGGAAGCAGCCATCAAACCTACCACCATCCTGATCGCCATAATGTATGCCAATAATGAAATTGGCACGGTGATGCCGGTGAAGGAAATCAGCGCCATTGCTAAAAAGCACGGGGTGCTTGTGTTCAGCGATGCCACACAGGCGGTTGGAAAAATACCCGTGGATGTAAATAAAGACGGCATAGACCTGATGGCCTTTACTGCACACAAAATGTATGGTCCAAAAGGCGTGGGCGCTTTATATGTGCGCCGCAAAACCCCCCGTGTGAAAGTAACTGCTCAATTGGATGGCGGCGGTCATGAGCGGGGAATGAGAAGCGGTACGCTGAATGTGCCGGGTATTGTGGGCTTTGGCAAGGCCTGTGAACTGTGCATGTATGAAATGACTGAAGAGTCGGCCCGGCTCAGCAAACTGAGGGATAAACTTGAAAATACCCTGCTTACTATTGAAGAGGCCTACCTGAACGGGGATAAAGGGCACCGGCTGCCGCATGTAACCAATATTTCTTTCAAATATGTGGAAGGTGAAGGGCTGATGATGGGCTTTAATAAAAATATTGCCGTTTCATCGGGCTCGGCCTGTACCTCAGCATCGCTGGAGCCATCCTATGTGCTGAAGGCGCTGGGGCTGGGGGATGACCTGGCACATAGTTCGCTGCGATTCGGGCTGGGCAGGTTTACTACCGAAGAGCAGATTGATTATACAATAGAACAGGTAACGAATACGGCGAATAAATTGAGGGAGATGAGTCCGCTTTGGGAGATGTATAAGGAAGGAATTGATCTGAACACTATTGAATGGGCGCATCACTAAAAATGTAAAACGCAAGATGAAAAATGATAAATGTAAAGGGTTTATTTAACAGGTCGCAGTTTTATATTTAATATTTAAAAGTTTACATTATAAATTTATTATTATGGCATACAGTGAAAAAGTAATCGACCACTACCAGAATCCCAAAAATGTGGGAACACTGGATAAAAGCAAACAAAATGTGGGCACCGGTCTGGTAGGCGCACCTGAGTGCGGCGATGTTATGCGCCTGCAGATTGAAGTGGATGAAGCGACCGGCGTAATTAAAGAGGCCAAATTTAAAACCTTTGGCTGCGGCTCAGCCATTGCTTCTTCTTCACTTTCTACCGAGTGGCTGAAAGGCAAAAGTATTGACGATGCAGTGAAGATTGACAATATGGAAATAGTAGAAGAGCTGAACCTGCCCCCGGTAAAAATTCACTGCTCCGTGCTGGCAGAAGATGCTATCAAAGCAGCGATAAATGATTACCGCAAAAAGAACGGTATGCCGGAGCTGAAGTTTGAAGAAGGAGTGGTGCATTAGGCCTCCCCTAACCCTGCCTGTCCGGCAGGCAGGCCCTCCGAAAGAGGAGCTTTAGAATCCTAAAGAACAGAATTTACTAATGGGTAAAGAAAACGCTATACTATCAGAAACCCAGAACCCTCCGCCAGCTGGCGGAGGCGGGGAGGCCAATTCAATTTACATCAGCGATAAGGCAAAGGCTAAAGTGCAGCAGCTGATGGCTGATGCAGGCATTGCCAATGACCCTTCTTATTTTTTAAGGGTGGGGGTAGTGGGTGGCGGATGTTCCGGTCTTAGCTATAAGCTTGATTTTGACAATGAACAGAAACCCATGGACCAGGTGTTTGAAGATAATGGTGTAAAAGTGGTTACTGACCTGAAAAGTTTTCTTTACCTCGTTAACACCACACTTGATTTTTCTGATGGCCTTAACGGCAAAGGTTTTTATTTCAGTAACCCCAATGCCAGCCGCACCTGCGGATGCGGGGAGAGCTTTGCGGTTTAACAATACCTGTTTTACCCCGAACTTGACAATAGAAAATCCTTTCGTATTTGCGGAAGGATTTTTTATGAGAAATTTCTTCAGAATGTGGGCCGGGGTAGTGTAATGAGTCCTGTACTTTAGGATTCTCTTGTGCCCTGATTGTTGAGCCTTGTACCTGTTTATTACTTATTTTGCACCATTGTCCATGCCTATGTGGTCCGTTTGTAAAAAAGAACTCCGCCAGTTTTTCAGCAGCCTTACCGGTTATATTGCCATTATCGTTTTCCTTTTAGTGAACGGGCTGATGCTTTTCTTCTTCCGGGACAATATTTTTGAATTTGGTTATGCCACACTCGACCGGTTCTTTCAACTGGCCCCCTGGGTTTTACTGCTGCTGATTCCTGCTATTACCATGCGCAGCTTTGCAGAGGAATTTAAAACAGGCACATTTGAGATACTTCAAACCCGGCCGCTCAGCCGCGGGCAGATTGTATGGGGAAAATACCTGGGCAGCCTGATCGTAGTGTTCATTGCCCTGCTTCCCACTGTTGTTTACATTATTTCGATGCAAAGGCTTTCAGCCGGCCAGGGTATTGACATGGGGGCCACCATCGGGGCTTATATCGGATTATTCTTTCTTGCTGCTGTATTTACGGCGATTTGCATTTGCTGCAGCAGCTTTACCAATAATGCAGTGATCGCCTTTATTTCGGGTTTGCTGGGCTGCGCCCTGTTGTACTATGGCTTCAATGCCATCAGTAAACTGCCGGCGCTCAGCAACGGAACGGATTATTATGTGGAGATGGCCGGGATTGATTTTCATTACCGGAGCATCAGCCGGGGATTGATTGATGCAAGGGACATTGTTTATTTTTTATCACTGATTTTTTTATTCCTGGTTATAACCAGCAGGAACCTGCTTAAGCGGTAATATGAAAAAGCTGTTGAATAAAATAGTTGTTTCAAAGTACGGGTGGGTCATGCTGCTGGTGCTGGTGCTTGCAGTAAACCTCCTGGCTTCCTTTCTGCAGCTACGGGTTGACCTGACCAAGGAAAAAAGATATACACTTAGTAAAGCCACCAAAGATCTGCTGAAGAACCTGGAGGATGATGTGCAGATAGATGTGTTTTTGAAAGGTCAGTTTCCTGCCGGATTTAAGAAACTGGCCAATAGCACCAATGAGTTTTTGCAATTGATGAAAGACAGGAATGGTGCTAAGCTACATTACAGATTTATTTCACCACAGGAAGAAATACCTGATACACCCGGCAGAACTTATGAGGATACACTGATTGGCCTGGGCGCCAATGCAATCAATCTTACTGTGCAGGTAGCCGAAGGGCAGGAAAATAAAAGAGTATATCCTGTTGCACTGATGCGTTATAAGGGCAAACAAACTCTTGTTAATCTGTATTCCGGCGGGAAGAGAATGATCACTCCTGTTGAAATGAACAGTGCTGAGGCATTAATGGAGTACCAGTTTGCAAAAGCTTTAGACGGGTTAATTACGACAGAGAAGCCACATGTGGCCTATTCCATAGGAAACGGAGAGCCGGTTGATGCGAATACGTATGGCATTCAGGATGCACTGAAAAATGACTACCAGCTTGGTGTTTTCGATCTTAATAAGCATAGTAAACTATCTACGGATATCAATGATAAAGGAAGGATAGACGTATTTATGATCGTTAAACCTACACTCCAATTTTCTGAACAAGAAAAACTAAAGATTGATCAATACCTGATGCGGGGAGGAAAACTGCTATTATTTATTGATAACCTGATTGCTGAGCAAGATAGCCTGCGCAGTATAAAGGAAACAGTAGCTTTTGATCGCAACCTGAATCTTACAGACCAGCTGTTTCGCTATGGTGTTCGCATAAATACTGATCTTGTAATGGATCTGCAGTGTGATTATATGCCTTTTGTGGTAGGTGGCGATATGCAAAATCCCCAGTTTGAATTTTTGAAATGGAACTATTATCCTTTATTCGAATCAAAGGGAAATCATACGATCAATAAAAATATTGGTCTTGTTTCAGGACGGTTTGTGAATTCGATTGATACCATAGCCACGCCAGGGGTAAATAAAACAGTTCTGTTTTCCAGTTCTGCAGACTCCCGGATTATCAGCACTCCAGCCCTGATTAGTCTGAATGAGAATAAAAATGTTCCGAAAGATATCAAGTTTAATAAAAGGGATATCCCTGTAGCTATGTTGCTGGAGGGTAAGTTCACATCGCTGTACCGAAACAGGGCCTCCCGTTCCCAACTGGACAGCCTTGCCGCTGCCGGAAGTAGTTTTTTACCCGAGGGCAATGGATATGGAAAAATTATCGTAGCGGCTGATGGTGATATGGTGCTGAATGATGTTTCACCACAAGAAGGACCGTTACCAATGGGTCAAAATTTTTACACAGTTGGCTCTCAGTTTGAATACCAGTTTGCCAACCGTGATTTTTTGCTCAACTGCCTGGAATACCTGGTGAATAAACCGGGTATTATTGAAACAAGAAATAAAGACATAGTTCTCCGCTTGCTGGATGGACAAAAAGTGAAAGAACAACAAACCACCTGGCAGCTCATCAATATTGCCTTGCCGGTATTGCTGCTGGTGGTTTTTGGCTGGTTTTACCAGGAGATCAGAAAGAGAAAATATGCAGCGTAACGCTGTTACAGGCTCTGGCATTTCCCGGTTATCTTTGCACACTATCTTCAAAACACTTCATGACAAGGGATCAGATTACCTACCTGGTTTTTGGAACCATCTTAGCTGCCTCGCTGGTAGCCGACCTGGGATTGTTAAGTAAAAAAAACCAGAAGATCACCATCCGGCAGGCATTAAACCAAACCTTTTTCTGGGTGGGGCTTGCCCTGTCGTTTTTTGTTTTTATGTGGATCGAGAACGGTCAGAAACCGGCACTGGAATACCTGAGCGCCTACCTGATGGAGTGGAGCCTCAGTGTTGACAATATCTTTGTATTCATACTGATTTTTTCAGCCTTCTCCGTAAAGGAGAAACATTATGGAAGGGTGCTGCTGATCGGTATCATGATGGCCATCATCTTCCGGGTTATTTTTATTACGGTGGGAGTGGTGCTGGTGGAGAAATTTCACTGGATATTGTACATCTTCGGCGTCTTCCTGGTGTATACCGGTTACAAAATGTTTACGGCGAGTGATGATGAGGAGTTTGACCCTCGTGAAAGCAAAATTTACAGGTTCATGAAAAAATTCCTTCCGCTGGTACCGCATGACGGGGATGGCAAATACCGGGTAGTGGAGAATGGGAGGCCGGCCTATACTACTTTATTTGTAGTGGTCATAATGCTGGCGGCTGTTGACCTTGTTTTTGCCCTGGATTCCATACCGGCCGTAATGGGTATTGTAGATACCAAAACCCCCGGCTATGAGCCTACTGCAAGAATGGTGATCTATACTTCCAATGTTTTTGCAGTGCTGGGCTTAAGGTCCCTGTTCTTTTTATTGCGGGGCGCCGTCAGTAAATTTGATTACCTGCAGCAGGGTATTGCCATTGTGCTGGTGTTTATCGGACTGAAAATGCTGGCAGCCCACTGGATAGATCCGGTGGTTGATAAGCAGACGCAGGTTTTCATTTCTCTCGGAGTTATTCTCACCTGTTTAACCGGCTCTATTTTCTACTCAATTTTTGTTGAAAAGAAAGGTGAACCGGAAGATATAACCGATGAAAGTATCCGTTAACAAAGTTTGAAGTATACCATCAGCGATATTGCCCGGATCATTGATGCAGATACCAAAACAGCATCTGAAGCTGTTATTGAAAACATACTGCTTGACAGCCGTAAAGTATCCGCACCGGGCACATCTGTTTTTTTTGCCTTAAAGGGACCGAGGCGTGACGGGCACCAGTTCATCCCCGAGTTATATAAAAAAGGAGTAAGGGCTTTTGTGATCAGTGAACCGGTTGATACTGCCGTTTGTCCTGAAGCAGTTTTTCTGAATGTGTATGATACACTGGTGGCCCTGCAGGCATTAACTGCATATCACCGGCAGCAATTTTCTGTCTTGCCTGACGGCAGGCAGGTTCCGGTAATCGGCATTACCGGCAGCAATGGAAAAACGATAGTGAAAGAATGGCTGTATCAATTGTTGCATGAGGAGTATAAGGTTGTGCGCAGCCCTAAAAGCTATAATTCACAAATTGGCGTTCCCCTGAGTGTTTGGCAAATGAATGAACAGCATACGCTGGGAATATTTGAGGCCGGTATATCAGAACAGGGAGAGATGCCGCGGCTGGAAAAGATCATTCATCCCACAATCGGGATACTTACCAATATCGGTGAAGCGCACAGCGAGGGTTTTATAGATGCAGAGCATAAATTCAGGGAGAAAGCAATCCTGTTTCGCAACTGTGAAGCGGTGATCGGAAGAGAAGAAGATTTGCGGGGAAGAGAAGATGTAATAGAAATGCTGGGAGAAAAAATTCAGGTATTAACCTGGGGAAAAGATGAGAAGCACTCTTTTGTTGTAAAACATATTTCTCAGCAGCCCGGTGAAACGTTTATTAAATTGCAGTTTCGTTCTGAAGACATAGAATTTAAAATTCCGTTTACGGACCAGGCATCTGTTGAAAACGCCATTACCTGCTCCTGTACGATGCTTTACCTGGGCGTGGTTGCCGGCAGCATCGCTCAAAAAATGAAAGGGCTTCACCCCGTGAATATGCGGCTGGAGCTGAAGAAGGGAATAAATCATTGTACCATCATCAATGACAGTTACAGTACTGATATCAGTTCGCTTGAAATAGCCCTGAATTTTCTTGAACAGCAAAGCGTCGGCAATATGAAAACGGCGATCCTGTCTGATTTTTTGCAAAGCTCATTACCGGATGACGAACTGTACGGGCAGGTCGCTCAAAAATTGCAGAGACACCGGGTGAACAGAATAATTGGTATCGGTGAAAAAATTTCGACTCATCTTGTCCGGCACCTGCCGCACCCGGAGGGGACAGATATAATTTTTTACCGCAGTACAGAGCAATTCATTGATGAATTCCGGTTTTCACATTTTAAAGAAGAAGCCATACTGGTAAAAGGGGCCCGGGCATTTGAATTTGAAAAAATTGTTCAGTTGCTCGAACTGAAAGCTCACCGGACAGTGCTGGAGATAAATCTTTCTGCGATTGCACATAATCTGAAAGAGTACCAGAAGATATTAAGGCCTTCAACCAAAATTATGGCTATGGTAAAGGCTTTTGCCTATGGCAGCGGAGGGGCTGAGATCGCAAGCATTTTACAGTATCACAAAGTGGATTATCTCGGCGTGGCTTATGCAGATGAGGGGGTAGAACTTCGCAAAGCCGGTATCACTGTTCCGGTAATGGTAATGAACCCGGATGAAAATGCTTTTGAAAAAATGGTTGAATATAATCTGGAACCTGAACTCTATTCATTTGTCTTACTTCAATCTTTTGATACTTTTTTACAACAGGAAGGAAGGCTTCAGTATCCTGTACATATAGAAATAGAAACCGGGATGAACCGGCTTGGTTTTGCTGTAAGCGAAATCGGCCGTTTGGCTGCAGCACTGCGGTCCACTTCATCTTTTAAAGTGCAATCTGTTTTCACCCACCTTGTTGCCGGTGAGGAAAAAGTGAATGATGCATTTACGCAGCAACAGTTTGAACTTTTTCAGCAGGCGGCCGGTGAACTGCAAAACAAGACGGGGTTTACTTTGCTCCGCCATATTTCCAATTCAGCGGCAGTTCTCCGTCATCCGCATTTGCAACTGGATCTGGTGAGGCTGGGAATTGGTTTATATGGAATTGACAGCACCGGTTCTGATAAATCCGGTAGTCATCGGATCAATTTACATACCGTGGCTACGCTGAAATCAAGTGTAGCTCAAATAAAACAAATTAAGGCCGGAGAGAGTGTTAGCTACAACAGAAGAGGTGTTGTAAAAAGAGATTCACGGATCGCCACCATCCGTTTGGGTTATGCAGATGGATACCCCCGCAGACTGGGCAGCGGTGTTGGACAGGTTCGGATAAAAGGAAAGAGGGCAACTGTAATTGGAACAATTTGTATGGATATGTTCATGGTAGACATTACGGATATACCTGGCGTTGAAGAAGGTGATGAAGTAATGATTTTCGGAAAGCAATTGCCTGTGCAGGAACTGGCAGAAAGGGCAGCAACCATTCCTTATGAAATTATGACAGGTATTTCACAGAGGGTAAGAAGAGTGTATTACGAAGAATAATGTTTAACATCCGCCCGGGAAGTCGGCGGGGCTAAAACTGTATATTTGCAGATAGTATGAAAACACTGAAGCTGAGGCATGTTGTACTGATCATATCTGCGATCATCATTGCTGACCAGGCGCTGAAGATCTGGATAAAAACGACCTATCCCACCGGTGAAGTGTTGCGGGTTTTCGGGATGGACTGGTTTCGTCTTCACTTTATTGAAAACCCCGGGATGGCCTGGGGCTGGAAATTCGGTAATGAAACCGGCAAAATAATACTTACCCTTTTCCGCCTTGCGGCAGTAATATTTGGCACCTGGTATCTGGGCAGGATTGTAAAGCAGCAGTATAAAAGGGGCTTTATTATTTGCGCTTCCCTGATTTATGTCGGCGCTTTGGGCAATCTGATTGACAGTATGTTCTACGGGATGATCTTTGATAAAGGCCTTACCTATGACCCTGCCATCAGCAACTACCTGCAGTACTCAGGGGTTGCTGAATTTTCTTCAAATGGTTATTCCCCTTTCCTGCATGGCAGTGTGGTGGATATGTTTTATTTCCCTTTGTTTAAAGGGCATTACCCCTCATGGTTTCCGTTTGTAGGCGGGGACGAGTTTGAATTCTTCAGCGCCATTTTCAATATAGCCGACGCTTCTATCTCCATTGGGGTTATCACCCTGCTGCTATTTCAGAAAAAATTTTTTAAGAAAGTAAAACCCCGGGAATCACACCCGGTAGTGGAAACCAGTTCCGAAGTAAACGATAAGGTACAGGTGCTTTAAAAACCGGCTAAGTTATTAAATGCAAAGCCCCCTTCCGGGGGCCTTGTTTTTAGTTATGCTCAGGGTTTAAACGGATAAACAAATTGTTCAGCCGCGGAAAAAATTATGCCGCCATCTGCTTTCCCTTATATAGCGGATAGCTGCCAGCCGGTCAGAAATAGCCATGCGTACTATCCGGCCGGTCCGTTGAACATCGCCGGACAAAATGGCTTTTAAATACGGGGATTGCTCTGGCTGCTTTTTGGCAGGTGGTGGATGCTCTTCAGCGGGTTTAGAAAAGTAAAGTGGTGGTTGGTCGTTACTTTTCATGGTCAGGATTTTTTAGGTTATCAAAAGGTTGGATTAAAGACAATGTTAAGATAATATCAAAATAACGGGATTGCAAGGTTTACGGTTAAAAAAATTGATACCGGTTTTTTACGATAGTAATTTTACGATAACTTATTTGCTCAAAGTTTTCCAACCATCTTTTCCGGCTTTACCCACTCGTCAAATTGTTCTGGCGTTACATATCCCAGTTTTACAGCCATTTCTTTCAGGGTAATGCCCTGTTTATGGGCCTTTTGAGCAATCTCAGCCGCTTTGTAATAGCCAATTTTGGTATTGAGTGCGGTAACCAGCATCAGCGAATTCTGAACATGCTTCCGGATATTTTCTTCAATAGGCGCTATACCCTCGGCGCATTTATCATTAAAGGAAACACAGCCGTCGCCAATCAGCCGGGCGCTGTGCAGGAAATTGTATATCATCACCGGTTTGAACACATTTAATTCAAAATGGCCGGTGGCGCCACCCACATTTATTGCCACATCATTGCCCAGCACCTGTGCAGCAATCATGGTCAGGGCTTCACATTGGGTGGGGTTTACTTTTCCCGGCATGATGGAGGAGCCGGGTTCATTGTCCGGAATGAAGATTTCACCAATACCGCTTCTTGGCCCGGATGAGAGCATGCGGATGTCATTGGCAATTTTCATCAGACTGACAGCTACGGTTTTTAAAGCGCCATGTGCTTCCACAATGGCATCATGCGCCGCCAGGGATTCAAATTTGTTTTCAGCAGTTACAAAAGGAAGCCCCGTAAGACTGGCAATATGTTTTGCAACGTTTTCTGAATAACCCGGCGGGGTATTGATGCCTGTTCCCACCGCTGTGCCGCCAAGGGCCAGCTCACTGAGATGAGACAGCGAATTTTTAATGGCTTTTAATCCATGATCAAGTTGCGATACATACCCGCTGAACTCCTGTCCCAGGGTAAGCGGCGTTGCATCCATAAAATGGGTGCGGCCGATTTTTACCACCTTCCTATACTTTTTGCTCTTCCTGGCCAGCGTATCCCTTAATTTTTTAATACCGGGAATAGTGGTTTCCACCAGTATTTTATAAGCAGCGATATGCATGGCTGTGGGGAAAGTGTCATTGGATGACTGAGATTTATTTACATCATCATTGGGATGAAGAAATTTTTCTTTATCAGTTAGCTTTCCGCCCTTCAGAACATGGCCACGATAGGCAATGACCTCGTTTACGTTCATGTTGCTTTGTGTACCGCTTCCGGTTTGCCATACTACCAGGGGAAAATATTCGTCGAGCTGACCTTTGAGGATTTCATCGCATACTTTGCTAATCAGCACACCCTTGTTTTTGGGAAGTACACCGGCCTCATAATTGGTAATGGCAGCCGCTTTTTTCAGATAGGCAAAGGCCTTTATTATTTCTTTGGGCATCCGGTTAATGTCCTGCGCTATTTGGAAGTTATCAATACTTCGCTGTGTTTGGGCGCCATAATAAGCATCGGCGGGCACTTTAACCTCGCCCATGGTATCTTTTTCGGTCCTGTATTCCATAATCAGCCTTTTTATTAAATATAGACAACTGCCTGCCAAAGGTTTGAAGCAGGCGTGGCAAAGGTAGGTCAATCAGGAAAACAGATAAATGACTTTTCTTTTTTAAAAGTTGGCGTTCCGGTGTTAAATTGCATTATAATGGCTTTGGTTTGAGGCGATGCCGCCTCTTTTCCCATCCTCATCTTTTTCCTTTGCAAAACCTGAATTGAATTTTTTGAGACAGGCTAATTTTTTTACATGAAAAGAATTACAGGGCTGCCGGCTTTACTTATTTGCTGTATTATATCCGCCCAGCAGCAAACGCAGAATATCATTATTATTACTACCGATGGCCTGCGCTGGCAGGAAGTGTTCAGGGGAATTGATACGGCTATTGCCAATAATAAGAATTATCATGAGGACGACAGCAGCTACCTTTTCGATAAGTACTGGGTCAATGATGTAACCGAAAGACGAAAGAAACTGATGCCTTTTCTATGGGAAACAGTTGCGGCAAAAGGGCAGGTATTAGGCAACAGGGATGAGGGCTGCAGGGTTGATAATGCCAATCCCTACTGGTTTAGCTACCCGGGGTACAGTGAAATTTTCACAGGCTACGCTGATACAGCCATAAACAGTAACAATTATCCTCCCAACCCGCATGTTACCGTGCTGGAGTTTTTGAATAATCAGTCAAAACTAAAAGAGAAGGTGGCCGTCTTTGGAGCATGGGAGGCGTTTGACAGAATATTAAATGAGGAAAGAAGTGGTATTCCGGTTATTTGCGGGTTTAAACCAACCGGCGGTAAAGCCCCTACTTCCAATGAAAGAGTGCTCAACCGGTTGTTACAAGATTCATACCGGCCCTGGCATGAAGACGAATGCTTCGATGTATTTACCCATCATGCAGCCATGGAGTGGCTTAAAACAAGAAAGCCCAGGGTCTTGTATATCGCATATGGTGAAACAGATGAATGGGCGCATGCGGGTAAATACCGTTCTTACCTGGATGCTTGTCATCAGGTGGATGCCTGGATAAAAGAGATATGGGAATTTGTGCAGAAAGACCCGCAGTATAAAAATAAAACTACCTTATTTATCACCACCGATCATGGAAGAGGAGATGCGATTAAGGATGAGTGGACAAGCCATAATAACAAAATAGCAGACTCACATCAAATGTGGTTTGCTGTAATGGGTCCCGATACCCCCGTGAGGGGAGAAGTCAGGGGGAAAATGCAGCTTTATCAAAAACAATTTGCTCAAACCATTGCCCGGCTGATGGGTTATACATATAAAACAGCTCATCCGGTGGCTGAAGCTGTACTTTATGTTTTTAATCCCGGTATTTATCGGGAGAAAAAATGATCATGAACTCATGAAGAAATTAAGCCTTGTCATTGGTTTGTTATCAGGGATAACCCTTGCTGCACAGGATTACAACGACCTGCCTGTTCCCTCAAAAAAGCAGTTGGACTGGCATGAAACCGAATATTACCTTTTCATGCATTTTGGGCCCAATACGTTTACAGGAAAAGAGTGGGGGGAAGGAACAGAACCCGAAGATATTTTTAACCCTGCAGCACTGGACTGCCGGCAATGGTGCCGCATCGCAAAACAGTCAGGGGCGAAGGGCATCATCATTACCGCCAAACATCATGACGGGTTTTGCCTCTGGCCCAGCAAATATTCGAAACATACAGTAAGGGAGAGCAAATGGAAGAATGGTAAAGGCGATGTGCTGAAAGAACTATCACAGGCCTGTAAAGAATTCGGGTTGAAATTTGGAGTGTACCTCTCGCCATGGGACCGAAATCATCCTGATTACGGAACGGAGAAGTACAACACGGTTTTTGTGAACATGATGAAAGAAATTTTTCAGAACTACGGACCCGTATGGGAAATGTGGTGGGACGGCGCCAACGGCGAAGGCCCCAACGGTAAAAAACAGGTGTATGACTGGAAGCGTTTTGAAAATACCGTGAAACAATTCTCCCCCAAAACAGTTGTATTCAGCGATATTGGCCCCGATATCCGCTGGGTGGGCAATGAAAACGGGTTTGCGGGAGATCCAAACTGGAATTTCCTGGATACGGCCGGATTTAAAAGAGGCATTGGCGCTCCGCCGGCTGATACATTAAATCATGGAAATTATGATGGACAACACTGGATGGGTGCCGAATGTGATGTAAGCATCAGGCCGGGATGGTTTTGGCGGGAAAGCGAGAATGCCCGGGTAAAAACACCGCAGCAGTTATTTGACATTTATCTGAAATCTGTTGGAAGGGGTGCTAATCTATTGCTGAATGTTCCGCCGGATGCAAGGGGGTTTATCCATGAAAACGATTCAGCATCACTGGCCGGGTTTAAGAAACTCAGAGATGAGAGTTTTGAAAACAACCTGCTATCAGCTAATACCTTTTACCAATTCACCCGCAGGGAACTTACGGAGCAGGATATAAAACTGCGGTCAATGGACAAAGAAAACCAGGCTTATGCTGTAAACCTCCAGAATTTTATTGTGGAACTGCCCCGTGCGGAAAAAATGAACTGTATCATTTTACGGGAAGCCATTCATCTGGGTCAAACCATCCGCAGGTTCAGGATTGTGGTGTACAACGGCAAAAAACCGGTAAAAGAAATAAACGGCACCAGTGTCGGAAGAAAAAGAATACTTACTTTTAAGACCACTTCAGTTACATCATTCACTGTTTACCTCGAAGATGCCAAGGGGGTTGATAATGTAATTGGGGTTACAGCCTACCTGATAGACGAAAAGCTGCTGGAGAAATGATAAAACAGAAAGTACTTCAAAGAACCTGAAGTTTATATTCCTTTAAAATTAGCCTTTCTTTTTTCGAGGAAGGCGGCCACGCCTTCTTTCATATCATCTGTATCAAAACAGTTCCCGAATACCTGTATTTCCAGGGCATAGCCATTGCTGGTTTCATCAAATACTGCATTGGCTGCTTTAATGCAGCCGGCCACGGCTGACAGAGCTTTTGAATTGATGATTTCCAGGATTTTTTTAGTATGGTCCAGTAATGTTTCAGCCGTTGTTACGTAATTAACCAAACCCAGTTGTTTTGCTTCGTTTGCATCTATCATATGCGCACTCATGAGCAGTTCCATGGCTTTGCCTTTTCCAACCAACTGAACAAGCCGTTGTGTGCCGCCATAGCCGGGTATCAAACCCAGGTTCACTTCCGGCTGACCGAATTTTGCATTTTCAGATGCCACACGGAAATGACAACTCATGGCCAGTTCACAACCACCGCCTAAAGCAAAACCGTTAACAGCCGCAACAATGGGTTTGGAAGAGTTTTCAATTCTTGCAAAAGTATCCTGTCCTCTTTTGGCAAGCGCCATAGCCTGTTCTTTGTTCAGTGCGTTGAATTCAGAAACATCAGCTCCAGCCACAAATGCTTTAGGGCCTGCCCCGGTGATGATTACTGACCTGATGTCCGGGTTGCTTTCAATTTCATCCAGCACTTTATTCAAGTCTGTGAAAACATCTTTATTCAGCGCATTCAGCTTATCCGGCCGGTTGATGGTGATGGTGAGAATATGATCTTCAAGCGAAGCAAGCAGGGTTTGGTACATACTGATCTTATTAAAAGTTTCTGTTTTGCTTTACCCAGGTTTTGATATAACCGGTGATCTCTGCAGTAGGTGTGCCCGGGGCAAATAATTTTCCAACCCCCATTTCGTTTAAGGTCTTCATATCATCTTCGGGAATGATGCCGCCGCCGGTAAGCAGCACATCCTTCATTCCTTTTTCTTTCATTAGCGCTATTACTTTGGCGAAAACGGTCATATGAGCGCCTGAAAGGCTGCTGATACCGATTGCATCCGCATCTTCCTGCAATGCTGCATTCACTACCATTTCAGGTGTTTGGCGCAGGCCGGTATAAATAACTTCCATGCCTGCATCTCTGAGTGCTGTGGCAATCACCTTGGCACCCCGGTCATGGCCATCTAATCCTACTTTGGCTACTAAAACACGGATGGGTCTGCTCATTTACAAATTTGTTTTGCGAAAATACAGTAATGCGGGGAAAGCATCATCGTTTAAACTCTGCCTTCATGTCTTCTGCAATTTTTCTTGTCAGTTGCAGGCCGGCAGAATCAATATTTTCAAAGAAAATATTTTTATCCCTGTATTGGCGTGAAAATTTATTGGTAACAGAATCAATTACAGTTGCTTTTTCAAAATGCTGAAACACTTCATCATCTTTATCCGGCATTCTGTTTCCAATAAAAAGAAGGTTTCTGAACCCAAGCCTGCCTGGTATCCATAAAAGAAAACTTCCATTGTCAGTAATTGTTGATGCCTTAAACCATTCATCTTCTCCATAATACTTTAATGCTCCTGCCTGTCCATAATTCCGGCAATAAATAATAGTATTGGATACGGTTGTATCAGGAAGGCTATGGTAAAAAACCTCAGCTTTCTCCGTCAACTCCTTCCATCCCAGCATATCGGCAAAATCCATCGGTAAACTATGCTCCTGCCCGTCTTCCCATGTAAGCAAACCGGTTTTTGCAATATCATATTTTTTATAAAAAGCAGCCAGTTTATCAGGCTTCCACACCGGAAGCAGCAAAGAAAGAAAAGGAAGAGTAATAGTTAGGATCAATACTACCATGGCATACCGTAACCATTGTTTTGCTGCAGACCATTTTTCCATTGTAACCGCACCTGCAGCAAGCAATGCAGGATAAATACCGAGGGAGTAATAACTTTTACCCCGGCCAAGTAATAATAAAAGGATAACGAAAAAATAGGTGAAGAAAAGAAACCGCCATTGCCTGTTTTTGAATAACCATACCAGCCCGGTTATCCAGACAAATACAACAGGGATTAAAAATAACAACTGGTCCTTGATAAAATCAACCGGGTTTAGAAACTGTAATTGGGTTTCCCGGAGTTCTTTCATGTGATTTACCAGCGGCCATTTATGATTGTATTGCCACCATACATTTGGCAGTATGATCAACATTGCAAACAATAGGGCTATGTAAGTTTTTTTCTTTGCAAAAATTGCCCGGTGCTTAGTTATGAGCAATGAGAAAACAAGACTGGCTGCGAGGAACACAACAGAATATTTGCTTAAGAAGCCCATTGCAAGGGCCAGTGCGAAAAGAAAAATAAATTTACTCCGGCCGGAATTTAAAAAACGGACAAGAAAATAAATGGAGAGTGTCCAGAAAAAGAAATCAAGTATGTTGGGTTGAAATAATGCATGAACCCTTAAAAAGGCGCCGGTAATGATAGCAAGACCTGCAACAAATTGTGCAAACCGATTGCCGCCAAACTCAGCAGCTATTAAGCAAGTAACGATAAGCGTTAATGAACCAAATAATGCCGGCCAGAATTTTATCCAGAATACTGAACCGCCAAACCATGAAGAGATCATACCCAGCTAGGAAAGTAATGGCGGGTTCTCAAGATAGCCAAAGTCAAAATGCAGCCCCTGCTGATAGTAAAGATATTCGTCACGCTGCAATTCAAATGAAGGATGAATAAGCAAAAACGGAATAAGAAATTTTATAAGTGCTAAGAAAGCAATAACCGATTTGGATGGGGCAGTTGACTGAATCATTTTAAAGAATTAAAAGCAAAATGCGGATGTCAAAACACCTCAAGGGCATTTTTTATCCGGGAGGTTGTTTCATTTTTCCCCAGCAATTCTGCAATCTGAAACACCGGCGGCCCGAATTTGCCACCTACCAGCATAATGCGAAATGGCAGTTGCAACTCTCCCGGTTTAAGCTGATTAGCCACAGCAGTAGTTTGAAAATTTTCTTCCAGTACCGGGGCCTGCCATGCAGTAGTATCGGAATAATTTCTGATAAGCTGCTTGAAAAACTCTTTTTTCTGTTCATTCCATTTTGATTTTACTGCATCGGCATCCCATGTTTGCGGCGCTTTAAAGAAAAAAGAAGATTGCGGCATAAAATCTGAAAGTAATGTGCAACGGTCTTTTACTAAACCGATTACTTTTCCGAGTAACGCATCGTCAATATCTGTAATACCCTTTTCCGAAAGCAAACTCCTGATTTCCGGCTTCAGACTGCTGACTTCCGACAGCTTTATCCATTCATGATTGAACCACTTCGCTTTTTCATAATCAAATTTCGCCCCGGCGCTGTGTACCCTTTCTATTGAAAATTTTTCAATCAGTTCTTGTCTGGAAAAAATCTCCTGTTCAGTTCCGTCATTCCAGCCCAACAAGGCAAGAAAATTGATAAAAGCTTCCGGCAGAAATCCCTTTTCCTTAAAACCTTCCACCGTTTCACCGGTTTTCGGATCAGTCCAACTCATAGCAAAGACCGGGAAACCATATTTGGCACCGTCTCTTTTACTCAACTTGCCATTTGGCCCCAGTATCAATGGAAAATGCGCCCAAAGCGGCATATTTTCCAGGCCAAACAAATATTTCCAGAGCAAAATATGAACAGGAACAGAAGGCAACCACTCCTCCCCCCGGAAAACATGGCTTATTTTCATTAAATAATCATCCACCACCACAGCCAGGTGATAGGTGGGCATTCCGTCGGCTTTGAGCAACACTTTATCATCCACAAAGGAAGAATCAAAACTGACTTCACCCCTGATTATGTCTGTAAAACTCAACGTTTCATGTTCGGGCATTTTTATACGGATCACATGTTTTATACCTGCGGCTAATAGTTGGTGTGTTTCATCTGCAGACAGGGTCAATGAATTTCGCATTTTCATCCGGAGGGAATGATCATACTGCGGAGAAGGATTTTGCTCTGTTTTATAGTCATACCGCATTTTCTCCAGTGCTTCCGGTGTATCAAATGCATAATAAGCATGGCCATCCATTACCAGTTGGTCAGCATATTTGCTGTACAGTTCTTTTCTTTCGCTCTGGCGGTAGGGGCCATAGATGCCACCAGGTACCGGGCTTTCATCCGGTTCCAACCCCGCCCATTTCAGGCAGTTGAAAATATATTCCTCCGCCCCGGGTACAAAGCGACTTTGGTCAGTGTCTTCAATCCTTAAAATAAAATCGCCGTCATGTTTCTTCGCAAATAAATAGTTGTATAAAACTGTTCTTACTCCGCCCAGGTGCAAACCGCCTGTCGGGCTGGGGGCAAAGCGTACTCTTACTCGTTTGTTCATAAAGCGGCAAAGATAAAACCCCCAACCCCTAATGGGGAATAATGATTCAAATTATTTAAGTTTGCCTGCAAAATGGCAGTTATCCCCACAACATCAGCATAAGTATCTTTGTGCTGATGACATTCATAGCGCCACATTACCAGAAAGCAAAGAAGGATGCCCTTATTTCTTTTTTTAAAAAGGACCGTTTCCTGATAAAGACGCCCTGGTGGCTGAAGAAACTTTATCCGGGTTGCTTGTGGGATATGGCGGCGGAGGCAAAGACGCTTTACCTCACATTTGATGATGGCCCCCATCCCGCTATTACGCCTTTTGTGCTTGAAGAGCTGAAAAGATATAATGCCAAAGCCACTTTTTTCTGCATAGGTGATCATGTGATGAAATATCCTGAACTGTACTGCCGATATATTCAGGAAGGACATGCCGTGGGCAATCATACCCAGAATCACATCAACGGGTGGAAGACAGATGATATTACGTATCTCAAGGATGTGGAAAATGCTGCTGTTCACATACAATCTGACCTTTTCAGGCCGCCTTATGGAAGAATTACAAGGCAGCAGATCCGTAAACTCTGTAATGGCAGCGTTGCTGACAGGCCATTGATTATTGTTATGTGGAATATTCTGGCAGGAGACTGGGTGCCGGACCTTTCACCGGAGAAGTGCTACCAAAGAATGAAAAGCAAAATTACAGATGGGGATATTGTTGTATTGCATGAAAGTGAAAAGGCCTGGGACCGCATGCGCTACTGCCTGCCCAGATTACTGGAATATTACAGCCGTCTGGGTTATCAATTCGCAAAAATAGGGTAATGGGACAATTTGATAAATGCCAGAGGTTATCGGATCTCCGTATAAACAGAAGAAAAAAGTTAGGGCCTGGGTAGAAACCCTGGCCCGTTTTTAATCCGTACCCTATGAAAACTGGTTTAAAGGTATAATAATTTTTTAATTACGGCAAAGTAATTTGGCGGGTAATCCCGTTAATGGTAATGGTTGCCTGATTATCGCAGGTGCCGGGGCCAAAATCAAGCACGGCTACCCAGGGACTGTTGGCAGGCAGGGTTGCTCTTACAATTCTGATACGTCCCTTTACAATCCAGCGGCAGGTAAAACGCCGGATCAAGGGCTCTGTAATCGCTGATTCCCAGCGGACAAGCAGGGTGCCCCGCTTAACCTTTCCGTGTGCAGCCCCTTCAATTTTAAAAACATCATCCCTGGGGTAGTCAGGTGTAATCAGACCTTCAATTTGTGTAATTGTTCTTGTGCTGTTCCATTCCACAAAATCGCCATTGGGCTTTGTAAGCTTGCCATTGATTACTTCCACTTTGTATTTACGGGCAATGTTGGCAGGCGGAATCGGTGTGCCCGAAATATTGCTGATTTTATGCGTACCATCTACGTTGATGGCATCCACAAAAAACCTGTCGAAGGTGGTAGTGGCCATTGCCCCGGGAACCGTGAGGCGGTTCGTATATTCAGTAATGATTTTTCCTCTGCGGATGCGGCCATCGGGCCCCGGACATCCGGCAGTACCGAAATCAATAACAACCCTGGCCGGGAAGGGTGTGCCTGCAGGATGAGTGATGGTAATGGTAAAGCAGCGGGGCACAGGACTCAGGCTGTCAGGTTTTCCAAAAAATACACCTGATCCGGCTACACCCACTTCATTATTAACTCCCATTACATCATCGAAAAATTCATTATAAGTGGATTCTGCTTCGGCATCCGCTTCCCCGGATGTTTTAGATATCTCTTCCTCCTGCGCATCTGTTCCGCTTTGGCTCTTTTCTTTGCTGCAAGAAACAAAAACTGCAAGGCTGAAAATAATGGCAAAAACTGCCAGTTTGGAAAAACTGAACCAGTATTTCATAAAATGCATTTTAGGGTTGGTTAAATTACGACTTTAAGATGGCAATTATTGATGAAAGTTTAAGGGTTTCTTAAAATTTTTTACAGAGTTTTGCCCTCATAATCAATTATTTCCATGCATCTGATCGACACACATACCCATATTTATCTGCCAGATTTTGCATCCGATATAGCTGATGTATTGGAAAGAGCTGAAAAAGACGGGGTTAACAAATTTTTGCTCCCGGCTATTGACACAGAAACTCATGAGTTATTGTTTGCTCTTGAAAATAATAATCCCGCTATTGTTGCTATGATGGGATTACACCCTTGCTCGGTAAAAAAGAATTACCTGGATGAACTGAAAGTGGTCCTTGGCTGGCTTGAAAAAAGACCCTTTATAGCTGTCGGTGAAATTGGGCTTGATTTTTACTGGGACAAAACTTTTACTGAGCAGCAATACACAGCTTTTCATGAACAGATAGAATGGGCCATGCATTTTAATATACCTGCATCCATCCATTCCCGGAATGCAACGGATGAGTGCATCACTGTAATAGCGGAGCATCAAAAGGGGAAACTCGGGGGGGTGTTTCATTGTTTTTCCGGTGATGCGGCTCAGGCAAAGCGAATAATTGATCTAGGTCTTTATCTGGGCATCGGGGGTGTGATTACTTTTAAAAATGCGGGACTTGATAAAGTGATGGAGCAGGTTTCGCTTGAATATGTTGTACTCGAAACCGATGCACCTTATCTGGCCCCTGTTCCCTTCCGGGGAAAAAGGAATGAGCCTTCTTACCTGAAGTATGTGGCAGAAAAACTCAGCCAGATTAAAAAAATAGACAAGCAGGAAGTAGCTGCTATTACATCAGCAAATGCAAAAAAAATATTCGAAATCTGAGTACTTAAAAAGTATTTTTGCAACCTTTTGGAGACCTGCTCGAGTGGTTGAAGAGGCACGCCTGGAAAGTGTGTATACGGGAAACCGTATCGAGGGTTCGAATCCCTCGGTCTCCGCTTTCACCTGCCGTAGCCCTGTCTGCCGACAGGCAGGTTTAGCGAAGGCGGGCTTATTTTACCAGTTATTTGCCTGATCAGGGTTTAGTCTTTCCGAAACATCTTCCGGCTGGTGTTCCTTCCAGTCAGGATCATACCTTACAAACCAGGATATCCAGATACTGCGGCTATAGCCACCTTAAATGTAAGAAATAATGACTTGCCGTAATCCAAAGTGCAAAAAACCCATACCTGCTACCAGGAAAAGCACAGCCACCCACTGTTGCAGTGCCTGTGCCATTGAAACAAAAAAAGAACGGAAGAAAACAGGGAAGGTGATAAAGTCCACCCCGTCCAGATGCCGGGTCAGCGTAAATTCGATCGGATCGACAAAACTGTATTCCGGATTGAGATATTCCGAATAACCCTCGGTCATCAATTCGTTAACCTCCCAAGGACTAAGATTCTGCCGCTTGATATATACGGATATCGTGGATGAAAAGTATTTGGCGGCATCAAAGGTTCGATCGGCAATATCCTGAAAATAAGATCGAACGATCGCCGTCAGCCGCTCCTGCCGGGCGGATAATGTTCCGTCGATAAGATTGAAATTGGAAGACTCGATCGAAGAAAAATCGGACGTGGCCTCCAAATAATTTCGGGTTGAAGAGTACCAGGTCTGTTGCTTGAAATAGGTTGCAGCGGAAAGTAAGCAGGCGGGGCTGTAAGTCCGGTTGTAACCTCTTTAATAAATTCTTCTTTGGTCATATTGCTGCGCAATGCATAATTGGTTTGCTTCTGGTGGCCGAGTGTGTCGGTTGTTTCTTTGCTCATGTTTTTGCCACAGGCGCTGCCTGCACCGTGTGCCGGGTAAACAATAATATCATCTGCCAGCGGCATTATTTTATTACGAAGAGACTCAAACAGGTAACCGGCTAATTTATCCTGCGTTAAATCGGCAACTACTTTTTGTGCCAGATCCGGGCGGCCCACATCACCAATAAATAATGTATCGCCGGAGAACAAGGCCACCTCTTTTCCATTTTCATCCTTTAAAAGATAGCAGGTGCTTTCCATTGTATGGCCGGGTGTATGTAATGCTTTCAATGTTACATTACCAATTTTAAACTCCTCGCCGTCTTTTGCTATTATGGCATCAAAGGCGGGTTTTGCATTTTGGGCCGTACACAATCGGTGCGCCGGTTTTTTTGCTCAGGTCCAAATGGCCGCTTACAAAGTCAGCATGAAAATGGGTTTCAAAAACGTATTTGATTTTTGCATTGTTATGTTCTGCTTTTTGTATATAGGGTTCCACTTCCCGCAGCGGGTCAATAACTACGGCTTCGCCATTACTTTCAATGTAGTATGCGCCCTCTGCAAGACAACCGGTATAAATTTGTTTAACTTTCATATAAAGTTTTTTTGAGTTTAAAATTGAATAAACAAATTTCGTACTTGTCCATTTCGGGCACGGTGATTTTTATCACAATTAATGGCCGCCCCCGCCCGGAAAGAATAACTCTTTAATAATTATGTAAATGCCCATCACCAGTACAAACCATCCGAACCCTTTTTTCAGCTTGTTGCCATCCACTTTTTTGCTAAGGGCATCGCCAATAAATATTCCGGCAACTGCGATGGCGGTTACACTCAGTAATAATTTCCAGTCTATTGTAAAATGAGATAAGTCGCCGGTAAATCCTATGAGTGATTTGGCAGCAATAATCAGAAGTGAAGTTCCTACCGCCTGTTTCATAGGCAGCTTGCTGAGCAATACAAGGGCAGGAATAATCAAAAAGCCGCCGCCGGCGCCAACAAGGCCTGTCAATGTGCCCACTACAGCTCCTTCCAATACAATCGCCGGGTAGTTGAAACGCCGTTCAGCATCTGTCCCGTTATTATTTCCGTTCTTATTTTTTTCACGGATCATGGATACAGATGCGAATACCATCAGGATGGCAAACAACACCATCATCAGGATGCTTTTTGTAACCATGAAACTGCCAATACTGAATACTTTATCCGGTATCAGCGGAACAATAAATTTCCGGGTAACAAAAACTGCAGCAATGGAAGGTATGCCGAAAATGACAGCCGTTCTGAGGTCAACCAATCCCTGTTTATATTTTGGAACTGCCCCTATCAGACTGGAAAGCCCGACAACAAACAACGAATATGCTGTTGCCAAAACGGGTTCCACACCTAAAAGATAAACAAGTACAGGTACTGTAAGAATGGAGCCGCCGCCGCCAATAAGACCCAGAGAAATACCAATGACCAGGGAAGCAATATAGCCGGCTATTTCCATGTATGAAATTTATACAAGATTAGATTATCAGCCCTTGTCTCACAGTGACAGAAATCACACCGGCCCTGTCAGAGAAGTTCAATCATATTCCGGTTCAGCCTCACTAAGTTCCGCTGTTCCATTTTTTTCAGCAACCGGGAGATAACCTCCCTTGAACTGTTCAGATCATCTGCAATTTGCTGATGAGAAATATCTATTTGCTTTTTACCTGCTTTACCGGCATATCTTTTAAGGTAAAACTCAAGCCGCTCATCCATATTACGGAATGCAACATTATCCACAGCAGAAAGTAATTCATCAAACCGGCTGCGGTAAGTTTGAATTACGAACTGGTACCAGCTTTTGTATTGATTCATCAGATCATCCATCAGTTGTATGGGAATCATCAGCACTTCAGTATCTTCTTCGGCCAAAGCCATTATCTCACTTGTTTGCGATTGAATTGCACAAATCATGGAAGCGGCACAGGCTTCACCGGGGCCGAGATAATACATAAGAAATTCACCCCCTTCGGGGTTTTCACGGTAAATTTTAATACGGCCCTCCAGCACCAAAACGGTGGATTTGATGTATTGTCCTGTACCCATTATCACCTCTCCGGCCCTGAAACTTTTTTCAACTGCTTCTTTTTCTATTGCAGAAAGTAAGTCAGGTTCAAATTGCGGAAACAGTTTTTTCCAGTTCATTTTATACGATTAGGGTTCCAATACTTTTTCCATCTGCATACTCCGGCTTCCTTTTACCAGCAGGTGGGTGTTTTCAAAACGTTGCGCCTGCAGCCATTCCTTGGCTTCAGCAGAATTTTCAAGGGAAATAAAAGGGTGGGGGATATGAATAAAATCACTGCCGACCAGCACAACCGCTTTCCAGCTATGTTGTTTAATCAGGTCAATCATGGCCTTGTGCTCATCAATGCTTTCGCTGCCAAGTTCAGCCATACCGCCCAGCATCAGCACTTTGTTTTCTGCTCTCAGGTTAGCAAAGTTTTCAATAGCCAGTTTCATACTGCTGGGGTTGGCATTATAGGCATCAAGAATTATTTTGTTGGTACCTCTTTCGATCAGTTGCGAGCGGCTGTTGGAAGGAGTATAATTCTCAATGGCCATTTTTATTTTTTCTGCAGGCACTTTAAAATAATTTCCAACTGCCACAGCCGCCAATACATTGGGGAAATTATAATCTCCTACTAATTGCGTTTTGATGGAGGGTATGTTTACCCCTTTATTTATTTCCACTTCCAGGAAAGGTTCATTTTTCAGCACACAGCCCTCTATATCTGCATGCTTGGTCCCATATCTTAAAATATGTGCAATGCCCCCGCTCATTTCCTGCAGGTATGCGTAATCCTGCATAATGAATGCCGTTCCGTTATAGCTGCGCAGGTAATCAAATAATTCCCCCTTGCCCTTTCTTACTCCTTCCACACCGCCAAATCCTTCAAGATGTGCTTTACCGCAGTTTGTAATTAAACCATGTGTCGGCATCGTGTACGCACAATATGATGCAATTTCTTTCTGGTGATTGGCGCCCATTTCAATTACTGCTATTTGTGCATCTTCTTTTATTTTCAAAATAGTCAGCGGAATACCGATATGATTGTTCAGGTTACCTTCTGTGGTGTACGTTTTGAAAGTGGTTGAAAGAATGGCATGTATCAGTTCCTTGGTGGTGGTTTTGCCGTTGCTCCCGGTAATAGCTAAAAAAGGAACCTGTCTGCCGGCAGGCAAGGCATTAAATTGCCGGCGGTGATATTTGGCCAGTTGCTGTAAACTGTTTAGTGTATTTTTTACCAGTATTGTCTTGCCGGGAATTTCATATTGCGGTTCGTCAATTACTGCATAAGCGGCACCGGCTTCAATAGCCTGCCGGGCAAATGTATTGCCGTTAAACAGATCTCCTTTCAAAGCAAAGAAGATATCGCCTGAATTCAGTTTTCTGGAATCAGTCTGTAGAGAAGGATGAGCCAGAAAAATTTTATACAGTTCTTCTGTTTGCATCAGGCAAAAATACGCCTGTCAGGCGTTGAACTCATTGAAACAAAAAACCCGGCCTTATAGCCGGGGTTGAAACAGGGTCAAATAAAATATTATCTTTTTTGCCGTCTGGTTTTAAAGTGCTGGCCGGTTTTGCGTTTATTGCCCTCAGGGCTGCCTATACGGTCCATAGCACAACGGAAACCCAGAGTGCTGAGAGACTGATCTTCTTCCAGGAAACGACGGCTGCCCGGGGTAAGCCAGTAAGGCCTGTCATTCCAGCTGCCGCCTTTATACACTTTTGATTTTTCTGTATGGATGAGGGTAGTAACACCGTATCCGTAGGATGATTGTGATAAAGAGTCGCCATCCAAATAATCAATCACATTGCCTCTCTGGTAATTTCTGCGGTTCTTGCTTTCCGCGTCGGTTACATCCACCATTTTCACACGGCCGGAACTGTCTTTTTCAAACCTGGTTGAAGGATCCATGGAAGAAGAGTTAGCCACATACAGTTTTTTATATCTGTTGCCGCGGAAAGGGGCTGGCATATCATCAAAGTCGAGTGTAGACAGGGGGCGGTAAGTGTCTTCCACCCATTCATTCACATTGCCTGCCATGTTATAGATGCCAAAGCCGTTGGGATAAAATGATTTTACAGGAGCGGTGTAAAAGGCCCGGTCATTCAAACCACCGGCCACACCTGCGTTGTCACCAGAACCTCTTTTAAAGTTTGCCAGGAAAATACCCTGCCAACTTCCGCGGCGGGTGTCACGAAGACCGTTAATATTTTGTGCCCACGGATACATTTGTTTGTTACTGGCCAGTTCCTCGCCACGCTTACCTTCCTTGGTACTGGGGCGGGGGTTTTGATTAATAAGGCCATAAGCAGCGTACTCCCACTCGGCTTCAAACGGAAGACGGTAATCGGGCAACAAAATGCCGGACTCCGTAGAAGCGGTAGTTTGTTTAGGTTCTCCTTTTTTGGTCTTTATTTTACCTGGAGGGGCAGTATAAAGCCCAAGCAAGTATGATTTGGAAGTAAAATTGTTATCACCCTGCTGTGCACCGGGTTTCAGGTTGTTTTTGTTTACATAGCCTTCTTTCATGAGGGCTTTTTCATTCACCCGGTCGCTTCTCCAAAGACAAAAATCTTTGGCCTGCTGCCAGGTTACACCTACTACGGGATAGTCATTAAAACCAGGATGGCGGAAGTAAAACTCTACCAGCGGCTCATTATAGCTTAGTTCACTTCTCCAGCAAAGTGTATCCGGAAGGGCGCCGGCAATAATAGCTGCATTGGCGGGGTCGGTGGGATCAAACACACGGTACAGCCAGTGCAGATATTCACGGTAGTGCACATTGGTCACCTCAGTACGGTCTATATAAAATGAGGGAACCGATACCCGGCGGGGAATATTGTTCCAGTCGCCCATTACATCTTCCTCGGTTTGACCCATGGTAAAGGTACCGCCCTGAACAAAAACCAGCCCTGGGCCAAGACCCTGTTCCTTGGATTTGGTTACACGGTACCCACCTTCATTTTTATCATTGTAGTTCCAGCCGGTTATATCCGACTTAGCTTTCTTTTTCTTGAAGAGGCCGCCGTTTTTGCAGGATGCCAGCAGCATCATACAGGATAAAAGGATTGTCAAGTTTTTAACTCTCATAGTTTTTTGTATAAACCTGTGAATTGGAATATTTTTAACGCCGGTTGGGGTAAAATATTGCATCCAGGAGCTCTTATTTACCTGCCCGCTTCCGTTTAGTTAACCGGATTTGCGAATATAGGTACTTTGAGTAAAACTGGCTACGCAGAACTACTTTTTTTGCGTTGTAAAAATACCCTCTAAAACAACGACTGACGAATGAAAAAGAGACGGTTACTGTATATGTGCGGATGGATGATGGCAATGGCTTATCCAGGAAATGCGCAAAGAATATATGCTCCTGCTTCGGTACTGGCTAACGGCAATTGGTTCAAAATTGGGGTTACTGCTCCGGGAATTTATAAAATAGACATCCCCTTCCTAAATAGCCTGGGCGTAAATACCTCCTCTCTTTCCTCAGCTGCCATCAGGTTGTATGGAAACGGCGGCGCCATGCTCCCGGAAGCGAATAATATACTCCACGCCGATGATCTGATTGAAAATGCCATACAGGTTGCAGATGGCGGTGACGGGGTGCTTGATGGGTCTGATTATGTCCTTTTTTATGCCAATGGACCGCATGAATGGGTAAAAGACTCTGTCAATCAACGATTTTTTCACCGGAAGAATATTTACAGCGATAAGGCATTTTATTTTCTAACTATCGGGGGTGCTGGAAAAAGAATCACTAACGCTCCTTTACTGACTTCGCCGGTTGTAACAGTCACTGGTTTTTCGGAAAGGTATTTTCATGAACTGGATACCGTTAATTTTTTAGGCAGCGGAAGGGAGTGGTATGGTGAGGAGATGTCAGCCTTGCCTGGCAGATCCCTCACCCGCAGTTTTACTGTCAGTCTTCCGAACATCCAAGGCGGCACAGCCATGCATTTGCAGGTAAGTTGTGCTGCCAGGTCGGTTAACGCTGGCAGCCGTTTTGATATCCGGATTAATAACCAGCCGGCAGGTCAGCTTTTAGTCCCTGCAACCGGCAGCGGGCAGTATGATTTGTTTGCCCGTGAGGCCGCATCACAAATCGTGGTTCCCGGGGCACAACCCAGCAATAACATCAGTTTTACTTATGTACCCGGGGGTGTAAATGCACAGGGCTGGCTTAACTGGTTTGAACTGTTTGCCCGAAGATCTATTTCGCTCGGCGGGATAAACCGGTTATTGTTCCGTGATTGGCTTAGTACTGGCAACAGCCGTGCTGAATTTGTAGTGAGTAATGCCGGCAGCAACACCCAGGTGTGGGAAGTTACAAACCCGCTTAACCCCCGAAAAATGCAGGGAAGTTTAACAGGCAGCGAATTCAGGTTTGTAAATGATGCGCTGGTTTTAAGGGAATATGTTGCCTTCAATCCACAGGATTTTCTTATTCCCTCTTCCGAGGGGGTTGTGGCCGCACAAAACCTGCATGCCAGTTCGCCGGCGGATTTCATTATTGTTTCATTCCATTCATTATTGCCTCATGCCAATGCTATAGCTGCATTACATCGCCAGCGTAATAATCTGCGGACGATTGTTGTTAGCACTGACCAGGTTTTTAATGAGTTCTCCGGAGGCAGCCCTGATCCTGCAGCCATACGGGATTTTGTAAAGATGTACTGGGATAAATATGGCACAACAGCCGGCCGGCCAAAGTATCTGCTTTTGTTCGGCGATGCCTCATTTGATTATCAAAACCGCCTTGTTAATAATACAAACCTGGTACCGGCCTGGCAAACCGGTATTTCTCTTGACCCGCTTGGCAGCTATACATCAGATGATTTTTTTGGATTTCTGGATGATCAGGAGGACATCAACTCAGCAGTGGTCAGCAACCTGCTTGATATTGGAATTGGGCGGGTGCCCGCCAAAAACCCCGAAGAGGCAAAAAACTATGTTGACAAGCTGGTAATTTATCTGGCACCGCAAAGTCTTGGGCCCTGGAGAAATAACCTGACCTTTGTTGCAGACGACGAGGATGGCAATCTGCATCTACAGGATGCGGAGATCATCACTACCACGGCCGCTGCTGCATCGGTGTTCAATCAGCAAAAAATTTACCTTGATGCATATGTTCAGGAAACCAGTGCCGGAGGCAGCCGGTATCCGCTTGCAAATCAGGCGAGTAATAACCAAATTTACAATGGTACCCTGATCTGGAATTATAACGGCCATGGGGGTCCCCGGCGGCTGGCAGAAGAAACGGTCCTGGATCAGGAGATAGTAAATAACTGGAATAATCCCGGCAGGTTGCCGCTATTTATAACCGCCACCTGTGATTTTGCTCCTTATGACAATCCCACTGTTGCTTCCCTTGGCGAAAATATTTTATTAAGACCTCAAACAGGGGCTATTGCCCTGATGACAACCACCCGGCCGGTGTTTGCTTTCAGTAACCGGGGGATGAACAATAACTACCTGCAGTTTGCCCTTCAGCCTGACGCTTCAGGGCGTTATAAAACCCTCGGGGAGTCTGTCCGGCAGGCCAAAAATTATACTTATCAAACATCAGGCGATATTGTAAACAACAGAAAGTTTACCCTGCTTGGCGACCCCGCCCTTACCCTGGGTTTTCCTGCTTTAAAGGCGGTGGCAACAAAAGTGAATGGACTGCCGGTAAACCAGGCCGATACACTGAGCGCAACGGAAAAAGTAAATATTGAAGGAGAAATTACCGACTGGCAGGGTAATCTGCTCACCAGTTTTAATGGAACCGTATATCCGTCTGTTTTTGAAAAACCGCAGACCATCACCACTCTCGCCAACGATCCGGGAAGCCAGCAGGCCGCTTTCCAGTCGCAAACAATTACCCTGTTCAGGGGTAAAGCCCGTGTAACGGGTGGCAAATTCAGTTTTACATTCCGGGTTCCCAGGGATATAAACTACCAGTTCGGCAATGGTAAACTGAGCCTTTATGCAGAAGACGGAAACCAGGATGCCAGCGGATACTTTACGAATTTCATAATAGGCGGAGCAGGGAGTGGTAATATCTCAGATAATACCGGCCCTGATATCGGGCTTTTTCTTAACGATGAGCTTTTTGTCCATGGCGGCATCACCAATCAGAACCCTGTTTTGATTGTGAAACTGGCCGATTCTGCCGGGATTAATACCGTGGGCACGGGTATCGGGCATGATATTGTGGCGACTCTTGATAATGATAATAACCGGTATTTCATACTGAATGATTTTTTCCAGGCCGAGCTCAACAGCTACCAGCAGGGAACCATCCGTTTTCAGCTGCCGGAACTGGAGCCCGGTTATCATACATTGAAAGTAAAAGCATGGGATGTACTGAATAATTCCGGCGAATCGGTTCTTGAGTTTACAGTGGTTAAAAATGAAGAGTTGGAGCTTAGTCATGTATTGAATTATCCCAACCCCTTTACTACAAAAACCAGTTTCTGGTTTGAACATAACCGGCCCGGACAGCCTCTGCAGGTAAAAATTCAAATTATGACCGTTACCGGCCGTGTTGTAAAAACCATAACCCGGATGATGACAATAGAGGGCAACCGATCTGAATCAATTGACTGGGACGGCAGGGATGATTACGGAAACAGGCTTGGCAGAGGGGTTTATCTTTATCGTTTGCAGGTGGTTTCGCCAGACGGAAAGCGAAAAGAAAAAATTGAAAAAATGGTGTTATTATAGGCTGATAAAATTTCAGGCCGGGGGTAAAATGTGCCTATTTCGGGGCGGTTTTTTAGCCAGGGCTTTTTATGATTAAAATCATGGACGTTATTTGCGACTGAAACCGGAGATAAAATTATTTTACAATAAAATCCGAAACATAACGTTTTTGCATTACTTTGCCTCCCCGGCATAGCCGGTAGGGCTTATCCAATAGCCGGATAATCAGAAAAAAACACAATTTTTTGGTTTTGGATTAAATTTTCTATTTTAGTTTTGTTTTTAATCAAAAGCTCTATATTTACACCATTATAAAAAACTTTCTAATGAGACCAACTGCTTTAAAACTAACTGCCATTACTCTGCTCTTTTGTGGTGCTATTTCCACCGTTAATGCACAGGGTAAAATCAACGTCGTAACCACTGCTGTTCCCTTCCTTCGTATTTCACCCGATGCCCGCTCAGGCGGTATGGGAGAACTGGGTATAGCCACTTCTGCTGACCAGTATTCCGGCATCTGGAACGTAGGTAAAGCAGCCTTCAATGCATCAAGCGGTGTATCTGCTACGTACACACCCTGGTTAAAAGATCTCGTAAATGATGTGTTTCTTGCTTCTTTAGCCGGGCATTACAAATTTGACGACAACCAGGCTATCACGACCAGTGTTCGTTATTTCAGTCTTGGCGACATCCAGTTCACTGACGCATTGGGTAACGATCTTACCTCTTTCCGTCCCCGTGAATTTGGTGTGGATGTGGGATATTCCCGCAGGTTAAATGCCAAGCACGGTGTGGGTATTGCCCTCCGGTATATCAATTCTAACCTGGCCAGCGGCTTCAATGCAGGCGGTACTACATACAAAACCGGAAGTGCTGTAGCTGCCGATCTGGCTTATTACGGCAATGCTGTTAAAGCTTCCGGCGATGGCTGGGCATGGGGTGCAGTTCTTTCCAACCTCGGCTCAAAAATTTCTTATACAGATAATGCTGATGCAAAAGATTTCATTCCTGCCAACCTGGGATTTGGCGCTAACTACACTAATAAGTTCAATAATAATAACCAGATTTCAATTGGCCTTGAATTAAATAAGTTGCTGGTTCCCACTCCACCAACAGATTCTGCAGGCTTGGTTGACTACAGGAATAAGAGTGTGATCGGAAGCTGGTTCAGTTCATTTGGAGATGCTGAGGATGGCTTTGGCGAGGAAATGAAAGAATTTACTGTTTCAGTAGGTGCTGAGTACTGGTACAATAACCAGTTTGCTCTGCGTGCGGGTTATTTTTATGAGAATAAGTTCAAAGGAAACCGCCGTTATTTCACAGTAGGCGTTGGCCTCAAATACAACATTTTCGGTTTCAACTTTGCTTATTTGGTTCCTTCAGGAAGTGGTGTAAACCGCAACCCTCTGTCAAACACTCTTCGTTTCTCTCTGTTGTTTGATTTCAGCCAGGCAAAAAAGAAATAATTAAAAAGTTTTAATAATAGACAACGCCTCCCGTCATCCGGGGGGCGTTTTGTTTTTAGGAGCAATCTTCATTCGGCCGTTTCATCCATTGCTTTTCATGATATTTGTATTCTTAATCAGAAAAGAGAATGGCATACAGAATTGGATCGGGAGTTGATTTTCACCGGCTGGAAGAAGGCAGGCGGCTTTGGATAGGCGGTGTATTGATTCAGCATTCAAAGGGGGCGCTGGGTCACAGCGATGCTGATGTGCTTCTGCATGCTATCTGTGATGCCCTGCTGGGCTCACTGGGGCTGGGCGATATGGGTACACATTTCCCCGATACCGATCTTTCCTTTAAGGATATTGACAGCAAAATACTGCTGCAACGAACTATGGAACTGGTAAGGACGCAGAACTATTCAGTTGTAAACATTGATTCGACTGTTTGTCTGCAGGCCCCTAAGATAAAGCCTTATGTAGACCAAATGAAGAAAGTAATCGCCGGGATAATCAACATCAGCGAAAAATATATTTCAATTAAGGCAACTACTACAGAAAAACTGGGGTTTATTGGCAGGGAAGAAGGGCTTACTGCCTACGCTACTGTGCTGGTGAAAAGGAATAAGGTATAGGTAGAGCAAACGGCCTGTAAACAAGTACGGGTTATCTTTGCCCGCATGTCAGTTGTAGAAATAAAAATTATTAATCAATCGGACAATCCTTTACCGGAATATGCCACAGCCGGCTCATCAGGTATGGATGTGCGGGCCTTTCTTGAAAAGCCAAAACATCTGAAACCGCTGGAAAGAGCCCTGATTCCCACGGGGCTGTTTATTGAACTTCCGGAAGGCTTTGAAGCGCAGATAAGACCCCGCAGCGGACTGGCCGTTAAACAGGGAATTACCTGCCTGAACTCTCCCGGTACCGTTGATGCGGATTACAGGGGAGAAATTAAGATAGTAGTAATCAACCTTTCTGCCGAAGACCAGGTCATTCAGCCGGGCGATCGCATCGCACAAATGATTATTCAAAAAGTGGAAAAGGCAGTATGGAAAGAAGCCGGTGAGTTAACGGTAACCCTGCGGAATGAGGGAGGTTTTGGCCATACAGGCAAACAATAAACAATGAAGCGTTTTTTTACCTTTCTTATTACCCTGGCCCTCTTTTTGTATTCCTGCCGTTCAACAAGGAAGATACAAACCGCTATAGTAAAAAAAGATACAGCTGTTGCTCCGGTCATTAATACTGATCGTTCAAAACTGGATTCCATTGCGTTTATCGGGAACCATTATGACAGTATTCTTGCCAACCGGATAAATTATACCACTTTTTCAGCAAAAGTGGATGTGGAATACAAGGACGGGGATGGCAAAAAATATGATGTGAATGCACATATCAGGATGTACAAAGACAGTGTGATTTGGGTATCTGTTACCGCCCTTCTCGGCATTGAGGGCCTCAGGGCCTGTATAACAAAGGACTCGGTAAAACTGCTGAACAAGCAGGACAGAATTTATACAGCCAGAAGCGTATCTTATCTGCAGGAAGTGACCGAACTTCCGCTAAGCCTTTCATCGTTGCAGGATTTACTGGTGGGCAACCCGGTTTTTTTTGACTCCAATATTATTTCCTATTCCAAATCTTCCGGAACGGTTTCACTGCTGAGCCTGGGAGATTTCTTTAAAAACCTTTTTACTGTATCGGAAGACAGCAAACTGGCTCTCAGCAGCAAGCTGGATGATGTGGAAGAAACCAGGAACCGGACCTGCTACTTGTCTTATGAGGGGTATGAACCCAAAAAAGGACCTAATTTTTCAACCAGGAGATTTATTAATATATCCGAGAGGAAAAAGCTTGATATAAAGCTTAATTACCGGCAGTATGATTTTAATGAAACGTTAAGCTTTCCCTTCTCCATTCCGAAAAATTATACAAGAAATTAGGGCAATAAAATTTATTTTGCATTGTTCCGTTATGTTGTCAGTTAATCTGTCCCTCTTTTTTTAACAGGCACTTCAGCATCTATGACACGAAAAACATTGTTTGTTTTATTTGCTTTTTGCAGCTTTTCTGCCCTGCTGAATGCCCAGCCGGCACAGGACAAGGCGCAACTGGAAAAAGAAAGACAGGCTATCCAGCAGGAGCTGAAAGAAATTCAGAGCATGTACAACAAGGTCAAAGGGCAAACCAAACAAAGCCTTGGCCATCTGAATGTACTGAACAGAAAAATTGCCCTGCAGGAACAGTATCTGAACAACATCAACCGGGAAATCAGATCCATTGATGATGATATTTACCTGAGCAACCTGGAAATATACCGACTGCAAAAGCAACTGGATACCCTGAAAGCACAATATGCCAGGTCCGTAGTATATGCCTACAAGAACAAAAGCAATTACGACTATCTCAACTTCATTTTTTCGGCTAACAGTTTTAATGATGTCATCAGGCGGATCAGTTATTTAAAAAGTTACCGGGCATACCGTGAAAAACAGGTGACCACCATACTGGAAACGAAAGACCTTATTGCTAAAAGAAAGCAACAGCAACTGGGAAGAAAAGAGCAGAAGAATGCAGCCTTGGTTAACCAGACCAAACAGGTGCAGGAACTGGAAGTACAGAAAAAAGAAAAAGCAGCCGTGGTGGCCGTGTTAAAATCAAAGGAAAAAGACCTGGTAAAACAAATAGCTGCTAAAAAGAAACGGGATAAAGAACTCAATAATGCGATACTCGCAATAGTAAGGAGAGAAATTGAAGCGGCGAAAGCAAAAGCCAAAGCGGAAGCAGATGTTAAAAAGAAAGCGGATGAACTGGCGAAAAAGAATAATCCTTCCACTAATCCCGAATCCAATCCGGCAGTCATTCCCGGTACCATATCAACAGGTACTCCCGGAACAACGACATCAAAAAGAAATGAAGCGGTAAAGAAACCGGACAGCTATCTTGACCTGAATGCAAAAGATGTTGCACTCAACAGCAGTTTTGCCGCCAACAGGGCCAAATTACCCTGGCCTGTGGATAATGGAGTGCTGGCATTGCGTTTTGGGCCTAACAAGATTGAAAATACCCTGCTTACTTTTGATAACCCGGGTATCTCCATTGCCACTCCTTCACACGGCGAACCTGTAAAAGCAGTTTTTGATGGCGAAGTGAGTGCAGTTTACAGCCTGGGTGATGGCACAGCGGTTACCATCAGGCATGGCAAGTACTTTACTACTTACAGCAACCTGTCAGGGGTATCGGTATCAAAAGGTTCAACAGTAAAAACCGGGCAGCAAATTGGCCGTGCGGGGAAAGATGATGACGGAACGGGTGGCCAAATTGATTTTATCCTGATGATCGAGACCCGGAATGTAGATCCATTGCCATGGCTTCGCCGGTAAACAGTTTGCAGAAAATTTTGAAAGGCGGCATTGCAGACCCGCTATGATTTTACAGAAAACGTTCATAAAGTTTTTCGTATTGCGGCACTATATTGCTGATGTCATATTTACGGGCATGCGTCGCCGCTCTTACTTTAAATTTTTTCAGCACTTCATCATCCCGCAGAATTTTGATGGCCTGCTGCCCCATGGTTTTTACATCGCCTACATCGCCCATATAACCTGTTTCACCGGGGATATTTATTTCACTTAATCCGCCGGCATTGGTGGTTACCACCGGTACACCGGCTGCCATTGCCTCCAGCGCAGCCAGCCCAAAACTTTCCGTTTCAGAAGGCAGTAAAAATAAATCGGCAATGGCCAGTATATCTTCCATCTGTTCCTGTTTACCTACAAAACGGATTTCATCACAAAGATTCAGTTCACGGCAAAGGTCTTCTGCAGGAGGCCTTTCAGGCCCGTCGCCCACCAGCATCAGGCGGCTGGGTATTTTATCATTCACTTCCTTGAAAATATGGATCACATCGGGTATACGCTTCAGTTTACGGAAGTTAGAAGCATGCATCAGCACCCTTTCCCCGTTGGGGGCAATCATTTTTTTAAAAGCATCAATGGGCTTTCGGCTGAAACGGCTCACATCCACAAAGTTTTTAATGACCTCTATTTCTTTGGTAATGCTGAAATGCCTGTACGTATCGTTTCTCAGGCTCTCGGATACAGCAGTAATCACATCGCTTTCGTTGATGGAAAAGGTGACGACCGGAGCATAGGTTTTATCCCGCCCTACCAGTGTGATATCGGTTCCATGAAGTGTGGTAATGACAGGAATGTTTTTCCCTTCTTTTTTCAGGATTTGTTTTGCCATATAAGCAGCAGAGGCATGCGGAATGGCATAATGCACATGCAGCAGGTCAAGATTATTGTTTTTAATTACATCCACCAGGGTGCTGGCCAGGGCTGTTTCATAAGGGGGATAATCAAACAGCGGGTAAGTAGGCACCTGCACTTCATGGTAAAAAATATTGGGAATAAACCCGTCGAGCCGCACTGGCTGCCGGTAAGTAATAAAATGAACCTGGTGTCCTTTTTGTGCCAGCGCCTTTCCTAATTCAGTTGCCAGCACACCTGATCCCCCAAAAGTGGGGTAGCAAACTATTCCTATCCGCATAATCGTTTCTATGAGTTACCGAAGGTAAACCTTTTGAGGGAGTATGGTTTACCGTTTATATTAAATTCTCAGCATGTTTTTTATGCTTTCGGTTATCTTTAGAAAAAATTCCGGATGAGAAATCTTTTTATACTTGGTATCCTGCTGGCAGCTTCTTTTTTCTCGTTTGGACAAAACAAGGACTCCTTATGGATCAAAAAAATCTCAGATGAAATTTTGACAAATGGGAAAGCTTATGAAAACCTTCGCTATTTGACCAAACAAATAGGGCCAAGGCTGGCCGGTTCTGCCGGAATGGTAAAATCAGAGCAGTGGGGCTTAAAAATGATGCAGGAAAGCGGGGCTGACAGTGCCTGGATGCAGGAGTGTATGGTGCCGCACTGGGTAAGGGGAGGTAAGGATTATGCCAAAGCAGGGTATATTCCTTCAAAGCCTGAAAAAAAGGGAGGACCCTTTCCGGCATATGTATATAAGGAACTGGATGTTGCAGCACTCGGAAATTCGGCAGGTACAGGAAAAAGCGGAATAACAGAAGAAGTAGTTCTTGTTCATTCATTTGATGAACTGGAGAAGAAAAAAGATGTGGTGAAAGGAAAGATTGTGTTTTACAACCATAAATTCAACGACACTTATATCAATACGTTTCATGCTTACCGGGATGCAAGCCCGTACCGGGGGCAGGGACCGTCCAGGGCATCCAAATACGGCGCAAAGGCAGTTATTATACGCAGTATGAGTCATGCAGCGGATAATAACCCCCATACCGGCGCCACAAGATATGATTCTGCTTACGCCAAAATTCCTGCGGTTGCTCTGGGACTTCGGGATGCCGACTGGCTCAGTGAACAATTACAAAAAGGAAATGTAAAGGTTACTTTAAAAACAAACGGACATTTTCTGCCGGATACAATTGGCCATAATATTATCGGCGAACTCAGGGGAACAGAATTTCCGGATGAAATTATAACTGTGGGCGGTCACCTGGACTGCTGGGATAATTGTGAAGGCGCCCATGATGACGGGGCTGGCTGTGTGCAGACCATTGAAATACTCAGGGCATTTAAGGCAGTGGGGTATAAACCAAAACGTACTATCCGCTTTGTATTATTTGCCAATGAAGAAAATGGATTGCGGGGAGGTACTAAATATGCGGAAGAAGCGGTGAAGGAAGGGAAGCAACATATTCTTGCCATGGAAAGTGATGCCGGTGGTTTTACGCCAAGGTCGTTAGGTTTTAGCGGCAGCGATGCGCAATATGAAAAAGTGCTTTCATGGAAGAAGCTGATAGCGCCTTACGGTTGTACAGAAATTAACAAGGGTGGCGGCGGTGCGGATATTGGTCCGCTTAACAGGGCATTGAAAACACCTACTGCAAGCCTGAACCCCGATAGCCAACGCTACTTTGATATACACCATGCAAGGAGTGATGTGTTTGAAGCCGTAAACAAACGGGAACTGGAGTTGGGGGCGGTAAATATGGCGGCATTTATTTATTTGGTGGATAAATATGGCCTGTAGAAGTTATTTCAGAAGACTGTCAATCGCAGAATGAACGGATGCAAAAGGAAACGAGCCAATTATTTTCTGCATCTGCTTTTTAATTTCTTCTGTGCAAAGATTTCCAATAGAACCTTCATGCGTATGATGAACTGAAATATCATACTTAAACTTACCCGCTTCAATATCCCGCCCCACTTTTTTGTAGGCATCCCGGAACGGCATACCGGCATTCACCAATTTATTTACTTCTTCCACACTATACAGGTATTTATATTTTTCATCGACCAGTATATCTTTTCTGATTTCAATATTACTGAGCATCAGACCGGCCATTTCAATACAGTCTTTTAGTGTTTTGAAAGCCGGAAATAAATGTTCTTTCAGCAACTGCAAATCCCGGTGATAACCGGAAGGCAGGTTCGTGGTCATCATCATTATTTCATTCGGCAATGCCTTGATGCGGTTGCAATGGCTGCGGATGAGTTCAAACACATCCGGATTTTTTTTATGGACAAGGAAACCGCCAAAAAACTTGAAAACCTGCAGGGACATTTTATCACCGTGCATTATAAAATGAAAAACGGCGCCTTACCGTGGCGGGGCGACAGTAAATACCTCGTTGACAGTGTCAGGTTAGAGACCCAGCGTTAGCATTCATACAAAAGACAGCGGGTTGCTTATGCAGATCAGGGACCCGGCTTTTCCAGGCAGATATTTTTTTAGTAAGGATAAACTCATTTTTTCCGGTGATGTTGGCTGCAATACAAAGCCTTGTAGCGGGCCTGCAATGCCGCATAAGTGACTGCAGCAACTGATTATTTCTGTACGGGGTTTCAATAAATATTTGAGTACAGTTTTTCGCCGCTGATTCAATTTCTAGGTTTTTGATAACTTTTGCCCGCTGTTGTTCATCTATCGGGAGGTAACCCACAAAATGAAATTGTTGCCCGTTCATACCGCTGGCCATTAAAGCAAGCAGGATAGAGCTTGGACCAACCAGCGGCTTCACAGCCACTCCCATTTCCTGCGCAATGGCCACCAGAGACTGCCCCGGGTCGGCCACACCAGGACAACCAGCTTCACTGATAATACCAATGGTTTTCCCTTCCCTGATTTTCTCTCTGAACACAGGGTAAATGCTTTCGCTGATGGTGTACCACTCATAATCATCAATCACCATTTCCTGCCCCGGCAGGTAAACTTTCCAAAGCTGTTTAAAGTAACGGCGGGTAGTTCTTTCATTCTCTGTAAAAAATACGCTGCATTCTTTTATTGCCGTTTTTATATAAGGAGGAATGCCATCCAGGCCTTCCTGGGCCAGCAGGGATGGTATCAGGTAAACAGCAGCAGCCATCAGTTAGTTTTGATTTTATGAACACTCAGCGTAGCAGCTATTATTGCATAGGCCGGGGCCAGTATGATGAGGATGTGCATAACATAAAAAAGGAATCCGTTGCCAATGGCCAGACCTTTGTGCTGACCGGTGAAATGGATACTCTGCGAAGGTGTCAGCTTAGCCCTTGCAAAACTGTAGTCCAGCATTGAGAAACCAAAATAATAACTTTCCATCAGCAACGCTATGATGGGTGTGATCCAGCCTGCCACCGGGATAAGGGAGAGCACAATCAGCGCCAGAAGATAAACCGACTGCCAGCCGCAGTTACGAAGATCAAGCCGGATGCTGCGAACACAGTCTTTTTTGATGGATGACCAGTCAAAGGAATATTCCTTTCCTTCAATAGTGGCGTCTGTTTTTTCGCTCAGGTAGGCAAACAGGGGCGAGCCGATTATCAAAATAAGATACTTGAAAAAAGAGAAGTAAAATAGCACCAGTACCAGCCGCAGCATGACACCGGTCATCACCAGCAAAAAACTCAGCCATTCATTTCTTTCCTTTTGCAGCCAGTTTTCAACCTGCAGCCGGTTGCTGATCCAGGATACCACCGTATCCGATGACCGCCAGAAGATCAGCATACCGGCGATAAACAGGATACTGTACAAGATGCCGGGAATGATGAGCCAACTGAAAAGCCGGTATTTTTTGATAAAAAGCCGGGCATCTTCCCAGCCCTGTATAGCTATGACGATTTCTTTAAGCAAAGCCTTAATTTGAGCAATAAATATAGTGAATGCCTGTCTGTTGACAGACAGGGTGCATAGATTGCAAAAAATACAAAGCAGGTGCCCGATGAGGAAACTGACCATCAAATTTTACCGCCGCAACAATGTTGTGCAGATAGCAAAAGAGTTGTTGGGAAAAATACTCGTAACCAGATGGGACGGCATTGAAACATCCGGCCGTATTGTGGAAACAGAGGCTTACAAAGGGGTTATTGACAAAGCTTCTCATGCCTATGGTGGCCGCAGAACGGAACGAAACGAGATCATGTACGCTGAAGGCGGGTTGATTTATATTTACCTGTGTTATGGCATTCACCATTTGGCAAATGTGGTTACCCATACAAAAGATGTTCCGCATGCCGTACTTATCCGGGCGTTGGAGCCTGTGAAGGGGATAGAGATAATGCTGAAGCGAACAGGAAAAAAGCAACCGGACCATTCGCTTACAAAAGGACCGGGAAATGTGTCAAAAGCACTGGGACTGGACACATCGCAAAGCGGATATTCATTACAGAGCAATGAGCTGTTTATTGCAGAGGATGGTTTTACATTTTCTAAAAAGGAAATTGCCAGATCACCAAGGATAGGAGTGGAGTATGCAGAAGAAGATGCCCTGCTGCACTACCGGTTTTATGTGAAAGGGAACCCTTTCATCAGCGGGAAACCCCAATAGATTGTACATTCATTAAAATTCAGATTTCTTGTCAAAACAGCAACTCAAACTGATTTCTTTACTCTCCGGAGTGGTTATCTCTCTGCTGCTTTATTTTCTTAACCCTTTTCATGTTCCTGAAAGTGCGGCAAGGGTTTTAGCTGTGGCAGGGCTGATGATTACCTGGTGGGTTACTGAAGCATTGCCCATGCCGGTGGTGGCGCTATTGCCACTTGTATTGTTCCCGTTGCTGGGTATTAACAGTATTAAGACCACCGCCGCTTCATATGGGAATGAGGTCATCTTTTTATTCATGGGCGGTTTCATGCTCGGGCTGGCCATTGAAAAATGGAACCTGCATCGCCGGATCGCCCTGAATATTATAGCCAGAACGGGCACCAGCGGTAACAGGATAATTCTGGGCTTTATCCTGGCAACCGGGCTGCTAAGTATGTGGCTGAGTAATACAGCCACTACCATGATGATGTTTCCTATTGCTTTATCGGTGGTGCATGTAATGAAAGAAAACCTGGATGAGAGCGGAAACTACCGCCATTTCAATCTTTGCCTGATGCTGTCCATTGCCTATGCCTCCAACTTTGGCGGTATCGCCACGATTATCGGAACCCCTCCCAATGTGCAGTTCGTCGGTTACTTTGAAAAAAAGTACAACACCAGCATCAGTTTTATTGACTGGATGCTGGTGTGCAGCCCGCTGGCTATCCTGCTGATGCTGGCTTTGTACTTTGTGAGCACAAAAATCCTTTTTCCGAATAGGATAAGATCCAGCGAAGCAGCCGGCAGGCATATTCGTGAAGAACTATTGATACTGGGAAGACTTGGTAAAGCGGAAAAAAGAGTACTTATCATTTTTACTGGAACTGCATTTTTTTGGATATTCCGGAAAATTATCAATGACAGCCAGCCCTGGTTCACACTGGATGATAATATGATTGCCATCATCGGAGCCCTGGCACTGTTTATATGCCCGGCGGGACAGTCACCGAAGGCTGAAAACAAAGAAAAAAAAGGAGCAAACATTCTGGAATGGGAGGATACCGGTAAAATGGCCTGGGGTATCCTTTTGTTATTTGGCGGGGGCATTGCCCTGGCCGATGCTCTGGAGAAAGCAGGTCTGATTCAGCAACTCGGTAATTGGCTGGTGCAATATGCCGGTTCAGGAATCGTACTAGTACTGGCTATTACAGTGATTTCCATTTTTATCAGTGAGGTAATGAGTAATGTGGCGCAGGTAATTGTTTTTGGCCCTGTGGTCTGTTCGCTTGCAGATTCCATGGGCATGAACCCTTTGTTATTGGGTGTGCCAATGACGCTTGCTGCCAGCTGCGCCAGCATGTTACCCATGGGCACACCACCCAATGCCATTGTGTTTGCCAGCGGGCATATTAAACTAAAGCAAATGCTAAGAGCGGGGATTGTCATGAATGCGGTGGCCATTATCCTGATCACTTTGTTTTGCTGGTTCCTGCTTCCCCTGCTGATGAAAGTAAACTAAAAGCGCCATCCCAAACTGATACCGGCCATAAGAATGAAGCCGGAGCCGTAAGCTGTTTTTTCGCCCTTGCTGCTCAGCGTTGTTTGTATGCCTGCTGCAATAAAAGGAGTGATGTAAGCATAGTCATTAATGATGAGAGTATAGCCTGTTTCAAGGGCCGGTTGCAACATCAATAGTTTGGATGTTCCTTCCGATTCTGAATCACTCCAGCTAATATTCATATTCCAAAGCCCGGCACGGGGGCCGATAAAAAACCGTTTCGGGATTACTGAAAAATGATACCGGTAACCGACAGAGCCACCCCATCCGCTGCCTGATTCACCGGTGTGGGCAATGGTTGTTTTTCCGGACAACTTCATATACCCTCCCCGCAAAACGATGGAATGATGTTCCTCTGCATTGAAAGCCAGTTGCAGGCTGAATACCGGCCCATCTTTGGCCTATTGATATTCGCCGCCGGCATCAAAACTGCGGTAACCAACATCCTGCGAATAGCTGCAAACGGAAATAAAAGGCAGGCAGATAAAGGCAAAGATTCGTTTTAGCATGGTTCGGATTTGAGGCAAAGATAATATCCGGCTTTAAAAAATAAAAGCAACACCGCTGAACGATATTACCCTGAAAATAGTATGCAGGAAATTAACATAATCCGGGATTCCTATTTCTTCTCTTTGCTCAGGCTGGTAATAATCCGTATTACCCGGTATTCTTTTAAAGAAGCATCATAAACTTCCGTTTCCCTATATTTTACGTTTAATTTCTCATTTTTAAAACGGTCCGGCTTTGAAACAAATTCGTCCGCACCTTCAAAAAATTCAAACCACCAGAGTTTTTCTTCTTTCCCGTTTTTGGACTTAATAATAAGCTGGTTGAAAGACCCCTGTTGCTCCAGCCGGATAAATTTTCCTTCTACTGACTTTTCTTTTTCCTCGTCATCAAGGTCCAGTTTATCAAGATTTTTTACAACGAAATCCTGAAAGGCCGGACACTTTAATGCAGCTATTTGGCCTATTTTTTCTCCTATCTTTTCCAGGCCGTCAACATCATCGGGCGAAATACCCCATTCTTTTTGTATTTCATCGCCAAATCTTTCAATGAGGGGCAATATCATAAGCCCCAGTTCCAATTCCCAGCCATCACATCACCCTTTAGTTTGGTACTGTCAATCTTTGAAAACTCCTTGCAAAAGGCTACACCGATACGCTGGTCAAGTGTTGAGTCTTTTTGAGCCTGGATGACGGAAGAAAGGCATAGGAAGAGTATTGCGGACAATACAATTTTCCGGATTGTCAAATACATAATGGTGGATGTATAAATTAGAAGGATTAAAAATCAAAATCTCGGGCAGTTCAGTTTCTTGGCGTTGGGGTCTGAAGGTTGCTTAATGTAAATCAGCGAAATTTCCATTCCGCCCCTGACATTGGTAGCAGGCTTTAGTGATGAAGTATTGGCGTCATAGGTGGCACCGATATGAAGTCCCGCAAACTCAAGCCCGATATAAGGGATAACCGCATCATTAAAGCGGTACCAGGCTCCGATGTAAACATTCGTCGGGTTCTCTTCATTCTGGTTTACGTTATAAGCAAAAGCGCCGCCGGCAACCGTATTATAGGCTTTTGCCTGCATGCTGTGAATGCCGGAAAAATGCAGGTAATTATATGAGCCAATCGGGATTTTGCCCCCAGCCTGTATGGTAGTGCGGGGGTTCAGCAAAAACTGCCCGCCCTGGAAAGATTCTTTCGGACGGTTGATGTGGTACATGGAAGCACCGATGTAAAAATTGTTGTAACCATTGGTGGTGCCATTATACAATATGCCGGCATTTACATCCACATAGCTTACATTAATTTGTTTATTGGTAAATACTTCACCCGTAGTTCCGGGAATAAACCCGAAAGGCGTCAGCTCGTCTTCAAAATAAACTTTGGTTACATCTAATCTCTTGTTGGTATATGCCCCCTGAAAACCGGCACCGATCTGGTGGTATCCGTTTTCATCCAATCCTTTGTGAAACGAAAGGGATAATCCCGCATAGTTGGTAACCAGCACTCCATCGCCTGCACGGTCAGTAACGCCAAGAACGCCGATGCCCATCTGGTCAATATCAGCAATCCTGTTTTTCAGTATCCCAAAATCGGCAGATACAGTTTTGGTAACAAATGCATTATTGATTGTAGGCCATTGGTTCCTGTAATTGCCGGCAATCCTGTAAACACCGTCAAACTTGCCGGTCAATGCCGGGTTTAGTGTAAGCGGAGATGCAAAAAACTGGGAGAAATTAGGGTCTTGTGCATATAACGCACTCACCAGGACCAAACCAGTTGTAAGGGTAAAAATTTTTTTCATCACACGGTATAATTTTTCACTACAAACAGATAATAATAAATGTCCTGGTGGTTAAGATTGAAACGTAAGTTTTGCCTCAAAATTGCCTCACCTGCAATATCTGTCTGCTACAAGGCTGAAAAGTACAACTTTTTTAAGACCTGAGTTGTAGAAATAATGCTGCTTAGAAAAGCTACGGGCTGTTCGCTTTGAGCCACAAGAGGAGTTTCTAAACCTTTGGGAGTAAAGCTCGTAGCTTGCAACTCAAAGCTGGTAGCTTTCTTTCTACATCTGCACCTTGGTCCCAAAAGCCAGGTCGCCTGCATCACCCAGGCCCGGAACGATATAACCCTTGGCCGTCAGCTCATCGTCAATATCCCCGCACCAGATGGTTACCGAAGGCTCTTCCCGTTGAACATATTCTATGCCAACTGTACATGCAATGGCTACCACAATATGAATAGCACCGGGTTTTCCCTGCCCGTCCGGCTGGCGGGTTTCTTCTTTTAAATAGTGTATGGTTTTTACGAGGGAAGAACCCGTAGCCAGCATTGGATCTGAAATGATGACCACTCTGCCTTCCAGATCCGGGCAGGAAACATAATCAAGGCTTATTTCAAAGCTGCCGTCTTTATTATGCTTGCGATAGGCTGAAATAAAGGCATTATCCGCTTTATCAAAATAATTCAGCAGACCCTGGTGCAGCGGCAGCCCGGCCCGCAAAATAGTGGCCAGTACAGGCTGTTCCCCCAGCATCTTATGCTCTGCGATGCCCAGCGGGGTTTGCACCTCTTTTTCGCTAAAAGGGAGTACTTTGCTGATTTCATAAGCAGCTACTTCACCAATGCGTTCCAGGTTGCGGCGAAACCGCATCCGGTCTGCCTGGATATTTACATCCCGTAATTCGGCCACCCAGTTACTGACCAATGAGTGCTGCTGGCTGAGATTGATGATCATTTTTGATTTTAGCTTTTAGATTTTTGATGGTCCGAAAATCAAAGATCCACATACTATTTGAAGTACTTTTGAACCCAGGCAAATCTAATCCTGATAAATATCGGGACTAAAATCTAAATGCTAAAATCTGTTTCATGGTTTACCGGGTTGTCGGTTTAATGAGCGGCAGTTCACTGGACGGACTGGATCTTGTGTTTGCCGAATTCAGACAGGGGGGCGGCAAGTGGGAGTATGAGATTCTGGAGGCGGATTGTTATCCGTATTCAGATGAATGGGCCACCCGGTTAGAACAGGCGGTTCATCTTCCGTCAAAAGATTACCTGCTGCTGCACACGGCTTACGGGCATTACCTGGGGGGGGAGGTAAATAAATTTATTGCAGCGCATCAGCTGGAATTTAAAGTTGGCCTGATTGCTTCTCATGGTCATACCACTTTTCATATACCTGCACAAAAAATGACTGCCCAGCTTGGTGATGGAGCTGCCATTGCCGCAGAAACGGGATTACCCGTGGTAACTGATCTGAGGGCACTTGATGTGGCGCTGGGAGGTCAGGGTGCTCCTATTGTTCCCATTGGTGAAAAACTGTTAATGGGAGAATACGGATATTTTTTAAATATCGGTGGTATTGCCAATATTTCCCGTAATGGCGATCCGTATATTGCTTTTGACATTTGCCCCGCTAACCGGGTATTAAATATGCTGGCAAACGAACTGGGCAAAGAATATGATGATGGCGGGCACATAGCTTCATCCGGCGTTATCAACCCATCATTGCTGGATAAGCTAAATGCACTTGATTATTACAGCCAGCCTTTCCCTAAATCACTGGCTAATGATTTCGGAACGGATGTAATTTACCCACTGCTAAAATCAGCCGGAGTGAGTATCCGGGATGCTTTAAGAACATGTACCGAACATATCGCTTTTCAAACCAGCAGATCTGTTTCTTCTCTAAACAACAATAAACCTCAAACCACAAACCATAAACTTTTGGCCACCGGCGGCGGCGCTTTCAATACCTTCCTTATTGAACGGCTCAGGCAGCAATTAAAAGAACGGAACATGGATGTGGTGGTTCCTGAGGGCAAACTGGTTAATTTTAAAGAAGCACTAATTATGGCCTTTATCGGTGTGCTTCGCTGGCGGCAGGAAAATAATGTGTTTGCTTCGGTTACAGGGGCCAAATGTGACAGTATCGGCGGGGCATTATGGACCGGACAGGAAGCGTGATTTTTGGGTAACTATTTTTAAATTACAGACTCATCATAGTTACCGCCATGACTGAAATTTTAAAGGCCCAATCGGCTTCGCCGTTAAAAGCTGACCCAGCATCAGGCTCTATGGAAGAGGTGCTTTTGTTCCGGAAACTGCAGCATTCCTTTCACCGGCAGTTCAGGAAAGTATTTCCGGATAAGCTGGCAGCCAAATCAGTCGTAATAATCCCTTCCATGACGCTTGACCAGGAAATACTGGCCAAGGTAAGCGGCCATGTACATTACGAAGAAAGATTGCTTTGCCTGCTGCTGCTGCGTATGCCCCGCACCCATGTGGTCTTTGTAACCAGTATGCCTGTTGACCCCGTTATCATTGATTATTACCTGCACCTGCTGCCGGGCATCACCCGGCATCACGCCCTGCAGCGGCTAACTATGCTCAGTTGTTATGATGCATCGCCAAAATCGCTGACTGAAAAAATACTCGACAGACCCAGGTTAATTGAACGCATCAAAAAAAGCATACCAGCGGGTAACCCGGCGCACCTGGCCTGTTTTACAGTAACAACATTTGAAAGAACACTGGCCGTAAAACTGGATATGCCTATTTATGGCACCGATCCAGACCTGTATGAAATGGGAAACAAAAGCAACAGCCGTAAAATATTTAAACAATGCGGACTGAATGTACCAGAGGGATTTGAAGACCTGAAGAACGAAGAAGATATTATTACCTCGCCGCCCGAATTAAAAATCAATAACCCGGCTATCGAAAAGCGGTAATAAAAATGAATGATGGTTTTTCCGGTGAGGGCAATGCCGTTTTTTCATACGATGGTATTGATGAGGGCACAGATATGAAGCAGTGGATTGCAGTGCATCTGGAAAACAATTTAAAAATTGTTGCGCCTGACCTTACTTATAAAATGTTCATGTTTAAGTTTCAGCATATGGGCGGCATAGTGGAGGCATTTGTAGAAGGGGAAATTAAAACATCACCATCAGCGCATCAACCCGCTGGGAGATTGTAAGGTTATTTCCACACACGACCAGGTGGTGGGTGGCGAAAGCGGCCAGGTTTTCCTTGGCGCTTATTTTCCTGCTGCGGAAGAATCTGCTATTGATATTGGCAGTTATGGTTTGAAAGTGGCTGAAGCCCTGGAGAAGGCGGGAGTGATGGGCCGCTTTGCTGTTGATTTTATTTCTGTAAAAGAAGGAGATGGCTGGAAACGCTATGCGATTGAAATCAATTTAAGAAAGGTTTACTTCCCAGTGTGAAGGAACAATAAGTTTAGTGCCTCCGAAGATGGTGGTTACTTCTAATGTAACCCGCCCTTTTATATCAGCCTGGCTGAGGTTGAATTCTGTACCGCCGAAAATGTTTACTATATCACCTCCTTTAAAATCCTTGGAAAGCATATTTTTTTTCGATCCGCCAAAAATGGCAGTCGCTTCAATAAAATCGTCTTTGCTCCAGGTTTCTTCTTCGTCTAAAATGGTGGTGTCGTCAGGAGAGCCTGTTTTTTTTCTTCAGTATTTATTTTCATGGACCCGATTTTCCTTCCAGGCCGCAGTACCAGGTAGCCACCGAATACAATCAGAGCCACCGGCCAGATAAAACGACCAATTGAAGGATCGGGATAAAAATCTCTTAGTAAAAAAGCGCCCCCAATTAATATTAACACCAGCCAGGCAAAACCATAGAAATTGTGCTTAAGCCCGATAAATACTCCCAAAGCAAGAAGAAATGTTTGCCAGGAAAAAACCCATTCCGGAGAATCTGGAACAATAGTTCGCAGCAAAGCAGCCAGGCCAATCAGTAAAATAAAAACGCCGGTCCAGATATGGCTGTGTTTGCTTCGATGCTCCCAGCGGCTCCTGCCTTCCCGCATCCTGTTTCTGAATTCATCCCTCATAGCTTAGTATTTCATCCAAAACTATCAGTTGACAAGTAAAAAGACAATAGCCGGCGGGTAACTTACAGGCAGTTCTCGGTGAATGGCGGAAATAAGAGGGTGAAAGCGGTACGGATTTAAAACGGGCCTTTAATTCAGCGAACTGCTCCAGATGAGCTGGTAGGGGTCAGTTTTGCCTTTGATGCAGGTGAACAGAAAACAGGTGATAAAAGGCATGTTTACAGTGTCGTTATTGGCAGCATTGATAGCCAGTGTACCGCTTACGTATGTCTCAGTTGAAGAAGTTTCGAGAGCTTTAAACCCCCGGGGGACTTTTTCATTGCCGTAACCAAGGTCATAACGACGGTAGGCGAGGCGTTCTACCAGGTTCTGCACAAATTCAGGCTGGTCAAGGGCAGCGGAGATGTGTAAATGTTGTTTCATAACAAAGGCTTTACATTTCAGCCCTGTTCATTTACACTATGTCAACCCTTCAGAGGGCCTTGTAATCATACGTACGATAATAGGATGCCAAAAGCCTTTTTTTAGTTATTAAGGGATTGTGAAAGTTGCAAAAAAAACCATCCTGATTGCTCAGAACGGTTTTTTATAAAAAAACAATTACAATTAAAAATTAAACCGAACGCCTAGTTGTAACTGCCAACGGGAAAGCAGATCCGGGCTGTCTACAAATGTTGTTTTAACAGATGGGTCAAACTGATATGTAGGAGCATTGTTGTTATAAGAAACCGCTAAAGGCTGATAATAACCTGAATTGGTTGCCGTTTTTCTTATTCCCCACCTGTTATACTCAAAGAACTGTTTTGTTTCTCTACCATCTCCCTGCGCTCAGCCAAGGGCTTCAGTACAATCTTTTTTTAAAAAATCATTTTCCACTTTCAACTGTCCAATCTGGCTGTACAGTTTATCTATTTACTCCTCCTGCTCTTGTTTTTCCCCTTCTGTTCCTTTACCAAACACAGAGGATAAGTTACTGACAGCTTCCTTCTTCCACAGGTTAATCTGCGTAGGGTGCAACTCGTACTTGCGGGCCAGCTCTTCAATGGTGCTGCGCTCCTTTAGGGCTTCCAAAACCACTTTGGCTTTGAACTCCGAACTGAATTTTCTGCGACTTCTTTTTTCCATAATACAGGTAATTTAAGATGAAAAATTCTATCTTAACTACCTGTCTTAAAATCGGGGAGCATTATACAGATGACATATACTAAGTGATAGTGAAAGATATAAATCTTGAAGCAAATCCTAAGTTGCTTCCGTCAAACATGTCCTTATTACTTTGTGACAGAACTTATTAATGGAAGGGTATAAGCAAATCAAAGACTTTCAGGTTGATTATTATCACAATAAGGATAACACTATATCAGCAGAGTTTGCTTCGTTATGGGGCGGATATATCGGATGAAAAAAATAAAAGAGAATTAAATTATACATCCAGTTTGGCGTACCGGGCATGTGATTCAATAAACTCTCTTCTCGGGGCCACTTCATCGCCCATCAGCATACTGAAAATGCGGTCGGCTTCGGCAGCGCTTTCTATTGTTACCCGTTTTAATGTTCTTGTTTCGGGGTTCATGGTGGTATCCCAGAGTTGGTCAGCATTCATTTCACCCAAACCTTTGTATCGCTGAACATTTACAGAGTCTTCTTTACCGCCCGCTAATTTTTCAATCAGGGATTTCCGCTGCTCTTCGTTCCAGGCATAGGCCTGTTCCCGGCCTTTTTTTACCAGGTACAGCGGCGGTTGCGCAATGTAAACATATCCCTGTTCCACCAGTTCCGTCATGTAACGGTAGATGAATGTAAGTATAAGAGTGGCAATATGCGATCCGTCCACATCAGCATCTGTCATAATGATAAGCTTATGATAACGGAGTTTGCTCAGGTCAAGCGCCTTGGGATCTTCGGGAGTTCCCATCTTAACGCCGAGCGCAGTAAACATATTTCTGATTTCTTCATTATCGTAAATCTTATGTTCCATGGCTTTCTCCACGTTAAGTATTTTACCCCTCAGCGGGAGAATGGCCTGGTAACTTCTGTCACGGCCCTGTTTGGCAGTGCCGCCGGCTGAGTCGCCTTCAACCAAAAAAAGCTCACAACGTTCAGGATCCCGGTCAGAGCAATCCGCCAATTTACCGGGTAAGCCCCCCCCGGTAAGTACCGATTTGCGCTGTACCAGTTCCCTTGCTTTACGGGCGGCAGCTCTTGCCTGTGCGGCAAGTATCACTTTATTGATGATGTTCTTTGCATCTTTCGGGTTTTCTTCAAGATAAGCATTCAGCACTTTGGAAACGGTGGTGTCCACCACACCCATTACTTCACTGTTGCCCAGTTTGGTTTTTGTTTGGCCTTCAAACTGGGGTTCGGGTACTTTTACAGAAATGATGGCGCTTAAGCCTTCCCGGAAATCATCGCCTTCAATCTCCACTTTGGCTTTTTCAAACAGTCCTTCTTTATCGCCATAGCTTTTGAACACCCGAGTAAGGGCCCGGCGGAAACCGGCTACATGGGTGCCCCCTTCAATAGTGTTGATATTATTGACGTAGGAATAAATGTGTTCATTGAAACTGTCATTGTAGTTCAGCGCCACATCTACGGCCACGTTGGTAGAAGGATCATGCCCTTCCACAAACAATATTTTCGGAATAAGTGCATTGCGGCCGGCATTTTTATCCAGCATCTCCACGAATTCAACAATACCACCTTCACTATAGAATTCTTTGGTGAAAGGTTGCTGATCATCGTCAGGTTCCCGAAGGTCAGTAAGTTTGATGCGGACCTTTCTGTTCAGATAGGCAAGTTCCCGCAAACGTCCTTCAAGTATATCACGGTTATAAACTGTAGTGAGAAAAACAGAAGCGTCGGGCCAAAATTGAACCCGGGTGCCGGTCTTATCGCTGGCGCCAATTTCCCTAACAGGATATTGCGGGATACCGATACGGTATTCCTGTTCAAATTCTTTTCCTTCCCTGAACACCGAAACATGCAGTTTGCTGCTGAGGGCATTTACACAGCTTACACCCACGCCATGTAATCCGCCTGATACTTTATAGGAACCTTTGTCAAACTTGCCGCCGGCATGCAAAACGGTCATCACCACTTCCAGCGCTGAACGTTTTTCTTTTGCATGCATTCCGGTAGGAATGCCGCGGCCATCATCTTCCACAGAGATAGAATTGTCTTCATGGATGGCGACATTAATATTCCTGCAATACCCTGCCAGGGCTTCATCGATGGAGTTATCGACCACTTCATATACCAGGTGGTGCAAGCCCTTTACACTAATATCGCCGATATACATCGCGGGGCGTTTGCGGACAGCTTCCAGTCCTTCCAGGACCTGGATACTATCTGCTCCGTAACCGGCCGGGGAAAGCGGCTTTTTTTCTGTTGCTTCTGTGCTCATAATAAAGCTAAAAATGTCTCTTTTTTAGAGGGAAAAAGTAGACTGGCAAATGTACGAAAATAGGACGGGGCAACCCGGAAATTTGGTGTGTTTTTTACACTATTTTATGGGTTAATTTGTAAGAAAATGCTCAATGCTCAATGTTCAATTTTCAAATGGTAATGCCTGGAATACTGCTTAGGTGAAAATGTACCTGTTTAGGGATTCTTCAACCTGAGAATTGAACATTGAGCATTGAATATTGAGTCTTTCCTCAATTACCGTTTTACGATCTGCGCCACAAGGTCCGCCTCCGCGCATACTTTATTTCCCACATAAGTGGTTCCCTTCATCTCGCAGATACCTCTGCGGATCGGCGCCGATAGCTCCATTTTCAGGATCAGGGTATCGCCGGGGTGTACCATGTTCTTGAATTTGCAGTTGTCGATTTTGAGGAAATACGTGTCGTACTGGCCATCACCGCTGAGGTTGATGGCGAGGATACCCCCGCACTGCGCCAGGGCTTCAATCTGGAGTACACCGGGCATAACTGGATTTCCGGGAAAATGCCCCTGGAAGAACCATTCGTTGTAAGTAACATTTTTAATACCCACAATGTATTTGTCACTCAGTTCAATAATTTTATCTACCAGTGCAAATGGAAACCGGTGCGGCAGGGTTTTTTCAATGTACTGCTGATCGTACACCGGCGGCTGGTTGGGATTATAAACCGGTACACCTTTGGTGTGTTTGTTTTTCTTGATGTACTGTTTTATTTTTTTGGCAAACTCCACATTGGTACTGTGGCCGGGCCGGTTTGCAATAATGCGGCCCTTGACGGGATAACCGATCAATGCCAGGTCGCCAATCACATCCAGCAATTTGTGTCTTGCCGGTTCGTTGGGAAAGCGGAGTTCCAGGTTATTGAGGTAACCTTCACTTTTTACCTCTATGTTATCCTTTTTGAAAATCTTTTTCAGCCGGTCCATTTCTGCATCATCTACCGGTTTGTCTACAATCACAATTGCATTGTTCAGATCACCGCCTTTGATGAGATTATTATCCAGCAGCATCTCCAGTTCATGCAGGAAACAAAAGGTGCGGCAGGAAGCAATTTCCTCTTTAAAATCCCGGATATGCTTCAACCCGGCATGCTGGGTTCCTAAAACAGGCGAATTAAAATCTATCAGTGTGGTGACCTGGTATTCCATGGCTGGCATGGCCACCATCTCCACTCTTTTTTTCTCATCGTAATAATAAATATTTTCATCAATGCTGTACCATACCTTGGCAGCATCCTGCTCCACCAGGCCGGCGTCTTCAATCAGTTCTACAAATGGTTGTGAACTGCCGTCCATAATCGGCATTTCGGGGCCATTGATCTCCACCAGGCAGTTATCAACCCCCATGCCCACCAGCGCCGCCAATACATGCTCCACGGTACTCACTTTGGCGCCACCGGCTTCAAGCGTAGTGCCGCGGCTTACATCGGTTACCAGGTCGCAATCAGCTTTAATAATGGGCTGGGTGGGCAGATCAATGCGCTGAAACTGGAAACCAAAACCGGGGGCGGCCGGTTTCAGGGTCAGGTCGGCCATTACTCCGGTATGCAATCCGGTGCCGGAAATGCTGACCGCATTTTTCAGAGTATGCTGTTTATCAGGATTGAAACTGGGCGACATTATACCTGAAATATATACTTTATTTTCTGCTGGTGTAATCATCCGACAAAGATAGGATAATCAAAAAATGGGCAAATGAGACAGGATTGCTGATAATCATATGGCCATCTGCCGCAAATCATTAAACCTGGCATGACCGGGGTTATAACTTAACGGGCAGTTTATATCTCATTTGACAAAAAATGCACTCAAAATGAAAAAATATTTTTTACCCTTGATTTTTCTTGCTGTAGCGGCCAATGCACAGCAATGGGCCAAGCAATATGATTTTGTGGATGATTGTATATGCGGAATGGCCAAGGTAGGCAAGAACGGAAAATTCGGATTTGTAAATCAGTAAGGGAAACTTATAGTAGCCCTTGATTATGATGAGGCCTTGGCTTACAGTGAGGGGCTGGCTGCTGTAAGAAAAGGAAACAAGTGGGGTTACCTTGACAGTACGGGCAAAGTAATGACTGAGCCAGTTTATGATGATGCGGCTTCCTTTCACGAAGGACTGGCTGCGGTAAAAAAAGAAGGCAGGTATGGCTTTATTAACCGGGAAATTAAAGTGGCCATACCATTTGAATTTTCAATGGCAGGCCGTTTTTCTGAAGGACTGGCTGCTGTAGCCAACAGCAAAAATCAGTGGGGTTATATTGATAAGAACGGAAAAGTGGTGATTGCATTTGCTTTCACATTTGCGGACATGTTTAATGAGGGCGTTGCCAGGGTGATGAAAGGATCTTCCATGAAATATATTGACCTGAGCGGTAAAGAAGTTAAAGAATAAAGGACAGCATCTGAGAGCAAAGGGCTGTTCAGATAATACGGTAATTCCGGGATGTGAAGAGACGTATTCCTGTCCATTTGTCCAAAAGGTAAATCAGGTAAGGGGCGGGGGAGAATCTTTTTTTGCTGACATTAATATTCACCTGCCAGTTTCTTTGCACAATCCGTCCCTTCATTACGGCGGGATGTGTTCCCTTAAATGCAGCGAGTGAATCTGCATCTTTTAAAAAATCAAATTCGGCCTGGCTGCTGATAACAGGGGGTACATAATCCGGCCCGTTCCACAAAGCGTAAAAGCCTTCCAGTTTTTCCAGTTGTTTATGCGGATGGCGCACCCAGCCATAGTGGTAAATAGAGGCATTATTTTTTTTTACAGCCAGTTTTCTGTTCTGCCGGGTACGGAAGCCCTGCGCATCCCTGAAGGAACAGAAATTGCCATTGTTGCGTATGATCCGGATCTCATGGTTGTACCAGCGTCTTGAGTCGCCGTAATAATCATAAGTGCCATAAAAGTGAATGTAGTTAAAAAGCAAACCCTCCACCCGTTTATCATCTGTATATTCCTTTACGGCCTGTACAATGGCAGGAAGGTCTTTTTCATGCACCACTTCATCAGCCTGCAGGTAAAAAGCCCAGTCATATAGTGTTGGAACATGGGCAAGGGCTTTGTCTGTTTCAACGGCCAGTACCCGGCCGCCTTCTTTGATGGTTTCATCCCAGGCGGAATGAAATATTTTGATTTTTGGCGAACCGATGGATTCAATCAGTTCCAGGGTGCCGTCATTGCTTTTTCCTACACTTACAATAAATTCATCTACAATGGGCAGGACGGAGGTGATAGAAGGGACCACCGGGGAATCAATTTTTACTGCATTGCGAACAAATGTAAAACCGCAGATTTTCATTGACAAAACCATTACAAAGGACTAAGATACCTTCTCTCCCAGTAATTGTTTTATCAGCATTTCCAGTTCTTTTACTCTTTTTTCCAGTTCCGGGAGTTTGCGGGCAGCCGCCTGGCTGCGAAGGGCGGATGTATAATCATAAGCAGGAGATCCGGTAACAGCTTTTCCCGGCTCAATAGATTTGCTGACACCGCTTTGCGCATTTACCTTGGCTCCATCGCCGAGTTGTATATGGCCTACGATTCCGGCCTGTCCGCCGATCATTACCCCATCGCCAATTTTGGTACTGCCGCTGATACCTGCCTGCGCTGCAATTACGGTACTGTGGCCTACCTCCACGTTGTGGGCAATCTGAATCAGGTTATCCAGTTTAGCTCCGCTTTTAATAAGGGTGGAGCCCATTGTGGCCCTGTCAATAGTGGCGTTGGCGCCGATTTCCACATTGTCTTCTATCACCACATTGCCTATCTGGGGTATTTTTTTAAAACTGCCATCGGCCTGAGGGGCAAAACCAAATCCATCACTGCCGATGATGGTGCCGGCATGAATGGTCACATTATTGCCGATCAGACAGTCGTGGTAAATTTTTACGCCGGGGTGAATAATACAATTGTCGCCAACCGTTACATTATCTCCCAAATAAACATTCGGGTACAGTTTACTGTTATTGCCCACCTTTACGTTTTCTCCGAGGTAAGAAAAGGCACCTATAAAAACCTGTTGCCCGCAGGAGGCGCTTTGAGCGATATAACAGGGTTGTTGTATGCCTGTGAGCTGCTGCTGCATGATCTCCTGGTATTTACTGAGCAGGGTGGCAAAGGCTGTATAGGCATCCGGTACACGGATCAATGTGGCCTTTAACGGTTGACGTAACTGGTATGCATCATTAATAATAATAACGGAGGCGCCGGTTGTGTACAGGTACTCCTCATATTTTGGGTTGGCGAAGAATGCAAGCTGTCCTTTGCCGGCCTCCTCAATTTTCCCAAAAGAAGAGACAGTTGCATCAGGGTCGCCTTCAATCCTGCCATTGATGAGTAGCGCTATTTGTGATGCCGGAAAAATCATGTTACTGGTTTCTGGTTACTGGCCGCTGGTCAGGATCACTAAAGTAGGCTAAAGCACTACCGTAACAAACTGCCAGCCGCTAACAACGGTAATAACAAATGTAATATTTTTTAACAGTGTTTTTCAGGTTGTGCTGCACCAGGGCATTATCCACCTGTGAAATGTCTTTTACGGTTCCGTCCTTAAACAAAATATTGATCCGCTCATCGACCGCATCATAAGTGGTATTGCTGGCTTCGCCGGTGAAAACAACATACCGGATGTCTTTTCCGGCAATACCCAGTGCCGAACAAACTTCCCTGCTTTTTTCATTTACCAATGTTTCACTAAAAGATTCAGCCTGCAGTTTTACTTTCAGCAATTTCCGTTCCACTAATGAACGGCAGAGCAGGGATAATATTTTGTCTTCATGCAGCTGCCAGTATTTAATGGCGCCCATCACATCATGGTCATCCAGCTGGCAAAATTCAAAAAGCCAGTGCTGTGCCCCGGCTTTTATCTTTTCTCCTCCTTCAAGAAAAATGTTCAGAAAAGGTGAAGGGGCTTTGGCTTTTACTTCAATGGCCCGCCTCAATATTTTTTGGAGCATTTTTTCGGCGCAGAGCACTGTTTTGTGCAGGTATACCTGCCAGTACATAAGCCGGCGGCTTACCAGGAATTTTTCAATGGAGTAAATACCTTTTTCTTCCACCATCAGGTTACCGTCTTTTACAGTCAGCATTTTTAAAATACGGTCGTAGCCAATCACTCCTTCAGCCACACCGGTAAAAAAACTGTCGCGGTTCAGGTAATCCATCCGGTCCACATCCAGTTGCCCCGATACCAGCTGGCTGAGAAATTGTTTGGGGTACTGATTGGTGAAAATGGCAATCGCCGTCTGTAATTGTCCGCCCAATTCCCTGTTCAATTGCTCCATCAGCAGAATAGAAAGAGTTTCATGGTGCAGATCTTTAATAAGCTCTTCTTCCAGCGCATGGGAGTAAGGCCCATGCCCCACATCATGGAGCAGGATAGCTATTTTAGCGCCCAGTTCCTCTTCAGGGGTTATTTCAATGTTTTTACTTTTCAGCTCTGCCAGTGCAATGCACATTAAATGGTAAGCGCCGAGGGAGTGATGCAGCCTTGAATGCACGGCTCCCGGGTACACCAGGTGGGCAAAAGCCATCTGGTGAATGTTGCGCAGCCGCTGGTATACCGGGTGAGAAATTATATCAAGGATCAACGGATGGTCAATGGTAATAAAACCATAGACGGGATCGTTGATGATTTTGCGGACAGAGACCATTGTTGCTGTTTTGTTAAAGGCAAGAGGGCAAAAGTACAAAGGCAGGATTTATTAAGCTATTTTTGATTGATTGCCGGTTTGTTGCAGCCGGTTAGCTTTGCTAAGGCAAAAAGGCAATTCAATTTTTTGTAAAATTACCAGCCACCAAATAACCTGTAACCAGTAACAAACATGGCCATAGCAAAGATTATTTGGGTAGATGATGAAATAGAAAGCCTGCAATCGCAGAAATGGTTCCTCGAAAACAAGGGTTACGAAGTGCAAACCTTCACCAACGGGTTTGATGCAATTGATTTTGTAAAGGAAAACCCGGTGGATGTAGTACTGATAGATGAAAGTATGCCCGGCATCACCGGGCTGGAGACACTGGCCAAGATCAAAGAAGTGAACCAGTCGCTGCCTGTGGTGCTTATCACTAAAAATGAAACAGAAAATTTGATGGATGATGCCATTGGTTCCCAAATCAGCGATTATCTCATTAAACCGGTAAATCCCAACCAGGTATTGCTGAGTTTAAAAAAGATCATTGATAATAAAAGACTGGTGGCAGAGAAAACCACAACAGCCTACCAGCAGCAGTTCCGCAACCTTTTTATGGCCCTTAACAGCAACCCGGATTACAATGAGTGGATGGATATTTACAAGAAACTGGTGTATTGGGAACTGGAGATGCAGAAAAGCGACAGCCCGGAAATGCAGGAAGTGCTGCAGAGCCAGAAAGGAGAAGCCAATACCGAGTTTTTCAAATTCATTTCCAGGAACTACATTAATTGGGTAAGCCCCAAAAGCACGGACGGCCCGGTAATGAGCCACACCTTATTTAAGTTCAAAGTTTTGCCACATGTGGAAAAAGGGATACCGTTGTTTTTTGTGCTGATTGATAACCTGAGGTTTGATCAGTGGAAATCCATCCAGCCCATTTTTGCTGAAAGTTTCCGCATACTGGAAGAAGACAGTTTTTACAGCATATTGCCTACCGCCACGCAGTATGCCCGCAATGCCATTTTTGCCGGTATGCTGCCGATTGATATTGAAAAACAGTTTCCGGCACAATGGAAAAATGATGATGAACAGGGCGGCAAGAATCTGCATGAGGAACAGTTTTTCCGGGAACAATTGAAAAAACTGGGTAAAGCTGACCTGAAAGTTTCGTATACCAAAGTTTTAAACAACCAGGCCGGGCTTGACCTGGTGAACAATGTCCATAACCTGCTGAACAACGACCTGAATGTGATTGTTTACAATTTTGTGGATATGCTGAGCCATGCCCGAACTGAAATGGAAGTACTGAAGGAACTGGCCGGTGATGAAATGAGCTACCGCAGTATTACGACCAGCTGGTTTGAACATTCGCCCCTGCACCAGGCGTTAAAGAAAATTGCCGATAAGAATATCCGGATTGTTTTGGCAACTGATCATGGAAGTGTGCGGGTCAAATCGCCCTGCAAAGTGGTGGGGGATAAACAAACCACCACAAATCTCCGTTACAAACACGGCCGCAACCTGAATTATGAACCAAAAGAAGTGCTGGCTTTCCGTGACCCGAGGGAAGCGGGGTTGCCGGTTCCAACGATAAATTCATCCTACATTTTTGCGAAGGAGGATGGCTTTCTCTGTTATCCGAATAACTACAACCACTATGTCAATTATTATCACAATACTTTTCAGCATGGGGGGGTAAGCCTGGAAGAAATGATTGTGCCGGTGATTCAGATGCAGAGCAAGTAAGTGCATGGTGAATAGTGAGTGGTGAGTATTTGTGGAAAATGACCAGTGCTTTTAATAATGGGTTAATAAGAAGAAATTTACTTTTGTGGAAACAAAATCACCACGCACAACTGACCACTCACAATGAAATACACTCAATCCACCCTCGATAAATTAGAAGAAATTTCGAAGGAAGCCGGCTATGTGCTCCGCTATGAGCGAGGCACCTTTCAAAGCGGCTACTGCATCCTGGAGCAGAAAAAAGTGGTGGTGCTGAACAAATTCTTGCAGACTGAAGGAAGAATTAACACTTTAATTGAGTTAATACCCCAGCTAAAGATCGATGCAGAACAACTTTCTGAAGAATCCAAAAAGCTATATACAGAGATTACTACAAAGCTTGCAACACAGAATAGGTAACCGGTTAATTAGTTAATTGGGTTTTGGAGTGACGCCATACCCGGTATTTGCTGTAAAAAAACGTAAAAAGTTACGCTAAATGAAAAGGTAAATCTTTCGAGGCAGGTTCTCCCGATCAACTAATCAACCAATTAACCAGTAAACTAACTTTACGCTGTGACCTGCCCCCCACTTAAAATAACTTTTCTGGGCACCGGCACCAGCAGCGGTGTACCGATGATTGGCTGCGAATGCGAGGTATGTACTTCCAGTGACCCCAAAGACAGCCGGCTTCGCTGCAGTATCCTGGTTCAGTCCGCCAAAACCACCCTCGTAGTAGACACCGGACCCGATTTCCGCTACCAGATGCTGAAGCATAAAGTAAAATATCTTGATGCAGTTATTTTTACCCATCCGCACAAGGATCATCTGGCCGGACTGGATGATATCCGGGCATTTAATTTCTTTTCCAAAAAACCTATTGACATCTATGCTGATTCCCTGACCGAAGAAGCCGTACGCCGGGATTTTTATTATGCTTTTACCGATACAAAGTATCCGGGCATACCGGAACTAAACATGAATACCATTTCGCTGGAGCCGTTCATAGTCGGGGATATACCGGTTATTCCTGTGCTGGTCTGGCACCTCAAAATGCCGGTGATGGGCTACCGTTTTGGAAAATTTACCTACATCACCGATGCCAACAGAATTGATAGCCTGGAAAAAGACAAAATAAGGGGAAGCGAAGTGATGGTTTTGAATGCACTCAGGAAACAAAAGCATATCTCTCATTTCACCCTTGAGGAAGCCATTGAACTGGTGGAAGAATTAAAGGTGCCGAAAGCATACCTGACCCATATGTCCCACCAAATGGGCCGGCATGAAGTAATAGAAGCCGAATTGCCCGAACATATCCATCTTGCCTGGGATAACCTGGTACTGGAATTCACATAACCCGGAAACCACCTGCATAAGTCCACGCCTAACACTTGTTAGTTTTAATGAAAATGCCCTAAATTGCACCGCCTCTAATGATGCAGTAAAAATTGCTTGCCATCCCCTGGAGGCCCAAGACTGTGCCACCCCCGCAGGGAGTGGCACAGTTAATTAGAACAATGCCCAACAATTACATCATTATGAATTTTCAAACTTCAGAACTGACGCAGCAGGTAACCCAAACAGCAAAGGATTTTGCACAACAGCATATCAAACCTTTTGTAATGGAATGGGATGAGAGCCAGGAGTTCCCGGTTCATGTTTTTAAAGAAATGGGTAAACTGGGTATGATGGGGGTATTGGTGCCTGAGCAATACGGAGGCCCCGGCCTTTCTTATTTTGAATACAAAGCAATTATTGAAGAAGTGGCAAAAGTATGTGGCTCGGTAGGACTTAGCCTTGCTGCGCATAATTCCCTTTGCACCGGGCATGTTCTCAGTTTTGGCAATGAGGACCAAAAGAAAAAGTGGTTGCCCCGGCTGGCCACAGCAGAATGGATCGGTGCCTGGGGTTTAACGGAAGCCAATACCGGCAGTGATGCCGGTAATATGAAATGCATGGCAGTGAAAGAGGGTAATGATTGGATAATAAACGGTACCAAAAACTGGATCACACATGGCAAAAGCGGTGACATTGCGGTGGTAATATGCCGAACCGGTGAGCCGAGAACAAAAAATAATTCAACTGCCTTTGTAGTTGAAAAAGGAACGCCGGGGTTCAGCGCCGGAAAAAAAGAAAACAAACTTGGGATGAGGGCCAGTGAGACAACCGAAATGATATTTGACAACTGCCGCATCCCCGATGCCAACCGGCTGGGCGAAGTGGGCGAGGGGTTTAGGCAGGCTATGAAAGTATTGGACGGCGGAAGGATCTCAATAGCATCTCTTTCCTTAGGCATTGCTAAAGGGGCTTACCAGGCAGCCCTGAAGTATTCGCAGGAACGATACCAGTTTGACCAGCCTATATCCAGTTTTCAGGGTATTTCTTTTAAACTGGCTGATATGGCCACCGAAATAGCAGCAGCTGAATTACTTACCCTGCAGGCCTGCGATTTAAAAGAAAGAAAACTCCCCATGACAAAAGAAGCGGCGATGGCAAAATACTATGCAAGCGAAGTGGCCGTAAAAGTGGCCAACGATGCTGTTCAGGTTTTTGGTGGTTATGGTTACACCAAAGATTTTCCGGTGGAAAAACATTACCGGGATGCGAAGCTTTGTACAATCGGAGAGGGAACCAGTGAAATACAAAAGCTGGTGATAAGCAAGGAGGTTTTGAAAAACTAATTACCGCACCTCCTGCATTTCCACCAATTTCCTATAAAAGCCACCCTGCGCCAGCAGTTGTTCATGATTTCCTCGTTCCACAATCTTTCCTTTTTGGAAAACAATGATCTCATCAGCATGGCGGATAGTACTGAGCCGGTGGGCAATAACAATACTGGTGCGGTTCTGCATCATATTATTGATGGCATCCTGCACCAGTCTTTCACTTTCTGTATCCAGGGATGATGTGGCCTCATCCAAAATGAGAATCGGAGGATTTTTTAACACAGCCCTTGCAATGGTCAGGCGCTGTCTTTCGCCGCCGCTGAGTTTGGACCCCCGGTCGCCGATAGAACTTTGATACCCCCCCTCTTTTTTAATAATAAAATCATGGGCATTGGCAATTTTTGCAGCTTCCGTTATCTGTTCAATGGTGGCGCCGGGTTGTCCCAGTGCAATATTGTTCGCAATGGTATCATTAAATAATATAGGTTCCTGTGTTACGATACTCATCAGACTGCGGACGGACTGAAGTGAATAGTCTTTAATATTTACTCCGTCAATCAGCACTTCACCACCGGTTACATCGTGGAACCTCGGAACCAGATCTGCCAGGGTTGATTTTCCGGCCCCGCTGGAGCCTACCAGTGCCACCGTTTTCCCCTTTTGCACCGTAAGGCTGATATGATCCAGTATGACGGCATCTTCGTAGGCAAAACTTACATTTCTGAACTCAATTTTGCCTTTGAATTCTTTCAGTTGTTTTCCATTTGGGTTATCATCAACGGTAACCGGGGCATTAAGTATTTCTTCAATCCGGTTGATGGCGGCAGCACCTTTCCGCATATTGCTGAAGGAAGTGGAGAGGGCTTTGGCCGGATTGATGATGTTATAAAAAATTCCAAGAAAACCAAGGAATGCCGATGCTTCGAGCAACTGATTTTTGAGCACCAGCCGTCCGCCGTAATACAAAACAGCAGCAAAAAGTATTACACCCAGCACTTCCGACAGCGGTGAGGCAAGATCCCGCCGGTAAGCAATTTTATTTTTGGCAGCAAGCAGCTCATCATTGGTTTTAATAAACTTTGTCCTCAGCAGCTTTTCAATATTGAAGGCTTTAATTACCCGAAGGCCTCCCAGTGTTTCATCCAGGGTGGATAATGTTTCACCATATTTATGCGCCACCTCCTGCGAATGTTTTTTCAATGACCGGGTGATGCGGCCAATTACAAATCCCAGCACCGGAATAAGGATCAGGATAAAGAGCGTAAGCTCATAGCTGATCAGGAACAAAACAGTAAGCGTTACAATAATAGTCATGGGATCTCTTATCCAGCCTTCCAGTGTGCCTACCAGGGAACCTTCCACTTCGCCGATATCATTCGTCATCCGGCTCATCAGGTCGCCCTTTCTTTTTTCGTTGAAAAAGCCGATGGGCAGCCGAAGCACCTTATCATAAAGGTCTTCCCGGAGGCGGTTTACAATTTTATTCTTCAGCGGATTCAGAATAAAATAGGAGAGATAAAGGAAAAGATTTTTGAGAATAATAAAAAGAAGCATCAGTAGGCAGATATAGGCAAGTGTCGTTACATCACCATATTTATCCCTCGTATTTTCAAGAAAATCATTAACAAAACGGATCACCTGATTATTACTCTCATTGGCCATACCCTTTCCGGTAAAAATCAGCTGCAGGAAGGGCATCAGCATGCCAATGGAAACGATAGAAAACAGGATGCTTAGTAAAGTAAAGAGGAAGTAAAGGAAAATACTTCCTTTATAGCTTTTGAGATACTGAAAGATCCGGGAATATTGCTTCATTAAAAATGCTTCGGTAGGGAAGCCGCAAAGTAACTAATTTTACATTGCCCTCCGTAATCCCGCATTAACGCAGGACAAAGGAGGGCTCTTATAACGACATACATGCAGGAAGGTAAACGGCAAAAACAAATAGCCGGCTTGCTGAACAGTGAGATGAACACTATTTTTCAGCGGCTAGGGCTGAATATGATAGACGGCGGAATGGTATCAATTTCATCAGTGAAAGTAACACCTGACCTGCTGGAAGCAAGGTTTTACCTGAGTTTTTTTCAGGTAAGAGATGTAAAAGCAGCCCTGCAGCGGGTTGAAGACAGGCATCCTGAAATTAAAAAAGAGCTGGCTGCCAAAGTACGGCACCAGTTACGCAGTATACCGGTTTTAAAATTCTTCCGGGATGAGACGCTGGACCATGTATTTAAAATGGAAGAGCTTTTTAAAAAGATTGACCGGGAGCGGAACCAGTAAATAAATGCACCGTTGCATTGAAAAAAATCAATATCAGGACCTTTAAACTGCAAACCTGTTGAACTTTCTTTTTGCATGGCGCTATTTTAAAGCCAAAAAATCAACGAATGCCATCAATATCATTGCCTGGACAAGCATGGCAGCCATCCTGTTTGGAACAGCGGCGCTGATTGTGGTGCTGAGTGTGTTCAACGGATTTGAAGGCCTGGTGAAGTCCCTTTATTCATCCTTTTATACTGACCTGAAAGTTTTACCCGCCACAGGTAAAACCATAACGGTATCTCCGCAGCAATTGCAGCAATTAAAGGCGATAAAAGAGATAAGAAATTATTCACTGGTGGCAGAAGAAAAAGCGCTGGTGCAAAACGGGGAATACCAGACAGTAGTATACCTGAAAGGAGTGGATGAAAACTATCGCTACACAACCGGGGTTGCTGATCACCTGATAAACGGGAAATATGAACTGGGGAACGAAGCGGCCCCCGGGCTGATACTGGGCGCCGGGGTGGAAAATGCATTAGGAATAATCGCTGACCGCAATATCTATACGCTGAAAATATACCTGCCGAAGAAAAGCAGCTCTGAACAAATTAATATGCTGGAGGATATAAGCAGCGATACTATTCATTCTTCGGCAGCATTTCGGATTCAGCAGGATTTTGATAACAAATACGGGATCACCAACCTTGACTTTGTAAAAAGGGCTTTGGGGCTGCGGCCTGATGAATTCGGGGGCATTGAAATCGCCCTGAATGATCCTTCCGGGGCGCAGGCTGTAAAAAACAGCATCAGGAAAATTTTTGGCGAAGGATACCTGGTGCAAAACAAATATGAACAGAACCGGAGCCTGTATTCGGTAATGAATGTGGAACGATGGGCTATTTATGGCATATTCTGCCTGATCATGATTGTAGCGGCATTCAATATTACAGGAGCCCTTACGATGCTGGTGCTGGAAAAGCAAAAAGATATCAGTGTATTACATGCATTGGGGGCCAGCCGCCATTTCATCCGCCGGGTATTTTTAAGCGAGGGAATGTTATTGGCGCTCATTGGGGGTGGCATTGGCATGTTACTGGCATTGCTGGTGGCCTGGCTGCAAACGGAGTTTCATCTGGTTCCCCTCGGGGGGTCTTTTCTTATCAGTCATTTTCCTGTTACACTCAGGCTGATGGATTTTGTGCTGATCGGGGCCACTGTGTTTCTAATAGCTTTTATTGCTTCATGGATACCGGCGGGTAAGGCAGCCCGGCAGGAGTTCTCTTTGCGAACTGAATAAACCCCGGTCAGGAGGGCTGTTATTAATAATCGCCCAAAGTTTCGGGTAATTGAGCAAGGGCTGTGGCCAGTTGTTCATCATTGGGGGCAATACCGTGCCACTCATGAGTGCCTTCCATAAAGTCCACCCCTTTGCCCATAGCTGTGTGCATCATTACCCCAACAGGTTTCCCCTTGCCGGTTAATGTTTTAGCTTTCTCAAGAGTGGTAACAACCTCATCCATATCATTGCCATTTACCTCAAGGGTAGCCCAGCCAAAGGCTTCAAATTTTTCCCGGATATTGCCCAGGTTCATCACTTTGCTGGTAGGGCCGTCAATTTGCTGACCATTCCAGTCAATAGTGGAAATCAGGTTATCAACTTTATGATGCGCTGCAAAAAGTATGGCCTCCCAAACCTGGCCCTCGTTAAGTTCCCCGTCGCCATGGAGTGAAAATACAAGATGCTTATCGCCATTCAGCCTTTTTGACAAGGCAGCGCCAATAGCCACACTCATACCCTGGCCCAGCGAACCGGAGGCAATACGGACACCTGGCAGATGTTCATGGGTGGCGGGGTGGCCCTGCAGCCTGGAGTTGATCTTACGAAATGTAGACAGCTCTTTAATATCAAAATAACCGGCACGGGCCAGCGTGGCATAGTAAATGGGAGAGATATGCCCGTTGGAAAGGATAAAAACGTCTTCTTCCCTTGCATCCATACTGAATGCCGGGTGGTGCTTCATTATTTTAAAATAAAGGGCAGTAAAAAACTCGGTACATCCCAGCGATCCGCCGGGGTGGCCGCTGTTGGCCCCGTGAACCATTCTGACTATATCACGGCGCAACTGGGAGGCAATGGAAGTAAGTTCAGCCATAAAGCTATCTGCTTATTAAACTTTTTGTATCTTGTCGCTTCAAATCCGGGATTGTGCCGCAAAAGTGCAATCTTTTTAAATACAAAATCCATCCGGGTTAATCTGTTTGCCAACAAATTCAACTATCCTTTGTGTTTACAAAAAATATTGCCTAAAGCATTAAAAATGTAAGCATAGTGTAAAAACCAGCACGGCTAAAACCTATTTTTGTATTGTATTAAAAACTGCTATGATGCTGGATGTTTTATTGACCGCTTCGGTAGCTTTTATTATCACTTTTCTGGCCATTCCGGTTATGATTCAGATAGCGGAACAAAAAAAACTGTATGATCTTCCTGATGAAAGAAAAGTGCATACCCGGCTGATAACCTCACTGGGAGGCGTGGGCATCTTTTCAGGCTTCCTGCTGGCATCACTTCTTTCGGTACAGGGTTACCTGAACCCTGAGTTTCAGTATTTCTTTGCAGCAGTGCTGGTGATCTTTTTCCTGGGATTAAAAGACGACCTGACGGTACTGTCGGCCACCAAAAAATTCATAGGCCAGATCATTGCGGCTTCCATTCTGATACACCTGGGCGGCATACGGCTTGACAGTATGCACGGGTTGTTTGGGTTCAATGAACTGCCTGAAGCATTCAGCATGGCCCTTTCTTACCTTACTGTTATCGTAGTGATGAATTCATTTAACCTCATTGACGGGGTTGATGGCCTGGCAGCCAGTCTTGGGATTCTTACCATGGTGGTATTCGGAACCTATTTCTTCGCCACAGATTTTCAGGCTTATGCATTACTGGCATTTTCTATGGCAGGCAGCCTGATGGCCTTTATGATATTTAATCATCACCCCGCCAAAATTTTCATGGGAGATTCCGGTTCGCTGATGATTGGCCTTATTAATGCTATCCTTGTTATTAAGTTTATCAATGTGGCAGATGCTCCTTTTGTAACGATACAGATGCCTGCTGCGGTGGCAATCGGTTTTGCCATATTAATAGTGCCCCTGCTGGATACCCTCAGGGTTTTCAGTATCCGGATTTTTAACGGCCGTTCACCCTTTACACCCGACCGCAACCATATGCATCATTTGTTGCTTGACAGGGGGCTTAGCCATACAGCCGTTACCTTTACCTGTCTTGGGGTGAATATAGGGTTCATCCTGCTGGCCTGGTTGGGAAGATCCCTTGGACCAAATTACCTGCTTCTGATAATGCTGATACTTTCTTTTTCAGGAATTGGTGTTCTCCAATTATGGCAACTCTCACCGCCGCAGGCGCAGGACAGTGATGGAAAAGCCAAGCTGAAAAGAGCGCCGAAAGTAATCCAGTTTACTAAAGATGCTTCGGCTGCCAAAAACAACTGACCCGTTCTGTTTCTTGCACGCTACAACCTAAGCGGTGGGTATTTTTTTGAATATTTCCCTTTTATTAGCTTTGCCTTCCGCCTGACAACAGGATAAAAAAATAAGACTATGGGAGAAGATGTTGCATCAATAAAAGCTGCGGCTGAAGACCACATGAAGAAAGCCATTAACCACCTGGAAGCCGAATTGGTAAAAATCAGGGCTGGCAAGGCCAACCCCCAAATGCTGGATGGTATTATGGTGGATTATTACGGCTCGCCAATGCCGATTAACCAGGTGGCCAATATCAGCATTATGGATGCCCGGACACTAAGCATTCAGCCCTGGGAGAAAAACATGCTTCAGCCGATTGAACGGGCTATTATTGCTGCCAACATCGGTATCAATCCCCAAAATGACGGTTCGCTTATCCGGTTATTTCTTCCCCCGCTTACGGAAGAGCGAAGGAAAGAACTGGTTAAAAAATGCCATAGTGAAAGCGAGCACTCAAAAGTAGCCATCCGCAATATCCGCCGCGATGCAATTGAACATATTAAAAAGCTCCAGAAAAACGGCCTGAGCGAGGATGCGGCAAAAGATGCAGAAGCAGATGTGCAGCAGGTAACGGATAGGTATACTGCCGCCGTAGAAAAACATCTTGCAGCAAAAGAAAAAGAAATAATGGCGGTATAAAAGGTAGTCGGCAAACCGGGGAAGATCAGTTATCAGTCATTTCTTTTTTTTCGGGTCTGTTAGCAAGGTGTACACCCAGCAATATGACGCCGAGGCACAGTATTTCGATCCATGTTATTTTCTCCCCGTCCATAAAACCCCAGAACAGCGCTACAAAAGGAATCCCATACGTTACCAATGATGCAAACAACCCACCTGATCTTTTTACCAGTATATAAAACAGCGCAGTGGCAACTGCACTGCCTGCTACACCCAGCAGGATGACAGCAATAACAGCAGTCTGTACACTCTTTCCCGAAAAATCAAGTTCCGAAAATCCCTGTTGCCAGAGTGCAAGGCCGGCAGGAATAGTCATAAAGGCAAGGGATACAGTGGCGACATGAACAGGATTAATACCTTTCAGATAATGCCCCACCAGGTTTACATTAATGCCATATAAAAATGTGGCAAGCAACACCAGCAAAGTATGGCTGAAATTATCAAAACTGATTGCCTTTTCACCGGTAATAACGGGGGCTAAGGTAAGCAGCACAAGACCGGCAAAGCCGGTAAGTACTCCTGCGATTTTCTGAGAACTGATCCGGTCCCTGAAAAAGAAAATACCCACTGCTACCACGCAGATGGGAGTCAGTGAATTCAGGATTCCTCCAAGCGAGCCATCAATTTTTGTAAGTGCAGCAGCAAAGAGAAAAGCGGGAAGCAGGTTGCCAAACACGGCGCTTAGAATCACAGTCCCGAGTTTTTTCTGCGGGATTTTTGAAAAGTGAAAAACAGCAAAAGGGATAAACACCAGACCGGCAGAAAATATACGCAGGGCGGCTATCTGGGAAGCGGTCAGCGCAGCAGTGCTGTCTTTCATCAGTTTAAAAGAACTGCCCCATATAAAACATAATATGATAAAGATGATCCAGCTGACAGACCGGTTGTTCATGTTCATGCCCGTTAGGATGCGTAAAGGTGCTGAAATAGCGGCAGGGAGCCGTATTTAATTTATTGACGGCTGAAAGAGTATATTGCAGCAACAAATTTTTTATGTCATCAATTATTTTAAAAGAGATTTCCACCCGGGCGCCCAAAGAGCTGGATAAAAAACAAGTGAAAGAGCAAACCGCACAACTGGGTGGAAGAACTGGACGAACTGCAAAACCGGCTGTTTGCCGAAAGCAAACATTCGGTGCTGGTAGTAATGCAGGGTATGGACGGAAGCGGCAAAGACGGTGTTATACGCAATGTGCTGGGCAATATGAACCCGCAGGGGGTAACGGTAAAATCGTACAAAGCCCCAATGGCAGAAGAACTTTCACATGATTTTTTATGGAGAATACATCAGCATGTCCCCGCAAAAGGAATGATACAGGTATTCAACCGGAGTCATTATGAAGATATCCTGGTGACAAGGGTGCATAAATGGTGCGATGACGGGACTGCCGTTAAACGTATGCAGGCCATCAATGATTTTGAACAACTGATCCAGACCCACAACAGGACCCGCATTCTTAAATTTTACCTGCATATATCTCCTGACGAACAGCATGACCGGCTTACAGAGCGGATGAAGGACCCGGCCAAGATGTGGAAATACAATGAAAAGGATTTTGAAGAGGCGAAACTCTGGGGCATTTACATGAAGATGTATGAGGACTGTTTCAACAATTGCAATAACCCTCCCTGGATTATTGTTCCAGCCGATCAAAACTGGTATAAGAATATGTTATTGCTGCTGCCCTGCATGATGTGTTAAAAGGACTGAACATGCAGTACCCCGGGCTTAAAAAATAATGTTTGCGGTGGATAATAACCAATTTAATCAGGCCGCTAAATTTTGGGAACATGCCCGAAACCCGATAGTTTAGACCATATTTTATCACTAAATCCAAAAATATGGGAATGCTTAAAGAGTTTAAAGAATTTGCCATGAAAGGCAATTTGGTTGACATTGCTGTTGCCTTTGTTTTGGGCGGGGCTTTCGGAAAAGTTATAACCTCTTTCACGGATGGGGTGGTTTCCCCGCTTATCGGACTTATTTTCGGGGCCGACCTGAATAAAAACATGATGAAGCTGAAAGATGCTGTAACCGATGCTTCGGGTGCAATAACCTCAGAGGCCGTTTACATGAAGTGGGGCGAATTTATTACGGCGGTCATTAATTTTATTATTGTGGTGTTTGTCATGTTCCTTATTATTAAAACGCTGAACAGCATGAAGAAAAAAGAAGAAGAAGCCCCCGCTGCTCCGCCGGAGGACATTACCCTTTTGAGGGAGATCCGGGATGCCCTTAAAAAGCAGGCATAAACTGAATTATCTTATTTTTGTCCGCCGGTTGCGGACTCCCGGGAGAGTCCCGTTCCGGTTTCCAGCCGCAGCGGGACTTTTGTATTATTCATAAAACTCAGCTATTGACCCATGCATCTTACCAGATAAAGCTGCCTCAGTTTGAAGGCCCGTTTGACCTGCTCCTTTTTTTTATTGAACGGGATGAACTGGATATTTACAATATTCCGATCACTAAGATCACCAACGATTTCCTCGGTTATATTCACAACAGCGGAGAATTGAATATAGAATTGAGCAGTGAGTTTATACTTTTTATTTCCACCCTCATGCGTATTAAGGCCAAAATGTTACTGCCCCGCAAAGAACTGGATGCGCAGGGCAACGAAATTGATCCGAGGCAGGAACTGGTGAACAAGATTTTAGAATATAAACGGTTTAAGGAAGCATCAGCCCATCTGGCCGAAATGGAAGCTGTCCGGATGCTGATGGTAAAGAGGGGTAATATTGAGCTGGAACTGGCTCAGATAGGAGAAGAGGAAAGTGAAGGAACGGAACTACAGAATATCACCCTTTTCAGGCTGATGCGGGTTTTTGAAAAGGTCATGCAGAAATACAGCGACCGGCTGAATAAACCGGTGCACACGGTGGTGCAGTATAACTATACGATGGAAGGCAGCCGTGACCTGATGCTGAATATGGCCCGGGAAGAACCCCCCCTTTCATTTGAAAAAATATTTGATCTGGCCGAAAACCGGGTTCATGCCATTTTTATTTTTCTCTCGCTGCTGGAACTGGTGCAGCAGAAATTCTTAAAGATTATTACAGGGGAAGGGAAAAATAATTTTATTATTGAATACAATGAACCGGAAAACCGGCTGGCCGAACTTGCCTGACGGCAGGCAGGCTTGCCTGACGGTATGCAGACGGGAAGACATTTCTCAACCGCAATAAAACCAAAATTTTAATTATGAAAAGAACAGCAACAGCCAACTGGAAAGGTTCCGGCAAAGAGGGCAGCGGCAAACTGCTTACCCAGTCCGGTGTAATAAAAAATAAAAACTATGATTACAGGAGCCGTTTTGAAGACGGGGTCTACACCAATCCCGAAGAATTAATTGCAGCAGCCCATGCCGGTTGCTTTTCCATGAAACTGAGTTTTGTGTTGGGCGCTGCTGGCTTTACACCCAACCGGATTGAAACTAAATGCACCATTACACTGGAAAACGGTACTATTACGGGCAGTCATCTTGAAGTCAGGGCCAAAGTGCCTAAATTGAAAGCAAAGGATTTTCCGCAATATGCCGAGGAAGCAAAGGCCAATTGCCCGGTCAGCAAGGCATTGAATACCAACATCAGCATGGAAGCTCAACTTGTAAAAAGTTTTAAAGTGGCCCAGGCATAAACTGCACCGATAGAATTTCTGAAAAAGGCCGTTCCGGATGGAGCGGCCTTTTTGCTGAAAATTCGACTAACAAAGCAGCGTTGAAAAGATAAATAACCTCATAATCAGGTAAACTGTGTTCCCCGGTATTGTTTTTATTTGTTAATCATAACCTGTAAAATGACAGATATGAAAATCATATTTCTCACTGTGCTGCTGGCAGTGTCAGGTAATATAAAAGCTCAGACGACAGGAACCGGCCTGGGCAGCGGCAGTGTAACTACTCAGAGGATGGAAGTATATAGCTGGGCTCAGCGCCCGGATGAAGACGGGACCAATCTGCAAAAAAAATTCATCAAACAGGAATGGACCCCGGGTATTGTAAAGTTCAGAAGCGGGAGACCAGACATGCATGTACCGATGATTTTCGATATTTTCAACAATATGCTTTATTACCTGCAGGACAGCATTATTATGGAATTTGTAGACAGTGTTTCGCAGATTACATTTTTGGCCAACTTTAATAAGGATACCGTACTGATGATTTTCAGAAGGTTTTATCCTTCCGTTCAGACCAACACTTCAGCAACTTTTTACCGGGTATTGGTGGATGCAAAACTTACATTATTAAAATGCGAGGCTAAAAGCATAATGCTTTTTAAAGACCCTGCCACACCGGAAGAAAAAAAGAAAGACCCGCCTCATCACCTGTATTTTGCATATATGCCTTCAGGAGATATAGTACTAATAGAGCCCAATACAGAAAAACTGATGGCAGCCATGCCGGAATGCAGAAACCTGATCAGCGATATTACAAAAAGAGCAAAACTAAAGGTGAAAGATGAACGAAGAATGATTGAACTGTTTGTTCACCTGAACAATGCTATGCAATGACCGCCCTACTCATATATCCAGAGCAACAACGGTTTGGCAGGTGTATTAATTATTGTTTTAAGCTGTTGAAGAAATCCCGGTGACACCGTAGGACATCCGTTACTCTGACAGATTTCCTCTGTTATTTCATTTTCGGGCACACAACTGTGACCATGCAGCACCACAGGTCTTTCAAAAGCATTATTGTTGGTGCTGTCCAGCCCGTGCAGTTTATATGAATATCCCCATGTGCCGGTATAAGCTTTGCCGATCCTATATTTTCCCAGCGAGCTACAGCCGCTGCCCACCACATTGCTGTACCTTCTCCCTTCCAGCCAGTATTCAAAGCAATTGCCATGTGCCACCAATGCTGATGCTTTTAATGAATCATTTTTCAGGTCATAAATAAAAAAACGATTTTGCCCCGAGGGAAGACTCATGTCAATCAAAAAGCAAAGACTGGGATTGTATTTTTTCTGCTGTGTGAATTTTCTGGCTCCAGTCACTTTCTGCTGCATCTTTTCCCTTGTAGGAGTACCTGGCTGGTATTCGATTTGTTTCTTGGGCAGGTAAAGTGCTTTTGTTTTCTTCCAGGCTTTTGTATGCGAAAACCAGGAAATACCGGTAAGAATAAGAAGCATCAGCAACAGCGGGCGGTAAATTTTCATTATATACCGGTTGAAGCACCTTTCAGATACGGGAGAAACGATAATCCATCGAATTAATTAAATAAAGGGAGTTAAAACTGCCTGAAAATTCAGAATCGCCAGCCCGTATAGATTTGAACTACATTGTTTTTGATCAGCTCTTTAGGAATAAAACCGGGAGACGATCCCCCGTTGTTATCCCTGTTCAGGTTTTTCAGGCTTACGTTCAGGCAAGAGCCGATGAAGAAGCCGCCAATGGGAGAAACCTCTGCACCGGCTACCAGGCCGTAGGTAAACCTGTTGAAATAATCAAAAAGACTGCTGTTGCCGCCACTCCCGCCACTGCTGTCAACGGCTGCATTCATCAGAAAAGCAGCCTGCCCGCCTGCGTTGATCTGAAATTTTTTGGTGAAGTTGAGGGTGATCAGTTGCGGAATCAACAGATAATCAAGATTTACGTTTCCTGTAGCCGTACCCGTTTTGTAATCATAACCTTGTCTTGACAATATAATTTCAGAGCGAAACCCTATCAGTTTTTTTGGTTTGGGTGATATATAACCGCCAATCATGTAACTGGTACGGTTACCGGCATTGATACCGGCAGCGCTGGTAACATTTACAAAGTTGAGCCCCGCCTTGGCGCCAATGTTTATTTGAGAATATCCCATGGAAGGGGTAGCAAGCAGGATAAGCAAAACAGACTTTTTCACGGGTTTAGTTTGTGAAAAGGTACGGATTTCTGCTGATAAGAAACGGGTGGTTATCCCGGCTGCCGGATAGTTTGTAAGTTTGGTAACTGATATTGAACAATGAACCAGGCTCCGCTTAAAGTTTAAGAAACTCGGGATAATCATCCTTGCCTGGATGTTTATCGGCTTTTTGATCACCTGTTACGATTTTTTTACGCTGCGGTCAGATATCTCCGCCGGTTTCTCCGGCAGCTATTCTTTTGGCCGAAGCCTTGCGTTTAACGTAGCTGCAGCATTTATGGGCGGACTGATGGGCGGCAGCTTCCTGGTGTTTTATGTAAATGAAAAAAACCTTAACTTAACAACCTGATCCTTTGGTATCGAAAATGGGGAGTATTATAGATGAAGTGAACTAAAAGTTATGCCTTTTAGGAATAATAAAAGAGGATTTGCCCATAAAATTTTATAAGGTTCAGCTTTCTGTAAGTCTTACTGCGGCAGTTTCTCTCATCATTTCTCTCACCGCCTCGGCGATCGCCTGTGCATCATACCCGCATTCTTTTTGCAGTTCTTTAGGCGTGCCATGTTCCACCAGCCTGTCGGGTATGCCGAGGATCTTTACTTCATTCTTGTATCCATGCGCTGCCATGAATTCGAGGATGGCAGAACCGATGCCGCCTTTCACGGTTCCGTCTTCCACGGTGATCAGTTTTTCATGTTGCTGGCAGGCCTCATGCAGCAGGGCTTCATCCAGGGGTTTGGCAAAACGCATATCATAGTGAGCAGGATTGATCCCGTCATTTTTAAGGTCCCGTATAGCTGCGGCAGCAAAATTTCCGGGGTGGCCGAATGAAAGAATGGCAATGTCTTTCCCTTCTTTCAGTTTTCTTCCTTTGCCGATCTCAATTTCTTTCATCTCAGTTTTCCATCCTCCCTGTCCGGGAGGCAAGTCCGGCATCACCCCTTCGCCTCTCGGGTAACGGATAACGAAAGGAAACCGGGTGCTTTCCAATTGCGCCGTGTACATCAGGTTCCGCAGTTCGCTTTCATTCATCGGTGCGCTGACGATCATGTTGGGGACACAACGCATATAAGCAATATCATAACAGCCATGATGCGTAGGGCCATCGTCGCCGACCAGGCCGGCACGATCAAGGCAGAAGATGACGGGCAGTTTCTGGATCGCCACATCATGCACTACCTGGTCATATGCCCTTTGCATAAACGAAGAATAAACATTGCAAAAGACTTTCATTCCCTGGGTGGCCATACCGGCGCTTAAAGTTACCGCATGTTGTTCGGCAATGCCCACATCAAAAGCACGATCAGGCATTTTCTCCATCATGTATTTCAAGGAGGAACCCGAAGGCATGGCGGGGGTGATGCCCAATATCTTATCATTCTTTTCGGCCAGTTCGATGATAGTATGCCCGAATACATCCTGGTATTTTGGCGACTGGGGAAGGTCAAACTTCTTTTTCTGTATCTCGCCGGTGATCTTATCAAACAATCCCGGGGCATGCCATTTGGTCTGGTCCTGTTCGGCCAGCGCATACCCTTTCCCTTTGGTGGTAATGATGTGGAGGATCTTTGGACCGGGCATGTTACGCAAATCTTTTAATGTATCCACCAGCTTGGCTACATTATGCCCGTCTATCGGGCCGAAGTAACGGAGCTTTAATGCCTCAAAAAAATTGGCGTGGCTGCTCATCATTCCTTTCAACCCTTCGGTCAGCTTATGCCCCATGGCACGGCTGAAGTTTTTACCAACAGGCACTTTGCCCAGCAGGTTCCACACTTCATCCTTAATCTTATTATAAGTTGGCGAAGTAGTAATATCTGTAAGGTATTCTTTTAATGCCCCGGTATTGGGGTCAATACCGATACCGTTATCATTCAGAATAATCAGCAGATCGGTATCGGCCACACCGGCATGATTCATTCCTTCGAAAGCAAGACCAGCCGTCATGGCCCCGTCTCCAATAACTGCAACAATTTTTCTGTTTTTTTCACCTTTGTACTTTGCAGCGATGGCCATTCCCAGCGCTGCCGAAATAGACGTGGAAGAATGGCCCACGCCGAATGTGTCGTATTCGCTTTCGCTTCTTTTGGGGAAGCCGCTCAGTCCCCTGTATTTGCGGTTGGTGTGGAAATTGTCACGGCGACCGGTTAGTATTTTATGCCCGTAAGCCTGGTGACCCACATCCCAAACCAACTGGTCATAAGGTGTATTATAAACGTAATGAAGGGCCGTTGTAAGTTCCACTACACCGAGACTGGCGCCAAAATGTCCCCCATGTACGCTTACCACATCAATGATGTACTGGCGCAGTTCATCACATACCTGGTGCAGTTTTTCACGGGGCAGTTTTTTAAGGTCTGCAGGCGAGTTAATTGTTTTTAAAAGCGTACCCGGGGTTATTTCCATCTGGTTACTTTGAACGTGTAAAAGTAATGGTTTCCGTCCAGCCTTTTTTGCCAAAGATTGTTTAACAACATGACAGCGAAAAGGTTCTGTTTAACAATGATTAAAACCTGGATTCGGAGCCGGGACAAGCCCATTTACAAGGCAGTTAAACCACTGGTATATTTAGACCGGCCGAAGTTGGTCAGCGTATCGGCTGTATTGGACGGCAACAGTATTGACCCTAAAAATGTAATAGTGGTTACCTGCCGGCCGCAACTGAAGATTGACTATAACTCCGGTTACGAACCGGTACGTATCAAAGCAGGCGGCAACCTGCAGACAGAAGCAAGGAAATTTGTGCGGGGGAATAAGAATATGGTGGTATGGGTGGATAAAAGTTATACAAACAGCTTCGGCAACCTTGCCAGGCTCAGGTCAACCCTGTTCAAATCAGATCACAGTGTTGTTTTTCTGTTGACCGATACAGAGCCGGTTACCTGGTCAGCAGAGGCGGTTCATGAAATTGCAGAACAAAAAATGGCCAATGTGGTGGGGGTGCTGCCGGGTAAATCTAAAAAAGATGAGTATGTGATATTTTCCGGTCATTATGATCATATCGGAGTAGGCCGGCCGGTAGATGGCGATTCAATTTATAACGGGGCCAATGACGACGCTGCCGGAATAGCGGCTGTAATTATGCTGGCCCGGCATTTTAAATTGTTGAACACTAATGAAAGAACGCTGGTATTTGCCGCCTTTACGGCTGAGGAAACGGGAGGTTTTGGCTCGCAGTATTTTTCCCTCCAGTTTAACCCGGATAAAGTGATGGCTATGTTTAATATTGAAATGATCGGCACTGAAAGCCAGTGGGGTAAGAACTCAGCCTATATCACCGGTTATGAAAAAACCGATATGGGCGCCATCATGCAAAGGAATCTTGAAGGAACAGAATTTACGTTTTACCCCGATCCCTACCCGGCGCAGCAACTGTTTTACCGGTCAGATAATGTCACACTGGCAAGACTGGGTGTGCCCGCCCATACCATTTCCACTTCTAAAATGGACAGCGAACCCAACTATCATAAAGTGACGGATCATATTGAAACACTCGATATGGGAAATAGGGCAATGATTATTAAATCCGTTGCGCTGGCTTCAAGAAGTATTGTGGCGGGGAAGGATACGCCATCCAGGGTGAAGGTGGAAGAACTGCGTTAAACTTTCACCAGCACACTATGCACCGCATCACTCATCTCTTTAATCAATGAAGCGTCTTTTTCAATCGCATTACCCACTACAATCACATCTGCTCCTGCTTTACAGTTGAGATAGGCTTTTTCAGGCTGTACGATACCGCCGCCAATAATTAGCGGAGCTTCAATATGATCGGCTACAATTTTTATCATGCTTTCCGTGATGGGACGTTTAGCGCCGCTGCCGCTGTCCATATAAATCAGTTTCATGCCCAGCATTTCACCGGCCATGGCGGTACACATCGCAATTTCATTCTTATCATGCGGCACAGGTGTGGCATTGCTGATATAGGAAACAGTAGTGGGAGCGCCGCCATCAATAACAATATAACCGGTTGGCATAATTTCCAATCCGCTTTGTTTTACAAAAGGCGCCGATACCACATGCTGACCGATCAGCAATTCCGGGTTGCGGCCTGATATCAGGGAGAGATATAATAATGCATCAGCATACCTGCTTACCTGTGAAGGGCTGCCGGGGAAAAGAATTACCGGTATATCACAGTTCTTTTTGATGTGCTGTATGCAGTCGTCCAGGTGGTTTGAAATTACCAGGCTGCCGCCCACCAGCAGGTAATCAACCCCGGCTTTCACGGAAAGTTCAGTTAGCTCATCCAGCAGGGCCGTATTCACCTTGTCGGGATCAATCAGCACGGCAAAAGATTTTTTGCCCTGTTTCTTTTTGGTGGCCAGTTCGTTATAGATCGTTGACTTCATCCGGTACCGGTTGATTATTGCAAAAATGCGAAAAACTTCCCGTATTGCCCACTCGAAAACAAACTGGTTTTTCCGCTGGTTCAGATGAATTTTAAATGAAAAAGCTATATGAGACCTTGCTTTTTTTTGGTTTTGTTCTTTCTTCCTGCTGCAATTGTTTAATTAATGAAAAGAAAAAGGATATGCTATTGAACTCAGAATTTCAAAAAAGGATCACAGCGGGAAATGAGTATGGAAAACACCGCTGCAAAGTAACAGCAATGGTGAATAAAACAAGATCTAGGCGACGGAACCGGTAATATGATGTTGAGCTGCTTTGCCGCTTTTGATTGCTTACGCTGTACATAAACGAAAAAACAGGACCTGCTTTTCCGGAATGATTTATGAATTGTATCACAACCTGCGAATGCCCGCCGGATAAGGGTTTTCAGCAAGCAGTTTCATGAAATGCAGCAGCAGCAAAGGTTTCAGGAACCGGTTCCACAAAAACCCTTGCCTGAATGGCGTTTCAGTTAATAATGTTTCCGGCCGGGATTTTTTAGTACACGGGTAGAAAATTTCCAAAAAAATTTTGCCCTAAAATCAGTTACCCACTGTGAAAAAAAGCTGCAATGCAATACAGGCCTGCATCAGGGGTTTAACGGACAGCCTTTTCCACAGAATGTGAATATTTCTGACTATGAATTACAAATACTTAAAAATATTTTCGTCATGGACGATTTTAGATTACTGTTACATCTAACCCGATAAATTCTTTCTTAGTTATGGCTACCAAAACCAGGGCTGCCCGCTCAGCAGCGGGCCTGCAGTTTCCCCGTCGCTTTACCCGCCAGGATATTAATGTGTATGATATGTTTGAATACGACTACCGCACATCGGTAATCCGTAACCCGAGCGGAGAAGTGGTGTTTGAAATGAACAATGTGGAAGTACCAAAACAATGGAGCCAGATTGCCACCGATATCCTTGCCCAAAAATATTTTCGCAAAGCCGGGGTACCCCAGCCTGACGGGAGCCTGGGAAGAGAGACTTCTGCCAAACAGGTGGCACATCGCCTTGCCCATTGCTGGAGGGTATGGGGCGAACGCTACGGATACTTTGTTTCAGAAAATGATGCACAGGTATTTTATGAAGAACTGGTGTATTCCATCCTAAACCAGATGTGTGTGCCCAACAGTCCGCAATGGTTCAATACGGGTTTATACGAAAGCTATGGCATAACCGGCAAGCCCCAGGGACATTATTATGTGGACCCCGTCGACGGACAACTTCAAAAGTCGCAGAATGCATACGGGCGGCCCCAGCCCCACGCCTGTTTTATTTTAAGTGTGGAAGATGACCTGGTAAATGAAGGCGGCATTATGGACCTGTGGGTTCGGGAAGCCAGAATTTTCAAATATGGTTCCGGTGTGGGCACTAATTTTTCAAACCTGCGCGGCGAAGGAGAAAAACTAAGCGGCGGCGGCACATCCAGCGGCTTAATGAGCTTTTTGAAAATCGGCGACCGGGCCGCAGGCGCTATTAAAAGCGGCGGTACCACCCGCCGGGCAGCCAAAATGGTTTGCCTGGACCTTGACCATCCCGAAATCGTTGATTTCATCAACTGGAAAGTAGAGGAAGAAAAGAAAGTAGGGGCACTGATCGCTGCGGGCTATCCATCCGGTTATGAAGATGAAGCCTACAGAACTGTAAGCGGCCAGAATTCCAACAACTCAATCCGTATTCCCAACGAATTTTTTGACAAACTGGAAAAAGATGAAGACTGGGAACTGAAAGGAAGAATGGATGGCAGGGTAATGAAAAAAATTCCGGCCAGGGAATTGTGGAACCAGATATCCTATGCCGCATGGCGCTGCGCCGACCCCGGCACTCAATACAACACCACTATCAATGAATGGCATACCTGCCCCGAAGGCGGAGAAATAAGGGCTTCCAATCCCTGCAGCGAATACATGTTTCTCGACAATACTGCCTGTAACCTGGCATCGGCCAACCTGATGAAGTTTTATGATGCTGAGAAAAACATATTTGATGTAGAAGGATATGAATATAACTGCCGCCTCTGGACAATGGTACTGGAAATTTCTGTGCTGATGGCACAGTTTCCCTCTAAGGAAGTGGCGCAACTGAGCTATGAGTACAGAACACTGGGGTTGGGGTATGCCAATCTTGGCACCATGCTGATGGTAAGCGGCATTCCATACGACAGCGAAGAAGCAAGAGGCATTGCCGGCGCCATTACAGCCATTATGACCGGCATTTCATATAAAACATCAGCTGAAATGGCGCAGGTGCTCGGCGCTTTCCCGAGGTATGAGGAGAATAAAGAGCATATGCTGCGGGTCGTGCGCAACCACCGCCTCGCTGCCTATGATGCAGACGAATATGAGGGGCTGAGCCTGAAGCCTGTGGGCATTAAGGCAAAATACTGCCCTGATTATTTGTTGAAAGCTGCCTGCAAGGCATGGGACGATGCAGTAGAACTGGGCGAAAAATACAGTTACCGTAATGCACAGGCAACAGTCATTGCACCAACCGGAACAATCGGGCTGGTGATGGATTGTGATACAACCGGAGTTGAGCCGGACTTTGCGCTGGTAAAATTCAAAAAGCTCTCCGGTGGCGGTTATTTCAAGATCATTAATCAGTCTGTTCCGGCGGCACTGAAAAACCTCGGTTACACAGAGCTGGAAGCGGAGAAGATCATCAAATATGCAACCGGGACAGCATCCTTTGCCGGAGCTCCGTACATCAATCATCAAACGCTGAGTGAAAAAGGTTTTATTGCCGATGAGATCAAACGCCTCGATGCTGCTGCTTTAACAGCTTTTGAAATCGGCTTTGTATTCAATAAATACACCCTGGGCGAAGAATGCCTGCAGCGTCTTGGCTTTACGCCTGAGCAATACAACGATTTTGAATGGAGCCTGCTGGAAGCCCTTGGTTTTACCGAAGAGCAGATTGAAGCTGCCAACGATTATGTATGCGGAACCATGATGCTGGAAGGGGCTCCGGGACTGAAAGATGAACACCTGCCCGTTTTTGACTGTGCCAATAAATGCGGTCAAAAAGGCCAGCGTTATATCCATGCCCATGGACATATCCGTATGATGGGAGCTGTGCAGCCCTTCATCAGCGGCGCCATCTCCAAAACAATCAACCTGCCGCATGAAGCAAAAGTGGAAGAGATTGCCGATGCGTATTACCTGAGCTGGAAACTGGGATTGAAAGCAAATGCCCTGTACCGGGAGGGCTCTAAACTTTCTCAGCCGCTTAGCAACAAGAGCGATAAGAAGAAGAAGCCGGAAGAAAGTCGGGAGTCGGGAGTCGTTAGTCAGGAGTCGGGAGTTTTGAATCCCGAAACAGTTACTCCAGAATCAAATATTGTTGATTTGGGGAAACTGACAGTGGAGGAGTTGCTTGAAGAAGTGCAAAAAAGGGTACAGGCTTCGCCTGATACCAAACTGAAACGCAAGCTCGCCAGCATAGTGGAAAGAAGGGCACTGCCGGCCAAGCGCCGCGGCTTTACGCAGAAAGCAAAGATCAACGGGCAGGCCATCTTCCTGCGTACCGGCGAATATGGCGACGGAACACTGGGAGAAATCTTCATTGACATGGCCAAGGAGGGCGCCACTATGCGCAGCATGATGAACTGTTTTGCCATTGCCATTTCCATTGGCCTGCAGTACGGTGTGCCGCTGGAAGAGTTTGTTGACAAGTTTGCCTTTACCCGCTTTGACCCATCAGGTTTTGTAGAGCATCCGAATATCAAGTCCACCACATCGATTGTTGACTTCATCTTCCGTGTGCTGGGTTATGAATACCTGGGCCGTACAGACCTGGTGCATGTACTGGACAAACCCGAAGTGATGAATACCGGGGCGGATGATTGGGATGAAGTACCCTCCAACCCGCTGGAATATGCAGAGCCGGAGAAATCCAGTGTAAGGGTTGTTCCGGCTTCGGGCGGCGTGGCGCCGCAACCACTAAAAAATCAGCGGGCAACCCAGGCTGTAAAAACCGACAGCTCCATGCCTGCCCGTCCGTCAGGCGGGGATGTACTGAGCGCCGCTTCCAAGAGCATGCAAAGTGATGCCCCGGCATGTAATGTGTGCGGGCATATTATGATGCGCAGCGGAACCTGCTACAAATGTTTGAACTGCGGCAACCAGGGAGGTTGCAGTTAAAAAAATAAACAGGACGACCCCATCAGTCCCGGTTCCCCGGGTCTCTTGCGGCAAGGAAAAACCAATCCAAAGAAAGTACCCATTAATTCCACATCCCGGCACTTTGGCCGGGATGTTTCGTAAGTAAAGTCGCTATAAAATCAGGGTGTAAAATCTAAACCAGCGAAGAATATTTCAGTAGTAATTCCTTATCACTTTTATTACAAACAGATATTATTTTCACATCCTAATCCGGACAACTATGAAGACCAAAATCATTCTTGTATTGGCTATTGCCATTATATTGCTGGAAAGCTGCAGCCGCAGTTGTACCCCTTACCAGGCAGCCAACAGCTCCAGCGGAAAACGCTGCGGTAAAATAAGATAGATAAATATTTCCGGCGCTGCTGCCGGGGCGGGGTGCAGTGGCAGCAATGCTTAATTGTCCCCGCCAAATACATTATGGACGGCGCCTTCCAGCATCGGAAACTTTTCTACTACAAATTTTTTGATGGTGTCAATAACCTGCCGGGCCTGCTCGTCGGTGAGGCCGGCTTCTGTTTTTAATTTTTCAATAAGCTCCTGCATGTTTGTTATTTTAAATAAAGACCCCGGGTCAGGCCCGGGGTGACAAATATCCTTCTAATCCTATTAAATCCTTTGAATCGTGGTTCTATGCCACTTTCAGCAAACTCAGCTTGCTCTTGTCAAATTTCCTTCTGGCATATTCAATATCGAGGGTGAAATGCGTTTCTTTGGTGGAGGGCAGTTCATACATAGCGTCAATCAGGATGCCTTCGCAAATGCTGCGCAGGCCTCTTGCTCCCAATTTATATTCCATGGCTTTTTCCACCATAAAGCCAAGCACCTCTTCATCAATGCTCAGTTGAATGCCTTCCAGTTCAAACAGCTTTTTGTACTGTTTCACCAGTGCATTCTTCGGTTCGGTAAGTATAGCTCTGAGGCTAACTGCATCCAGCGGATCGAGATGTGTAACTACCGGCAGGCGGCCCAGCAATTCAGGAATCAGTCCGAAGGCCTTCAGGTCGGTGGCATTTACATAGCGGAGCAGATTTTTCTTCATGCTTTCCTGCTGCTCCTTGTCCACATTAAAACCAATGGTATTGGTTTGCACCCGGCGGGCGATGATCTTATCAATACCATCAAAGGCTCCGCCACAGATAAATAAAATGTTCTGCGTATTGATTTTAATAAGTTTTTGTTCCGGGTGTTTTCTTCCTCCCTGTGGCGGTACCAGCACATCCGTTCCCTCCAGCAGTTTCAGCATGCCCTGCTGCACGCCTTCACCGCTTACATCACGGGTTATGGAGGGGTTATCGCCTTTTCGGGCAATTTTATCTATCTCATCAATATAAACAATGCCTCTTTCAGCCGCAGCCACATCGTAATTGCATACCTGGAGCAAACGGGTAAGGATGCTTTCCACATCTTCGCCCACATAACCCGCCTCGGTAAATACCGTGGCATCCACAATGGCGAAGGGAACGTTCAGCATCCGGGCAATGCTTTTGGCCAGCAATGTTTTGCCCGTACCGGTTTCGCCTACCATGATAATGTTGCTTTTCTCAATCTCCACATCATTACCGGCGCCGGGGTCGGTTTGTTTTTGCTGCAGCCTTTTGTAGTGGTTATAAACTGCCACAGCCAGCACTTTCTTGGCCTCATCCTGCCCGATGGCGTATTCGTCGAGAAATTTTTTTATTTCAACGGGTTTCTTGACGGTGAGTTTAAAGGAGGAGGCGCCCCGGTCATCCCGAATAGTCAGTTCCTGGTCAATGATCTCCCGGGCATGCTCCACGCAGTTTTCACAGATATGTCCTCCCTGCCCGGCAATCAGGATTTTGACCTCGTCCCGGTTGCGGCCGCAAAAAGAACAGTGTAACGGGTTTTTTGCCATTTTTCTTAAGGTATAACGGTGGAAAAACGTAATGGTAACTCACAAAATTATAAAACCATCCGGGAAGGGATGGTTTTTCTTTGAAATGCTTTACGGGTTACGATGGCTATTTGCTTCTGTACGAATCTTAAAGGCTTATATCCAGCGAATTAAAGTTTGTCTATCAACCCGTCAACGATACCATATTCAATGGCTTCTTTGGCATCCATCCAGTAATCCCGGTCGAAATCTTTCATGATTTGCTCCACCGTATTACCGCAGTTTTTGGCCAGTATGGCGGCGCCGATCTCCTTTACTTTCCGGGTCTGTTCGGCCTGAATTTCCAGGTCGGAGCTTACTCCCTGTATATGCCCGCCTAATGAGGGCTGATGAATCATCACCTCACCATGGGGGAAAATAAAACGTTTGCCCTTAACCCCTCCGCTCAGCAGGATGCTTCCCATGGAGGCCGCAAGGCCCATGCAAATGGTGCTGACCGGACTTTTGATCATTTGCATAGTGTCATACATCACCATGCCGCTGGTTACTATTCCGCCGGGACTATTGATGTAGAATTTGATTTCCTCGCCCGGTTTATCGGCATCCAGCAACAGCAGCTTACTTACCACATCTTTGGCGCTTTTATCATCTACCATGCCCCAGAGGTAAACAGACCTTTTATCAAAAAAATATTTCTCCAGCCTTTTATTGAACATGCCCAGTTCGCTGTCGCTTTTGGGGCGTTCTTCCTGTTCCTCATCATCATCTGCTTTCCGGCCAAAAAAATATGGGTCCTTATATTTAGTCTGTTTACGATTCATTATTATGATAATTTGAGATTAATCTTTTTTCTGTTTTTTGGGGTTGGTCACCAGCACCTCATCCACCAGCCCGTAATCTTTGGCTTCGGCAGCTGTCATCCATTTGTCCCTGTCAAAATCTTTTTCAATTTGCTCCACCTGCCGGCCGGTATGGGTATGCACCACTTCATAAAGTTCTTTTTTCAGTTTGCGTATTTCATTCACCGTAATTTCAATATCACTGGCCTGCCCGCCGATGGCGCCGCTGGGCTGGTGCATCATGATGCGGGCATGTTTTAAGGCAGCTCTTTTCCCTTTTGTTCCTGCCCCCAGCAGTACACAGGCCATTGAAGCGGCCATGCCGATACAAATGGTGGCAATATCAGGGCTCACATACTGCATCGTGTCATATACACCAAGGCCGGAATACACACTGCCGCCGGGACTGTTAATGTACATATTGATGTCTCTTGAACGGTCAGTGGAATCCAAAAAGAGAAGCTGGGCTGTTACAATATTGGCAATCTCATCATTGATAGGATAGCCAAGAAAAATAATCCGGTCCATCATCAGGCGGCTGTACACATCCATTACGGCGATATTGAGGGATCTTTCCTCAATGATATTCGGCGTCATGCCTGTTACAAGATGGGAGGCGTAGTTATGTAATGTATTGCTGGAAATGCCGCGGTGTTTGACGGCATATTTTTCGAATTCGGAATTAAAAGCCATAGGTGTATTTATTTAGAGCGGAACGTTTCAGATCATCAAATATCCGTCCAAATGCGAAAATGGCAAAATCAATAACACAATGGGCCCGGAATAAGACTATTTGTCATAAAATAAAAAAAGCTTTGCAATCAACAAAGCTTGTAACGGCATTCACCGATTCTCCTTTTGGGAGCAGGGTTTAATGATGATGGTGCTGATGTTCTTCCACCATTTTGGTAAAATCTTCAGCGCTGATAACTTTATCGGCCGGCTTCACCTGTGTGGCGGCCCACTCAAATATTTTCTGCGTTTGTATGCGGTTGTATGAATCTTCCACGTACTTTCTGTCCTTCATCATTTTTTCAATATAGCCGGTAACCCAGGGCTGATCATCGCTGAGGTTAGCGCCGCCCATATAACTGAAGAGTTGCTGTTTGGCAAAGGCCTTTATTTCATCCGGTGAAACCTGTATGGCATTATCCTGAACAATCTTGTCAGAAATCAGCGTCCATTTCAGCTGACTGAGGAATTTTGGAAATTCTTTTTCTACATCTTCGTCTGTTTTCAAATCCTGAGCGCCGGTCGAAGGGTCGCCCTGCGACTTCACCCATTTTTTCAAAAAGCCTTCCGGAAAATCAATTTGGGTATGATCCACCAACTGGTGAAAAACCTGGTCATGTATCTGGTTATTGGCCTGGCCATTCCAGTAAGCCTGTATCTCTTCTTTTACATTGCCGCGGAACTCACCTTCAGTCACCACACTCTGGTTGGGATAGAGCTGGTTGAAAAATTCTTCATTCAGTTCCCTTTTTTCCAGTAAGCCAATCTTGGTAATTTCTATTTTAAAGTATTTATCAGCGGCGTTGGGATCATCCTTCAGTCCCAGGTCGCTGATGATCCATTCCTTTTCTTTTTCGTCAAAAGCATTTTTCAGTTGTGCCACTTCGGTATGGCCTGCTTTTTTGCCCATCCAGTTTTTACGGAAGCCTTCGGCAAAATATTTTGCGAGGATAGAATTATCTTTTTTGGCGCCGCCTTCAACCTCATTACCATCACCATCTGTCTCGGTGAAAGTAATATTCAGCACATTTTCTTCTGTGGTCACTTCTTCCTGGTCTTTCATATTACCATAGCGGTTTTGAAGCCGGGTAACTTCACTATCCACCATATCATCAGTAACCGTTACCACATACCGGGTAATTTTTGCTTTTGAAAGATCGGGCAACTGAAATTCCGGTTTCATGCCAATCTCAAAATGGAAAGTATAATCCAGCGGGTTATTTACATCCAGCTGTTTCATGTCGGATTCCACCGGCAGCGGTTGTGCAAATATGTCCAGCTTGTCATTTTGCAGGTAACTGATCAGTTCCCGGTCTACTGATTTCAGCACTTCATCTGTAAACAGCGAGGGGCCGTACATTTTTTTGATCAGCCCTGCAGGCACCATGCCTTTGCGGAAGCCGGGAATATTGGCTTTCTTACTGTATTCTTTTAATGTCTTTTCAAATGCAGGAAGATAATCGGATTTTTCCAGCTTCACGGTAAGCTTTTCATGCAGCAGGCCGATATTCTCTTTTGTGATTGTTGCCATGTAATTTGTTTGTAGTTTATGGTTTATAGTTTATTGTTTCGAGTTGTGCCGGGCTCCTTTCAGGCATCAGGAACTCAACGATAAACTAAAAACAATAAACCATAACCTCAAAAGTCCGGATGGAGGGACTCGAACCCCCACGCCTTGCGGCATCAGATCCTAAGTCTGAAGTGTCTGCCAATTTCACCACATCCGGTTAACCTTTTGTGGTGTCTGCCATCCCGATTGCTATCGGGACCACCACATCCGGGAAAAAGGGTCAGCCGGTCAAATAAATCAAATAGGTCAGTTCTGGTATTATTTGACAATTTTGACTTTTATGACCATCAAAACGGGCTGCAAAAGTAGGACATTTCAGGCGTAAAAAACGGTTGATTTTCACTAAATTCGTAGGCAATACCAATGGCAACCCTGGCGCATATACCCAAGTACAATTTAAATGATGAGGAGGAGAAAAAGCTCATTCTCAGGGAATACCGTTCCCTGCTGAAAGTGCTGAAGTCAAAACTGAAACCCGGCGACAAGAACCTTATCCGCATCGCTTTTGAAATGGCGGCTGAGGCTCACAAAACCATGCGGCGCAAAAGCGGGGAACCCTATATCCTTCATCCGATTGCTGTGGCAAAGATTTGTGTGGATGAAATTGGCCTTGGTATCCGGTCCACCATTTGCGCCCTGCTTCATGATACCGTGGAGGACACCGATATTTCACTGGAAGATGTGGAAAGAGAGTTCGGCAATGAAATAGCCCGGATTGTTGACGGTCTCACCAAAATATCCAATGTAATTGACGTCAACGCCTCGCAACAGGCAGAGAATTTCAAAAAAATTTTACTGACGCTGACCGATGATCCCCGTGTCATCCTCATCAAACTGGCCGACCGCCTGCACAATATGCGCACACTGGACAGCATGAAGCGGGACAAACAACTGCAGATATCATCTGAAACGGTATATGTATATGCGCCGCTGGCCCACCGCATGGGTTTGTATAACATCAAGACGGAGATGGAAGACCTGGCCATGAAATACATGGAGCCGGATGTGTATAAGGATATTGCCCGCAAACTGGCCGAAACCAAAAAGGAGCGAAGTAAATACATCAATGAATTCATAAGGCCGCTGAAAGAAAAGATGGATAAAGCCAGCCTGAACGCTGAAATATACGGCCGCCCTAAAAGCATCCACTCCATCTGGAACAAGATGAAGAAAAAAGGAGTAGAGTTTGAAGAAGTGTATGATCTTTTTGCCATCCGCATCCTCATTGATTCGCCGCCGGAAAAAGAAAAAGAAGATTGCTGGAAAGTGTATTCACTGATCACCGATGAATACAATCCATCCCCGGAAAGGCTGAGGGACTGGTTAAGTAATCCAAAAGCAAACGGCTATGAGGCGCTGCACACCACCGTAATGGGCCCGCAGGGAAAATGGGTTGAAGTGCAGATACGCAGCAAACGAATGAATGAGATAGCAGAGAAAGGACTGGCAGCCCACTGGAAATACAAGGAGGAAAAGGATGATGAAAGCCGTTTTGATAAATGGTTTCACCAGATACGGGAGGTTATCAGTAACCAGGAAACAGACAGTATTGACTTTCTGCAGGATTTTAAAACCAGTTTTCTTGCGGAAGAAATCTATATCTATACCCCTAAAGGGGATATCAAAATGCTGCCGGTGGGTTCCACTGCGCTTGATTTTGCCTTTGCCATTCACAGCGCCATCGGGGTAAAAACCATTGGAGCCAAGGTAAACCACAAGCTGGTACCCATCAGCCATAAACTGCACAGCGGCGACCAGGTGGAAATTATCACCAGCAGCAAACAAAAACCATCTGAAGACTGGCTTGGTTTTGTAGTTACCTCCAAAGCCAAGGGACGAATACGGGATGCGCTGAAAGAAGAAAAAAGAAAAGTGGCAGATGAAGGGAAATACACCCTGCAACGAAAACTCGAAGGTGTGGGCGCCGCCTTCACCCAGCATAATATTGATGAACTGGTGCACTGGTACAAACTGCCCTCCAACCTTGACTTGTTTTATCAGGTGGCGGTAAAAAACATTGACCTGAAGGAGTTGAAAGATTTTAAAGTGACGGGTGATAGGATTGAAGCCCCCAAACCGGTAAAGCAGTTGCCGGAAAAATCAGAATATATACCAGGCATAACTTCCGGTAAAAAAGATGCTGAACTGGTTATTTTTGGCGAGAGCAGTGACAGGATAGTTTACAACCTAGCTAACTGCTGCAAGCCCATACCGGGCGATGATGTGTTTGGTTTTGTAACCACCGGAAAAGGGCTGACCATCCACCGCACCAATTGTCCCAATGCGGCCAAGCTGCTGGCCAATTACGGCCACCGGGTGGTAAAAACCAAATGGGCCAAGAATAAGGAAATTTCTTTCCTTACCGGTATCAAGATTGTGGGGATGGATGATGTGGGGGTGGTGAACAAAATCACCAACCTCATTTCAGGCGAACTGAAAATAAATATTGCAGCGCTGACCATTGAGGCCAAAGAAGGCCTGTTTGAAGGAAACATCCGGCTGTATGTGCATGATAAAGAAGAACTGGACAAACTGGTGCAAAGCCTGCTCAATCTTCCGGGTATCGAATCCGTGAAGCGGTATGATATGGAGGATATTCCGAGCTAAAACTGTTTGAAATCACTTTCTTTTTCAGAGGGATTTTTACGCTCAACCCAAACCGGATTTTTTGTTTACCTTGTTGCGCTTCCAACAGGGCTGCATCCTGTGCATCTGCTTATGAGATTGAATTGCTTAAAAATGCTGTTGATGGGTGCTTCCCTTTTAGCGGGCAGCATTTTAACAGCGCAAAATTTTTCTTTTAACTGCACCAGGGATACACTGGTACCGGGTTGCCCGACCAATTTATGTATCACATTAAAAGCGCTTATTCCTGACATAAAAGGACTAACCAGTTCATATTCATTAAACCCGGGAAGCACTATTCCTGGCTGCTTTCCGGTTTATGTTGCTCCTAATGACCCCGGCGGCACTTCGGCAAATCTTACTGTTGATGATACCTACAGCAGTGTTATTAATATAGGGTTCCCTTTTCCTTTTTACACCACTATATATAACAATCTTGTTATAAGCACCAACGGATACATCAGTTTTGATATCAGCCTTGCAGGAACAGGTTCACATTGGCAAAATTTTGGAGATTTACCAAATACTTCATATGACAGGGCATTGATCATGGGGCCATATCATGATCTTTTTCCTGGTTGGCCTACATCACCAAATCAGCGGATCCAATACCAGGTAATTGGCGCTGCACCTTACAGAAAATGGGTGTTGAGTTTCTATAAAGTACCTCTGTACCTCTGCACCAGTCTGATTGAAAATACCCACCAGATCATTTTATATGAATCAACAGGGGTTTTTGAAGTAAAGATTTTCGACAAGCAAATATGTTTAATGTGGAATGCAGGCAAAGCGATGGTGGGTATCCAGGATTTCAACAGAACTCAGGGGATGACAGCGCCTAACCGGAGAATGAGTAACCCGCCTTGGGGCAGTATTGGAATGAACGAAACATGGAGATTTGTACCTGATGCAGGAGCTTCTTTATTAAAAAGAGTAGAGTTATACAATCTGGCAGGTAACCTTATTGCAACCGGTACCGCCGCCCCCTACTCACAAGGGGTGCTGGAAGCATCTTTTCCCAATATTTGTGCACCAACAGGTGCAATAACCTCCTACATAGTAAGACCCGTATATGAAAAAATTGATGACCCAACAGTTGAAATTTTCGGAAGTGATACCGTTCGGATCAACCGGTCCAATCCTCTTAATGCAACAGCTGTTGCAACACCGGCTAATTGCGGTACACCCAATGGAAGTATTACAGCAACTGTAATCTCCGGGGGTACTCCGCCTTATGAGTATTCTTTGAATGGCACCACCTGGCAGACAAGCAACATTTTTAACGGACTTACTGCCGGCAATTATACAGTTTATATCCGTGATAACGGGGCGGTTTGTACTATGAATATTCCAGTGACAGTACCAGTTATTGGCACCATACCTGCTGCTACTTCCACTACCGCCACTTCCTGTGCAGGCGTTAATAATGGAACTATCACCGTTACGTCTGCCGGAGGCACAGGCCCCTATACCTTTTCATTGAATGGCGCCCCGCCGGTACCGGGAACAATCCCCTTTACATTTACCAACGTAGCAGCAGGCGCCCATACAGTTTTGATAAATGACCTGGGCACGGGTTGCAATTCCGGAAATCTTACAGTAAATGTTGCCGTAGGATTTGGCGTAAGCGGCAGTGCCACTACCACTCCCACTGCCTGCCCTGGAGTAAATACCGGCACCATTACGGTAACAGCATTAACAGGAACACCTCCTTTTACCTGGGCATTGGATGCCGGGCCATTTGTTCCCGGGCCCAGTCCTTATACTTTCACCAATGTGTTTGGCGGGCCGCATACCGTAACCATACGGGATGTAAACAATTGCAGCATTCTTATACCGGTAACAGTAGCATTCGGTACAGGCGTAAGCGGCAATGCCACCAGTACCGCTACCAGTTGTACCGGTGTGAATGATGGCACCATTACGGTAACCGCATTAACCGGCACAGCTCCATTTACCTGGTCGCTTGACGGGGGCCCCTTTGTTGCCGGCGCCAGCCCTTATACATTTACCGGTGTGGCTGCCGGTGCACATACAGTAACCATACTGGATAACCTGGGTTGCTCCATATTAGTTCCTGTAACGGTAATTGCCGGGCCAACACCCACTGCCACAGTTAACACCACTGCCACTGCTTGTGCCGGTGTTAACAATGGCACAATCATTATTACCTCAGCAAGTATGCCCGGGCCTTACACTTTTTCATTAGATGGCGGGCCTGCTGTGGCCGGAACACTGCCTTTTACTTTTACTAATGTATCAGCAGGAGCCCACACAGTGGTAGTGACCGGCGCTGCGGGCTGCGCCACCAGTCCTATACCGGTTACGGTAACTGCAGGTCCTGGTGTAAACGGCACGGCCACCAGTACGGCCACCTCCTGCGATGCTGCAGGCGATGGCACCATTACCGTGGATGCAACAGCAGGCACAGCGCCCTTTACTTACCAACTGGATGCCGGGGCGCCGCTAAGCGGAGCTAACCCATTCACCTTTACCAATGTGGCCGCAGGCCCGCATACGGTTATTATCCGGGATAATTTTACCTGCTCATTTACCATCAATAACATTATTGTTGCCGCCGGGCCGCCTTTGACCACCACCGTAACGGTTACCGATGTGCTTTGCAACGGTGGCAATACTGGTGTAATTACTGTAACACCGCCTGTAATCGGTACACCTCCTTATCAATATTCACTGGATGGAACCAACTGGCAAAGCAGTAATATTTTTTCTGGGCTAAATGCCGGCGTTTACACCGTTTATTACCGGGAGAGCAATGGCTGCCAGGGTCAACAAAGCGTTACCATTAATGAACCGGCTGCTATGACATCGTCTGCCGCTACCATAGCGGTTACCTGCAACGGTCTCAGCGACGGAATTATTACCATAACTGCAGGCGGTGGTGCCACTCCCTATCAATACTCCATTGATGGCGGTGCCAACTGGCAAACAGGAAATACATTTACCGTTGCGGCAGGAAATTATAATATCATCATCCGGGATGCCAATAACTGTACGGTTACGCAGGCAGCCACTGTAACTGAACCGGCCGTTCTCACGGCTTCTTCGGTAATTGCAAATGCTAGCTGTGACGGCGGAAACAACGGTGTCATCACGGTAACAGCCTTTGGAGGCAACAGCGGGGGTTATCAATATTCATTAGATGGAACCAATTTCCAGGCTTCAAACATTTTCAATGTAGCGCCGGGCAATTATACGGTTACCGTAAGGGATAATCTTGGATGCACCACCAGTTTCCCTGCTGTGGTAGGGCTGAACAGCAATCTCAGCTTTACTCCTCAGACAGATGTTGCCATTTGCGAAGGCAGTTCAGCTACGCTCAACTTTGTTTCGAATGCCACTGTTTATTCATGGTCTCCTTCCGCAGGTCTCAGCAATCCCAACATTGCCAACCCAACAGCTAATCCCACCACCACCACTCAATATATAGTTACTGCGACACTGAGCAGGTGCAGTATCAATGATACAGTTATTGTGAATGTAAACCCGGCCCCTGTTCCGGATGCAGGCCCTCCCGGTTTTATTTGTTATGGACAAAACTACCAGCTGCAGGGATCGGGAGGAGTACAGTATTCCTGGTCGCCTTCCACTTATCTGGATAATCCATTATTGCCTAACCCCACTTCAGGCACCAGGAGAACCATTACCTATACACTATCTATTGTTGCCGATGTGAACGGCTGTCCTTCGCTGGTAACTGATGATGTGACGGTGGATGTAACACCTCCTATAAAAATTTATACCTACCCGGCTGATACTATTGCTTACCCCGGCGACCAGATACAACTGAATGCAGTATCAGCAGTGCCTTCAGCCAATATTTTTATCTGGACACCTTCCTTTAACCTCAACAACCACAATGTGAGCAATCCGGTTGTTACGGCAGGAAGTATTGGAGACAGTTTGGTTTACAAGGTAACTGCCTCCAGCATTGCCGGCTGCATTGGTGAAGCTTATGTGCGGTTAAGAGTGTACAAAGGTCCTGATCTGTATGTGCCTACTGCTTTCACTCCAAATGGCGACGGCAGAAATGAAACATTTTATCCTTTCCCGGTTGGTATTAAGGCTATCAATTATTTCAAAATATTTAACCGCTGGGGGCAGCTGATGTTTTCTTCTACGGTTCTTTATAAAGGCTGGGATGGTAAATTGCAGGGAGTTGATCAGCCCACCGGTACCTATGTATGGATGACCCAGGGGATTGACAAGAACAATAAAACCATTACCCGCCAGGGTACCGTTACGCTGATACGATAATCTTAATGCCTGTACAGGCTGTTGTTTTTGTGGTAATTAGCGGGTTAGTCTTCCTTCACTTCTGCATGCTGGCATTAGCCGGATAATTTGTGTAACTTGTTTGCCGATTCAAACCCCTGAAAGCCTTATCAATGCAATTTTCTGCTATGAAGCGAAGCCTTCGGTATGTGTTGGCAGTTCCTTTGTTAACCGGAATGTGCTTTATACCCGTACAGCAGGGAGCCAGGGCTCAAAGTTGTTTCTCTACAGGTTTTAGCGGAAGGGTGTTTAATTACGTTTGTCCGCAAAGCTGTTCAACCCCCACGGTTTAGATACCTCATATAAAAGGAACAAGTGATTATACCGCAACTTCCATTCCGTACACACCCTATGCATGGACCACCCCAACCGGAACTGAACTTACAGCATTATATGCGGATGATTTGTACTCGTCAGTCATTAATCTGCCATTTCCTTTTTGTTTTTACGGATCGGTGTATAACAGTTGCGTAATTGGTTCAAATGGGCTGGTAACTTTCGATGTTTCCAATGCCGGGCTGGTAAATGCATGGTCATTGACTACCGTGCCAAACGGGGTCATTCCGCAGCCAGTTCCTTATACGGGAGGTTCGCCCAACACTACTTCAACCACTTATTACCCCAGGGCTGCCATCATGGGAGCCTATCATGATATTTTTCCCTTGCTGGATGCCGGTGGCCAGCGTAAAATTGAATACCGGACTGAAGGCGTTACACCCTGCCGGAAGTTTGTTGTCAGTTTTTATGTAGTGCCTTTATACGGCAGCGCTGTTTGCAACGGACGTTACTGTACCCAGCAGATCGTATTACATGAAAGCACCGGAATTATTGCTGTTCATTTGGGAGATAAACCTGTTTGTAATTCCTGGAACCAGGGCCTTGCCATTTTGGGTTTGCAAAACTGGAACAGGAATGCTGCGGTAACAGCTCCCGGAAAAAACTGTACCGTATGGAGTGAGTCGGGTACTTCTTACCGGTTTATTCCTTCAGGCCCCGGAAGCCGGGGCGGGTACGCCGCCATTTACCTATGTGCTTGACGGAGGCCCGCCGGTAACTGCCAGAAGCACTTACACATTTACTGGTGTGGTGCACGGGCCGCATACTGTAGTTGTTACTGATGCAAATGGCCCGGTGGGCTGTACCAGCACTATCAATATCACCGGCTTTTACTCCCAATGGCGATAGCAGGAACGATAAATTTACCCCGCAACCGGTGGGCATTAAAAGCTATAATTACTTCAGGGTATTCAACCGGTGGGGGCAGGTGATATTTTCCACCCGGGCGCTTCACCAGGGCTGGGATGGCACCATTGAGGGATTACCACAGCCTGCCGGAACTTATGTTTGGATGATTGAAGGTGTAACTATTGAAAATAAACTAATCACCAAAAAAGGCACTGTTACCCTGATTCGATAACAAGTATTACCGGTTCCTGAATAAATATTGTCTTGTATTAAGCGGATTTCAGAAGAAGGCTTCGGGTGAAGCCGTATTTTTGCCTGCTCTCCGAAGCTTTAGCGCAGGATTGGTTTGCCCTTTGTATCAGCCAACCGGCAGAGAAGAAGGACCAGCCCCGATATCCTCCAACCGACGGAAAAAAGGGGCTGCACGCTGTGGTCCTGAAAGCCTTCGGGTAAAAGAGGGCCTGTCCGCCCGGAGTTTAAGGGTGGCAGATTCTGTTCTTAATTTTTTTTTTAAGTAATAACATGGTGGATGTAATACTCGGCCTCCAGTGGGGCGATGAAGGAAAAGGAAAAATTGTGGACTACTTTGCCAGGGACTATGACCTTGTAGCCCGGTTCCAGGGGGGGCCCAATGCGGGACATACTTTGTATGTAAACGATAAAAAAGTGGTGTTGCACCAGATACCTTCCGGTGTTTTTCATGGCGGGATCAGTAACCTGATTGGTAATGGCGTTGTGCTTGACCCGGTGACATTGAAAAAAGAATGTGATACCGTGGCATCATTCGGGATTGACCTCAGGAAAAATCTTTTTATTGCCGAGCGAACCCACCTGATACTGCCCACACACAGGGCATTGGACAAAGCGGCTGAGTTATCAAAGGGAAACCAGAAAATCGGTTCGACTTTAAAAGGGATCAGCCCCGCCTATATGGATAAAACCGGCCGCAATGGTTTGCGGGTGGGCGATTTACTGGATAAAAATTTCACCACTTCTTATATCAAACTGCGCCTGAAACACCAGCACTTGCTGGATAATTACAATTTCCAGGAAGATATATCAGCCTGGGAGGAAGAATTTTTTGAAGCGGCGGAATTTTTGAAACAACTGAATATTGTAAATGGTGAATATTTTATCAACAGCCAGATCAAATCCGGAAAACGAATACTGGCCGAAGGGGCTCAGGGCAGTATGCTGGATATAGATTTTGGTACTTTTCCTTACGTTACCTCCAGCAGCACCATATCTGCGGGTGTTTGCAGCGGCCTGGGTATTGCCCCGCACTATATTAAAGAAGTAATTGGCGTAACCAAGGCTTATTGCACCCGTGTTGGCAGCGGGCCATTTCCAACCGAGCTGGATGATGAAACCGGTGAAGAACTGAGAAAAGTTGGAAATGAATTCGGCGCTACCACCGGCCGGCCCCGCCGCTGCGGATGGATTGACCTGGTGGCGCTGAACTTTGCCTGCATGATAAACGGGGTTACAAAAATTGTAATGACAAAAGCCGATGTGCTGGATGCTTTTAAAGAGCTGAAGATTTGCACCGCTTACCGGGCAGGTAAAAAGGCGATCCGTGAAATACCGTTCCAGATGGACAGGATAAAGCCGGAACCTGTTTACGAAACATTGCCGGGCTGGAACATAAACACCGGTACCATTAAAAATTACAGCGATATGCCCGAAACCGCACGGACGTATGTAGGGTTTATCAACAATTATCTTGGAGTAAAAGTGCATTATATATCTAACGGTCCGGGCAGGGAACAGATAGTTCAGGTAAAATAGCTCGGAAAAACCCGGTTTTTCCCTTTCCAAAGCCTCAAATTTTTTTTTAAAAATTTGGCGAATTAAAAACTTCGCCGAAATTTTACACAGTAATCCTGTAAGACTATGGCAATAAAACCAGATAAGGGGAAAAAGCCCGCCGGGAAAACTGATTTTTCATCCGCCCGAAAGCCGGTCCAAAAATCATCTCCCAAGCCAAAAAAAGAAGAGGAAGATGATGATGACGATGACTTTGAGGAAGAGGAAAATATAAAACCCGCTGCCCAGAGAACCGGCAAAGCAGCAGGTGCTTCGAAAAAAAGCGCTGCTGATGACGAAGACGATGATGATGAGGATGTAGACGACGGACCGGATGAATGGGAAAAACCCGAAGAGGAAGAAAAATGGAATCCTGACTTTGAAGAATTTGATATCCCTGCTTCCGTAGGAAAGAAAAGCGGCGGAAAGAAAGGCGGTTTTGAGGATGACGATGATTTTAAAATGGATGATGAGTTCAAAGACCTTTTTAACGATAAGGATTTTGATGATGATGAAGAAGACGACTATTAACCAGCTTATACCCGTTCATAACATTGAACAATACAACCCTTACTAACTGCACCTTTAGTATCAGTGATCTTGAGCAGGTAAAAGAAAAAGTGCTGAACTGGGCAAAACGGTTCGGCACTTTTTTTTGGATAACCACCATTATCAAATCACCCCTCATGCAGAAGAATGCCTGCTGGCTGCCGGCGAAAAAAGAAGCTATACATCCCGGCGGGGCAACACATTAGCTGAACTGCAGCAATTCATGGATGAAAAAAAGGGCTGGTTTTTCGGCCACCTGGGCTATGACCTTAAAAACGAAACGGAGGCACTTTATTCAGCCCTGCCGGATCCTATTGGCTTTCCTGATGTGTTTTTCTTTGAACCGGAGTTCATCATACGGCTTACACAAAATGAAATGACCATTGAAGGAAATAATGCAGCAGACGTTTATGATGAGATCTTGTCAGCGGCTACGGAAAACGAAAATGAAGCTGGTTCAAAAGTTTCCATACAGCAACGGTTTACAAAGAATGAATACCTAGCTGTTGTGGAGAAGCTGAAAAAACATATTCACCGGGGTGATTGTTATGAAATCAATTTCTGCCAGGAGTTTTTTATTGAACAGGTTAACATAAACCCGGTAGCTGTTTATAAATAACTCAGCGCTCTTTCACCCAACCCCTTTGCAGCGCTGTACCGCACCGATAACAACTGGTTGATATGCGCCAGCCCCGAACGGTTTCTGCGCAAACAGGGCAAACATATTCTTTCACAACCCATCAAGGGCACTTCCAAAAGGGTGCAGCAGAGTAAACAGGATGATGAACACAGTAAAAGAGAGCTATGGCTGAGCGAAAAAGACCGGTCAGAAAATGTGATGGTGGTGGACCTGGTAAGAAATGACCTGTCAAAAGTATGTGTGGAAGGCAGTGTGAAGGTGGATGAGCTTTTCGGAGTGTATTCTTTTCCGCAGGTGCACCAGATGATCTCCACTGTGAGCGGTGAACTAAGAGAGGGAATTTCATTTACAGATATCATCAAAGCCACCTTTCCCATGGGCTCCATGACCGGGGCGCCGAAAAAAAGAGTGATGGAGCTGATTGAGCATTATGAAAAAACAAAGCGGGGTATTTTTTCCGGGGCGCTGGGCTATATTTCGCCGGAAGGTGACCTGCCTGCAGGACAGGCAGGTTTTGATTTCAATGTGGTTATCCGCAGCATCATGTACAATGCAGCTACCGGTTATCTTTCTTTCCAGGCCGGTTCAGGTATTACTTATTACAGCGACCCGGAAAAAGAGTGGGAGGAATGTTTGCTGAAGGCAACTGCAATCGAAAATGTACTTATGAAGAAAGAATGAGGTGCTATTGGGTTCCGCCTGCGGGTTTAAGTAGTAACTGCATACTTTCTTCGAGTATCTCATATCTCTTCGCTATAAAAACATTCATCTTTTGAACAGGAAGGCGGAGATTGTATTTTCCGTTCAGGGCAATTTCGTTGTCAAAATTGGGATTATAGCGATCAAACTCCGTTTTTCCCATTTCAACATACTTTATGATAACGGCAGCGCTGAACCTGCCGGTAATATTATAGGCAGTTGATTTTTTCATCTCCTCTTCATTCAGCTTTGCAGCATTGTTCAGCAAATCTTTTGTTTCTTCTTTGGTGATGGTGGTAATGCCGCCCTCACCTTCAAAAATATAATGCGTGGCAATAAATTTTTTTACATGGTTCATGGATTCATTGGGCAGGTAATACTGCAGCGTCCAGAAATCTTTACTGCCGCCGCTTTTGCGGATGGCTTTGTGTACATTACCCGAACCGCCATTGTAAGCTGCCACCACCAGCGGCCAGTCGTTGAACTCTGCATAAAGCTCTGTCAGCATCCGGGCTGCCGCATGGGTACTTTTATAGTAATCCGTACGTTCATCCCGGTATTTGTTAACCACCAGCCCGTAGTTGCGGGCGGTTGCCGGCATAAACTGCCAGGGACCCACTGCCCCCGCCCATGAAGTGATCCGGGAATTTAGATGAGATTCAATCACGGCAAGGTATTTCATCTCTTTGGGTATGCCGTGCTGCTGCAATACCTGGTCCATCAGTGTCAGGTGTAGTTCCTTGCTTTCTTTTATCGCCAGGTAGCTTTTCCTGTGTTTGGCAATATAGTCTTCAACGAAAGAAACAGCCATTGGGTTCAGCCTGGCGCCGCTTACACCATCGCCGGTAAGCGCTGTATTCAGGATGTTCTTAAATGCTTCTTTCGGATCAGCAACAGGTTTGGGGTCAGTTCCGGAAGAATCTTTTTTTATGACCTTGTCTTTTACATTGCCGGCGGTAAAATCCTGCTCGCTGCCGGCTGCATTACTGTTTTGCCGGTACAAGCAGGTCAAAAAAAAGAATACTATGTATTTCAGGTGTCTCAAAACGGTTTGGAATTATACCCGCTTTTTTTGCTGCATCAGTGTGTCAGCAACCTGCAACAAAGATACTTCATTAAACCGGGCCGCCATAACCTGCAGCCCGAATGGCATTCCGTTACTGTGTTGAAACAAAGGGAGAGAAACAGCCGGGCAGCCCGTAAGGTTTGCTATTACCGTATAAATATCAGCCAAATACATGGCAATAGGGTCTTTTGTTTTTTCACCCATTTTAAATGCTGTGACCGGGGAAGCGGGCATGATAATAAAATCATAATCTTTCAGGATGGCATCTGTGCGGTTGCACACCAGCTTTCTTACTTTCTGCGCCCGGGTAAAATAAGCATCATAATAACCGGCGCTTAATACAAAAGTGCCCAGCATTATGCGGCGTTTTACTTCTTTACCAAAACCTGCTGACCGAGTTTTTTTGTAGAACTCCGTCAGGTCAGCAACCGGTTCAGGGGTGCGGTAGCCATATCTTACACCATCATACCGGGAAAGATTGGAAGCAGCTTCTGCTGTGGTTAGCACATAATAGGCGGGAACTACAAAATCCATCAGGTCAAAATCTGCCACATCAACCCGGTGACCCTGCTGCCTCAGTTCCTCCATTTGTTTTTTAATGGCTGTTGAAATTTCTTTGTCAAGACTTGGATGATCCAGCGCCTGGTCAAAATAAGCAAAGCGGAATTTTTTGTTTGTTTTCAGCATGGAAGAGTAAGCCGGAACTTCTTTTTGCGATGCGGTGCTGTCATAATCATCAGCCCCGGCCATTACTTCCAGGGCAAGCGCCACATCGGCAACTGGGTTACCAAAAATGCCGATCTGGTCAAAAGAAGAAGCATAGGCAATCAATCCATAGCGGGAAATTCTTCCATACGTGGGCTTCAGTCCGATTATGCCGCAAAAATCAGCCGGTTGCCGAACGGAACCGCCGGTATCACTACCTAATGAAAGCATACATAATCCTGCTTGTACAGCCACAGCTGAACCGCCGGATGAGCCACCGGATACCCGGGTTTCATCCAGTGCATTCAGCACTTTTCCATAGGCTGAGTTTTCGTTGGTGGAGCCCATGGCAAACTCATCGCAATTAAGGCTGCCGATAATGATGGCTTCTTCGGCCAGTAATTTATCCACGGCTGTGGCGGAATAAACGGAAGTGAAATTTTTAAGAATAGCTGAAGCCGCCGAAACTTTGTGTTGCTTGTAGCAGATAACGTCTTTCAGTCCAATGATAACTCCGTGAAGTCTTCCTGCGGGAGATTTTTTTTTCTCGCCTCATCCAGTTCTTTCGCTTTCAGGAGGGCTTCATCCGCATACACTTCAATAAATGCATTAAGGTGTTCAGCCGTTTTTATTTTTTTAAGATAATGCTGAACCGCCTGAACACCGGTTATGGAACCATCCTGTAATTGGGCATGATATTGCTCAATACAATTGAAGGCAAACAAAAACGGATGCTTTTGGGTTTATTAAAAAGGGGAGGCAAAACAATTAACTGTTCGGCGCATTCTTTACATCACTGGCGCTGTCTTCTATTTCTCTCTTTACGTTATTCTTTGCATCATTGAATTCCCTTACGCCTTTTCCCAGCCCCCGCATCAGTTCAGGTATTTTACGGCCGCCAAATAATAAGAGCACCACTATAACGATGATGATCATTTCATTGGTGCCGAATGCTAACAAGTAAGGTGTCATGCTGATATTATTAGAGGTCAAAGATACACAAGTAGTAAAACAAACCGAATAATAAATTAAGAATACCTGTCCGGGAGTAAAAAATCCCGCCTCGTGGCGGGACTTTTCAAATAATTTGCTGGAAAATTACTCAGCTGCTTCTTCGGCCAGCATTCTTTTTTCACGGATCCTGGCGCTTTTACCGCTGCGGCTGCGCTGGTAAAAAAGTTTGGCCCTGCGAACATGCCCTGTTTTGTTCACAACAATTGAGTCAATATTGGGAGAATAAAAGGGGAATAGCCTTTCTACACCGATCCCGTCAGAAATTTTGCGAACCGTGAAACTGGCAGTGTGCCCTGAACCCTGTTTTTTTATCACATCCCCTCTAAAGGACTGAATACGTTCTTTGTTGCCTTCAATAATCTTGTAGTTAACCGTGATATTGTCGCCGGGTTTGAAGGCAGGAAATTCTTTTTTATCCGTCAGCTGCTCATGTATATAGGCTATGGCGTTCATAATCCTGATTTTTAAGGAGGGCAAAGGTAATGGAAACAGTTTAAAGTTTGAAGTTTAAGGTTGAATGTTTTCCCCCTGTGAAAAAAGGTCAACCGGTTTTCAAAGCTTTAAATCTGACTCCCGACAGAAAGGCATTAAACCTTAATTCTGAAGCACTTACCTCGCCACATTCACTGCTCTTTTCTCCCGTATCACCGTCACTTTTATCTGGCCGGGAAAGGTCATTTCGGTTTGTATTTTCTGGGCTATTTCAAATGAAAGCTTGTCAGAATCCTGGTCTGTTACTTTATCGGCTTCAACAATAACCCTAAGTTCCCGGCCTGCCTGTATGGCATAGGCTTTTTCTACACCATTATAGCTCATAGCCAGGGTTTCCAGGTCTTTAATCCGCTGCAGGTATTGCTGCATAATTTCCCTGCGGGCTCCCGGCCGGGCGCCGCTTATGGCATCACAGGCCTGGATAATGGGAGAAATTACATACTGCATTTCCACCTCGTCGTGGTGGGCTGCAATGGCGTTTACCACAGCCGGATTTTCTCCGTATTTCTCAGCCAGTTTTGCTCCTAAAAGGGCATGACTCAGTTCACTTTCCTCATCCGGCACCTTGCCAATGTCATGTAGTAAACCTGCTCTTTTAGCCATCTTGGGGTTTAAACCCAGTTCAGCCGCCATGGTAGCACATAGGTTGGCGGTTTCCCGGCTGTGCATCAGCAGGTTTTGGCCATAAGAAGAACGGAACCGCATCCTGCCCACCATCCTCACCAGTTCTTTATGCAGGCCGTGTATACCCAGTTCAATAACTGTTCTTTCCCCGATCTCCATTACCTGCTCTTCAATTTGCTTGCGGGTTTTTTCCACTACTTCCTCAATACGGGCCGGGTGAATCCTTCCATCCGCTACCAGCCTTTGCAGGCTTAAGCGGGCAATCTCACGGCGCAGCGGATCGAAAGAGGAGAGTATGATTGCCTCGGGGGTGTCATCCACAATCAGGTCAACGCCGGTGGCAGCTTCTATGGCCCGGATGTTCCGGCCTTCCCGGCCGATGATCTGGCCTTTTACTTCATCGCTTTCAAGGTTAAATACTGTGATGGAGTTTTCAATTGCCTGCTCTGCTGCAGTGCGCTGTATGGTTTGAATAATAATTTTTCTTGCCTCTTTACCTGCTTTTTGCCGGGCATCTTCAATGATCTCCTGCTGCATGGCAAGGGCTTTTGTCTGGGCTTCATTTTTCAGGCTTTCCACCAACTGGGCTTTGGCATCTTCGGCAGACAGGTTGGCTATCTTTTCCAGCCGGCGGATATGTTCTTCCTGGTGTTTTTCCAGCTCTGTTCTTTTAATATTAACCAGTTCGATCTGCCGGTTCAGGTTCTCCTTGATGGCATCGTTTTCCTTGATCTGCCTGTCAAGGTTGCTTTCTTTCTGGTTAATAGATTGTTCTTTCTGGCGGATACGGTTTTCGGCATCATTGATCCTTTTGTTTTTCTCAAACACTTCTTTATCGTGGGCAGCTTTCATCTGCACAAACTTCTCCTTGGCCTCCAGCTCCTTTTCCTTCCGGATGGTTTCGGCCCTGAGTTCGGCTTCTTTAATAATTGATTGCGACTGTAATTCTGCTTCTTCTGTCTTTTTACGGGTGTTTTTGGCAAAAATGAGCTTACCCGCTATGATGCCCGCAATAAGGGCCGCAGCGCCAATAATGACGGAAAGTATATTCGGATCCATGAATGTTTTTATTTAATTGTTTCATAATGGCCATCCCGGTTTTTTTTAAGGCCGGGTGCTTTGTTGAGAAAGGTTCACATCCTTAGAGGTGTGTAATCAGCGAAGATACAAAACGCAGCCTAATGAAGGAAACTAGCAATGCCGGACAAAGCCTGTTTTATCAGTTTTCAGCCTTTTAAATGGTCGTCAATCAGCTTTTCGAGAATATTTAATTGTTCGGCCAGGTTCTCCCTTTCTATTCCGGCGGCAATACCGGCATTTTGTTCCGTGGCATACCAAAGCAATACCATACTGATATAATCCTGCATATCCTTGCCGGCAAACCGGGTTTTAAACTCCAGTATTTTATCATGGATGGTCTTTAGGGTTTTCCGAACCACCTCTTCGTCCTCTGGCCGGATCTTTATACGATAGCTGCGGTCACCAGCTACTGCGGATAGGGCAATTAATTCGCTCATATATTTGGGGTTTTCAAAACCAATTGATTATATTCGATGCCCCTTACTGACCCCCAGGCCTGCACTCTTCTGAAAACAAAGGTTAAGAGCACCTAACGAAACGGTTTTAAACGTTTGCCATTTTTGTCAAAGTTAAGTCATCAGTATTTATTGATGCACTTTATCTGCAATTGTCAATGCCCAAAGGAAATTGTCTCCGCGGTGTATTGAAAGATGAAAGAGGCCGGGTGTGCCGCACCATCGAGAAAAAGGTAGTGAGGGAACCGGAACAGGTTACATGGGATGGGTTAAATGATCTGCCTTACGGAAAATACACCCTCGAACTTTCGCATGAAGAAGAAGAGATGAGCATGAACCTCGTAAAGAGGATTTAATTTATTCTCCAAGTAATGCAATACAACGGTCAATCTCTTTCAGGTAACCATTGATTCTTTTTTCAAATTCCTTCTTATCGGCCTCGCTCATCCGATAATTATCAGATTCGCCGGTGCTTACTTTTAAGATACTTACCTGCTGCCGCAGTTCGTCCACATTCTTTTGCTGGCCGGCTATTTTTTGCTGTGCATTTTGTAAATCCTCTTTGAGGCGGTTGTTTTCTTTTTGTAAAACGGAATGCTGCTTCAGCAGTTGCCGGAGTTTGTCCTGAATACGTTTCAGATGTTGTTCTGATGGGTTCATTTTCTGATTTCAGCCTTTAAGTCTTTTTCCAGGGCGGTAATAATCCTGCTCATCCAGCCATCAATCTCTTTATCGGTCAGCGTCTTTTCTTCATCAAGGAAGGTAAAGTTAACGGCCATGGATTTTTTACCTGCCCCCACCTTTTCGCTTTCGAAAATATCAAAGAGTTTGATGTCCATAAGCCGGTCCAGCTTTAATTTTTGCACAGTGTCACTAATAGCTGCCCACGACATGTCTTTGGCAACCACCATGGCCAGGTCCCGCTGTACAGCCGGGTATTTTGGCAGTTCCCTGATTTTTGCGGCTGGCTTACCGGCCAGTTCTGTCAATACCTCCCAGTTCAGCCCTGCAAAGAATACAGGTTGTTTGATGCCGAATTTTTCCAGTACGGTTCTTTTTACTTCGCCCAAGCCGGCCATTAAATGTCCGCTGAATTTATAAACGATGTGATTGGCAAGCCTGGGCACTTCAAGTTCTTCCGGCCTTCCGGCCTCAATACCTAACAACTGCATCAACTTTTCCACGATGCCCTTAAGATAGTAAAAATCAGCAGGTAATTTTTTTTGTTTCCAGGTGTCTTCGTTTTTATTACCAGTAACAACAAGGCAGAGGTTTTCTGTTTCACTGTACTTTCTCCCCGCCGGATTGGTGTATGCTTTTCCAAATTCAAATAAACGAAGCGAGTTATTCTTGCGGTTGAGGTTATGTGCCACAACTTCAAGCGCCGTTTCCAGTAATGAACTGCGCAGGATATTCAGTTCAGTGCTCAGGCTGTTAATCATTTTTACCATGCCCGGCTGTTCATCTTTTGTAAAATAAGCAGCGTTGGTAATGGAGTTGGTCAGCATTTCACTGAAGCCAAAACCAACCAGGGTGGCAGCCACCTTTTCACGGTAGGTTTCCGGAGCATAATTATCTTCAATAGCCGGGGTAATGGTAATGGCGCCGGGTATCTCAATATTATCCAGGCCGTCAATCCTTACAATCTCTTCCACTATATCTGCGGGCAGGCTGATATCAGGTTTGTGATAAGGAGCCGCCACCCGCAGTTCGTCAATACTTTCTTTAACGATTTCAAATCCGAGGCTGGTCAGTATATTCTTTACTTCATCGGGGTGATAATTTTTGCCGCTGAGTTTTTTTATAAAGTGCCATTTGACGACTACTTCGGTTTTAGGTTTGGGGTCAGGAAATACATCCACCAGTTCAGAAGCAATTTCACCACCGCATATTTCCTTTATCAGGGCAGCCGCCCTTTTCAATACATTCACTGTGGCCGATATATCAGTGCCTTTCTCAAACCGTGAAGCGGCATCAGTTCTCAACCCGTGCCGGAAAGAGGTTTTGCGGGTAGTCACCGGGTTAAAACAGGCAGATTCAAGGAAGATGTTTTTTGTTTTTTCTGTAACACCGCTGTGCAGGCCGCCAAACACACCGGCAATGCACATGCCTTCCTTCTCATCGCAGATCATCAGGTCTTCTGCGCTCAGTTTTCTTTCCTTTTCATCCAGGGTGATGAACTTGGTTCCTTCCGGAAGGTTTTTCACAATAATCTTTCTTCCTCTTATTTTATCTGCATCAAAAACATGGAGAGGCTGACCTGTTTCATGCTGGATGAAATTGGTGATATCAACAATATTGCTGATCGGCCGCTGGCCAATGGATTGTAGTTTTTGCTGCAGCCATTTCGGAGATTCCTGAATGGTTACATTGGCAATACTTATTCCCGAATACCGGGGGCAGGCTTTTGGATTTTCAACCCTGACCTCAGCAGGCAAAGAGTGGTTATCCGCTTTAAAACCGTTACCGTTCGGCATTTTGGGCCTGATATCTTTCCTGTCGTGATGGCTTAACCAGGCGCACACATCCCTTGCCACACCCCAATGGCTCATTGCGTCCATCCGGTTGGGGGTGAGGTCTATTTCATAAACTGTATCTTCATAAGGCTGAAAATAGGCAGCAGCCGGCATGCCCGTTATTGCATCATCAGGCAAAACTATTATACCGGCGTGGGAGGTTCCCAAACCAATCTCATCCTCTGCACAGATCATACCGTGGCTTTCCACATTTCTTATTTTGGTCACTTTTATGGGCAGCGGTTCCCCGTTTACAGGATAGATAGTGGTGCCCGCTGTTGCCACTACCACTTTTTGCCCCGCTGCTACATTAGGCGCCCCGCAAACAATCTGCAATGGGTCACCATTTCCTGTATTTACTTTGGTAAGCGTTAGTTTATCAGCATTGGGATGTTTTTCAGTACTGAGCACTTCACCGATCACCAGTCCTTTCAGTCCTCCTTTTATTTCCTCATAGCGGGTCATGTTTTCCACCTCCAGTCCGACTGATGTCAGGAGGCGGCCGAGCCTTTCAGGCTCAACGGTTACCGGAAGATATTCGCTCAGCCATTTGTACGAAATCGTCATGCAGCAAAGATAAGAGTAGGAAGGTAACTACATCCTGTAACAAACGGCATTAATGTTCATTCCGGCGCCTACAGAAGCAAACATTACTACATCACCCGGTTGCAGATCATGATGGTCCCATACTCCTTTTTTAACCATATCAAATAAAGTAGGTATGGTGGCAACAGAGCTGTTGCCGAGTTTATGGATATTCATGGGCATTACATGTTCCGTCATTTCCTTTTCTCCGCAGATTTTAAAAAGTCTTTTAACTATGGCCTCATCCATTTTTTCATTGGCCTGATGAATAAAAACTTTTTTAAGCTGCTGTACGGGCACGCCGGCTTTTTCGAGACATGTTTTCATGGCCAGCGGCACATGCTGAAGGGCATATTCATAAATTTTACGTCCTTTCATTTTAATGAACCTGATACGGGGATCACTGCCCGGGAAATTGCTTTTACCAAAATAGAGATAGTAAGCTTCATCCATACAATGACTTTGCACACTCCAGGAAAGAATACCGCTGCTTCCGGCATCTGCCGGTTTTGCTTCTACAACCGATGCACCGGCGCCATCGGAAAAGATCATACTGTCACGGTCGTACACATCCAGCACCCTGCTGAGCGTTTCAGTACCTATCACCAGCGCTTTTTTGGCAATGCCTGCTTTGAAATAAGTATCAGCCTGTATAAGCCCCTGCACCCAGCCGGGACATCCGAAGAGAATATCATAGGCCACGCAATTGGGGTTTCTGATCCCAAGACCATGCTTTACCCTTGATGCCAGCGCCGGCAGCACATCCGTTTGTATGGTATGTTTAAGTACATTGCCAAAGTTGTGCGCCAATATGATCTGGTCCAGCTCTTCAGGATCAATTCCGCTTTCTTCAATAGCCAGCTTTGATGCAACGATTGCCATATCAGAAGCGTTGATATTTTCGCAGGCATAACGGCGTTCTTCAATACCGGTGATCTCTCTGAATTTTTCCACCACTTCTTCAGGATGTGTTTCAATACGCTGGTTATCTTCAGCGTAAAAATTATGAACGGTGAAATCCCGGTTGGATTTTACTACTTCAGGGATAAAACATCCCGTTCCGGTAATAACGGTCTTTACATTCATGTTTTGACAGTTTGGGAATGCATGAGGCAGGCAATCACCATAAAGATAATAGCCAAAGCCACTAACGCATGTTTGGTTTCAAAGTTAAGTTATGAAATGCTAAATTTCCTGTCAAAAATCAATCAACCGCATTCAATGAAGCTGAAAACACTTGCTATAATGGCGATTATTATTGTTTCGTTGTTTCCTGTTTACCTGCTGTACGGTTATTTACGCCGGGCTTTGGAGCCGGAAAGATCTCCGCGTCGGTTTCTATTATGGCTGATGGCTGTATTTACACTGATTTTTGTTTATACATTTTTGGTGGTATTGATTATCAGGCTGGTTTTTCCCGGAGCGTAGAATTGTAATTTCGCCTCCTGCAGGGTTGTTTTGCTGTGTTGTACCGGCAACTCCTTATTTTTACTGTTCAAACAGGTAAGATGAAAATAAATATTTGTTTTTGACAATACCTTTTTCAGACACGGTTATTCAGCTTCTTCAAAATTCTGCAAAATATTTAATGAGCTGTTGAAGGAAGGAAAGATGAAATAAAAAATATCAAACCGAAAATATGGCACATAACTTACTTAAAGGAAAGAAGGGGATCATCTTCGGCGCCCTGGATGAAAAATCCATAGCATGGAAAACAGCATTGAAATGCCATGAAGAGGGGGCACAATTAGTATTAACCAATGCCCCGGTGGCGTTGCGCATGGGCGAAATAAACAAACTGGCCGAAGCATGCAGAAATGCGCCGGTTATTGGAGCGGATGTCACCAATATGGATGACCTTAAAAGCCTTTTCGAAAAATCCATGGAGCATTTTGGCGGCAAAATTGATTTCATCCTGCACTCCATCGGCATGAGCCTGAACGTAAGAAAAGGCAAGCATTATACAGAGATGAATTATGAATGGAACCAGAAAACGCTTGACATATCCGCCATGAGCCTGCATAAAGTGCTTCGTACAGCTTGGGATATGGATGCCCTGAATGAATGGGGCAGTGTGGTGGCGCTTACCTATATTGCTGCCCAGCGGGTATTTCCTGACTATAATGAAATGGCGGATGCAAAAGCACTTTTGGAAAGTGTGACCAGGATGTTCGGTTATTATTATGGTGAAAAAAAGAAAGTAAGAGTAAATACGATTTCACAATCACCAACAAGAACTACTGCCGGCAGCGGCGTAAAGGGGTTTGATGGCTTTATTAATTATGCCGAAGCGATGAGCCCCCTGGGGAACGCTTCAGCTGAAGATTGTGCTAATTATTGTGTAACGCTGTTCAGCGACCTTACCCGTTATGTAACCATGCAAAACCTTTTTCATGATGGCGGTTTCAGCTTTACGGGAGTTACAGCAGGGGTGATTGAAAAGATGGAGAACCCCAACCTTAAAGGGTAGTTTAAAACCCTGATAAAACTTAAGCCTCCTTACCCGGAGGCTTTTTTGTACTGTAATAATCTTTAAATGAGTATATGATCTAAGTCTCTCCGCCAGTCAGCGGAGGACAGGGGGATTAATATTCGTCTTCATTAAACAAAAAATCATCCTGCGTGGGATAGTCGGGCCAGATATCTTCAATGGTCTCATAAACATCGCCCTCATCCTCCAGTTCCTGCAGGTTTTCCACCACTTCAATAGGGGCGCCGCTGCGTATGGCATAATCTATCAGTTCATCTTTGGTGGCTGGCCAGGGAGCATCTTCCAGGTACGAGGCTAATTCTAAGGTCCAGAACATTCACTCAGTGTTTTATTTCAGAATAAGGTTGCAGAATTTGGATCTTTCTAATTTTCCGCAAAAGTAGTTGTATTAACGATTTTTCCAAATCCTTAGTTGTAAACGGTTTTTTGAATAATTTCCTAAAAATCAGCTTCTTTTAGCCTGTTTCTTTTTTTGATGCCGGAGGTTTTTACGGATATTTGATTTATTGTAAACCCTGCTTTCAGTATGCTAAAGGGAAAAAATATTTATAAACGATTTGGAACGGTAGAAGTACTGAAAGGGGTAAATATCGAAATTAATAAAGGAGAAGTGGTGTCTATAGCAGGACCTTCGGGCTCAGGCAAAAGCACCCTTTTGCATATTTTGGGAACCCTGGACAGGGCAGATATTGGAGAGGTGATGATGGCGGACATGAATATCAGTAAACTTACAGGTAAAAAGCTGGCTTCCTTCCGTAACAAACACATTGGTTTTGTTTTTCAATTTCACCATCTTTTACCTGAGTTTACTGCGCTGGAAAACGTATGCATACCCGGCTGGCTGAGCCGAAGAAAAAGAAAAGAAGTGGAAAAAGAGGCGAAAGAAATACTGGGAATACTGGGGCTGACAGAAAGATTACAAAACAAACCGAACCAGCTTTCCGGGGGCGAGCAGCAGCGGGTGGCAGTGGCAAGGGCGCTGATTAATAAACCGGATATCGTTTTAGCCGACGAGCCGAGCGGCAACCTGGATACAGCTAATGCAAAAGAACTGCACCAATTGTTTTTCGGGCTGCGGGAACAGTTTAATCAAACTTTCCTGATCGTTACGCATAATGAAGAACTAGCACAACTAAGCGACCGGGTGCTTCATATGAAAGACGGGAAGATTGTTTGATGTGCTGATGAGCCAATTTGATAATGTGTAAATAAATACCTGATTGAAAGAAATTACATCAGCGCATGATCAAAACAGCAAATTACACTCTCGGCTTCCAGGGAATTTCTTCTGCGCCAAGATGGTGAGCAGCAAAACGGCTGAGTACAAAAAGATAATCACTCAGCCTGTTGAGGTATTGAATAATGAGGGGTTCTGTTTCATCCTTCTTTTTTTGAAGCCGCACACAACAGCGTTCAGCCCGTCGGCATACGCAGCGGGACACATGCAGGGTGGAAACTGCCACATGACCGCACGGAAGAATGAATGATTTCATCGGCGGCAGCGCCTCACTCATCTTATCCATTTCATTTTCTAGCAGGGTTATATCTTCTTCTTTCAGGTCGGGTATCTTCAGTTTTGGTTCTTTTTCCGGGTCGCAGGCGAGAGCAGAACCGATAGTAAAGAGCCGGTCCTGCACTTCACGGAGTATGCTGGGAACGGAGTTCGCTTTCAAATGATCAATACAAAGGCCGATGAAGGAATTCAATTCATCCACGGTGCCATAAGCTTCAATGCGGCGGTGTGACTTGGCGACTTTTGTTCCGCCAATCAATGAAGTGGTTCCCTTATCGCCGGTCCTGGTATAAATCTTTGATGCCATTTTCTATGTTACTGGTAAATGACTGCTTTTTCATTTTTCTTATCACTTTCCACTATGCCATCCCGCAGGCGGATAACCCGCCGGGCATGGTTGGCAATATCTTCTTCATGGGTAACCACCACGATGGTATTGCCGTTTTTGTAAATATTGTCAAATATCGCCATTATTTCATAGGAGGTTTTGGTATCGAGGTTACCCGTGGGTTCATCGGCAAGAATAATGGAAGGGTTGTTTACCAGTGCACGGGCAATAGCCACCCGCTGGCACTGGCCTCCCGAAAGTTCATTGGGTTTATGATGGCTCCTGTCGGTGAGGTTTACCATTTCCATCACCTGCATGGCTTTTTCTGCCCGCATTTTTCTTCCCATGCCGGCATAAACCAGCGGGAGCGCCACATTTTCCAGGGCAGTAAGACGGGGTAAAAGGTTGAATTGCTGAAAGACAAAACCGATCTCTCTGTTGCGTATTTCAGCCAACTCATTATCACTCATTTCGCTTACATCATTATTGTTCAGCACATATCTCCCCTCTGTGGGGGTATCAAGACACCCGATAATATTCATCAGCGTACTCTTGCCTGAACCGGAAGGCCCCATCAGCGCCACATACTCATTTTTATAAATATCAAGCGAAATACCTTTCAGCACCTGCAATTCCTGCCGGCCCATGAAGTAGCTTTTGCAGATGTTTTCTAGATGGATGATACCCCCGGCCCCTGAAGGAGTGTTAAGAGAGCTATTAAAACTTGGAGGGTTCATCCTGGGATCAAAAATTATTTGCTGATGAAAAAATAAATTCGGTTTTATTTCTCCCCGCCTGCCGGCGGGGCCGGGGGTATCACTTTGGGAACCTTAAAGAAAATGGTATCATGCGCCGGTGCATTCTTCAGCGCCTCCTCCCGGCTGATGGAACCAATAACCGCATCATCCCGCAGCACATTTAATTCTTCACTCATGTGCAATAACGGCTCAACCCCTTCAAGGTTCAGTTCATTCAGTTTTTCCACAAATGCAATCATCCGCTGCAGGTCATTTTTAATCTCTGCTTTCTCCGCTTCATTGAACTGAAGACGGGCAAGATGAGCCAGTTTATCTACCAATGCATCGTTTACTTCCATTTTACAAATATAGTTTATCGTATATGGGTTTTGGTTTATTGTTGTGCGTCTTATTTTCAGAAAGCATTTCTGATTTGTAAGAACCATAAACCACTAACCCGATAGCTATCGGGTATAAACCCGAAACTCTCATTATCTTCGCCGCAATGGGAAAAAAGAGAGCAACCCTGCCTGCCGGAAGGCAGGTTGTAATGAGCGGCATCCGCCCCACAGGATTTTTGCACCTGGGTAATTATTTCGGGGCCGTGAGAAATTATGTGCGGATGCAGGAAGAATTCGAGTGCTATTTTATGGTGGCCGACCTCCATTCACTTACCACACATCCGGATACCAAAGAACTGAAGCAGAATGTACACCGGGTTTTGTCTGAAAATATCGCCTGTGGTCTTGACCCGGATAGAGTGGCCTTGTATTGCCAAAGCCATATCCATGAAACAACGGAACTGTACCTCTACCTGAACATGCTGGCCTATAAAGGTGAGTTGGAAAAAACAACGACATTTAAAGAAAAGGTCAGGCAACAGCCGGATAATGTTAATGCCGGGTTGCTTACATATCCTGTATTGCAGACGGCTGATATTATCCTTCACCGGGCCAAATATGTGCCGGTAGGCAAAGACCAGGAACAGCACCTGGAAATGGCAAGAAATTTTGTGAACCGGTTTAATCATCGTTACGGGGAAGTGTTTCCGGAACCCCAGGCATTCAATTTTGGCGAAGAACTGATAAAAGTTCCCAGTCTTGATGGCGCGGGTAAGATGAGCAAAAGTGAAAACCAGTATGCCACTTTATATCTTTCTGATGATGATGAACTGATCCGCAAGAAAGTCATGAAAGCAAAAACGGACAGCGGACCTGAAAAAACCAATTCCCCCAGGCCGGATTATATCCAAAACATTTTCCTGCTGATGAGGCTGGTAAGCAACTCCGCTATAATAACAAAATTTGAAACTGACTATAACAATTGTTCGATACGCTACGGAGATATGAAAAAGCAACTGGCGGAAGATATGGTCCAGTTCATTACCCCTATCCGGGAAAAGGCCGAAGCCATCCGTAACGATGAAAAATACCTGCGGGAAGTAATGGAAAAAGGCGCAGAGAAAGCCAGAAAGAGTGCCAAAGCAACCATGGAGCTGGTCAGAAAGGCTCTTGGGCTGAATTATTTTTAAAAAATACAGATAACATCCCGATAAATATCGGGACCAAAATCCCAAAAAAGCCCTTACTTTGAAACCTCTCCCAATCGGGATTTGTAATTTGATATTTGGAATTTATCCGGTATGGCAAAAGCAGCGAAATTTAAACCCAAACATATTGCGGTAGCCGGTAATATCGGCGCCGGCAAAACCACTCTCACCGAAATGCTCAGCAAGCATTATAAATGGATACCTCATTTTGAAGATGTGGACCATAATCCTTACCTGATGGATTTTTACGAGGATATGCCCCGCTGGAGCTTTAACCTTCAGATTTATTTTCTGAACAGCCGCCTCCGCCAGCTGGTAGAAATTCAGAAAGGAACTGAAACCGTGATACAGGACCGGACCATTTATGAAGATGCCCACATCTTTGCTCCCAACCTGCATGAAATGGGTCTGATGAGCAAGCGGGATTTTGATAATTATTTTCACTTTTTTCAGACACTGAAAACACTGGTGCAACCGCCTGATCTGCTTATTTACCTCAGCGCCTCGGTTCCTACCCTGGTTGGTAATATTCAAAAAAGGGGAAGGGAGTACGAAGAGAATATCCGGCTTGACTACCTCAAAAAATTAAATGAATATTATATTAAGTGGATCAGTGATTATAAAGAAGGCAAATTGCTGATCATTGATGCGGATAAAAACCGGTTCCCGGAAAAAGAAGAGGATTTCGGGGACATCATCCGCAAAGTGGATGCGGAACTGTACGGTCTGTTTTAGTAATCGGCGTATTGCTCATACGCTTCCAGCAGTTTCTTGATTTTTTTCAGCCACTCGGCCTGTTTCTCCTTGTTGATGCTGTGATTGGTCTCCGTGTCATAATTGTTTTGCAGTTCCTCTTTTTCATCCAGTATATCCTGGTATATTTTCTTCAGGTCTTTTTGATAGGTTCTGCGGTTAAAAGTATATTCAGACATTTTTTTATGAAGCTTCCGGGCAAATACTTCGGCAATATCAAAATGACCCTGCTCATGGCTCAGTATGTAAGCAGTTTTATGCAAACCCCATGACCGGGTTTTGGAAAACCGGGATTCAATTTTGTATGAGAAACCATCATTGTTTACGGTGTAAGAAAACAGCAGGTAGGTGGTGCTTCTGGCTGCGACATCACTTTCGCTATCAGGTTTAGCTTTAAAGTCGGTCCAGGAAAGTTTGCGGGATTTATCCCAGTCAAGCAATTCTTCATTTTTGTCCTGCGCCATTAGCAATGAAGGCAGAAGAAAAAATATCAATATGACCATCCGGTTTTTTTTCATCATTTCCATATCTCAACGCAAAGTCGGTATAAAAATTTTACCCGTTGTATAGTTGTCCGTTAAACAAAAACAAAATCCCGGCGCTGATGACCGGGATTGCATTATATATCTGTTGAAGATTATGTCATGCTTTTGGCGCTGCAGCCAGTATTTCTGCTGATACACCGTCGGCGTATTTCTCAAAGTTGCGGGTAAACAAACCAGCGAGGTATTTTGCCTTTTCATCATAGGCATTCTTATCAGCCCAGGTGTTGCGGGGATTCAATACTTCCGAAGGAACATCAGGACATGTGACAGGCATAGCCATTCCAAATACCGGGTGGGTTGCATACTCCACATTATCCAATTTGCCTTCCAGCGCCGCCGTAATCATGGCACGGGTGAACTTCAGCTTCATACGGTTTCCAATGCCATAAGGGCCGCCTGTCCAGCCGGTATTGACCATCCATACATTCACTTTATTCTCCCTCATTTTATCGCCCAGCATCTGTGCATATTTACCCGGGTGGAGTGGCAGGAAGGGTGCACCGAAGCAGGTGCTGAAAGTGGGCTTAGGTTCAGTAACTCCGGCTTCTGTTCCTGCAACCTTTGCTGTATAGCCGGAAATAAACTGATACATGGCCTGCCCGGGGGTTAATTTTGAAAGGGGAGGCAATACTCCAAATGCATCACAGGTAAGAAAGAAGATATTTTTAGGCAACCCGGCAACAGAAGGTTCCAGCGCATTACTGATAAAGTTCAAAGGAAAAGAAACCCGGGTATTTTCTGTGATGGATGCATCATCAAAATTTATTTTGTTGGTGCCGGGGAAAAAAGAAACATTCTCCACCAGGGCACCCGGCCGGATTGCATTGAAGATTTCCGGTTCTTTCTCTTCCGTAAGGTTTATGGTTTTGGCATAGCATCCCCCTTCAAAGTTGAAGATATTGTCGTTAGTCCAGGCATGCTCATCGTCGCCAATCAGTTTTCGGTTAGGATCGGCGCTTAATGTTGTTTTGCCGGTACCGCTCAGACCGAAGAAAATAGCCGTATCGCCATCCTTGCCCATATTAGCGCTGCAGTGCATGCTCAGCACATTACTTTCATGCGGTAAAATGTAATTGAGAATGGTAAAAATGCCTTTCTTGGTTTCACCCGTATAACCGGTGCCGGCAATCAGTATCGTTTTATGCTTAAAGGAAACAATGGCTGCATTGTGCTGCCGGGTGCCGCACTCACGGGGATCCAGTTTTAAGCCCGGTCCAGAAATAACATGCCAGTCGGGCTCAAATGTTTCCAGCTCATCTTCGGTGGGGCGCAGGAACATGTTATAGGCAAATAAATTGTTCCAGGGTTTTTCATTCACCACCCGTACATTCAGGCGATAACGGGAATCAGCACAGGCATAGCAGTCCCTTACCCAGAACTCGGAAGCCTTATCGAGATAATCAATGATTTTTTTATAAACTATGTCAAAATACTTTGGCTCAATGGGGAGATTGAATTCATTCCAGTGAACCGTATCAGCTGTGGTTTCATCCTTTACGGTGAATTTGTCTTTTGGTGATCGGCCAGTGAACTCGCCGGTTCTTATTACCAGGGCACCCGTATCATTCAACACCCCTTCCCCGATGCGAAGGGTATCCTGAACTAATTCTTCCGGCGTCAATTGATAATGAATGGATTCTGTGTTTTGCAGACCAAGGCGAAGCAGGCTTTTCTTAGGGATACTAACAACTGGTACTGACATAGAGCAATCAAAATTTGTTGAGGCGACAAAGGTAAGAGACAAACCGGATTTAATTCAAACAAGTGTTAGCGATACACATTAACAGGTTATTTAAATTGTGCGAAAAATTATGAACAGGAATTACAACCATCCGGATATTTTGCATTGATCCAAATGATGTGTTTATAGTTGAAAACCATTCAATTTGCTGTTGTTTAGACCATCTATTGATATTTCTCAGCGGGCTGAAATATTTGGTCGTTATCTTTAGCAGCAGTTTAACCTTATCACGACATCACCAAATAGCATTATATGAAATATTTACCCCTGAATCCTGACATTTTTATACAAAACCGGGAACGTTTTATCAGCAGGATGCAGAAAAATTCCATAGCCATCTTTGTAAGCAATGATGAAGTGCCCAGCAATGGCGATGCCATTTACCGGTTTAAGCAGAACAGCGATGTGTTTTGGCTCAGTGGAATTACACAGGAAGACAGCATGGTTCTTCTTTTTCCCGATAACCCGGACCCGAAATACCGGGAAGTGCTTGTCTTGGTAAGACCCAATGAGCTGAAAGAAAAATGGGATGGAAAAAGGCACAGGGTACATGAGGCACAGGCCATCAGCGGAATCAAAACCATTGTATGGCTCGACAGCCTGGATGCTTTGTTACAGCCCTGGATCCATCTTGCAGATAATATTTACTTAGACAGTAATGAGAATGACCGCAAGGCAAGCTTGGTACAATCAAGGGATTATCGATTTATTGATGAAATGAAGAGCCGCTATCCGCTGCACAACTATCTGCGGGCTGCCAGAATTATGAAAGACCTCCGCGGCATCAAAACAGCACTGGAGACAGAAGTGATACAAAAAGCAATTGATATCACCGAAAATACATTCCGCCGCCTGCTGAAATTCATTAAGCCTGGTGTAATGGAGTATGAAATAGAAGCGGAGATTATCCACTCCTTCCTCAGCCAGCGGGCCACCGGTGAGGCCTACGGCAGTATCATTGCCGGCGGCGACAGAGCCAGAACACTGCATTATGTAAGCAACAATGCCGAATGCAAAGACGGTGAACTGATATTAATGGACTTTGGCGCTGAGTATGGCGGTTATTGTGCAGACCTTACAAGAACGGTGCCTGTAAACGGAAAATTCACCCGTCGCCAGAAAACAGTTTATAATGCCTGCCTGCATGTGCATGATTATGCCAAAAGCCTGCTGAAACCGGGTATCAGTATTGTTGATTATACAGAAAAAGTAGGGGAGGAGGCCACACAGCAATTTTTAAAGATAGGGCTGCTGCGCAAATCAGATGTGAAGAATGAAGATCCTGAGAACAGGGCCTACCGTAAATATCTCTATCATGGCATTTCACATCATCTGGGTGTGGATGTACATGACCTGGGCACCCGTACAGAACCTATCAAAGCAGGAATGGTATTCACTGTCGAGCCGGGTATATATATTGAAGAAGAGAAAATAGGCATCCGCATTGAGAATAATATATGGATAACCCGCAATGGAAATAAGGATTTGATGAAGAATATCCCCATTCAGGCTGAAGAGATAGAGGCCTTAATGAAGAAATAGGTTATTTTGCCTGCATGAAGAAAATCCCCAACCTGTTTACGCTGCTCAATCTTGTGTTTGGCTGTTTTGCCATTGTATTCACACTTCAAAACGGGATTACGATTTCAGGAGATGCAGAAGGCGCTACCTGGATAGATGTTCCCGAACAGATCTGGCTGGCTTCTTTGTTTATCGGGCTGGCTGCTGCTGTTGATTTTTTAGATGGCTTTGTAGCCGGGATTTTTAAGGCGGGGTCCGAAATGGGGAAGCAACTGGACTCACTGGCTGATGTGGTAAGTTTTGGAGCAGCACCGGGAATGATCCTTTACCAGTTTCTCCGCCTGAGTTTTGCAAAAGATACCAACGGGCTGGATACTTCCGTAATCTGGCTGCTGCCAGCTTTTATTGTTCCCTGTGCTGCAGCATGGAGGCTGGCCCGTTTTAATCTTGACAGCAGCCAGTCTTTTTCATTCAAAGGTATGCCCGTTCCTGTTGTGGGTATTATGGTGGCTTCGTTTCCGCTCATTTACTGGAATGTGAATGAAGCATGGGCCCAAAACCTGTTATTAAATAAATGGTTTTTGTATGCTGTAATTGCTGTTTTTTCCTGGTTGATGGTTTCATCATTACCGCTAATGGCGCTGAAGTTTAAAGATTTCAGTGTAAGGAACAACCTGCCGAAGTACATACTGGTACTGGCGGCTGCAGCTTCAATCATTATTTTAAGATGGCTGGCGGTTCCTGTCATAGTGCTTGTATATGTTGCATTATCTTTGTTCTTCAAAAACAAAACAGCATGACCTATACAGTACAGATAAAAGTGATGCCGCTCAATGAACTGCTCGATCCGCAGGGAAAAGCCGTCATGGGCGGTCTGGAAAACCTGGGTCTTACCGGCGTGGAAGATGTAAGAATCGGAAAAAACATTACCCTGCAGGTTAATGCCGAATCCGCTGAAAAAGCCAAAGCCATTGCCGAAGAAGCAAGCAGGAAACTGCTAAGCAACCCGGTGATGGAATATTATGAGGTATTGGTTAATTAGGAATTAGTTAATTGGGAAAAACCTGATTAACTGATTAACCAATAAACCGATTAACTATGTTGTATTTAGTTCCCACCCCAATCGGCAATCTTAAAGATATTACTCTTCGGGCCCTGGAAGTACTGAAGGAAGTTGATGTGATACTTGCAGAAGATACAAGAACCACTTCCCGTCTGATGAATCATTACCAAATTACCAAACCGCTTTCACCCTATCACCGGCACAATGAGCATAAAGTGCTTCAGCATATTGTAACTCAGCTGCAGGAAGGAAAAAAAATGGCATTGGTAACCGATGCAGGAACCCCGGGTATTTCTGATCCTGCTTTTTTGCTGGTAAGAGAATGTATAAAGGCCGGTGTAAAAGTAGAATCACTTCCCGGTGCAACTGCATTTGTTCCGGCGCTTGTCAACAGTGGAATACCGTCCAGCCGGTTTTGTTTTGAAGGTTTCCTGCCTTTAAAAAAAGGAAGGCAAAGATTATTGAAGCAACTGGCCAACGAAGAGAGAACCATGATCTTTTATGAATCACCCGTGCGGCTGGTAAAAACACTGGAAGAATTCTGCATTTATTTTGGGGAGGAAAGAATGTGCTCTGTAAGCAGGGAGCTTACCAAAATGTTTGAAGAAAATAAACGGGGCACAATAAAAGAAGTGTGTGATTACTTTAAACAAAAGACAGTAAAAGGCGAGATTGTGATAGTAGTGGCCGGAAAAACCTAATACCAGACCGATATTTCATGGAGGTTCTTTCTTTTTAAATCAGGCACCCAGCACTCCTCTGCGGGATAACCAACCGGTATCAGGAGAAACGGTTTTTCATTCTCCGGCCGCTCAAGCACTTTACTTAAAAAGTTCATTGGAGATGGCGTATGTGTAAGGGCCACCAACCCGGCATGATGAATGGCGGCCAGCAAGAACCCACAGGCAATGCCGCAGCTTTCGGTTACATAATAATTTTGGTGCTTGTGCAAAATTTGGCGGTTCCCGTCTGACTTTGTTTCCGGCTCATAACTTCTTTTAAATGCCACAATCAGGTAAGGAGCGGTTTCTAAAAATTCTTTTCTCCAGTCAGTTTGCAGGGGCCTCAGATCGTTCAGCCATTCCGCCGGCATTCTTCCGTTATAGCTCTCGAATTCTTCTTTTTCAGCTTCTGTCCTTATCTGCTTTTTAATAACAGGGTCATTCACCACACAAAAAGTCCAGGGTTGTTTGTGGGCGCCACTTGGTGCCGTGGAAGCAGTAAGAATGATATTTTCAATTACCCCTTTTGGGACCGGTTTGTCCGAAAAATCCCTTACGGTTCTCCGCAAGTTCATCCACTCATAAAAATCCCTGCTTCTTTTCAGGGTTTCCTGAGCCAGAAAGGTTTCTTTGTTGTAATTCACAAAGGGAAAACCGTCAATCAACTTTGTTTTTACCATAACATTGCTTTCCCGAAATTTACTACTTCAAATAATAATACATGAAGAAAATTTTGATTTTGGCTTTCATCCTTTCACTGGCAATATTAGGCATGGCCCAGCCCGACCGCTGGCAGCAGCGGGTAAAATATGTGATGAATATTGATATGAATGTGCAGACCAACCAGTTTACCGGAAAGCAAAAACTGGAATACTGGAACAATTCTCCGGACACACTAACCAGGGTGTTCTATCATCTTTACTTCAATGCTTTTCAGCCCGGCAGTATGATGGATACCAGAAGCCGCAGGCAGGGGGGTGTTAATGGACCCAGTGGCCGGTCTGACTGGGATCAACGGGTAAAAGACAGAATCATCAACCTGAAACCGGATGAAATCGGTTACCAGAAAATAGTATCACTAAAAATGAATGGCCGTCCGCAAAACTTTAAGGTACTGGAAACAATACTGGAGGTGCAACTGGATAAACCGATTCTTCCTAAAAGCAAAGTAACTTTTGATATGGAGTTTGTAGCACAGGTTCCACTGCAAATCAGGCGGAGCGGAAGGGATAACCCCACTTCAAAAGTCCGTTACTCAATGACGCAATGGTACCCTAAACTTTGCGAATACGATTATGAAGGTTGGCACCCTACACCCTATGTTGCCCGGGAATTTTATGGCGTTTGGGGCGATTTTGATGTAAGCATCAGCATTGATAAAAAATACATAATTGGCGGCACCGGCTATTTGCAGAATGCAAATCAAATTGGGTATGGCTACGAAGATGCAAAAGCCAAAGTAAACCGCCCGGCCGGTGAAAAAATAACCTGGCGCTTCATCGCACCCAATGTGCATGATTTTGCCTGGGCGGCAGATCCTGATTTTATTCATAAGTCAAGAAAGGTAAGGGATAGCCTCACCCTTCACCTGCTCTACAAACCTACCAATGCCACTGCTGCATCATGGGAGAAAGTGCTGGACGATGCTGAAAAAGCATTGCCCCTGATTGAGAAAACATTCGGGCACTATCCTTACAAACAATTCTCTTTTATACACGGAGGAGATGGCGGTATGGAATACCCCATGGCTACATTGTGCATAGGCCCCGGCGCCTGGCTGCATGAGTGGCTGCACAACTGGTATTACGGCATGCTTGGCACCAATGAATCGCTGTATGGCTGGATGGATGAAGGTTTTACTACGTATGCAGAAGACAGGGTGCAGGCCTTCCTGGATGGCAACAACGGGTTTGCTTATGAGGGCACTTACAGGGCATATCTTTCGCTGGCTAAAAGCGGAAAAGAAGAACCCCTTACCACACATGCGGATCATTACAATCTGAATTCTGCCTATGGCGCCGCTGTATATTCAAAAGGCGGTGTGTTTATGGAGCAGCTCGGCTATATCGTAGGTGCACCTGTAAGGGATAAAATATTGTTGGAATATTACCGGCAATGGCGGTTTAAACATCCAAATGCCAATGACTTTATCCGTATTGCAGAAAAAGTGAGTGATATGAAACTGGACTGGTATAAAGAGTACTGGGTTTACTCAGTCAAAACAATCGATTACGCTATTGACAGTTTGTGGGAAGAAGGTGGCAAAACAAAAGTACGGATCAGCCGTACCGGCCTGATGCCCATGCCGGTTGACCTGCAGATAACCTTTAAGGATGGCGCCAAAGAATTACACTATGTTCCCCTGAACCTGATGTTTGGTGAAAAACCGGCGGAAGACCCGGTTATACCAAGAAAAGTGTATGATGCCTGGAAATGGACCCACAGCACTTATACTGTTGAAACCAGCCGGAAACTGACTGATTTTACAGTTGTTGAAATTGACCCCTCCCTGAGAATGGCCGATATAGAACGAAAGAACAACAAGCTTGAGTTAAAATGGTAGATCAATTTAAAAAAATTCCCCTGCATGTTTAGCAGGGGAATTTTTTGACGGTTTTCAATCAAGGCCCCTCGTTTGCTTGCCACCCAATACAGTTTTTTTTCGAAGTATCGGGATGCCGGAATTAAGGTTAATGGTTAGGGTATTTATTTCTTGATTGCACATCAAATATAGGATTCAGTGTAAGCCATAACAATACCACTTTTGTGATATTGTTTACTACCGGTACAGGTCAACCGACAAAAAACAGCATACTTACCTGCCATAAAACTTATTTACAGCCGCCACCCGGTTTGATACATGTAGTTTTTCGTAGATATGATAAACATGCTTGCGGACAGTTTCCGGGCTAAGGTATGTTTGGGCGGCAATTTCCTTATACATAAGCCCCTTTGACAAAAGTTCGAGTATTTCCTTTTCCCGGTTGGTAAGTAAATCCAGTTCCTCTGCTTCATTTCCATTTTTCCGGTCTTTTAGCTGAAAAGCTGCCACTACTTTTCGGGCAATCTGGCTGCTCATGGGGGCGCCGCCTTCATAGAGTTCCCGGATGGCTTCCAGCATCCGGGCCGGATCAGTTTTCTTGAGTATGTAACCGCTGGCGCCGGCGCTCAGGGCTTCGAAAATTTTTTCATCTTCTTCATAAACGGTACACATCATAAAATTGGTGCCGGGGATGCGGGGCTTCAATGTTCTTACCACATCTATTCCGCTTTCAGGGCCGCCGAGGTTAATATCCATCAGCACCACATCAGGCTGCAAAAGCGGAAGCTGCCGGATTGCATCTTCGGCCGTCCCCATTGTTCCCGTGCATATGTATCCCTGCGACATAGAAATGATTTCTTCCAGGGCGTTGCGCAACTCCCGGTTGTCATCAACAATGCAGACCGCAATTTCCCGCATAATCACAAATTTGACACTTAACCGGATGACCGGCAATACCACAAACAGGTAATTTTTTCAGCGGGAGACATATAAAAGATATTTTTCAGCAAAAAACGCCTCCTCAAATATTTCATTGATTTCCATTATACGGGGCCGGGTTCCACTTTCCTGTATTTCTTTGGCCAGGTCGCCCCCCTTAAGGCAGATAAGGCCGGGCCGCAAGCCGTCGCCGGTCTGTGGTTTGGTCTTAAGCAAAGGCTTGCTCCATTTCCATAAATCCTTCAGCGGTGCCACCGCCCTTGATACGGCAAAATCAAACTTTCGTCCCTTAATGACCTCGGCACGGAGATGTTCTGTACTTATATTTTTTAAGCCGGTACTTTTTACTATGGCCTCCACCACTTTTAATTTCTTGGCCATACTGTCCACCAGATGAAAACGCAGTTCTGGAAAAAAAATAGCAAGGGGTATGCCCGGAAACCCGCCGCCGGTTCCAATATCTATTATTTCAGAACCGGTACTGAACTCGAAAGCTGCAGCGATGCTGAGGGAATGCAAAATATGTTTTTCATAAAGTCCGTCAATATCCTTTCTGGAGATCACATTTATTTTTTCGTTCCAATCTTTGTACAATCCTTCCAGCTGCCTGAATTGATCCAACTGCACCTCTGTGAATTCAGAGAAATATTTCAGAATAATATCCATGTTTGAAAGACTGCTTCTTTTTTAACGGATCTCTCCTCTCCATTTATGGAGAGAGCAGAAGCGAGGCTACCATTCATGCTTTGGGCTGCGCCACAGTGCCGGGGCAAAAATGATATAATAGAGCAACATCCACATATCCAGCAGCACAAACCAGGGCCACAGGTCTTTTTCGCCCATTTTCTTCATGCTCTTCCCGAGAATGACCGCCTGCAGTATGAATCTTACTCCAAAAACCCCCAGGGCAAACCTCCAGTCGTACAGCAATGCGGTTGCAGCAAGAAGAGGATAATAAATAAACTGCGTGGCAAAATAAAGCCCCAGCAGGAATTTGTGTTTGGGCTTATAATATTTGGCTGTGGTATAATGTCTTGATTTCTGCCGAAGCCATCCTTTCCAGGTTGTTTTGGGAATAGAACGGGTAATGGCATCGGGGTCAATAACGACCGCTGTATTTTTACCAGAGGCCACTTTGTTTACAAACAGGTCATCATCCCCGCTGGGAATATGGTTAATGGATGCAAAACCTTTGTGGCGGATGAACAGGTCTTTGCGGTACGACAGGTTTCTGCCCACACCCATATACGGAACACCCGCCAGCGCATAGGATAAATATTGCAATGCTGTATGAAAAGTTTCAAAGCGGATAAGCTTGTTCAGCAAACCTTTCTTTTTATGGTAAGCCCCGTAGCCCAGCACAACCTCAGTGCTTTTGTCATACCCATCCTGCATTTTTTGAATCCAGTGTTCGCTGGCCGGCACACAATCTGCATCCGTGAGCAGCAGTACTTCATGCTCCGCTTCCCGGATGCCGACAGACAGGGGATATTTTTTTCCTGAGATCAGTTTGGCTTCCTGCGTAAGCTCCACAACGTTCAGTGATTTGAAAGTTTTTTTGAGTTCCTGCAAAATATACTTGGAGTCATCCACCGAGTTATCATTCACCACCACCACTTCAAATGTGCTGGGGTATTGCTGCACCAGCACTCCCGGCAGGTTGCGGGCCAGGTTCTCATCCTCATCCCTGGCGCAAATAACCACAGATACCGGGTGTTGTTGTGATTGCAGTTTCTTTTTTGGTTTTAAAAAAGCCACCCGGGCAAAAAAGAAAAGATAATAGAATACCTGTATGGCAGTTACGGCACAAAAAGCATAAAAGAGAATCACTTCCCAGTAAAGAGGTGGCATGGCGGCAAAAGTAAAAGAGAGGCGGCAACAGGCAATAGACAAGAGGCAAAAGCTTTCCACAGAAGGAGCCCGGTTTTACAATGTTTCAGCAAAGACGCAAGAATCTTTTACTGTACAGTGAGTCTGATTGCCCGTTAGCCGTTCACAATCTTAAGTCGCAGGTTTAATGCTTATTTTTGGTTTTTTATATGCAGGCAATCGGCCCTTTTTGCAGCGCCCGGAGCTTATCCGGAAAAACAGTACGGCAAATACAAAATATATAAAGATGAAAAAATGGCTATATATACCTGTTATTTTTTTATTGGGGAGCCAAACAGTTCTTAATGCCCAATCGTCTGATGAAAGAGTATACATTCAAACCGACAGGGATTTTTATGTAAAAGGCGAGACAGTACATTTTATAGGCTATGTTATTGCTGGTAAAGACACCATAGAAAGCACCAATATTTTTGTTGAGCTACTTGACAGTGCCGGCAGCAGGCTGGCAGGCATTAGTTTACCCCTTATTGGCGCTGCTGCGGCCGGATCACTTTCTATACCCGCAACTCTGCAAACTGAAAATGTTTTTTTAAGAGCTTATTCCGATATCACGGTATTACCGCGTAACTCTTCTCAGTTCATTCAACCTTTATTTCCTGCAATAGCAGTTACTTCCCATTCAGGGGAAATTCAGCAAGACACCATCACCCCCCCCTTTTTTTCCTAAGGGAGGGCACCTTGTATATAGCGCTGATAATTATGTTGCCTTTAAAACAGCAGAAGTTTTTGAAGGCATTGTAAAAAATAATAAAGGCGAAAAAGTAACCGCCATTCAACCCCTGATCCGGGGCATGGGTGTTTTCACCTTTCACCCGGTGCCCGGCGAACCGTATTTCTGTCATTGGGAAGCGGGCGGAAAGGACCGGTTTGTGGCTTTGCCTGTTCCAGTTGATCAGGGGATCGGCATTCACGCCTACCAGCAAAATGAAATGCTGTAGATTGATCTGGATAATGGCGGTACCAGCCTTGTAAGCATCCGCAAACCCACTGTGGAACTCCATATTGACGGTGAAGTGGCGTATATGGCAGCACTGAATATGTCAAACTTCGACAAATTTGGTTATGCAGTTTCGCTGCAGGAATTTAAACCGGGGATGGCTGAATTAAGAGTACTGGATGCAGATAAAAAAATACTGGCAACCCGGCCATTATTTATTGCCAAAAAAAGCCGGGGTGCAGGTATTCAGGCAGAGTTTTTGAAAAAGAACCTCACTAAAAGAGGTGAAAACCATTTTCGTTTAAACTTTCACGACACTCTTCTTCAATATGTCTCGGTCAGCATTACTGATGTTTCGTTTGCCGACACATTGCGCAAGCAAGGAATGGCTTCTGTTTTTTCCCCTTCAGGATTTAATTTACCTGTTGACTACCGGTATAATACCGGAGATACAGACCCGCTGGACCTTGCTGTTCTTTGCATGGGCACTATTCCCTTGCCTGATAATGCTAAAATAACTTCAAATGCTCCGGCTCAGCCTAAATACCTTGAGCTGAGCGGAGTAGTAAAAAAAGAGGAAAAATTATATACCGATAAAGAAGTGCTGATAGGCATACGATCCGAATATACCGGTAAAGAACTGTACAAAGCCATTACTGATGCAGAAGGACGTTTTGAGCTGGATGGATTAATAATTTACGGAGAAGCATTTGCACATTGCCGCAGGCCGGGCCAAACAGATGATGAACTGGAAGGAGAGTTCAGGCTGAGGCTTCCCCGGGCCGGTAACGATGAAGAATTACATAATGCATTTACAAAAACAGCCCAATCGGCGAAATTTGATAAGGCTGCTGAAAAACCGGCTGCGGAATGGGTGAAAAACAAGATCACACAAGGTGATACTGTTGTGTACGAAGATAAAATAATAGTGCTGGAAGAAGCTGTTGTAACGGCAAGCTCGGCCCTGGCTGCACGCAAGCGGATGGAAGAACTGGAGAAAAAATATATTGACGGAACATCTTTTGCCGGGTATTTTGCTACCGGTGAAACGCTGGATGTGATGAATGATCCGCAGGCGGCACGGCTCACCGACCTGTTTGCCTATATAGGTTCAAGAATGCGCATCATTTCCCAGCGCTTTGTAAGGGGGAGAAGAGAACTTGCTTACTATGGAAGGGGAACGGGTGGCGAAACCATCGTTTCGGTATTCTATCTTAATAATACAAGAATTGACAGAGACCTGGTGGATGGCATCCGTCTGAGTGAAGTGGCCGTGGTTAAATTCATCCCGATGCTTGCAGGGGAGCCGGGCTTTCCGCCCGCCATTGCCATATTTCTGAAAAAACCCGGCGACGAAGGCTATTGGGAAAAAGACAGGTACCAGTTGTCTGAACAAAAAATTACGGGTTATACCGTGTCAAAGGAATTTTTGATGCCGGATTACAATAAAGAGGAAACAAAAGTTCAGACAGATGCACGGAAAACACTTTTCTGGCAGCCCTATGTGGCTGCAGAAAAAGGCATAGCTGGAATAAAATTTTTCAATAATGACCTTACCAAAAAAATAAGAATTGTGGCAGAAGGCGTCACAAGAAATGGCAATATTGTTTATTTTGAAAAGGTGCTGGAATAGGCAACTGGCTATTGTTTATCTTGCGGCGCAATGGCATTGTTACAATTTCAGCTTCAGCATACCGGTACACCATCAAAAGCAAGAGCAGGCCATATCATTACTGATCATGGCGAAATCCTCACTCCCGTATTCATGCCCGTTGGCACGGCAGGCAGCGTAAAAGCAATCACACAGCAGCAATTGCTGCATGATGTAAAAGCACAGATAATTTTAGGCAATACTTATCATTTGTATCTGCGCCCCGGGTTGGAAGTATTGGAAAAAGCCGGCGGCCTTCACCGCTTCAACGACTGGAACAAACCCATCCTCACCGACAGCGGCGGTTACCAGGTGTTCTCACTCTCCCGAACCAGAAAGATCAAAGAAGAAGGCGTCACTTTTCAGTCACATATTGATGGCAGCCGGCATTTGTTCACTCCCGAAAATGTAATGGATATCCAGCGAACCATCGGCGGCGACATCGTCATGGCTTTTGATGAATGCCCGCCCGGCGGCAGCGACAGAAAGTATGCGCAAAAAAGCATGGAACTGACGCACCGCTGGCTCGGCAGGTGTTTTACCCGTTTCAGCGAAACAGAACCAAAATACGGCTACACGCAAAACCTTTTCCCCATTGTGCAGGGCGGCACTTTTAAAGACCTCCGAAAAGCATCCTGTGAATACATCAGCTCCAAAAATACCACCGGCAATGCCATCGGCGGACTGAGCGTTGGCGAACCCGAACCGGTGATGTACGAAATATGCGACTGGTGCTGCGATCATTTGCCGGAAGATAAACCCCGCTACCTGATGGGTGTGGGCACACCCTGGAATATTCTTGAATGCATCGGCATGGGAGTGGATATGTTTGACTGCGTGATGCCCACCCGCAACGGCCGCAATGCCATGCTCTTCACCACCGGGGGTGTCGTCAATATTGACAATAAGAAATGGGAGTTTGATTATTCACCCGTTGATGCAGGCTTTCCCTGCGAAGTGAGTAATTATTACAGCAAAGCCTATCTCCGGCACCTGATGAAAGCAAAAGAGCTTTTGGGTTACACTATTGCCAGCATTCACAATCTTGCTTTTTACTGCTGGCTGATGAATGAGGCAAGGATACATATCATCGCCGGTGATTATGCCGGCTGGAAAAACGAAATGACAGCCCGGCTGCAAACCAGGCTGTAAAATTTATGGATGCCCGTTCAGCGTACGTCTTCCTTTCTGAAACTCTTCTTGAAATAATAATGTAATGTGGTCACATTTGGGCCATCCAATACCGGGAAGGCATTCACAAGAATCCAGCCCTGCGATCTCATGTAGTTCAGGGCATCCACCACAGTGTTGAATTTTTTGATCTTGCCGGTTTCTTCATCCCGCAACCGGTTGTCTGAAAAAAGTTTTCGTTCGTCACCATAGTCCACATCAATATTCACCCGGTTGGAGAGAAGCCGGTTCTGGGCAATCAGCCTGCAATACTGCTCCACCCGGTTGCTGTCCTGTGCAAATGCATTGAATGAGCCCAAAAGGCAAACAATGAATAAAATCTTCTTCATAGCTTAAAATTTATAATGATTACTGCTGCAAATTTCAGCAGGCGTACCTACATGGCATCATCTTAAAATGTTAAGAAAACAGGTATTTGTCAGTTGCCCGGCATCCGGCGGGTTTTTGCATACCCGCAACAGTTTTTCAACTATTTTTGAACGGCACTGGCGGGTTGTTACCGACCTGTATAACCCCATCCGATTACGCTACATGCCTGCACAAATTTATCCAACGAAGCCCTGTCTGCCGACAGGCAGGTTTAACGAAGTTGGTGGCTTGGGCAGTCAGGAATGCATCGTCGGCCAAGTTTGACTTTTATGACCTATTTGATTTATTTTCTTTAATGATGCTCAAACTCGACTGGTACATACTCAAAAAATTCCTGGTCACTTTTTTGTTTTGCCTGCTCCTTTTCACGGTAGTGGCTGTGGCGGTTGACAGCAGCGAAAAATCTGAGGATTTTATCAAAGCAAAGCTGGATACCATCGGCATTATCAAAAATTACTACCTCGGTTTTGTGCCTTGGATCTGGAGCCTGTTGTTTCCCCTGTTTGTATTCATCGCCGTAATTTTCTTCACCAGTAAAATGGCCACCCGGTCTGAGGTAATTGCCATACTGGCCAGCGGTACCAGTTATAACCGTTTTCTGCGCCCCTACTTCGCCGGGGGGCTGATGCTGGCGCTCGTTTTATGGGTGGCCAACCGTTACTGGATCCCCAGGGCCAATCATATTTACAGCAGCTTCCGTGCAAACTACATCGATAAAAACGACCCTACCAAAAACCAGTTCTCCGGCAATTGTTACAATTGTTTTTACCTGCGCATTGATACAAACACTTTTGTCGGGCTGAGGGATTTTGACACCAGCAGCAAAACCGCCCGGGCCTTTTTCATGGAAAAAATCAGGGACAACAAGGTTATCTATAACCTGCGGGCCGAAACAATGAAGTGGGACACGGCAATAAAAAAGTGGCAGCTGCTGAATGCCGTTGAACGCAATGTGGACAGCATGGGGGAGAAGATTATTCATCATTCCCTCCTTGCAATCAGCATCACCCTTAAGCCGGAAGAACTCCGCAAAGATTATTACATCAAGGACAAGCTTACCACGCCGGAGCTTTCAGCCTTTATTAAAAGGGAAGAAGCAAGGGGCACCGAAGGCCTCAGCACCCTGAAGGTGGAGCAATACCGCCGCACCGCCACACCCGCTGCCGTGCTGCTGCTTACCATGATCGGCGCTGTGGTGGCCAGCCGCAAAACAAGGGGCGGCAGCGGTATGCACCTGGCCCTGGGCATTGTCATTGCCGCATTCTTCATTTTATCCGACAGGTTCTCCACCGTGTTTGCCACCAAGGGAAATTTTCCTCCGCTGATAGCGGCATGGCTGCCGAATATTGTTTTCACCGGCGTTGCCTACTGGCTTTACCGTCTCACACCGAAATAAACCTGAATCCGGATATTGAATGCCGGTCTTCAGCTATGCAGCCCGGATACCGGCAACCATAATCAAAATTCCTTTTGTAAATCCTACTCTGCAGAAAGCTTTTGCGTAGTTTTGTAGCCCCCTTCACAGAGGAGTATTTTAACCCCCCCCAAAAAAAATGCTATGGGAATTATCAAAGACAGGTTTAAGTCTAAGTCTGAAAAAATGGCGGCAGAGATCAGGAACCTGCTGAAAGAACACGGCAATAAAGTAATTGGCGAAGTACAGTTATCACAGATTTACCATGGCATGCGGGGCATGACGGGCCTGGTTACTGAAACCTCATTGCTGGATGCGCAGGAAGGTATCCGTTTCCGCGGTTATTCAATACCGGAACTGCGGGAAAAACTGGCCAAGGCACCCGGCGGCTCTGAGCCATTGCCCGAAGGCCTTTTTTACCTGATGCTGGTTGGTGAACTTCCTTCAGAAGATGATGCGCATCATATTACCTCTGTATGGCAGCGGCGCAGCCATGTGCCCAACCATGTGTTTGCCACCATTGAGGCCCTGCCTGTAAACACACATCCCATGACGCAGTTTGTAATTGCCGTAATGGCATTGCAGACCGAAAGCCAGTTTGCCAAAAAATATGCAGCCGGCATGAACAAAAAAGATTACTGGGATGCCGTGTTTGATGATACCATGGACCTGATTGCCCGCCTGCCCCGGGTGGCCGCTTACATCTACCGCCGCAAATACAAAGGCGGCGATCATATACAGCCCAACGGCCTGCTTGACTGGGCAGGCAACTTTGCGCATATGATGGGTTTTGAAGATGAAAGTTTCAAAGAACTGATGCGGCTGTACATGACCATCCATGCTGACCATGAGGGCGGCAATGTATCGGCACACACCACCCACCTTGTTGGTTCTGCTTTAAGCGACCCCTATCTCAGCTATGCTTCCGGTATGAACGGACTGGCCGGCCCGCTGCATGGCCTGGCCAACCAGGAAGTGATCAAGTGGATATTTGAAATGCAGGAAGAGCTGAAAACAGAACTCCCTTCCAAAGAACAGATTGCTGAATACGTAAAGAAAACATTGAGCGAAGGCAAGGTGGTGCCGGGCTATGGGCATGCCGTGCTGCGCAAAACCGATCCCCGGTATACGGCACAGATGGAGTTTGGCAAAAAGCACATGCCCAATGACCCGCTGGTGCAAACCGTATGGAATATTTATGAAACCGTGCCGCCCATTCTGCAGTCGCTGGGAAAAATAAAGAACCCCTGGCCCAATGTGGATGCCCACAGCGGCGCATTGCTGGTGCACTACGGCATGCGGGAATTTGAATTTTACACCGTACTCTTTGCCGTAAGCCGTGCATTGGGGGTGCTGGCCAGCCTCTGCTGGAGCCGGGCGCTGAACTTCCCCATTGAAAGACCCAAGTCGGTTACCACCGATCTGGTAAAGCTCTGGCTCCGGGGCAAGGATAATATCTGGGGGGAGTAGGGTGTGGTCTATAGTCGGTAGTCATAAAAGTATAAAAGTTCCAGATTTCCTTTTGCAGGAAGTTTTTTATAAAGAAAATCCGGCAGTATTACCAACCGGCACATGCAGTTACCGGACGTCTTTGTTTGGCCTTGCTCCGCTGAAGCTATGCGAAGGCGAGCCGGCCTGCAGCAGGGTATTGGCGGTTTTAAGAATTTCAGCGGTTGGTTGGTTTTTAGGCTACTGTGCTGTTGCAATAACAGAACAGCAAACCAGCAGCAACAAAGGCAATAATTTACGGAGTGACATATTCATGGTTCAGAATTTTAATGGGCGCCGGGCGGCGAAATGAGTAGTATAGGAATGGTACATAACAAAATTAAAAGTTTCGCCTGCGGGCAGCAGCAGCAATAAGCCAATTGTAAACAGATTTTCAACATTTTTTATGAGTGCTCTGCCTAATTATCCGAGGCATAAATTTTATGTGTAGAAGAAAAAATCAGCCCTTATTTCTGCTGCGGTAAACAGTTTGAAAGAAAATTCAAATACCCTATTTTTGCTGCCCCAAACGGGGGTTTAGCTCTCCCGATAGTTATCGGGATGGCCAGAGTGTCCCGATGGAAATCGGGAAGGTCAGCGGTGCAGAAGATTGATACAAGATGTTCTTAAAAAAGGAAGGGGGTTTAGCTCAGCTGGCTAGAGCGTTTGCATGGCATGCAAAAGGTCACCGGTTCGACTCCGGTAACCTCCACATTAAGGTTTTTATTCAGGAACCTTTTTTATGCCTTTTACTGTTTATATCATTTATTCAGCGTCTGCCGACGAATACTATATCGGATATACGGAAAATCTTGAAGAAAGATTGTATCGCCATAATAATTCAGGCAGCAAGGCCACCAAAAAAGCGAATGACTGGCGGGTAGTATATACAGAGACATTTGAATTAAAATCAGCAGTTGTAATAAGGGAGTATGAGATAAAGAAAAAGAAAAGCAGGAAATATATTGAATGGCTGATTCATGGAGCTGGTTAGAGCGTCCCGCAGGAGTGCGGGAAGGTCACCGGTTCGACTCCGGTAACCTCCACATTAAGGTTTTTATTCAGGAACCTTTTTTATGCCTTTTACTGTTTATATCATTTATTCAGCGTCTGCCGACGAATACTATATCGGATATACGGAA
>Ga0194131_10000014_pt1 | contig 246905 bp, 211 predicted proteins | sample TA2KigO120mmetaG_FD_148631 | JGI IMG/M metagenome (GOLD analysis project Ga0194131, IMG submission 148631) | Freshwater microbial communities from Lake Tanganyika, Tanzania - TA2015053 Kigoma Offshore 120m | ecosystem: Environmental > Aquatic > Freshwater > Lake | place: Tanzania: Lake...
TGCTCAAAGAGATTTTTGAACAGCCCCACACTATTTATGACTGTTTACGTGGCCGGTTAAATACCCAGAAAAATAAAATTACACTTAGCGGCATAGAACAATACGCAAAGGAAATCTGCAATGCCAAAAGGATTATTATGGTTGCTTGTGGAACCAGTTGGCACGCCGGACTTACAGCGGAGTATTTTTTTGAGGAGTGTTGCCGTACCAATGTTGAAGTGGAATACGCTTCAGAGTTTAGGTACAGAAACCCCATTATCACACCGGGTGATGTAATTATTGCCATTTCCCAAAGCGGGGAAACAGCAGATACATTGGTGGCCATTGAAAATGCCAAAGCTAAAGGGGCTATTATTCTTGGCGTTGTCAATGTAGTAGGATCCTCTATTGCACGAATAAGTCATGCCGGAGCTTATACTCATGCTGGCCCAGAGATTGGCGTAGCATCCACCAAGGCTTTTACTGCGCAATTAACAGTTTTGAGCATGATCGCCCTAAAAATTGCTCAGCTAAAAGGAACCCTTTCAAGTGATAGAATTAACCGCTTATTGGTTGAACTGGAAGATATCCCAGGCAAAGTGCAGCAAATACTAAATAACACATCTACTATTCAGTCGATTGCAAAAAAATATGCTAACACTCGAGACTTTTTATACCTAGGCCGAGGCATTAACTTTCCAGTGGCACTTGAAGGAGCACTTAAGCTCAAGGAAGTTTCTTATATCCATGCAGAGGGCTATCCTGCAGCAGAAATGAAGCACGGGCCAATCGCATTGGTTGACGATCAACTTCCGGTAGTGTTTATAGCCACCAAGGATAGCTATTTTGAGAAAGTAATCAGCAATATGCAGGAGGTTAAAGCAAGAAAAGGTAAAGTGATTGCCGTGGTATCGGAGGGAGATCAAAGGGCAGTAACCCTAAGCGAATCTGTTATAACAGTACCTGTTTGTGACGAAATGCTGGCCCCCTTATTAACCGTTGTTCCCCTACAGCTTTTCGCCTATTATATAGGAGTAGAAAGAGGATGCGATGTTGATAAACCACGAAACCTGGCCAAGTCCGTAACGGTGGAATAACCCTCATTAATACCCAATGAATAAAATCAACAAACAACCCCTTTCTTCCATGGGCTTTGGATTTATTGACCCCGCGTTTATTCCCAAGGGAAAAGATGAATTCTATCTGCGCAATAGACAACATAGGTCAAAAACACAGTACCGTAAACTAAGGGCAAAAGAGATTCAAACACTGGTGCGCAACAATAATAGCGCAGACAACTGGAACAATCTTGAAGTTGCATTCACATTTGATCCAAAGCTTATCAAACGCTGCAGCTTTTTTGGAAAAATAAGAATAGGCAAGTTGGAGCCATTCATTCACGAGTTTAATGATTTACGAAAGCCCGTAGGCATTTATAACAGTACCATCATTAGTTGTGATATTGGAGACCATGCAGTTATCGATCAGGTTAGATTTATGAGTCATATTATTACGGGCAATAATGTGATATTGGTCAATATAAAGGAACTATCCAGTACCGATCATGCAAAATTTGGAAATGGAATAGTAAAAGTTGGGGAGGACCCTTCCGTCAGGATATGGATGGAGTTGGCAAATGAAAATGGAGGAAGGAAAGTCTTACCCTTTAGTGGCATGCTGCCCGGTGATGCTTGGATTTGGTCAAAATACAGAGACAATACCCGCCTACTAGAAAAACTACAGGAATTTACCGATAATAAGTTTGATCGGGAAAGGGGTTATTATGGAAAAATCGGAGATCGTACGGTTATTAAAAATTGTGCCATCATCAAAGATGCTTGGATTGGAACCGATGCTTATATCAAGGGCGCTAACAAACTGAAGAACATTACGATTCTCTCCTCAGCAGAGGCCTCTACACAAATTGGGGAAGGATGTGAAATGGTAAATGGAATAGTAGGAAATGGATGCCGGATTTTTTATGGGGTAAAAGCCGTCCGATTTGTAATGGGCACTAACGCACAATTAAAATATGGAGCCCGATTGATTAATTCCTATCTCGGAGACAACTCTACTATTTCCTGTTGCGAGGTATTAAACTCATTACTTTTCCCAGGACACGAACAGCATCATAACAATTCTTTTCTATGCGCAGCTGTAATTCAGGGACAAAGCAATTTGGCTGCAGGCGCAACCATAGGATCTAATCATAATTCGCGCGCAGCGGATGGAGAGCTGGTTGCTTCCCGTGGTTTTTGGCCAGGTTTATGTGTTAGCCTAAAACACAACTCCTATTTTGCATCCTTCAGCATGCTTGCCAAAGGAGATTTTCAATCAGAAATAAATAACAGACTCCCTTTCTCATTGATCAGCAACGACACAGCTAAAAATGAGCTGGTGATCATGCCAGGCTATTGGTTTGAATACAATTTCTATGCGTTAGCACGCAACAGTGAAAAATACGCAGTAAGGGATGGAAGAACAGATAAAAGGATCTACTTGGAATATGACTACCTCGCACCTGACACGATCAATGAAATGTTAGAAGCGATCACCCTTTTATCCTCCAGCACTGGCCAAGCCTATGCAAAAAAGAAACGCCTAAAAGATAATCAGTCATTTACAGCAATAGGCAGCGCATTGTTACAAAACAACCCTGCTATAGTAGAACAACTTACCCTTTTATTGAATGATGCAGAGAACAGTCGTAGGCCTGTGCGCCTGACCAAAGTGAATGCAGCCTATCGCAACTATCATCGTTTAATCCGTTATTATTGCGTGAAAGCGTTGTTTTCTATTAAACCCAAAGGCACCGATTGGATGCAATATGTAAAAACCCGTTGTCAAAAAGTCCCACAGCAACCCGCAGCCTGGGTCAATGTGGGGGGGCAATTATTGCCAGCACAAGCACTCGATCAATTAATGAAAAAAATCTGTACCGGTAAAATAGATAGCTGGGATCAAATTCATGACTGGTATCGTAAACAAAGTAATCGATATCAAACAGACAGAATTGAGCACGCCCTATCCGTGCTGCTCCTGATAACGGATACCAGACCCAATCGACTGAGCCGCAAAAAAATAATTTCCTTAGTGGATGAGGCGGAGGAAACAGAGGCCTGGATCATGTCCCAGATCAAAAAATCAAGAGAGAAAGATTATCATAATCCATTTCGAAAAATGCTCTATACCAATGAAAAAGAAATGGAGCAGGTTATGGGTAAATTGGACCACAATCCATTTATCAAAAGCCTGGAGGCCAAACAAGCCCTGTTCTTTCAGCAAGCGGCACAGTTAAGGCTTGTCTTAGCAAGAAAGAAAAATTAACTTATCTGTCTTCTAACTGACCCCGGGATACAGGCAGGGATGGTGTAGTCGGTTTTTTGATTGACCTCGAAAACCGTCATTAGCAAATGTGACAAGAATTACTCAACAAGAAATTCGAATTCCGCAATTTGCAATACAAACAATTAAAAATTATATATGAAAGTTGAACAAATCTCACCGGTAGGTTTGGCCAAATGCATTTCTGCCGGTCCTACGGCATTTCCAACCCCATCCTCCGCATGACAGGTTGCACATTTACCGCTGTGGTTACCTCTTGCACCCATAAGTTCCCCTGACTTAATAAAGTAGCTCCCATAAAAAGCAATAAGGATTTTGCATTGACCTTACTCTTTTTATATTTCAGTTCAACACATTCCTAACTTTAGGCCGTGCCTCAATCCACTGTCCTTGTTATCGGATCGGGTTTTGCCGGTCTGTCTGCTGCCTCCTTTTTAGCCAAAGCGGGTTATACCGTAATGGTCCTTGAAAAAAATGCTGGGCCCGGTGGCCGTGCGGCCCAATTAAAAGACCAGGGGTATGTGTTTGACAGGGGTCCTAGTTTTTATTGGATGCCAGAGGTGTTTGACAGCTACTTTGCCGAATTTGGAAAAAAGGTTTCTGATTATTATCAGCTCACCCGTTTAGATCCTTCGTATCGGGTGTATTGGAAAGATGGGTTTACAGATATGCCTGCAGATTATACGGCTTTGCAAAAAGTGTTTGAGGAGTTAGAACCCGGAAGCGCTGCCAAGCTCGACCAATTTTTAAAAGAAGCACAGATCAAATACGAAGTAGGCATGGGCCGCTTTGTACATAAACCTGGCCTTTCCATTACTGAGTTCATGAATTGGGAGACTATTAGTGGCGCCCTCAAATTGCAACTGCTTACCTCTATTAGCAAACATATTGCGCATCACTTTACACATCCTAAGCTCCGTCAATTGATGGAGTTCCCCGTGTTGTTCTTAGGTGCTTTACCACAGGAAACGCCTGCATTATATAGCCTCATGAACTATGCCGACATCAAAGGAGGAACCTGGTATCCAGAAGGAGGGATGTACGCCGTGGTGGATGCCATGTATAAATTGGCAGTGCAATTAGGAGTGACTTTCAAATTTAATGAAGCAGTGCAGTCTTTGGAAATTGGTTTATCCCCCAAGGGAAAATCAATTATAACAGGCGCTAAAACAGCTACTAATACATTTTACGCGGATGTGGTGGTAAGTGGAGCAGATTATGTATTTACTGAAACAAAACTCCTGCCACCGGCCTTTCGTTCGTACTCCGATAAATACTGGGACACCCGCGTGATGGCGCCTTCCTGTCTACTCTATTATGTGGGACTGAGTAAAAAACTAAAAAATCCTATTCATCACTGTTTATTTTTTGACGAACCTTTATCTGTGCATGGGCAGGAGATCTATAAGGATCCTAAATGGCCCACGACACCACTTTTTTATGTGAGTATCCCTTCTGCTACCGATACAGCCGTGGCTCCCCCGGGTCATGAAAATTTGGTGTTGTTAATTCCCATCGCTTCGGGGTTAACCGGGGATACGGAAGAATTGCGGTTGCAATATCTGGATATGATTCTGGCAAGGATGGAGCATCATATTGGAGAATCGGTTCGTGAGTCGGTGGTCTATGCAAAAACAGTAGCGGTCCAGGATTTTATCAATGAGTATAATTCTTTTAAGGGCAATGCCTACGGACTGGCGAATACACTGTGGCAAACGGCATTATTCCGTCCGGCATGCAGAAGTAAAAAATTAGCCAATCTTTTTTACACCGGACAGTTAACGGTTCCGGGACCGGGCGTCCCGCCTTCGCTGATCAGCGGACAGGTGGTGGCTAAACAGGTTATCGGGTCTTTCCCGCAAAAATCCTAACTTGCGGCATGATTGACCTCTTTCACAAATCCAGTGAACAGTGTAGTGCGGTGTTTACCCGGCGATACAGCACTTCGTTTGCTTCGGCTATTCGTTTATTACATGAGGATCTCCGCGTGCCCATTTGCAATATTTACGGTTTTGTCCGACTGGCCGATGAGATTGTGGATACTTTTCATGAACATAACAAGGCGCAGTTGCTGGCTGATTTTAAAAGTGAGACTTATGCGGCTATTGAACAGGGGATAAGTCTCAATCCCATTTTACATAGTTTTCAAAGGACGGTGAATCAATTCGGCATTGATCTGGCGCTGGTGGATGCGTTTTTTCATAGTATGGAAATGGATCTGTCCCGCACCAATTACGATGGACGAGGCTATCAGGAATATATCTATGGTTCTGCCGAGGTGGTGGGGCTCTTGTGTCTATATGTTTTTTGTGAGGGTGATAAAACGCGTTATGCGCAGTTAGCAGCACCGGCCCGTGCACTGGGAGCGGCGTTTCAAAAGGTGAATTTTTTACGCGATATCCGCGCCGATTTTCAGAGGCTTTCCCGGGTTTATTTTCCGGGATGTGACTTTTCTAATTTCACACAGGCTGATAAACGGGCTATTGAAAATGATATCGAGGAGGATTTTCGTGCGGCTTTCAAAGGAATTCAAGAGCTACCTCTCAAAGCCCGCTTTGGGGTCTATGTAGCGTATAAATACTATCTATCGCTGTTTAAAAAGATTCGTGGCTTGGAGCCGGCTTCGGTTTTACAGGCACGCGTTCGTATTCCCAATATCCAAAAAGCGTATATCGTTTTTCGGGCTGGCGTTAAAAATCAATTGCGTCTGGTCTAATGGTTTCCACGGCAGCTATAACAGATCAGTTAATACTGGTCGATGAACAGGACAATCCAATCGGCACCTGTGAAAAAATGGAAGCTCACCGACAGGGGTTACTCCACCGCGCGTTTAGCGTATTTATTTTTGATGTCCAAGGGCGAATGTTATTACAACAGCGGGCGCTTTCTAAATATCATAGTGGAGGCCTCTGGACCAATGCTTGTTGTAGTCATCCTTTTCCTGAAGAGGACAATTTAAGGGCGGCTAGTAGACGTTTACGGGAAGAATTGGGATTGACTACTTCTTTGAGCAAAGCGTTTGATTTTTATTACCGCGCCGAGTTTGACAATGGTTTAACGGAGCACGAGTTTGATCATGTATTTGTTGGACAATACGAAGGAGAGCTGGCCGTGAATCCACAAGAAGTGATGGATTATTGTTTTCTTCCCTTGGATCAAATCGAAAATCAATTAAACACCCGACCTGATCGATACACTGCTTGGTTCAAAATTGCTTTTCCTCGACTTAAAAGTTGGAAACAGGAGCAGCAACTAACGAATACTGCCAACTAAATCTGCTGTTTGTTGTTACTTTTGCATCGTATGGAAGTACTTTTTTACATAGCTGTTTTGCTCGGAACCTTCTTGTTGATGGAGGGGATAACTTGGTGCACGCATAGATATGTGATGCATGGTTTTTTGTGGGTCCTGCACCGCGATCATCATCAGGTAGAACCTTGTTTTTTTGAAAAGAACGATGCCTTTTTTGTAATTTTTGCAGTGCCCAGTATGCTACTCATTGGATTTGGCACTTACGATGGTGTTTGGTGGATGCAAGCGATTGGTTTTGGAATCATGGCCTACGGCTTTGCTTATTTTATGGTGCATGATGTAATTATTCACCAGCGTTTTAAATGGTTCACCCGTAGTAATAGCACCTATGTACGAGCCATCCGTTGGGCACATAAAATGCACCACAAACATTTAGGCAAGGAAGACGGTGAAAGTTTTGGGATGCTCTATGTCCACAAAATCTATTGGGACAAAATCCGCCGCGATAAAAAACTCATGGCCGGAAATTCAAGAGTGGCCTACGCTCCACAACAAGATTAATCTATTAATTTTTCTGCATGCCCCAGCCCCGTTATGACCTGGTTTTTTTAGGAGGGGGTTGCGCTACACTTAGTTTGCTCACAAGACTCATTGAATCGGGGGCTTGTAATGGCAAACGATTTTTAATCATTGACCCTTTGGATAAAAAATCAAACGACCGAACCTGGTGTTTTTGGGAAAAGGGCTCTGGTTATTTTGAAAACATAGTGCATCATGAGTGGACTTCGCTGGACTTTAAACAGTCTGGGTTCTCTGGCAGCCTTGACATGGGCCGTTACCGCTACAAAATGATTCGGGGGATTGATTTTTATGAATACTGCCTTCAGGTTCTGCATGCCAGCGGCCAAGTGGACTTTTTGCAGGATGAAATAGCGGGTTGGGGTGGTGAAAAACCGGATTCGCAGGGTGAAATACTCCATCTCACCGGGAAAAAAACGGGAAAAATCGGGGTAAAAACCGACTTACTCTTCAATTCCATACCTCCCGATCTGGGAAAAAAACAGCCGGGCATCGTTAGTTTACTACAGCATTTTAAAGGCATTGTAGCAGAGTCCGATCAATTCAATTTTGATCCCAACCGCGCCACATTAATGGACTTTAGGGTGAGCCATGAGGCAGGTACCACCTTTATCTATGTATTACCCCTATCAAATAACAGGGCCCTTTTTGAGTACACGCTATTTACCGCTTCACTATTAACGCCGGAGCAGTACAACCAAGGTATAGCATATTACATTGGGAAATTTCTTGGCGTCACTAACTACAAAATAATCGAGGAGGAATTTGGGATTATTCCCATGACCACCCAGCGATTCCCCTGGTATAACAATGGTGCTTTCAATATTGGAACGGCAGGTGGACAAACCAAAGGTTCGAGCGGCTACACCTTTCAGTTCATTCAAAAAAGATCTGCGCAGCTAACCACATTATTGCAAAACAATTCCGATTGGTCCCAGCTTAAACCAACCCTTACACAATTACGAGGCGACGCGGAACGATTCCATTTTTATGATCGCGTACTCCTGCAAGTTTTAGCATCTAATTATTGCCCTGGCGATCAGGTCTTTGCCACACTTTTTGAAAAAAATCCCGCACATCGCGTATTCCAGTTTTTGGATAATGAAACTAATCTCCTGCAAGAGTTACAAATCATCTCATCCTTACCTACCTGGCCTTTCTTAAAAGCAGCAATCAAGTCTTGGCGCTAGCATTCCCCTTTTATTCTTCTTCCCCCCTAGTAAAATTCAAATCGGTCGGATCAAATAATAAAGCCTATGTAAAAAACAAGGTAGCGGATTCCTGGCCAAAATGGCCGAGATTTATTTTCCATGCATAGCGGAACTACGTAATAAAATGTTTCCCCATTGCATAGGCTATTGCAGGCACAATTTGACTACACAAGGTCTGGTCTTCTTTACACCATCTGAAAAAAACAATGTCGATTGTTTTTGCTTCAAAAGCTTTTTCCTTTAACTCCGATGAGGGGGCTTATCTGCTTATCCCCGACAAAAACCAGCCACCCTTGATTGAGGCATTATATGTTCACAACTGTTGATAAGTAATTATTGGAATTGCTCCCTATCCATGTTAATATTGGATTAAATCGTACGATTTGACAGAAGCCATCATCAACCTCGAAACCGTTAATCCGATTGAATTTTTCGGAGTCAACAACGGAAAACTTGATCTTCTTAAAAAGAAATTCCCACTGCTAAAAATCCTTTCTCGTGGCACACAGTTAAAACTGAGTGGCGCTCCCGAGCAAATAGAACCGGCATGTGATAAAATTTCACTTATTGTCTCTTACCTGGAGCGTAATGGACATATGAGTCAGCAATATTTTGAACAAGTGCTGGGCGGGGATGATGCCGAAATAATTGACAATTTCCAGGAGAAAAATCCATCGGAAGTACTTGTATTTGGCCCTAACGGAAAATCAGTTCGTGCTCGAACAGTCAATCAAAAAAAATTAGTTCAAGAAACTGATCGTAACGATATAGTATTTGCCATTGGCCCAGCCGGAACGGGCAAAACTTATACAGCGGTAGCTTTAGCAGTTCGGGCGCTTAAGAACAAACAAGTAAAGAAAATTATCCTTACCCGACCTGCTGTTGAAGCCGGAGAAAGTCTTGGTTTTTTACCCGGAGATTTGAAAGAAAAGATTGATCCCTACTTACGACCACTTTATGACGCATTAGATGACATGATACCTGCCGATAAACTTGGTTATTATATGACCACCCGCACCATCGAAATTGCTCCACTGGCCTATATGAGGGGACGAACTCTTGACAATGCGTTTATTATTTTGGATGAGTCACAAAATGCCACTGACTTACAATTGAAAATGTTCCTTACCCGGATAGGGGCCAATGCAAAGGCTATCATCACCGGAGACATAACACAGGTGGACCTTCCGCGTAACCAACGCAGTGGTCTTCATACGGCTGTACGCATCTTAAATAACATTGACGGAATTGGACACATTGAATTGAACGAAGAAGACGTTGTTCGTCATCGATTAGTTAAACATATCCTTCGCGCTTACAACCACGAACAGGAACGAGAAAACCCCAAATAGCGCTTATTCATGCAGCAACTACTCACGTTGTTTTTTTTGCTTACCCTTAGCACAGCTTGTCAGCAAAAAGAAAAATCATCCCTAACCGCCTCCAACGAAATTGATGCTGCTCGTAATTTTTTGAGAGCAGCCCTTGATGGAAAATTTGATATTGCCAAGGAATATTTATTGCAAGACTCACTGAATTTAAGTTACCTGAATATAGCGGCAAGAGGGTACGAGAAATTGACACAGGACGATAAAGACAGCTATAGAAGCTCTTCTATCATCATTCATGAAATTCAAGCCCAGAACGATTCAACTTCGCTGTTTATCTTTTCTAACTCTTTTAAGAATGACCAGGATACCTTGCGGATTATCAAAAAGATCGAAAAATGGGTTGTGGACTTGAGTTATTTATACATTCACCCTACTTCATCGAATAAACCATGAACTACTCTACCCTGTTTGTTTTTTTGGGTGGGGGTATGGGTTCCGTTTTACGCTACTATGTGGGCAGAGAACTTAACCCGTCATTGGGGGAGGGGTCACCACCCACTCAGCACTTTCGCAAGAAACATTCTACTTTATTAAAACCGGGAACTTGGCCTATGCAATTGGTTATAGTTGCACTACAGTTTTGGGGGGAGTTTTACTTACTGCCCTCAGCCACAAAACAGCTGTTTCCCTATAACTGGCTAAAGAGTTCTTTGGCAAATTGCTCAAGCGAGGGATCTCGGGCTCCCATCAATAATAATACGCAATCGGGTTGCAGTGAAGCCCTGACCGCTGATAAAAATGAATTTCGATCTTCCACAAAATTTGCCTCCACCCCTAAAGCCTTTAAATCAGCTACCAAATCCGCTGCAGAAATGTCTTTTACTGCTGTACCACCGGCATAGTAGATTTCACTCATCCAGATCTCATCTTTTGCACGCAGAGAAGCAGCAATGGCCTGCACAAAATCATGTCGTAAAAATCGAGTTGGCTTGTATCCATGGGGTTGAAACCAAGCAACAACTTTTGAAGCAATAGGCTGACAAGCCGTGATGGCAGCCGCACATTTTGCTGGATTATGTGCATAATCATCAATCACCCAGACTCCATTTTTTTGCCCGAGGATCTGATGCCTTCTGTAAATGCCTTGATATTTTTTTAAGGCCAGCGCTGCCGTAGCTAGTGAGATCCCTATTTGATGCGCCACTGCCGCTGCAGCCAACGCATTCTCCATACTGTGTTTTCCAACCTGTTCTAACTCAAATTGCTCTCCATTGATCTCAAATTGAATTTGTAGTCCCTTTTGTGAAAATCCCTTTGCTATATATCCCACATCAGAAGTTTCGGCGCAGGCTTGTTCCACTTTAAAATCCTTTGCACGATCAACGGATAATGTAGCTGCCAGGGGGTTTGTTTGATTAATTACAAAATGCTTGCTTTGAGAGCAAAATTGCTTGAATAGACCAAGTAAGGTATCGACCTCGTCATGGTCCTTGTCGATATTTAATAATAGTCCTATTTCAGGGTGATATTGCACAATTGATCCATCACTTTCATCGGCTTCGATCACCAGCCATACTCCTTTTCCCACCACAGCGTTTCCCAGTTTTCCCTGCTGTATAATACGTGTTAAACCTGCACCACTAATAATGCTGGGCGCAAATCCGGCCTGTTCCAATATATCAAATAACATGGCAGCAGTAGTGCTTTTTCCGCTGGTGCCTGCCACCGCAATTGTTTTTTTGCTTGCAGCAATAATCGCAAGTAGTGAGGCCCGGTGAATAATGGGAATTCCTCTTTCCTGTGCAATTTTTACTTCCGAAACAGAAGATTCAATGGCGGTCGAAACCACTACCAGATCAATGGTGTTGTCAATGCCCGAACCATCTTGAGGAAAACATCGAATACCTTCTTTCTCTAATTGAGACCGAACGGCTTGTCCGCAGCCAGCATTGAATTGCCGATCACTGCCTGCTACTTGCATACCAATACCTTTAAGGTATTGTGCTACAGCGCTCATACCGCTACCAGCAACGCCGATAAAGTAGGGACGTGAAAAATCCTGCAATCTTGTAATCATGAGACCTTAGGCTCTTTGCTTCTGTCGGGGGGCAGGTTTATTAGCTGGCGCAGAGACCTTTGCTTTTTTAGTTGGCGTCTTTGATTTTGTTCTACGCAAGGCACTCTTTATTGCCGTGCTTAGATTAGCAAATGTTGGTTTACCACTAAATGGAGTATCATTAATAAAAAAAGCAGGCAATTCCTTTACTCCTCGGTTGTGCCCCTCTTTTATATCATCTTGCACTTGCCAACCATAGACGCCATTTACTAAATCATCTAAGAATTTTTTATTCTTGACACCTGCTTCCTTGCTGTAAAGCTTCAAACTAGTAGTACCCAGATTTCTTCTGTTATTGAATAACACGTTATGCATTTCCCAAAACTTACCCTCTTGAGCAGCTGCAATGGCTGACTCGCTGGCCTTTAGACTACGTTGGTGAATTAGGGTTAGTGGAAAATGACGAAATTGAAAGTTGATCTTACCCTCAAACTCTTCCAAAAGTTGTTTTACTATTTCATTCACCTTTGCGCATTCCTCATTCTCATATTCCCCAAATTCCATTAAGGTAACAGGCGCATCCTTTTTCCCAACAAACACTTCACGAGGTTCAATAATAACAATATCTTCTTTTTTGAAAGCCATATTCTTTTATTTTAAAGACCCGATTCTGCCCTACAAAAAGTATAGCAAGAATTGGCCCAATGCGTTGACGCTTATACTATTAATATGAATAGCCAACCGGCTGAAGGTAGGATATTTTACCCTCAGGCCTACAGCCATTTTTATTTTTTAACAATAATTATATAACTAACTTAATATCAATTAATTAGATAATGTTCTTTTAAAAATTATTGAAACATTTACGCATACCTAAAGACCAAAGTATTGTCAAAAGCATCCACTAATATGGGTTTTCCTTTTTCAATTTTGCCCGCCACAATTTTTTTACTGAGCGAATTGACTATTTCTTTCTGTATCAGCCTTTTTAGCGGTCTTGCGCCCATTTGAATATCATGCCCTTGTTCAGCAAGGTATTGCAAGGCATAGTTGCTAAACCGAAGCTCTATTCCAGTTTTAGCCAATAATTGTTTTAATCCATTTAGCTGGATCTCCAATATCCCAACCAGATCCTTAGGGAGAAGCGGCTGAAACAAAATGATCTCATCTACTCGATTCAAAAACTCAGGCCTCACTGTACTTCTAAGTAATTGCATCACCTGTCCTTTTGCTCGTTCAGTTGCCGATGAAAGTGTTTTTTCTGTCACTCCTTCAAATGCATCCATGATCAACTCACTACCCAAATTACTGGTCATGATTACAACAGTGTTCCTGAAATTAACAACCCTTCCCTTATTATCGGTCAGGCGACCTTCATCAAGTACTTGCAGCAAGATATTCCATACATCAGGGTGCGCTTTTTCAATTTCATCAAGCAATACCACACTATAGGGTTTGCGTCTTATGGCCTCAGTCAGTTGGCCTCCTTCTTCGTACCCCACATAGCCAGGAGGCGCCCCTACTAATCTGCTTACCGAATGCTTCTCTTGGTACTCACTCATGTCAATCCTGGTCAGCATGGTTTCATCATCGAATAAGAAATGAGCAATTGCCTTGGCTAATTCAGTTTTACCCACCCCCGTTGTTCCTAAGAAAATAAAGGAACCAATAGGTCTTTTTGGATCTTGCAAGCCGGTACGACTTCTACGAATAGCATCAGAAACAGCAATAACAGCCTCCTCTTGCCCCACCACTCTTTCATGCAAATGATCCTCCAGAAAAAGTAACCGCTCTTTTTCAGATTGCAGCATTTTTGAAACAGGTATCCCCGTTGCTTTAGCAACGGCCTCTGCAATATCTTCCGCATCCACTTCTTCTTTTAGTAAGCGCTGTTCTGACTCTTGGGATAATTGATTACTCAGAGAGGCTACCAAATTTTCCTGTTCCTTTATCTTACCATATCGGATCTCGGCTACTTTGCCATAATTTCCCTCACGCTCAGCTTGCTCTGCTTCCAACTTTAGTTGCTCGATTGAAAGTTTTGCTTTCTGTAGTTGATCTACCAATTCTTTCTCCGCCACCCACTTTGCTTTTAAAGTATCCCGCTGCACGGCCAGGTTAGCTATATCGGTATTCAACTCCTGCAACTTGGGTTCATCGTTTTCTCGTTTGATGGCCTCTCTTTCTATTTCAAGTTGTCGAATTTGACGCTCCAAAGAATCTAACTCTTCAGGCATGGAATTCATCTCTAAACGCAGCTTAGCAGCACTTTCATCAATCAGGTCGATAGCTTTATCCGGTAGAAACCGGTCGGTAATGTACCGATGAGATAATTCGACGGCAGCAGCAATAGCTTCATCTTTTATTCGAACATGGTGGTGTGTTTCATAACGATCTTTCAAACCACGCAATATAGAAACGGCATCTTCTGCATTGGGTTCTTCAATAAATACTTTCTGAAACCTCCGTTCCAATGCTTTATCTTTCTCAAAATATTTTTGATACTCATTGAGCGTGGTAGCGCCCACGGCGCGAAGTTCTCCACGAGAAAGAGCAGGCTTTAGAATATTAGCCGCATCCATAGCACCCTCTCCTCCACCAGCCCCTATCAGGGTGTGTATCTCGTCAATAAATAAGATAATGTCTCCATTCGAATCGCTCACTTCTTTTACCACCGCCTTCAATCTTTCCTCAAATTCTCCTTTGTACTTGGCCCCTGCAATCAACAAGCCCATATCCAGCGCGTAAATGACTTTTGTTTTCAAGTTTTCGGGCACATCCCCATTGATTATACGATGAGCGATCCCCTCTGCAATAGCAGTTTTTCCAACGCCTGGTTCACCCACCAGGATGGGATTGTTCTTGGTGCGACGAGACAGTATATGTAATGTTCTTCTGATCTCCTCATCGCGTCCAATCACCGGGTCTAATTTTCCCTGCCGAGCCAGATCATTTAAGTTTTTTGCATACTTGGACAAGGCATTGTATTGCTGCGACTGTGTGGATGAAGTGATCTTCTCACCTTTTCGCAACTCTTTTATGGCTGCAATAAGGCCCGATTCGGTTAATCCTGCGTTTTTCAAAAGCTTTCCAACCGCATCATCACCTTGAACTAATGCAAGCAACAAGTGTTCTGGAGTAACAAATTGATCATTAAAAACGCTTAGGCAAGCACCCACCCGAAGCAATAAAGTGTTAGCCTCCCTGCTTAATTGTTGAGCTGCCTCTCCTTTTACCCGAGGTAAGGCAGCCAATAACTCCTCTGCTTTAGTGGCCACAATAGTAGTGGTGACATTGTTTTTCTTTAGTAGATACTCAACGGGTGTATCGGTTGCCTCTATCAATGCCTTCAAAATGTGGGATGGTTCGATAGCAGGCGATTGCGCATTAAATGCCAATTGTTGTGCTTGCTGAATTATTTCGGCAGCCTTGATAGTGTAATTTCCAAGATTCATAGTAGATTATTTAGTTCCATAAGCGACACTGTTCACGCTTATATAACATATGCGCATCAAAAATCATTCAGATCTTAAATTACAGTACAAGAAGAGTAACTTTGTCATAGCATTCAACAAAAATCTGCATGAAAGTCAGTGTATTTCTTCTAAGCCTGCTATTATTACAGCTGCAAATCACCGGATATGGTCAACCCAATTGGGCATCTGTTGTCGCAAAAGTTGAATCAAATCGACGATACTGGGGAGAAAACTATCTGGTAACAATAGCCTCTGCAGACAGTATATTATTACAAAAGGATAACAAAGTTTTCAATGCCAAAACTCCAATTCCAATTGGAGCTATCAGCCAGTGGCTGACTGCCACTTTGTTGGTAAAATTAGCCGAAGAGGGAAAGCTATCGCTTGATGATCCTGTAGCCATGTATTTACCCACGTTCGAAAAATACTTCAAGGGCTATATCACTATTCGGCACTGCTTAAGCCAGGGCACTGGCTTAGAAGATAAAAATGGATTACGAATAGGTCATCGTACAAAATTTATTTCACTACAGGAAGAAGTGGAACAACTGGCCACAAGACCCATAGTAGCAAAACCCGGAGAACTTTTTTGGTATGGCGAACTCGGGTGCAAAATAGCTGGCAGAGTAGCTGAAGTAGTTTGCAAAAAAAAGTTTGACCTGTTGATTCGAACAAAAGTGTTGACGCCATTAGGAATGCGAAGAACCAATTTTACCAATCTCTCGGGAGGTCCCTTGGATCCAGCAGCTGGTGCGGTATCCACCGGTGAGGATTTAATTCGGTTTTTACAATTTTTGTTAAACAAAGGGCAGCTGCCACAGCGCAGTTTCCTCACTACTGATGCAATGGATCAGTTAATGCAACTGCAATTTGGTGCTGCACCAACACAAAATGCCCCCTTATTATTTCAAAAATATGGTTATGCCCTGGGCGCGTGGGCGTTGGGCACACCCGCTGAAGGAGCACAGACCCTGGTAGCCTCAAGCAGGGCCGGGAGCTGGATTGCCATAGATCTTTGTCGCAGATACCTCTACGTGGCCATTATCAAAGAAAAAATAAGTGAAGAAAAGGATATGCTTCACCAAGAACTGCTGGATATCATCAACAGGCAACTAGCTAAAAATTGTGCAGAAAATCCTTCGTGAGTTTAGTCGAGCAACATACCACTATCGTAAAAAAAGCCGCCAGTCAATTTGGATTTGATTTTTGTGGAATTGCGCAAGCAAGGAGATTAGAAGAGGATGAACGCCGGCTTACCAACTGGCTTCAAAAAGGAATGCAGGGAGAAATGCATTACATGGAAAATTATTTTGACCTCCGTGTAGACCCAACCCGACTAGTCCCCGGAGCTCGCTCAGTAATTACACTACTCCTGAATTACTACCCCAATCAGGAACAGGCTGTTTCAGCCCCCCGCATTTCAAAATATGCATTCGGTAAAGATTACCATCTAGTTATAAAGGAAAAATTGCATGCGTTGTTAGCCGAGCTTAAAGAAAAAATTGGCGCCATTGATGGAAGAGGGTTTGTGGATTCTGCACCCATACTTGAGCGTGCATGGGCAAGAGAAGCTGGCTTAGGCTGGGTAGGGAAAAATGGAAATCTGATTCATAAAAAAGCGGGTTCTTTTTATTTTATTGCTACCCTGATCACCGATTTAACGCTTACGCCGGACAATCCCTTTACAAAAGACTTTTGCGGATCCTGCACTCGTTGCATAGACGCCTGTCCTACCTCAGCCATATTACCTGGAAAAGTAATTGATGGCAGTAGTTGCATTTCCTATTATACAATTGAACTAAAGGCTCATCTAAGACCCTCCTTAGAAAAAGGACATATGGAGGGATGGTTGTTTGGTTGTGATACCTGTCAGGATGTTTGTCCTTGGAATCGTTTCCGCAAACCTCATGCAACCATCGCATTCAAACCCATTCCAGCGATTTTACAACTCAACACTGCTGAATGGGAGGAAATGACGGAAAAAACCTTCAAAGAGGTATTTAGCAATTCACCTTTAAAAAGGACAGGTTTTAGTGGGATAAGAAGAAATCTCCAACTACTAAGAGAATCTCGGTGATCCAGTTAGCAAACACCCTGCAACCTATTGTGTAGTCTTGATTTTCAGCTGCGCTAATTCCTTCTCTAAAACAAGACCAAACTTAGTCTCCACCAATAAGCTGGAAAATTTCTCCCAAGGGTACCAATCAAAATAAATATCATAGTAGCGCTGAACAGAGCAAACAGGCCCATTGACAATGGAAAACACTTGATAGCCTGTAGCCATCTGTATGGCAGCATTATTGTTAATGCGAATATGGCCTGAACTATCCGTATGTTCCTGAATGCTAAATAAAGTGCCTTCAGGCAGCACCGTTTTCCAATAAGTGGTTTGCGCCAACATACTTTTTACTACTTCAGGTTGGCACTGAATGTCAATTGCTCTTGAAACGCGCACATGGTTGGGGAAAAAGGAGGAAATAAGCGTAACTAATAAAAATAGTGCCCCCACACTCAACACCATCAAGGATATGAACCGTTTCATGGGTATGTAGTTATTCCCAGCGTATGAATCGTCTGGTTAAAAGATAACAAATAAAACAGGCAATACAACACTAAATACTACCGCACTTGGATTTGCCATTATCGCCTGAAAACTTGCTTTTATTATAGCCAGCATGGCGCGCGATTGGCTATACGCAACAGGACCTTTTGAAACCATGGCAACAAATGTATTTCAATTTTAAGGATATTTGATGATCATGAATCTTGTCTATTTACTCACCGGTTCTAATCTTGGAGATCGAATTGAAAACCTTAATAAAGCGGCTCAACTAATCAATGAAAAAGCAGGAAAGCTGGTTGTTTTTTCCAAGTTTTATCAAACCAGCCCCTGGGGACCTTTGGAACAGCCCGACTATATCAACCAGGCATTATTAATTGAAACACCGCTGAGTCCTTCCTCTTTAATGGAGCTGTTACTTTGCATAGAGGAGGGAATGGGCAGAATACGTACCCTAAAATATGGGCCCAGAATTATTGATATCGATATTCTTTTCTTTGGCAACAAGGTGATAAACACTCCCTTGGTACAAGTTCCGCACCCAGCAGTGCAAAATCGTCGTTTTGCTTTAATCCCTCTTGAGGAAATAGCGGCAAGCTACTTAGATCCAATCACAGGAAAAACCATCAGCCAACTTCTCTCTGCTTGCCAAGACATGGGAACAGTGTTGCAATTGAATTAAATTGCAGGCAATTAATGAAGTACCAATTTATAGCCATAGAAGGGAATATCGGAGCTGGTAAAACTACCCTTGCTCAACTACTAAGCAGGCATTATAAAGCGCGTTTGATCCTGGAAGAATTTGCCGACAACCCCTTCCTGCCCAAATTTTATGAGAACCCAGATCAGTATGCATTCCCCGTAGAGCTTTTTTTCATGGCAGAACGATACAAACAACTAAAAGAATTGCGCCAACAACAAGACCTCTTTCAACAAGTCACCATTTCAGATTATTTATTCACTAAATGTCTGTTGTTTGCCAAAGTAACCTTGCCTGCCGATGAATATCGACTTTATCAGCAGCTTTTTAACATCCTCCACCAACAACTTATTCAACCTGATTTACTGGTATACTTGCATGCGCCTGTTGAAAAGTTGCAAGAAAATATTAAAAAGAGAAATCGAGCCTACGAACAAAACATTTCCAATAATTATTTGCATCAGCTACAAGACACCTACACAAATTACCTTCGTCAGCAAACCTCCCGCACACTTTTTGTGGATGTTAGTAACGCAGACTTTCTTTATAATGACGCTCATTTGCAATCGCTGATTAATGCGCTTGACAAAACATACGAGCCCGGGGTACATTATATTGAACTCTCATGAAGCGTTGGTATCAAATACCGTTCTTATCTCAGTTTGCAATAAACACTGAGTTTACCACCTATATTGTAGCCCGTATTTTATTCATTGCCGGGTTACGCATGACGCCCGTGCTCTTAGGATGGCGCCTTTACCAGATTACCGGAAGTAAACTAGCCTTGGGGATACTTGGATTATCCGAAGTGATCCCCGCCATTGCACTAGCCCTGCCTGCAGGGGTAAGGGTAGACAGAAGTGATAAACGAAAACTGCTTATCACTTGCATGGGGTTGTATTTAGTTTTGATGGCCGGGCTAACGGTGGCAACTTCTGATTGGTACACTAAGCAATATTCCAACAATATAGCCGCGTGGACTATTTATTTTTTAATAGCAGGTACCGGGGCCGTGCGTGCCTACTCAGGTGCTGCATTTAATGCATTCTTAGCACAATTAGTACCCACTGGATCCTTAGTAAAAGCCGCCTCGATCAATAGCATCGCCTGGTTGATTGCTGCGGTAATTGGTCCTGCATTTGCCGGATTGCTGATGGGTTACACTAATATCACCGTTGCTTTTATTCCCGTGTTGTTGCTTCCTGCTGTGGCTATAATACTGTTTAAGCGTATTACTCCCAAGCCCATTAGCTGGCAAGGCAATGCTAAAACATGGGAAGGAGTCAAAGAGGGCCTGCACTTTGTGTGGAATCAGAAGGCTTTATTGAGCGTAATGACCTTGGATATGTTTGCCGTGCTTTTTGGGGGAGCCGTAGCCCTTCTTCCCGCATTTGCCAATGATATACTGAAAGTTGGTCCGCAGGGATTAGGCTGGCTGGTGGCGGCTACTTATATCGGGAACTTTATTGCATTAGTGTGGTTCACCAAGAGACCCTTAAAAAAGAAACAAGGCAAAGCACTGTTGATTGTAGTAGCAGGCTTTGGCCTTTGCATCCTGGTTTTTGCGTTGTCGAAAAGTTACTGGCTCAGCTTCTTTGCCTTGTTAGCATCCGGGCTTTTTGATGGGGTGAGTATAATCATACGATCAACAATTGTACAGCTTTTTGTTCCTGATGAAATGCGAGGCCGGGTATCGGCAGTGAATTCCATGTTCATCAACTCCTCAAATGAATTAGGACAGTTTGAAAGTGGTGTAGCAGCTGCAGCCATGGGCTTAGTTCCTTCTGTTATTTTTGGAGGATGTATGACATTATTGGTAGCGATCGTCACCTGGGTTAAACATCCTACTATTCGAAAATTTGAGTATTAAGGTTTAGGGATAGTCTCCATCAATCGTTCGATTACGAGGTAGGTAATTGGACAGAAAGTAGTATTCTTTAAGGTTAGGGGCACCCTTTGCACCAATACATCCTCATCGGTGTAGGGAAACCGTTTACAATCGGAAGGCCTGTCCTCGTAGATGCTGCAATAGTTGTCGTTGCCCAGAAATGGACAGGGCGTTTGTTGCAACACGAAATCCCCATCCTGATCCTCCTGTAGAAAATTTTCTATGAACTGCCCCGCTTTCATTCCCAACAATTTGCTGATCCTTTTAATATCAGGTGTTTTAAATCTTGGAGAATACCTTTTACAGCAGTTGGCACAGCTGAGGCAGTTCACCTGATTAAACGCTTCCTCATGAAATGCCCCTTGCCGCTTCAACACTTGGTTTTTTTGCACACGTTGAAGAAATTGTTTATAGAGTTTTTGACGTTCCTTGGCTTTCTTTTCCCAGTTTACTAACAAGGGCTTTTTCATCTGGCAAAGAAAGGAACTTACCCGTAATTTTGCACACAAATTGAACGCCCTACCCTACTATGGATATTCTTCATAAGCAATCAACAGAATTCAGTAGTCGACACGTTGGTTCTATCAACCAAACGCAGGAGATGCTCTCCGTAATCGGTGAAAAAGATATCGCATCGCTGATCAATAAGAGTGTGCCTGACACCATTCGAATGGATCGCCAATTGAATGTTCCAGCGGCCATGACAGAACACGCCTATTTACAACATATACGAACTATTGCTCAACAAAATCAAGTTTGGAAAACCTATATCGGACAGGGCTATTACAATACCATCACACCTGCCGTAATACTTCGAAATATTTTTGAAAATCCAGGTTGGTACACACAGTATACCCCTTACCAAGCAGAAATTTCACAAGGACGTTTGGAGAGTTTACTCAACTTCCAGACTATGGTCGCTGACTTAACGGGACTTCCTATAGCCAATGCTTCTTTGTTGGATGAAGCAACAGCTGCTGCGGAAGCCATGACCATGTTTTTCAATACACTGAACAAACAGGAGCCTATTGAACGGCCCCGTTTTTTTGTTGATCAGGATGTGTTTCCCCAAACAAAAGACCTATTACGTACCCGGGCCTTACCCATACAGATTGAATTAGTGGAGGGCGACTATAAAACTGCAACTATAGACGAAACCTTTTTTGGTGCCATGCTGCAATATCCAAATGACAAAGGTGCCGTAGTAGATTATCAAGCATTTATACAAACAGCACATACCCAAGGCGCTTTTGTAGTTATGGCTACTGATTTACTTGCGCTTACTTTACTGACTTCTCCTGGAGAATTAGGTGCCGATGCAGCAGTGGGTTCTGCCCAACGATTGGGTGTGCCTTTAGGGTTTGGTGGACCACATGCCGCTTTCTTTGCTACCCGAGACGAGTTCAAAAGAAATATACCCGGACGAATCATTGGAGTTAGTATTGATGCAAAGGGAAAGCGCGCACTTCGTATGGCGCTCCAGACCAGAGAGCAACATATCAAGCGTGAAAAAGCCACTTCCAATATTTGCACTGCACAAGCATTGCTGGCAAATATGGCCGCCATGTATGCAGTATACCATGGACCGGATGGGTTGAAAAATATTGCCAACCGCATCACTACATTAACACGGCTAGTTGCGGAGGCACTAAAAGAAAGAGGCTACAATCTTATTTCTGCATATTACTTCGATACTATCACAGTTCAAACAGACCGCGTAGCGGCAATTCGTACTAAAGCCGAAGCACAACACATCAATCTTCGTTATCCAGGCCATGACCTGATTGCACTCTCCATCGACGAAACCACAAATTTGGAAGACTTGTATGATTTGATCAATTGTTTTGAAGATGATAAGCAACCCGTCAGTTTTTCTTTCGACAAATCCCAAACGGTTAGTAACTGGCCTGATGCATTAAATCGAATCAGCGCTTACTTAACACAAGCCGTATTTAATACGCACAGAAGTGAAAGTCAGTTGATGCGTTATATAAAACAGCTGGAGAACAAAGATCTTTCACTGAACACTTCAATGATCTCATTGGGAAGTTGTACCATGAAGTTAAATGCCGCCAGCGAAATAATCCCGCTCAGCTGGCCTGAGTGGAACAGCCTGCACCCATTCATCCCTAAGGAACAAGCCAAAGGATATCATCTGGTGATGGAAGAATTAAGTCAGCACCTGTGTGATATAACGGCTTTTGATGCATGTAGTTTACAACCTAACAGTGGTGCACAGGGTGAATATGCTGGTCTATTAACCATACGCGCTTACCACGCGGCACAAGGTAATCCTCATCGTGATGTGATGCTGATACCGATATCTGCCCATGGTACTAATCCAGCCTCTGCAGTAATGGCGGGTATGAAAGTAGTGGTGGTAAAAGCATTGGCTAATGGTTATATCGATTTGGATGATCTACGTCAAAAGGCGGAGGGGCACAGTAATCAGCTAGCCGGAATCATGATCACCTATCCCAGTACCTATGGAGTGTATGAAGAAACCGTAAAAGAAATTACCAGCATTGTACACCTACATGGAGGACAGGTATATATGGATGGCGCCAATATGAATGCCCAAGTGGGCCTAACGGCGCCAGGGCTGATTGGTGCGGATGTTTGCCATTTGAACCTACATAAAACATTTGCGATTCCACATGGCGGTGGAGGTCCTGGCATGGGTCCGATCTGTGTAAAAGAGCATTTAAAGCCATATCTACCCGGCCATATCACACAGGGTACCGCAGACGCTGTATCGGGAGCACCCTATGGCTCAGCCATGATTCTTTTAATCCCCTATGCCTATATCAGGATGTTGGGTGCAGCCGGCCTTAAAGAAGCAACCGAATACGCAATTTTGAATGCCAATTATATGCGGGCCCGATTGGCCTCTCATTACGACATTCTTTTTACCAATCAAAACGGGCAGTGCGCACACGAGTTCATTGTCGATTTACGCCCATTCAAAAAATCAGCAGAAATCGAAGCGGAGGATGTAGCCAAAAGACTGATGGATTACGGGTTCCATTCTCCTACTATGAGCTTTCCTGTGGCTGGAACTATTATGATTGAACCAACTGAAAGTGAGGATAAGGCCGAAATGGATCGTTTCTGTGATGCCATGATTGCCATTCGTGAGGAGATCAGAGCTATTGAAGAGGGGAAGTCAGACAAGAAAGATAACCCACTAAAAAATGCTCCGCACACCCAAGCAACGGTGCTGGCTGATCGGTGGCCCCACGCATATACCCGCACGGAAGCCGCCTTTCCGCTCTACTATGTTACACATAACAAGTTTTGGCCATCCGTATCACGGGTAAATAACACCCATGGGGATCGTAATTTGATTTGTACCTGTGAGCCAATGGAAAGCTACCTACAGGAAAAAGCCTAAGCGTTTTTAAATCTTCTTTCAATAATCTCCCAATTGAATAAAGACCAGCATGCAGCAATGTAATCTGGTCTTTTATTTTGATACTTTAAATAATAAGCGTGTTCCCACACATCCAATCCAAGCAGTGGAGTACCTTTTAGCTCACTCAGATCCATAAGCGGATTATCTTGATTAGGTGTAGCACCTACTTTTAGTTTTCCATCGGCCGTTTTAATTAACCAAGCCCAGCCACTTCCAAAACGATTCTTTGCTGCTTCATTGAATTGTGTCTGAAAATTTTCAAATGAACCAAATTGGGTACCCATTGCCTCCATTAAATCACCCGAGGGTTTGTTGGCCTGCCCATCATGTACCGGGGCAAGCGAATGCCAGAAAAACTCATGATTATAATGCCCCCCCGCATTATTACGCATCTTAGTAGAATAGGTTGAAATCTTGGCAAGAAGCTCCGTTAATTTTGCTTTTGCAATATCCACCTGCTCCGCCGAACAAGCATCTGCAAGATTTTTTGTGTATCCAGCAGCATGTTTTGTAAAATGAATCTCCATAGTAAGGGAGTCTATAACTGGCTCGAGTGCTGCGTATGTGTAAGAAAGGGGTTGCTGCACAAATCCAATTTCCTCAGCTCCCCACACAGGAATTTGAGAGTCAGCTGCTATAACAGATTGAGCAAGCGCAGGCGGAATAGTACCCCAAACACTAACCAAGCCTGCGGCTTTAATAAAAGTTCTTCTGGATTTCATACGGGAGAAATTTGCAACAAGTTACTGCATAAATTTGGAGATGCGAATGATCAGCAAAGCAATAAGTATTCCAAAAAAAACTATCCTACTTTTTTCTTTTGTGGCCCTTTTGCTGCAAACAAAAGGGCAGCAAACAGGAAGAATGGACACGGATCGTCCGGATCAAACAGAGTCCGTGTCAATAACAAAAAAAGGGTATCTCCAAGCAGAGATTGGATTTAATAAAGAAAAATATGGAAGTGGGTATGTATGGGTTCATCCCACTGCACTATGGAAATTAGGATTGAACTCCCAAATTGAACTACGATTGATTACTGAGTCCAACACGCTGGAGTCAGGTGGATCAAAAGTTAGCGGACTTGTGCCAATCCAAATTGGTGGTAAGATTGCACTTTGGAAAGAAAAGGGGATCAGACCCCAAACCTCGCTTATTTTTCACACAGGCATACCTGCTTTGGGTTCTGCAAATTTTAAAACCCCCCACCTTTCTCCAAACTTTCGATTCACGCTGCAACACACGCTAACAGACCGAATAGCCTTGGGTTATAATCTTGGTGCAGAGTGGGATGGCAACGGAGGTTCTCCAGATTGGATTTATACGCTTGCACCTGGAATTAATTTGGGCGAACGTTGGTATGCCTATGCTGAAATATTTGGAAGTATTCGATCCTTGGGTACGCCATTACACGCAGTAGACGGGGGCTTTGCCTACTATTTAAGCGATAATTGTAAAATTGATTTTTCAGGCGGTAAAGGACTCAACAATGAACCAGCCAACTACTATATAGCACTAGGGTTTTCCTTCCGAATAAACGTCCTCAACCCTTAACCCTTTTTTTCAACACGCCCAGAAAACTTGTTTCCATACTAAGCAACCAGCTTTCTTGCATCATTCGCTTCATATCTCCTTTGACCTGGAATCGATAACCCACATTTAGCTTTGTTTTGCTGGCAAAGATTAATTGAAAAGCTGGGGCCAAATCAACAAAGTATAACCCACGATCCAGTGCCCGCTGTGTAAGCAGTTCCAGATACAAATTAAGATTGGTTTGCTTGTAGCTGGTGTAAGTCCGAGGAAACACTAAATACCCCGCAGAAATAGTAAACTGAGCTGAGGTAAAAGGGTGTAATACCCTATGTCTTACTTTATCCCATCGATAGTAATGAAATACCTGTGTTTGACTGATGGTACTAGCAAGTGCAAACTTGTTCCAAAGCTGTGTGAGAATAAGACCAGCTTCCATCCCTGAACGATCACCACCCAAATTTATCTCGTCATTCATGAAAGGGGCGTTGGTGCGAGCCGCCTCCAAGTAACCGGCCACTCGAAAATGCCGATGAATGGCATCACGGGAGAGGAACCGATATTTAGCATATACATGGAATGACTCCAACTTAGGCTGGGTAGCATACATGGAAGAAACAGTGCCGCCCAGGCGAACAGTCAAATTTTTATATACGCCCATAAACACCTGAGGAGCACTTCGAAATGAAAACTGATTTAACAAATATGTTTTTTGAACCAGATGGTTTTTTAATTTAAAACTAACGGAGCGCGCAGGTAAGGTAGAAGCAGATTCATTGTAAACATAGAGCTCCTGACCAAAAAGTGGCATTACAAAAAGTACCCTACAAAATAAAAGCACTAAGTAAGATTTTAAACCTTTCACTGCTTTAATAATTTATCGATCTCTGACTCTACTGCTGAACCCATCAGGTTTCTGGCCATCACATTTCCCTCTTGATCAATTAAGAAAGTGGATGGAAGTGAATCAACATCCCAGGCAGCTGCTACGGATGAATTCCATGCCTTTTTATCTATCAATTGAACCCATGACAATTTATCTTTTTTTACCGCATTGAGCCAATCAATTGGCTTCTCGTCTAATGAAACACTTAAGAAAATAATATTCTTATTCCTGTAATTAGGATAAATTTTCACTAAGTGCTTATTAGCCACTCTACAGGGACCACACCAAGAAGCCCAGAAGTCAAGAAGCACTACTTTACCACGAAATTGACTAAGTGCAATGCTATCCCCTTTTCCATTGGGGAGCTTGAAATCAGACGCAGGCTCTTGCCTAAGGGCTTGAGCAAAAACGCCAAGAGTGGTAATTAGCAAAAATAATACCAGGATACTTTTGCGCATGAGCACTTATTTAACAAATAATAATTGAAAAATCTCTACATCGGTTTTAAAAAACTCGTTATAATCCGTCCTTATCTTCTTCATACTTTTTTCTGTCAAATACCCTTTTCCTATCACTACGCAATTAAATGTTTTTGATGTAGCAGGAGTCTTTAAAGAAATGAACTCAAAAGTCTGTTCGCCCCACACAAAAGGAACGCCCCGTTCAATTGGACCCTGATTCCAGTTGCCTGTCAATTGTAATTCACCTATAAAAAATCCAGCATCCTCAACAGCAGCTTTAAGCTTTGCGGGACTAACAATACCATTACCTCCAAAGGTCAAGGTAAAAGAAGAGGACTTGATATCAGCATCCACTTTTGTAACAAAGGGGAGTTGTTCCAAAGATTGATGAATAGCTTTATTACAAAGTGCACAAGTTAGTCCGGTTGCTTGTAGTCTTCCCCCACTAAATTGGGCGAAAGTATACTGCTGCCCACCAAAAAAAAGGAGCAGCAGTATTACTAAAATTAACTTCGGCATAAAACCTAAGCCTTTGCGCAATTAGCGCAACAAGATTTTCCCTTTTTCCCTTTCTCACCACACTGTCCATTCTTGCAGCAGTCCTTGCTGGTGTCCTTGCAAGAACCATCTTTGCATTTTCCATCTTTGCAGCAGGAGTCGACTGCAGTTGCAGCAGCAGTTGTACGATCATACTTGCAACATCCATGTAATTTTGCATAGGCTTCATCTGAAGCTTTTGCACCTGCATTATCATGGCCCACCATTGCTACCTGCTCTTGAATTATAGAAAGTGACGTAGTGGTCGCATCATAGGTTACAGCCAGTTTTTTACTATCAGCATCCCAGGAAGCTTGTGTAGCACCCGCTTCTTTAGCCGCATTTTCAATACGCCCTTTACACATTCCACAGTTTCCAGCAACTTGAAAAACTTCTTTTTTGTTTTGTGCTTGTGCGCCAAACAGGCTACTCATAATAAAAGCAGCTACTACAAATAAATTTTTTATTGTCATAAAATCAAAATTAATTTTTAAAATAATAAATAAAATAATAGAAAAGAAAACCCAGTATTTTGGGCAACAGAAATTTAAAATCAAATCCTAAACACGCTATACTGTATGAATAGAGGAGTCTGTTCTCCAGGGGGGGCATTTGAGAAAGTTGCAATAGAGGCATACAAGAAAAAACCAGGTAGCATTCCTTGAAAGCTGGTTGATGGCAAAGTAAAAACAGCAGGCTGCATATTAAAATGCAGTGTCACCGGTGGCTTTTGATCTTGAATCAGTTTCACAAAAGCTGCCTCATCATGGCAACATCCCTCCGACTCATTGGCAGACATCCCACAAGCACCGCAGGAAGACTTTTCTTTTTCAAACAAATGAACTGCATCAACTTTTCCCATGCAGTAATGAATATCCAGCACCCAGCCTATGGAGCTGAGCACGTAAACCATTACTGCTGTGGCAAAAAATAAACGACGCATACAGCGCAAAGGTAAATGAAAAGAGAGCACAATTAGTTAACAAACTGCCAATAAATACCTACCCTGATATGAAGTCCGTTTAGTGCATATCCGTTTGCTACTAAATTATTACGCGTAAACCCAAATCCCTGTAAATCACGGGCTGTATTCAGGTTTTCAGCTCTTACAAAAGCAGTAAAGGACCGAATTTTAAAATTGGCATACGCGGCGATGTCTGGCAACTGATTTTCTATGGTTAGACTGTCCTGATAAAAAAACTGTCCCAGTAACGGAGAGTATGCATCTCCTTTATAGGGGGGGCGATATCGTAGCTCAACTCCCGTAGCTAATTTTAAATTTTTAAACCCAAGATTACCCTCATAAGCAAACCGGTTTCGTAAATAAAAAGGAATGGTGTTTACCTGAGCAGCCCCAACTCGCAGTTGCCAATATGCTTCAGCATGCCAACGCCAACGTTGGGCTATACGGAATGTTTTCAACATAGAAAGCTGCAATAAAGTAAATAAACTGGATTCCTGTTGTGGTTGGTAAAAGTCAGTGAAATAGGTGTAATTGTTCAGTAATAAATAATTACCAGTAAGTCTGGTTCCGATGGCCTGGAAATCCAGGACCACGCCTACCTGCGTACGATTTTCCTTGTTGAACTCCAGTAAACGTTTAGAAAGATAAAAACTGCTCCGCTTGTCGAACACAAAAGAAGGGCGTCGGTTGGTATTAGAAGCATTGACTTCAATTGTATTCTTCTTGCTTCCGAAAATTCGCTGCATGCGAGCAGTGGCCTGGTAATCTCCTGCGTTAAACCCAGCAAAATACAATACGCCATCTAAGGCCAAGTCCCATTTTTTATTCCGGGTAATATTGCGATAGGAAACATTTCCGGATGTGTTAAAAAATGAGTTGGCTCGTAAAGAAGTGGTGCCCCAAATTAATTGCAGCGAGGCCCCCACTTTAAAGTATTGCTTTAAATTTTTTTCATCAGGAAACTGATAAATAGAAAAATCGTTAGTCAACAGCTGCCACTGATCACGTAAGTCAATCGTATCGCCCAGCCGGAGAGGGATTTGATAAAAACGATTATAATAGGATGCCCTTGGAAACTTATCGATGAAGGCATATTGCTCTTTATCAAAACGGAGCTGGTGTTCTACCCGTACACGAGGAAAAAAGAGGGGAACAACGGTTGAATCAGTAACTAAGGAATCCTTTCTTCCGATATCGTATTGATTTCTCCAAAGCAAAACACGGTTATTGTATTGATTGCCGGTCTTAATTCGTGTGTTGAAGAAATTGGAAGTAAAGTTGTCCGCCCCCCCCAACCAGACGGGAATATTGAAGCGATCCACGAATATGGGATCGTTTAAGATATCCGTGGAGTCAATAATACCCCCGTTTTCTTCCGATTGTAATTTATTTCGTAGCCACAGCGCCCAGGATTGATAGCGAAGATTTTTGGATTGATACCGTGTTGAAAAAACAAAGTTGGAATGGTTGGAACGTTGATGTTGAAAAATACCAGGAGAGTTGATCATTCGGTAGCGGAAGAAAAAATTCCATCCCGCATTGATATTTTGTGTATGCTGCAAGCCAATAATTTGCTCCACTCGTGACCCCAACGAATATTCAAGCTCCGTGTAAGGACGGGTAGTTTGAAAAAATGGAACTTCATTAGGAATAAGCCGGTAGGGATCATACGCGTGAAATCCTGCATCAAATCCAGGTTGTCCGTAAGGGGAAAAAAGCAACGGACGCGTAGCACCACCCAAATTACCCAACTGTAAAGTGGTTGCTTTTAACGGAAACCGGGTCGTAAAATCATCAACTGTTGAATCTAATAGATAGCTTAGGGGCTGATTCAACAAGCGGTAGGAGATGGTAATAGAGTCTGCTAATTTATCTCTACGCTTCATGCTATCCTGCGTTGCCCCCGTCGAAGTCATATTCCCCAACCTACCCAAACCAGTGGGAACGCCCTGCATAAGGTTTCGAGAGCGACTCGGATTACGCAATACAGGCATTTCTTGACTGGCCACCCAAGTAGTAGAAGCCAGCGATAGCAGTAGAAGTATATAATTTCTGATTACAGCCAAGGTGGCCACAAAAATAGCCGGTCCTTTCGAAAGCAATCGTTAAAAGAAGGTTTTATCCACTCACTTTTGCCCTATCTTTGCGAAAATTTTTCCTATGAACCTGCATGAATATCAGGCCAAGGAATTGCTAAAAAAATATAATGTCCCCGTACAGGAAGGCGTAGCTTGTTCAACCGTTCAGGAAGCACAGGATGCTTATAAAACAATCCAGGAGGAATCCGGCAGCAAGTTTGCCGTAATTAAAGCACAAATTCATGCGGGTGGTCGAGGAAAAGGCGCCATCAAAGAGAATGGGATCAATGGTGTCAAGGTCGGAAAGAGCCTGGAGGACATTGCTGATTTTGCAGGAAAAATTTTAGGCGGCACACTTGTTACCTTACAAACCGGACCAACTGGAAAAGTGGTCAACAAAGTGCTGGTGGCACAGGATATGTATTATGATGGCCCTAGCGAAAGGAAAGAGTTTTATCTATCCATTTTGCTGGATCGTTCAAAAGGGCAAAACGTGATCATGTACAGCACAGAAGGTGGCATGAACATTGAGGAAGTGGCCCTTCACACCCCTGAAAAAATATTTAAGGAGTGGGTATACCCCGGTGGCGGACCGCAACCCTTCCAAGCTCGTAAAATTGCATTTAACCTGGGACTGAACGGGGTGGCCTTCAACAACTGTGTTCGTTTTGTAACTAATCTCTATAATGCGTTTATAGGATTGGATTGCTCCATGCTAGAGATCAATCCACTTTTCAAAGCAGCGGATGATAAGATCTTGGCAGTAGATTGTAAAATGAATCTGGACGACAATGCCCTGATGCGTCATCCTGATCTGGCTGCACTTCGGGATCTATCTGAAGAGGATCCCACTGAGGTAGAAGCAGGTGAGTTCAATCTGAATTTTGTAAAGCTGGAGGGTAATGTGGGATGTATGGTGAACGGTGCTGGTTTGGCAATGGCTACCATGGATATGATTAAGCTCAGTGGAGGCGAGCCCGCCAACTTTTTGGACATTGGTGGAACTGCCAACGCACAAACGGTGGAAACCGGATTTAAAATCATTCTGAAAGATCCAGCAGTAAAAGCAATATTGATAAATATTTTTGGAGGAATCGTACGGTGTGATCGGGTTGCACAGGGAGTGATTGACGCTTATAAGAACCTGGGCAACATCAATATCCCTATCATCGTTAGACTACAAGGCACTAATGCCGTGGAAGCCAAAAAACTGATTGATGAAAGTGGCCTGAAGGTACAGTCAGCAATCCTGCTGAGTGAAGCAGCTGCCCTTGTAAAAAAAGCAGTGGCTTAGGTTATCATTGAAGCTACTCCCTTAATTTTTCTACTTCATATACAGGAGAAAAGAGATAGTAATTTCCTGTTTTTAAATCCCTGCATTTAAACCGTTTTCGAAGCAACGCCTCTTTACGAAAAACTCGACCATCCTTGATTCTAAACGATGCCCCCGCGGGTAATTCCTCCAAGAAATGAAAATTTTCCTTGGGCGGATCATATTGTCGCAGTACCCGCATTAATCCATCTTCTGCACAACGACTGGCCGCAGGGCTAACTAATACTTCTTGCAATGCCTGTTGAAGCGGCGATGGCAAAAGCTCCTCGGTTAAAAAGGCGTGCAGCAAATTAGCATAGCAATATTTCCACTCTTCCCCATGCGCTTGCACGCGGTGGCTAAATTGTTCATAGGCTAATAAGTGAGCCAATTCGTGTAAAAGGGTCACTAAAAACGCATAGGGATTTAGGTTTCCATTTACAGTAATTCGATGTTGAAGATCTCCGGTACGATGTCGGTAATTTCCCAGTATTGTTTTTCGTTCGCTTGTGATGGTTAGATGAACACGGTGTTGTTGTAAAAGAGAAAGTACTTGCTGGTCGGTACCCTCCGGTAAAAAGTGAGTTAAAAAATCAATCGGAACTTCCTTTTTGGGCATACATCATTTTTTCAATACCCCAAGAAGTAGTTTCACTTCCACCCCAGCATACATTACGTATAGTAATGCAGCGCCATAAAGCGCAGGAAGGTTCAACGACTGACGTTGCGCGTAGATGTAAATAAATGCAGCAAAGGCCAGCACAAAGAATTTAATAATAAAAGAGAGCATCACCGCACGTATGGAAGCCTGTGGATTTGGATTGATAAAACTTTTTGCAATGAGGTTTGCAGAAAAAATAGCAACTAAAAATAGCAGAAAATTAGTTGCCCAGATCATGGAGACATCTACCTGATGCGTCTTTAACCATGAGCTTGATAATAATAAAATAGTAGAGCTGCCCAACAGCATCCAAATAAATACGGAAGAAGTTTTAGTGAAAACTTTCATTTGCAGCTATTTTGAACCACCTGTTTCTTTAAAAAGTTTATAAAAAAGCGCTGCTAATGTGAGCAGTGGAAACAAAATGGTCAACAAAGGGAAAATACCTGCCCAACGGTCAATTTTCATGCCTGCAGCCACAGCGATGGCAAGATATACCAACAACTGCGAAGCAAGACCTGCATACCTAAGCAAATCCGACTTTGCTTTATCGTGCAAGGACCTGGGACTGTTGTTCATCTTTAGTCATGTCCACCACATTGGCCCCCATATGGCATTGTCCATTAAAGGTTGCGGAAGGCTCCACTTGTAATTTGCCTGCGTAGAGATTGCCAGACACCACACATTCGCCACGCAATTGAAGCAATTCGTTAGCACGAATATTCCCACTTACTTTGCCGGTAACATCGGCCTGATTACCGATAATATCTCCCTCTACAACTCCGGTGTTGCCAATAATGATCTTGGAAGATGTTTTAACGTTACCTATCACGGTGCCATCAATGCGCAGGTCGCCGTTACTGCTGATATCCCCCTTTAGAACAGTGCCTGCACTAATTAAAGTAGCAGCGCTGCCAGGTTGAGGTAGGTTAGTTTGCATGTTTGTTTTTGTTTTTGTTGTAAACATAATTTTATAATTGATTCAATCACTGATTACCGAAACTGGAGGAATGTCAAGCTGCGTAGTATCCAAAGAAATAACCGCTTCGCCAGACAAGGCTTTTTTCAGACCGAGAATATACTGATTTTTTATGGCATCTTCCCTGGCAACTGAATCCACCCTGTATTGTAGTCTTTTTAGAGCCGCCACAGCAGTATAATCCGAACCCGCTCCTGGAATGTAATATTTGAGGGGAGTAAATACGATCAATGCAGTAGTTAGTCCAACCAACACCACAAACACTGTGCTAAGCACCATATAAACACTAAGGCGCGACAAACGAAAAGTCACTACCTCTTCATAGGTGTCATCATTCATGACAACCAGGCGGTATCGACTTCTCAATCGCTTTAATCCTGCTGGTAATTCTAATTTTGCCATTACTGGTGCGAAGGTATGAAGGTAAGGTACAGCAATGGCAAAACCCATTGAATCTCAATCAAGATAATCGCAAAAAATCAAGGTCCGACACACTAAATAATTTGAAAATCAGTTATTAAGGAGTTAGATTGCAAGAAGATATGAGGAAGGCGTATTCCCTATTTCGGCTTTTAATTCTACTGTTGCTTGGATGGCCAGTTGCCACCCTTTCGCAACAGGGTTTTCGCATTGACCTGCCCAAAGAGGAGGAATACAAGGACAGGCTGCTCCGTTCTGAAAAAACAAAAGAAGGTAAGCTAGGGTACCCCTCTCGCCTTGTTCAAAACACGGTTACCCATTACAACTTTACATATAATGCCGCAAGAAAACTAAATGAAGTACTGCAAAATGCAAAAGCAGCTCATCGGGATGATTACAGCACACTGCTTCCTTTTTACAATTTTAGTTTGCAAACTACCCGTAAAGATTCAACTCACCTGGATAGCGTTATTCAAAAAGCATCATCCGGGATTGCATTGCATGACCTAAGGAATGATTGGAATGATAATCTCTATTTGTTATGGGGGATGGCCTATTATCTGCAAGAAAAATTTGACTCAGCATTTCAGGTTTTTCAATTCATCAATTACTATTATGCCCCTCATGAAAAAGATGGTTATTTCAAATCGATAGGGAGTAGAAGAGGGGGAAATCGTGCCAATAGCATAGCCAGTGAGGAAAAAAGCGGGCTCTTATATAAAATGGCGGTTGCCCCTCCCAAAAGAAATGAAGCACTGCTATGGATGATCCGAACTCAACTGGCACAGGAACAACTGCCGGAAGCAGCCGGTTTAATCGAAATGCTACGGAACGACCCTGTCTTTCCAAAAAGACTGAAAACAGAATTAGAAGAATTGATTGCTTTATCATTTTACCAACAAAAACGCTGGGATAGTGCAGCGGTTCATCTATCGAAAGCCCTTGAAGGAACTTCAACGTTAAATGAAAAAGCAAGGTGGGAATTTTTAACAGGTCAATTATTTGAAAGAGCAGGAAACTACATAGCAGCCAATCAATATTACAGCAGAGCCGTACCCCACTCTGCTGATTTGATCTTGGAAATACAAGCACGAATTGCCGCCATACGGGCTAATAGAGCTGACTTGAACTATGCCAATAGCAATGTGCTTAGATTGCTTGAAATGAGTACAAAAGAAAAGTACAGCGCTTATCAAGACATCATTTACTATACGGCTGCTCAAATGGATTTGAACCTGGGAAATAAAAGCCGTGCCATCGAATCATTGAATCAAAGCACAAAAGCCACTACTAATAATACACTGCAAAGAAATAAAGCATTTCTGCAGCTGGCAGAGATCTCCTACGAATCAGGCTCCTATGCACTGGCGGCCCAATATTACGATAGTCTGAAAACTCTCGATAGTTTGCCCATTGACCCGGATAGGTTAGCCATAAAAAAAAGAGCGCTAAAATCATTGGTCAGCAAACTGGCAATTGTTGAAAATCAAGACAGCCTGTTGCTGTTGGCCTCCTTGCCGGAGGAAGAAAGAAAAGATGCGGTGAAAAAGATTATCAAACAATTGCGTAAACAAGAAGGCTTACAAGAGGATCCTGCGTTAGCTGTTTCTCGTCCCACACCAACCATCCTACAAGCACCCTCTTTATTTGGCAATGAAACAGAAAAAGGCGAATGGTACTTCTATAATGCCTCCAGCCGAAGCAGAGGTCAGGCAGCTTTTATCGCCCGGTGGGGAAACCGTCCCAACATGGATAATTGGAGGAGAGCGGCCAGCATGCAAGCCACACTTGCTTTAGTACAAGCAAGCGGGAAGGATTCGTCGGGAACAAAACTCAATGCGACAGGTTCGGCAATTGACTTTGAAACACTCTACGCAGGCTTGCCATTAACGGCTGAGAAAAAGAAAGCATGTACGGATTCATTGGCCACAGCGTTACTTGACGCGGGTAGAATTCTGATCGAGGAAATAGAAGATTGCGCAGCAGGACTAAAATTGCTGAACCGCATTAATACCGAATTTTCCAGCTATGAAAAAATGGATGAAGTACTGTTTCATCAGCACAACTGCACATGGCGAGGTGGAAATCGGGATAAAGCAGCAGTCATTCTAAAAGAATTGAATGATCGCTTTGCACAAAGTCAATTTACAGCCCTGCTCAATGGGCGAGAATCAACAGCAGCACAACAACAATCAAAGAAGTATGACAGTATTTACGCCCCCATCTATGCTCTTTTTGCAGAAGGAGCATATGAGGAAGCCGTAAAACTGAAAAAAGAAGCTGAACAAACTGCTGGAGAAAGTCATTGGACTTCACAACTCCTCTATATAGAAGCAGTCTACTATGTGCAACAAAAAAAAGACAGTACGGCTATCCGATTACTTACAGCATTACAATTGCGCTATCCCAACTCTCCACTTTATTTACGTGCAGCTGATCTACTGGATGCCATAAGTAAACGTGCAAGGACGTTGGAGGCCGAAAAACCAATGATGGCGCCTGTCATTCCAAGCGCAACCCCCGACACATCCAGTCAGCACTCTCTTTCCAACCCTTACACATGGGAGGAACAAACAATCCACCTGGCATTATTTGTCTTGAAAGAGGTAGATCCGGTACTTGCAGCTGAGGCCATGCGATCTATCGATAATTACAACCGTTCCGTTTTTAATACCCGAAGTTTTCATAAAGAATTAGTGAATTTAGACAACCAGTTTCGTGTGATCGTGATAAGCAGTTTTGAAAACCACCAAGAAGTTGCTAATTACCTGGCAAGCATCAAACCTCAATCCGCCAGTGAGGTAGTGCCCTGGCTGCCTGCAGGAAAGTACTTCTGGATGCCCATTTCTGCTGCTAACCTTACAGTACTCCTGCAGCGTAAGGACCTGGATGTCTATCAACGTTTCCTTAACAGCAGGAGACCCTAACTTAGCAGCATGAAACCAACTGTTCGTTTATTTTGGAAGTTTTTTTGCTGGGGATTGGTGGTTTTTTTGTTACTGATCTTATTCGCCAGTCTTGGGCTTTTTGGAAAAATGCCTTCGCTCAATGAGTTGCAAAATCCCTCTATCCTGCAAGCTTCCGAAGTTTACGCAATTGATGGAACACTGATGGGCAAATACTATACTGAACGAGGCAACAGAAGCAACGTAAAATATAGAGACCTTTCCCGCCATGCAATCGATGCACTAATTGCTACTGAGGACGAACGCTTTTATTCGCACAGCGGCATTGATTTCAAATCAACGCTTCGTGCTGTAGTTGTTTTGGGATCTGCAGGAGGTGGTAGTACCATCACACAACAATTGGCCAAAGCATTGCTGGCACAAGGAAGCAGAAACAAGGCATGGCGAGTAATAGAAAAACTAAAAGAGTGGATAATTGCAGTTAAACTAGAAAAGAATTTAACCAAAGAAGAGATCATTACACTTTATTTAAACGCAGTGCCTTTTGGCAATAATATTTATGGGATCAGAAATGCCTCTCGCACCTTTTTTCAAAAAGAACCAGATCGTCTCAATATAGAGGAAGCCGCCCTTTTAATTGGAATGCTCAAGGGAAATAGTATTTATAACCCTGTGCGTAATCCCAAGGCCGCCTTAGATCGCAGAAACGTGGTCATTGGGCAGATGGAGGCCAATAGTAAAATTACCAGCGAAAAAGCCACTCAACTTAAAGCATTACCCATCCAGTTGAATTACAAAAAAATGGATGAGAATACTGGTTATGCCCCTTATTTCAGAGAAATACTAAAAGAGGAAATCAAGGAAGCATTAAAGGGGCTCACTAACCCTGACGGAGAACCGTATAGCATCTATAATGATGGGCTAAAAATTTATACCACCGTCAATGTTCAATTGCAACAATATGCCGAAGAAGCGCTGGCCATGCATATGTCACAACTTCAAAAAAATGTAAACAATCGTAACGCTATCAAATCGGGAAAGATCTGGCTTGGCAAAGAACCAATACTGGAGAGAGCCATGAAAGAATCAGACCGCTGGCGCAATTTGGAGGAAGATGGGTGGAGTGAAAAAGAGATTCGAGCCAGCTTCAAAGAGCATGTTCGGATGAAAGTATTTGCCTGGAACATACGTCGGGAAACAGACACGATGATGACTCCATTGGATTCTATCAAGTATCACCGACAAATGGAACAGGCTTCATTCATGGCTATGGATCCTGTGACCGGAGAAATTCGTGCTTGGGTAGGAGGTATACATTTTAAAACGTATAAGTACGATCACGTTAATATTAAAACCAAAAGACAAGTAGGTTCTACCATTAAGCCTTTGCTTTATACGCAAGCAGTGGAAGAAAGAGGCTTCACACCGGAAACAGAACTTCCCAATGAGCCACAGTATTTTGAAGGCAACGGATGGGTGCCAGCCAGTAAGGAATGTAAAGGGGGGCCTGGGTCTATGTCGGCTGCACTGGCTTTTTCAAAAAATTGTGCTTCTGCTTATATCATGAAACAAATAGGAGCCCAGCAGTTCGCAGAATTCATGGGTCGCTTAAATATCCCAACTCCAATTGGCCCCTACCCCTCGGTTGCCCTGGGGTCATGTGATCTTTCATTATTTGAAATGATGTGGGCCTATACCATTTTTCCCGGAAGAGGCTTTTCTACAAAACCGTTTGCCATTAGCCGTATTGAGGATAGAAATGGAAATGTGATTAAGCGATTTGATTTCAGTGCCAATAGAAAAGAAGTAATAAGTGAATCCACTGCTTTCACCATGGCGCGTATGATGCAAGGAGTCGTAGATGTTGGAACGGCTGCGGGTATGCGTAGCCGGGTGGGTGCAGCAGAGATGGGAGGAAAAACCGGAACCACCAATGAAAATGCAGATGCTTGGTTTCTTGGATTCACCCCTCAAATATTAGCAGGTGCCTGGGTTGGATTTGATGACCGGTTTATTAAAAACGAAGGTGAGGCATCCAGAATGGCCCGACCCATTTGCGAATATTTCTTTGGAAAAGCCTTAGCAAATAGCCGTTCCGGACTTGAGCGCGAAGCCAGATTTGTTGTTCCTGTTGAAATGGGCAACTTGATGAACAGTGCCGATATCCTTTTAAGTGACCACGAATTAAGACCAGGCGCCGAAGGGGAAGATATGGGTGTGGGTTCAGAAGAAGACTATAAGCTTGAGGCCGCTCCTTATATTGGACCCGAATCCACTCCAGTTCATGAAGAGGACTCAAAGCCCGTTCCGCTACCTAAAAAAGATACTCTTCCCAAGAAAGAAACAGATCTTTCTCATAACAAGCCGGCATCTTCTAAAAAAGAAGAAAAGAAAAAAGGGTTGATAAACCGAATTCTTAAAAAGAATGAATGACCAGCCAACCTAACTCTTATTTAGTACAAGCAGCATCAGTCAAAGACATTGAATTAATACGAACCTTATGTATGCAGGTTTGGCCGCAAACCTATTCATCCATTCTTTCAGAAGAACAATTAGACTACATGTTAGAGTTGATGTACAGTCCTTCCTCTCTTGCCCAACAAATGAGGGAAGGTGCCACTTTTTTATTACTCTATCAAGCGCTTATACCAATAGGTTATTCTTCGTATCAAGAGCTGTATGCCGGTCAGTTTAAGTTGCACAAATTGTACGTTTTACCCTCCGCTCAAGGAAAGGGAGCAGGGCGTTATTTTTTAGCTAACCTCATGGAGCATATCAAAGGACTGGGTGCACATACCCTTGAGTTGCAGGTAAATCGATACAATAAAGCCGTAGGATTTTATCAGCAGTTTGGATTTTCTATACGTGAAACGATAGACGTAGAGATCGGTAAAGGTTTTTATATGAATGATTATGTTATGCAAATAGCCCTTTGATAAGTAGGGCTTTATTGATTAATAATGTAACTTTGCGCCATATTACAACCAAGTAGTATGTCAACCATGACCAAATTCATTGATTTTAGCTTACCCAACAAAGTAGCTGATATTTCGCTGGCCGAATGGGGCCGCAAGGAAATTCGCTTAGCAGAAGCAGAAATGCCGGGACTAATGGCCATTCGTTCCGAGTACGGCCCTTCACAACCCTTAAAAGGGGCACGGGTAGCAGGCTGTCTGCACATGACCATTCAAACCGCTGTGCTGATCGAAACATTGGCTGCGCTGGGTGCTGAGGTAAAATGGAGTTCTTGTAATATTTTCTCTACACAAGACCATGCCGCTGCTGCTATTGCCGCCGCAGGTATTGGTGTGTTTGCCTGGAAAGGCCAGACCATTGAGGAAGCCGATTGGTGTATTGAACAAACGCTTTTCTTTGGCGGTAAGGATCGTCCCTTGAATATGATTCTGGATGACGGAGGTGATCTAACCAATATGGTATTGGACAAATACCCAGAGTTGGTGCAATATGTAAAAGGAATTTCTGAGGAAACAACAACTGGAGTACATCGTTTGTATGAGCGGGTAGCCAAAGGAACACTTCCTATGCCGGCTATCAATGTTAACGACTCAGTTACTAAATCCAAATTCGATAATAAATACGGTTGTAAAGAATCACTGGTGGATGCTATCCGCCGTGCCACAGATGTAATGCTGGCCGGTAAAGTTGCAGTAGTTGGCGGGTATGGTGATGTGGGTAAGGGTTCTGCTGCTTCCTTAGCAGGAGCAGGATGTCGCGTGATCGTTACCGAAATAGATCCTATCTGTGCGTTGCAAGCTGCCATGGATGGATTTGAAGTAAAAAAGATGATTGATGCAGTAAAAGAAGCTGACATTGTTGTGACGGCGTCTGGTTGCCGCGACTTGATCACGGGCGAGCACTTCAAACGCATGAAGGACAAAGCCATTGTTTGTAACATCGGACACTTTGATATAGAAATTGATATTGCCTGGTTGAATACTAACTATGGCCATACCAAAGACACTATCAAACCGCAGGTAGACATATACAATGTTGATGGCAACGACATTATCATTTTGGCAGAGGGTCGGTTGGTTAACCTGGGTTGTGCTACGGGACACCCCTCCTTTGTCATGAGTAACTCGTTCACCAACCAGACACTCGCTCAGATTGAACTATGGACCAACAATAAGAATTACGAAAACAAAGTTTACGTTCTTCCTAAACACTTGGACGAAAAAGTGGCTCGTTTGCACCTCTCAAAAATTGGAGTAGAATTAGACCAACTGACTACCCCCCAGGCAGAATATCTTGGCATCAGTAAGGCTGGACCTTTCAAGTCTGAACATTATCGTTATTGATCAGCGCATCCTATTGATAAGAAAACCTCCGCTAAAGGAGGTTTTTTATTGGATCAATTTAACGGCCTCTTTACTGACACAATCAACGGCTTGCATGAACCTGGCTTGCATCGGTTCTTCCAAGTTTACAGGGAATATCTTTTGGTCCCGGTCAGTAAATACAATATGACTGATCTTGGCGGTGGCCAATTTTTTCAACTGATAATTAACCGTAGCCGCATTCCTGAAAATAAAATGGAAAAGGCCCTCACAGTTCATTGTGCCTGCGTTGCGTAACAGCAACTTTGATTTGGTTCCTGTAAAATAAATAGTTGCCGTACAACCATCGTCAAAGCAACGATTGGTCTTGAAGGCAAAAAGTATATCCACCTCTTTCTTATCGGCATCTATGGTTACTGCAGCACCTGAAAGTTCTATGAATCCTGAGCTTAAACGTGTTTCCCTTGTAAATAGATCTGTAGCCCGATTGATTGCACAATCCTGCCCAACCGACGAAACAGCGGTTACACAACAAAGCACAAAAAGCAAATACTTTGTATTCACAACCCCTTTCATGGTAAGAATTAAATTCGAACAGCTGTACCCGTTGCGATTACCATCAACATGCTGCCACTGGCTCCAACCGTTTCAAAGTCCAAATCAATTCCAACTACCGCGTTAGCTCCCAAAGATTGTGCTTTCTGTGTCAATTCACGCATTGCATCTTCTTTTGCTTCTTCAATTACACGCTCATAGGTTTTGCTTCGTCCACCAATCAAATCACGCAGACCCGCAAAAATGTCTTTGAACATATTGGCACCAATAATACTCTGTGCATTGATTACTCCTAAATAATCCTGCACCGGCCTTCCTTCAATAATGGCAGTAGTTGTTAAGATCATATGACTATTTTTTTAGTTGTGCAAAAATACTACCCAGTCGGGAATCTTCCTTGACCACTTGTCCACGCGCCGCCTCCCGAATGTATTGTATGCGGCTATCCGTATCCGGATGACTACTTATCATTTCAGGGATTGCAGTGCCGGGTGAAGAATCCTTCAAATGCTTGAATAATTGTTCATACCCCGCTGGATCAATCCCCCGTTCTTGTAACAAGCGATAACCTTCCAGATCGGCCTCTTTTTCCAGCGATCTGGAATAACTCAGCGTCCTTAACTGATTGGCCTGATCAATTACCAATGTTGCCAACCCACTACTTTTCCCAAAAAGTAAGGTAATGAAAAGGCCTGAGCCCATTGCTCGAAAAATGGAACGAGTGGCATGTCTTTTTTCTACATGCACAAACTCATGACTCAGCAAAGCTGCTAACTCAGGATAGGTCTCCATGCTTTCCAATAATCCCGTATACACAACCAACTGTCCGCCAGGCAATGCAAATGCATTTACCAGCGGGTCTTTTACAACCGTAATACGAATGGAATAGTCTGTTTCTATAGCTAATGCAGTGAAAAATTCATTGAGTACCCGGGTGGCCATGGTGTCTTCCAATTGGGTGTTTTGCATGGCTTCAAACACGTTATCTCCCAATTGACGCTCTGTTTTTTTTGAAACCACCGTGGCCATTTGTTCTGCCAGCCAAGGCACCATAAAAAAATAAAGAAGCGTTCCCGCTATTATCATTGCGCTTAATAAAGCAACCGTACGACGCAGATTACCTGTTCTTTTTTTTTGAAACCAAGACTTTTCAGCCTCTGTTTTAATTTCTTCCCAATACTCAAAAGCCCCTCGACCAGCCACCCTGAACTCAGCTTGCGTTTTGGTTTGTATAAATCGGCTTCGTTGCTCGGCGAACAAAAAATCACCTTGTACTTCTTTCATTGACCAATCTTGTCTGCCGGGTATCCCTGCCTGGTCATGGTAACCAATACTGAGTGTCTTATCTGATAATAACAGGGTGGCCTCGATGGGGGGAGAAAAATAACTTGGGTAAAACTGCCCGTTAAAAGTTTTCATGAGAAAAATTGAAGCTTAAAGATAAGTCGGCCAACTTTTCGACCCTATTTTATAATACTCCTACGAAAAAGCTTTATTATTTATTAGCTTTTCGGCAGTTTTACCCTGAAAAAGGACCCTAGCCGATATCTTTGTCAAGTGACAAAACTCTCTGTCAATATCAACAAATTGGCCACGCTCCGAAATGCCCGAGGCGGAAACAATCCCGACCTGCTAAAAACAACCAAATTGATAGAACAATTTGGAGCAGACGGAATTACTGTTCATCCACGACCCGATCAACGACATATCCGCTATAGTGATGTTAGTGCACTAAAAAAAATAATCACCACTGAGCTGAATATTGAAGGCAATTGTCGTGAGCAACAATTTGTTGATTTGGTTTTAGCAACTAAACCAACCCAGGTAACCTTAGTGCCTGATACCATAGGACAATTAACCAGTGACCATGGTTGGGATACTGTTACACATCAGGAGTACCTGAAAAAAATGGTTAGTATTTTCAAAGAGCAGGGCATACGTGTTAGCTTATTTGTAGATCCGATGGAAGAAATGATCAGAGCCGCTAAGGAAACGGGCACTGATCGAGTAGAATTATATACGGAACAGTATGCAACTCTTTATCAGGCTGGTGAAAAAGAAAAAGCCATCGCTCCCTATTATCAAGCGGCTTTAGTAGCAAAGGAATTAGCTCTTTCACTGAATGCAGGTCATGACCTGGACCATAACAACCTGCGATATTTTCATGGACAAATTCCCTGGATCAAAGAGGTAAGTATAGGACATGCACTGGTCTGTGATGCCCTGTTGTGGGGGTTGGAAAATACCATTCAACTCTATAAAAGAGAGCTACAAGTTTAGCCCATTACTTTTTTTACTAGTGCACGGATGGCTTCTAACTGATCCGGCTCGAACCAGTGCATTGAAGATTGTCTTCTAAACCAAGTCAGCTGTCTTTTTGCATACTGCCTGGTATTAATTTTTATTTGCTCCTTGGCTTCTTTCGCTGTGCCATGACCTTGCAAGAAGTTGAATAATTCACTGTACCCCACTGTTTGGAGCGGTCCTAAGCCTGCATAGGGCAGCAAGGATTGCACTTCGGCTACCAATCCTTGGGCAAACATTTGCTCCACGCGCTGATCGATCAATGCAATAAGTTGAGTCCGCGGACGTGTTAAGCCCAAAGAACATAAAGAATAATAAGGGGTAGCTGTTTCCTTTTTGCGAAATGCCAAAATGCTATGGTCTGTTGCACGAAACACTTCTAATGCCCGCATCATTCGCTGAGGATTTTTCATTTCGCCGGTAGAAGCAAACAAGGGATCAAGACTACGCAATTCCGTTTGCAGCCAATCCAACCCCTGTTGCTGATACTGCGCAATTACTTCATTACGTATAGTGGCCTCAACCGCAGGAATTTTATCCAACCCCTCATGAAAAGCTTTCCAGTAAAGTCCTGTTCCTCCAACCATTACCACTGCAGGAAAACGCTGTAAAATATTTTTCACTACTGCATGAGCTTGTTCCGCATAGGCATGTGCATCAACTGGTTGATGGATAGAGTGAGAGGCAATGAAATGATGTTTAACAGAAGCTAACTCCGCCACAGAGGGACGCGCCACTCCGATTGAAAGCTCTTGATAACACTGCCGGCTGTCAAAGGAAACTATTTCAGTGCCCAGCCACTTAGCCAGCCCTATGGCAAGTGCAGTTTTCCCAGCTGCCGTGGGTCCAGCAATTTGTATGATAAGAGGCAGCGACATGAACCAAGTTAAATCTTTTCCCCGTTCATCCCTTCCTCATCGAAACTGATATCCTCCCCCTCTTCATCTTTTTCGGCAAAGCCATCTGCTGTTTTACTCAGATCGTATTTCTCCTCGACATCAGCAAACCTTTCCCCAAGTAATGCCTTGGTTCCATACTGGCTGGGGGGTACTCCTTCTACCCGGGTAATAGCCGGATAGGTAAACTTTGGATTTTCCTCCTTAGATACATTGATAAGTTCCAACAGGAAAGTCCAATTGCGATTAAAATCATACACATAGATAAAGCGCTGATTCAAATTTTTTATCTCAGCACCAACTGTAGTTTGATCCATTAGTAAAGGAGCGGCTTTATATTCCTTTTCATAAACCGCTAAACTAATTTCCCTGCCTCGTTGCCATTGATCATTACTTCTGAAAAATGTTGCCTGATGTTTTTGATCAAACTCATAGGACTTCAGGATGGTCTGATGAAGACTGAGGAATGTATCCGTATGGAAAAGCGCAATATCCCTGTAAAGGGTATCGTCCTCTTCAAAAAAAACCCGAAACTTCAGAATAGGCATACTACAAAGCTATGGATAAATTACTGGTCAATTTTTTGGATGAATCCCCATGGAAGCTGCTTTTTCCAACATGAACTGAAAAGCCGCCTCATAGGAGTTAGCAATCACTCCATCCAACATGGCATCTTTGATGGCATCTTTGATAACGCCCACTGGCTTGGAGGGTGATAACCCAAATGTTTCCATGATTAACTCCCCACTGATAGGAGGTTGCCAGGTTCTAACATGATCCTTTTCCTCTACTTCTTTACAGCGTTGTCTGACCAAAATAAAATTATCCAGGTATCGCTTGACTTTTGACTGATTCTTGGAGGTTATATCAGCTTCACAAAGTAGCATCAGCGAATCAAAGTCCTCCCCCGCATCGAACAATAGTCTTCGGATAGCAGAATCGGTTATATTTTCCTTGGTAAGACTAATGGGGCGAAGATGTAATTTGACTATTTTTTTTACAAACCGCATTTTCTTATGTAAAGGCAACTTCAGTTTTGTAAAAAGTTTAGGCACCATTCTTCCTCCCACTACTTCGTGGCCATGAAATGTCCATCCATGCCCCTTTTCAAAACGTTTAGTAACCGGTTTAGCTATATCATGCAGTAAGGCAGCCCAACGAAGCCATAAATCAGTTGACTTTTGCGCCACATTGTCCAACACTTGAAGTGTGTGATAAAAATTGTCCTTGTGCCCGTGTCCATCTTTATATTCAGTCCCAGCCAACTCAACTACCTCCGGAAAAATTAATTTTAACAGGCCTGCTTTATAGAGCAGGTCAAACCCAATAGAGGGTTTTGGGGCTAAAAGGATCTTGGTTAGTTCGTCCGTAATTCTCTCCTGCGAAATAATATCAATTCGCTTAACGTTGCGAACTATCCCTCCCCAGGTATTTTCTTCAATTACAAAACCAAGTTGTGCAGCAAATCGAATAGCCCGCATCATTCGCAGGGGATCGTCACTAAAGGTTTGATCCGGATCCTGCGGCGTTCTAATGATCCCTTTATCCAAATCCTTCAATCCGCCAAAAGGATCGATGAGTTTTCCAAAATTGAATTCCTGCAAGCTGATGGCTAACGCATTAATAGTGAAATCTCTTCGTTCCTGGTCGTCTAGTAATGAACCAGGAACAACCATAGGGCGACGAGAGGAATGCTGATAACTTTCTTTTCTGGCTCCCACAAACTCTACATCTGTGGCTGGTTCGGTTTTCAATTGAAAATGAGCCGTGCCAAAGGTTTTAAAAAGGTCCACCTTTGGTTTAGGCCTGAATTGAGCAGCCACTTGTGTTGCCAACTCGAGGGCATCTCCGATACAAACAAAATCTAAGTCAGTAGTAGGTCGCCCCATGAGTTTGTCACGAACAAATCCACCTACTAAATAAGTTTCACGTTGCAGGGAGCGTGCGCCCGCAGCCACTTTTTGCAAGAGAGCCAATTCTTCCGGTGTGCAACAAATATCCATCTGCGCAAAGGTACTGGTTCAGCCCAAAGTGAATCAGAGATAACGCAGATTAGTCTTAGGAGACAGCGTCAATAAGGTTTCATACATCAAGCGGATGGTACTTTCAATATCATCACGATGAAGCATTTCTACCGTTGTATGCATATATCGAAGTGGGATAGAAATTAACACAGAGGGGCAACCATCATTCGAATAAGCAAAAGAATCCGTATCTGTGCCGGTACTTCGGCTTTGAGCTCGCCACTGAACAGGAATTTTCTTTTTAGTAGCCACCTCCTCAACGATACCTAATAGTTTATTATGTACAGCTGGTGCATAACACAGGGATGGCCCTTTACCGGTGGCTACTTCGCCTTCAATAGCTTTATTAATCAGGGGTGTGGTGGTATCATGTGTTACATCGGTAACGATAGCAATATCCGGTTTGATACGCCGCGCTATCATTTCTGCACCACGCAAGCCAATCTCTTCCTGCACGGCGTTGACTACATGCAATCCAAATGGCAATTGCTTTTTATTTTCTTTTAAGAGCCTGGCTACTTCCGCAATCATAAAGCCTCCAATTCTATTGTCGAAAGCCCGGCCGATGTAATTTCCGTTGGCCAATTCATCAAAACCATCCTGATAGGTAACTACAGCACCAATATGGATACCCAATGCAGCTACTTCTTTCTTGGTGCGTGCTCCACAATCCAACCACAAAATATCCGTACGTGGTGTGGGGTCTTTTTGCTCGGGACTACCCAAGCGCGTATGAATAGCAGGCCAGCCAAACACCGCTTTAACGGGACCTTTCTTCCCATGAATGATCACTCTGGAAGCTGGTGCGGTTTGGTGATCCACTCCACCATTTCTTTTTAAATACAACAGCCCGTCTGCCGTGATATAATTTACAAACCAGCTAATTTCATCAGCATGTGCCTCGATGACTACCTTAAAGGGATGAGCAGGATTAATCACACCCACCGCTGTTCCATAGGGATCCACATAGTGCGTGTCCACATAAGGTTTCAGGTAGTCGATCCACAAGCGCTGTCCCCAACTTTCAAATCCAACCGGAGAAGCATTATTAATATAATTTTTGAAGAATGAAAAAGAGGCAGGTGTCAGCAGCGATTTGCTGGTTTTTTTTAAAACAGTCTTTGCCATAGGGATTGTTTTTAAAGCAAGGATTAAGGTCTTTTCAACCGGATCTTATTGGACTCGCTGTAATTACTGCGCTTGCGCGTTCTATCAATTAACAACAAACCAAATGAAGCTGTAGTATCACGCGTTACACCCGGTAAGGTGAGCATATTGGTTTGGTTGTACGTGTTGTACTCAAATTCTACTGCAATATCAGCTTTACGCAACGATGCAGGAATACCTAAGCGATTAGTAGGGAAACGCATCAAGGTATCAACCCTGGATGGATTATTGCCGTTATACCATTTGTAAACAATGTATACCGAATCCACATCTCCTTCTTGATCCGTGTAGCGTGCCAATAATTTGATGAGGTTACCATTATAGACGGTAGCTGGTTCAATAGAACGAACTTCAACTTTGGGTTCAGAGCTAAACTTATCTTTGCTGCAAGAAACGGCAAACAGTATAAGTAAAAAAAATAGCTGGAAACGCTGATTCATAAAACGCATTGGAAACAAATTTACATGATTTAAGCGGACCGGATTCCCTGTATTTGGACTGGGAAAGCCGTCTGTTTAACAGTTCCTTTTCATTTGAACGATTGGCCCTGGAGGCTTTCCACTATCAAGCATCACAAAACTCCGTTTATGCCGCTTATTTACAAGCGCTTCATTGCAAACCCGAGGGAGTAGACAACATTCAAAAGATCCCCTTTTTTCCCATCGGGTTTTTCAAATCCCATGCCGTAAAATCTGGAACCTTTTCCCCGACGCTGGTTTTTGAAAGCAGTACAACCACCGGCACCAGCCCCAGTCAACGTTTAGTTCGAAACCCCTCCCTCTACCGATCCAGCTTTTTACATGGGTTTGAGCAATTTTGGGGTTCCCCACAGAACACCTGCATCATAGGACTACTTCCCTCCTATCCGGAACGTAAAAACTCCTCCCTGGCGTATATGGTTGCAGAATTGATTGAAAGATCTGGCCATCCAAACAGTGGTTTTTATTTGAACGAAACCGATGCACTAGCCAAAACACTCATACAACTTGAATCTAAAAAACAGCGTACCCTGCTAATTGGCGTCACCTTTGCGTTACTGGATTTTGCATCCGCACATCCCCAAAAATTACAGCATACTACCCTCATTGAAACCGGTGGAATGAAAGGCCGATCAGAAGAAATTACAAGAGAAGAAGTTCACACTCGATTAAAAAAAGCGTTTCAACTACCATCCATTGCCTCGGAATACGGAATGACAGAATTATTTTCTCAAGCCTGGTCAAAAGCAAATGGACTTTTTGAATGTCCTCCATGGATGAGGGTATTGGTGCGCGAAGAAGAAGATCCGCTTTCGATAAACAGTTTTGGTAACGGCGGATTGAATATTATAGACCTGGCCAACATCGATTCCTGCTGCTTTATTGCCACTGACGATGCAGGTCGGGTACATCCCGATGGCCGTTTTGAAATGCTGGGCCGACTTGATGGTGCCTCCATTCGAGGCTGTAGCCTGCTCACTGCTTAAACTGAAATTTGGCATTAAGCATCAAATCAGCAATAATTCCAACTTAACTTTGCGCTCCAGCCCAGGTGGCGAAATTGGTAGACGCACCGTCTTCAGGTGGCGGCGCCGCGAGGCGTGCTGGTTCGAATCCAGTCCTGGGCACTTTATTGAACTGAAGCCGATTCTTTGATGAATCAACTTTTTTATTTTTCGATGAATCGCCCGCCAACAAAGGGATTGCTTCAAATAAACTATTCACTCTCGGAGTTCGAACTACTCCTTTTTGCTTGTGATACAGGATTCCATCAGGGAATACCATCCTTTGAATGCGTTGCTTTTTCTCATATTCGGCTGAAACCCACGACTGGCTTAGGTTCTGCGTGTATGTCGTCAAAGAAAGTGGACTATTTAGCATAGTAATAAAAAAATGAAAGGAAAAGCTTTTAACCTTTCCTCGCCAGGTAACGCAGCATGGCTTCTACAAAATAGTAGTCTGCATAGGTAAGTGCCACATCAACTTCTCCATTTAGCGGAAGTGCGCCCACACTGTGTTTGAGCAAGAATCCACCATTGGTGCCCTGCTTGGCAAGATAGGTTTCAGAGGAAAGGGTATTGAGCATGGTTTCTGCAGATAGTAGATAGCTGGATGTTAAGCTACCTGAAACATATGCTGAAAGCTCAATGAGGGCGGAGGCCAGGATCGCAGCAGCCGAAGCATCCCTGAATGTGTTTGGTATCTCCTTTGCATCAAAGTCCCAAAAAGGAATACCATCCTTGGGAAGGTGACCGTGATTGAGGACAAAGGCAGCGATCTTGTTAGCCTGGTCTAAGTATCTTGTATCTCTGGTTAATCTGTACATCATGGTAAATCCGTACAATGCCCACGCTTGTCCTCGTGCCCATGCAGAGGTATCGTGCGCACCCTGCCATGTGGTCTTACGAAGGAGCTTGTTTTGAGCGAGACTATAATCAAGTACATGGTAAGCAGAATTGTTAGGACGAAACTGTCTTTCTATGGTTGTATTGGCATGAGTTACCGCTATATCCCTAAAAAGTTGATCTCCTCCGTTATTGCTGACCCAAGTGAGTAACTCAAGGTTCATCATATTATCAACGATTACTGCACAACTGAAATTCTTACTTGAATCCCAAGACTGGATGGATTGGATACCCGGACGAAAACGAGTAGCCAGGGACATTGCCGAAGTATCAATGGTTGCCTTGTAGGATGGATCGCCGGTGATGCGATAGGCATTTCCGAAAGAACAATACATCATGAACCCTAAATCGTGGTTGCTCTTGAAATGCTTTTCAGGTTCCATGAGCTTGAGTCTTTTTTCAGCAAGAGCGCGGATGGCAGGATCCTTGGTATATTCAAAAATGTACCAAAGTGTGCCTGGAAAGAAACCTGCACACCACCATTTGGTATTGCTGGTCACTAGTTTACCCGATTGTTCACTAAAGTTCTGTGGCATGCGCCCCTCTGGAACATTAGCATCAAGCAATTTGTACTGTTCTACAGCCAGCTGCATGTTGTTCCTGATTTTCACGATCAATGAGCTATCGGATTGTTGTGCCTGCAATGAAAAAAAAGAGAAAAGAAAAAAAGCAATTGATCCCAGTCTTGTTGTCATGATCTTTTTATTGGGGGTTGACTTCAATTGTATAATTTCCTATTGATGATGCCGTATGTTCGGTGAGTCTGATGCGGTAGATCGAGGACCCCCATACCCGCGAAAGTCGAATGTCATCGATCGCTATCCTATCCAGCGTTGCAGCAAAACGCTTCGGATCATAATGGATGACCACTGTAGCGTCGCCGTTACTGAGTTTGATCTTACCTGGCTCCATCTCCTGCGGCGCCACCGCAACGAGCAGGTGATGCGCATTGGCCTGCTTACTGCTACCCAGTTGATAACGCGAGCCGATTCGCAAAATACCATTATCAAGCAATGTGTAAGTCAATTTCCAAGACAACACATCTGCTTCAATAGGATAGGCACTGGCAATATCCATCTCGAGCTGGCTCTTACCAGGATCAAAACTGACTTCTCTGGCTTTGAATTCACGTCCGTCTTTTTGTGATACGCCGTTGATACGAGGCAGGTTGTGGTAATCACTCTGCATCGTCCATATGGTGTAGCGTTGCTCACTAAAGGTGAATTTGGTATAAGTTCCGACACCGGCATCGATTAAAAAAGGTTTATTCTTATAGTAATACACAAAACTGCCTGCATCATTGTGATTATGACTTTCCGCATTATATCCCCCTTTGGCCCCAAAAAAGACATCCCCCTTGCGCAAATAACAAAACTGAGTTTGTGGATACCAAGTAGCAGTTGCAGTGGGAAGCGCAGGAAGAACTGCAGCCATCTCATCATCGTGCACCAACTCTTCAAAAGTCCGGAAAAGGTCCCTTCTGGAAATATTCGATTCGGGTTCACGATGGCGCAGATAAGCAGCAAATGATTTCAATTCTTCACTCATCACGGCAACCCCATATCGGTAAATGAGTCCCGCATCTCCGCCGCCTTTGGCAGATGCATCTGCAAAATTCACCACCCATCCGTTGCCGATATAGGAACGAGAAATGTACTCGCCCATGCGGCAAATCTTTGGCTGATCGAAAATGCTGATCCGTCCGCCAGTGGCATAATGAAGCAATTGCAAGTAATCATACATTTTTCCTGCAGCATGTCCCCAATAAGTAGGACCTTCTTCACAGGCACCATCCTCTTTGGTATAGTTGATAAACTTGTCAGTAGATACCATGGTCTTATGCACAGCCTCGGCCTGACGTAACTCGTCCTTCTCCATCAATAAAAAACAGGTAAGTGCATTGAAATTGCACCAGGGATTCCAGTTGTTGACCATTTGGTCAGGACGATTGGAAAGGGCCATCCACCAGAAATCATTGCGCTTTAGATAAGGATCAAGGATTCTTGATTTGACCTCTTTCCTGATCCTGGCAGCGACTACGGGATTAACTTTATCAAAACTGGGTGCCAGGAAATAATGCATCCAGGAAAGCATCGATCCCAGATCACCAGAAGAAAGATCAATGATTACCTCTTCAGTGTCGGGCAGAGATCGTCTGGACCGCTGATTCTGCAAGTGAGCCGACATCACCCAGGTGCTCATCTCGCAAGTATGCCAGATTCCGTTGATAAGCTGATCAATAAATCTCCCCTTTCCTTCGGCAAGCTCAGCCATGAACAAGAAAGTCAATGCAGTGTTGTTCTGTTCAAAGGGTGTTTCCATGATTACCCTGGAGCCGGTGCGCTCAAAAGCAAGGTAATCCGTTGCCTTGACCACCTTCCATTCGTAGTTGATGTACTTCTCGCCCAAGTTGATTAGTGGACCTGCCTTTTCTCCCAAGATTTTTTGCCAAGCTTCACGTTCAGTATAGGCTGGATAGTTGATCCATTGTGAAGTGGTAAGAAGGACCGAGGCTACGCCATTGCGATCGCTCTTGCTAGAAAGAAGGTTCAGCTGCGCAAACAACAGCGTGGGAATGAAAAAAATCAACAGTAAACTGAAATTGAGTTTCAAGGCAAATGTTTCAGCTAAAGTAATTATTATGGCCAGTACAGAAATCCCATCAGGCTCCTATTGTACCTAGTTGCTGAGGGGAGGATAGTTTGGATATACCCTGCAGACTCTGGGAATCCTAACACCAATTCCTCAAGTGCATAAATACTTGTAGCAGGATTGTAGGGTTTGTTGTAGTCTGGGCGAGTTCTATCTGGGGCATAGTTGGTGTTCACAAATTCAAGATGCACATTGTTGACAGGGTCAATGAGAAAGGGCTTCCAATAGTTCATGAGATCCTGCAGCGAAACATCGATATTGTTTTTCTTGGCTTTGAATGTGTTGTAGTTGGTTTGTCCTTCATATAATAATTTGACACGCAGGATCCTTGCATAGAAAGCGAGATTATAAGCGTGATAGGCAAAAGCATCCCTACTAATCAGGTCCTCTGATTTTCCCCCAGCCTTGAGGTTTACATTGAGCAAGGTGGTATAGGCCGCATCAGTTTGTTCAACCAAAGTTCTGTCACCCAGCAGGTATCCAAAGTAATAAAGGAGGCTCAATCTGATAGTCTCCCAATTGTTGACACGAGGAGGGTAATTGCGGTAGGCAATGACTCTCCCACCAATCCAATTGTCGACCTTGGCACGGCTTGCAGCAGGCATCTTACTGCGCACAACAGAGTAAGCTTCATAGAAATCTAAATAACTGGTTTCATTTGGTGTATGCACCGGGTTGGCAACCTTGTTCCCGAAATCTGCCCAGGCTAGCAAGGTGTTTACTGTTTTGTCAAAATAAGGTTTGGCTTCAGCTGGGGATTGTTGAAAGGTATATAACCATCGGATCGCAAGCGATCTACATTCTCTCGCCTGGGTGGAGATACTGCTAAAGTTCTCGTTAGTAGCTTCAGCAAAAGGGGCGGCTGTTTTAGCAATAGCAGTGGCAGCTGGTTGCATGATAATGCTGGTGACGGCAGCCGCCAACACAGTGTTGTTTGTCGCTTCACTTCGTATATTTTGTAAGGTAACAGAGTCTATGATCAGGTTGACGGGAAAACTGTTGTCGATTGGTGAAGGGACAGGCTGTGGATTGGTATTGGGTGAATTAGTTTTTTTGTTACAGGCAAGCAACAGCTGCACAAGTATCAATAGAGAAAATATACGTTTAAAGGAAAATAATATGCTTCGCAAAATAGACTAATTTAAAGAAGTATCCTTACTAATTAGTTAGGCCATCCGGGGTTCTGGGTCAAGTTGGGATTAAGTTGAATCTCTGCCTGCGGAATTGGCCAAGTATAGAAATGATCTCCTCCCCAGGTGTAATTGGCTATGTTCGCACCCCATACGCTGCGGAGACCATTGCTGAAATTAAACTTCATGGTTTTCCAGGTTCCCCATCTCAGCTCATCGAAATAGTTGATGCCTTCATTGAGGAATTCTACACGGCGTTCATTACGTACGCGGTTCCGCATATTGCCCTGACTGGAAACATAGGTGGGTAATGAAGGGTCGGTTGTTTGCAAAAGCGGCATGCCTACCCTAGCCCTGACCTGATTTACCTTGACGATGGCACCAGGGATATCATTTTTTTCCACCAAGGCTTCTGCCCACATTAGCAAAACGTCAGCATATCGGATGATGGGAAAATCAATTGGACCGTAGGACCTGTTCAGCAGCTCTATGTTGCCTTCGTAGACAAATTTCCTGTGTAGATAATAGAATTCGGCCTGGGTGTCCGTTCTCAAATCACCATTTACAGCAGCCTCAGCCCTGAAAGGAAAGCGGCTTGTCACAGTGGAAGGGAGGTTGCTGAATACCCCGTTATAAGTGGAATAAGGGGTGATTACAGAAAGCGCCAAGCGAGGATCTCGGTTCTCAAATGCTCTCTTTATCCTGGCCTCATTGCCTGTGGACAGGTACTTGGTCATATCAGCACCGAGACTCTGTCTTGCTGCTCTTTCCGCTGCCGTCATATTGTCCCTGAGGAAATAGACCTGACGCGCCCTGGAATTCATAGTAGTGTAACCAGGAATAATATCGTCCCAGTTGAAGGCACTTCCATTAATGTTCTCAAACAAATCGACCCCTACGGGAGAAACGAGATAGGTATTCCAACAGGAACCAAAAGACGAACGGGTGCCGCAAAAGAATTGAGTTGTGGATCCCAAATTGGTGATGCCTATGTTCTGGAGCGTGAATATCATCTCATCGGACTGTTCATTCAGTTCCTTGAACAAAGTCCTAAAATCATTGAACAAGTTATACCCTGCAGACTGTACATTGGCAAAATCAGCAGCTGCTTCAGACCATTTTCCCATAAAGAGGTGTGCCTTTCCCCGAAGTGCATAGGCAGCACCCTTGGTAACTCTACCAAAGTTGGCATTCCCTTTGGCATACTTCGCAGGGAGGTTGGGGTCAGCGATGGCATCACTGAGGTCTTTTAATATCACATTCCATACTTCTGTTTCAGTTGAACGTGGCCTGGTGGCATCAGTATATTTGAATGGTTCCAGGTAAATTGGAACGCCCTTCCATACCTGATTCAAGCGAAAATAAAAATATGCCCGCAGAAATTTTGCTTCTGCGATCAGCCGTCCTTTTTTGACATCAGGTGAAGGTGACTTTTGGGGGATGTTGGCAATAGCATCATTCGCCCTGATTACACCCTCATAAAAATTCCTCCAGTTGTTGCTGAACAGGGCGTTACTGGGCGTAATGGTGCCAAGCAACATCGCGTCGGTACCGTCACGCTGCATACCTGTAGTAGCAAAGCGGTCGTATTGGTAGAGCTCCAAACCTGATGCACTTCCAGTATTCTGACCCAATCGCAGGGCCTCATAGATTGCATTCACACCCAGATCTGTAAGGTTATCTGTTGTCCACATATTTGAACTGCTGAGCTGGTCATATGGTGTGGTATCCAGCAGATCCTTTTGGCATCCGGCAATACCGAATGCAATAAGCGAGAGGTATAACAGTATCTTTTTCATATTCATCGTTTTCATTTGATTAGAAAGTAAAGTTTACGCCAAGGGCAAACTGCTTCATGGTTGGGTAGCTGAATCCGGAACCAATCTCTGGGTCCAGACCAGGAAATGCAGTTATCATAAACAAATTCTCGCCACTGAAAAAGACTCTTGCCTTCTGTAGGAAGAGCTTCTTCAACAAGTCCGGAGCAAGTGTATAACCCACTTGCAGGTTCCTTAGCTTCACATAGCTGGCATCATAAAGCCAAAAATCACTACTCAGTGCTGTGTTTTGTCCATCTGCAACACGCAGTCGTGTATACTTTCCGTTGATGTTATTGCGGCGATCATTGGGATCGGCATCATTATAGTAATAACGGTTGTTCGCAACATCCGCACTCACATGGTTACCCCAAATTACGGTAGGGCTGTTAAATCCGAGCTGGACCATGGAAAACTGGTGGCCTGCAGCCCCGCCTAGAATAAAGGAGAGATCGAACTGCTTCCAGCTGATATCGCCACTGAGTCCAAAAACGTATTTTGGTAGGGCAGAAGTTCCCGTGAATTGTCTATCGAAAGAGTTTCCGTAATCCCCATCACCATTCAAGTCAGCATAAATCAGATCACCATACCAGATGGCGTCCCTTCTGATGGAATTGCCAGGGCGAAGTTTGTATCCTGCAGTTAACATAGCCTGTGCCCATGCTAGGTCCTCAGCTGTACGTAGCATTCCGTCTTTTGGACCACCGTTGATGTTGACTGTTCCATCTGCGTTAAAGTATTTTCCGGATCCTCTATAGACCCTATAGATATAATGTTCGTTAATCATTTTATCCTCAAGTGCTCCAGAATTGTATACGGCACTTAAGTTTGACTGATAAACATTATTTCCTGCGGCATCTGTGACAAAGCCCTCAACAAGCTTTCCCCTGAACTTAGTTACTTTATTCTGCGTGAAGGCAAAGTTTCCAGTAACATTATACCTAATCTCTCCAAACTTTCCTCTAGTACCAAGCGTAATCTCAAAGCCCTGGTTTTGCACCGCAGCTAGGTTTACAATTGGAGCAGCAGCGATACCGGCAGTAATGGGAATAGCGATAGTGGAAAGAATGCCATCGGTGTTCCTTCTAAACAAGTCAAACTCCACGTTCAACTTATTGCCGAAGAGCGAAGCATCGAAACCAATATTCTTGATATTGGTCGACTCCCAACGCAATTCAGGATTTGCATAGCTGCCCACGGAGAGACCGGAAGCCTGCGCGTTATTGAAAGAGTAAAATCTGGGTGCATAGGTAGTCTGCCAGTCATATAGCCCTGAAGCATACGCACCAAGCTCACCCCAAGAGGCACGAAGTTTGAGGTTGTTGAGCCATTTAATCTTCTTCATGAATTTTTCATCAGAGATCTTCCATCCTGCTGAAGCAGAAGGGAAATAACCATACCGGCTGGTGGGAGAGAAACGGGAAACACCGTCATAACGGAGATTTGCCTCCAGCAGGTACCTGCTTTTGTAACCATAATTCACCCTTCCAAATAGCGAACGAATTGCCCAATCACTTTCATTACCCGTAGTACTGATTGGATTCAACACGGTCGAAGGCACAAAAAGATTATAATCAATCATGCCTTGTTTAGTGAAGGCTGTGTTGTAAAAATTATAGTAAAGTTGGTTGTAACCGGCAAAAGCGGAGATATCATGGTCCTTGGCAATTGTAGTGCTGTAACGCAATACATTATCCAGTGTAACCTGATAGTTCTTATCGTAACTGTAGCTGGATGAAAGATTGGCGGGGATCTGCGGAAAACTCATCTGGGTGTTAGTAGCGAAGTTCCAACGGATGGCCGCATCGGGGTTGGTCCTGGTCCTATACTCATTCTGCCTTGCCTGGTAGTTGAAACGGGATTCAAAAGACAAACCCTTCATCAGGTTAATCGTAGCATAGAGCGTGGTGTTGAAGCGGGAGGTTTGGTCCTTGCCCAATCTGTTATTAAGAAAAGAAAATACGTTGTTGGCTTGCTGATTCTCTTCAGAAGTTTGTGCATATCCGTATTTGCCGTTGTACTTGGGAAAAATACCGGGTGTGGTTTGCCTTAGGAAGTTGAAGGCATCGGTCACATTGCCCATGGCATCGTTCTGGAACATGGCAAAGGTTTGTGTGCCCACGGTCAGGAACTTGGTGACTCTTGATTCCAGGTTGGAACGGAACTGAAAGCGCTGGCTCCAGGTGTTTTCAACAGTACCCTGATTTTTCAAATAGCCAACTGACAACAAGTAAGTAGTATTGTCAGATCCGCCATTAATGGAAATATTGTGGTTCAGCACCATGCGAGAAGAGAAAAAAGCATTTGCCCAATCTGTATTGGGGTACGCCACATAGTTTGGAACACCATTTGGCGTCAACAGGTTGGGTATCTTGCTTGCTGAGTCCCAGGCAGCGATGGTCAGCGCACTGTACTTGGCCGCCTGCCCGATATTCGTGTGCGCTTCATTGGTAAGGCGCATATGTTCCGCGTAATTGGTCACCAGTCGAGGCATGTTCATGGGGCTAGTGGTAGAGTACTGCCCGGAATAGTTAACGGAAAGTTTATTGCGAGTGCCTTTTTTGGTTGTGATGAGCATGACGCCATTTCCAGCCTGTGAACCATAAATAGAAGCAGAGGCCGCATCTTTTAGCACTGTGACCGACTCTACATCCTGTGGATTCACTGCGTCTAAGGAACCGATCACACCGTCAATGACTATAAGTGGCGCAGTTCCACTCAAGGTGCCCCGACCCCTTACCACAATAGATGCACCGTCTGAACCCGGCCGGCCTGAACCCTGCTGAACAGATACACCGGTAAGCAAACCTGAAAGCGAGGTTGAAAGATTGGTCAGTGGGCGGTCTTCGATGTCCTTTGCTGTGATCATTGACACGGAACCGGTCAGGTTCACTTTCTTTTGTGTGGCATACCCTACAATAACTACTCCTTCCATGTTCACCCCGGTAGTTTCCAGGGCAATACGTACAGGATCAAGGGCATTAACCACTACGATCTCATTTTCTGCATACCCTACCATGGTGACCGCCAGTTTGTCGCCTTGTTTGGCAATGAGTGTGAAAGCACCATTGGAATCGGTTTGGGTGCCAGCACCAGAGGACTTATTGACGACCGACGCCCCAACTACAGGTTGATTTTCCCTCGAAGATGTCACCACCCCCTTTACCGGGCTTTGTGCATGAACACCCACACTGACAATGACTGCTGCCCATAGCAACAGCAGCCTTAAAATAAGTTTGCTCATAAACAGTTGGTTTAATTTGATTCCCTTAAGCTGAAGTAGAGACACAAAAATAAATAAGTTTTAGTTTAAAGCAGTTCGGCAAAAACTTAATTAACCTATGTCGTAAAAAATTCGCTGATTGCTAGAAAATGTTTCAATACTTAAATGTACTAACTTTCCCTTACAATAATGCTTCCTAACTTTTTTACTATTTTTGATACAAGGCAGACTATCTTGATTTTATTTGCTAATAACCAAGCTTTTAGCTTTTCTGACACCTAGCACGAACCACAGCAAGCTCGAGGCAACATGACCTTTTTTCTTGTTATTAATTTTTCTGTTCAATAATAGAAGTGCATGCTTAAGTTTAGTATCTTTTATAGTGTATATCATGCCAACTTGTTCAACTTCATAAAAATTAGCTATTTAAGTTTATCCGACTTATCACTAGCCCTGATTAATTAAAATTTCATCATGAAAAAAGTCGCTATTTTCTCCATTTTTTTTCTCTTCTTCGCTGCCTTTTTAACGGCGCAAAGCAGCAAATGGACTTATCTTTTTAATGGGAAAGATTTAAAGGGATGGAAGCAACTCAATGGAAATGCAATTTATAAAATTGAAAATGGCGAACTGGTTGGGGTTACCGTACAAAATACGCCTAATTCATTTTTAGCAACTGAAAAAACATTTACTGATTTCATATTTGAGGTTGATTTAAAGGTTTCCAACCAAATGAATTCTGGTATTCAATTTAGAAGTGAATTAAAAGACAATAACGATAAGTGTGAGGTCACAGACAAAAAAACACCAAATAGAGTTCATGGTTACCAAATGGAAATTGATCCTTCTACCAGAGCCTGGAGTGGTGGGATTTTTGATGAAGCCAGAAGAGGCTGGCTATATTCCTTAGAAAATAATCCTGCAGCCAAATCAGCTTTTAAGTATAATCAATGGAATCGCTATAGAATTGAATGTATTGGAAATAGTATTCGCACTTGGGTAAATGGGGTTGCAGCAGCACATATTATCGACAATGCTACTCCTGAAGGATTTATAGCACTACAAGTACACCAAATAAATAATCCCGCTGATGCTGGCCATGAAATTCGCTGGAAAAATATAAGAATTCAGACCGAAAATCTGAAACCATCAACAGCTGATAATTTATTTATTATCAATTTAATTCCTAACAACTTATCCGCAGCTGAAATGAAAAATGGCGTGCACTTACTTTGGGACGGCCTTACTACAACGGGATGGCGGGGTGCCTATAAAAATGAATTTCCAGATAGCGCTTGGTATATTAAAGAGGGAACCTTAAATGTTAAGGGTGGCCATGGTGCAGAGTCGGCAAACGGAGGTGATATAGTAACCATTAAAGATTTTTCTGCGTTTGATTTACAATTTGAGTTTAAAATAACTGATACAGCCAATAGCGGTATTAAATACTTTGTGACGGAAAAGGAAAATAATGCAGGCTCTGCAATTGGGTTAGAATATCAAATTTTAGATGATGAAAATCATCCCGATTCAAAACTGGGGACAACTGGTAATCGAACAATGGCCTCTTTATATGATCTTATTCCAGCAAAAAAAATTTCAAGTGACCGAAATAAATTACCTATTGGTCAATGGAATAGAGGAAGGATAATTGTATTTCCAAATGGTCAAGTAGAACACTGGATTAATGGATGGAAAGTAGTAGAATATCAGCGAGGAACACAGATGTACTATGCATTAATAGCCAGAAGCAAGTATTCCAAATGGTTGGATTTTGGTATGGCCACAAAAGGCCATATTCTGTTGCAAGAACATGGCACCGCCGTAGCTTTCAGGAGCATTAAAATTAAAGAATTATAAAATTTCATTATGGCCTATACGCGTCGAAAATTTATACAACAAGCCAGCAAAGCTTCTGCCAGTATTTATCTTGGCGCATTTGCTTTTAGTGCAAAAAGTTATGCGAATATTCTAGGAGCCAATGAAAGAGTACGCGTTGGAGTAATAGGGTTTTCAGATAGATTTAAAAACTCCTTATTGCCATCCTTTATGCGTCATAGCCAAGAATTGAATTTTGATATTATAGCCGTATCTGATATCTGGAAAAATAGACGGCAAGAAGGAGTTGATTATCTTAAAAACAAATTACAACACGGTATTGTTGGTTGTATAAATAATGATGAGCTATATAATCTAAAAAATATAGATGCAGTAATGGTTAGCACAGCTGACTTTCAGCATGCGTTACATGCAATAGAAGGAGTACGCGCTAACTGTGATGTGTATTGTGAAAAACCATTTGCCGAAACGATGGAAGACAATCGAGCTGCGCTAACGATAATAAAAAAATCAGATAGAATTGTGCAAGTTGGCTCGCAACGAAGAAGTGGTGCAAATTATAAAGCCGCAGCTGATTTTATTCAATCCGGTAAGTTTGGACCCATTACCATGGTTGAATTAACTTGGAATGTAAATCAACCTGGACGATGGAGAAGGCCTGATTTAGTTGCGCAATGCAAAGAAGAAGATGTGGACTGGAAACGATTCTTACTAAATAGGCCTTATGAAAATTTTAATGCAAGGAAGTATTTAGAATACAGATTATTTTGGCCCTATTCTTCTGGTATGCCGGGACAATGGATGAGTCACCAAATTGATACTGTTCATTGGTTTAGCCAGTTATCACACCCAAGAAGTGTAACCGCAAATGGTGGAATTTATTGCTGGAAGGATGGGAGAGAGAATTGGGATACAACTACTGCTGTTTTTGATTACGGCCCTTACAATGATAGTCATTCAGGTTTTCAAGTTGTATTTATGTCTAGAATGCATAATGGCGAAGAGAACCCATCAGAAATTTATTACTCTAATGGAGGGGAACTTAATTTAATGACTAATAAAATTTCTTCTACAGGCGGACTAAAAGAAAATATGGCAGCAGCAATGCAACTACAGGCCAATTTATTACCCGAAATAAACTTAACGGACACCATCATAAAGGTTGAGAGCAGCGCCAATACGGGAGGTGACAATCTTACCTCTTCACATGTAAGAAACTGGATGGAGTGCATTAGAAGCAGAAAGCAGCCTAATGCTCCAGTAGAAGCTGGATATAATCATTCCGTTGCAACAATTATGACAAACGCTGCTGTAAGAACTGGAGGTAAAGCAACATTTGATGAAAAAACACAAGAAGTAATGGTAAATGGCAGCCTTTTCAAATATTGAAATAGCTACTCATCATGCAAGGCAAGAATTTCATTAATTTTTTTTGCTAATGTAATTGGAGATGCCATAGCAGAAAATAAAGCGGCGCCCACACCTACCGCCACTGCCCCAGCAGATAACCACTCGCGTAAACTTGCACAATCTGGTTTGATCCCTCCCGTAGGCATAAAATGAATACCGGGAAATAAATCTTTAATTGTTTTAATATAAAGAGGGTCAAGCACACTCGCAGGAAACAATTTTATTAATCTACACCCAGATTGGGTTGCCCTAGCTATTTCAGTTGGTGTCATACACCCAGGTATGTAGGGAATTTGGCGAGCAAAACAAAAGTCAGCAACTTCTTCGGAATATACAGGACTGATTATTATGTCAGCCCCCGCCTCTGAAAAAGCTATAGCATCAGCAGTCGAATAAATAGTACCGACAGCTAAAAATAAATCAGGATATTCTGTTTGTTGAATCCGTTTGATGGCTTTGAAATTAGTTAAAGCATAGTCACCCCGGTTTGTAAATTCAATAACTCTGATGCCAGCTTCATATAAATTACGAGTCCGACTAATGCAAACCTGAACATCATCGTGATAAAACAATGGGAGAATTATCTGCTTATATAAAGATTGAATGAGTGTGTGGTAGGTTAACATGATATTATCGTATTCGATTATTCAGCGTATTACTATGTCCAAAATAATTTACTGCATTATAAAAACATATTTGCTGAATCTGCTCTCCCATCCACTTTTCATCATCGGGCAGCTCCCCATTTTCTATTTCCTGGCCCAGTAAATTACAAAGGATTCGTCTAAAATACTCATGTCGGGGAAAAGACAGAAAACTCCGCGAATCAGTAAGCATTCCTACAAATCGACTCAACAATCCCATATTGCTAATAGCCTGCAGCTGTTGAATAATTCCTTCTTTTTGATCATTAAACCACCAGGCTGCTCCAAGTTGAACCTTTCCTGGGAAACTTCCCTCATTAAAATTACCTATCAGTGCTGCTAACGGCTGCAGATCTGCGGGATTGGTGCTATAGATAATTGTTTTTGCCAATTGCTGGTGCTGATCAAGGCGATCCAAAAACTGATTGACTTGGCGCATATCTGTAGTGTTTCCCATTGTATCCCAGCCCGTATCGGGACCCAATTGTAAAAACATTCTTGTATTACCATTTCGAATAGGGCCAATGTGATACTGCTGAACCCAGTTTTTTTCGTACCCCCATTGAGCAAAAAAATATAGCAGTGCTGATTTGAATGAACCTATCTCTTCATCACTTATTGCTTCACCTTTTAATAATTTTTTAAAACTATTTCGAAGTGACGAGTCAGTAAAACGCTGTGCATACAATTGGTCTACACCATGATCAGCAGCAACACAGCCTACTGAATCAAAAAAATCATGACGAGAGCGAAGTGCTTCTAAATAATTGTCAAAATGATGTATCTCCACATTTGCAGCAGCTTCTAACTTTTTTATATAGGCTTGAAATGTAGTGGCATTTTCAACTGCCATTGCCTTATCAGGCCTAAACGTAGGAGCTACTTTGAATGGAAGCGATTGGGTACATAGTTCCGCATGAAAACGTAAATCATCGGTTGGGTCATCAGTGGTACCGATGAATTTTACTTGCATGCGTGTCAAAAGTGCTTGCGGAGTATATTCAGCCTCATTTAATCTTTCCGAAGCGTTTACAAATACAGCCTGAGCTGTAGTTGAATTCAGCAAATCAGTAATCCCAAAATAACGTTGTAGCTCTAAGTGTGTCCAATGAAATAATGGATTTCGAAAAGTAAAGGGGACGGTTTTAGCCCAGGCGTCAAATTTTTCAAATGGAGAAGAGTCACCTGTAATATATTTTTCATTTATCCCATTTGCACGCATTGCGCGCCATTTATAATGATCGCCATCCAGCCAAGCTTCCGTTAGATGCTGAAATGAAATATTTTTAGCGATTCGTTCAGGAGAAAGATGATTATGATAGTCAAATATCGGTAGCGATTTGGCGTAAGTATGATACAGACGCTGTGCGGTTTGAGTAGCTAATAAAAAATCATCCCCCAAAAATGATTTAATCATTCGCATAAAGTGATTTATAAATACCCCATTCTAATCCTCTTAATTCTGCCAAGCCACGCAACCTGCCTATTGCAGAATAGCCGGGATTTGTTTCCTTATTAATATCATCCAACATTTGATGCCCATGATCAGGGCGCATAGGAATAGAGGATTGACGACAATGCATTTCGGCAAGTAGATTTTTCATAACGCCATACATGTCAACATCGCCCTCTAAATGATTATCCTCATAAAAATCACCCCAGTCATTTCGCTTGGTACTTCGTAAATGAACAAAATGAATTCGGTCGGCAAATTGCGCCACCATAGCTGGCAATTGATTATCCGTGCGCACACCAAATGATCCTGTACAAAAGCATAGCCCATTGGCTGGAGAAGGAATGGTGTCAAATAAATACTTCAAATCAGCTGCCGTGGAAACAATACGGGGTAACCCTAATAGAGAATAAGGAGGATCATCCGGGTGTACCGCCATACATTGTCCGTTTGCTTCAGCAATGGGTGTTACCTCCTGTAAGAAGTGAACCAAGTGCGCGCGTAATCGACTTGCATCTATATTGGTATAGGCAGCTAAAGCCTGTCGAAAACTATCAATAGTAAAGCTATCCTCACTCCCTGGAAGGCCCTTAATAATATTTTTTGTCAATAACTCTTTTTCTGCAACAGACATAGTAGCAAATCGTTGTGTAGCCCGCGCGATCTCATCAGCCTTATAATCTGTAGCCGCATTTTTACGTTGCAGTACAAACAAATCAAAAGCAATAAAGGCCGCCCGTTCAAAAAAAAGTGCCAAAGATCTATCGGGTTGTGGGTACGCTAAATCGGTACGTGTCCAATCCATAACAGGCATAAAATTATAAGTAATAACTTTTATACCACAGCTACTTAAATTTTGTAAAGACTGCTTATAATGATCAATGTAGAGTTCAAAACCCGGCCTTTGTGTTTTAATAGCCTCGTGAATAGGTAAACTTTCAACTACAGACCATACCATTCCTGCCGCGGCAATTTTCTCCTGACGTTTGCTGATTTCATCAATAGTCCAAATAGCCCCATTAGGAATATGATGTAAAGCAGAAACCACATCCGTACAACCAGCCTGTCGAATATCCCATAAACTAACAGGGTCTTTAGGGCCATACCAGCGCATCGACTGTTTCAGTAAATGAGAAGCGGGTGATTGCATATTTTTCAAGTTTTATACGCCGCTATAAGCAGAAAAGCCTCCGTCTATAGTAATGGTTGCGCCGGTAACAAATTTTGAAGCATCGCTTAATAGCCATACTAACCCTCCTTCAAGTTCCTCAGGATTTCCCATTCTGTTAAATGGTGTTTGTTGAATAATTTTTTGTGCTCGCTGCGTAAATGCTCCTGCTTCGGTGATGAGTAATTGTCGGTTTTGTTCAGTTAAAAAGAACCCGGGTACCAAAGCGTTCATCCGAATACCATCACCATACCTATGCGCTAATTCAATGGCCATCCAGCGGGTAAAGGCCTCCACTCCTGCTTTAGCTAAACTATAACCAAGTACACGAGTCAATCCTTGAGAGGCACTGACAGAAGAAATATTTACAATGCTGCCTTTTTTGGCTTGCGTCATTTGTCTTCCAAAAATCATGGAGGGTAATACAGTACCCATCAAATTCAGCTCATATACCTGTTGCAAAGCCGAAAAATTCAAATCAAACAAATTGACACTAGGATCTATTACCGCTCCCGGTAAATTTCCTCCTGCTGCATTCACTAATCCATCTATGGAACCAAACTTTTGAAGCACTTGCGTACAGGCGTTGGCTAACTCGTTCTCTTTTAATACATCTGCCTTGATAGCAATAGCTTTGCCCCCGGCTATACATACGGCATGAGCCCTTGCTTCAGCTGTTTCCATATTTCTGCCTATTAACACTAACCGACCTCCAGCTTGCGCAATGGCATGGATAAATGAAGCGCCTAATACTCCAGTACTTCCAGTAACAATTATTGTTTTATTCAACAAACTAAACTGATCAGCCATAAGCAAATTTTTCTATTTGTTTGAATAAGATCTTGCGGCTAAATTACCTAATAAATCTTAGGATTCGTGTTTTAAAAGGGACTTATAGCGATCTGCAAAGGATTCGCAAGTTGCTGTTTTATGATTGTTAAATAGTTAAACCAGGCTGATGAGTCAGTTATCCTTTTTGCCTTATCCCAAGCTGCACCTGTGTAGTAAACAAGGGGAGTCTGTTTATTGGTTTTTAATAAAGCAAGGAAGTGGTTATTTGTAATTTTAATATCTGCAACTGGCTGTAAAAAAATGCAACCAACGCCAGTTGTGCCATGCTGTAAATGACTAGGCTCCCAATAGCCCATCAGCCCCAACGACAAATCAAATAATACAGTGCCAGGATCCTTACGACGTGTAATTCCTATCGCCACTGGCAAAGTATCAACCATGTCATAGGCATAAGCAGTTTCCACTCTACTTAACTGCATTCCTGCGTCAAGCGTAACCGTTTTTGTCATAGTCACTTTCTTTCCAGCTACATTCCACGCATCATAGGTAAGTCGAAAAGTAGAACGCAGTGGTCCATTATCTAAAATCTCCCAGGTTCGGTAATTGGTCGGGTAATAAATAGAGTCGTCAATAATTGGAGCAATATTGCCAGCTCCTAAGCTTAATCCCACATGATAATAATCCATGCCATCGCCATGATCTATATGATACTCCCCTCTTTGATATCGATTGTTGATGACCATTTGATCAGTTCTCTTTACCCAAACGTCAATTCCATTCGCATTTTCCTTTGTTCCTTCAAGCGCTTTTCCATACATACGAAATGCAATTCGGTCATTTTCCCATGCAAAGTCATCTTTACGTTCCGGAACATACCGGCAAAATGTTTTAGTCATAAAGGGGGAATGGCTCCCCTTTTCTAGACGTATTACTTTTTTAGCGTGTGGAGGAACACTAATTTGTACAAGTAATTGTTGGGGTGATGGTTGGCCTCGAAATTCAATCTGGTAAGGTAATTCCTTTTGGGTTGAATCGTCGATTAGTCGAAAATCAAATTTCGCTACTAGTGAACTTTTTTCAACAACGGCTGTCCAAGGAATATTTATGACATATTCTTCGAAAAGAATTGGGGTTGAATTAGAGATAAGTATAGCAAGCGAATTTTCTTTTTGTGCAAAAACACAACAATTAAAAAGTAAAATGAAGAATAGGGATAGATATAATTTTACTGGATTCAACATAAGCAACTCCTTAATAATCAATTTTTTTAAAAGAGGGTATTAACAAATGCATTAATAGCCAGGCTAACAAATAAGTTAATCCACATATTAAAAACATAATAAAATATCCTGTATTTTTCTCGCCTATCGAATGGTAATAATCGAATAAAACACCGGCACCTCTGGCTAATAATATTCCGCCGACAGCACCCGTCATACCACCAATTCCTGTAACGGTTGCCGTAGCAGCCTTAGGAAACATATCACTAACAGTAGTAAATATATTTGAACTCCATGCCTGGTGCGAACCCATTGCACAACCAATAATCATAACGGCAAGCCACATATTTACTCCTCCAAGATGTTGTGCAAATAATACAGGCAAAATACTGATTGCAAAAATGAGCATGGCCTTTTTACGTGCGCTGAAAATGGGAATACCACTTTTTACAAATCGCATAGGTAACCAGCCTCCAAAAATACTGCCTACAGTAGACAAGGTGTAAGCGACAGCAAGGGGGATAGATTTAGCAGAACCCGCAAGCCCATACTGTTTTTCCAAAAAATCAGGTAACCAGAAAAGATAAAACCACCAAACTGGATCAGTTAAAAACTTACCAATCGCAAAAGCCCATGTCTGCTTGTATGTGAGCAATTTTTTCCACCGTAATTTGGAACCAGCACTTTCTTCCAGTTGCTCCTCATCTGGATCATTGATAATAAAATTAAGTTCATTTTTAGATAGCTTACTATGTTTACGTGGAACATCGTATAGTATAAACCAAAAAATTAACCAGATAAAGCCTACAAGGCCCGTTAAAATAAACGCCCATTTCCAACCATATTGCTCAGCAATAACTGGAACTGATAAAGGAGCTACAATTGCCCCAATATTTGCACCAGAATTGAATACCCCAGTAGCAAAAGCCCTTTCCCTAAGCGGAAACCATTCAGCGACTGTTTTTATTGCTGCAGGAAAGTTCCCGGATTCAGTAGCACCTAAAGCTCCTCTTGCAATAATAAATCCAAAAGTGTTAGTAACAAATCCATGGGCAATTGCAGCAATTGACCAAAGTGTAGTGGCAAGTGCATAACCAAGTTTGGTACCGACCTTATCAATAAATCTTCCTGCTCCTAAAAATCCAATGGCATAACAAATCTGAAATGCAATGACAATATTTGCATAATCAGTTTCAGTCCAATTAAACTCTTTTGTTAACGGCGATTTCAATATGGAAATTACCGCTCGATCAAGATAATTTATAGTTGTAGCAAAAAAAACCAAACCACAAATGGTCCACCGGTACTTACCAACTATTTGCTGCGTCATAAATTAATTTATAAATTGACTGGCAATATGCCGGATTGTTGAAGTGTTGTTATTGGTTGCGTCTCCTTTCTCGTGCAACTTTCCAAAGGCAGCAGCAGCGGCATAAGCAATTATAGTTGGCAATGAATGATTATTGATTATCCCATAAATCAATCCTGCCATAAAACAATCTCCACTTCCCACTTTATCTACAATTTTGGCGGATCTAAAAAAAGGAGAAACAAATTGATCCTTTTTAGTATTTATAGTTGCATAATATTGAATTGCTCCTTGCTGGCTATCCAATCGGAATGTGTTCGCCACATATTGACATCTTGGATAGTCCCTAAATAGGTTAGTAGCCGTAGCGGTAGCGCCTGCCAAGTATTCTTCTTGTGTAGGATATTCAGCCATATCAAGAGGTAAATTGATACCTAATAAAGCATGCGCAGACCATATATTACCCATCACTACATCACAATAATGTACCAAATCTGGCATCACTGCTATAGGACTTTTAGCATACTTCCATAAGAGCGCGCGGTAATTTAAATCAACAGAAATAGTAATATTTCGTTGTGAAGCAGCATGTAATGCTTCTTTACATAATGCAGCAGCTGCTTCACTTAAAGCAGGCACTATGGCACTAAAATGAAACCAAGAAACATCTTCTAAAATCTCATTCCAGTTGAGCTGCCCAATTGGAAACGTAGAAAAAGCTGAATCTTTTCGATCATATACGGTATGCTCACTTTTCATGTCAGCACCTGTACTTACATAATAGGTGCCTATACGCCCGTTTGTATAAACAATAGCAGAACTGTCAATTTCTTTTTGCGCTACATAAGCAACAATGTTTTTTGAGATAGCATTATCCGGTAGTGCCGTAAAATATTTGACGGGCACCCCCCACTTTGCGAGTGCAGTAGCAACATTTAATTCGGCACCTCCTACAAAAACAGGCATTTGATGTTGACCCAACCACTCCCCACTTGCAGAAGGTGAAAAGCGGAGCAATAGCTCACCAAAACATAAAACTTTTTTCATTTGCTGCAAAAAGCTACTTTATTTTAAACTAGCAATAGGCTGTGGATCCATATCCGTAAACTCTTTATTTTCACCAGCCATAGCCCAAATAAATCCATAATGGGCTGTGCCTACGCCATAATGCATACTCCATGGTGCAGAGATAGCCGCTTCATGATTAGCAATAACCAAGTGACGCGTTTCTTGGGGCTCTCCCATAAAATGAAATACACGGTGGGCTTCGTCTACGTCAAAATAAAAATACACTTCCATTCGACGTGCATGTGTGTGTGGAGGAACTGAATTCCACACGCTCCCAGCTTCTACTGTGGTCAACCCCATTACCAGTTGGCAACTTTGAATACCATCCTGATGAACATATTTATAAATAGTTCGCTCATTAGCAGTAGCCCTATCTCCTAATTTGATTGGAGATGCTTCAGCCTTGGTCATTTTACGATTCGGATAGCTTTTATGCGCTGGTGTGGATAGCATATAAAATTGCGCAGGAGTAGTAGCTTCCAAACTTGCAAAAGTAACTTGCTGGGTTCCTTTTGATAAATAAACACATTCCAATTTTTCAACCTCATAGGATTCTCCATCTGCGGTCACTATACCTTTTCCACCTACATTAATAATTCCGATCTCTCTTCGTTCTAAAAAATAATTAGCCTTTAATTCCCCTTGGCTAAGTAAGGAAAGTGGTTCACTAGTAGGAACAGCTCCACCAATAATTACTCGATCATAATGTGAATAAACTAATTGAATTTGTCCGTTTTTCATTAACTGTTGAACTAAAAAATTGTCACGCAATTGTTGCGTGTTCATTTGACACGTTTCTTTTGGACTGTTTTGATATCGTACTTGCATGAAATTTATTTTTTGGGTTAATTAATTATCTACTCATCCACCCGCCGTCAACAGTAATAATGCTACCGCATATATAATCAGAGGCCGGGGAAGCCAAAAACACAAAGGCTCCGGTAAGATCAGCCGTGTTACCCCATCTTCCAGCAGGAATTCTTCCTAAGATAGCTTTATTTCGCTCTTCATCCGCACGTAACAGTGCGGTATTATCCGTAATAATATAGCCGGGTGCTATGCCATTTACATTGACTCCTTTTGAAGACCACTCGTTGGCAAACGCCTTTAAAAGCGATGCAACAGCACCTTTACTAGCGGCATAACCGGGCACATTAACTCCCCCTTGAAAGCTCAAAAGAGAACAAGTAAAAATAATTTTACCCCCTCCGTTCTTGATCATTTGTTGACCAATTTCACGTGTAATTATAAATTGTGTAGTTAAATTAATATCGATGATTGCATCCCAGTACTCATCCGGGTGTTCAGCGGCGGGTTTACGCATAATATGACCTGCATTATTAACTAAAATATCAATGCGCGAATGATTTGCTTTAACCTTATGAAGAAAATTATACACAGATTGACGGTCTGAAAAATCAGCTTGATAAGCATAAAACTTTTTTCCAGTAGCTTCAATAGCTTTTGCAACCTCACTTTCGGTTGGGGGCAAAGAATTAGATACGCCAATAATATCTGCTCCAGCATGGGCCAATGCTATGGCCACTTCCATCCCAATACCACGACTACAACCTGTAACCAAAGCTATTTTATTATCCACTCTAAAATTATTCATGCCCCTAAAATTTAGATAAGATTATTTTATAATTTTTGAAAACTTCTAACAGTTTTTTTATGATGTTGCACTTGTCTCATATTTCAGACACTACTATTTGTAGAAATCGGGCTTGACTGAAATGTCCTGCAACATCTTCCCCCGATATGCATCAAGTTACATTCAGCCATTCGTCCCGGAAGCACCACTAATTGATTCAGTGAATGGATTACCTGTTGGTTTCCCGGGGCGGGAATAGTCTAAGGTAACATTATTTTAATACGCCAGCGATCAAAATTCTTGTTGATAAATGCTGCATCTATGTGCACAAAGCCCCCAACACGAAGTGTTGAGGGCTTTTTTAATTGGATGCGTGCAAAGCTTGCTTTGCTAAGCAGACAAGTACAAAGCCCGTCACGCCGAAGGCGTGTGGGGCATTGGGTAAGAGCAGCTTTTTGCGATGTGTGAGCACAGCGAACACCATCCAGTCCTGGGCACTCATTAAACAGCAGTCCCTAAAAAGACGAAAACAATTACTTTGAAAAATATTACATTTAAACAACGAAACTCTCGACAACTAAACTGTCTACTTTCTTTGACAACATATAAATCTAATATTTAATCTATGGGGAAAACACCAGTAATCCAACTATTAATACTCCCATTATTTATTTTCATTGGATGTGGATCTGGTTCAGGCAATTCTGAAGCGGCATCACCGGTTGAAACATCTGCGAGTATGCCAACTACAACAGCCGATGCATCAGCTACTCCACAGACCGAAACTGCGCAGACCACTGAAAAGATTGACCTATGCCGTTGCTTGACTGAACCGGGCAATTCACAATGGGCAGTCGACAACTATGATGCTTGTAATGCAGCAATTAATAAAGAACTAAGGGTTGAGAATTGGGAAAAGGTTAATTTTTCTAAGGAGCCTGAGTTGAATAAAAAATGGGATGCTTTAGTCAAAATGTGCACTGGTAGCGCTAAGTTAAAAACTGGCGTGGAGGCTGTTGATAAGAACAATGAATTGGTGCCAGAGATTGGAACATCCTATGGGTATATCTGGGAGTCGGTCAATGAAGCAGCACAGATGTATACTACACTTGCTTTTGATGGTTTGGTTTTTAGATCGACTGCCTACGCGATGAACGGTCAAACCGAATCCGAAAATTTTAGCAAAATCATTGATATTTCAGGAAGCTGGACGGCTATAGATGCAGAAAGTGCAGCGGGCATAATCAAAGCCAATGGCGTAAAGGTTGGTTGGACATTTAGCAGCGATTACACAACCCTGACCAATAACAAAGGCGTTGAGTTTACACGGCTGAAGGTCAAATGATATATACTATTTATGTACAGATTATTTTTTATGAAATATTTATTCCTGTCTCTTTTTGTGCTGACCACAATTTATTTTAGCAGTTGTGATAACTCTTCTTCCTCTCGCGCCGAATCTACTCCACAAAAATGTTCTGATATGGAAAGTTATGATTATGGCTATGCTATTGCAAGAGATCAGGATGGCTTACTGGCTGATTGTAATTATTTATATGAAATTGCTAGCACACAAAAAAATGTAACAAGTAAATCTTGTTTTTGTGAAGGAGTTTCAGATTTTAGAAATAGTAAATAAATTACAAGTATATGGATTCAAGTTTAGAAAAGCTCATAGAATTGGTTACATCTTCTGGATCAATTTCTGAAAAACATAAGCAACTAATTTTTGAAAAGGCAAAAGCGCAGGGAATAAGTGAAATAGAAGCTCAGATATATTGATGCTGCTTTAAAAAAGTCTATGAGGAATGAGCTTCAGCAAATCTCAGTAAACTTCAATTTCCAGAAAAGATGTATATTATATTAAGGGTTCGTACTCTGATTTTATCTAATCCCCCTTTCCATCATCTGCCCAATTCGCCATTGGAATGAAATTTCATAGGAACTTGCTGGCGTAAGCGTTCTTTTAAGATTGTTGTATGCGATATCATACGAAAAACCAACGCGCATTTTATTAACTTCCACATATGCATGTGGCGCAAATGATTCACCGGAGCGATACCAAAGACCTGCTCCTACCATCTGCTCCTCATCTTCACCAAATAATCGAGCAATTGAAAACCCCGCCAACAGATAATCAACCTCAGCCTGTTTCTGATATAATGCTTTTATGTTGATGAGGCTTACCTCATTGATATATTGCTGAAAGGTCATCTGACCAGACCACCTAATTGGCAAAACCTGTTTTGGATCGTCCATGACCGTTTGAATAGGCTTGTTAAAGTGATAACCAGAAAGTCCCACATCAAAAAATGTACCTGACAGCGGATTACCAGAACGAAACAATAATCCTGCACCAATTGAGTAAAATGGCTTCATGTTTTGCATCGCTGCCTCACCGTTAGGCAGTGAAAGATTAAAACCGCCACTTGCAAACTGACGATCAAATGAAATTCCCGCAAAGTCAATTCTTCGGTTTCCATAATTAATTGCCAGACCCGCACCAACGGACTGGTCATCTGCTTCGTTTAGCTTAACATGGTAGGAGGCCATTAGTCCAGCATAGCTACTCCTAAATGCCCCAGCCATGGATTGATCTTGCATAAATTGCACACCAATATTAAAAGGGTGCTGCCCTCCCTCTTCAGGCTTATAGTTACCTATTTTAACATCGCCAGCTACCACGGCAGTGGTAAAGGGGTCAACCAGGTTAGCCCATTGCTGACGGTAATTTGCCATTACACGTGCTGAGCCATTAAATACGCCTGCATAAGCTGGATTAACGGTAAAAGGAGCAGCCACAAACTGCGTAAAATGTGGATCCTGCGCTTTTACAAAAACACTTATTAGCAAAACAATAGTAAGATAGACAAATCGCATGTTTATTGATTTATCGCAATAGCAGGAATGTACCTGTTCGCTTTATTAGATTGTTATCAAAATCTATTCCTTCGGCGATCCACACATATCCCTCCATAGGCTGTTTAACTCCTTTATAGGTTCCATCCCAACCCTCGTTGATGTTAGTGGTCATAAATAGCAGTTGCCCCCACCGGTTAAACACCTTGAAATACGTGAGTGTTCGTACGCCTACAAGGCGGGGGAATATTTTATCATTATTGCCATCACCGTTTGGAGAAAACCCTTTGGGAACATAAATTTCTTTCTCCTTGAAAATCCTTACAAGTTGCGTGTCCTTTAGTATACACCCAATTCCAGTAGTGATAGAAATTACATAATCAACTTCTGCATTATAATTGAATATTGGATTTGAAATTAAAGAACTACTTAAACCCGTTGATGGGCTCCAAGAGTAAATAGCACCCCCAAAAACGCGTGCCTCTAATTGCAAATCACGATTCTCTACCGCATTGAGTGCAATATACCGCTGATTGGCAGGGGGCGCCACAACTGAAACTGGCTTTGTGATGGAAGTAGCGAGCGAGGGGCATGCTACCGGCGTAACTATCAAGCTTACCGAGTAGGTGCTTGCTGTTGGGAACGTATACGTGGGGTTCTGTAATGTGGAGGTGCCTTGGCCCTGACCAAAATTCCAACTATAAGCAACCACATTACTATTGGCGATATTTGACTGGTCCGTAAACTGAGTAGGGAAGCCAGCACAGTATTTATCAAAAGTGAAATTAACTGTTGGCTTACGAACTAGCTGCAGCGTAACAGCACCAGTGGCAGAAGCTATACAACCATCTGCAGAAACTACATTTACAGTATACGTGCCCGGCTGAGTGGCAGCATAAGATGCGGTAGTTGCCCCAACTATGGCGCCACCATTGATAAACCACTGATATGTAGTACCGCCAGATGCAGTCAGCGTAACCGTTCCCCCTTCACAAAGTAAATTGGTAGTCGGTGTATTAAGGGTCCCAGTAGGCATTGGACGCACCGTTATACTATGTGTGATACTATCCTTACATCCCTCTGCACTTGTTGAAACTAACTTAACATTATATGATCCTGCAGCGAGGTATGAATACGAGGGAGAGGCCTGTACAGATGTTGCCCCATTACCAAAACTCCAAGCAGCGGTAATTGTACCTGTTGTTATGGTAGATAGATTTGTAAACACAAATTGATTAGTAGAAAGACACTGCGCTCTTCTATTAATACTAAAATCAACAGTTGGCTTTGGATTGACGGTAACAGTTCGGGTAGTACTATCCGAACAGCCATTATTACTTACTGCTATCAATTTTACAATGTATGTGCCCGCAGCAAGATAACTATGCGTTGCATTGGCTGTGGTAGCCGTATTGCCATCACCAAATCTCCAAACATAAGAGACGGTACCACTAGCGATAGTTGTGCTGTTGGTGAAAACAAAAGAGTTACCATTTACACATTGCGATAGACTGTTCACACTAAAATTAACCACGGGTTTTGCAAAGACTGAGACCGACCTTGTAGTACTGTCTTTGCAACCCAGCCCGCTTGTAACAACCAGCTTAACTGTGTAAGTACCCGCATTGATATAAGAGTGCGTGGGGTTAGCGTTAGCAGATACATTGCCATCCCCAAAAGTCCAAGCATAAGTAAGCGTTCCGGTAGTAACTGAACTATTGTTAGTGAAATTAAATTGATTGCCTGTCACACACTGACTTGCCGCATTAACAGAGAATGTGGCTGTTGGAGTAGCAACATTCGGAATTGCTGTTACAGTAGAATTATATAACTGAGTGATTTCACAGCTAGTCAAAGCTCTATTCCAGATACCTATGTCATCAAGCTTGCCCGTCAAGTATTGAGGCCCACTGGGCAGTGGGATAACAGGATCCTCTACGCCGAAGTATAAAAAGCCATTGTTGTCTACATTTTGGAGTGGCGTAGGAATACTTTCTGTTCGAGCTAAAATACCATCAACATAAATACTTACTGTAAGAGTAGAGACATTATAAACTGAAACTATGTGATGCCAATTCGTAGCATTAACAGCAGGAGCTTGTGCTCCGAGGCCGGTATTAGTAAAAGTATTTCCCTGCCCATAGGTAGGTTGACTATTGTCATACCTTAAAAAATAACCCTTGCTACTATAGGGGGTTGATGTTGACAATGTATGAGTTATAAAATGCTGCCATCTACCACCACCTGTAGATAGCACCCAAGATGACAATGTGAAAGAGCCAGTGCCAAAATTTATTAGAGCTGAGTTATTAGCTCTAATATAGCTACTAGAGCCATTAAAGGCATATGCAGTATTTCCAGAAAACCTATCGGTTGTTGTTGAAGCATTAAAAACAGTTCCGTTAATATTATTCCCACTCACATCATTTGCATTTCCACAAAACGGATAATATGCAACTAATCCATTTTGTAAGTTGGAGGGAAGTTGAGAAAGACTACAAACTTGAGATAATGATTCTTTACCTGCTCCAAGTAGAGCCAAAAAACAAAAACAAAAAAACGCCAGATGATTTAATCGCATGAGGGCTGGGGTTGATCACAAATCTGAATTTAACAAAAGAAAGCTTGCAAAAGGCAGACCAAGGGATTTTATTTTGGGTAAGATATTTTAATTAAAATACCTGATCTAAATTATAACTGCGTTAAGCTATTGCACTTATGTATGGATATGCAGATGTTCCCTAACTTCACCGTAGCGACAATTTGGTGACAGTTGTTCTTTTTCTAATATGTAATTAGCTGATATTCAAAGATTAAAGAGGGTGTGTTCGACCCCACCCCACGATTGAAACGCAAAGGAGTTGGGAGTGGTTCATCATTTAAAATTAACTAATAAGCTTGCTAAATAAAGCAGATTGAGGGATTATGCTTTGGCCAAGTAATTTTACTTTAAATATTTTAAAAGCCACTAAAAATCAGAGAATGCAAATTTTGATAAGACTGAGATATGCGCAACTAATTCTTTCTAACTCCGTCCAGCGAAGGGCCCTTTATTGGATATTAGTAATCTATATCAACATACCGACGCTAAAGTTTTCGGGCTTTGCGTTCTTGCGGTCCCAACAATTGCCATTTTCTTTACGGCAGCCATTATAGAAAAGTATAGTTAGTTATGTTTAAATTTGGAGTATATAAAATTGATTATGAAATCTCGCTTCCTCCTCCCCCTGCCATTAGTACTTAGCTTACTATCGCATGCCCAAGACACGCTCCCTAGCTATTATAAACTTGCTGAAATAGCAGTAATTGAACAGAAAGTGATGATACCGATGCGAGATGGAGTAAGGCTTGCTACTGACATTTACAGGCCTAAGGGTGGCGGGAAGCATCCACTGATACTTTCAAAAACTCCCTACAATTTCAACAGCTGGGTAGATGGTAAAATGACAGCGCGCAGCTTTGAAGAAGCGTATGAAGCAGTCAGCCGTGGTTATGCATTTGCTGTGCAGAACGAACGGGGTCGATTTTTTTCGGAGGGCGAATGGGATATACTGGGTACTCCTGTAACAGATGGAGATGACGCTTTCTCTTGGTTTGCTGCACAATCTTGGTCTAACGGAAAAATTGGTTTAATCGGGTGTTCTTCCACGGCTGAATGGCAAATGGCCGTAGCTGCACGTAAGCATCCTGCACTCGGTGCTATTGTGGCGCAGGGATATGGAGCAGGAGTTGGTAAAGTAGGACGTTTTCAAGAACAAGGTAACTGGTATCGCGGCGGTGCACAACAAATGCTATTTACCTCCTGGTTATACGGGACACAAAATGATAAATTCAGACCAACACTCTCCAAGGACATCACGCAACAGGACCTGATTCGTATCTCTCGTTTTTATGATATGGCAACCGAAATGCCTCGTGTAGATTGGGCAAAAGCGTTTAATCACTTACCGGTTAGTGAAATTATTAAAAACGTAGATGGTCAAGTGGGTGTCTATGATAAAATGATTACGCGCAAACCAAACGATCCGGCTTGGTATACTGGAGGGCTCTGGCATGAAACGATGCCTATAGAAGTGCCAGGATATTGGTTTGTTTCTTGGTTTGATGTTTCATCAGGTCCGAATATTGAATTGTTCAATCATATTCGCAATACAGCCAAAGACAAAAAAATTGCAGATAATCAATACTTGGTTATTGCCCCTGTTGTACACTGTTCCTTTAAGCGCGCCACCGAGGATACTAAAGTTGGCGACTTAAGTGTGGGTGATGCACGATTAGATTATAATGCTCTTACTTGGTCTTGGTTCGATTTGCATTTAAAAAGTGAAGCCAACAATTTCAAACAACAAAACCCTCGGGTTCGTTATTATACCATGGGGATTAACAAATGGCAAACGGCTGATAGCTTTCCGGTTCCAGGTACACGAATGCAACAAATGTGGCTGGCAAGTAGTGGACATGCCAATACAAGAAATGGCGATGGAATACTTACCACTACTGCTCCAACTAAATGTTCAACTAAATCACCAATCAAAGAAGCGCCAGATACATTCACGTATGACCCCATGAATCCAGTTCCATCTGTTGGTGGAAATGTATGTTGTACGGGAAATGCTATTCAAGGGGGCTCTTATGATCAATCTCAGGTGGAGCTTCGCAATGATGTGCTTGTCTATACGTCGGAGCCATTAACAGAAGGAATAGAGGTGACAGGATTTATTGAATCAACACTATATGTTTCATCAACGGGTAGAGACACAGATATTACATTAAAGCTCATTGATGTTCATCCAGATGGTAAGGCGTTTAATCTTGATGAAACCATTCAACGACTGCGTTACCGCGAAGGATATGACAAGGAAGTGTGGATGGAAAAAGGGAAAGTCTACAAAGTGAATATGAGCCCACTGATAACTAGTAATTACTTCGGCCCTGGCCATCGCATACGTATTGAAATTTCAAGTAGCAACTTCCCACGCTTTGAGCGAAACCTAAATACAGGAGGCCCCAACTACAATGAAGCAAAAGCGTTAACGGTTCAGAATACTATTCATCATTCAAAATTATATCCTTCGGTTATTAGAATCCCATTAGTAGCGCCGAAACGATAATGCCACTTGATAAACAGAGTTGAGACGTATTGCCTCACCATAATAGGCAACTTCCTCTTCACCTATTTTTCTAGCACCGATTTTTCTACCGCCTTTTGTGATCGGATAGTATAGGATGTTGTTCCCAAATCAATGGATCACTGACCACCGCATAAAGCGATTCAACATCAGTAGCTAACAGCGGTCGTAAAGAAACTAACTCACTGTGAAGACGTGTAGGTTGCAGATGCATAACACCATTGTAATTACGCTAAGAGACTGTCTGCGCAAACTGTGGCTCTCTCCGGTGATTAGTAGCCTGCTCATAAGAATAGGCTACTCCAATGAGTGGCCCCTCTTGAAAAGCTGTTCCTAAAAAGGCAAGTCCCACGGGCATCCCATGAACAAACCCCATAGGAACATTTACAGAAGGATTACCACAAATAGCAGCAGGACCATACATTCCATATCCGGAAAACCGATCACCATTGATCAGATCAGTACACCAAGCCGCTCCATTTGAAGGACCACAAATAGCATCAAGTTGTTGTGATGCAAAAAATTCTGCATAAAATTTTCTAGCATCGGCATAGCGAGTCACCGCTTCTACATAATCTTTTTCACTTAACATTCCTTTTGCTTCAGCTGCCTCTAAAATCTCTTGTTGGAAAAACGGCATAGCTTTAGTTGCATGCTCCTTATTATACCGAATCACATCAGAAAGCGTTTTTAAAGCACTATTAGCTTTTGACAAATAAGCATTCACGCCATCTTTGAATTCGTACTGCAGTACCTTGGTAGCTTGAATACTCAATCTGTTAAATGCGGATAGAAATTCTACTTCAACTACAGTGGCACCTTTTTGTTTTAGTACAGCTATAGCTTCCTTGTATAGGGCAAGCACCGACTCATGACCACCGGTTAAAAAACTTTTTTCCACTCCTACTCGTTTTCCGGATAAAGCATCTGCTTTTAAGTAAGTAGTATAATCAATTGAAGCAACAAGAGAGGCAAGTGATGCAGAATCAGCGGGATCAACCCCCGCAATAGTGGTTAAAACTATAGCGGCATCACGAACGGTTCTGGTCATTGGCCCTGCAGTATCCTGTGTTTTAGAAATAGGAATGATTCCTGACCTGCTTACTAACCCAACCGTGGGTTTTATCCCCACTACGCCATTAACAGATGAGGGGCAATGAATAGAACCATTAGTTTCCGTACCAATAGCTACGGCACAAAAATTAGCAGATACTGCGGCACCGGAGCCAGAACTGGAACCACATGGATTTCGGTCTAAAGAGTAAGGATTTTTTGTCTGTCCACCTCGGCTACTCCAGCCGCTCACCGAACGTGTAGAACGAAAATTAGCCCACTCACTTAAATTGGTCTTTCCCAAGAGCACAGCGCCCGCAGCACGAAGTCTGGTAACTAAAAAAGCATCCTGTGCCGCAATATTATCTTGTAGAGCCAGTGCCCCGGCAGTAGTATGCATTTTATCTCCTGTATCAATATTATCCTTAATTAAGACGGGGATACCGTGTAAGGGGCCTACTGTTTTCTTTTGCTTTCGCTCCGCATCACATTGTCTGGCTATGGCCAATGCGTCAGGATTAAGTTCAATAACTGCGTTCAAAGCAGGTCCTTTCTTATTATGGGAAGCTATTCGATCCAGATATAGTTGAGTTAATTGTAGGGCACTGATTTCCCCTGTAGCTAACAATTTTTGTAATTGTTCGATAGTGGCTTCTCGAATTATTTCAGCAGTAAATGTTTTTGTAGCAACGTTATTATTAGCCAACACCCCTGAGGGCAATAAGGCGTAACCAGATACCACTAATCCGATATCGGCTAAAAAGGATTTTCGGTTCATCCGTAACTGCTTTTTTAATTAAAGCATGAATTAAGATACATACAATTATGCTTAATTTTACAACAATGCTTAAAATCTACCTTATCGGTATTTTTATCTTGTTTGCGGCCATCCTATTAAATGGAGTGGTAAACAAGCTGGGTATTTTAGGGTGGTATGATTTTATTAATCTGTTGGTTGATAAAGAAACCGTAGCTGGAAAAAGGGTAAGCATCATAGATGTGATTTGGTTATTTATAGCTTATCCCTTTTTATTAGGTCTAGCGGGATTTGGTGGAAACTATTTATATACCTCGCTATTTCAGAAATAATTTTGGTATGAACACAGATCGACAGTATCCTATCGGTCGCATCCAATTAATCGAATACAGCGATGCGGCAAAGGAAAATTGTTTAAAAGCAATTCGGGCACTACCCCTTCAGCTAGACCATGCTGTTGAGAACTTGAATGACACGCACCTCCATACTCCTTATCGGGAAGGCGGTTGGACACCTAATCAAATCATTCATCATTTAGCCGATTCGCATATGAATGCGTTTATACGGTTTAAGTTAGCGCTCAATGAGCAACATCCCACCGTTAAGCCATATGATCAAAACGTATGGGCTGAAACCACCGATGTAAAAAACGTACCCTGTAATGTTTCCATTACACTGATTCATGCCTTACACAAACGCTGGGATACCTTACTCCAATCACTTACTAAAGAGGATCTTATGCGATGTTTCTATCATCCGGAACAAGCCAGAGATATCCAATTATGGGAAATATTACAGTATTATGCCTGGCATGGGAAACATCACGCAGCTCAAATAAACAATGTTAAACGCTTGGGATGTTGATTTACTAACCAATCCTACGCTGCTAACACAAGCAAAGGAGGAATGGCAAAAAAACAGAGGCGCCGATTTCAAATACGTTCCGTTGGTTGGAAACCGAAAGCCCGCATTGAATGATCGGGATTAAAGTTTTTTCAAAAAGGAAATGACACCATTGAAATAAGTTTCCTGGTCATCATACATGGCCATATGACTTCCCTTGGAACAATACAGGTAAGAACCGCTCTGTACCAGTGTGCTCATTTTTTCCATGGCTTTTGGGTCCATCGTGTCAAACTCACCGCCGATTGTTAAAGTGGGCACAGCAATTTTGTTAAGATCATTAGTACGATCCCAATTCTTCAATACCGCGTCTCCAACTACCCCAAATTCACTTGGTCCTTGCATCTTTAAATAGAGGGGGTAATTAATATTCTTAAAAGCACGATTAACCGGATTCGGCCATTCGCTTGGCTTCATGCGAAGAATGTGTGCTGGATAATAATGTTCTTGGATTAAACCCAAGTAAGCAGGATTGGTATAATCGCCTTTTTCTTCGTAGGAGCGAATAGTTTTCAAAATATCAGGGGGTAATTGTGGACCCAATACCTCATTGGCATATTTTACGTAATCGGGTATGGAGGAAACCATATTAGAAATAATCAAGCCTTTTAAGTGTTGCTGATATTTCAAAGCATACTCCATGGCAAGAATTCCACCCCAAGAGTGCCCTAATAAAACAAAGTTGGAAGAGTCAAGTCCCAACGCCACACGCACCTGTTCAACCTCTTCCACAAAACGCGCAAGATCCCACAGGCGTTCATCGTTGGGGTTATCGCTTTTACCGGATCCCAGTTGGTCGTAGTAATAATACTCAATGCTTGCACCCGGAAAATAAGAATCAGCTGCTTCAAAATATTCACTGGTGGCGCCGGGACCTCCATGTAATAACAACACTTTCAGCGAAGGATTATTCCCTATTCGCTTTGTCCACACATTAAAAACACCAAGCGGGGTGTTGATGGGAATAACCTTATTTCCCCCACTAAGTTTTGAATCTGTTTGACTATACTCAAAATAGCTAATGGTGGGTTTTTCGTTGATTGGCTTACAGGAAACCAATGAGGCAATAACAAGCAATAGAAGCGCTACTTTATACATAGATTTGGTTTTATTGTCTATTGTAAGTATCCCATCACGTCCAAAGATTTTATATTTTACTCGCTGCCATATATTAGACTTGGGTTTATAATCATTTATAGAACGTACTCCTCGTCTTATGTGAAAAGGAGCTGCCCTTCTTTTTTTAACAAAAACGACTATACTATCATAAAATGCTATTGAGTTGATGTGTTGAGTGATGGTATTATTCAGAACACATTTATTTCTTTTAATATGGTCATAAAAAAGCGAGTCGATAAGTTTTTTTGAATATTCAATGAAAGTTCCCCTTTTTCGTAAGCCCCCCCCGAATGTATTCCAATAAGATGTATGTGTATCTTCTACAAAAAAAATTCCGTTTTCTTTTAACTTTAAAAACAAGTATTCAAAAGTTAATATTTGCTGTCGCATGGTATGCCCCCCATCGTCGATAATTATATCCATTTCAGGCAATTCATCTCGTAGCTTGTTTAAAAAAGAAGGGTCCTCTTGAGATCCTATGAATAATTGAGTTGTTTGGCTGGTGAATTGCTGACATGCTGGATTAATATCTACTGAGTATAATTTAAGATTTTCACCAAAATATTTTTTCCACATTTCAATAGATCCTCCTTGGGAGACTCCAATCTCTAAAAGATTAATCTCCTTACCTCTATACTTTTCAAAATACATTTCATAAATCTCGAAGTAATGATCCCATTTGTGAATCAAATTACCATCATGGCTATAAAAGATTTCTCTTAACGATTTCATACTCTAGTTTCGATTGCGAAAGATACTTATTTTTAAGAATTTTTCTAAGTGAATGTAAGCAAGAATAAATAAAAAAGGCAAACCAGAAACGGAATGCCATTTTGGAAGTCGCGTAGACTTGATTACCGTCGGTGCTAATGAAGTTAGGGATGATTTAACCACTCGTATCAATTTTTGAGAGACCTTAATGATTTCTAAGTATTGTAAATCATGGTATTAAAAATGCTTACGTGCTTTTCCTTTCGAAAAATTTCCAATGTTATTCTTTTTAACTAAATTGGTTTCAACCAAAACTCAAAATTTATGGATGCAATACCGACATTGGATTATGGCAAGATTGTGTTGCGAGTTCTCGAACTCATCATCATCAAGCCATTAGTTTTACCCTTTAAAATTTATAAAAATACACTTGTAAGTTTATCAAGCAGCGATTCTGATGACTCAACAGAGGAGGTATTGGCTGGCGAATTTCCATTGTATGTGTGGTTTATTGATTTATTTGATGCCATAATTGCATTAAGTTATCCGGTCGGCTTAATCATCGCACTTACAATGGGAATTGAAAGTTATCGCGGAGGTTTTAGTACATTTTTAACAGTATCTATGATAACCTACTTTGTGCCTTTAATTTACGGCTTCATGAAGGAATTATTAAGTATAACACTCAAGACTGTTAAGTATCTAAAAATTCTATCCAATAAGTAGTTTTCAGAGAGTCGTATTCAAAAGCCACTAAGGATATATGATCAGTGGCTTTTCCCCCCTTTGGCAATGTGCCCTTTGCTGGCGGCCGATTCACCGAAAAATAAAAAAGCCGATTCATCAAAGAATCGGCTTCAGTTCAACAAAGTGCACGAATAAAAAAATTCCTCACTTAGTGCGGGATTTTTTATTTTACATCAAATCTTAACTATGAAACCTATCCAAAACTTTAGCAATCATTCTCGCCTACATCCCACCTACCATTATTTTATTGCGCCATTGGCTATTGGCGGTCTGGTAGCAAGTGGATGGATGCTTTTTTGTAATCCCAATAGTAGTTGGCAATCAATCTTACTTTTTGTTATTAGCTTGACATTGACCAGCACCGTTGCTTTACTGCGTGTTTATGCGTTGAAAGTTCAAGACAGGGTAATTCGAAGTGAGGAGAATTTTCGCCATTTTCGGTTAACGGGTGCTGTACTGAACCAACAATTGCGAATGAGTCAAATCATTGCCCTGCGTTTTGCTCCAGATGATGAATTTCCAGCACTTGCTGCTCGTGCGCTCAATGAAAAATTAACGGCAAAGCAAATAAAAGAGGCTATTGTAAATTGGCGTCCAGATTATTGGCGCATCTAATAGTTATTCTACCTGTATGGCAAGAGCAGTCTGTGGAGTAGGGTAGTAAGCCAGGCAGAGTACACAGGTTTCATTAACTTGAGTAGTTACTCGAAAATAAAATTCATCACCCTCATTGATGTGGCCGGGGAACTGGCAAGGGTTTGCTAGCCTAAATGCCCTTAGGTAGGTGATGCCTGAAACAGGATCCACCCAACTGTTTTCAAATTGGCCTGGATTTAGTGTGCCCTCCACCAGCGTAATGGTGATATTTGCGCAAATTCCATTGACGGAAAGTTTTCCCTTTAGTAGTGGGCCGGATAATTGTTTTTCACATTGAAATCCAAGCAGCGAAAAACTAATGCCTGTAAATAAAAGTATACGAACGGAATTTTTCATAACCCTGTAAAGTTATTGAAAATATAGGATACGTACTTCCCTTAGTGCTGAAATGTCTTTCTTACATTTGATTTATAAAATCAAACCCTTCCGGTACAGGTCAAGCCATAAGTAGGTTACCGTCAATTATGAACCTTATATGGTCCGCGATGAGAATACAGTTCTGCTGAGTGATTTTCTGTATCCAAGCAATTGTTTCCCAATTGTTTGTGAGTCCGTAGGCAACCAGCAATGAGGAATAGGTTTTTCCTGATCAAATCAGTCCTAACTTTTTTAGAATGGTAGTCCGACAACAGATTACGCAGAACCAAATCAATGAGCGAAATACTTTGTGTCCGGGAGCGGTCATCGAAGGAGTGATTAACTCTCCGTTGTGGAACGCCAAACTATTGTTTTAACCTCAATTGAACTAAATTAAGGATTAAGTAGTTTCTAAAATGCAAAAAACCAGCCATCCGGTAATGAGGATACAAAGTCCAAGTAACCACACCGGTCAGTTATCCGAATTCAGGCATTTTTAACACGTAGGCGTTACAGTGTCAACACCATTAAAACCTATACCGAGACCCTGTCTGTGTGCATTCGTTTTATGGCAAACAAGCCACAGAGTAGCGGCATGCTTTCGCTGGTGCTTATTGGATTAGCCGTACTAACAGTACCCCCCCTACAGGTATTTACTAAACTCAACAAGCAAAGACGCTGCTAAAAATCGCTTAACTTGTATTATGTCGTTGGTCCGCGTTTATCCCATTCACGAAAAAGTCTGCACCGTACAACTTGAAAAACTAATTAGCCCGGATACATTTCAAGTACTTGAACGCATTCAACAAGCTATTTTAAAAAAATTTGAAAAAGAAATTACTGAAAGTACCCTTTCCTATACCAGTGCTACTTTTTTTCTTCAAAATGAAAAAAACTTGGATGAGTATTGTATACAATTCCAACAGCTGGCAACAGCAGTACTAAATAATCAACGACTTGTAAAAAAGAATGAAAGAACAACTATCCGCATACCCGTTTGTTACGACATCTCATTTGCGCCAGATTTAGTTGCAGCAAGTGATAAACTTATGCGCAGTAAAGAAGAAATAATTAAGCTGCACATGCTGCCGAAATATCAAGTTTATACCATTGGATTCGTGCCAGGATTCCCTTATATGGGTGAAGTGGATGCCCGATTAAATCTACCTAGAAAAACAACTCCTGCAACACGGGTGGCCCCAGGAAGTGTTGCAATTGCAGGGCTACAAACTGGAATTTACCCTGTTGAAGTAGCGGGCGGGTGGCATGTTATTGGACGTACGCCAAGTAAACTTTTCGACAAACACAGAGAAAAACCTTGCTTATTAGAAGCAGGAGATCAAGTTGAATTTTATCAAATCACTAAAGAAGAATTCGAAAATTGGAATGAGTCTGATTGTACATAAACCCGGCTTACAAAGTACTATTCAAGATGCCGGAAGAGAGGGATTTCGGAAGTATGGTGTTCCGGCAGCAGGACCTATGGACTTTGCAGCAGCGCAGCTATCACAAACGCTGTGCAATAATTACCATAACCAACCCTTTATTGAACTCACATTACATGGGGCCATTTTTGAATTCGAAAAAACCGCAGTCATAGCATTGACTGGAGGTGGCGCAACAGCCCTACTCAATGATACTCCACTACCCTATTTTAGAAGTGCAGTGATAAAAGCTGGAAGCATTTTAAAGTTCTGCCCTGCACAATTTGGTTGTAGAACCTACTTATCAGTACAAGGAGGATTTAATATTCCACAAGAGCTGGGAAGCACGGCAACCTACTTGCCAGGAAAATTAGGCGGAATAATGGGACGTGCTATCAAAGCAGGAGACCGAATAGAATTCAATTTGAAAAAACAAATTGAAGAAAAAGTATCTGATATGGAAGTTGAATTAGGCAATCCAGCTCTATTTACAAACCAAGTAACAATTCGATTTACAGAAGGCCCAGAGTGGAGTTGGTTCTCAGCTGAGGAACAAAACCTTTTCCTGCATACCAAGTGGATGGTTCATCCTCAATCCAACAGAGTGGCCTATCTATTAGAGGGCGATGCACTGGCGTTAACACAAAAAAGAGAGTTGATTTCCACGGCCGTAATGCCAGGACTGATACAAGTGACCCCAGCAGGAATTCCCTATATTTTAATGGCTGATGCACAGACAATTGGAGGATACCCCAGACTGGCCCGAATTAAATCCGAGGACAGAAATAGGTTGGCACAATGTAGACCAGGCTATCAGCTTAACTTTCAAAAAATATGAACTGGGAAATTGATTTGAATTGCGATATGGGAGAAGGTATAGGAAACGATGCGTTAATCATTCCCTATGTAAGTTCCATTAGTATTGCTTGCGGAGGACATGCCGGTAATAAAGACTCTATACGACAAGCCATACGATTGGCAAAACAAGCAGCTGTCTGTATAGGAGCGCATCCTTCTTACCCTGATCGTGAAAATTTTGGACGCAATAAAATAGTGATTGATTATGCATCCTTAAAAGAGTCACTGATCAATCAGTTAACACTAATTCAAAAAATCGCTTTTGAGGAAAACTATCCCCTGGTTCACCTCAAACCTCATGGAGCACTCTATAATCAAGCTGCCGTGGATATTGAACTAGCTGACCTTATAGTATCTATTTCGAAAAGTATGGATCCCCAATGGAGTGTATGGGGCCTGCCAAATTCAGCGTTGGCAAAATCATGCACAGCACAATCAGTTTGTTTTATTCCGGAGGGGTTCGCGGATAGAAGCTACCAAGCGGACGGTAGTCTAACTCCCCGTACTGACTCACAGGCGTTATTAGAGACGGAAGAGGCATGCGTAAAACAGGTATTACAGCTAGTAACACAAAAAAAAGTAACCACTTTAAATGGCGAAGAAATTGATTGTAACGTAGCAACAATTTGCTTGCACGGTGACGGGGCACACGCCCTGTCCTTTGCAAAAGCATTGAGGGGAGAATTTAAAAAGAGACAAATCAGCTGCCAACCGCCTTATGGGAAAACCTCATCTTAAAAAGTTTAGCAAACCGATTCTTGGTGCCGCTTTCCTGATGGCCACTTCTGCAATTGGTCCAGGCTTCCTGACACAAACAGCCACTTTCACCAACTCGCTTCTTGCAAGCTTTGGATTTGTAATTTTTATTTCTATTCTACTAGAGATTGGTGCCCAGTTGAATATATGGCGAATTTTATCTGTAAGTTCATTGCGCGCACAGGAATTAGCCAATACAATAATACCCGGTGCGGGAAAATTACTTACAGTGCTGATTGTATTGGGTGGTCTTGCTTTTAATGCAGGAAACTTAGCAGGAGCCGGGCTTGGGCTGGAAGTCTTATCCGGAATTTCGCCAAAGTATGGCGCTTTAATCAGCGCATCAGTGGCAACCATCTTATTTTTTCAAAAGGACTCCATTCGCTTTATTGATCTTATTGCAAAAGTGCTAGGTGTCCTAATGATAATCGTAACATTATACGTAGTTATTGTAGCAAAACCACCATTCCTGGAAGCAGGATTGAGAATGTTTTGGCCGTCAAAAATTGATGGAATTGCTATTTTAACATTGGTGGGAGGGACCGTAGGCGGCTATATTAGCTTTGCGGGTGCACACCGTATACTGGATGCCGGACTCACTGGCTCCGGGAAGATACAAGAAGTGAGTAGTTCTGCGGTAACAGCCATCTTATTAGCCTCGCTGATGCGTTTATTACTTTTTTTAGCTGCACTTGGAGTGGTATCAAAAGGAATAAGTCTTGGAACACACAATCCCGCTGCGGCCGTATTCATGCAAGCTGCCGGAAACCTTGGTTACCTATTTTTTGGGATTGTAATGTGGAGTGCTGCAATCACATCTGTTATTGGTTGCGCCTACACTTCTATTTCTTTCATCATACCTGTTACAGTGGGGCAGGAATGGAAACAAAAAAAATTACTGTTACTTTTTCTAACTCTTTCCCTTACCCTATTCGTTGTATTTGATAACCCCGTTCAAGTACTCATTGGAGCAGGTGCGCTTAATGGAATTATTCTGCCCTTATCACTTAGCCTAATACTCATTGGCTCAACTAATAAAAAGTTAATGGGAGAATATCAGCACCCTAAATGGTTAGGCTGGTTGGGATGGGGCGTTGTAGTAGCAACTACTTTCCTCGGCACTACAAGTTTAATCCAACTGGTGAAAAAGATGTTGTTCATACAATTTTAAATTGAATGCACGTGCATTGACTTGACCTCTGCAATCACACTATGGTAATAACGGTACCAGGTTGATTTACCTTTTTGTTTGGCTTCGATATGCTTTGGCTCCATGGCCCAGGCTCGAACGGCGTCCATGTCTTTCCAGTAACTTATGAAAGTACCACGCCCATCATGTTTGAAACTTTCGTACCCCAAATAGCCAGGCATTTGTTTTGCCAGTTCAAGCGTGAGTTCATCGTATTCCTGATACCCATCAAGTTGAGAGGACAAGTAGTAATTAAAAATTGAAGCGATATAGGGCGGTGCAGGTGTAATATTTTCTTTCCAGTTTATCATATATTAATTGGTGTTGGTAAATATAGAATAATTGCAATACCCCCGACTAATTCTTTCGAACTCCGTCCGGAAAAGGGCACTAACATAGAAACACTACTACCAGTAACCTTTCAGCTGTGCTTTGTAAGCAGAATCTTTCTGTGCGTTGTTCAAACCACGTTTATACTGAATTAAAGCGTTCTCCCATTCGCCATAAATGGCATTGGGTAGTACAATGAACTTCTTACCCCACTCTGCCTGAACTGCATCGGTTTCAGCAAAACGATCAGCAATACTTTTCTTCTCAAATACCTTAGCAAAATCATAGAGGTTATCCCCCAAGAGCATCACAATATCATATTGCTCGGCCACTTTTTGTCTTCGTGCTTCTTTAGAAGACTCGTTCGATAAGAATAAGAGATGATCTGCCCTTGCATCAGGAAATTGGTATGCCTGCAGATTCTTCAGTGTGGTATTGACTTCTGATGTGTCTCTGTTTGAGATATAAAAAATATGAAACCCCATTTGCTTAGCTTTCTGAAAAAATGCAACTGCCCCGGGTAAGGGTGTTGCTGCAGCTTTGCTGGTCCAGTTCTTCCAATTAGCAGGATTATATTCTGTATTGTTTTTGATGGATTGCGCTTCGCTATAGCTATTGTCCAAAGCTGTTTCATCAATATCTGTAATGATTGCCAATGGATGCCTGTGTTTTTTTACTTTGATGGAGGCTAGACGAAGTTCAGCCAGATTGAATGCCTGATAACATAAGGCACGATATTCAGCTGCATGCTGGTGCCACAAAACGGGAAGAAGTTTAAAAGATGCAGCTGTATGCTGGGCCTGCTGCATGGTTTGTGCAAGCAGGTTATGGGTAGATAAAAAATTGATTACCAATATCAACAAGATTGATATTTGCTTTATTTTGCAACTTTGTTTTAGCTGTGTAATGGTTATCATATTTTGTATCATTACTTTAAAAAATACTGTACAAATGTCTGCAATTTACCTGCAACAGGTTTCAAAATTTTATGGCAAGCATGAGGCACTGAAAAGGTTGAATCCAAAGATTGCAACAGGTGAGATATGCTGCTTGCTTGAACAAAATGAGGCAGACGGAGCCCTCATCCAGTTGAATTAATTACCAAATCGCAGCATATGCTTTTCGAAGTGTGTCAAATTCTTTTTCCAATATTTCAATTGCTCCGATCTTTGACGGAGAGAATGGCTCCAGTGCTGTGCAAATAGCTACATACACATCGCTCAATCTTCTTCTGTATTTGAATTCGTCAAAAAAAACGGTCTTTCTGTTGGTTTCGATGATCTCAGTCCGCAGGCTGTCGAGTTTTTTCAGCTGATTTGACTGCGCAACGGAACGCTGTTCATTCTTCTTTAAACCGGCAATTTGTTTATCTAGGGAATCAACCAGCTGATAAAGTTGCTCATGGAGTTTGAAAAGTCGCATAGACTGATTGTGAATAGACAGAATGGTTTGTGCAGAGAACCCTTTACGGGGATTTTCAATCAACTGCACAGTTTGTTCATATTTAGCCTCTCCGATTTGCAATACGGCCTTATACGACCCAATTGGCGCACGTGGTCCAATCACTGAGGAGAATAACACAGAAGATCCTGCGGTGAAACCACCCACAGCTACTTTGGGTGGATTTTGATCAAGCCCCCAATACACTTTGTTCAACCCTTTACTACCCGATCCATTCAAATCCCGAATTTTATTTCCCTTCGCATCAAATAGCTGGATTTTTATGGCCTGCACGGATTTTTCCTTCAGAAAGTACTCCATAGTGGGCAGTTGTGCTTTATTACCAACGGTCCACCCTTCCAGATTGCCATAAGAACCGGGAGTTTGTGACTGCACATCATACACAAAGGGCTGTACCGGGAAAAATACTACGTCTTTATCAATTGAAGTTTTAATCACTCGTCGAATAGAACTGAGGTTATCCAAAACATAAATACCACGACCGTGTGTGGCGATTGCAAGGTCTCCGGAATTTGAAATTTTCAAATCTCTTACCAGTGCATACCAGGGAATATTTTGATACTTACTGCGCATCCAATTTTGACCACCATCCAGGGACATGAACAGTCCCATTTCGGTACCGAGGAAAAGCAGATTTGGTTCAATTGGGTCTTGTCTTACCACGTGTGCAAAACCAGTAAATTCCTTGGAATTATGACGCTTCCAGGTTTTCCCGCCGTCTGTGGTCTCCACCAAGTACGTTTGATGGTCGCCATACATATGATTTTCTGCTGTGAAAAATGCTTGATTGGGATTGGAGATGGAAATTTCGATCGACGAGATCCAAGCATGCTGTGGAACACCTGCCTGCCAAATTGCAGCAGTTAGATTTTTCCAGGTCTTCCCACCGTCAATTGTCCTTTGCATATTGCCATCGTCCGTACCCACCCAGATAATATCTTCATTGCGCGGATCCTGTGCAACGGTAAAAATGGTGCAGTGGTTTTCCGCACTGGTATTATCCCCAGTTATTCCGCCGCTTTTCTCTGTTTTCTGCTTGTCCTTATCATTGGTGGTCAAATCAGGAGAAATGCGCTGCCAATTTGTTCCCTCATCCGTAGACTTATATAGATACTGATTAGCGGTGTATAAATTATAACCCGCAGCACGTTTAGTTGTTGGTGCCGTTACAATAGGAGTATTCCAATTCCAACGATGTGTTTCCTCTCCTTCTCTACGTTGAGGTTTGATTCCATAGGAAAGCCCTGTTTTTAAATTAATGCGGTTTGACTCCCCCCCTTGTGATTCTGCAAATACAATGGAAGAATTTAACGGAGAAGGTTGAACCCAAAATCCATCACCACCATTTAAAAACTGCCAGTCAATACTGGCTACACCGCCGGGAGAGGAACTAGGCGCTTGCCAGGAACCATTATCCTGCAAACCACCATAAACATTGAAAGGCTCGTCCTTGCTCACGCTAACATGATAGAACTGACCCACCGGAAGGTTATTGAGAAAGGCCCAGGAAAGTCCTTTGTTGTAACTCACATACACTCCGCCATCGGTACCTAAATAAAGCTGACTGCTATTTTCAGGGTTAATCCAAAGCGCATGATGATCTGCATGCGGTACTACATCGGAAAAAAGTTGACCTGACCAGGAGTAACCCCCATCCGTTGAATACTGAAAATCAAAGGCTGGCCGATACACGCGTTTGGGATCTTTTGGGTCAAACTCCAGGGTGCTGAAATAAAATGGCCGAGCCGTGATATTATCCGTGGAAGCTAATTTTTTCCAGGTCTCCCCCTCATCTCCTGATAAATACAAGCCGGGTACTTTAGCCTCTATAATAGATAACAATTCAGTGGGCTTGGAAGGATTCATAGACAATACTGCACGCCCCAGTTCGCCCTCAGGCAAACCATTGGTCAGTTTTTTCCAGGTTATCCCTCCATCTATAGATTTATATAACGCACTACCTTTTCCGCCAGAGGCAAACGAATAGGGCTGTCTTCTAAATTGCCAAAAACTTACAATAATGATATTGGGATCTATCGGGCTTTGTACAATGTCCGCACAACCCGTATGTTCATCAACGTATAAAATTTTATTCCATGTCTTACCTGCGTCCTTGCTCTCATATAAACCGCGATGTTGGCTGGCAGACCAAAGCGGACCCGGTACCGCTACCAACAAGCGTTTATTATCATTTGGGTTAATCAAGATTTTACTGATGTGTTCAGTGCTGTCAAGCCCCAGTTTTTGCCAATTAGCCCCTGCATCCGTTGATTTATAGATACCATCGCCAATGGAAACCGAATTACGCATATTACTCTCTCCGGTAGCGGCATAAATGGTGCGTGGAGACTTTGGATCCAGTGCCAACGCACCAATTGACTGACAATACTTATCAAATACAGGAGTAAATGTATATCCCCCGTTTAAGCTTTTCCAGATTCCTCCTCCCGCTGTGCCTACAAATAAATTGACTTGTCCCTCTTGCACTGCACCAACAATGGAAGTGATTCGGCCACTCATGGTGGAAGGGCCTAGGTTCCTGGCTCCCATTGATTGAAAGTAGGACGAATTGAGCTCTGCTAATTTCACCTGTGCCTCCAATGAGGTGTTCACTAAGGTGCATAGGGTTAGTTTTACAAACAATGCTGTTTGCGCAAAACGAGAAAATTGCATGGCTAACTTATTTTACGTCAAATGTAGATTCTGGAATATCAACGTTGGCTTCAACATGTTCAATCACAAATACCTGACCCATTTGATCTGTCTTGTGCGCCATCATTACACCAACAGAAAGAAGTTGATAATCCATTAACATAACCTCCACTTCCATTTCCTGCCCCTGCACTTTAGCCGTATGCTTGGACTTGTAGATCAAGAAAGTTTTGGTATCTATGAAATGTATAACGGAATTCCCGGTTTTTGTTGTCAATCGAACTTTGAAATACTCGTTACCGTCTTCTTCATCCTTACCTATTAATTCTACAGAAGACCCTTTTTCTTTCCAATCCACGAATTCATTTTGAATATCGAGTTTATCTACTAACGCTTTGTGCTCATCTTCGCTGGAGGGCTCCAGATTAGTTTTACCGGCAAAAGGCATTTGCGACCAGGAATTGGTTTGAGTGGTGATTTGGATGATCTGCATGCCCGAAAACTCGGCATCCAATCTAAATCCTTTGTTATGCACAGACTGTTGCGTAAATGGAATTTCAATACCCTGCACTTCAATGTGTCCGGTTATTTTCAAAGACTGGAGTTTTTTCCAGTTTTCGGCACCACCAGTTGCAGCAACGTGGCTGGCAATTACTTCATCCACTGTTTGCGCAAAACTATTTGTAGAAACAGCAACAAAGAAGCAAGCAATAAAAAGTGTAGAAAATAGATTTTTCATGAAGATTTTTTTTGATACACAAATGTACCCCTGCTGCCTGATACCGAGCGTCAATTTCTGTTAATTTTCCACAAACGGTCTTTTCTACATTTTAGTGGGACCAACCTGTTACTCAACACTTACATTAAAGTCCCGAAAGGCCTCATTTAGGGTGGTTTTTAAATTCAGTGCTGGGCTTTCGTTGTCCAATAATCGATGCGACCGTATCTTTGAAAGATGCGGATAGCCTTTGACGCAAAAAGAGCTTTGCATAATAGTACCGGGCTTGGCCATTACAGCAGAACCTTGATCAGCACGCTGGCTAGCACGTTTCCGCAAAACGAGCACTTTTTAGTGAACCCTAAACTTTCCTCCCTTTTTTCTATCAAGGGTCATAATCTGCATGAACTAAGACCCCCTGCTTGGTATCCCGGTTTTCTAAGCAGTTTATGGCGAACAAAAAGCTGCGTAACACAATTGGCAAAGCAGGGAGTTCAACTTTATCATGGACTTAGCCATGAGATACCCTTTGGGCTGAAAAAAAAGGGTATTGCCTCCGTTGTGACCATGCACGACTTGATCTTTGAACGCTATCCCAAGCAATATCAATGGGCAGACCGAAAAATTTATCGTGCTAAATTCAAGCATGCAATAAAAAACACAGATCTAATTATAGCCATCAGCGAACAAACAAAACGAGACCTAATTGAATTTTACCAGGCCGATCCTGCAAAAATTCGAGTTTGTTATCAAAGCTGCAACCCTGCTTTTGCCCAACAAATTGAGGAAGCGGAAAAAGAAAGGATTCGAACAAAATATAACCTACCCCACCGCTTTTTACTATCAGTTGGATCGATCATAGAGAGAAAAAACCTACTAGCCGTTTGTCAAGCCATGGCATTACAGAGCAAAGAAGACCGACTGCCACTGGTGGTGGTTGGAAATGGTGGAGCCTACAAGAAAAAAGTAAAAACTTATCTGGCACAAGTCGGGCTTGCCAACCAAGTAATTTTTCTTTCGGACAATCCGGCAAATAAAAAAGATCCATCCTTTCTTACGGCCTTGGATCTACCTGGCATTTATCAAAATGCCGCAGGGCTTCTTTATCCTTCTACATTTGAGGGTTTTGGTATTCCTGTCTTGGAGGGCTTATTCAGTAGAATTCCTGTTATTACCTCCAATCAATCTTGCTTACCTGAGGCAGGAGGATCAGGAGCCTTTTATGTAAACCCATACATACCTGAGCAAATTGCAGAACAACTACATTTAATTGTAAACAATAAAGGGGTAGTGGAGAAAAAGATTGAAGCAGGATGGCAACATGCACAACATTTTACGCCTTTGAAAACAGCATGCACCGTAATGCAAGTTTACACTGAACTTATCAATCAATAAATGGTGTTAAGCAACTTTGAATCAGATATCCAGGAATGCCTCTCCGTACTAAATAACGGAGGTTTGATATTATACCCCACTGATACAGTTTGGGGGATTGGATGTGATGCAACCAATCCAATTGCCGTGCAGAATATTTTTGATCTAAAGCAACGAGCAGATCACAAAGCACTGCTTGTTTTAGTAGCGGAAAAACAAGACATATTGAAGTATGTGGTTGCTCCTGATATTGCAATTTTTAACTACCTGGAATCCTGCGAACACCCCATTACCGTTATATATCAGCAGGTTATTGGCTTAGCTGGTACAATTTTAGGTCAGGATGGTTCAGCTGGAATAAGGATTTGCAAGGACCCCTTCTGCAATCAACTAATTAAGCGATTTAATAAACCAATCGTCTCCACTTCTGCAAATGTCTCAGGTATGCCAACACCGCTTCGCTTTAGCACCATTGATGCAAGAATTGTACATGGTGTTGACTACGTTGTAAAGTGGAGACAGCACCAAGAAAAAGACGGACAACCATCCAAGATCATTCGATGGAATGGAAGCAATATTGAAGTGCTCCGCCCTTAAACCAGGGCCAATTCTAATACCTGTCCCATACTTTTTACATAGTGGAATCGAACGCCTTTGATAAATGCAGGGTCAATTTCCTGCACATCCTTTTCATTTAGTGCACAAAGAATAATTTCTTTTATGCCAGAACGTTTGGCTGCCAATACTTTTTCTTTGATTCCCCCCACAGGCAAGACCTGTCCACGAAGTGTGATCTCTCCCGTCATGGCTAAATGAGGCTTGACTTTTTTTCCGGTAAGCACAGAAGCAATGGCCGTCATCATGGTGATGCCGGCACTGGGCCCATCCTTAGGCACTGCTCCCTCCGGCACATGAATGTGAATGTTCTGTTGTGTAAACAAGGAGGAATCAATTTTATACTTTTTTGCATTGACTTGCAAATAGGTCAATGCGGTTGAGGCACTCTCTTTCATTACATTACCGAGGTTTCCTGTTAGCTTCAATTCTCCTTTTCCGTCGCAGCTATTTGCCTCAATAAATAAAATATCACCGCCCACATAAGTCCAGGCAAGTCCTACCGCTACTCCCGGTATGGTAGCCGATTTATACAGATCATTACTGTAGCGTGGTTTCCCTAAAATTTTTTCAAGTATCGCAGGCCCCAGTGAAGGCTTTATTTTTTCTTTTAGTACCAATTCCCGGGCTTCGTAGCGCATGATTGAAGCAATCTGTCTGTCCAACTCCCTAACGCCGCTTTCTCGTGTATAGTCTTGAATAATGCGTTCAATCATTTTATCGGCAAACCTAATGGGAGTACTCTTTAAGCCATGCAGTTCTTTTTGCTTTGGGATAAGATGACGCTTGGCAATTTCAACCTTCTCCTCCACTGCATAACCGCTCAGATCAATAATTTCCAAACGATCTCTGAGTGCAGGTTGGACCCTCTGTAGATTATTTGCTGTAGCAATGAACAGCACTTTGCTCAAATCATATTCCAACTCTAAATAATTATCATAGAAACTACTGTTTTGTTCGGGGTCCAATACCTCCAACAAAGCAGAGGAAGGGTCTCCTCTGAAGTCATTTCCTATTTTGTCAATTTCATCAAGGATCATCACAGGATTAGATGACTGAACTTTTCGAATGGATTGAAGAATGCGACCAGGCATTGCTCCTATGTATGTTTTACGATGTCCCCTTACTTCACTTTCATCATGAAGACCACCCAAGCTGAGTCTTACGTACTTCCGCCCCAATGCATTGGCAATACTTTTTCCCAACGATGTTTTACCAATACCGGGAGGCCCAACAAAACAAAGAATAGGGCTTTTCATATCCCCCTTTAATTTCAATACAGCCAGGTGCTCTAAAATTCTTTCCTTTATTCGCTTCATTCCATAATGATCCTTATCAAGCGTAATCAACGCCTTTTTCAAATCATAATGATCAGTGGTATACGCCTCCCACGGCAAATCCAACATCAGATCAAGATGATTATACACCACTGAATAATCAGGGGTACTGGGGTGCATGCGCTCTAATTTTTCTACTCCCTTTTGAAATGCAAGTTTTGCTGATTCAGGCCACTTCTTCTGTTCAGCCTTTTTCTGCATCTCCCGGATCTCCTGAACATTGGTATCGCCCCCCAACTCCTCTTTAATGCTTTTAAGTTGCTGCTGTAAAAAGTATTCACGCTGTTGTTTATCTAACTCGGTTCGTGTTTTGGCAGTGACTTTGTTTTTAAGTTCAGCAAACTGTAATTCTTTCTGCAAGAGTTGCATTAACAGATCCGCTCGTTGCCGGATGGGATCTGTTTCAAGCAACCGTTGTTTTTCTATGATATCTGTGTTAAGATTACTGGAAACAAAATGAATGAGAAAAACAGGATTCTCAATATTGCGGAGAATGATCCCCGCCTCTGCAGGAATATTGGGGGATAATTGAATAATTTGTGCAGCCAGCTCCTTGACATTATCTATATAGGCATTGAAATCCTCATCTGTTGGGGCTTGTTCGTCTTTCAACGTAGTAATAGCTGCCTTGAAATAAGGGTCTTCTCCAGTTATGGAGTTGATCTTAAATCTAACCTTACCTTGAATGATGATCGTGGTGCCCCCATCTGGCATCTTGATCAGTTTCACTATTTTGGCCACCGTACCAATCTGCACCAAGTCAGCAATTCCTGGATCTTCTGTGTTGCTATCTTTCTGCGCCACTACACCAATCAACTTATCTCCCTTGTAGGCATCTTGCACTGCTTTGATGCTTTTGTCTCTTCCTACCGTAATTGGAATAACCACACCAGGGAATAGCACGGTATTGCGAAGCGGTAATAGTGGAATGGTATCAGGAACGGTAAGTTCTTGACCATTTTCCTGCCCTCCTTCATTTAATGGGATTATAGGTAAAAAGTCCATTTCCTCCTCGGGACCCAATAGTAGTTTGTTTACTTGCATAATGTATAATGGCAGATTGTCACCCCTGTTTGACGGTTTGGGTACAAAAATGGGATAGTTTGCCGAAATTCAATATTTCAACAATCATGCCCCTGAGCCAAAACTGACAAAATTGGTTGAATTAGAAGAAAGTAAGCCCCAGTGACAGCTGAAATCCCTGATTCAGCCATTTACTGTCATTGGTGAGATCGTTGATATCAGTAAGACCGATAAAATATCGTCCATTTAGCCGAATAGCCCCCGCTTTTATCTGTACTCCACCCAATAAGGAAAAATCACCTTTTTTGAATGCATTACCGGTATTCTGCCATAATGAATTACCCTTATCGATCAGCACACCGTATTGAGGGCCCGCTTGCAAGCTGATAAATCCACCACCTCCTATTCGGTAGTTCAATAAAATAGGAACAGAAAGGTAATCCAATTTGACACTGGTCCTCCCATTGAACACATTTCCCAGAAGATTATTATAGCTGGTGTCCAAACGAGTGTTATATTCATTGAACAATAATTCAGGTTGCAGATATAATTTCTTGGATAATTTAATCTCTGCAAATCCACCCAATGCATATCCAGATCTGAATTGATCCGTAAAAGACTTGCCCTCTACTTTTGTAACATTAGCACCTGCCTTTACCCCTACATGGAACTGTGCAAATACAGGACAAGAAACCACCACCAGTAAGATCAATAACCATTTGCGCATAAAGTTGATTTTTTCAGATAGACAAATATACCCCGTCCTAATGCTGCATCTCCCCGGGATATTATCCACCGGATGTTAATCTTTTGAAAACAATTCAATTGCTGTGATCGCTGGAAAAGCGCACAGGCTTCAGATGTAGTGGGCAAAACTTATTTTTGCGGTCTTATCCGGAACTATCATCTTTATAGCTAACAAACACAACCGAGGGAAGTTCAGCAGACATGGCAAGAATTATAGTCGTAGCAAATCAAAAAGGAGGAGTGGGAAAAACCACCACGGCAATCAACCTGGCAGCTAGTTTTGCCGTGTTGGAATATAAAACACTATTGGTAGATGCTGACCCACAAGCCAACAGTACAACGGGAGTAGGATTTGACCTTCACAATGTAACGCAAAGTCTATATGACTGTATGATCAACCAGGCACGTGCGCGGGATGTGATATTAAAAACTGAAATTCCGAATTTGGAGCTCATTCCTTCACATATTGACCTGGTAGGAGCTGAGATAGAGATGATCAATCATCCCAACCGGGAAATGGTGCTTAAATCTATGCTTGACTCCCTTCGTAATGAATATGATTTTATCATCATCGATTGTTCTCCTTCGCTGGGATTAATTACGGTCAACGCATTGACCGCCGCTGATGCAGTGGTAATTCCAGTACAAGCTGAATTTTTTGCATTGGAAGGGTTGGGAAAATTACTCAATACCATAAAAATTGTACAAAGCAGATTAAATACTGAACTGATCATTGAAGGTATCTTGATGACCATGTACGATGGAAGACTTCGCCTCTGCAACCAAGTAGTGAGTGAAGTGAGAAGGCATTTTGAAGACATGGTTTTCACCACCATTGTTCATCGCAATGCAAGACTGGCTGAAGCACCAAGCACCGGCAAGCCTGTAATCCTGTACGATGCCAACAGTAAAGGGGCGGCTAATTATTTGAACTTGGCCAAAGAGATTCTGCAAAAAAATAACCTCACGCGTATCAAGAATGAGGAGCGTATCCTCGAACTCTAAGAAATGAGCACACCAAAACTAAATAAAGACCAACTGGGGAAAGGTATTCGTTCTTTATTACAAAGTATCGATGCTGATCTTAAAACTACTAGTGGTCAGCTAAAGCCCTCCATTATAGAGCACGTTACTTCAAGCTCCAGAATAGCCGTTCAGGATATTGAACCAAACCCCAAACAGTCCCGTCGTGATTTTGAAGAGTCGGCTCTACAAGAATTAGCCGCTTCCATCAAAACGCACGACATCATTCAGCCGGTAACTGTTGCTAAACTCTCCAATGGCAAATTCAGATTGATAGCCGGAGAACGTCGGTGGCGTGCTGCAAAACTGGCTGGTTTAAAAGATATTCCGGCTTTTATTCGTCAAGCCAATGACCAACAATTACTTGAGCTGGCACTGCTGGAAAATTTACAACGCGAGGATCTCAATGCCATGGAAGTAGCGCTCAGCTATAAACGTATGATGGACGAACTGGAGTACACTCAGGAACAAGTGGCCGATCGTATGGGTAAGGACAGAAGTACCGTAGCCAATGTTATCCGATTACTCAAGCTTCCCCCGGATATACAATTGGCGGTTCGTAAAGGCTCCCTTTCCATGGGTCATGCCAGGGCCCTGATTGCATTAGAGCTTGTAGATGCACAGCTTATAGCGTTTAAAGAAATCGTGGCAAAAGGCTTATCGGTTCGTCAGACTGAGGCGCTTGTACAGCAATTGAAAAAGCAGTTGCCCGCTGTTAAAAAAACTAAAAATTCGATCAACTCCTCTCCTTACAAAAGAATTGAAGATAAATTAGCAACACATTTCAGCACCCGGGTAAAAATCAAACAAAGCAAACGTGGTGACGGTCAGTTGATCATTGAGTATTATACCACTGAGGAGCTTAATAAGATACTTGGGCAACTGAACGTTCCATTGGACTAATGAAAAGGCTGCAACAAAGCACAATCTTCTTTCTCCTTTTTTTAACTGTACCACAGCATAGTTGGTCACAAGTAACTGGGCTATTCCCCAAAGACAATAACAAATACGATTCAGCTCAAGCGGCGCATAGTCCCCGAAAAGCGGCCATCCGTTCTGCTTTGTTACCAGGTCTTGGTCAGATATACAATAAAAAATACTGGAAACTTCCATTGGTATATGGTGCCCTCGGCGCAAGCGGCGCTGTATTTGTATATAACATTTCCAATTACCGTGATACGCGCTTTGCCTATCGAGTAAAATACAATATGCGTGTCAATCGGACAGACTCGCTGCTATTCAATGCTATCAAATCCAATTTGCAACCGCTTTCTGAAGAAAGCCTTCGCTATTACCGGGATCAGTTCAGGAGAGATATTGATTATTCTTTTTTATTTTTTCTTCTACTGTGGGGGCTCAATGTAGTGGACGCCTCTGTCGATGCGCATCTTAAAACATTTGACGTAGGTCCTGATCTTAGCCTTCAATTGAAGGCGGGCTTTAGTGAAATGGCACGGACCAATGGCGTAAGCCTTCGATTGCAATTAGGGAAATAACAAGTTTACGTTGACCATTGTTAACGCATTGAACAAGGGTTGACTGAACGTTGATTGAATTCAGTAAGTATGAAAATTGCACTAATTGGTTACTGAAAAATGGGTAAAGAACACATCGCGTTAAATATGCATCCGTTATAGATGATATAGCAATCGCTCATACCGCTCACGACCGCACAGGGTTTGTGGCAGGTGCGCTATTAGCCGCTACGTTTAGTAGAGATCAAAAAGGGACCTACACTATGAAAGAAGTGTTAGGCCTTTGAACAAGTCAATTACATCCAAGTAATTGACAAAGGGTTTGTTCCAAAGCAGGACCCCTCAGATTTTTAGCAACAATCTTACCTGTGGGATCTACCAGAAAATTAGCAGGGATTCCCGTCACTCGATAGAGCTTAGCCGCTTCATTATTCCAATACTTTAAATCACTGACCTGGGTCCAGGCTAAACCATCTTTACGTATTGCTTCTAACCATTTTTCGCGTAAATCCTCCCGATCAAGCGAAACGCCCAACACCGTAAAATTCTTTGACTTGAATTTGTTGTAGTTATAAACCACAGTTGGGTTTTCTTGCCGACAAGGACCGCACCAGCTTGCCCAAAAATCAACCAGCACATATTGGCCTCTGAATGAAGACAGTGAAACAGGTTTCCCATTCACATCAGGCTGTGTAAAATCAATGGCATGAGTGCCAACTGCACCAACTTTGTAGTCTTGAATAATTGCATTCAATTGTTGGCCCGTGGTTCCTCGTTGCCTCAAGCTTGACAATTGATTAAACCGTTGTTCCAATTGTACAGGATCGTTGGTAAACCCATAAGTGGCTGCAAGAACAAATGGCGTTACCGGAGAGTTGGGATGTGCTTTAACCAAATTATCGATCTGTTCCTGCATTTTAAGGTTGGCCATTGTGTATACTTGCATCACACTGTCCCGATTGAAACCAGCTCCTGATTCATTGAGCAGGTTAGCTTGGTTGTTACGCAGCTGAACATAAGGCACAAAACTTGCTACAAAACCTTGAAATACCTGGTGCGACTCACTTCCTGAAACAATCCAATTTGTTGGACTTCCTTTTTCCCCTTTAACAAGAATGGAGGCATTTTCCAGAAATAACTCAGCAGGCTGTTGCTGATCTCCCACCACTAAAAAAAACAAGGCCGGTTCGCCCAATTGCCCACGAAGAGTAAATTGCTGTTGCCTTAAAACAGTGCTCAAAAAAGGCGTATGTTCTCCACTACGAAAAAGCTTTACCGACACACTATCGGCAAATCCGGTTAGCTGCCCATTTAATTCAAAACCATCGCCTTGCTGCGCAAGCGCAATAATACTGTGTAGACAACAAAAGATGTAAAGAAAAATAATCTTCATAGCAAATGCATTAGCGAATCTGTTGACGAAATTGTAAAATGGTTTTTAAGTCTTTTTCACCCGGAGCTGTTTCAAATAATCGTGTAAGGTCAGGACCAAAAAAATCCGGATGGGAAAATTTACGAATCGCTCCTGCCTGGTGCTGATGGATGTCTCCGGAAAGAAAAAATGGTTTTTCGATACGCAGTGTTTGCAATTGTGCCCAATCAAAGGCAATGCCGTATACTCCTGACGTGGATTGGCTATTGCCGGTAAATAAATAATAATCACAGACTGCATCATAATCCGCCAGCAGTTTTTCCAGCTCCTTAGTGGAGTCTCCCACTAAAAAAGCTTTGATTACTTCTACCTCGGTACTTAAATCATCACAAAGGGATGGGTCCTCTGTTCCATTCAATTGCACCACGTCCAGCTGATACTTATCGATCCAATCCAAAGCCTCTGACAGCGTAGGATTGTAGAGGATACCTGCTTTTTTAAGGTCAAAGTCAGCTTTACAAACTTCGTTGCCATCTAATAAATTCCCGGCAAACCAAGGTGAGTCTTGCACCAACACAATACCTGCCATATCTATTTCTAAACCATCCAGCTGTTGAAGCTGCTTGAAGGTGGTAACTCCACAAACTTTTATATTCATCTTAAGGTTCGATTGATCCAGTAAAGATCGCCATTTTGACTAACTTACTACCTTAAAATTACAACCGATGCAAAAGCTTTTTACACGCAGCATTTTTTTAACAATCTGTCTACTTACCATGACAAATCTCGGATGGAGTCAAGCCGGATATAAAACGCCGCCTGCTGTTGTTGCCGATATGCTACTAGCCAAACGACCAGCATCTGTTTCGGTTGACAACACAGGCCAGTGGATGGTATTGCAACAAAGTAAAGGTTATGCAGAGATGGAGGAATTGGCTGCGCCTGAATTGAGAATTGCAGGTCTTCGAATAAACCCGGCCAACTTTTCGCCCAGCCGTATCAATGCAGTTCATGCAATCAAGTTGAAAGATGTAAAAACGGGGAAAGAATATGCAATAAGCGGACTCCCCGCAAAACTCAGCGCACAATCTATTTCCTGGAGTCCCGATCAGCAACGTTTTGCTTTTTTGCAAATTGAAAACGGAGGAGTAGACCTCTATACAGTATCTGTCGCTACTAAAAAGGCAACTAAAATAAACAAGGCCCCATTAAACATTGTTTTAAATCGATACCAATGGCTTTCTGCAGAAACCTTGCTTTATTTTACTACTACACAAAACCCAACAGAAGCTCCCATCAGACCTGCTGTGCCAGATGGACCTACCGTACAAGAGAATAGTGGCAAAGCCTCTCCCCGGCCAACTTATCAGGATTTAATAAAATCCCCCTACGATGAAAGTCTGTTTGCTTTTTACGCAAGAACCCAACTTGTGATCAACAGCAAAGGGATAGAGACTAAAATCGGCACCCCCGCCTTGTATAAATCAGTGAGCCCCTCACCCGATAAACGCTACCTGTTAACTGAAATATTCGTATCTGAAAGATTTACTCCTTTCTCCTATTCAGTACCTGCTGGTGGTTTTGCGTCATCGCTTTTCATTACAGATAATAAGGGAACCAAAATAAAAGAAGTGATGGAAGTGCCGTCCGCTGAAACGGCACCCAGCGGAAATGATAATGTGCAGCCCATTGCTAGAGGACACGAATGGAAGGATGATAGTCCCGCTACATTAGTTTGGTGCGAACCACTGGACAGCGGCTTGATCAACAAGAAAATGGACTATCATGATGCTGTATTTTCCTGGGAAGCTCCTTTTAAGAGCACACCCTCTCTTTTGTTCAAAACAAAGATGCGTTTCAACAATATCATTTGGGGAAATGAAGGTCTAGCGCTGGTTTATGAAGGACTCCGCTCTAAACAAGTGGCAGGAATCAATCGATTCAACCCAATTACCGGAGACCTGGAAAGAATTTTTACGCGGAACACCACAGATGCCTATGCTAACCCTGGCAATCCCCTAACACACCCTAATCAATTCGGAAGACCAGTGTTATGGACTATTGAAAATGGAAACAGCATTTTATTCAATAATGTTACGGGAAGTTCGCCTAAGGGGGATCTGCCCTTCTTACTATCTTTTAATGTTCATACTAAAAAAGCGGATACCGTATGGCGTTGCGCGGAGGGCACATTTGAAACCGTTCAAAAAGTAGTAGATGCAGAGAATGGAGTAGTGGTTACACAACGAGAAAGTGAAACGGTAGTTCCCAATTACTTTTTAAAAGATTTAAAAAGGCGCATTGCAGACAGACCGCTCACCAATTTTGCAAATCCTTATCCAGCCATGGAGGGGGTTACAAAAGAAAAAATACAATACAAGCGTGAAGATGGTGTTACGTTAACAGGAGATTTGTATTTGCCTAAAGGATATAACAAGGATCGTGATGGCAAGTTACCAGTTTTAATTTGGGCCTATCCAGCGGAGTATAATTCGGCTGCTGATGCCGCACAAGTGAGAGGCAGTGAACATCGTTTTACTTTCTTAAGTGGGGGTTCGCCCGTATTCTATGTTACGCAAGGGTATGCGGTACTAAACAATGCGGAAATGCCCATCGTGGCTACCACTGAAAATGGGAAACCCAACGACAATTACATTGAGCAGTTAACCATGAATGCTTCAGCAGCCATACAAACCTTGGATCAACGAGGCGTTGGCGATCCTTCCCGTGTTGCCGTTGGTGGTCATAGCTATGGAGCTTTTATGACTGTTAATTTGCTGGCACATACCAAACTTTTTAAAGCAGGGATTGCAAGAAGCGGTGCCTATAACCGGACACTAACCCCATTTGGATTTCAAAACGAAGACAGAACCTATTGGCAAGCGCCAGATTTATACAATAAAATGAGCCCGTTTAGTTACGCAGATCAGATTAAAACACCACTGTTGCTAATCCATGGTGAATTGGACAATAACACCGGTACTTTCCCCATACAAAGCGAACGTATGTACAATGCTATTAAAGGACATGGAGGCACAGCCCGGTATATCACCTTACCTTATGAATCGCATGGCTACACTGGCAAGGGAAATTTACTGCATGTCCTTGCTGAACAGTTGGAGTGGATGGACCGATTTGTCAAAGGAACACCGATTTCTCCCGTAGAGGTCAAAAAGGGATTTTAGGATCCTAAACAAAAAAAAGTAAAAGGTAAAAATTGTAATTTTGCAGCTGGAAATAATAGGTTAAAACCAGCATATGGCCGATTTATTTGAGAAACTAATGAAAAACGCGGGTCCTTTGGGTCAACACCGGGAACGCGCACATGGATACTTTGCTTTTCCTAAGCTGGAAGGTGAAATCAGCAGCCGCATGAAGTTTCGTGGTAAAGACATGATAGTTTGGAGTCTAAACAATTATCTTGGATTGGCCAATCATCCTGAAGTAAGAAAAGCAGATGCTGAAGGTGCAAGAGACTTCGGACTGGCCTACCCCATGGGAGCTCGTATGATGAGTGGAAATAGCAATCTTCATGAACAATTGGAGGCAGAGCTGGCCGAATTTGAAATGAAAGAAGATGCCGTGCTTTTGAATTTTGGATACCAAGGGATGCTAAGTGTTATTGATGTGCTATGTGGCCGACATGATGTGATCGTATATGATGCAGAAAGTCATGCCTGTATCATTGACGGATTACGTATGCATCCAGGCCATCGATACGTATTCAAACACAATGATGTGGAGGATTGCGAAAAACAATTACAACGTGCCACTGCATTAATTGAAAAACAAAAAGCGGGTGGTATTTTGGTGATCACCGAAGGAGTGTTTGGCATGGCAGGAGATCAAGGGAAACTAAAAGAAATCGCTGCACTAAAAGACAAGTATCTATTCCGAATCTTGGTGGACGATGCGCATGGTTTTGGCACATTGGGAAAGACAGGGGCAGGCGCCGGTGAAGAGCAAGGAGTACAAGATAAAATTGATATTTATTTTTCAACGTTTGCAAAATCCATGGCTAGCATAGGGGCATTTATAGCCGGAGATAAAGTGATCATGGACTTTATACGTTACAATATTCGTTCTCAAATTTTTGCTAAAAGTTTACCCATGCCGCTGGTGGTGGGCAATTTGAAACGGCTGGAATTATTGCGCGATCATCCGGAATACAAAGCCAATCTTTGGCGCAATGCACTAAAATTGCAACAAGGATTAAAAGAGCGCGGATTTGATATAGGCAAAACAGATTCAGTGGTTACGCCCGTGTATATGAAAGGGGGCGTAGAGGAAGCTACTGCCATGGTTATGGATTTACGGGAGAACTATGGTATTTTTTGCTCAATTGTAGTGTATCCTGTGATACCCAGAGGGCATATTATCTATCGGTTAATTCCTTCAGCTATCCATAATGACGAGGACATTCAGGCAACCTTGCATGCTTTCTCAGCGACCAAACTAAAACTGGATGCAGGAGGCTACAACGCTGAGGCCATCCCTGATATGGCTGAAAAGAAGTAAATACCATTCATCAAAGAGTTAAAAGACGGTCCCGAAAAGGCCGTCTTTTTTTATACTTTTACTCACTAAACAAAATAATATGCGTGCATTATTGCTGACACTTTTTTGCGCTCCCTTTTTTGTCCTGGCGCAAACTAGTCAAATTACCCTCGAGGATCTATATAAAAAAGGCACTTTTCGAGGAGAGGTTGTGAATGCCCGATTTGATACTACTTCAAAAGAACCAACCTGGCAATGGAGCCGCTATAAAGATCAAACAGGCAAATCAATATCCCGCCCGGATGAAGTGGTACCCTGTCCATTCAAACCTGGATTATGGTTGATCAAAACAAAAACGGAGCCCATCTATAGAAGATCCTCCAAATCGGTAGTATACTTATTGCAAATAGTGAATAATGACACGCAACTCGTAAAATTGACGGGGCCACTGGGTAAGGGTGCTGAACAAACAGATTCAAAGTTTCTGCATGCCAGTTTTTCGCCCACTGGCGACTATGTGTCCTATGTGTATGAAAATAATCTTTACCTCTATCAGATCGCCACCGCTCAGTACAAAGCCGTAACAACAGATGGTAACTGGAATTTTATCATCAATGGAAACTGTGATTGGGTATATGAAGAGGAATTTGAATTTTCACAAGCCTACGCTTGGAATAAGGACGGCACACATCTTGCCTATTATCGATTTGATGAGACAAAAGTGAAGGAGTTCAACATATCCTTCTATGATAATTTGCACAATTCAAATTACCCTTATAAATATCCTAAAGCGGGCGACGATAATTCCACTGTAGAAATTTATGTGTACGATGCAAGGACAGGAAATAAAATCAAAGCCGAAACTGAGACGGGTGATATGTACATTCCAAGAATTAAATGGACGCAGGATAATAATACCTTGATTGTTTTCTGGATGAATAGGCATCAAAATCATCTGAAGCTCTTAGCCACTGATGCCACAACCGGGAAAAGTCAGTTGATCTATGAAGAGAAGAATAAATACTTTGTTGAGATCAATGATGATTGGTGGTTTTTGAAAGATGGAAAACATTTTATTTTTACCAGTGAAAGGAGTGGATACCGCCACTTATACCTCTATAGCTTGGACGGAACCGTAAAATCACCACTAACACAAGGCACAGAAGAAATTACAGAGATCAATGGGGTAGATGAAAGTTCCAAACGCGTTTTTTACACGGTAGCGGCCCCCAGACCTATGGATAGGAATATTATGGTAACTGATTTCTCAGGAAAGAGTACTGTTGCAATAACCGCTACTACCGGATGGAACCGAGCCGTATTCAATGACAACTTCACTGAGTTTTTTCTCTACTACTCTACCATTAACACCCCTCAACAGGTGAGTAGGTACCAGTTAGTCGTAGATAAAAAAAAGGGGGTTAGCTCTCGACTGTTGTCGCAATTGGGCGCAAACAATAAGTTGAAGGAAAAAATGAATGAGTATGGTTTTTCCAATGCGGAGTTTATACGCATCCCCAATAGCAAAGGCGATACCCTTAATGGCTGGCTATTGAAGCCGGCAGAATTTGATCCCTCAAAAAAATATCCTGTCCTATTTTGTAATTATGGAGGGCCCGGTTCCCAACAAGTAGCTAATCGATTTGGTGCGGTAAGTTCCTGGCATCAGCTGCTTGCTCAGAAAGGATTTATTATTGTAAGTGTTGATAACACAGGAACGGGTTATAGGGGGGAAGAGTTTAAGAAAAAAACCTATCTTCAATTGGGAAAACTTGAAATTGAAGATCAAATAGATGCAGCCCGTGAATTGGGCCAATTACCCTTCGTAGACAAAGATAAAATTGGCCACTGGGGTTGGAGCTATGGCGGATTTATGAGTACACTGGCCATCACCAAGGGTGCTGATGTGTTTCATGCGGCCGTTGCTGTTGCACCCGTAACCAGCTGGCGTTTTTATGATAATATTTATACTGAACGCTATATGCGTACGCCACAAGAAAATCCAAAAGGGTATGATGATAACTCTCCATTAAGCCATGCAGAAAAAATCAAAGGCAAATACCTTTTAATACACGGAACAGCTGATGACAATGTGCATTTTCAAAATTCCACACAACTGGTGTCTGCCCTGGTAAAAGCAAATGTTCAATTTGATAGCTTTTATTACCCTAATAAAAATCACGGGATAGGTGGTTCAGCCGATAATACAACTTTCCACCTTTGGAGCATGAAAACCAACTGGATTTTAAAGAATCTTGGGAATGAAAACACTAAAAAGAAGTAAAACTGAATCCCAATGAAAATTCAGTTAGTCTTTATTAGGATAAAGGAGTTTTAATGATCAAATTGGCGAAATAGAAGTATGAAAAAGATAGCAGTTTGTATCACAGGCGCCAGTGGCTCAATTTACGCAGCCAGTCTCCTGGATAAGCTATTATCCATCAAAGAGCAGTGGACAGAACTTGCTGTGGTGATCACTACAAATGCAAAGGAAGTTTGGACAACAGAGCTGAATAATAATAACTGGGAAAAGTATCCCGTTAAATTTTATTCCACAACTGATTTTTCCGCCCCATTTGCATCGGGGTCTGGCCAATATGACACGCAGATCATTATCCCCTGCTCCATGGGAACCCTTGGAAGAATAGCCTCGGGTGTTTCAAGCGATTTAATCACTCGTGCAGCTGACGTGATCTTAAAAGAAAGAAGAAAATTGATTTGTGTGGTTCGCGAAACCCCCTACAACCTCATTCATATTCGGAATATGGAAACCTTAACCCTGGCTGGCGGAATTATATGCCCGGCCACACCCTCTTTTTATAGCAAGCCCACCACCATTGAGGAAGTGGCCGCCACCGTTTCTGACAGGGTACTTGACTTGGCAGGTTTTGATATACGCACCTACCGTTGGGGCAATTAGTTAGCTGGCAAATTGCTTTCTGATCACATTCAAGGCGCCGCCAGCCTTGAACCACTCAATTTGTTGTGCATTATAGGAGTGGTTTGCTTGAATAATGTCAGTGGTCCCATCACTATGTTTCACAAGAATTTCTATTGACTTACCAGGAACGAATGTGGTAAGGCCAATGATATTGAATACATCGTCCTCCTGGATCTTGTTGTAATCTTCCTTATTGTCAAAAGTGAGCGCCAACATGCCCTGCTTTTTTAAATTGGTTTCGTGTATCCGGGCAAATGATTTAACCAGCACTACCCTTACTCCTAAGTGACGGGGCTCCATGGCAGCATGTTCGCGTGAAGAACCCTCTCCATAATTTTCATCTCCCACTATAATTGAACCCACTCCTGCAGCCTTGTAGTCTCGTTGTGTTGCGGGCACTGGGCCATAAACACCTGTCAATTGATTTTTTACATGATCCGTTCTATCATTGAAAAAATTAACTGCGCCAATCAACATATTGTTACTAATGTTATCCAAATGTCCACGAAATTTCAACCATGGCCCGGCCATTGAAATATGATCGGTGGTACATTTTCCTTTGGCCTTGATCAACAATTTCAATCCTTGCAAATCAGCACCTTCCCATTCGGCAAAGGGGGATAATAGCTGTATCCTCTTACTGTCCGCCTTCACAACCACCTGCACCTGACTTCCATCCTCAGCAGGTGCCTGGTAACCGGCATCCTCCACGGCAAACCCTTTTTGTGGTAACTCATCCCCATTGGGAGGATCAAGTCTTACCGCTTCGCCCTTTTCATTGACTAAGGTATCAGTAATTGGATTGAAAGTGAGATCACCGGCAATGGCCAAAGCCGTCACTAACTCAGGGCTTGCTACAAAGGCCAATGTGTTGGGATTACCGTCTGCACGTTTTGCAAAGTTGCGATTGAAAGAATGCACAATGGTATTGCGTTCTTGCTTTTCTGCACCCATACGGTCCCACATACCTATACAAGGGCCGCAGGCATTAGCGAAAACACGGGCTCCTATCTGCGAGAATGTTTCTAAAAATCCGTCTCGTTCTATGGTATATCTAACCTGTTCGCTTCCTGGTGTGATAGTAAATTCTGCCTTAGTCTTCAATCCTTTTTGAGCAACCTGTTTAGCCAGGCTTACTGCACGGCTGATATCCTCGTAGGAGGAATTGGTGCAACTTCCTATTAAACCTACTTCCACTTTGGTAGGCCAATTATTTTGAGCAGCGGCTTCTTTCATTTTTGAAATAGGTGTTGCCAAGTCGGGCGTAAATGGACCATTTAGGTGAGGCTCGAGTTCGCTCAAATTGATCTCAATTACCTTATCAAAATATTTTTCCGGTTGGGCATACACTGCTGGATCGCCTGTCAGGTAATCCTTGATCTGATCGGCAGCATCTGCAAGGTCTTTTCTTCCAGTGGCTTCCAGATAACGACGCATACTTGCATCATAGCCAAAAGTGGAAGTAGTAGCACCAATTTCAGCACCCATATTGCAAATAGTACCCTTTCCGGTACAACTCATGCTGGTGGCGCCTTCACCAAAATATTCAACAATGGCATTGGTACCTCCTTTAACAGTCAAAATGCCCGCAACTTTCAAGATCACATCCTTGGGCGAAGTCCATCCATTCAATTTTCCGGTCAGTTTAACCCCAATCAGTTTTGGCATTAGTAATTCCCAACTCAATCCAGCCATTACATCACATGCATCTGCACCCCCTACTCCAATTGCCACCATCCCCAATCCCCCTGCATTTACCGTATGAGAATCGGTGCCAATCATCATACCACCAGGAAACGCATAATTCTCTAAGACTACCTGGTGGATGATGCCAGCCCCGGGCTTCCAAAATCCAATACCATACTTATTTGAGATAGAGGATAGAAAATTAAAGACCTCTTCGTTTTCGACTACTGCTTTGGACAAATCAGCTTTCCCCTCGTTTTTAGCAACAATCAGATGGTCGCAATGAAGGGTTGATGGAACAGCAACTTTGTTTCGGCCGGTAGTGTCAAACTGCAACAATGCCATTTGTGCCGTTGCATCTTGCATGGCCACACGATCGGGAGCAAAATTCACATATTCCTTACCTCGCTTGAAATCAACAGGAGCTACCCCTTCCCATAAATGGGCGTATAATATTTTCTCGGCAAGTGTCAAGGGTCTGCCCAATGACTTACGGGCAGCATCAACGCGAGCTGGCATAGCAGCGTATAGTTTCTTGATCAAACCCAGGTCAAATACCATAGGATAGTTTTTTGTGATTTTGCGCAGCAAATTTAAGCAATTCCTTTCAGAGGGTATGTTTGAGTATTGTAAATTTGAATCTCATTATTTAAGTACCTCTTTGTGAAAAAGCTCAAAAGTCTGATAGAATGGAACGCGTTTGGAATTTGTACTGCCCTTGGGTTACAACTGGGCATTTCCACCAGTCGGATCAGGCAGTATTTTATCTATGCTTCGGTAATGACTCTTGGCTCCCCGATTATTGTTTACCTGATTTTGGTATTCTGGAGAGATCTCAGAAAATACATGCAGTCCACTCGCAGAAACCCCTGGCACAGCCTATAAAAAGTACTATAAGAGTTGCTTTAGTTTAACCAACAAGTGGTCCACCTCCTCTTTAGTATTGAATTTTGAAAAGGAAAAACGAATAGGAACACCCTTGTTGCCATTTGGCAGGGCATTGATTACATGACTTCCTTGATTAGCCCCACTACTGCAGGCACTGCCCGCCGAAGCGCAGATGCCTTGCATATCCAACCCCATTAGCAACATCTCTGATTGTGGCGTCCGGGGGAAGGAAACATTTAATAGGGTATACAAACTAGCTCCGTTCCAGTCCCCATTAAATTGTACGCCGGGAATTTGTGTTTGGAGCTGAGCGGCTAAATAGTCTTTTAGAGACTGAATATGCGCTTGATCTTGTGGAAGATTTGAAGTAGCCAGTTCTAATGCTTTTGCAAATCCTACGATCCCCGAAACATTCTCAGTACCCGCCCGCATATTTCTTTCTTGTCCGCCACCATGAATAAAAGGACTCACACTTACTTTATGGTCAATATACAGCATGCCAATTCCCTTGGGGCCATGGAATTTATGTGCAGCGCCTGTAGCAAAATGAATGGTTGTTTCTGAGAGAGCTAAGGGATAGTGCCCTACCGTTTGTACAGTATCGGAATGAAAAATTGCGTTATACTTTTCACATAATGCACCAACTGCTTCGATATCAAGTAAATTACCTATTTCGTTATTCGCATGCATAAGAGAAACCAAACAGCGTTCAGTAGCGGATTCCAATGCTCTTTCTAGATCGGTTAAGTCAATGTGCCCATCCGGTAAAACGCGTAAAAACTCAACAGCAAGTTGACGTTGTTTTGCCAATGCCTGTACCGTATGCAATACAGCATGGTGTTCTATGGGAGAAGTAATGATATGTCTGCACCCTAAGTCCTCAATGGCTGACCAAAGGGCCATGTTATCACTTTCCGTTCCGCAACTGGTAAAAATGATCTCTCCGGGTTTTGCCCCTAATAACTGGGCAACTGATTTTCGGGCATTTTCAATAGCCACCCTGGTTTCCCTGCCATATGAATAAATAGATGAAGGGTTGCCAAAATACGTTTGCAAAAAAGGTACCATGGATTCCACCACCTGTGGGTCCACCGGCGTGGTAGCCGCATTATCAAAGTAGATGCGTGTCATGAAGTAAGCGAATATACATTAGGATTCAGAATGAGAATTTTCTCGAATATCTCGCAGGAGTTGCTGTGCGATATTATTAGCCTTTGCCTCCAAATCGCTTTCTGCGTAAATACGCACTATGGGTTCGGTATGGGAAGCCCTTAAATGCACCCAATCCTGATCAAACTCTATCCGAAGTCCATCCTCTCTGTTGATGGGCTGCTTACCATACTTCAAAGCAAGCTTGTCCAACAGTTCGGTCAGGTTTACATCAGCCGGCAATTTTATTTTGTTTTTTGAAATAAAATAGTTGGGGAAATTTTTTCTAAATACACTCATGGCCTTATCCTGATTTGCAAAATGGGTTAGAAAAAGCCCTATGCCAATTAAGGCATCTCGGCCATAATGAAAATCAGGAACAATAATACCTCCGTTTCCTTCCCCGCCGATCACAGCGTTTGTCTCTTTCATTTTTGAGATCACATTAACCTCTCCCACTGCAGCAGGTGTGTAGAGCCCCCCTCTTATGGCAGTCACTTCCCGTAGCGATCTGGTACTGCTCATATTGCTCACGGTATTCCCTTTTCTTTTAGAAAGTATATAATCAGCAACAGCCACCAAAGTATACTCCTCGCCAAACAGTGTGCCATCTTCATTGACAAAGCACAAGCGATCCACATCCGGATCAACAGCAATTCCAAGATCCGCCCGTTGACGCACCACTTCATCACAAAGATCACTTAAGTGTTCAGGTAAGGGCTCGGGATTATGCGCAAACTGTCCATTGATCTTTTCGTTGATAACAACTACATCCTGAACACCCAGTTTATTAAGTAAGGCAGAAACATATATAGCACCCGTTGAATTAATGGCATCTACCACAATTTTTAATTGACGGGTAGCTATAACAGAACTGTCAACTAATGGATAATTGATAACGGCATCAAGATGAAACGCTAAGTAATCCTTAGCTACGATGGAACCCAACTTATCTACAGGAGCAAATTGAAAATGCTGTTCTGCTGCTAGCTGAAGCACCCTTTTTCCCGTTTCTGCATCGATAAATTCACCAGCGGAATTCAATAATTTCAATGCATTCCATTCCTTAGTGTTATGACTAGCCGTTATGATAATTCCTCCGTCTGCCTTTTCGGTCGGCACTGCTATTTCCACAGTCGGAGTTGTGCTAAGTCCTAAATCAATAACGTCCACCCCTAACCCAATTAAGGTTTGCAACACCAACTGCTGAACCATGGGTCCGCTGATTCTGCCATCACGTCCTACCACAATACGTGGGGCCTTTTCCCCTTCAGTTATGATGGTAGCAAATGCTGCAGTGAATTTTACAATATCAAGCGGGGTAAGATTCTCCCCAGTCGTGCCTCCAATGGTACCTCTTATACCAGCAATACTTTTTAGTAAAGACATAGGCAGGTTTTGCGTTGCAAAAATACAGTTTGGGAAGCAAATGGAATGCTACGCTTTACCTTTGCGCCATGGAAGAAAAAACTTGGTTCAAGGATTGGTTCAACTCGCCTTATTATCATTCTTTGTACGCCAACCGAGACGATTCGGAAGCAGCTGCTTTTATTACCGCTTTACTGCAATTATTACCCCCCCCTCCAGGCGCAAAAATACTCGATGTGGGTTGTGGCAGGGGTAGACATAGTCGCCAATTAGCTGCACATGGTTATGAAGTAACTGGAATAGATGTTGCTCCTGAAAACATTCGATTTGCCAACCAATTTGCCAACCGGCAACTTCACTTTGAAATTCATGACATGCGGCAGCTTTACGCAGCAAGGAACATGGACTTTGTATTTAATTTTTTTACCAGCTTTGGTTATTTCAACACTATGCAAGAGCATAAAAATGTATTGCGAATGATGGCCACAACACTTCGAAAAAACGGAATACTGATTTTAGATTATGTGAATGACGAAGCAGCCATTCAACAACTGGTAAAAGCGGAAATAAAAACTATACAACAGGTGCAGTTTACCATTAAACGCTGGTTCGACGAAACACACCTTTATAAAGAGATTGCCGTGTACGACACAAAAAAGGAGATAAGGTTTTCCCATACTGAAAAAGTGACCCGTTTTTCAAAAGAGAAGTTGTCTGCCTTGCTCATTCAACAGCAACTTACCATAAGGAATATTTGGGGAGACTATCAACTGAACCCCTTTGTAAAGGAGCATTCACCACGGTTGATCTTTCATGCCCAGCGTGAAAACTAATTCTTGCGATTGTTCATTATCAAATACCGGGAAGATTCAAAAAAAGCATCCGCTAATTCGGATAACGACCGCTGCGTTTTTTTCAACTCACGGCTTGATACCGCTGAACTATTGTCTTCCAAAGGCACCAATAACTCCTCCCCAGTATTTAAATGTCTGGAAAAATAAAAAGCATTAGTAATTATCCCGATTCGATCAGAGGCATTTGTAATAAAAGCAAAATGATTTGTTTTAGAAGGGTCCAGCAAATCACGGCCAAGGGTTCGGTTCTCATAAGGCCGGTGTAATAATCCCGCAATGGTGGGTAGTACATCAATTTGCGAAACCACCTCCCCTCTTTGCTGTGGTGCCAGTAAACCAGGCGCATAAAATAAGAGTGGAACATGCTGATCCGTCAGGCGTTGTGCGGTCCAACTGGTAGGATATACGGCACGTGCATTGCCCGCAACGCCATGATCTCCAATGAACACAAAAATGGTATTAGAAAAATAATTAGCCAGTGCAGCTTTATTAAAAAAAGTACTAATACAATAATCCGTATATCGAAAGGCATTATACTCATCCACTGATTCAAATCCATATTGGTTCAACGTTTCCTCAGGCAAGGTGTCACGAACAAAACCACTGTCCGCAAGAGGAATGGATCGTTGATAGGGACGATGATTCCCGGATGTTTGTATGTAGGCAAAAAAAGGAGCAGTGGTTTTTTCAAAAACTTGATGCGCCTCTATCAATAGCTCTTTATCACTGATGCCCCATACATTAATGGGCGGAATAGAAGGGCGTTGGCCTGTGTGCATGGTCAAGTCTTTTATATTTAGCAGTATGCCTTTAAAATTGTTAAACTCAGCGCTTCCCCCCAGGAAATAGTGCTTCTGATATTCTTCCAAACCATTGATCAACGTAAATTGATCCAAGGCCTGCGGATTTTGACTGGAGAATTTATATAGTTGCACATCGGGGATACCGGTTAATATGGCAAACAACGCCCTTGCCGTGGAAAAGGTCGGGGCAAAACAACGATTAAAAAAAACTCCCCGCTTAGAAAGCGAATCAACAAATGGGGTGGTGTTCAAAGGGTTGCCACTTAAGCTGCTTTTATACATGCTAAAGGACTCACATTGAATCAGCACAATATTGGGCTTGCTTTCAGTGGCCGTACTTCTGGGACCAATTGACCTTCTATAGGCAGGTTGACCAGTTTGCTTCCAACCCAACCAGTTTGCCAAAACAGGATACAATGCCCTTGCACGATCCTCGTTGTAGCTGGGCTGTCGAAGGCTAAGCGTACCAACAAAGTTTTGAAGCGGGTTTATTGATAAATAACTTAAAAAACTTTGTTGAAACCGAAAGCTGTCCTCTCTTTTTAAAGGTTGAATGCTGAGTGACCCATGTATCAACAGACAGAGGATGAACAACCCACCAATAAAAAACCTTTGTCGGTGTGGTATCCCCATACCATCTGTCTGACTGATCACCTGCCAATGGCTTTTTTGATACATCCATCTAAAACTCAGCACCGCTACCAACAACCCTCCTAACATCCAAAGTAGGGGATAAGTTTGCCAGATCATTTTGACTGAAATGGTAAAATCCTGGGCAAAATTCATGGCTCCTGCATCTAGCGGAGTTTGGTTATAGGAAAAACTTCCAAAGCCTGCTGCGAAAAAAAAGAAGATCACAAAAGTGAGAATAGCCAAGTACCAGGTCCAATATTTTTTATTGGTAACTGAATAAAAGGGAGACAGCCTGGGAAGGATACTGCAAATAACAATCGGGAACAAGGCAATAGCGATCCATCGTAAGTCATAGCGTAGTCCCAGTGCAAAGGCGGAGGTGACCTGACCTCCCGAAAGATCTGCAGGTTTGAATGCAAAAAAAATAGATAAGCGGTAACAGGTGAATAGCACCAAGAGTAAAAAAAACAGATTTATTACCCATAACAAGGTCTTTGGCAATCGAATCAGTGACCTAAGCATAATGCAAAGAAACAATATAACTGATACAGTGAGCCCCTTACTTTTGTTGAAGAAATTGCAACCACTTGGAAAAATTAGAACAACTGGATCGCTGGTTATTCAAACAAATTAATTCCACAGGTGAAAACGCCTTCTTTGATTGGCTACTTCCCTCCTGGCGAACCCCCACCTTTTGGATCCCTGCATACGTATTATTGCTGGTGGTACTAATTTATAGATTTCGGCAAAAAGCAGGATGGTGGGTTCTTTTCCTGATCACCACGGTAGGGTTAGTGGATCTTATAGGCAATCAGCTGGTCAAACAAACCATACAGCGGCTTCGGCCCTGTAATGACCCTTTGTTAGCAGGAGAAGTTCTATTACGTATACAAGCCTGTGGAACGGGATTTAGTTTTATATCCAACCATGCCGCTAACCACTTTGCAATAGCCACTTTTATGTTTTTAACCCTTGGCAAATGGCTCGGCAAAACAAGTTACTTCTTATTTCTTTGGGCATTTATGGTTGGATACGCTCAGATCTATGTAGGAGTTCACTACCCCGGCGATGTGTTAGCCGGATCGCTTATGGGTGTTGCAATTGCTGCATTCATGGCTAACCAATACAACAAACGGCCACAATTCGGTATCTTCGGTAGTGCAAACATGATTTAATACATATGGATTTCTTTATCCTTGGTATTCTTATTTTTTTGAATGCCTTGTTTTCCATGTCTGAGATCGCCCTGGTTTCCGCCAGAAAAGGAAGACTGAAACATTTAGCAGAAAAAGGAAATAAACGCGCACAACAGGCACTAACACTTTCAAATCATCCTGAACTTTTCTTATCCGCTGTACAAATCGGGATCACCCTTGTTTCAATACTTACAGGAGTTTATTCAGGAGAAAAGTTTAGCGAGCAGCTTTTACCCCACCTGACAAAGCAAGGGATCGAGCCTAAACTGGCAGACACGTTAGCTACCCTGATCATTGTGGTGGCGGTAACTTTTGTTTCCATCATTTTTGGCGAGCTTATACCCAAGCGAATCGGGCTGGTCCGATCAGAGAAATTAGCCATAGCCATAGCCGGCCCCATGCGTTTGTTTGCACAGATCACTTATCCACTGGTATGGTTGCTAAATAGCAGCAGTACATTGTTCTTTAAGATTTTCAAGATTCGAAAAAGCAGCAACGATGCCATTACCGAAAAAGAAATCAAGACACTTATCACAGAGGGAATGGAAGCCGGCAACATTGAAGAAGAAGAACAGGAGATCATTGAGAGAGTTTTTAATCTTAGTGATCGCAACATTACATCGCTGATGACACACCGAAGCGATATTATTTGGTTCAGTGAAAAAGATACAGAAGAGCAAATCAAAGAAAAGATTATGGAGAATCCCCACTCCGCTTATCCCATTTGCAAAGACAATATTGATACTATCAAAGGGGTTGTTTCTATTAAAGATCTTTATGTAAGCCCGGATCATCTGCAACTGGAACAAGTAATGCAACCAGCCCTGTTTCTCCCTGAAAATATTTCTGCATACCAGGTGCTGGAACGATTTAAATCATCAAAAGTGCATTCGGCATTTATTGTAGATGAATATGGAAGCCCCCAGGGCATGCTAACCTTAAATGATATCCTGGAAGCCATTGTGGGGGAGATCCCACAGGAAGAAGGGCTCGATTATGAAATTCTGGAACGCGAGAATGGCAGCTTTCTGATTGATGCGCAGATTCCCTTTTATAATTTCTTATCTCATTTTGAAAAAACAGAATGGATGAATGAAGGCGAGCAGGATTTTGATACCATGGCCGGTTTTATTTTACACCAGCTGGAGCGAATTCCAAAAACAGGTGAAAAATTTCAATGGAAAGGATTCTCCATTGAGATAGTGGACATGGACGGATACCGGATCGACAAGGTATTGGTGGAAATCAGCGATTCCATTCGAAACAATATGGAATAACAGTTAGAACTCCATTTGAGCTACACTGGCCGGATAATCCAACTTGACACTTTTACGCGTATTTCGAGATGAAAAATGTATCAGATTAACCTGATCGTCGTATAGATCGAACAGTAAATTGGTGGTAACTATTGCCCTTTCAATAAGAGAGGGGGCGTTTTCAATCTCTAAATAAACATAAACGGCCTCTCTTTCCTGTTCAAAACCCAGATAATTGATTGACATCAATTTTCCATTAACCTGCATACTTAAGTGTGCATTAAGATACTGATTAACCAAAGTATCCATGGATGCATGCAGGGCAGGTGCAATCAGGTCCGCCTTCCGCTTGTAAACTTTTGACAATGCGTCCTCAAAATCATCGGTAAAAAGTTTACACTGGATTTCCAGAGTGGCCTCCGTTATGTTATGGTTGACCTCTATTACCCCCACATGAAAGGGATGGACCGATTGGGAGTCAACCAAAGGGAACAATCTCCATAAAAACCAACCAAACAGGGTAAGTGCCGTTTGCATAAAATATTTTACAATCACAAAACTCTGAATTATTTTCATATCTTGTTCAAAACACTGGCAATTCTTAGTTTAAGCATGGAGGCATTTCAATTTTATTTTCCTTTTGGTTGGGAGCATATTATAAGCTTAGACGCACTGGACCATCAGTTGTTTTTATTGGCATTATTGGCTCGGTATGGTTGGAAGGATTGGAAAACCACACTACTATTGGTAACCGCCTTTACGGTGGGGCATTCACTGACGCTATTACTGAGTGTGAGAGACTGGGTTCGTGTTGATAGTAAATGGGTAGAGTTCTTTATACCACTGACCATAGTGCTTACAGCCGGAAAAAATTTATTTGAAAAAACAAAGACTTCACATCAATACTATCAAAGCTACGCCTTAGCACTATTTTTTGGATTGATCCATGGATTAGGCTTTGCAAACACTATCCGAATGATGCTGGCTACAGATCAACAACTGGGATGGGGTTTGTTGGGATTCAACTGCGGGCTTGAAGTAGGGCAACTGATCATTGTTTGTCTGTTGTTAGGACTTACTTTTTTGATCACAGAAATAATGAAGGCTTCTTTATCGATCTACTCCTTTTTAGTTTCCTCACTTACCTTAGGCGTTGCTGCCGGTATTTGCTATAACCGATTTCCTTCCTCATTTTAAAATATCAATCATGAGATACCCGCTATTTATTACTATGTTGCTTGTTGGAACCCTTGCATCACAAGCACAGAACATTCAAAACAACCTGGGAAGTAACCACGGTAACAAGTTTGAGCAATTGGGAACAACTTTCCCAACGCCAAATGAATATCGTACGGCCAGCGGTGCACCTGGACCTAAGTATTGGCAACAGCGTTGCGACTATGATATTGTATGCGAGTTGGACGAAAAAAACCTGAAGTTAAAAGGAAGTGAAACCATTACTTACTTCAATAATTCACCTGATGTACTCTCGTATCTCTGGCTACAGCTGGACGAGAACGAACACAGTTCAGTTAACAATGCCAATTACCAAAATAGTTCGTCCCTTAATCGTCAACTAAGTGTTCAGCAATTACAACAGGCTGCTGAAGAAAAAGGCGATAATGGACTGGGCTTTCAGATCACAAAACTTACTGATGCATCAGGTAAGCCGTTACGTTATACAATTAACAAAACGATGATGCGAGTGGAGCTACCCACTTCATTGAAGTCCGGTCAGCGTTTTGTTTTTAAACTGGACTGGAATTACAAGATCACAGACCGTATGACGGTGGGTGGCCGCGGAGGATATGAATATTTCCCAGAAGATGGAAATCACCTGTTCACCATGTCACAATGGTATCCACGCCTGTGCGTGTATAGTGATTTCAAAGGCTGGCAAAACCAGCAATTCACAGGACGCGGAGAGTTTGCCTTGACATTTGGCAACTTTAAAGTTCAGCTGACTGTTCCGGCAGACCATGTGGTGCTTTCTACCGGAGAGTGCCAGAATTACCCAATTGTATTAAGCCCTGCGCAATTTAGTCGTTGGAATAAAGCACAAACGGCAAAAGAACCCATTGAGGTGGTTACCCTGGAGGAAGCAAAAGCAGCGGAGAAGCAAAAGTCAACGCAAAAGAAAACATGGATTTACAAAGCCGATAATGTTCGTGATTTTGCATGGACCTCCTCACGCAAATTTATATGGGATGCCATGCCGGCTATGGTTGAAGGTAAAAAGGTCATGTGCATGAGTGGATATCCAAAGGAAGCCTATGGATTATACCGGCCCTATTCTACTAAAGTAGTTGCGCACACTATTAAAACATATTCCAAGTTTACAATACCCTACCCCTACCCCGTTGCACAAAGTATTGAGGCTTCCAGCGGAATGGAATACCCCATGATCTGTTTTAATTATGGACGAACAGAAAAAGACGGCACCTATAGCGAGAGTACTAAAAATGGAATGATCGGGGTGATTATTCATGAAGTGGGGCATAACTTTTTCCCAATGATCATTAACAGCGATGAAAGACAGTGGAGCTGGATGGATGAAGGACTAAATACATTTGTTGAGTACTTGACTGAAGAATTATGGGACAATAAATTTCCCAGTCGCAGGGGGCCTGCTGCTTACATCACAGACTACATGAAGCTGCCAAAGGACCAATTGGAACCCATCATGAGCAATAGTCATAACATTGTTCAGTTTGGACCAAATGCTTATTCAAAACCTGCAACAGGCTTGAATATCCTACGCGAAACGGTGATGGGCCGCGATTTATTTGACTACTCATTTAAAGAATATTGCAGAAGATGGGCCTTTAAACATCCAGAACCAGCTGACTTGTTCCGCACCTTGGAAGATGCCAGTGGCGAGGACCTGGATTGGTTTTGGAGAGGATGGTTTTACAGTACGGAAGTATGTGACATTTCCCTGGATACCGTGAAGCATGCCACAGTAGATACCGCTGTAACACAAGCCACCGGCAATGCCAGATCATTTAAACGACGTTTGGATCGTCCGCTGGTCAATTCTTTTGAAGACATCTCTAAGATTCGCAACAGAGAGGACAAGTCAATCACCTACGCAACAGATACTGATACTACCCTACGTGATTTTTACTGGCGTTATGCGCGCGGGTTGGAGCCTTACGACACAGCACAAATTGAGATAAACTTTGGTGGTTCTACTCCTGAAAAATTAACTGCAGCTGAAAAAGCTTCATTCAGCAACCTGCATCAATACGAACTAACCTTTTCCAATAAAGGAGGACTGGTTATGCCAATCATCATTGAGTGGGTTTATAAAGACGGATCGAAAGAGGTAGAAAAAATCCCGGCTCAAATTTGGCGGTTGAATGAAAAGAAAGTAACCAAAGCATTTATAAAAGACAAAGAAGTAGCCTCCATCAAATTGGATCCGCTTCGTGAAACCGCTGATATTGATGAGAAAAACAACAGCTGGAATAAATTTGAAGCCCCCTCCCGATTCACTTTATTCAAGCAAGGACAGGGCCCGCGTCGTGGTGCAGGTGGTCAAAGTGGAAATCCCATGCAGCGCGCACAAGAAGTAAAAAAAGGATTTTAAGCATGTCTATCCGGCAATCAGTCTTCTAATTCTTTTTTTTCTTTTTCTCAAAGTCTTGGACCACCTTGGGTAATACCCGGGGGGTACTATCGGGTATAGTCGTTGGTACCGCATCTTCCTGCAATTTGTTCATCACGTAATTTTCAATCAACAACACCCGTCCACTTCGAGGATCGTAATGCACCATCTTTCCATGTCGGAATGCCAATCCTTCATTTTTTACAATTACTTCACCCACTCGTTTATCCGGATCTCTTAAATCATACACACCCACTGTATCATACGCAACAGCTGGGTCCATAGCCCGCCATTGTTCTTCCCGAATTAGCCCTCCGTTATAGGAATAGTAACGTTGATTACCATGCAACTTTCCCCATCTGTAATTTTCCTCTGCAATTTTTACACCCTCCAGTGAAAATCGCTTCCAAAGTCCTTCTCGCTGACCATTTTCATAATTCCCCTCTTCCTCATAACCACGTTCTCCCCGTTGCTCAGGCACTGATTCTACCCAAGGTCCCTGTTTTTGGTCTAACTGATCCACCCTATTAAGCGTATCGCCCCTGCGTGATAACAGAAAAGACTTCCACTGGGCGTTAGCAGGCACCCATCCTTGTAATAGCAGGCAGGATAATGCCAGTATTTTAGTAAGTTTGGACATACCTCAATTTACTACCAAAAAACTGTTCCCATGAACCGTATGCTTGTTAAAAAAAATTGGATGGCCATTCTGGTTGCATTTATCTGTAGCTTCCTGACTGAGTCAGTTTTTGCACAAATACTGGTTACACCAACACCAGCCAGCAGCCGGCTGGCTTCTATGGCACAACGGAAGGATTTACTCAATGACTCCCTGCTCAACAGCAGTTCGTTCCGAAATATTGGACCTAGCATTATGAGTGGACGTGTGGTGGATATTGAAGCGAATCCTGAAGACCCCACTGAATTTTATGTAGCTTATGCCACAGGTGGTCTTTGGCATACCAACAATAATGGACAGAGCTTTACCCCGATCATGGATAACCTGGATATATTATTTCTGGGAGATATTGCTGTTAACTGGAAATCTGATCCACGTATGATCTGGGCAGGGACGGGTGAAGTGAATAGCAGCCGATCGTCCTATGCAGGAACAGGCGTTTACCTTTCAAAAGACAATGGAAAAAACTGGCAACATCTGGGACTTGCCGAATCTCATCATATTGGTGATATCAAGCTACATCCCACCGATCCCAATACAGCTTGGGTTGCCGTGCTGGGACATTTATATTCCCCCAATGAGGAGAGAGGTGTTTATAAAACCACGGATGGAGGAGCCAACTGGCAACGTACCTTATTTGTAAATAATCAAACAGGATGTGTGGATTTGGCTATGCACCCAACAGATCCATCCACGCTTTATGCAGCAATATGGCAACGCAGCCGTGAGGCCTGGAAATTTGAGGAGAGCGGACCGGCCAGCGGCATATTTAAAAGTGTAGACGGTGGTAATACCTGGAATAAAATTTCAGGCACTGGCTCCGGTTTTATGGAAGGAGATAAAATAGGACGAATCGGACTCACCGTTTTCCCGGGTAATGCTAACCTGGTTTACGCAGTGGTAGACAACAACACTCCCCTGCCAGGGAAAAAAGAAACCACGGATAGCGTATATACCAAGGAACTTTTCAAATCGATGAATGCGGCAGATTTTGCCAACCTGAACAATGATCGATTGGATAGTTTTCTGCGTAAGAATCGTTTTCCCCGTCAACATAGAGCAACCAGCCTTAAACAATCAGTACTGGAAGGTAAGTTAACTCCCGCTGCCCTATGGGACTGGCTGGATAGTGATGATGGTTTTCAAAATACGGGGATTGTAGGTTGTGAAGTATATGTGAGTCAGGATGGCGGCGCTCATTGGATAAAAGCCAATGAAAAACCCATCAGTATTTTCAATACATACGGATACTACTTTGCCAAGATCTACACTTCGCATACCAACCCGGATAAAGTTTTTATTCTTGGATTTACCGCACAGGTATCTACCAATGGTGGAAAGTCATTCACTACTATCGACAAAGAAAATGTGCATGCAGACCATCATGCACTATGGGTGAACCCCAAAAAAGATTCTCATCTTATCAACGGAAATGATGGAGGCATCAATCTTACCTATGATGATGGGAAAAACTGGTTCAAAGCCAATAGCCCATCCGTAGGCCAATTCTACTATGTAACAACGGATGATGCCAGGCCGTATAATGTATACGGAGGACTACAAGACAATGGAAGTTGGTGGGGTGCTTCGACACACCGGGAGAGTATTGGGTGGACCGATGATGGGCAATATGCCTACCGAATGATCAATGGCGGCGACGGTATGCAAGCACAGGTTGATAAACGCGATAATACCACCGTTTACTCGGGTTCTCAGTTTGGATTTTATGCGCGCTACAACAAGGATAAAAGAGGGGGAGGCAAAATGATTCGTCCACAACATCAACTTGGAGAAAAACCGCTACGTTTTAATTGGCAAACCCCTATTTTACTTAGCAAACACCAGCCCGATATACTTTATTATGGAAGCAATCACTTGCATCGATCCATGAACAAAGGAGATACGTTAATTGTCATGGGTGGAGACCTTACCGGAGGAGGAATCAAAGGGAATGTTCCATATGGCACGCTGACCACTATTGATGAGTCTCCCATTCGATTTGGCTTACTCTACACCGGCAGTGACGATGGTCGTATCTATCGTTCTGCTGACGGTGGCTATACCTGGAAGGCCATCCACCAACAGGCTGTGGTTATTTCCAAAAAGAAAGGAGCTGCTGCATCAACAAACGGACTTCATACAAAAAATCTTTGGGTAAGTCGGGTGGTAGCCTCTCAACACGCAGAGAATAGAGTATATGTTACATTAAATGGATACCGTCATGACCATTTTAATCCTTATGTATATGTAAGTGAGGACGGCGGAAATACCTGGAAAGAGATCAGTGGCAACCTTCCACTTGAACCGGTTAATGTGTTACGGGAAGATCCCGTTAACCCCGCTATACTATATGTGGGCACAGATGGCGGCGTTTATGTAAGTAAGGACGGGGGCAACACTTACAAAGCCTGGCATAATGGACTGCCACAATCCGTACCTGTGCATGACATGGCAATTCAACAACGGGAGAATGAAATAGTACTAGGCACGCATGGACGTAGTTTGTATGTAGGTAAGCTGAATAAAATTCAGCAAACAGCAAACAAGAGTAATTAAGAACGGGCCTGTTTGATAAACCAGTCAAGTGCCTGCGCATAGCCTTGTATTCCCAATCCGGCAATGACTCCCGCAGCATGAGGGCTCACGTAGGAGTGTCGACGAAACTCCTCGCGTGCATGTACATTGGAAATATGCACTTCCAAGACAGGTGTTTTTATTGCCGCCACAGCATCTCCAATGGCAACAGAGGTATGTGTATAGCCACCGGGATTAAAAATAATACCATCATACTCAAACCCTACACGTTGGATCTCATTGATCAATTCTCCCTCAACATTACTCTGATAGTAGGATATAGTAACAGCAGGATATTGAGTACGGAGTACGGCCAGAAATTCCTCGAAAGACTGTGTACCATAGATACCTGGTTCTCTTTTACCAAGCAGGTTTAGGTTAGGTCCATTTATTATGGCAATGCGCATGATCAATTTTTGGAATGGCGGATCATATCAATAAACTGATCGAATAAATAACGACTATCATGCGGTCCGGGTGTAGCCTCTGGGTGATACTGTACAGAAAAAGCAGGCTTCCCTTTTACACGAATCCCTTCGATGGATTGGTCATTTAAGTTGACATGTGTAATTTCTATATGACTGGCTTTTTTCACTGACTCTGGGTCCACACCAAAACCATGGTTCTGCGTGGTGATTTCTGAACAACCCGTAATCAAGTTTTTTACAGGATGGTTCAACCCCCGATGACCATGGTGCATTTTGAACGTAGCAATTCCGTTGGCTAATGCCAACAATTGATGACCTAAGCAAATGCCAAAAACAGGTTTATCCTCCTTCAGTACTTCTTTTACCAAATCAATGGCATAATCCATTGGAGCCGGATCCCCTGGGCCGTTGGAGATGAAATAACCACTCGGATTGAATTGCTTTACTTCTTGTAAAGAAGTTTTTGCAGGAAAGACTTTTACAAAAGCTCCACGGTCTACCATACATTGTAAAATATTTCGCTTGACTCCGTAATCCATCACCGCAATGCGAATGGAAGAAGCCGCATCCCCCAGTTCATAGGATAACTTAGTGGAAACACTGGATGCTAATTCAAGACCATCCATATTAGGAACAGCCTTCAATTGTTCCATCAGTGCCTTAGTATCCATTGTCTCGGAAGAAATAATGCAATTCATGGCACCTTTCTGACGAACATGAGTAACTAAAGAGCGTGTGTCTACTCCCTCAATGGAAACAATGGCGTGTGCTTTTAAATATTCATCAAGAGACCCCTTGGCCTGTTTTCTTGAGTATTGGTCCTCCAAGTTCCTTCCAATTAAGCCGCTGATTTTTACACTACCAGACTCCACATCGGTCTCTTTGACACCATAATTACCAATGTGTGCCGCATTCATGATCAGGACCTGACCAAAATAGCTGGGATCAGTGAACACCTCCTGGTAACCGGTCATACCGGTATTGAAGCAAATTTCACCAGTGGTAGTTCCAATGGCCCCGTAGGCATGGCCTTGGTGCGCAGTGCCATCGGCTAAAATCAATAGAGCAGGTTTGGATTCTTGCGGCATTACGAAAGGTTAGGGGTTGATAATAAACAAATTCAGCGAAATTAACCCATTTCAAAAGGGCAATTGGTAAAAATTTTCAATATTTATATACATTATTATTTTTTATAATACATATGATTTAGCAGAATATCATAGATTTTATATGTATTATCTTGCTTAATTAATCATATTATATGTTTTTTATGTGTCATTATCTAGAAAACTGTTGGTTTGGATTTAATGCGGGCTCCGCGCATTTGGTGCAACTCCATTAGCTGGCTTTGCTTTGGCCACAACGAGTACGGCATCAGCAGTCGCTGCTTTTACCTGGACCATCTTTGATGCAATGATAGGTGTTTCGATTTTTGTTTTTACCGGCACCATCCTACCACTTCGTTTTACCAATTGGATCACACCCTTACGTGTAACAGAGGAAGAAGAAGAGGTAGGTCTTGATCGAAGTCAACACGCGGAAAAACTGTAAAAACTCAGCAAACAGGTTCTTGCTGACTAAGGCAATGAAAACTGCCCAATCCCCAAATAATACTCGTTGAATCTATCTCAACCACAGTGCGATTCGGGAAACAATCTTGTATTATCCGAAGTGCCAGCTCATCCTGCTTACAATTGAACACCGGAACAATCACCGACTTATTGGCGATATAAAAATTAGCATAGGAGCAGGGAAGACGTTGCCCATCATAGTACATCGCCGGAGGCATCGGTAGTTCAACTATGTTCAATTGTTTGCCATTCAACAAACGCATGGACTTTAACTGTTTCAGGTTATGTTGAAGTAAGGAATAATTTTCATCCCCGCGATCAGTTTCCACTACGGTTAGCACGGTGTCCGAATTAACAAAACGAACGGTGTCGTCAATATGTCCATCCGTGTCGTCTCCCACAATTCCCTCATCCACCCATAAAATTTGTTCCACCCCATAATAATCACGAAGCATCCCTTCGATTTGTTCTTGGTTCAGGTGCGGATTACGGTTAGGATTCAGCAAGCAAGCCGTGGACGTTAATAAGGTGCCTTGGCCATTGAATTCTACAGACCCCCCCTCCATCACAATGCCGGGATGAAAAACAGGATATTGATAATGCAAAGCGATACGAGTAGGGATCACATCATCCAAATCGTAGGGAGGGTATTTATTTCCCCATGCGTTATACCCCCAATCAACAATCACTTTAGCTTTTGCAGCGGCCGGGTTAATTAAAAAAGTCGGTCCATAATCGCGACACCAGGCATCATTAGTTGGATGATAAAAAAATTGTACAGCAGCAGGATCCACATCTGCCCTTTCCAAAATCTGAGTAGCAGCTTCCTGCATGGTTCTATCTGCCACATTGATTCGAACTGCTTCGCCTTTTATTAACTCTTTAATAAATGCAGCGTAAGCAGGAAAGATCGTATGCATCTTTCCGGGCCAGGAAGCTTCCTTGTGGGGCCAACTTAACCAGGTTGCTTCATGCGGTGCAAACTCTGCCGGAAAATAATACCCCAGTTCACGAGGGGTTGCTTTATTAATGTTCGTCGACATAACGCTTGGTGATAGGATCGTATGAAGCAATTCTCCGGTCACGAAGAAAAGGCCAATGCGTTCGGTAATAATCAGTTTTGGATAGATCAATATCTACCACAATTACTTCCTCCTTATCGTGTGAAGCCTGCCAAAGCACAGTCCCAAAAGGATTAGCCACAAATGAGCCGCCCCAGAATTGCATGGCGCCATTTTGTTCCAGTCCCACTCTGTTTACGCTGACCACATGCACTCCATTGGCTACAGCGTGGCTTCGCTGTATGGTTTGCCAGGCACCATATTGCTCTGTGTTGGTAGCTGCATCTTGTGCGCTTGCCCAACCAATAGCAGTGGGATAAAATAATATTTCAGCCCCCATCAAGGACGTGATACGAGCAGCCTCAGGATACCACTGATCCCAGCAAATCAAAACACCAATGGTGGCAAATTTTGTTTTAAAAACCTTGTATCCAAGATCGCCGGGGGTAAAGTAGAACTTCTCATAATAGGCGGGATCGTCTGGAATGTGCATTTTACGATATTTACCTAAATAAGTCCCGTCTGCATCAATTATAGCTGTAGTGTTGTGGTATAACCCCTCCGCACGTTTTTCAAAAAGCGAAGCAATAACCACAACTCCTTTAGTCTTGGCTATTGCCTGAATTTTTTCAGTAGTCGGGCCGGGGATAGATTCCGCCAGTAAAAAATTATCATAGGATTCAACATCACAGAAGTATAGTGATGTAAACAGCTCTTGTAAACAAACAATTTGCGCACCTTGAGCGGCCGCCTTTTCTATTCCGACAATTGCCTTTTGGAGATTCGCCTCTTTATCAGCTACACAGCTCATTTGCACTACACCAATGGATACTTTTCGCATAGTTGGAGTTTGAGTAACAAAAATAATCGTTTCATGCAGGAGGAGAAACAAACAAGGCAGTTCTCCAAAAAAAATGCCCTCCGGCTGGAAGGCATTGCAATGCACTTAGATTTGCTTTATGTGGAAGGAGCTTCTTCAGCAGGAGCAGCTGTATCGGCGGTTGGAGTAGCTTCCGCTGTTTTTTCAGCAGTTTTCTTGCGTCCACCAGCGCGACGTGTTTTCTTTGCTGTGCCTTTTTCTTCTCCCTTTTTATAGATCTCGTTAAAATCAACCAATTCGATCATTGCCATATCCGCATTATCACCAGGACGAAATCCCAATTTAATAATACGAGTATAGCCACCTGGCCGACCGGCAACCTTTTCTGCAACCGCACTAAAAAGTTCTTTGATGGCCTCTTTATCTTGCAAATAACCAAATACAATACGACGCTGGTGCGTGGTATTATCTTTTGCTTTGGTAATCAAGGGCTCCACAAAACCTCTTAGCGATTTTGCTTTGGCAGTAGTGGTTACAATACGCTTGTGTTGAATTAACTGACAAGCCAGATTTCCGAGTAGCGCCTCCCGATGTGCTTTGGTGCGACCCAAGTTTTTTACTTTGTCTCCGTGACGCATGACTGTTTGTTTTTAGCACTGCACCGTGTCAGGAATTGCAGTGGTTGCTACTGATACTATTCAGCAGCGGTTATCAATAATTAAAATTCACGTACATCAATACCCATTTTGGCAAGATCCATACCAAAATGTAATCCGCGCTCTTTGAGCACTTGTTCAATTTCAGACAGCGATTTCTGACCAAAGTTGCGGAACTTCATCAGGTCTTCCTGTTCGTATTGAACCAGCTCACTGAGTGAGTTGATCTTAGCAGCTTTCAAACAATTGAAAGCACGTACTGAAAGATCTAGATCCTCCAAAGACGTTTTCAACACTTTGCGCAATTGCAAGGTTTGCTCGTCTACTAAATCTTCTTTCTTTTCTTCCTTATTGTCAAAGGTGATATTCTCATCAGTGATGATCATCAAGTGCTGGATCAAAATACGAGAAGCTTGCTTCACGGCTTCCTCAGGATGAATAGTTCCATCCGTAGAAACTTCCATGATCAATTTTTCAAAGTCTGTACGCTGCTCCACACGGGTATTTTCAATACTGTATTTTACATTCTTTATGGGTGTAAAAATGGCGTCAGTTGGAATATATCCAAGTGGAGATTCCTTTGGTTTGTTGTCCTCCGCAGGAACGTATCCGCGACCTTTTTCAATGGTCAACTCGATATCCAGGCGCGCAGAACTATCCAAGGTGCAAATTGACAGATCAGGGTTCATGACCTGGAAAGCCTGTGTGTTTTCACCGATCATAGCTGCCGTGAACTCAGTCTTGTTCTTAACAGAGATGATTATTTTTTCACTGGTGAAATCCTGATCACCAATCTTTTTGAAACGAACTTGTTTCAAGTTTAACAAAAGTTCTACCACGTCTTCGCTTACTCCTTTTAAAGTAGCGAACTCGTGATCGACTCCTTCGATTTTGATGCCCACAATTGCATAACCCTCCAAGGAGTTAAGCAATACGCGGCGGAGTGCATTCCCGATAGTTACACCGTATCCAGGCTCCAATGGGCGGAACTCGAATAGAGCATTAAAATCAGTAGCCTTCTGTAATATGATCTTATCAGGTTTTTGAAAATTGAGAATTGCCATACGTTTATTTTTTCGGTGAGAGGTATTACCTCATTGGTTTACTTAGAATACAATTCAACGATCAGCTGTTCCTTGATGTTCTCAGGAACATTTTCACGCTCAGGATAAGTGATAAACGTACCCTTCATTTCAGTCTCATTAAAATCAAGCCATCCAAACTTTGGATTTTTACCACGGATGGGGCTAGTGATAGAAGTACGTGTACGACTGCTGTCTTTAATCGTAACTACATCACCTGGCTTCAATGAGTAGGAGGGGATATTTACAACATGACCATTCACCTCAATGTGCTTGTGGCTCACAAGCTGACGGGCTCCAGGGCGCGAAGGAGAGATACCCATACGAAATACGGTGTTATCCAACCTGGCTTCCAGGAGCTTGATCAGGTTTTCACCAGTTACACCTTTACGACGGGCAGCTTCTTCAAATGTTTTGCGGAATTGCTTTTCCAGTACACCATAGGTATACTTTGCCTTTTGCTTTTCACGAAGTTGTAGTGCGTACTCGCCAAGCGTTTTACGCTTGCGCTTGTCTCCGTGTTGGCCTGGAGGGTTACTGTTTTTACCCAACCATTTGCCATTTCCCAAAATGGGTTCCCCGAAAATACGGGAGATCTTGGTCTTAGGACCATTGTAACGTGCCATAGTACTTGTTCATTGAAGCTTTTTTTAAAACCGGTGCAACGATCGGTAAAAAGCTTTAAAAAATTAATCGTGCACCCTTTAACAAAATGAAACTACTGGCGTCGAACTATAATATTATACGCGTCTCTTTTTAGGAGGACGGCATCCGTTGTGAGGCATTGGCGTCACATCTTTGATCATCACTACTTCAATTCCACTTTGAGACAAGGAACGAATAGCCCCCTCACGGCCAGCACCCGGACCTTTCACGTACACATCTACACGTTTCAACCCTGCATCAAATGCCACTTTTGCAGCATCGGCAGCAGCCATCTGTGCCGCATAAGGGGTATTTTTTTTAGAACCGCGAAAACCCATTTTACCAGCACTGCTCCAGGAAATAACCTGCCCGGTTTTGTTGGTAAAACTTACAATAATATTATTGAATGTCGCAGAAATGTGCGCATCACCATAAGAGTCAACTTTAACGATTCTTTTTTTCGAGGCATGCTTTACGCTGGGCTGTTGTTGTGCTTTTGCCATTGTGTTACTTGAGGTAGTCTTTTAAATATTAGCTATTATTTCTTAGGCGCCTTCTTTTTACCTGCAACTGTTCTACGCTTTCCTTTGCGAGTACGGCTATTTGTTTTGGTACGCTGACCACGAACCGGCAATCCTTTACGATGACGGAGTCCGCGGTAGCAAGCGATATCCAACAAACGCTTGATACTCATTTGCACCTCGGAACGCAGCTGACCTTCCACTTTTAATTCCTCAGTGATAATGCTACGAATGGTGTTCAATTCATCGTCATTCCATTCGTTCACTTTCTTGTTACGATCGATATTGTGCTTATCGAGAATATAACGAGCAGTAGAAGGACCAATTCCATAGATATAGGTCAACCCAATCTCCCCTCTTTTCTGTTTTGGTAAATCAACACCGGCAATACGAGCCATAATTGACTATTAATATTAATTAGTTCAAAATAGGATTATCCCTGGCGCTGCTTGAAGCGAGGATTTTTTTTGTTAATGATATACAGCTTGCCTTTACGACGTACAATCTTACAATCTGCGCTGCGCTTTTTGATAGCGGCTCTTACTTTCATCTTTTTTCTGTTTAACAGTCTTATTTATAGCGGAAATTAATCCGACCCCTTGTCAAATCATAGGGAGAAAGTTCAACACCAACTTTATCACCGGGGAGAATACGGATGTAGTGCATTCGCATTTTTCCGGAGATCGTAGCGAGGATTTCATGTCCATTTTCAAGTTTTACCCGGAACATTGCATTGGATAAGGCTTCAATAATGACTCCATCCTGCTTAATCAGCGGTTGTTTCGACATACGATTTTAAGGGGTGCAAAGATAAGCTGTTATCAGCGAAGAACGAAGAAAATTGCTAAAATTTTGAAAGCGAAGCAATTACTCAGCCCAACTCATCACATAGTCTTGATTTTCAATATCTAAGGCCTGCTTGGTTAACATAAGCGGACGGAAAGTGTCCACCATCACTGCCAATTCCTTTGTTTCCTTGGTACCAATGCTTTTTTGAACAGCCCCCGGGTGAGGCCCGTGGGGGATACCAGCCGGATGCAAAGTGATCATACCACGGGTAACTTTTTTGCGACTCATAAAATCGCCATCCACGTAGTAAAGCACTTCATCACTATCAATGTTGCTGTGATTGTATGGTGCCGGAATTGCCTGTGGGTGATAGTCATAAAGTCGGGGCACAAATGAGCAAACCACAAAACTGTTTGTTTCAAAAGTTTGGTGAATGGGAGGCGGCATGTGCACGCGACCCGTGATGGGCTCAAAATCATGAATGGAAAAAATATACGGATAGCAGCAGCCATCCCAACCTATTACATCAAAAGGATGAGTGCCGTAATAAAGTCCGTACAGCATTCCTTTTTTCTTCGCACGAATTAAAAAATCTCCCTTTTGATCGATGGTCAACAAATCTTGTGGAGGCCTGATATCCCTTTCACAAAAAGGAGAATGTTCCATGAGTTGCCCAAGGCGGCTCATGTATCTTTTGGGGAAATAGAGTGGCGAAAAAGATTCTACAATAAATAATCGATTTACAGTAGTATCAAAATGTATCTGATAAATAGTTCCTCTTGGTAACACAATATAATCGCCATAAGAAAAAGGAAGCTGTCCATATTGTGTAATCACTTTCCCGGACCCCTCATGTACAAAGATCAACTCATCAGCATTCGTGTTCTTATAAAAATAATCAGTCATGCTTTGTTGGGGCGAAGCCAAAACAATATGACAATCGCTATTGACTAAAACAGGTACACGACTTTTCAGATAATCGGCCTCAGGCTTAATCTTGAACCCTTCGAAGCTGCGGTGCTTTAACATTTTTTCCTCTGCGATCTGCGGAGAAACATCCAATTGTTGCTCCGTTTTTATGATTTGCGTGGGAGGATGACAATGGTAGAGCAAGGAATAATCATCACTAAAACCCTCCGTGGAAAAGAGCTGTTCGCTATACAAGGTTCCATCCGGCTTAAGAAACTGTATATGCCGTTTGTGCGGAATTTGTCCAAGTTTATAATAATGTGCCATAGTAGTTCAATCGTTAGGATGTAGAACAAGCAGCAATCATGCCCCAGGAAAAAGTGGTCTTCCTACCTCCCTCCCTGGCCAAGGAATACCTGCCAAGATTAAAACCAATGCAATAACCAACAGCCAGGTAAAGGAGCGAAAATTGAGTTGTTTGGCCTTTGCCCGCGCCATTGTAATAAACACTATTGAGGAGACCATTAGTACAGGATGCTCTATCAGAAAAAACCGATAAGATGAATCACTCATCACTGAACTGCCGGCTGGAAGATTTAATGTTGTCCAGCCATATTTGCCCGCAACGGTGAGATAAACTCCTATAAGTAACATCGTATGGGCAGCTATCATCAGCCAAAGGCTACTACTACGAATGGACTCTTTTTTGGCAATTGCTTGAACTAAATTCCAAAGAAGTAACAATAGTAACACCCAACGAAGGACATTGTGCAAGTGCAAGAGTCCGGTTTCCATATAGCATTTGTTTAGGTAAACAAATGTATGAAGCCTTTCTTACTCTACCCAGTCGGCCACAAAAACATTCGTATCCCGGGTACCTCCATTGTTACGATTGCTTGCAAATACTAAACGCTTTCCATCCGGGCTAAACATAGGAAATGCATCAAAGCCTTTGTCACGGCTCACTTTTTGCAAGTTGGATCCATCTCCGTTGATAATGTATAGATTAAAGGGAAATCCACGCTTGTATTCATGGTTAGAGGCAAAGATAATACGCTTGCTATCAGGCATAAAAGTAGGCGCCCAATTGGCCTGTCCAAAATTGGTAACCTGCTTTGCCTCAGATCCATCTGCATTGGCAACCCAAACTTCCATATTGGTGGGGGCCACTAAATCTTGTGCCAGCAACTCTTTGTACTCTGAGATGGCCGCTTCAGTTTTTGGACGAGAAGCACGCCAAATTATTTTTTTTCCATCCGGGCTAAACCAGGCTCCGCCGTCGTACCCCAATTCATAGGTTATTCTTAGCTCTTTTTCGGTTTTAAGGTCCATGATATAAAGCTCAATATCACCATCCTTGGTGCTGGTGTAAATCATTTTCTTACCATCCGGTGAAAGGGTAGCCTCAGCATCATAAAATGGAGAGTTTGTTAATTGCTTTACGATTTTTCCAGTCAAATCAGATTGGAAAATATCATAGCCCCGGTATAGGGGCCATATGTATTTGTTGCCATATTTAGCACGATCCGGCACAGGCGGACAATCACTGCTGGCCAAATGGGTGGATGCATAAATAATATGTCGATTGTCCTTCATGAAAAAAGCACAGGTAGTTCTACCCTTTCCGGTACTGACTAATTTATATTCAAATGGCTCAGCAGCAGTAGTAGGAACACGTCCTACAAAAATTTGATCGCAGGGGATTCCGTCTTTTACAGCTGTACGTTGAAAAACCAGGGACTTTCCATCATAGCTCCAGTACGCTTCAGCATTGTCACCTCCAAATGTTAATTGTCGAATATTTTTAAGATGGGATTCTTCTGCATACCGAATACTATCCTGTCCATATAGCTGAATTTGAAAAAAAACAAGCAGTAAGCAAATCACAGAAAAAGTGCTACCAAGTGCAGGTGCAAACAAATTATTCATGCGTTTCTTTTGTAGCGTGCAAAGTTATCTATGCGGTAGGGTTCAAGTGTCAGCCCATTGTAAAAAATGATTAGTAACTTGCAGCCATGCCGATTGTAGCCCCCTCTCTGCTCTCCGCAAATTTCCTGAATCTTCAGGCTGATTGTGAGCTTCTTAACAAAAGTGAAGCAGACTGGTACCACCTGGATGTGATGGATGGAAATTTTGTTCCTAACATCAGCTTTGGCCCTATGTTGATTCAGTTTTTTAGAAAGACCACCCCCAAGATTTGTGATGTGCATCTAATGATTGAAAAGCCTGAGCGCTATCTGACTGCATTCAAGGACGCAGGAGCAGATATCATTACTGTGCATGCTGAGGCTTGCACACATCTTCACAGAACTATTCAGCAAATAAAAGAATTGGGTGTAAAAGCAGGAGTAGCCCTTAACCCACATACACCCGTTGCGAGTCTTGCAAACGTCATAAAAGAACTTGATTTAGTTTGCTTGATGAGTGTGAATCCGGGATTTGGCGGACAACAATTCATTCCCTCAACGCTACCAAAGATCACCGAACTAAAAAAACTGATCAGACAAAATAGTTCAACTGCCGTCATTGAAATTGATGGTGGTGTAACACTGCAAAATGCTCCAGCAATAGTCGAAGCTGGTGCTGATGTACTAGTAGCAGGCAATACCGTTTTTAAATCCAAGGATCCCCTTTCTACCATAGCTTCACTCAAGCGAATTGGAACGAACAAATGAGTAAAATCCATTGGTCACTATTAAAATTTGAGGAGCTTTCTCTATCAGATTGCTATGCATTATTGCAATTAAGATCTGCCATTTTTGTAGTAGAACAGCAATGCGTTTATTTGGATATGGACAATAAAGATCAGCAGGCATGGCATTTGCTTGGTAAAATAAATGGCCAATTGGTAGCCTACACCCGCTTGCTGCCCGCAGGCCTGGCCTATGATCATTGTTCCATTTCACGCGTAGTTACTGCAGCAACCCATCGAAGAACCGGTGCGGGCAAACTTTTAATGGCAGAATCGATCCTAAGCTGTGAAAAATTATTTGGAAAAGGCCCCATAGAAATAGGTGCTCAATTATATCTTGAAAAATTCTACCAGTCTTTTGGATTTAACAGAGCAGGTGAAATTTATTTAGAAGATGGGATCGAACACATTCATATGATCCGGACGGCTTAATGGACAGCCATCAATTCTTGTTTCAAAAAAGTGGCTGTATACGTTGTTGTTTTCCTTACCATTTCCTCGGGTGCACCTTGAAAAAGAATGGATCCGCCCCCATCTCCTCCCTCTGGGCCCAGATCAATGATATGGTCAGCCATTTTGATCACATCCAAATTATGCTCAATAACCAATACGGTATTCCCCCGATCCACTAATTTATTAAGCACGTCCATCAAATGACAAATATCTTCAAAATGAAGCCCCGTGGTAGGTTCGTCCAAAATATAAAAGGTTTTTCCTGTGTCCCTTTTTGCTAACTCAGTTGAAAGCTTTACACGTTGGGCTTCACCTCCGCTCAACGTAGTGGCCGCTTGACCCAACGTTACATATCCCAACCCTACTGCTTCCAAGACTTTAATTTTTCGGTAGATGTAAGGAATTGTTCGAAAAAACCAAATGGCTTCTTCCACTGTCATATTCAATACATCAGCAATAGATTTTCCTTTGTACCGCACTTCGAGGGTATCCCGATTGTAACGTTTGCCATTACAACTGGAACAATGTACATATACGTCAGGAAGAAAATTCATTTCAATCACCCGCATGCCCCCACCCTCGCAGGTATTGCAACGACCGGATCGTACGTTAAAAGAAAATCGACCGGCACCATAGCCCCGTACTTTGCTCTCGGGTAAGTTGGAATACAATGTTCTGATCTCAGTGAAAAAACCACAGTAGGTGGCGGGATTACTACGCGGTGTTCTGCCAATGGGAGACTGATCGATTTCAATTACTTTATCGATATGTTCCAACCCACTTATTTTTTGGTAAGGCAGCGGCTGCATCCGGGAATCATAACAATGTTTTGCCAGTAAAGGATACAAGGTTTCGTTGATGAGGGTGGATTTACCTGAACCACTTACACCCGTAACCACAATCAATTTTCCAAGGGGAAAATCAGCGTTGACCTTTTGCAAATTATTTCCGCTGGCCCCTTGCAAGGATAAAGAGTTCCCATTACCCCTTCGACGAAGGGTCGGTACAGGTAATTTTAATTTTCCATTTAAGTAACTAGCCGTGATAGTATTCAATTTCAAAAAAGAAGAGGGAGGCCCGGCAGCAACAATTTTTCCCCCATGAAATCCTGCACGTGGACCAATATCGATCAAATGATCAGCAGCCATCATGATATCCCTATCATGCTCCACCACAATCACGGTATTTCCTAAGTCCCTCATTTTTTTCAACGCTTGAATAAGTTGATGATTATCGCGTTGATGTAACCCAATTGAGGGTTCATCCAAAATGTAAGTAATGCCCCTCAACTGCGATCCGATTTGTGTTGCCAAACGAATTCGTTGTGATTCGCCACCACTTAAACTACGGCTGGGGCGGTTTAATGATAAATAACCCAACCCCACTTGTAATAAAAAATCAAGTCGGTCTCGGATCTCTTTTAAAATATCCTTAGCGATGGCATTTTCTTTTTTGGATAAGCGAAGTTCCAATCCGTCAAACCAAGCCGCCAGGTTATCGAGATTCATGGCACTCAGCGTGGCAATATTTTTTTGATCCACTCTAAACCAATTGCTCTCTTTTCGAAGGCGCATACCTTCACAGGTAGTACACGGCTTCACCTCCATAAAATCTTCAGTCCACGCACGAATATTTTCACTATAGGGGTTGGCAAACCAACGTTGCAATAAGTTTACAACGCCTTCAAAAGGACCATTGGGATTAAATGGCAAGTCAGCAAATTCCGTTGCGGTAACCACACCATCCTCATTCCCATACAACAACAGATTTAATTGTTTTTTAGGAAGATCCCGAATTGGAGTTTTAAAAGAAATCTTGTGCCTTTTGGCCATCTCCTGTGCCTGTCTGAATACCCACGCATCACGCTCTTCACCAAGCGGAACTATCCCCCCCCCACTAATACTCAGTGAAGTATCAGGAAGAACAGTTTTCATATTTACATGATGACTTATCCCCAGCCCTTTGCAAGCAGGACAGGCTCCGTAAGGAGAATTAAATGAAAAGGAATTGGGAGAAGGTTCCTCATAGCTAATGCCGGTATCCTCACACATCATTTGCTTGGAGTACTGCACAATGCCCTGTCCTTCTACCTCTAAAAACAATAATCCTTTTCCCAATTGTAATCCCTGCTGAACACTTTGGCTCAATCGTGCACGCATCGAAGTCTCCACCGGCAATCGGTCAATGACAAGTTCTATATCATGGATCACGTATCGGTCAACTTGCATCTTGGCTTGAAAATCTCGCAGGATACCATCCACACGAACCTTTAAGTATCCCTTTTTTCTATACTCTTCAAACAGTTCACGATAATGACCTTTTCTTCCACGCACAAGAGGCGCTAATACTGAAATTTTTTTTTCTTCAAAATTTTGAAAAATGGTCTGGACTATCTCCTCCTCACTCCATTTGACCATGGGCTTTCCGGTGTTGTAAGAATACGCCCGGCCAATTCTTGCAAAAAGCAAACGTAAAAAATCATAGACTTCTGTTACGGTTCCAACGGTTGAGCGGGGATTTTTGCTGGTAGTTTTTTGTTCAATGGCAATCACCGGAGAAAGTCCCGTAATTCGATCCACATCCGGTCTCTCCATATCTCCAACAAATTGGCGCGCATAGGCCCCGAATGTTTCTAAATAACGGCGCTGCCCCTCGGCATAGATGGCATCAAAGGCTAATGAGGATTTTCCTGAACCACTGATTCCGGTAATCACCACTAACTTATTTTTTGGAATAGCTATATCCAGATTCTTCAGGTTGTGCACACGTGCCCCTGTAACTTCAATAAATTCCAAGCTATTTTCTGCCGTTGGCTTCTTGCTAATGGTCAGCGCCATAAGGGGTTAAAGATACACGCTAACGGGCAGGTGGCAGAAGTTGATTACCAATAAGCCGGTTGTGGTATTGTTGAATATAGGCCTTTAGCCGATTATCCATATTTAGGACACGTTGCTTTTCTTGAGCGGCCAGGTTTTTATGTAATTGCGGATCATTAATAAAGTCAAAGAGGGCATTTTTTCCATTTTCATTTTGCTGGTACAAATACTGATTTTGAATCAACTGAAAGCCGCCATAGTAATTAACCACCCAATTTTCAGGTTGTGGAGCAAATACGTTTTTCCCAAAAGAAAATACAGTGCCTTGGTAGCCCAGATAACCCAATACGGAGGGCATGATATCTGTTTGTTGAATATTCCCTGGCAAAAATGCTTTCAGACTATCTGAGGGGTGATAGAAAAAAATAGGGATAGCCATATTACCCCAGGCAGTTTGATAGGAAGGATGATGAGAGATAGAAGCATGATCGGCGGTGATCACAAACAAGGTTCTTCGAAACCATGGTTTAGTCCTAATTTTTTCAAAAAACTTTTTCAATGCATGGTCCGTGTAACCCGTAACCTCCCGAATAGGATGCTCGCCTTTTGGAAATACCCCCTTATACTTTGCAGGTACCTGAAATGGCTCATGCGAGGAAACGGTGAATATTGTTGATTGAAAAGGTTCAGGGAAACTATCCAACTGACTGGCAAAAAATTGTAAAAAGGGTTCATCCCAAATACCCCAGGTCCCATCAAAGTCCTGATCATTGCCATATTGGTCCTTTCCATAATAATGTTCTACTCCCAGTAAATTCACAAAAGCCTTGAATCCCATGGAACCGTTGGGGGCGCCATGAAAAAAAGAAGTGTGATACCCCTTCTCTTTTAATAGTTGCGGAAGGCTTTGCAACTGATTTGAAACATAAGGCGTGAGAACAAAAGGCAATTCTCCGGAAGAAATGCTGGCTAATACGGCCGGCAGCGCATCAATAGACTTTCGCCCGGCAGCAAATCCATTTTCCACCACATAGCTCTTGGCGAGCAAGGAATCTAAAAATGGGGTGTACCCCTTATAGGTGCCATTATTTAGTCCACGATTAAAAAATCCAATGGATTCCCGGCCAAAACTCTCTAACATTAAGATCACCACATTTTCGGCCCTGAATGTATGGGCTGGGTTTAGTTGGATGAGTGGCGAATAAATATCCGTTAATTGTTTAGCGGAGAAGTAATGATCCTCCTTGTAAAACTGCTGTCGGATAGTGCGTAGTATACAAAAGGGAGTATTCAACACCAATGGAATATTACCAGGATTCTTTACATATTGCCCGGCATTACTCATAGTGATTGGGCGTGTGGAATACCGCCAATCACCCCGAATGCCTCCCACCAATAAAAAAGGAAAAAGCAATAACATTCCCAAGGACCCCGTATAAAAATAGTTAGGCCGAAAAATGGCTGGCGGATTTACCGAAACACGATTGTAGCCAACCACCAACAACCAGAAAAAAATAAGAAATACAGGGAGGAAATACCAATAATGCCAGGCAGCCGTTGTTAAGATGGTACCGAGGTTATCTTCATGGGAAAATTCCCGCACTACTGATGCGGTTGTACGACGCAACGTAAAAGGGAAGTAAACCATATCCACGCAGCTCACCAATAAGGCTAATCCATTGGTAAAGAAGAATAGCCCCCGAGTAAACCGCTGAAATGACTGCTGATATCGAGCTCGGAGCGGAGCCGTTTGCAAAATGATATAAAGCGAGTTAACATAGCAAACAGCGGCAATATCAAAGCGAAGCCCACCCCACATGATGTTACCCCAATCAGTCATTGAAAAAACCTGAAATGAACCTTGGTTAAAAAAATAAAAAATAAAACGAGTAACCCACAATAACGCCAACGCCCAGCTAACCCGCACAACAATAGCGACGTATTGGTTAAGCTGTATCTTATTTTGCACGATCTTGCTCATCCGGGTGCTAAAATTACGTTTAAGTTAAGACCTAGTCTGCTATATTCGCATAAACAATCAATGATGCGCTCATTGCTGCTTATACTCCTGTTTAGCCCATTGAGTCTTCTGGCACAAGAAAAACTTCCAGCAGTTGTCATTAAATCCATTGCCGGAAAAGAGGTAAATACAGAAAGCTTTCAATATAATGAGGTCCCTTTAGTGATCAGTTTTTGGGCAACCTGGTGCAAACCTTGCTTGCAAGAATTAGATGCATTCAATGAACTCACGGAAACATGGAAAAAAGAAACACCCGCACGCATCATTGCCATTTCCATTGATGATAGCCGCACTGCAGCCGGGATCAAAAAAACAGCGGGATTGCACGACTGGAGTTTTGAAGTTTTTTGGGACCAAAATCAAGATCTCAAACGAGCACTCAATATTTCATTAATTCCACACACATTAGTTATTGACAAAAAAGGAATGATCCTTAAACGATATACCGCCTATGTTCCCGGCAATGAGGATAACATATTGGCATTACTCAAAACATTGTAAGATGCGAGTACTCCTTTCTTCTGTCCTACTCTCCCTAAGTTTTTCCGGTTTTACGCAAGGAAAAAGTTTTTTCAAAGAAAGTAAACTAAATGGGAGTCTTGAAACCAATAATCAGTATTATCTGGATAACAAGCGAGGAAATATTCTGGCACCAGCAAATAGATTTGCATCCAATACTTACCTGACTGCCAACTACCAATACAGAGGCTTTCGGGCCGGCATCCAATTTGAAGGGTACAACCCGGCCCTACAGGGATTCCCTACCCGCTACGAGGGGAATAAGTTGGTTCGCCGGTTTATCCGCTACACCAACAAAAAAATTGACGTTCATCTTGGTAACTTTTTTGAACAATTTGGGAACGGGTTAATCTTCAGAGCTTTTGAGGAAAGAAGTTTAGGATTAGATAACAATATTGATGGAGTGGGGATTCGTTTTACACCCGTAAAATCTTTAAAAATTAAAGCAATTGCAGGACGCCCTCGCATCTTTATGGAAAGATCACCCGGTGAAGTAATGGGTGGTGATATAGAATGGTCTCCCCTGAATCGGGAAGGAAATGGAAAAACGCAGCTGTTGCAATTGGGTGCCAGCTATGTAAAACGATTTATGCGTTATTATGGCGCCGATCCTAATTTTCCGCAACAGGTAAATGCCTTTGCTGCCCGATTTAACGGGGAATACAATTCCATCAATTTTGCGGGAGAATGGGTCCACAAGTCCATTGAAGCTAACTTTCCAAATGACTTCATCAAAAAGAAGGGGTTAATACTTTTTCTTAAAACAGGTTGGCAGGATCCTGCTAACAGAATGGGAGCGCAAGTTCAATTTCGCAGGTTGGAGAATGCAGACTACAAAGGAAATTTCAATTCCAGCGATGCCGTAGCCTCAATCAACTATACGCCTGCGCTTACCCGACAACATACCAACCTATTAGCAAATATTTATCCGCACGCCATTCAACCCATTGGTGAAATAGGCGGCATGGCTGACCTTTTTATTCGTTTCAAAAAAAATACACCCTTGGGTGGTAAATATGGAACAAGGGTAGACCTTAACTATTCCAATTATCATGCATTAGATAGCGCCCGTGTAACAACCGGAGAAGGGTTCATCAGTAAAAAAATCATAGCATTTGGTAAAACCAAATTGTTCAGAGACCTCAATTTGATCATTGATAAAAGATGGACTAAAGACTACAAGACACTACTCACATTTATTAACCTTTTTTACAATCGGACTATTTTACAAGGAGGACCCTATGGTGAGGTACGCGCCACCCTCGTAATAACTGATCATTATATTAAAATCAAGAAAAAACACCAGTTAAGAATTAATGCCGAGCATATGTGGGTAAATGGTGATGAGCAAAACTGGGCAGGTCTGTTAACCGAGTGGAGTTTCCCAAATGGACTATCGTTATTTGTAAGCGATATGACCAATTACCAGACCTACAAAATGCACTATTACAATATTGGATTTGCCCTCTCCAAAAATAAACAGCGGATCCAGCTAAGCGCAGGTCAGCAAAGAGCCGGCTTACTCTGTGTGGGAGGTATTTGCCGCTTTGTTCCCTCTTACAATGGCTTTAGCTTGAACTATACACTAAACTTCTAACCCTTTCTCCCTTAAAAGCTCTGTGTTTGGCCAATAATAACTGACTGCGCATTGAGCACCTGCGTGCTGGCATTAGATCCAGTGTCATTGATCACCAATGCAACTATTTTACCTTTTCCAGTTGGGATTCCTGTAACGCTGACGATTGTATTGTTCACATATTGACCACCCAGCCCAGTGTTGGCAACCGGGATCGCATCTCCCTCCAAACTAGCCGTGATGGAACGTCTGAAAACACCATTATGGGTATAGTTTGGAATTGGATTACCGGCGGAATAATAAGGATGCGTTTGGTATGAGCTATTGCCCGCCAAATAATTTACTTGGTTATATTTCAACCCATCTTCGATTAACATCAACACCAGTTTCACGTTTTTCTTACTGAAATCACTTCCAAATTTTACAGTAGTGTTTAATGCGCAATCAGTTCCTGTAACCGTGGTTTCGAGCTTAATGCCTACGTAAGATTCAGCCGCCACAGCAAAATCAATATTGCTGGCCAAGGTAGAGGAGCTAACCACCGTTTGACGATTAACGAGTCCGGTTGGGAAAGCATTGATTCCATAGCGATTCATGAGTGAAAGGAAAGTATTTGAGTGATACGGATCAAACTGACCTCCTGTAGGGCCATAATGCATTCCAACAAAGATCAGTTTGGAGCCATGCTGTTGTTGCTTTTGCTCCAGGGTGTAGCTCATAAGCGGACACCATCCACACCAGGTACCGGTAAAATCCTCGACATAGGCTTTCCGGGTATAGGTAGTAACCGTGGGGTTGGTTCCCCCTCCACCGGGCGTGTCTTCCTTTTTTTTCTTACAGCCGGTTGAAAAAAGGGCAAATCCAAGTGCCAGCACTGGCAGGATAAAGCGCATTGATTTCATGTAGTCGGTTTTAACCCTTAAATGTATGATTTTTTGCATTCAAGTAATATTTTCTTTTAGATTCGGTCATTTTTTCAATGGCGTAGCGCAGCATAGTCCTGGGCATTACCGAGGCCTGATGATGTAAGAAGGTCTCAATGGGTCCCGGGTTTACTTTCCAGGCCTCCCGAAGCATCCAACCTATGGCCTTGTGCATTAGATCATGTGCATGGAATAATAGTTTTTCGCTAAGCTTCAGGATATCCGCAAAATCGTTTTTTTTAATGAAATGCAAAGTAGCTATTACGGCTACCCTATTTTCCCAAAGATTTTTGGAATCTGCCAGCTTATAGAGAATATTCCGCTTCTTATCTTCTAACCAAGGTCCCAAAATTTTGTAGGCAGTTGAATCAACAAGGTCCCAATTGTTTACATATTGAATTTCTTTCAAGTAAAGATTTACATACAACTCACCTGCACCCTTTTTTTGAGCATGCTCGAATAAATGTGTCAAAATAAAAAGCGCCGTTAATCGCTCCTCGTGATAACGGGACTTCAATAACTCACTCACTGAAACTGCATCCGATTGCAAATAATATTTTTTTGCAATCACCCGTTGATCAGGAACACTAACTCCATGAAAAATGTCTCCCTCGGCATACTCACCTTTGCCAGTTTTAAAAACCCGAGCCATGACCTGGGCTCTTCCCTTTGATGCCTTGGACTTTAAAGACTTTATTATTTGAGCGTTAACAGCAACCATGAATCTAAAGTAAAGGATTACTTTCAGTGATCCTAAGGGAGTGGAGGAGACAACAAAATCAAGACTTGCAGCCTTCGGCTGTTACGGGCTTTTTCTTTTTCAGCTCTTGCAAGCAAGCTTGCAACGCTTCAAAACAATCAAGCCCTGGCCTAAAAGCCAAGGCTTGATTTTGTTGTCGGGAGGACAGGATTCGAACCTGCGACCCCCTGGTCCCAAACCAGGTATTCTACCGGGCTGAACTACCTCCCGCCCATCCATTTCAGAAAGGGTTGCAAATATAGGAAATACTGACTTATTCTCAGGACAGATTCCGGGCCAATATAATAATATGTCAATCTGTCAAGCCTCTGGCATCTGGAACAATACTTGCAGCATAGGATAAAACACAAAACCAAGTCCCATGATTAAGGAAAAAGGTACGATTTCTGTTAACACGGAGAACATTTTCCCCATCATTAAAAAATTCCTTTACTCCGATCACGAAATTTTTCTAAGGGAGCTGATCAGTAATGCCATTGATGCTACCCAAAAAATAAAACGCCTCAGCTCACTTGGTCAATACAACCAAGAGCTGGGTGAACTCACGGTGCAGGTGAAGGTGAACAAGAAGAAGAAAACAATTACCATCTCCGATGCCGGTTTGGGAATGACGGCAGAGGAATTAAAGAGATATATCAACCAAGTTGCATTTTCAGGTGCTACTGAGTTTATGGAAAAGTTCAAGGAAGCTAAAGACGCCAATGAAATTATTGGCCGTTTTGGACTTGGATTTTACTCCGCTTTTATGGTATCCGAAAATGTTGAGATCCAAACCCTTTCCTATCAAGAAGGCGCGGAACCCGCTAAATGGACCTGTGATGGAAGTACAGCATTTGAGATTGCAGCCGGCAACAGAGAAACAAGAGGAACTGATGTCATTTTACACATCAACGAGGAATCCGAAGAGTTTTTGGAGGATCATCGTATCCAGCAAATTCTGGATAAGTACGGCAAATTTCTCCCTATACCAATTCAATTTGGCACCAAGTCGGAATCCATAGAGGATGGGACGGACCAAGAAGGGAAAACAAAATACAAAAGCGTTGATGTTCCCAATATCATCAACAAAACCCAGCCCATTTGGACAAAAGCTCCCTCGGAATTAAAAGACGAGGATTACCTGAGCTTTTACAAAGAGCTGTATCCATTCACGGAAGATCCATTATTCTGGATTCATTTGAATGTGGACTACCCCTTCAACCTTACTGGTGTTTTGTATTTCCCTAAACTGAAAAATGATTTTGAGATCCAGAAAAACAAGATCAAATTATTTAGCCGCCAGGTTTTTATCACGGATGAAGCCAAAGACGTTGTGCCTGAGTTTTTAATGCTTTTACATGGTGTGATAGACTCTCCGGATATTCCCTTAAACGTGAGTCGGTCTTTTCTGCAAAGCGACAGTAATGTTAAAAAAATCAATAGTTATATCAGTCGTAAAGTAGCTGAAAAACTACAAGAGTTATTCTCTAAGGACAGAAAGGGATATGAAAGTAAATGGAATGATATTGGCATTTTTGTCAAGTACGGCGCTTTATCTGACGAAAAGTTCTATGAGAAAGCAAAAGACTTTGTTTTGCTGAATAACACTTCAGGAGATTACTTCACGTTGGAGGAATACAAAGCAAAGGTAAAAGACTTTCAAACGGATAAAAACGGACAGTTAATCTGGCTGTATACAGGTGATGCGGATCAGCAACATAGTTTTATACAAAGCGCACAACAGCAGCAGTATGATGTACTATTGATGAACTCCCCCATTGATAATCATTTCATGCAGCATTTGGAGATGAAGCTGGAAAAGACTACGTTCAAACGAGTGGATGCCGATATTATTCAAAAACTGATTGAAAAAGACGACGCTCCAAAGCATACGCTTACAGAGGATCAATGCAAACAAATCAAAGTACTCTTTGAAAAAGCCTTGAACAATACTGCTATGAAAATGGAAGTAGAGAGTCTGGGTACTGAAGCCTTGCCAGTTACCATCACTATGGAAGAATGGATGCGAAGAATGAAGGAAATGAGCAAAATGGGTGGAGGACCCATGAGTTTCTATGGAGCTATGCCTGATAGCTACAAGGTGGCCATCAATGCCAACCATCGATTGATCAGAAAAATTTTGGAAGCGGATGAGTCCACACAAACTATCTTGACTAAACAAGCATGTGACCTGGCGTTACTCTCACAAGGATTATTGAAAGGTGCTGAGTTGACCAAGTTTGTGGAAAGAAGCGTTGACGTGTTGTAATATTGGTCTGTTGGACTATTTTTAGTACATGCAAACAGATCCGCTTATTGATATTTACTTCCGTCAATTAAGAATCTGGAATGAGGAATTAACTGTACTACGTAAGATAGTATGGACTAACGGGCTTACTGAAGTTTGCAAATGGAAACACCCCTGTTATACCTGGCAGGATAAAAACATCCTCATGCTGGGCAGTTTTAAGCAACATTGCTCTATCATGTTTTTCAGGGGTGCAGCATTGTCAGCTTTGGTCGTAATGATTGTACCTGTGGATTGTCTAAGCGAATGCCTCAGTGCCATGGATCACATAAACCAATGAAATAAGGGATTGCTGTCTTGCGCCAGGGTGTGAAAGCTTAGCAAAGAATGAGAGCCCCGCAAAATTGCGGGGCTCTCATTCTTTTGCGGAGAGGGAGGGATTCGAACCCTCGGTACAGATTTAAGTCCGTACAACGGTTTAGCAAACCGGCCCTTTCGGCCACTCAGGCACCTCTCCTGGAACAATCCTTTAAAAGGGAGGACAAAATTAAAAAGAAATTACATGGCTGCCAACTGGACTTTCTGCTGAAGCTCCAGCACATTTTCACGGAAAATACCATCCGTGTCCATTAAATCTTTGACAGTCTGGCAAGAGTGGATCACAGTGGTATGATCACGTCCTCCGAAATGTTCGCCAATAGTTTTAAGCGAATTTTTCGTGAATGCTTTTGCCAAATACATGGTGATCTGTCGGGCTTGCACAATTTCGCGTTTGCGTGTTTTTTGAAGCAGCTTATCATAGGGCACATCAAAGTATTCGCATACCATCTTTTGAATGGTATCAATAGTAATTTCTTTACTAGAGGACTTCACAAAATTGCGGAGCACCTTCTTAGCCAGGTCCAGATCGATTTCCTTACGATTCAAAGAGGATTGAGCCAATAAGGAAATCAAGGCCCCTTCTAATTCACGAACATTATTATTGATGTTGTAAGCGATATACTTAACAACCTCTTTAGGCATTTCCAGTCCATCATTACGCATCTTCTTCTCCAGGATCTCAATCCGAGTTTCATAGTCAGGTACTTGCAGATCTGCGCTCAATCCCCAACGGAATCTGCTTAGTAACCGATCTTGCACGCCTTCCAAATCCTTAGGGGACTTATCAGAAGTAAGCACCAGTTGTTTTTGAGATTGGTGCAAGTGATTGAAAATGGCAAAGAAAGCATCCTGAGAACGTTCTGCCTTTGCAAAAAACTGAACATCGTCCAAGATCAACACATCGATCAATTGATAAAAATGAATAAAATCATTAATGGCGTTGTTACGGCTGTGATCCATAAACTGGTTGATAAACTTCTCTGCACTTACATATAAAACCACCTTGTTAGGATGTAGTCTTTTTACTTCGTTGCCAATGGCTTGTGCCAAGTGCGTTTTTCCCAAACCCGTTCCACCATAGATCACAAGTGGATTAAAGGAACTGGCACCGGGCTTTTCTGCTACTGTTTTGCCTGCACGGCGTGCTACCCTGTTACAATCACCCTCAATAAATGCATCAAAGGTGTAGGTAGGATTAAGCTGGGGGTCGATCTGCATTTTTTTCAGACCAGGAATAACAAAAGGATTTTTTACGGGATTATTAATCACCAATGGAAAATCCATTTCGTTATTTGATAATGATTTGAACCCCTGTCCGCTAACATCTACGGTCGTTGGTTTTGTGCGGCTATTGCCGCTGTCCACCATGATACGGTATTCCAATCTGGCTTCCTTGCCCAATTCACGTTTGAGTGTTTTGGCTAATAGATTAACGTAATGTTCTTCGAGGTATTCAAAAAAGAATTGGCTGGGAACCTGAATGACTAATACATTTTGTTTCAACGAAACGGGCTGTATGGGTTCGAACCAGGTTTTGAAATGCTGCCACTCCACGATATCCTTGATAATCTTAAAGCAATTTCCCCAGACTTTTTCTGCGTTCTTATCCATCTTTACATCAATCAGGTTTAGGTCGAATTAATAGGAGTTATTCACATTTCTACGCAGGTTTCAATGCTTTTCCACAATTGTCAATAAAAAAACTTGCCTGGGAGAACGAATATCATTAAACCCCCCCAAACAAAAAAAAATTCGGGCTTCTTTTTTGATAAATATTTTTTTAAAAACCCGTTGAAAAATTTGGAAAATTCATTCCTTTCCCTATATCCTAAATGGCGAACTCGATTTTGATTAAAAGGTACATCTTTGTTGCTGTTTCAGGGTAAAAACCTGACCTATGCCTCAAACCCTTCAAGTACGTGTTAAGCCTGCTGAAGCAGCCGATGACCTTTTTTTAAAAAAGCTTATTTCACAGCAAAAAGGGGTGCCCATAAGCAATATTCAGGGTTTTACTATTCTTAAAAAGTCAATTGATGCCCGAGGCAGAAATACCTGGGTGAATCTTACGCTACAAGCCTATATCAACGAACCCTTAGGAAAAAGACAGCTACGTACATTTTCGTTTGAAGAGGTTTCCCAATCAACCAGGCAGGTTATCATAATAGGAACTGGCCCCGCTGGGCTTTTTGCCGCACTTCGATTAATAGAGGGGGGAATCAAGCCTATTCTCCTTGAAAGGGGTAAAGACGTTAGAGCCAGACGACGAGATCTGGCTGCCATAAACCGGGAAGGGATAGTAAACCCTGATAGTAATTATTGTTTTGGAGAGGGGGGTGCAGGAACCTATAGTGACGGAAAACTTTTTACCCGAAGTCAAAAAAGGGGTGATGTACGCCGCATACTGGAACTATTTGTTCGATTTGGGACGGACGAAAGTGTCTTATATGAATCGCATCCTCATATAGGGACCAATAAACTACCGCAGGTTATTACTCAAATGCGAGAGACTATTCTTCGTGCGGGTGGCGAAATTCATTTTGAGCAGTGCATCAACGAGTTGAAGATTTCAGGAGGAAAACTAACAGCTGTTTGCACAAAGCAGGGCGATAGCTTTTCAGGCGATGCCTATATTTTGGCAACAGGGCACTCTGCCCGAGATATTTTTGAACTACTTCATCGTAATCAACTTACTATCGAGGCTAAACCCTTTGCATTGGGGGTACGAGTAGAACATCCACAACTGCTGATCGACAGAACACAATATCATTGTGAAACCAGGGATCCCTTTCTACCCCCCGCTGCTTGCAACTGGGTTGAGCAAGTAAACGGAAAGGGGGTTTTCTCCTTTTGTATGTGTCCGGGTGGGATCATTGCACCGGCTGCTACTGCTCCCGGGGAATTGGTTGTCAATGGCTGGAGTCCTTCCAAACGAAACAATCCATTTGCCAATAGCGGAATTGTGGTAAGTGTAGAATTGAATGATATTAAAACAATGAAAAACCAAAGGGACCCACTATCCTTAATGCAGTTCCAACAACAAGTAGAGCAAACAGCATTTAAAGCCGGCGGAGGAAACCTGCAAGCCCCCGCACAAAGACTGGTAGATTTTTGTGAAAACCGAACCAGTACAGTGCTTCCCTCCTGCTCTTACTTACCAGGCATTACCTCAGTTAACTTGAAGGAGGTTCTTCCCCAATTTATTCACGAGAGACTACAACTCGGATTTAAACAAGTTGCACAAAAAATGAAGTCCTATTATACCAATGAGGCCGTTCTGGTAGCTACTGAATCAAGAACCTCGTCCCCTGTGCGAATTCCGCGTGATAATGAAAAACTACACCACCCCCAGCTGTCTACTTTGTATCCTTGTGGAGAAGGCGCAGGTTATGCCGGTGGTATCCTGAGCGCAGCCATGGATGGCGAACGAATTGCCATTGCCATTCTCCAACAATGGGGATTAACTACCACTCTTCCACTTTCGGTACCCTTGATGTAGTCGTTCTCTTTGCAAAACAATTACCTGTAAATTTGGTGGCAACCCACTATTATGGATTCAATTTTATCACTGAAGCATTTAAGAAAACATTTCGAATCACAGAAAGCTGTGGATGACATAAGCCTTGAAATTGAACGCGGACAAATTTTTGGTTTACTTGGTCCTAACGGAGCCGGGAAAACAACCTTAATCCGTATGATCACCGGCATTTTTTACCCTGATCAAGGTGAGATATTTTTTGAAGGTAAAAAGTTTGACCCGCTAATAGATGTGGCCAAGATTGGCTACATGCCGGAGGAAAGGGGGCTCTATAAAAAAATGAAAGTGGGAGAACAGGTTTTATATCTGGCTCAACTCAAAGGACTCCATAAACAAGAAGCAAAGAGAAAGATAGAAAACTGGTTCGGCAGATTTGGAATGGAAAGCTGGTGGGATAAAAAGGTAGAAGACCTCTCAAAAGGCATGGGACAGAAATTACAATTTGTAACCACGGTATTGCACGATCCTTCTTTAATTATTTTGGACGAACCATTTAGCGGATTAGACCCGGTGAACAGCAATTTGATCAAAGACGAAATATTCAGATTGGCCCAAGGGGGGTCCACCATAATTTTCAGCACACACCGCATGGAGCAAGTAGAGGAGATCTGCAATCATATTGCCCTTGTCAATAAAGGACAAAAAATCCTCGATAGCACGGTGCAAGAAGTGAAACAACAATATAAAAAGCATCAATACCTCATTACAGGTCGCGGGTTGGATAAATTAGCCATGGAACAGGCGCCCTTTACCCCAGTGAGTCAAAAAGATAATTCGCTGCTTATCCAAATAGCTGCCCAACCCAACTCTTCCACTGTACTGCGTTTTTTACTGGATCAACAGGTAGAGATCACCGCCTTTCAGGAGCAGCTACCCAGCCTGAATGATATATTTATTCAATCGGTAGGAAATACACCCACTGCTCGCACATTCGAAAAAAATTAAGCGCATGAAAAAGATTTGGATTATCATAGAAAGAGAGTATCTGACAAGGGTCCGGAAAAAAACATTTGTTATTTCTACCCTGTTATTCCCGCTTTTGTATATAGCCTTGATCGGCGGAATGGGATTCATTGCTGAAAAAAGCAAGGAAACATTAACCGTTGCCGTGATAGATTACTCTGGCTATTTTACCAAAGAGGCTATTGCGGCAGAAAACAATGTTGACCCAAGTTCAACCTTAGTTCTGGCTACCAACCTGCCACAAGAAAACAATAAAGAAGATAACGGATATGATGGATACATCGCCATTCCCTCATTGAATTGGCAACAAGGAAACGACTCGCTTATTCTCTCTACCTACAAGTCATATGGCAGCGCTGCAACTGGCGTAGTGGAATCCAAGCTAAATCGAATTTGGAGGCGAGTGTTAAATGATAGTTTGCAGTTGGATGTAAGCAAACAAGCTATTCTTGTTCAAAGTAAAATTGGGCTTATTTCAAGAAATATTAGCGATCAGCAGGCCAATAGTGCCACGGCAGAAGGCATTGGTTATTTCGCAGGATTTTTAGTGTACTTTATATTACTCATTTATGGATCTCAAGTAATGATGGGGGTGATGGAGGAAAAAACTAACCGAATTGCCGAAGTGATTGTATCCTCAGTTCGTCCCTTTCAAATGATGTTAGGTAAAATTTTAGGAATTGGTGCCGTGGCACTTACGCAGTTTTTGATCTGGATTATTTTTGTTTTTGTTGTGTATAACGTGGGCGTCAAGTCAGGCACTTCCATGGGATTTATGGCAGAAGCAGTCGGTGGCATACAGCGCATGATGGGCTCCGTTAATGTTCCACTAATCCTGGGTTGTTTTGCCTTTTATTTTTTAGGTGGCTTCTTCTTTTACGCTTCGCTCTATGGTGCCATTGGCAGTGCGGTGAACGAAGATATGCGCGAGGCACAATCATTGAGTTTTCCCGTAACCATGCTGGTTATTCTATCCATTGCCGTTATGACCGCTGCAGTGGCCAACCCAACCGGCCCCGTTGCCGTATGGGGCAGCATCATTCCGTTCTCTTCCCCGATTGTAATGATGGCACGTATTCCTTATGGAGTTCCTGGCACTGTACCTGTTTGGCAACTGGGCCTTTCTATGGCACTATTGATTGCTGGCTTTTTAACTACGGTATGGTTTGCCGGTAAAATTTACAGAACCGGAATACTTATGTACGGGAAAAAAATAACCTGGAAGGAAATGATCCGTTGGGCTTTCGCAAAAGGATAATCAGGCGCTGGCATTGAAAGGCCGATCCCATGCCTCTTGAAACTCACGCCATAGATCATTGACTATTTGCTGCGCTGGTTCTATTGAATCCAGCAGTGCGCTTACTTGACCTATTTCAAGTTCGCCTTCCTCCAAATTGCCTTCAAACATTCCTTTTTTTGCGCGGCCTTTCCCTAATAACTGAGACAATTCTTCCGCTGAGGCACCTCGCTCCTCTGCCGCTTGCACCTGTTCAAAAAATTTATTATGCAACAGACGAACTGGGGTGAGTTTTTTCAAACTCAATTGCGTTTCACCTTCACCCGCTTGAATAACTCGATTCTTGAAATTAAGATGATTGGAAGCTTCTTCGCTACCAACGAAGCGTGTACCAATTTGTCCACCCTCCGCCCCTAACGCCAGGCAAGCAAATAATTGACGTCCCGTAGCTATTCCGCCAGCTGCAATAACAGGTATTTGCACCGCTTTGCAAACTGCAGGAATCAAGACCAACGTGGTTGTTTCCTCACGACCATTATGTCCTCCTGCTTCAAACCCTTCCGCAATGACTGCGTCACAACCGGCTGCTGCAGCTTTACGTGCAAACTTGCCGGAGCTAACCACGTGCAATACCCGAATACCTTTTGATTTTAGATAAGGGGTCCACGCCGCGGGGTTACCTGCAGATGTAATAACAATCGCCACTTTTTCTTCCTCAATAATTTCAATTTGTTGCTGGATACCCGAATACATCAAGGGGAGATTTACAGCAAATGGTTTTGTTGTTGCTGCCTTACATTTTTTAATATGCTCCCTTAATAATTCAGGGGTCATTGAACCTGCCCCAATTACACCTAACCCACCACTATTGCTGACAGCCGAAGCTAAACGCCATCCGCTGGTCCAAATCATGCCTGCTTGAATAATGGGGTATTCAATGCCTAATAATTTTGTAACGCGGTTGGAAAATGGTTGCATACGATATTATCCCAAATCGATACTGGTGTTATCTCCCACATTCAAGGAACGAGTTTCTCCTCGCAATAAGGTATCGTTGCCGATAACAGAATCACTCACCACTATATCTTGAAGCGTAGTATAAGAACCAATAATAGACTCTTTCACTACACTGGACTGAATGGTCGTATTTTCTCCAACGGCAACATTGGGCCCAATCACCGAATTACGAATTAAGCACCCAGTTCCTACAACAACGGGAGGTATGAATACCGTATTTTCAAATTGCTCGGCGGGGATTTCACCGGCAAACTTTTTTAACAGCAAGGCATTGGATTCCAAGAGAGTCTCTTTTCTACCACAATCAAACCAATTATCAACTTTAAAAGATTTGAGCGGAACGCCCTGCCCAATCATACAATCCAAGGCATCCGTTAAACTATATTCACCGTGCGAACGTATACCCTGACTGATATTATTCTCTAAGCAGCGAAAAAGTAACTCACTTTCTTTTATTCGGTAGATCCCCACTAAGGCTAAATTAGACTTGGGGATTTGTGGCTTTTCTACCAATCGTTCTATTAAACCACTGCTGTCAATCTCAGCTACGCCAAAATCACGGGGATCCTCCACTTTTCGAAGGCCGATTATTGAATGAGGCTGGGTCATTACCGCTTTGACATCATATTCACAAATCGTATCCCCTAACACAATAAAGATATCATCACCCTTGACCAGTTTGCGTGTCAAAAGAATAGCCTGACCAATACCTTGCCGATCTGTCTGTTGTACGAAGTGTGCGTTTAGGGCCGGGTAGTGTTGTTGAACAAAATTTTCTATTTTTTCGCCTAAATAACCTACTACAAAAATAAAATCTTGGATACCGGCAGCTTGTAGTTGTTCAATGATAATTCCCAATATGGTTTTACCCGCCAGCGGAATCAACGCCTTAGGCTGGGTATAACTGTGAGGGCGTAATTTGGTACCGGCCCCTGCAACAGGTATAATAGCTTTCATGCTTACCACGAATGTAGTCCTTTTGAGGAAAACTTAATTACAATAGTTCCTTACCCTTTCTGGAGAGGACGTACTTTCGTGTAAATTTTTTTTACCCATGGCTTTGCAAGACAACGCAATTTTTGACCTACTCAAATTAGAACTTAAAAGACAACGTGAAGGAATCGAATTAATTGCTTCAGAAAATTTCACGTCTCTTGCCGTGATGAAGGCGATGGGTTCAGTGGCTACGAATAAATATGCAGAGGGGTATCCCGGAAAAAGATATTACGGTGGTTGCGAGATCGTAGACCAGATTGAATCGCTGGCCATTGATCGATTAAAAAATATTTTCAATGCCAGTTGGGTAAATGTGCAACCGCATAGCGGTGCTCAAGCCAATACTGCTGTTTTTCTCGCCTGCCTAAAACCTGGTGATAAGATCTTAGGACTTCACTTGAGCATGGGTGGGCATCTAACTCATGGAAGTCCGGCCAATTTCAGCGGAAAAAATTATCAGGCTTTCTTCTACGGTGTGGATCGCGAAACGGGTCTTGTTGATTATCATCAGTTGGAAGAAGTGGCCAGAAGAGAAAAACCGAAAATGATCGTTTGTGGGGCCTCAGCCTATAGCCGTGACTGGGATTACAAAACAATCCGTGCCGTAGCAGATGAAATAGGCGCATTGGTACTGGCAGATATTGCACACCCCGCTGGCTTAATTGCTGCAGGATTATTAAACGACCCGCTTTCACACTGTCATATTGTTACATCTACTACACACAAAACCTTAAGGGGCCCTCGTGGGGGTATTATTATGCTAGGAAATGATTTTGACAACCCCATGGGAATAAAAGACCCTAAAGGAAACATTCGTCCCATGAGTGCCTTATTGGATTTGGCTGTTTTTCCTGGAATGCAAGGCGGACCTCTGGAACATGTAATTGCTGCCAAAGCCGTGGCATTCGGAGAAATCCTGGATCCTTCTTTTAAAGAATATGGGAAGCAAGTGATTGCTAATGCACAAGCTATGGCAAAAGCATTTGTAAGCAAGGGCTATCACCTGATCAGTGGAGGAACAGATAATCACCTCATGTTAATTGATCTACGCAATAAGAACATTACAGGCAAAAAAGCACAGGAAACTTTGGATAGAGCTCATATTACACTCAATAAGAATTCAGTTCCCTTTGACGATAAGTCCCCTTTTGTTACTTCGGGGATTCGGGTAGGCGTACCGGCCGTTACCACACGTGGATTAGGCGGAAAGGAAATGGTACACATTGCTAACCTGATCGATCAAGTAATCGTGCAACCAGACAATGCAAGCGTAATTACACAAACACGTGAAGAAGTAAAAGCGTTGATGCAACAATTTCCGCTGTATCCTGAGCTCTCTTAAGATGTGCTAAGATACTGTGCCGTAAAACTTTTTTTATTCCTCTTTAATTCCTGCGGGGTTCCGGCAAATACAATTTGACCACCACCCTCTCCTGCCTCTGGCCCCATGTCGATGATCCAATCAGCGGCGCTGAGCAATGTGGTGTTATGTTCAATGACAACCACAGAATGTCCCTGCGCGATCAGCGCTTGTAGCGATTGCAATAGTTTTCCAATATCGTGAAAGTGTAAGCCGGTGGTAGGCTCATCAAAGATGAATAAGATCTTCTGTGAGGCTTTACGATTACCCATAAATGAGGCCAATTTAACACGCTGTGCCTCTCCACCGGACAGTGTGGTTGCGGATTGTCCTAACTTGATATAGCCTAACCCTACCTCTTGTAAGGGCAATAAGGTTCTTACCAAGGCCTTTTCGCTTGCAAAAAATTCAATAGCCTGGTCCACACTCATTTCTAACACCTGAAAGATTGACTTTTCTTTGTACGTAACCTCCAGCACTTCTTCTTTAAATCGTTTACCACCACAAGATTCACAAGTCAAGTGCACATCAGCTAAAAACTGCATTTCAATTAACTGTTCGCCCTCGCCTTTACACGTATCACAACGACCTCCATCTACATTGAAGGAAAAATGACGAGGCAGCATCCCACGCATTATGCTAAGTGGCAGGTTAGCATACAGGTCTCGGATGGCATCATAGGCCTTTATATAAGTAACGGGATTACTTCGGGTGGATTTACCAATAGGATTTTGATCAACCCATTCCAGTTGTGTAACCAGGTCCAGGTCTCCCGCCAAACTTGAAAAAGCACCGGGCTGCAGTGAATAGTCCCCTAAGTGCCTGAGGAGTGCAGGATAAAGAATGTGTTTTACCAAGGTAGTTTTACCACTGCCGCTCACTCCACTAATGGCGCAAAAAATCTGGAGTGGTATTTGTACATCGATCTGTTTCAGATTATGCTGACGTGCTCCTTTGATTTCAATACAACGTTTCCAACTGCGGGGTTTACGTACTACTGCTGCTACCATTTCTCCACGCAGATATTTTGCCGTTAAACTGGACTCTTTCAATATGGACTGATAATTACCTTGAGCTACCACCTCACCACCCAAATGCGAGGCCAAGGGGCCCATATCAATGATATAATCTGCCCGCTGCATGATCATGGCATCATGCTCTACTACAATAACGGTATTCCCCAACTCGCGTAATTCTTTCAATACCGTAATTAAATTTTCGGTATCCCTTGGATGTAACCCGATTGAAGGCTCGTCCAAAATATAAAGGGAATCAGTAAGGTTGCTGCCTAAATGACGTGTTAGTTGAATTCGTTGACTTTCTCCTCCGCTAAGGGTATTGGCCAACCGATCAAGTGTTAAATAACCCAGCCCTACTTTACACAACGTAGACAAACGCGTTTTTAATTCAACCAAAATTCGTGCAGCAATTTTTTGTTCAGCAGCCGATAGCTTAGCTGCTGTATCATTTATCCAATCCAACAAAACATGAACAGGCATTCGACAACATTCACCGATATGTTTTCCCAATACTTTTACATACAAAGCTTCCTTCCTTAAGCGGTATCCCTGGCAAGTTGGACAAGTAGTTCTTCCCCGATAGCGACTTAACAGTACACGAAACTGTACCTTATAAAGATGCGCTTCCACATCCTTAAAAAAGTCATCGATTCCAAATACACCCTCTCCTCCTTTCCAAAGTGCATTCAACTGCTGAAGAGATAGATCTTCAATAGGTTTATGAATGGGGAAATCAAGTTTCTTAGCCCCTTTTACAAATTGTTGTCGCCACCAATCCATCTTCTCCCCCTTCCAAGGGGCAACCGCCCCATCATATACACTCAACTTTTTATTGGGGAGCACCAACTCCTCGTCGATTCCCAAAACCTGAGAAAACCCCTCACAGGTAGAGCAAGCCCCAAAGGGATTATTGAAAGAAAATAAAGCAGGAGCTGGCTCTTCAAATACGAGCCCATCTCTTTCAAATCGGTTGGAGAACAACTGCCAATGCTTTTCATTTTGCAGTAAAGCGCAACTCCCCTCTCCCTCATTAAAAGCAGTAGCAACAGAGTCACTGATACGGTGCCAGTCGTCTTCTTCAAAATCCTTCACTATAATTCGATCGATCAACAAATGAGTGGGATGATACTTTTTTAACTCTTTATCGGTTAGCTCCAATAATGAATCAATGGTGTGTAACGGTTCTTGTGTATGGGTCCCAAGATAAACGCGCGCGAATCCTTTTTGCTGTAGCACGCTTAACTCCTGGCGCAAAGAACGTTTAGGTTTAAAATGAAGCGTTGAACTTATGTAAAGCCGATCGCCCGGTTGGCATTTTTTTATAGCAGCTATCACGTCTTCGATATCATCCTTACGAACCTCCTGTCCAGAGATCGGAGAAATTGTATGCCCCACCCGTGCAAAAAGCAATCTTAGGTAGTCATAAATTTCAGTCAGGCTACCCACCGTGCTTCTTGGCGTTCGGGTGATAACCTTTTGTTCAATTGCAATAGCAGGACTCAGCCCTATAATGGTATCCACATCGGGCTTATCCATTCGATTCAAAAACTGTCGTGCATAAGCATTAAGACTTTCTGCATACCGGCGTTGCCCCTCGGCATACAACGTATCAATGGCCAGGGAAGATTTGCCGGAACCGGACACACCCGTAATCACTACTAATTTGCGACGAGGTATTTCTACTGTCACATTTTTTAAGTTGTGCATTCGTGCACCTTTGATTAAAATGGGAGAAAGGTCCATACAGGGGGATGAGGGCGAAGGTACTGGCAATTAACATTTTATTGGCGAGGGTATGCTGAAAATTCCCACACAGAACGTTTAGATTCGAAAAAGTAAGTATATTTATCATCCGCTTTTGCGGACAAACCAAACAAACGCCTATCGTTACACTTCTACGCAAACCCGGTCGCAAAACGACCTATTATTGAAAACCCGCTGTTTCCTGACAGCGCAATGCGTAAAAGTTATGCTAGCACTCTCTAAATTGACCGATCTTGAATTGATCCAGCTTTTCTGTGCGGGTAATCAGCAAGCCATGGAGTCATTGATACTCCGCCATAAGGACAAACTCTTTACTTCTATTTATTTCTTGGTTAAAGACAAATACCTGGCAGAGGATATATTTCAAGATGTGTTTATCAAAATAATTGATACGGTTCGGGCGGGCCGTTATACGGAAGAGGGAAAATTTCTTTCCTGGGCTATGCGAATTGCACACAACTGCTGCGTAGACCATTTTCGTCGTGTGAAAAGAAGCCCTGTTATCCGCACTGCAGAAAATCAGGACGTATTCGAGACCTTGAGTTTTACCGAGGAGAATGCAGAAAACAGGATTATTCGCCAGCAAAGACAAGAACGCTTGCAAACCCTTCTACAACAATTACCCGAAGACCAGCGGGAGGTAATTATACTACGCCACTATGCGGATATGAGCTTTAAGGAAATTGCCTCATTGACCAATTGCAGCATCAACACCGCATTAGGAAGAATGCGCTACGGTTTGATCAACCTGCGTAAAATGATGACGCAGCGTCAGATCTCGTTGTAATCCTACTTAACTTTTTGCGTTGCATAAGCAGCAAGCCCGCATTTCAACCAATCCAAGAATGCTGTTGGATCCGGAGTGTAAAATTTAGGGAGATTCAACAATTGCTCATCAGGAGTAATAATCGCATATTGCGGTTGCGAAGTAGCCCCAAAATTTTGAATCTGAAAACTGGCCCACTTATCCCCGATTGTTTCAATTTGTTTGCGCGAACCATCCGGTAAAGTAATTATTTGTTGTTCCGCCAAGGGGAGTTTTACACGTTCATCCACATATAGGGAAACAACTATAAAGGCATTTCGCAATAAACTGTCAACGCGAGCGTCCGTCCATACTTTCTCCTCCATTCTTCTGCAATTCACACAAGCCCATCCGGTAAAATCAATTAACACAGGTTTATCAGCCGCAGCCGCCAATGTCAACGCTTGTGCATAATCATTGTGCAAAGGGTTGAACACGGAATGCACTTTACCCTCTCTTTCATATATGGAATAAATCAGGGGTGGCGGAAACCCGCTTATTAAATTCAGTTCGGCATATTTTGTTTTGGTAACACCAGGAGTCAAATACAGCGTGAATAACAAAAAAAACAATAAAAAGAAGTAACGAATAATACCGCGCTTGCCACCCACCCGTTGCTGACCAATACGCAAGATCCCTGCTAAATAAAGCGTAATGCATGCGCCGATAATAATCCAGCTACCAATAAAAATTTCTCTTTTTAGAAAACCCCACTGCTCTACCAAATCAGCATTTGATAAAAATTTAACCGCCAACCCCAGCTCAACAAATCCTAATACAATTTTTACATCAGTCATCCACCCTCCGGAACGAGGCAAGGATTGCAACCAATTTGGAAATAGAGCAAATAGGCCAAAGGGCAATCCTAATGCTAAACCAAAACCGGCGGCTCCTACGGTCAATGGCCAGGCTCCTTGTTCGGCCACTCCAACCAGCAATGTTCCCAAAATTGGACCTGTGCAAGAAAAGGACACAATGACTAAAGTGGAAGCCATGAAAAAAATACCTCCCAAGTTCCCCAAACCGGCACGGGAGTCAACACGATTGGCAAGGCCGGCGGGAAGTCCAATTTCAAATAAACCGAAGAAAGAAAGGGCAAACACAACAAATACCACAAAAAATAAAAGATTCAACCAAACATTGGTGGAGATATTATTAAATATCTCAGGACTGATGGCATTTCCGGCCACATGAAATGGAACAGTCAACAACACATAGATCAATAAAATGAATGTTCCATAAAGCAGGGCGTTGGTAATTCCTTCTTGACGAGTAGTTGATTTTTTGGTGAAAAAAGTTACGGTAACAGGTACCATTGGAAAAACACAGGGAGTCAGTAAAGCAATCAAGCCACCCAACACACCCAGTAAAAAAATGCTCCATAAACTTTTTTGAGAAGCACCCTGATCTCCACAGGAAACAATGGGAGCAGTTAATTGTATACGCGTTCGTTTTATATTTTCTTGTTGCTGCCCTCCTTCCAACGCAACTATAAAATCGGTTGGAGTAGCCGGATATATTTCATCATCACGGCCGTATGTAAAAAGCAACTTTCCTTGCAAAGCAGCAGGTATAGTTCCCTTTATCTCTATCAAAGTGCTCCAGCTGATTTCCCCTTGTTGCCATTCTACTTCCTGTGAAAGCACCTCACTATTGACGCGATTTGCTGGTCCCTGGTGTCTCAAGGGCTCCAGCAATAAGATAGAAGAATCGCTAAACTGAAGTTCCGCTGCTGGAACATCAAACACTAACTGCTGCGGCGTATAAAGTGCCCACCCCGCGTCAAGTGTAGTAGTAAAAACTAATCGATATTGTTTTGCGGCTACTTTCTCTGCACGTGCCTTCCATATTGGATTTCCTTCACTTGAGGCCTGTCCAATAGTTGTCAGGAAATTGAATAACAGCAACCAAAGTAGAAAATAGCGCAACTGCATCGGTTACTTTAAAGGGATGGCAAAAGGTATTTTCTTGGGAGGAAGACATTTTTCATCGTCACAGGTTTGGTACTCAACGGTACCAGACAAGGCCGTTTTTACCTTTGCCTTCAACTCCACCACCTGAACAAAACTAACCTGGGTAGAGTACTGGTGTGCCGTAACGCCCAATATGGCATCCCTGTAACGTTCCATTTTACCTACTTCACGAATTTTCCCCTTCAATTGAATCAATGGATTTTTATTCCATACAAATTCGGTTGGTATGGCAATGGCATCTGCCGGTTGTTGTTGAGAATAGAGATGCCATCCGGAAGCGATGGTTGCTTTCATTTCTATTTCAAAAGTTTTGTTGCCCGATTTCTTAGCACTGAAGGTCCAGCTTACCGGGTTTGGCTGAGCAATTACTACAGTACTCCAACAAAAACCAATCAGCCAAGAAAAGAATTTCATGATTACTTTATTATTTAACCAAGGCCTCCGCCATTAATAATTCTTGAAAAATCATTCTCCCATCCACATTGCCTAACGCAGCACTACAAGCCCGTTCAGGATGCGGCATCATGCCAAAAATATTTCGGCTTTCATTGCAAATACCTGCAATGTTCAAAGAAGAACCATTAGGATTAGCGGCTTCCGTAACATCGCCTTCCTCATTACAATAGGTGAAAATGAGCTGATTATTTTGCTGTAATTGACGCAACAATCCCGGAGAGCCATGGTATCGACCTTCTCCGTGCGCAATTGGGATTTTGTAGACCTTTCCGGCACGATCCTTGATGAATGTGTTTTGACAAACAAATTGTTGATTTGAATTGCGAAGAAGTGCGCCGGGTAACAAGTGCGATTCACATAAAATTTGAAACCCATTGCAGACCCCAAAAACTTTGCCTCCTTTTTGTGCAAAGGTCACTACAGATTGCATCATGGGGCTAAAACGGGCAATGGCGCCGCAACGCAGATAATCCCCATAAGAAAAACCGCCAGGCAGCACTATACAATCTTCTGTATTAAATGCCGAGAGGTCCCAATCCTTATGCCATAACATGATTACCTCCTGCCCTAAGTCCTCTTGCAAAGCGTCACGCATGTCCGCATCGCAATTAGAACCCGGAAATACAACAACACCAAATTTCATAAGCAATAATTATAGGAGCCCAAAGATAACCTTTCCACTTGAGCCCGAATACTGATTTAGTAACACAAATAAGAAGCTGATCCAAAAAAAAAGTAGCGGAAAGATCCTAAATGAGGTATAATAATAAAAGGAAGCATGATAAACTGATAAGGGGATCAATAGCACCATCCAACCCGTGAAAGGGGTTGTTGAAAATAAAGGCATCAAAAAACCAATCAGTAAAAGCACAAAGAAAACTGTCCATCCCCGACGTACCTGTATAAGCATCCGGCGAACTTGATCCTGGATATGATAGAATCCGATTAAAAAGGGGAGAAACAAAATAGATAATAAACCCCCAAACCAGATAGGGGGCACTGAGTCAGGAAATGAAATCGAAAAGGTAAAAAAACCCGTAAACAGGTCAAGCTGATCTGTCCAAAACAATCCAACTAGTAAAAAATAGACCGGTGTAAGCAGGCCTAAGAAAGCAATCAGGACTTCCTGGATTTTTACCGGACGCATGATAAGAAGTGAAAAAACAAACCATAGGGCAAGCCATAGGGAAGGGGGGTAAATAAAAAAGCCCAAACCGATGGCCAAACCACGGTTATAAAGTGGTTTTCGGATATCTGCAAGTGAATTACTTTCGAACAAGTGTGTGAGTAGAAATAATATCAAAAGATTAATAAATAATGGTGCGCTCCAGCTGTTCCAGGCAGGCAACAAGGATGTCCCTAATAAATAAGCCATCCCAGGTAAATCAGTGGGACGGTTAGTCATACGATGTCGGTTAAAAAAATAATTGAGATAAATGGCTTGGATCAATAAAATCAAAAAGGTCAGTATAGAAAAAACAATGGGAGCAGCAGGACCTTGTGTAGCTATCCATGTAGTAAAAAAGCTAAACAAGGCGCCTTCCTCATTTGCTACCACAGGAAATGCTGGCGCTAAAAAAAGCGGAAGCTTTACCGCTATTGCAAAGAGCAGCAAGAGTAAGGGTGCATAAGGGGTCTTCTTATAAAATAGCGCAATCAAAACAGCAGGGATTAATTATACTCAACTTTTGCAAAACAAATATACCCCCTGTACACGGTTGGGATAATCATTATTCTAGAACTCACTTGTTTTCCTTTTGCAGGCATAAATTGGTGTCCGCTATCCAAATTTTTCAAGGCTGGGTTTCTTGCCAATTGCCCCTTTGACTGGATCGTAAGATCACTTAACAATTTATCTCTCCGTTCTTGCTGATTATATAGCACATGTATTTCGCCACCCGTATTCATCAGTTGATAGGATAGTAAATCATCGGTTTCATCATCAAACTGTGATTTGTCGATTACCTGACTCCACTCTAATTCGCCAGCAGGACTAAATGATTGAATTAAAATATTATCAGCATGATACCTGACCGCTTGCTGATTACGGGGCATACTGCCCCACCACATCCTGTTTGAGTAGGGCAAAGTATAATAATTATTCATTCCCAAAAATGGCGAGCCATATAAATAATCCCAACGGTTCCAAGTATTGACTCTTGAAGTAGTATAATAAGCCTCGCTGCCAATTAACCATCCACCATCACGCCTGGTAATCAATTGACGAATAAAATAGTCATTAAAAGCAGTTTTAGTAGTGGCATTCCCCTTGGCCTCCTGCCGTAGTTGATCTGAAAAAGTATAAAACTGCTCTACTTGCGGCATTGAGCTGGACTTGTTATATACCATAAGGTAGTAGCCATCAATTCCGCCCCTTCGTTCCTTGCTGAAAAGAGAAGTAAGAATGTAGCGCTTATTGTAATTGTCAATTTTGATGCGCAGGTTATCTAACCAGTTGCCAGCAATGGATAACCGATATTCCTCCAAGGTGTCAACACCAGGCTTGAGGTAAAGTAGCGAGGCATTTGAGATATTGTCGTTAAAAGTTTGCTGGAAACGTGTTAAAACAAGGGACCCTTCGTTGTCTAACTCAATATCCCCTAATTGAACAGTGCGATCCTCAATAGGGATATGCAGCAAGTCTTTTCGGATCAAATCCATTTTGTCGTTAAAAAGAAGTGAATTTATCTTATAAAGCGCTCTATCCCTTGTGTTAATTTTAATCACTGCGATCTTTCGTTTATCCTCACTTCCGGTAACGGCATACAAGCGATTATCTGAAGCAAACCCTATATGGGTGGTGTCTAACTCAATCAATTCACCCACTCGCTTACCCATTCTGTCTAATTTGGCAGCCATACAGTAAATGACATTTTTCCTTTCGTATTGATAAATCATCCAAACGAATTCGGGATAAGCAAAAAAGTCTATGTTGATGGTTTTATCAGGATTGGGCAAATAACCCAGTTCTTCTTTGGCAATCACTTGCAACTCCTCGTCCATTACTGAAATCCAGCTTCGAACACGATTGTTTTTATAAAGTAAAAAATTTCCCCCTACCCTCCCCATGATTTCAAAGTTCAGACGCCTATGATCGTCCTTCTCGGCATCCGAATAAATGATACGTTGACCGAACGAGTGTTCATGTGTTAGCGTTAACGCTAAAGTTCCAGCCAGGACAAACAGTTTTGCTAGTTTTTTCATAGCAATATAAAGTTACCTTGAATTGATTAATAATTTTGCCTATACCTTTGTTGTGTGAAAGTTTCGACCAACAAGGTAACGGGCGCCGGCCTACTTGTAGCACTGGGAATCATCTTTGGAGACATCGGCACCTCTCCGCTTTACGTTTTTAACGCAATTATAGCCAACCGTATTATCACGGAGGAACTAATTTTAGGCGCATTATCCTGTATTATCTGGACCTTAACACTGCAGACCACGTTTAAATATGTACTGCTGGTGCTGAGAGCCGATAATCGCGGGGAGGGCGGAACCTTTGCCTTATACGCACTGGTCAGGCGAAGAAAAAAGTGGTTGGTAATCCCAGCTATGGTTGGCGGAGCCTCACTGCTGGCCGATGGCATTATTACCCCTCCCATTTCTATTACTTCTGCCATTGAGGGCTTAAAAGAACTGCCTGCACTGGGTATTCATGAAGGAAGCAATACGGTTGTCATCATTGTCATTGCTATTCTGGCCTTGTTCTTTATCCTGCAACGATTTGGTTCCTCCTCGATAGGACAATTTTTTGGGCCAGTGATGTTTGGTTGGTTCTCCATGCTATTAGTACTTGGTATAGCACATATTTTTGACAACCTATCTATCTTCAGAGCAATCAGCCCGCATTATGCTGTAGAATTTTTAAGCTCCTATCCGAATGCATTCTGGATCTTAGGGGCTGTTTTTTTGTGCACTACTGGCGCTGAGGCTTTATACAGCGATTTAGGACATTGTGGCAGAAATAATATTCGTATCTCTTGGATCTATGTAAAACTCTGCTTGCTATTGAACTACTTAGGACAAGGCGCCTCCTTATTATCACAACAATATCATTTGAACGGCAAAGTCACTAATCTTGTCGATTTTAATACCCCCATCACTGCAGCTATTAGATCCCAACTTCAAATCAATGCTTTTTATGACCTAATGCCCCATTGGTTCATTATTCCCGGGGTAATTGTAGCTACTGCTGCTGCCATTATTGCCAGCCAGGCGATGGTGTCCGGAGCATTTACGTTGGTAAGTGAATCCATGAGACTGAACTTGTGGCCAAAATTAAAAATCAGGTATCCATCTGAAGAAAAAGGTCAGCTTTTTATTGCAGCTATTAACTTGATGATGTTCTTGGGTTGTGTTGGGGTGGTTTTATTTTTCCGTAAGTCGTCAAATATGGAAGGGGCGTATGGACTTGCTATCATAGTTACGATGATCAGCACTACTATTCTTTTTGGTAATTATTTGGTGCTGCATCGAATCAAATCTTTCTGGATCTATATTTTCTTGGCTAGTTATCTTATTATAGAAGTATCCTTTTTGATAGCGCTATTAGTAAAATTCATACATGGTGGTTACATCACCGTGTTGATAGGTCTGCTCATTTTTTCTATCATGTTCGTTTGGTTTAAAGCCAGAAAAATCAAAAATCGGTACATCGAATTTGTAAGGCTTGATCGTTATCTGAAAAAAATTCAGGAATTGAGCAGTGACGTATCAGTGCCCAAATATGCCACACACTTGATTTACCTGACCAGCGCCAACAACCCTAAGGAGATTGAACATAAGATCATCTACTCGATACTGACTCGTAAACCAAAGCGAGCAGACGTTTATTGGTTTGTGCATATTGACACCATGGACGACCCCTATACCTGTGACTATAAGGTAACCCATATTATTCCAAACGACATTATTCGGGTGGATTTCAGGCTTGGTTTCCGGGTGGAACCTCGAATTAATCTGATGTTCAGAAAAGTAGTAGAAGAATTAGTAACCAATCAGGAGGTGACTATTACCAGCCGATACGAGAGCCTTTCTCAAAGCAAAGTGGTTGGAGATTTTCAGTTTATGGTAATGGAAAAATACTTAAGCCAAGACAACGAATTGCCTTTCATTGAAAAAGTAATCATGCAGTTTTATTTTTGGTTAAAGGAGCAGTGCTTATCCGAAGAAAAAGGGTTTGGTTTGGACCAAGCAAATGTTTTTGTCGAGAAATTTCCATTGATTGTAGCACCCGTTACAAATCTTCGTCTCAAACGCATTGAAAAGTAATTTATGATACCCACATTCTTGTGGTATATCCTGGGAACCATCTTTCTACTTTCCATCTTGGTCTATGTGCTACAGGAAAAATTTATTTTCCGTCCTGAAATCTTAAAAGCGGACTTTACTTTTAAGTATCAATTACCATTCAAGGAATATTTTTTTGACAGCGCCCCCGGAGTCCGGATCAATGGATTACATTTCTATAGAGAAAATCCAAAAGGGTTGATCCTCTATTTTCATGGAAATACCCGAAGCATCAAAGGATGGGCACGTTATGCAAAAGATTTTTACCGGTACAATTACGACGTGGTATTAGTTGACTATAGAGGTTTTGGAAAAAGCACGGGCAAACGAAACGAAAAAGAGATGCTCAAGGATATGCAATACGTGTATGATCGGTTAAGCGAAAAATATCCTGAGGACCATTTGATTATTTACGGCAGAAGTTTGGGAAGCGGGTTTGCTACAAAAATTGCATCAGATAATAATCCTCGTTACCTGATATTGGATGCACCCTACTTCAATTTTAAGAAAGTCATTGAACGGTTTTTGCCTTTTTTACCGGTAAGATTGGTGCTTCGCTATCACTTACGGACTGACAAATGGTTGCCACTGATAAAATGCCACACCTATATCATACATGGAACCCGTGACAAACTGATACCCATCCGACATAGTATTGCCTTGCAAGCGCAACATCATCTTAAAACCACGTTGATTCGTATAGAAGGTGGCGGACACAACAATCTTCCTTCCTTTGATGAATATCACAATTTTATACGCGATATCCTGAAATATTGATGACAGTAAGATATTTTTATGCTCAATTCCTCAGGTGGAGAAGACCCATAGGTTGGTTACTACTTCTTTATTTGCTAGCCGGATGGATCTTTTATGCCAATCAGGATGCCTTCATCTTTCGGGCCCGTGTTATCCACGCTGATAAAAATGTAGCTATCCATGCTCCACATAAGGAGATAACCATCCCCATTGATCAAGTAGATACTTTACACCTGATTCGTTTTATAGCCAATAAAGCGCCTGCCCGTGGTGTTGTACTATATTTTCACGGCAATCGGGAAAATGTGGAATGGTATGCACCCAAAGCTGATTTATTCACACGGGAGGGATATGAAGTATTGATGATGGACTATCCGGGCTATGGAAAAAGCAGAGGTGAAAGATCGGAGTATAAAATTTATCAATGGGCAACCTGGGTCTATCAGTTGGCCAGCAAACAGTTCGACTCCAAAGAGATTATTATTTACGGTAAGAGTTTGGGTACTGGCATTGCCGCTTACCTGGCCTCAAAAAAAGATTGCAGACAGCTTATCCTTGAAACACCTTACACAAATTTTCCAGCGGTATTTTCTTATTATGCCCCCATTTATCCCTATAAAACTTTATTACAGTATCAGTTTCCTACTGAACAATTTTTAGAACAGGTGGAGGCACCTATTCAAATCTTACACGGCACCAATGATTTTGTAATCCCCCACCAACATTCCTTAAGGTTGGCTAAACGGAAGAAAGGAATAACGCTATTGATCATTAAAGGAGGAGCACACAATAACTTATTCAATTTTCAATTAACCAGAACAACGTTGAAAAAATGGCTTTCCCATTGATCACTCGGCAAGCAACGCACCCGTAGCATCTACACGTAAACTATAGGTAGCCCCTACTTTTAATGCAATATTTCTTTCCGAATGACTTACCGGAAAATCAAAGCAAACAGGATAAGCATATTCAGCCACTGCCTCCTGAATTATAGCATAGGCAGATTTGCCAAATGGCCGTTCCGAATCCTTGCAATCCGTAAAACCTCCCACAATGAGTCCGGCAAGTGACTGCAGCTTTCCACTTCTTTTATATTGGTAAAGCATGCGATCAATATTGTACAATTGCTCCCCCACATCCTCGATAAATAGAATTTTTCCGGCAGTATCCAGGTCAGAAGAACTACCAACCAAATGTGCTAACAAAGCTAAGTTTCCCCCCACCAATGATGCCGTTACCGTTCCAAATCGATTAAATGAATGATCGGGAGCTGAGCAGGCAAAACTGATTCCTTCCAATGCTTCCTTTAAAGATTGGACGTATTCACTTTTCCAACCCTCCCCGTTAAAAGTAGTTGCCATAGGGCCGTGTAAAGTAACCACCTGTTGATGGCGATGTATATGCGCATGCAGTATGGTAATATCGCTATACCCAATGATCCATTTCGGGGATTGAACAAACCTTGTAAAATCAATTTGCTCAATGATACGACCAGTTCCGTAGCCACCCCTGCCGAACAAAATTGCTTTCACTGTAGGGTCGTCAAGCATCCGTTGCAAATCGGACAATCGTTCTTGATCAGTTCCGGAAAAATAAGTCTGCGAACTACCGCCAATAGTTGATCCCTGAATAACCCGGTACCCCCATTGTGCAAGTACTTCAACACAAGTTTGCACCGCTGCAGCAGGCAAATAACCAGCTGGACAAACTAATCCTATGGTATCTCCGGGATCTAAGTAATTGGGTGTAATCATACAAGGAATACCATAAAGGTAATACCTGCATTGTATTTTGGGTAAGCCTTGGTTTCCGGTATTTTTGCACCACATGTCTGCCCCCAAACGATATTTAGTTACTTCCGCATTACCCTACGCAAACGGGTTAAAACATATTGGACATCTTGCCGGTGCGTATATTCCAGCAGATATCTATGTCCGTTATTTACGTGCACAAAAAAGAGAGGTTGTTTTTGTATGTGGCAGCGACGAGCACGGCACTGCCATTCCCATCCAGGCAAAGAAAGAAGGCTCAACCCCACAAGCAACAATCGATAAATATCACCAGGCGCTCAAAGAGGATTTTGAGAACCTATCGGTGAGTTTTGATGTTTATCACAGAACCAGTGAGTCGCTGCATCACGAAACAGCCTCCACATTTTTCACCCATCTATTGGAAAAAGGGGCATTGATTACACAAGAAAGCGAACAGTATTACGATACAGTCTCTAAAACATTTTTAGCCGATCGTTACATCAAGGGCACTTGTCCTCATTGCAAAAGTGATCAAGCTTACGGAGATCAATGTGAAACTTGTGGGCGCACCCTAAGTCCCGATGAATTAATCAATCCGGTTAGTACACTCAGCGGAGCAACTCTTCAAAAGAAAAAAACCATGCATTGGTATCTTCCGCTAAATCAACATGAGGATTTTTTAAGAAATTGGATCTTAGGCGAGCATGCCAAGGACTGGCGTCCCACTGTTGTTGGTCAATGCAAAAGTTGGATCGAGGGAGGTTTGCAACCTCGTGCAGTTACCAGGGACTTAGACTGGGGGGTAAAGCTTCCAGATTCAATACCCGGAGGTGCAGGTAAAGTGTTATATGTATGGTTTGACGCGCCCATCGGGTATATCAGTGCAACCAAACAGTGGGCCCTTGATCATGGAAAGGACTGGGCTCCTTTCTGGCAGGATAAGGAAACTAAATTGGTTCATTTTATCGGAAAGGATAACATCGTTTTTCATTGTATCATTTTTCCGGTGATGCTAAAATTACATGGCTATATTTTACCAGAACAGGTTCCTGCCAATGAATTCCTAAACCTCGAAGGAGACAAGATGAGCACCAGTCGTAACTGGAAGCTTGATATGCGAGATTATATCAATGATTTTGTCAAGGCAGCAAATGGAGGAGGGCAATGTGTAGATATGCTTCGATACTACCTGACTCAAATTGCCCCCGAAACAAAAGATAGTGAGTTTACTTGGAAGGGATATCAGGATGCCGTCAATAGCGAGTTGGTTGCCATCTTTGGCAATTTTGTAAATCGCACCTGGGTGTTGAACCATAAACTTTGTAATGGAAAAGTTCCACACCTCCATCCCGCTTTATTTGACGAAAACGAACATTCCCTTATTAAAGATATTCAGGCAGCTACCGCGCATATCGGCACGTTGATTGATCAGTACAAGTTCAAGGATGCTTTGTTTGAAGTAATGAACCTTGCCCGAAAAGGCAATCAATACATGCAGAAGAAAGAGCCGTGGGTACTGGCAAAACATATAGATACAGATCCCAGTGCGCAAAAACAGATTGACAACTGCTTGCACTTGTGTTTGCAACTAACTGCTAATCTGACAATATTATTCAATCCCTTTCTGCCTAACACGTCTCTCACACTTTTAAAAATGATGAAAGTGGTGGACCGAATGCTAAACTGGGAAAATGCGGGAAGTCTTAAATTATTGAATGTCGGATACCCACTTTGTGCTCCTCAACTTCTATTCAGAAAAATCGAAGACACGGAAGTTGCTCAGCAAATTGAAAAACTTCAATAGGGAAAAATGTCATCCGCCACAACCCCTGTCTCTACTGAAAAAAATACTGGTACAACCAGCAAACCCATGATTCAATATGAAGATTTTGCAAAATTAGATTTGCGCTCAGGCATTATTCGAAAGGCTGAAAAAGTCAAAAAAGCAGATAAGCTGCTGAAATTGGAGGTTGAGTTGCAAGAGGGAAATCGTGTGATCGTAAGTGGGATTGCTGAGTACTATCAGCCCTCTGAAATAATTGGAAAACAAGTAACCGTTGTAAGCAACCTGGCCCCTCGAAAAATGAGAGGAATAGAGAGCAACGGGATGATCCTAATGGCAACTGACAAGAACGGGAAACTCCATTTTGTTCAACCGGAGAATCCAATCGAGCCAGGTTCACAAATAAGTTAAGCAATAAAGTTTTGGGCTCACGCTAAATGGGTTAACTTAGCATTAGTAAATTAGTTGCATAACTAACTATTTAACTGTGAGCAAGCGTTTTATTAAAAAAGTAGCCGTGTTGGGAAGTGGGGTAATGGGTTCCCGTATAGCCTGTCATTTTGCAGGCACAGGACATCAGGTGTTATTATTGGATATTGCCCCGGCCAACTTACCGGCAGATGCCCCTACTCCTCTAAAAAATAAAATTGTAAACGATTCGCTTCAGGCAGCCTTAAAGTCCTCTCCGGCTCCTCTGTACGAAAAACATTTTTCAAAAAATATACAGACAGGGAATTTTGACGACAACCTCTCGGACATATCAGCGGCTGACTGGATCATTGAAGTAGTAGTTGAGCAATTGGAAATAAAAAAACAATTATTTGAAAAAGTAGAGAAGTATCGCAAATCCGGAACCCTGATCAGTTCAAACACATCCGGTATTCCTATCCATGCCATGCTGGACGGACGGAGTGAAGATTTTAAAAAACACTTTTGCGGCACACACTTTTTTAATCCCCCACGCTATTTGCGTTTATTAGAAATAATACCCACCGCTCACACCGACCTTGACATAGTAGATTTTTTAATGAGCTATGGCGACAAAAAACTGGGCAAAACCACCGTATTGTGCAAGGACACCCCAGCTTTTATTGCTAACCGTATTGGCGTTTTTAGCCTGATGGCCATCATGCATATAAAAGAAAAGCTACACTTAAGTGTTGATGAAATAGATGCATTAACCGGACCCATTGTTGGCAGGCCAAAATCAGCAACCTTTAGAACAGCAGATGTGGTGGGCATTGATACACTGGTCAAGGTAGCCCAAGGAGTGGTTCAAAATTGTCCTCAAGATGAGTCTCGGCATTTGTTTAAAATACCGGTCTGGCTAGAAAAAATGGTTGCCAATCAATGGCTGGGCGATAAAACCGGAAAGGGATTTTTTCAGAAAACCAAAACAAAAGAAGGAAAAAAAGAAATCCTTACGCTGGACTTGGAAACACTGGAGTATAAACCAAGGCAAAAACCAAAATTCCCTTCTCTAAATGCGGCCAAGCAGCTGGAAGATTTACTAAGCCGTATTAAACTTTTGCACCACGCAACGGATAAAGCGGGCAACTTTTTCCAGCTATTACATGCTCATTTATTTTCTTACATAGGACTTCGCATACCTGAAATTAGCGATAAACTTTATCAGGTTGATGATGCGATGAAAACTGGCTTTGGCTGGGAAATTGGGGCCTTTGAAACCTGGGACCTATTGGGCGTTGAGTCACTGATGAACTGCCTGGAAAAATTCCAACTCCCTGTAGCACCTTGGATCAAGAAAATGGTGGAAACAGGAAACCATCAATTTTATAAAACTGAAAATGGCCAGCGTTATTGCTATGACCCCCTCACGCATGACTACAAAGCATTACCAGGTGCTGAGGAATTTATAATGATTAGTCATCGTCAAGATAAAACAGTATGGAAAAATGCAAGTTGCAAGCTGGTTGATCTGGGCGACGAGGTATTAGGACTGCAGTGGAATACAAAAATGGGAAGTATTGGCGGTGAGGTGCTATCCGGTATTCAAACTGCTATTGAAAAAGCAGAAGCCAACTGCAAAGGGCTTGTTATTGCTAACGAAGGTCCTAATTTTTCTGCAGGTGCCAATGTGGGCATGATCTTTATGCTGGCCACTGAGCAGGAATTCGAAGAGTTGAATTTAGCAATCCGCTTTTTTCAACAGACCATGATGCGTGTACGCTATTCCAATGTACCTGTGGTTGTGGCTCCACATGGATTAACGTTAGGAGGTGGTTGCGAGTTGAATTTACATGCAGACAGGTGCTTTCCATCAGCGGAAACCTATGCGGGACTTGTAGAGTTGGGAGTAGGGCTCATTCCTGGGGGAGGCGGTACAAAAGAATTTGTGGTACGGGCCGGCAAAGAAATGCATATGGACGAACCTGAGATGAATACATTAAAAAACAGGTTCATGACCATTGCAACGGCAAAAGTTGGCACTTCTGCGCAAGAAGCTTTTTCATTAGGGATATATAGACAGGGTATAGATGAAATTGTTTTGAACCCTAACCGCAGAGTAGCCTATGCCAAGCAAGCGGTACTGCAACTACACCAAGCCGGATATATCCGACCCCTCGAAGAAACAGCTATACCTGTGTTGGGACGCGCAGGGCTGGGTCCATTGCTTGCAGGAATTCACGCTATGAAAACGGCCGGTTACGCTACGGATCACGACGCATTAGTGGCTAAAAAATTAGCATCGGTTATGTGCGGAGGTGATTTGAGTGAGCCCACCACCGTTGATGAACAATATTTACTTGACTTGGAAAGAGAAGCTTTTCTTTCCCTTTGTGGGGAGAAGAAAACCTTGGAAAGAATTCAAAGCGTGTTGACAAGTGGACGACCCATTCGCAATTAAAAAAAGGAATGTAAAGCAGCCTGAATAGTTGGATAACGGAATTGAAAGCCAGCGTTCACAATTTTTTTTGCGCTGACGGTTGTACTTTTCAATACTTCGATACTCATCTCACCCATTATAAGCTTTAACAGTAAAGCTGGAACATGAATAGGAATAAAAAAAGACTGCTTACTAGCGGCCAGCGTACGGATCAATACTTGATTGGTCACAGGTGCCGGTGCCACCGCATTATAAACTCCTTGTAAATCATTTTTTACAATCGCATATTCAAAAAGAGCAATCAAATCATTGATATGAATCCAGCTAATTGTTTGTTTCCCATTTCCTAAAATAGTAGCAATACCCCACCGCAAAGGCTTAATAAATTCTCGTAAAGCTCCCCCGGCAGGTGTTAACACGAGGCCAATACGAAGTGTTATAACACGTATACCTAATTTATCAATTGCAAAAGCACTACTCTCCCACTCTTTACAGGTAGAACCTAAATAATCATGACTGGAAGGCGCCTCCTCTGCAAATCCATCAGTCAATGTTGCTGCATCTGGGCCATACCAACCAATAGCAGAGGCATTCACCACTGTTTTAACATGATGCGCTTGTTCCTGAAGTACCTTAACAATACAAGCACCCGCTATTACCCGACTATCTCTAATTTCTTTTTTCCGGCTACTACTCCAACGCTTATCTGCCACTCCTGCACCAGCCAAATTAATAATATGATCAGCTATTTTTAAAATAGCAGGATCGATAAAAGACTTGGCAGGATTCCAAAAAGAATAGGTTAACCGGGAATGGAGGGGAAAAGAAGATTGTGCGGTTAGTATATTTCTTGTCAAAATAATCACCTGGTATCCACGCTCCAGTAAATAGTTAGTTAACGCCTTACCCACTAAACCTGTTCCACCTGCAATTAGAATCGTTTGCATATTCATACACAAAGTTACACCGGTTACTGATCCTGTATAAAAAACCTCCCGGATAAAACCGGGAGGAACAACTAAAAACAGACCAACTTATGTTACTTCACCATTTTGGGTAAAGTGAGCTTCTTTAATCAGGTTTTTTCCCATTCAAGAAACTATTCAAGCTGCTGATGGGCCCTTGCTTATTAGGATCCTCTTTTACTTCGTAGTTATTATAAAAGTTTTCAATCTGAGTTTTGGAATTGTACATTTCCATGTTCTGACGAATGTAAGCAGGAATAGTTTCAAACTCATTATTCGGATCGGAAGCATTGACATTAAAGGACAGATTACGAAGTTTCTGTAATCGCTCAGCTGCACGACGTTGTTGAGCCATTGTTTCGTCCACTTCCGAAAATGCCAATGCATCAGCCGGTGTGGTGCGGTGCAACTCAACTAATAAGGGCGTTGCCGGAGCAGGGTCTTCGTCTTTCTCCACCAATTTCATTTCAAGCAATTCAGCAACTTCCTCAGTCACCAGAGCAACGGACTTCGATTGAGTATCCGTTGCTATTTCTTCCTCAAAATGTATTTGCACAGATTGAACAACAGGAGCAGGAGTAGCTATTTCAGGAGCAGCTTGCTCTTGTTTTGGCACTTCGGTATAAATATTCACCGGCCTAGTCAAATATCCTCCGGAAACAACAGGAGCAGTTGAAGCAGGCTCAGGCATAATAACCGCAGCGGACAAAAAACTTGCTTCTGTTTCCACTATCGGCTTTATTGACTCTTCTTCAATTAATTGGGGAGCAAGCGCTGGTCGCAAAGATTCTTCTATCGGAGCAAATTGCTCAACAGATGAAGCTGGAGCAGCCGTAGTCGCCGGTCTTTCCTTTTCAATTTCAACGTTTGCAACAGGGGAAACGGGCGTACTTGAAATTTCTGGTTGACCTAACACCATTACAATTTTTTCCTCCTCTTGAACTTTTGCCCTGACAGGCGAGGACGGAGTAATTCCATCCTTATGTTCAAATCCGGTTGCAATCAAGGTAATAGCTAATTTCTCACCGAGATTATCGTCATATCCCATGCCTAGTATTACATCCGTATTCTCACCCGCTCTGGTCAATAATAACTGTTGAATAATTTCCACTTCGTCCATGGTATATTCATGTTCCCCACGAGCAGAGTTAATATTTATCAAGATCCATTTTGCACCCAGGATATCATTGTCACTCAGCAAGGGCGAGTTTAAAGCCTCTTCCAAGGCCAGTTGTGCACGATTTTGCCCCGCTACATGAGCATGACCAAGGATGGCTCTTCCCCCGTTACGCATCACCGTGCATACATCAGCAAAGTCAACATTGATTTGACCTGTACTGCTGATAACGTCTGTGATACAACGAGCAGCCGTTGCCAATACATTATCTGCTTTCTCAAATGCCTCTCGCATTTTAAGATTTCCAAACTGATGTCTTAGTTTATCGTTGCTGATGATCAACAAGGTGTCAACCTGTGCGCGTAATTGCCGAACTCCTTCTTCTGCTTGTTGCAATCGCTTCTTACCCTCGTAAGCAAAAGGAGTGGTCACAATACCTACAGTGAGTATACCCATTTCCTTACAAATTTTTGCAATAATGGGAGCCCCGCCGGTGCCTGTACCACCACCCATACCGGCCGTAACAAACACCATTTTAGTATTCACTTCAAGAATACGTCTTACTTCTTCAAGCGATTCTTCCGTGGCCTGTCTGCCAATATCAGGATTGGCACCCGCCCCAAGTCCCTGTGTCAATAAGGGACCCAGTTGAATACGGTTAGGAACACCACTGATGGCCAGGGCTTGCGCATCTGTATTACAAATCACAAAATTGACACCTTCGATGCGTTGGTTAAACATGTAATTGACGGCGTTGCTTCCACCACCGCCTACTCCAATCACTTTAATGATGGATGATTTTTCTATTGGAAGATCAAATTGAATCATTGAAGTTGTTTTTCGAATTGTTAATGGGTTAGTTTAGTTCATTTGTTTAGAGATGCCGGTCTTCTTCCTCCTTGAAGAGGTCAATGATGCGATCCTTAAACTTGCTCCAAAATCCAGTCAGATTTCTACGTTTCCGCATTTGTTCTTCATCAATAGTAGTGAGTTCAGCTGCTTCTGCTACTCCGCCAGCAGCTGTTTTACGTAATGTAGTGGGAACATCCACTTTACAATATCCTTTGTCAAACTCCTTACGATTGTGTTCGAAATCATCATATCCTTTTAAGATCAATCCAATACAGGTGGAGTAAGTTGGTTTGGATAATTCCTCAATATGGCCTGCAGCTAAATGTTCATTTGGAAAACCAATGCGCGCGTTTAGCCCGGTAACATACTCTGTCAATTGAATCAAATGCTTGAGTTGTGATCCTCCACCGGTTAAAACTATACCTCCGTTCAACGCCTTGTTATCTAATCCCACCTGTTTCAAATGGTATGTAACAAAGTCCATGATCTCACTCATTCTGGCCTGGATAATATTGGCCAAATTCTTAACGCTGATTTCTTTGGCAGGCATTCCACGCAACCCGGGTATTGTGATATACGCATTTGATTTTGCGTCATTAGCCAACGCAGATCCAAACTGTACCTTCATTTGTTCTGCTTGAGAGCGCAATACTCCTAATCCTGATTTGATATCATTTGTAATATTCTCTCCTGCAAAAGGAATTACGGCCGTGTGTTTTAAAATCCCCTCATTGAATACGGCTAAGTCGGTGGTACCACCTCCGATGTCCACGATAGCCACGCCTGCTTCCAAATCCTCCTGCGCCATCACTGCAGCGGAAGAAGCCAACGGTTGTAGCACCAGATCTTTTGTGTGCAACCCTGCCTTTTCAACACTTCGATTAATATTCCTGATTGCATTCTTATCTCCGGTAATGATATGAAAATTAGCTCCGATCTTCACACCACCGTATCCGATCGGATTGGCGATATTGGGAATGTTATCCACGGTAAATTCCTGAGGGATAACATCGATGATCTGATCTCCAGCCGGAATATAGGTTTTGTACTGGTCATCAATCAGCTTATCAATTTCATGTTGACAGACTTCCTCATCGGTGCGATGACGAACCATATCCCCACGCGTTTGTAAGCTTTTAATGTGGTGACCGGCAATTCCAACATACACTTCACCAATTTCCAGATTTGGGTTAGACGAAAAACAATTGTCCAATGCCGTGCGGATGGCTTTGATAGTTTCGTCAATGTTGAGCACCTGTCCATGTTTCACGCCATTGGAATTTGCCTTGCCAAATCCTAAAATTTCGAGTTTACCATACTCGTTTTTACGACCGGCAATCACAGCGATCTTGGTGGTACCGATGTCCAGACCGACAATGATGGGGTTTTCGTTGTTCATAGGGATGTTGTTTTAGTTGTTTATGTTTTTAGTGGATTGTTGAAGAGTTGTCAGAGAATCAAGTGGTAAACTATTTTTCATTTCTGTGGTAACAGAAACGGTATCATCGACTAACAGGGGTTGAAGTGGTTTGGGTAAATAGCGAATAGTTGTGTCCAATTCATCAGCACGTGATTGTGCCAATAATTGCTCTACACTGCGACGCAATCGAATAGAATCCACACGGGTTGAGGCAGTATAGGAAGCCACTACTTGGTTATTAAACCGCAAATCAATAAAGCGGTAACGATCAAATCCTGTTTTGACCAATACTTGCTTATAAAAAAGCAATAGTTTTTTTAATTGTACTTGGAAATTTGGGCCATCCTGCAAGCGAATTACATGATTGCCAATTACAGGGATCATTTCCCAACTACCATCGGGTAAATAGTCAAGCTGTGCCGCTTGTGCAGTCCAAAAACTATCCAATACAATTTGTTTGGCCATCTCACCGATTCGTAGGTAGAATAAACTATCGCTGTTGCGGCTACCTGAACTACCAGGTAGTCCTGTAAATACAGACACTTTAACGGTACGATGCGGGGCCAATGGCATCAATTGCCCTAATTCATCTAAGTACATGGATTGTCCAGATTGCATAAAAAGCCTGGCTATCGGTGTCTTTTCAGTGATCCCCACATGCAAAACATCCTTATTGTCAAAATAAAGTTGAGCTGCTCTGATCCATGGGTGTTGTATCAACCGCTGTTCTACTTTTCTTAATTGGAGTACAGCTAACAGCTCGCCCTTAACACCTGCAGTATATTGTCGTAATAAATTTTCCACTGAATCCTCATTAAGGAACGAGCCCCCATACTGCCCTTTTATTTCGATCGTGTAATCACGAAACCGGGCTTGATTTCTTCTTCCTATTGCAGCGCCTAATAGTAAGATCATGCCCGTTCCGATCCCTGCCCAGAACAGAATAAATAAAATACGTTGTATGATTTTCTTTAGTTGCACGATGTATTTAACAGTTGGCACAGTGAGGGTAACAATTGATCAATATCCCCCGCTCCGGCAGTTATATAAATTCTTTTTTGTTTTTCGTTCATCCTCAAATCATTTGCCACCCATGTTGCCACCTGTTCTTTAGGAAGAAGGGATACAGTTGCTTTCTTGATATGGGAGGCTATTAATTCACTACATACACCTTCCATTGGAGTTTCCCTTGCTGGATAGATGGGCAATAAAACAACCTGGTCGGCTGTATCCAATGCAGCGCCAAAGTCCGCGGCCAGGTCACGGGTACGAGAGTACAGATGGGGTTGAAAAAAGATAGTACACGAGATGCTTCCATGAAGTGAACGAACGCCTTCTAATAAAGCGGCTAACTCAGCAGGATGATGCGCATAATCATCGATCAATACTACTTGATCACTTTGCCAAATCAACTCGAAACGTCGTTGCACTCCCTTGAAATTAGCAATAGCCATTTTGACTTTTTCTTCTTCAATTCCCAACAACCATGCCATTGAAATAGCAGCTATGGCATTTTCAACATTATGCAATCCCCCCATGTGTAATTGAAATCCTGTTAATAAGTCTCCAGCCACCACAACATCAAATTGATAAGCGCCGTTTTGTACCGTTAATCCAACCGATCTGCAATCAGCTGTTCCATCTTGCAGGTGGTAACTTAATTGTTGAGTAGCTGCTAACGAAGCGGCTCGGCTTAGTCCTTTTTTATATAGCAATACTCCCTGCGGTGCAATTAATTTACTAAAAGAAATAAACGCCTCTTCCATCATTTCCGGCGTTCCATAAATATCCAAGTGATCGGGATCCATTGCGGTGATCAACGCAATATGCGGGCGTAGTTTCAAAAAACTTCTATCATATTCATCGGCCTCTACTACGCAACAATTGGTGGCGCTGCCCCAATAGTTTGTCCCATAATTACTGGCGATGCCACCCAAAAACGCATTGCATCCCATCCCACTTTGCCTGAGAATATGAGCTACCAGTGTACTGGTAGTAGTTTTCCCATGCGTTCCCGCAATACAGATATTCAAAGAACCGTCCGTAATTCGTTGCAACAGATCACTTCTCTTGTAGAGTGCGTAGCCGTTATTCCTATACCAATTCAATTCAAGATGATCTGCGGGAATAGCAGGTGTGTACACCACTAGATCAGCAGTACCAGACAACTGGTCTATACTGTCTTCATAATGTATGGGTATGCCCGCTCCTTCCAACTGCATCGTAAGCTCCGTGCGTGTTTTATCATATCCTGTTACCGCTATTCCTTTTTCCAGAAAAAAGCGAGCTAACGCACTCATGCCAATACCGCCAATTCCAATAAAGCACACCTCTTTGATACCGACTACCCCTTCAAAAGGTCGGGTCAATAAACGAGTATCAAGTAGCGGTTTTCTCATATCCATTTCATGATTTCAGTGGCAATCCGTTGATCAGCATCCCTTACCCCAAATGTTTTTATTTGCGTTTGCATCTGCAGTAGTTTGGTTTTGTCCATTATCAAATCAAGTACCACAGCTATTAGTTTTTGTTGCGCCTCCCCATCGGTAACCAATAATGCAGCTTGTTGCTCAACCAATTGTTTAGCGTTTGCTGTCTGGTGGTCCTCCGCAGCCAAGGGAAAGGGCACAAAGACCACAGGCTTTTCCGCCACAGCTAATTCGGCAACGGTTAATGCACCTGCCCGCGCAACAACCAAATCCGCAGCGGCATAGGCATATTCCATTTCATTGATAAATGGTGCAACCCAAACTCCTTGGTAGCGTTGTATCAGTTGCCTTAAGCGCAACTCTTCATTTTTTCCAGTTTGCCAAATCAATTGAACACCAGCTTTCACTAATCGATCAAGTCCATGCTCAATCGCCAAGTTGATTGAGTGAGCGCCCAAACTACCTCCTACTACAAACAAAGTGGGGCCTGCAGGATCCAACCCAAAATGCAAACGACCAGCTTCTGCCGGCACGATTGACTGCACAATAGAAGTGCGAACCGGATTTCCTGTAAAACAAACCGTTGCCTGAGCAAAGAATTTTTCCAATCCTTTCACTCCTGCAAAGACCGTTGTTGCTTTTTTAGCTAACAGTTGATTAGTTCGGCCTGCAAAGGAATTAGCCTCATGCAAAAAATTAGGAATTCCAATGGCCTGAGCATAGCGTAAAACGGGAAAACTAGCATACCCTCCAACTCCTAGCACGGCATGCGGACGAAACTGCTTAAATAGTTGTCGAACCTGCCAAAAGCTTTTCAACAGTTTCCAGAGCAACCCAATATTCTTGAGTAATGAACTTCTGTTAAATCCAGCAATGTCCAATCCCACGATGGTATAACCAGCTTGCGGAATTTTCTCCATCTCCATTTTCCCTTTTGCCCCCACAAAAAGCAACTCCAGCGAGGAATCCATTTTTTTTAGGGCACCAGCAATCGCTAATGCCGGAAAAATATGTCCGCCTGTTCCACCTCCTGCTATGATCAAACGTCTACTCATGCACCTACGCTGTTTGCTTGTTCTTCTTTATTTTTTCCTTCCAACTGTTCCACATTTCGCGCCACACTCAAAATGATGCCAATGGCCAAACAAGTAAAAATGAAACTACTCCCTCCCATACTCACCAGAGGAAGCGTTATTCCCGTAACCGGAAATAAATTGACCGTAACCGCCATATTGGCAAGCGCCTGTATTACCAGTGTAAAACTTAGTCCAAGTGCCAGAAAAGCGCCGAATGCAAATGGACATCGCTTGAATATGCGAATACATCTATACAAAAACACCAGGTAAATAAATACCATGAATGCCCCACCTATCAACCCATATTCCTCAATGATTATAGCATAGATAAAATCATTGTACGCTTGCGGTAGAAAGTCTCTTGTTGTACTGTTTCCGGGGCCAACACCTAATAACCCCCCTTTGGAAACTGCAATTTTTGCCTGATTTACCTGATAAGCGTCTGTATTAATATCCTCACTACCGTAAATAAAACTTTCCACGCGATTAATCCAGGTATCCACCCTTCGCGTTAAGGCTCCATCCTCTTTTTTTACAGGCATGACCATTTCCTCGGTCTCACCTTGTTGATGTTGATAAACGGCCGCACCGATCAACATCAAGATCGGGATCATGGCTAGTCCGATAGTCAACAAAAGATGTTTTGTATTAGCTCGTCCAATAAATAAAAGCAACAAGCAACTAGCCCCTAATAATAAGGCCGTGGATAAATTAGCAGGAGCTATCAATAAACAAGTAACAGCAACCGGCCAAATAACCATAAGGTATCCTTGCCGAAAATCCTTGATCATGCCCTGTCGCCTACTGAGTAAACGAGCCAGATACATAAAGAGGGCTAGTTTCGCAAAATCAGAGGTTTGAACGGTCATATTGATCAATGGCAATCGTATCCATCGACTTCCCTCATTCATTTTGACCCCAAAAAATAAAGTATAGATTAATAAGGGTATAGTCAGAAGGAACACAAAGCGTGCTGCTTTAGAATAAAAAGTATAATTAACTAAGTGCGCAAAATAAATAACCAATAAGCCACCCAGAATAAATGCTACTTGCTTAAAAAGATAGACTTCTGTGTTCCCTTTATAGAATTTATAGGCTAAGGATCCGGTTGCACTGTATACGGCCAACAAAGAAACTAAGGTCAACACCACCACCAAGGCCCAGATTACTTTATCTCCCCGTGTTTTTTGTAGTAACCGGTCTGTAGTAAAACTGTTCCTGAGTTCACCAAGTCGTATGTCCTTTGCTGCTTCCATTATTATAAATCGCGAACTGCATTTTTAAATTGTTGACCCCGATCTTCGTAGTTTTTGAAAAGATCAAAACTGGCACAGGCGGGGCTTAACAGCACCGTATCCCCTTTTGCAGCTAATCGAAAAGCCAACTGCACCGCTTCTACTGCATCCTGCGTATCGATTAAAACAGGCACTACTCCCGCAAATGCTTCATGAATTTTTTTAGTGTCGACTCCTAAACAAATTATGGCTTTCACTTTTTCTTTCACCCCCTCAACCAACAATGAATAATCATTCCCTTTATCAACACCTCCTAATATCAAAACAGTTGGACGCGTCATACTCTCAAGCGCATACCAGGTTGAATTGATATTAGTCGCTTTACTGTCGTTGATAAATTCTATACCCCGTACCATAGCCACATGCTCCATTCGGTGTTCAAGCTGTTCAAAATGTTGAACGGCATCACGGATCTTGTCTTTTCGAATGGTCAATGTTGTAGCGGCAACACAAGCGGCCATCGTATTGTACTGATTATGTTTGCCCTTGAGTGCAAAATCAAAGACACTCATTGACATCACTTCATTACCTGTGCGCACGTACATGTCTCCATCTTTAATAAACCCTCCGTTTGGTACTTCTTTTTTCATGCTAATGGGTAGTTGTGTTGATTGAATAAAAAAATCATTTATATGGCTTTCAGTGACCGCATCATCGGCACAATAGATAAAATAATCCTCCGGCCTTTGATTGCTAGTTATCCGAAACTTGCTTTTGATATAGTTCAGAAAAACATATTCGTAGCGGTCCAAGTGATCTTCCGTGATATTAGTAAGGATGGCGATGTTGGGCCTGAATGTTTGTATATCATCCAACTGAAAGCTGCTAACCTCTAACACATAGAGCGGGCGAGGATCCAGTGCCACTTGTCGGGCAAAAGAATACCCGATATTACCTGCCAATGCCACATCAAGCCCTCCTCTCTTGCATAATTGATAGACCAACGAAGCCGTAGTGGTCTTGCCATTGCTACCGGTGATAGCAATAACTCGACTATCTCCTTTGTGACGATAGGCAAACTCCACTTCACTGATTACGGGTATCCCCTGCGCACGGATCGCTTTCATGATTACAGCATTCTCGGGTATACCCGGACTCTTAACTACTTCATCGGCAGTCAAGATTTTATCCAGGCTGTGTACTCCTTCCTCAAAAGGAATTGCTGCATCCTTAAGCTCCTTACGATAGTTTTCCTTCAAAGAACTTCTGTCCGACAAAAACACATCATAACACTTCTGCTTTGCTAACAGCGCAGCACCTACTCCGCTTTCTCCTCCTCCGACAATGACCTGTTTCATCGCAACTTTAATGTTACAATACTCAATACCACCAGCAATACGGTAACGATCCAAAAGCGAGTAACAATTTTCACTTCATGAAAACCCTGCACTTGATAATGATGATGCAGCGGTGCCTTGAAAAAAATACGTCTGCCTTCTCCGTATTTACGTTTAGTATACTTGAAATAGCCTACTTGCAAAATGACACTCAGCGATTCCACCAGGAATACGCCGCAGAAAATTGGAATCAACAATTCCTTATGCACGATAATAGAAAGCGAGGCAATAATGCCCCCCAGCATCAAACTACCCGTATCACCCATAAATAATTGTGCAGGAAAAGAATTGTACCATAGAAATCCAACACAGGCCCCAATCATGGCAGCTATGTACACAGAGAGTTCACCCAGATTGGGGATATACATGATGTTCAGGTAATCCGCAAAGACCAGATTACCACTTGCATAAGCAAAAATTCCCAGTAAAACGCCAATAAGTGCGACCGTGCCGGTTGCAAGCCCATCTAACCCATCGGTGAGGTTGGCGCCATTAGAAACTGCCGTGATGATAAATATCACTATCAATAAATACAGCAACCACGTATACGCTCTCCAAGAAGCTGGTAAGAGTTTTGTATAATTGAATTCGTGATTTTTTACAAATGGTATAGTGGTGATCGGTGTTTTAGTTTCTACATAATAATGCGTTTTACCATTGAATGTTTTGGCAAATACGGTTGAATCAGCAGCGGGATGTTTACCGCGATACTCTCTCCAGATCACTGTTTCCGCATTAAAATAAAGCGTGGCCCCCACGGTAAGTCCTAGCCCAACTTGACCAAGTATTTTAACCCAACCAGCTAACCCATCTGTATTTGACTTTTTGTACTCTTCTCCCTTTTCCTGCATTAAACGCTTACTTCTCAACTTCAGGTAATCATCGATAAACCCAATACCACCCATCCAAATAGTACTTACAATCATTAATTGCACATACACTTTTGTCAAATCAGCAAGTAATAAGGTGGGAATTAATATAGCCAGGATGATGATGATACCTCCCATGGTAGGCGTCCCCTTTTTACTGGCCTGACCTGCCAACCCCTCCTCGCGAATACTTTCTCCAATTTGGTGACGCTGTAAAAAGAGAATAAGTTTCTTGCCATATACCAGCGTAATAAAAAGAGAAAGTAAAATGGCCAGCGCCGTGCGAAACGTGATAAAATCAAAGACACGACTTCCCGGAAATCGAATTCCTTCTTCATTTAGCCAATCAAACAGATGATAGAGCATATTGCTTCTTTTACTTGCTTAGTTTATTAATCCAGTTTCGAACCGTTTCCCGATCATCAAAATATTCCCTGACCCCCTTTACTTCCTGATAGGTCTCATGTCCTTTACCAGCAACCAAAATGATATCCTGCTGGCGGGATAAGACCAAAGCTGTTTTAATCGCTTCTCCCCTATTTAAAATGGGGATATACTTTTTTCGATCTGCAGCAGGAATGCCTAGTTCCATATCCCCTAAAATGGCCGCAGGATCTTCACTGCGTGGATTATCGCTTGTAAAAATCACTCGATCGCTATGCGCGCAAACCACAGCAGCCATTAAGGGTCGCTTGGTTTTATCCCGATCTCCTCCACAACCTGTAACCGTAGTAATGAGCTGATTCGGTTTTCTGAATTGTTTGATAGTGCTCAATACATTCAATAAAGCATCTGGCGTATGAGCATAATCAACTATGACCATTATGTTTTCTATAGGTGAAGCCATACATTCAAACCGTCCTGGTGCACCCATCAACTCGCTTAACGTGGTTAACGCAGCTGTTTTTTCTAAACCAAGTGCAAGTGCTGCAGCATAAACGGCTAACAGATTATAGGCATTGAAACTGCCTATTAATCGAAAATGAACTTGTACATTGTCAATGTCCAGTTGTAATCCAGTCAGGCTATTCTCCAAGATCTTGCCTTTGTGATGGGCCATTGTTTTTAACGCATAGTAAATTTTTTTAGCCGGTGTGTCCTGGAGCATTATCTTGCCACGCTTGTCATCTGCGTTACTTACGGCAAAAGCCTGAGCACTCAAGTGATCAAAGAATGATTTCTTGACCTCTACGTAAGCTTCGAAGGTTTGATGGTAATCCAAATGATCATGGGTTATATTACTAAATACACCCCCGGCAAATAGTAAACCAGCAATTCTGTGTTGATGAATAGCGTGAGAGCTAACTTCCATGAACACATGTGTACATCCTGCTTGCTTCATTTCACTGAGTAATGCTTGCAGCGCAATTGGATCAGGTGTAGTATGCGTGGAGGCAATGCTAACTTTTCCAATTCTATTCTCGACCGTACTGATCAAACCACAGGTATATCCTCGACTTGTAAAAAGTTTGTATAGCAAGGTGGCTATAGTTGTTTTTCCGTTGGTTCCCGTTACGCCAATCACTTTCATAAACGTGCTGGGTTCTCCGAAAAAACAGGCGGCTAATTTTCCGGCTATTATTGCCGTGTTGTCCACCTGCACCCAAGCTGTCGTTGATACAACATTGGGCTTTTCTTCACACAATACGGCAATGGCGCCCGCTTCAATTGCTTTTTCAATGAACGCATGTCCGTCCAGTCGTGTTCCTCGAACGGCTATGAATAATGTCCCCCCTTTCACTTGTCGCGAATCCGTAGTGATCGAACGGATAATGATATCCGTCGATCCCTGCACTGCTATAGTGCTGATCCCCTGCAACAATTGGTTCAGTTTCATGTTCATTTTACTTTCAACTTAATTCCAGCACTATTTGTAAGGGCCTGTCTACGGCAGTCCCTGGCGGAATAGACTGTGTCCTTATTTTTCCTTTCCCGATCACCGATACACGCACACCCATGTTCTCCAATAAGAACAAGGCATCTCGTAATGCCATGCCTTTTACATTCGGCATCACCTTATTTCGTATAGGTTGTGCCTTTACTACGGATCTGCCATTTTCTGCATAAGCCCTGCCCCAATCCTGCTGTTGTATGGAATCAGTGTATCCCATGGAAAGCGTACGATAAATTTTTTGAATATCAGGAGCGTACCCGGCATAATAATAAATGGAACTATCCCGTTTTGTTTCAACTTTAGAAGCATCTTTTCTTTCTACATATAGTGCATATGACTTCAGTGCAATTTCTCGGAATACAGGCGCCGCAACAGTTGCTCCGTAGCGAGAAGCAGCAAAGGGTTTAGTGCGAACCACCACAATGCATGAATATTGAGGCCGATCTGCAGGGAAATATCCTACAAAGGAGGCTTGATATACACGGTCCTTATATTTTATTGGCCCATCTGCTACCAATGCAGTACCTGTTTTACCAGCTACTGAAAAAGGCATTCCTTCAAATGCACGTCGTGCAGTTCCTTCCATAGTCACAGATTCCATTGAAGCTCGCGCGGCAGTTAGCACATCAGGTCTGCAAAGTTGACTTTCCAAAATAGTAGGAGTATGCTCTTTCAAAACAATTCCCCCTTGCTGAATACGACTCACCAAATAAGGCTTCATCATTGTTCCTTCGTTAGCTACTGCGTTATATAAAGTGAGTGTATGTAAGGGGCTTACCTGAAGGGCATAACCAAAACTCATCCACAACATATTGCCCAATGAGCTGCCTTTTTCATTTAGTGGTGCCATTCGAGGACGAGTCACATCATTCAAGTCAATAGAAGAGCGAGTATCCAGTTGATAGCGATGTAAGTACTCTTTTAACTCTGTTGGATTTTTCCCAAAAGCTTTCAACGCCAACTTGCTCATGCCAATGTTTGAACTATGAGAAAAACATTCTTGCACGCTTAAAAAGGGTTTCGGAGAACGCTCTGCGTCATAGACAAGTTTAGGGCCCACCATGGCTTTTCCCGCATTTCCAATTTCCACCTGGTCTGAAATTTTGCTGCTACCCTTTTCCAAAACAGCTAACAAAGTGGCCAACTTAATAGTAGAGCCCGGCTCGGTATTTCGTAAGGCATAATTGTCATCCTCCCAATAACTGCCATCCGAACGGCGGCCTAAGTTGGCAATAGACTTGATCTTACCGGTAGCGGTCTCCATAACAATGGCTGTTCCGTACAACGCTTCGCTTTGCAACATCATCCGCATCAATGCTGTTTCTGTTATTTCCTGCAAGCGCAAATCCAATGTGGTATAAACGTCTTTACCATGTTCGGGTTCTGTTTCATAGCCAGCAATAGGAATGGCCGCTCCGCCTGCCACAAATCGAACCAACTTTTGCCCCTCTCTTCCACTAAGAATGGTATCAAAGCTTTTTTCTATGCCTACATTTTGCTTTTTCACTTTTCCATCACTGGTCAGGTATTCTCTTGAAAGGCCAATGGTGCGTCCAGCTAAAAGTCCAAATGGAACCAAGCGCTTGCTGTTTGTCTCCACGATCACTCCACTCCGGTTAGGCCCTAAACGAACCAAGGGCAATTCTCTGAATAATTTATATTGAGCAAAGCTGAGCTTCTTTTTGAGCGGGTAGTACCTGGATTTCTTTTCCCATGCTTTAACAATATCCTTTCGATAGGTAGCAGCAGATTTATCCTTAAATAAACCCGCTAATGCAAGTGCGAAGGAATCAATATTCTCTTTGAAACGTTTTCCCTTTTTCTCTCTCAAGCCATCTGCGCGGAGATCTAAATAGATATCAAAAGTGGGAATAGAAGTGCTGAGAAACTGTCCATCCTCACTATAGATGGTTCCCCGCTGTGCGTCGAGCGTAACAAAGCGCTGGTGAAGACTGTCACTCATCTTGCGCCAATAAGCGCCCTCAAATCGCTGAATATAAAATGCCCTGCCCATCACCAACCCTCCTAATAGTGTTAGTCCGATGAATGAGAGATACACTCTCCACAATATGTCCCGTTTTACTTCCATTTTTTTTATTCAGCTTTTGATTGACTACTGTCTACCAATATTATTGGAGGCACGATCAATTCCTTCAATCCCAAAGGCTCAACGGCCTTCATTAACTCACTTTGCTTGCTACTTGCAAGCAGTTCACCCTTCATTGTTTTGTATTCATAACTCAACTCCTTCACGGCTCGCTCTGTTTTGTTAATATCCCGAATAGTCTTATTAGCATAATGCCCGTTATAGATGTAGCAAACAGCCAAGATGGCCAGAAACAATAAAAAAGGAACTTGCTGCACAATGGAATGATAATTCAGCAAGCGTTTCCAGTTGGGTTTATTGGCGTCTATTTTTTTTTCTGTTGACATGTTATGTTTTATCGATACTCAACATTTTTCTGCAACCCGAAGCTTTGCACTACGGGAGCGTAAATTTTGCAGTTGTTCCTCTTTACTGGCCACTAACGGTTTTTTATACGTCAATTTCCATTGTTGTTGCACTGGAGCAGAAATAAAAGGATTGTCAGGTAAATCCTTCAATGAACCCCGTTTAAAAAATTGTTTAACCACTCGATCTTCTCCTGAATGAAAAGTGATAATCACAGCGCGTCCGCCGGTTTTGATAATGGCTGGCAATTGCGTCAACAGCTCTTGAAGTGCTCCCATCTCGTCATTGACCGCTATACGTAAAGCCTGAAATACCTGGGCAAAGTATTTATTTGGATTTCCCTTTACTGCTTCGTGCAGGGCTTGCTTAAACCCCTCAATGGTTTGTAGTGAGTGCGATTGTCTTACGTGTACAATGGTTCGCGCCAGTGTTTTTGCATTGGTCACTTCACCAAACTTTTCAAAAAGTTTATGCAGTGCTTGCTCGCTGTAGGTCTCCACGATTTCATAGGCCGTTAGGGATAAACGACGGTCCATTCGCATATCCAACGCTGCATCATGCCGAGTTGAAAACCCACGCTCCCCTGCATCAAGTTGATGACTGCTAACCCCAAGGTCCGCTAACAACCCATCCACCGCTTTGATCTTGTGCAATCGAAGAAATCGTTGCATATGTCGGAAGTTTTCAGGCACAAACAATACTCTTGCGTCTGTGGGAAGGTTTCTGCGGGCATCTTCATCCTGATCAAAGGCAATCAATTTGCCAGTGGGTCCTAGCTTTTCAAGAATAGCTTTTGCATGTCCTCCACCACCAAACGTGCAATCCACATACACGCCATCAGGTCGGATGTCAAGTGCTTCAATTACTTCACGGAGCAGAACGGGTATGTGATACGCTGACTGCACCGCTTACTATCAATTCAAGTTTCCACCTCCCATCACACCCTTTCCCAAATCACTGAAAGCATCAGAAGAAAAGGAGTCAAAGAACTTTTTGTACTTATTACTATCCCAGATTTCCATTTTGTTGCCGGCAGCTGCAATGACAATGTCTTTCTCAAGTCCAGCATATGCCTTTAGGTTTGGCGGAAGCAGAATTCTTCCAGCCGTGTCTGGTTCCACAAACGTGGCACCATTTAAAAAAGCTCTTCTGAATTCGCGTTGCTTTGGGTCAAACTCATTCAGCCCCTTAATTTTCTCAAAAAGAGGCTCCCACTCTTTTAAAGTGTAGAGAGCCAAACACTGTTCAAAACCACGGTTGATCACAAAGCGGTTCAATTCCTCTTCAGCCACCTGCCTCTTAAAACCGGCAGGAAGAAGAAAACGCCCCTTTGCGTCCAGTGTAGCCTCAAATTCTCCAAGGAAACCTATCATTATCAGTGATTTGAATAGTTTTTTTTCAGTTATTGACACAAAATAACACTTTTTCCCACCTTGAACTAATTTTTTAATATTCTATATTTATCCCCAATACGTAATAAGCTGAAATCCTTTGTAGTAAAGGATTTCATTAGGTGGGAATATATTATCCCAGTTTTAGATGTTAATTACCTGTGGATAGCTGTGGATAAGCAGTGCCTGGCCCAAAAAATGCCAATTTTTCCGACATTTGCAGCCCACAACAGTTAGTTGTATGAGTGCCAATCCCCGCAATCTGCAGATTGCAGCGTTTGATTACCCGCTTCCCGCGGAAAAAATTGCGGCCTATCCCTTGGAGAATAGGGATCAGTCCCGTTTGTTACAATTCAAGAATGAACAAATTTCAGATCATTGTTTTCAAGAGTTGCCCAATGAAATTCCATCCAATACCTGGCTTGTTTTCAATGAAACCAAAGTGGTTCCGGCCAGATTGATTTTTGAAAAAAATACAGGAGGTCGCATTGAAGTTTTTTGTTTGGAACCCATAGCGGAGTTGGGAGATATGCACCAAGCACTTTCCAACACACAGGCTGTTTTGATTCATTGTCTGGTAGGAGGTGCTTCTAAATGGAAAAAGGGAACAGTTCTCACACAAGAAAAAGAGGGTATTCAATTAAATGTGGAACTAAAAAAAAAGGAGCAAGATTCATTTGTGCTTTCTTTTTCCTGGCGGCCTGCGTACTATACGTTTGCTGAAATACTAGCCGTGTTTGGTCAAACGCCATTACCCCCCTACTTAAAAAGAGAAGCTGTTGCAACTGATGCTTCCCGCTATCAAACCGTATATGCAACAAAAGAAGGATCGGTAGCAGCACCCACTGCGGGTTTGCATTTTACACCGGCAATCATGCAAGCGTTAGACAGGCGCTCAATAGCTAGAGCACAAGTGATTTTACATGTGGGATCCGGAACGTTTAAGCCAGTGAAAGCCTTGACACTATCGGAGCACCAGATGCATTATGAGTGGATAGAAGCATCCTTGGAATTTTTAAAGACCTGGCGAATGCGTGTGCATCAACCTTTGTTGGCAGTGGGAACCACCTCGTTACGGACATTAGAGTCGCTGTATTGGATGGGTGTAAAAATAATGAATGCGCATGCTGATTCAGTCCCCACATTATCACAATGGGAACCTTATCATTTGAACACAGCGTCCATTTCAGTTCAAGAAGCACTGGATAACCTCATTCAATGGATGGAAATAAGAAAGCTAGATCGACTGGTTACACAAACTGGTTTATTGGTTGCCCCCGGTTATACTATCAAAACAAGTAGTGGACTAATTACCAATTTTCATCAGCCCCGCTCAACTTTATTATTATTAGTTGCAGCGCTGGTTGGCGATGATTGGAAAAAAATATATAGTCATGCCCTGAAAAACGACTATCGTTTTTTGAGCTATGGAGATAGTAGTTTGCTATGGAGGTATGATCCTATTACTTAACCATATGCAACGGTAGCTCTAAAATAAAGAGACTGCCATTGCCAACTGTGCTCTCCGCATGTATTTTTCCACCCATGGCCTCTGTGACACTTTTCACATAGCTAAGCCCAAGGCCAAAGCCTTTTACATTGTGACGATTGCCGGTATGTGCTCTGTAAAATTTCTCAAAAATTCGTTTTAAAGTATCTCGGTTCATCCCTATGCCATTGTCTTCCACGCGAAGTTGGATAAATCGTCCCCTACAACTAGTTTCAATCTGTATTTGGGGAGGCACTTGCTCCTTGGCAAATTTGATAGCATTGTCTATCAAATTAGTCAGCAAATTGAAAAGATGGACCTCATCCGCCTCTACTTTATCGCTGGTTGCCTTCAGGAATAAATTGATATGCCCCCCGGTGTGGTCAAGTTGTAATTTAAAATTATCTACTACGTTTTGTATTATGGCATGAACTGCAATGGGTTTTAAATTCAGCTGCACCTCACCTTTATCAAATTTTGAAGCTTTTAAAATAGTTTCCACCTGTTTATTCATTCGCAAGTTCTCTTCCTTGATAATATCACTGAAGTAGCGCATTTTATGTTGATCCTGGACAACCTTTTCATTTTGCATGGCGTCTACCGCTAAGGAAATAGTAGCTAATGGCGTTTTAAATTCGTGCGTCATATTGTTAATGAAATCGGTTTTCATTTCACCGATTTTTTTCTGCCGGATCATCGTGCGAATGGTAAAGTAAAAGACAGCTAAAATAGCCAGGGTAAATAAAATTGAGGCGGCAATATTCCAGCGTAATGAACGAAGTACAATATCCTCGATCCCGGGAACTGCCACAAACAGTAACTCGTTGACCCCAATAGCTTCTCCCATGAGACCCGTTGTAGCAGGTTGACGCAAGCCTCGTATTGTAAAATAGTTATGGATGGTATCCTCAAATACCTGAAAAAACCGGGGAGAGGTTTTTTCAAATAGGTTATTTCCAAGAGGGCCCAATGTAGCAATTCCAAATTCAAAAGAAACACCCTTCAGATCATATTGCCAAAAGGCCTTTTCAAAACGTTTCTGTATTTCAGCGGTAGTGTGTCGACTTGCCACAGTTGGGGATACAAAAAAATCCCATCCCAGGCCTTCAATTAACCCCCTTTTTTTATGTGAAGTACCGGGTATGTAGGAATTAGGAATGTCTACAAGCTGCTCCGCGACCAACATTGCGGCTTCTCCTACCCGGTGCTTGATCTGTTCTTCACGTAATAAAACCATGTTCTTGATCCAGGAAACCTGAATAAGAATGATACCCATTAAAGAAAGGCTGATCAGCAGTGTGATGGGAGCAAATACCTTTTTCACAAGGGATAAAAATACAACCTCCTTGAGCAGTGATCGAAAATATTATCGGGCATTCACATTTTTTTAACGTACAAAAAAACCCCTGTTTTTCAACAAGGGTTCGCAAATTCAATACGGTTATTATTATAATTCCGATCCGCCTTCTACTAATACCGTAACTCGGTTGTTCAACACTTCCACAAATCCGCCATGGATGGAAAATCGAGCCAGATCGTTTTGCTTGTCGCGCAGCACTTTGATGGTTCCTGCTTGAAGGGCACTAATTAGAGGTGCATGTTTTTCCAACACTTCAAATGATCCAGTGAGACCCGGCATTTGCACGCCATAGGCATCGCCACTAAATAATTTTTTTTCAGGTGTCAGAATTTCAACTGTCATATCCGTTCAGTTTACGCGTTTGCTTGTTCCAATAATTTTTTACCCTTTTCAATGGCGTCGTCTATGGTACCTACCAGATTGAAAGCTGCTTCAGGATAACCGTCTACTTCTCCATCCATGATTATGTTAAATCCGCGAATTGTTTCCTCAATGGGTACCAACACTCCTTTCAATCCGGTGAAGGCTTCTGCCACATGGAAAGGCTGGGACAAGAAACGTTGTACTTTACGAGCGCGAGACACGACCATTTTGTCCTCCTCGCTCAACTCATCCATACCCAGGATAGCAATGATATCTTGTAATTCTTTGTAACGCTGTAGCATGGACTTTACACGGTTAGCACAATTGTAGTGTGCGTCACCTACCACTTGTGAAGTAAGAATCCGTGATGTTGAATCCAATGGGTCTACGGCAGGGTATATTCCCAAATCAGCAATTTTACGAGACAATACCGTGGTAGCATCTAAGTGAGCAAAAGTAGTTGCAGGGGCGGGGTCAGTTAAGTCATCCGCGGGTACGTAAACAGCCTGAACGGAAGTAATAGAGCCATTTTTAGTTGAAGTGATTCGCTCTTGCATGATACCCATTTCGGTAGCAAGCGTTGGCTGGTAACCCACCGCAGAGGGCATTCGACCCAATAAAGCAGATACCTCAGAGCCCGCTTGTGTAAAACGGAAGATGTTGTCAACGAAAAATAAGATATCACGCCCTTTCCCTTGCCCATCTCCATCACGGTAATATTCTGCAATGGTCAATCCGGAGAGTGCCACCCGAGCACGAGCCCCCGGGGGTTCATTCATCTGTCCAAACACGAAAGTAGCTTTTGATTCAGCAAGTTCATTCATGTCAACCTTACTCAAATCCCAACCGCCTTCTTTCATACTATGCTTGAATGCATCTCCATATTTCATGATATCAGCCTCAATCATTTCACGCATGAGGTCATTCCCCTCACGTGTACGTTCACCCACACCGGCAAAAACGGATAATCCTGAATAAGCTTTTGCAATATTGTTGATCAATTCCTGGATCAATACCGTTTTACCTACCCCTGCTCCACCAAACAGTCCAATCTTACCCCCTTTTGCGTATGGCTCGATCAAGTCAATTACTTTGATCCCGGTATAAAGCACCTCACTGGCAGTACTTAAATTGTCAAATGGAGGGGGTTGGTTGTGGATTGGGCGTCCGTTTTCCTTGGTCACTGCAGGTAATCCATCGATAGGGTCCCCAGTCACGTTAAACAAACGACCCTTGATTCCTTCGCCGGTTGGCATTGCAATTGCCTTGCCGGTGTCTACCACGGTCATACCTCTTACCAAACCTTCCGTTCCGTCCATTGCGATAGTACGAACACTGTCTTCTCCAAGGTGTTGCTGTACCTCAAGTACCAGCGAATCACCATTCTCTTTTTTTAATTCCAACGCGTTGTAGATCTCAGGAAGTTTGCCATCGAATTGCACGTCGATAACAGCTCCGATTACCTGTTTGACTTTACCAGTTATAGCCATTTTTTAAGATTTTTTTCAGAGTCCGATTGACCCCGCGATTTCAGGCCGCAAAGGTAGGGGCGCGCAGGGAAAAAATGAAAAGAAAAATTGACAAGAACCGACCCATTGAAATCACGATTGGCCGGACCCTCTTTCCTACATTTGCCTCATGCGAATGCGGGAGATAATAAATCGAAGAGACCAGGCGGATTTTTTAAAAGTTAATGCAACCTTGTTCAAGGGCGATCCAAACTACATTCGTCCACTTGACAAAGATGTAAATGAAGTGTTTGATCCGGCTCTAAACAAGGCTTTTCGATTTGGGGAAGCCATTCGCTGGGTGCTGGAAGATCAACAAGGGAATTTAATTGGACGAATTGCAGCATTTATCAATAAAAAATACCGGACAAAAGGCGACCGGTTTCCCGTAGGTGGAATAGGATTTTTTGATTGTATAGAGAGCCAGGCAGCGGCCAACCTGCTATTTGATACAGCACGTAAATGGCTGGTTGCAAAAGGAATGGGCGCCATGGATGGCCCCATCAATTTCGGAGAAAGGGACCGATGGTGGGGATTAATCGTGGAAGGGTTCCAGCCTCCTCTTTATTGCATGAGTTATAGTAAACCTTACTATCGCTGCCTTTTTGAAGGATATGGTTTTCAACCTTTCTTTTACCAATATTGTTATGGGCTAGATCCCACCAGAGAAATCAGTCAAAAACTGATTGAGCGCCATGCGTCAGTAAAATTAGATCCGGGTTTCAAAGCAGTACATGTCACAAAAAAAGCATTAGACAAGTTTGCCGTTGACTTTTCAGTGGTATACAATAGTGCCTGGGCAGGGCATGGTGGACTAAAGGAGATCAGCAAGGATTTTGCCATAGCCATGTTTAGAAAAATGAAACCTGTGATGGACGAAAAAATTGTATGGTTTGCCTATTATCATGATCAGCCCATAGGATTTTTTATAAATATTCCGGACCTGAATCAGTGGTTCAAATACCTAAATGGTCAGTTTGGGTTGTTGAGTAAACTTAAATTTTTATGGATCAGGTGGACAAAGCCCAACAGACGATTTACGGGAATTATTTTTGGCGTTGTACCCGAGTTTCAGAAGAAGGGAATTGATGCGTTCATGATCAATGAGGCCAAGTTTGTTGTGCAGGCCTTACATAAATATAATTATTACGAACTACAGTGGATTGGCGATTTTCATCCAAAAATGATCAATGTTGCAACAGGGCTTGGAGACACCTACATGACCAGGCAGCTGATTACTTGGCGTTATCAATTTGACCCTACGTTGCCTTTTGAAAGACATCCAATTTTATAACCGCTTATTTGACTGTTGAGTTTCTTATCTTGCGAACATGGATCGTTTTATAGTTTCTGCCCGTAAGTACAGGCCACAGCTGTTTGATTCGGTTGTGGGACAGGAGCATGTTACAACCACATTAAAAAATGCAATTCGAAATCAGCAGCTGGCACATGCATTTTTATTTTGCGGACCCCGAGGAGTAGGTAAGACCACCTGTGCCCGTATTATGGCCAAAACGATCAACTGCCAAAATCCCACCAAAGAGGGTGAAGCATGTAATCAATGTAGTAGCTGTGTGTCTTTTAGAGAGAGTGGTTCTATCAATTATTTTGAGCTGGATGCAGCTTCCAATAACTCTGTGGATGATATTCGCACGCTTACCGAACAGGTTCGATTTACCCCGCAAGGAGGTCGATATAAGGTATATGTGATTGACGAGGTACACATGCTCTCTACGCTTGCCTTTAATGCATTCTTAAAAACATTAGAAGAGCCCCCACCCTATGCTATTTTTATTCTGGCTACTACAGAAAAACATAAGATACTTCCTACCATTCTCAGTCGTTGTCAGATTTTTGATTTTAAAAGAATAACCACTGCAGATACCGTAGCACATCTTGAAGGTATTTGCAAAAAAGAAAAAATCAAGGCAGAAAGACCCGCTTTACAGATCATTGCACAAAAAAGTGAAGGGTGCATGCGGGATGCCCTTAGTTTGCTGGATAAAATTGTCAGTTTCACCAATGGATCGGTAGATTACACACAAACAGTAGAACACTTAAATATTTTGGATGAAGATTATTATTTCCGCTTCATTCATTGCCTGCAAACCCAGGATCTTGCGCAGGCACTTTTATTGTACGATCAAATCAATCAAAAAGGATTCGAAGGCGATTTATTTATCAATGGCATGGCTGAGTTTGCACGAAACTTACTGGTTTGTCAGGATGCAAAGACCATAGCTTTATTGGATGTGGTAGAATCCTTCAAAGACAAATACAAGGAAACGGCAAAAGCCTGTTCCCCCCCTGTGTTGGTGAGTTTGTTGAATATATTGAATGAAGCAGCACTAAACTATAAGGCCGCGCGCAATAAAAGATTGTTTGTAGAATTGACGCTGATAAAAATTTGTTACCTGGAGCAGGCCCTGCGCATAACATCAGGAGAGCCAACTCTCTCAAAAAAAAAAATAGTTGAATCCCCTATCGGATTTAGGGTCAGTCCCATTCTTCCTTATTCCCCAGTGTCGTCTACAAAATCTGTAGCCCCCGCTCCGGTTAACCCAATAATCACTACTTCTGCAAGTGCCAAATTGGTGATAGAAACACCTGTTGAGCCAATTCACTCCGTTCCCAATGAAAAAAAAGGCCAACCCGGCTCTCCAAGACTCAGCGCCCTATCCAAAATCCGAGAACAATTCAAGCAAACCGGTGGGCCTGGATCAGTAGAAGAAAAACAGCTTGAGGAATCTTCTTTACAAAAGGCTTGGCAGCTATACACGCAACAGCTTAAAGACGCAAAAAATCCGGCTGCTCAACCTTTTGACTCGGCAAACTTGCTCATTATTGATGCTACCAGTTTTGAAGTAATAACGGCCAATAATATCGAACAGCGGTTTATTGAACAAGAAAGAAATAAACTGTACGCTTTCCTAAAAGAGAGATTGGCAAATAAAAACCTCCAGTTCAGTGTTATTACCGATGAACAAAAAGGGGCCCCCCTTCCCTCTGAGGGAACCCTGAGCTCCAAAGAGCGTTATCAGGAATTGATTAAGCGTTACCCGCTGATCCAGGAATTGAAAGAACGATTGAAGCTTGACCTGGATTACTAATCCCTTATTTTATCTTAATTTCGGCATAAAATTTAGTTGGGAATGGCCGAAGTGATCCTCATGCCGAGACTCAGTGACACGATGACTGAAGGAGTTATCGCTGCCTGGCATAAAAAGGTTGGAGACCAAGTAAAGAAAGGCGATCTGCTCGCAGAAGTAGAAACAGATAAAGCCACCATGGAACTCGAAAGTTACAAAGATGGAGTACTGTTGCATCTTGGTGGCAATAAAGGATCCAAGATCCAGGTTAATGGCTTGCTGGCTATTATTGGAAATGAAAACGAGGATATTTCTTACTTACTGAATACGCCCGTCGCAGCAGCCCCGGTACCTTCCTCTACTACATCAAGTGCTCCCGCTGCTACAACTACTAATTCCCCTGCCCCCTCCAGCACACTGGATTTATCAAAAATGGATGAAGTGGTTTTAATGCCACGCCTGAGCGACACGATGGAGGTGGGAGTAATTGCCGGCACTTCTGCACCCACAACCGCAACTGCACAAACAGCAACAAGTTCGTCTGCTTCTGTGATTTCATCCCCAGTAATCGCAGCAGATGCTACAACAGCTACTCCTAACGGAAGAATAAAAGCCTCCCCATTGGCCAAAAAAATTGCCCAGGACAAAGGAGTAGATCTTTCCTCCCTGCATGGCAGTGGCGATGGGGGTAGAATAATAAAGGCGGATCTGGACAATGTTCAAATGGGTGGACAACCCACGACTATAGCTAGTGTGGCACCCGCATATGCGGGACAAACCAAAGAGGGATATACCGATACGCCTAACTCACAAATGCGTGGCGTGATTGCCCGTCGGTTGGCCGAAAGCAAATTTTCAGCTCCTCATTTTTATCTCAAGATGGAGATAAATATGGACCAGGCTATTGCTGCCCGAACACAATTAAATGAAGTAAGCCCTGTCAAGGTTAGTTTTAACGATTTTGTGATTAAAGCGGTTGCATTGGCGCTTCGTCAACATCCAGCTGTTAACGCTTCCTGGCTTGGCGATAAGATCAGAAGATATCACCATGTGCATGTTGGTGTTGCCGTAGCCCTTGAAGATGGACTTATAGTCCCTGTGGTACGATTTGCGGATAACAAAACATTACCTCAAATTGCGGCAGAGGCAAAGGAACTTGCCGCCAAGGCCAAGAGTAAAAAATTGCAACCCAACGAATTCACGGGAAATACTTTCACCATCTCTAATCTGGGCATGATGGATATTGATGAATTTACCGCCATCATCAATCCACCAGACAGTTGTATGCTGGCAGTAGGTCGTATCAGCGAAAAAGTAATTCGAAAGACAGATGGGTTTGCAGTTACACAAGTCATGAAAGTAACATTGAGTTGCGATCATCGTAGTGTGGATGGGGCATCCGGAGCTGCGTTTTTGCAAACTGTCAAGAAATTTTTGGAGAACCCTATTCAACTTTTTCTTTAAAGTTTAATACAGTAGCAGGGCCTAACAAAGCAGCTGCTATTTCAGCAAAGGATATTGCTAAAGGATTCAACAGGCTTGCATTTCCTTTTTTTGATTGACGTAGCTTTACCCTATGAGCATCTCAAGATCTACCCTTGTATTGGGCGCTTCAGTGAAGGAAGACCGGCATAGTAATCAAGCTATCAAAGACCTCCAATTTTATCAACATCCAGTTTGTGCCATTGGAGCTCGTAAGGGCGTAATAGGTAAGACGCCGATTGAAACAGCATTGATCTATCCAACCGAGCTCCACACTGTTACTTTATATCTCTCTCCTGAGAAACAAAAACCTTATTACAATTACCTGTTAAAGTTGCATCCACAGCGAATCATTTTCAATCCAGGTACAGAAAATAAAGAGCTCCAATTACTGGCCCAAGAAGCAGGAATCGCAACGATGGAAGCTTGTACATTGGTCCTGCTCCGAACTGGCCAGTATTGAATTTGGGTGTTGGCCCATTCACAACCCTTTGCACAGGCTGTGTATATCTTAATGCTTGTTCAGTCAATAAAGATTGATTAAGCGCGTAAATTGGGAAAACAGAAAAAATATGCGATGGAGAAAATTCAACGGCGATCCGGTAGAACTTCCCATTTTTGAAGCCGTAAAAGCCGCTATTCTCAGGGAAACAAAACTTGGATATCGTTTAAAGGTATGTATCGGCTCCGACTCTCAAATAAAAGGAAAAGAAACAGAGTTTGCAACTGTAATTGTTTTTCTCCGAGAGGGGAAAGGTGGTTTTATGTTCATCCATAATGAAAAAACCCGTCAATCTTTCACCATTAAAGAACGAATGTTGGCAGAAGTAACCAAGAGCATCGAAGTGGCACATCTACTGTGTTCGCTCTTTACCCAGTACGATGTTGACATGGAAGTGCATGCTGATATCAATACCAATCCCCAATTCAAAAGCAATGCTGCCCTGCGTGAAGCCATGGGTTATATCCTGGGAATGGGTTTTGCGTTCAAGGCAAAACCTGAGGCCTTTGCCAGCACCAGCTGTGCTAACAAAATGGTGAGCTAACGCCCTTTGCTCTTTGACTGATGCAGGCTGCGTATGTAACGCAGCAACTCAATTCGGCCTTCTTTTGCAACTGCAGAGGTTAGAAAAATCCGAGGGAGGATTTCCCACTCTTCAAGCAAACGACTGGAAAACAAGGCTAGGTTTCGTTGAGTGGCACCCGGTTTATTTTTATCAGTTTTGGTAAAAACAAGACTGAATGGAGCCTGCCACTCCCCCAATTGATGAATAAATTCAAGGTCAATAGCCTGAGGTGTATGCCTACTGTCTATTACTACAAATAAATTTTGCAGATTCTCTCTTTTTCGAATATATGACTCGATCATATTTCCCCAATTGCGTCGCGCTTTTTGAGAAACAGTAGCCGCATATCCATAACCAGGTAAATCGACCAAATACCATTTTGTTTTATCGGTATCTATCACTTCAAAGTGGTTTATCAAACGAGTTTTACCAGGTGTAGCAGAAGTTTTGGCCAACTTTGCCGCACCCGTTAACAAATTGATCAAAGAAGATTTGCCTACATTACTTCTGCCAATGAATGCATACTCCGGTTTATCGGCAATCGGGCATTGCTTATGCGTTTCACTGCTGATTAGGTATTTGGCTTGTAGAGTAGGCTCTTTCATTTGCATACACGAAGTAACCATTTTCATTGCAATCAACAAGGAATCAAGTTCTGCACGGCTCCTCGTACATTTGCGAAATGCCGCTACCCCACGACCCTATTACACCCGAACAGCATTCAATATTGCCCAAAAAAAAGCAAGTAGCGAACATGTTTGACCGGATCGCGGGTCGGTACGACTTCATGAATCGAATTCTTTCCGGCCGAATTGATCGACAATGGAGAAAAGCAGCCTTGCGAAAACTTAAGGCAAAGCAACCAAAATATATCTTGGATGTAGCAACCGGAACCGCAGATTTTGCGCTCATGGCCTCTGCTATGCATAAAGGGGCACATATTACGGGTATTGATATTTCCTCAGGCATGCTCGCAGCGGGAAAAAGAAAAATTTTGCGCAAGGGGCTCCAATCAACAATTGAGCTGCAGGAAGGTGATGCCGAAACAATAAATGCTCCGGCTAACACGTTTGATGCTGTAACGGTAGCTTTCGGTGTCAGAAATTTTGAAAATTTACTGGCAGGACTTTCCGAAATGCATCGTGTACTTAAACCTGATGGACAAGTATTGATCCTCGAATTTTCAACCCCACGAAACCCATTGATTCGTTTTTGCTATAACACATATATGAAAGGAATAGCACCGATATTGGCAAGATTATTTGGAACAGATCATCATGCCTATACCTATCTTAATCGTTCAACCAATGCTTTTCCCGACAGAGAGAACTTTATTTATTTACTCAAAGAGACCGGCTATACAGACGCGTCTTTTCAACCCCTGACATTTGGAATATGTTGCATCTATACCGCCAGCAAATAATTAGCATCGCCATAGGCATGGCATCACTGTTTGTACAAACGGCGATGGCGCAGTACAATACCAGCAGGATAGAAATAAACCTGAGCGAACATGACAGCAAGCCCTATTATTTTGGCATTACCATAGGTGGAAATAGCTCACGATTTCATACCAGTTTTCATTCTGCTTTTTTACAATCCGACAGTGTATTAGTGGCAGAGCCCAACAATACAGGTGGCGCTTCATTGGGGCTATCCGCAACTGCCCGGCTTTCTGATCATTTTCAATTTCGCTTTAATCCCCAATTATTTTTTGTTGATCGAAGTATTAAATATGTTTTACGTTATCCGGATCCCGCATCCGATAATCAAACAGAAGTAGTAAAGAAAGTGGAATCGGTTACCATGTCTTTTCCCTTGCATATTAAATTTCAGAGTGATCGAATCGGAAATTTTAGGGTCTACACGCTTGCGGGCATTAAGGGAGATATCGATATGGCCAGCAATGCAAGAGCCAAACGAGCCGAACAGCTTGTCAAAATTGAAAAAAATGACTGGGGTCCTGAATTGGGCATTGGTTTCAATTTTTTCTTTCCCACTTTTATTTTCTCCCCAGAAATAAAAATCAGTAATGGTGTCAGAAACATTCATTCACGCGACCAGGATTTACAATTCTCCAATGTCATCGATCGAATTCAAAGTCGCATGATAGTATTTTCCATTCATCTGGAGGGCTAGCCAGTCCCAATCCTGAGTATTTAACGAAAGGAACTGATATTGTTCTTAGCATTTACGTTGTTGAACCGTTTTTTTCTGCTTGACTTAGCCAACTCTATCGCCTATACTCATGCATGTTTGTGACAACCTATGGAAGTGCTTTGATTGGCATTGAAGCTAAAAAAATACATATCGAAGTAAACTGGCTATTGACCGGCAAGGCTTCCACCCTGGTGGGACTACCGGATAGCGCCATAAGAGAAAGTTTAGAACGGATTGAAAGTGCTTTTAAGACCAATGGCTATAAATTTCCCCGAACCAAACTGGTAATCAATCTGGCGCCGGCAGATATTCGAAAAAGCGGAACGGCTTTTGATCTTCCTATTGCCATTGGAATTTTAGCGGCATCAGGTCAATTAAAAAAGGTGGAGGACCTGCAAAAATACCTGCTGATGGGAGAATTAGCATTGGATGGCAGTATTCGATCTATTCGGGGAGCACTGCCCATTGCGCTCCAGGCAAAAAAAGATGGATTTACAGGGGTCATTTTACCTGCTGAAAACACTGCAGAAGCCATCTTAATTCGATCCATTGATATAATTGGAGCGTCACATCTCAATGAAATAGTGGCATTATTTAGTGAGCAACTTGAAATAAAGGCTATAGTAAAAAAAGACAAGCCTCCGGAAAAGGAAAAATTTAACGCAACCACTGAAATAAAAGAAACCGTTATTGGACAGGAGTTGGCAAAAAGGGCATTGGAAATTGCCGCTGCCGGCGGGCATCATCTACTTCTCTATGGCGCACCGGGCGCCGGCAAAACGATGTTGGCAAGACGTTTATCCCTGTTACTTCCCGCGTTATCATACCCGGAGGCCATAGAAACCAGCCTTATTCACTCCGTAACAGGGCATGGCATTCATCCACAATTATTAACCGGAAAGCGCCCTTTTCGCGATCCGCATCATTCTATTTCAGATGCCGGCTTGATAGGTGGAGGCCGAAACTTGCAACCCGGAGAAATTTCGTTAGCACATCATGGTGTATTATTTCTGGACGAACTACCCGAGTTCAAGCGAAATGTTCTGGAAGCACTTCGCCAGCCATTGGAGGAAAGATGTATTGTTTTAGCCAGAGCCGGACATACTTGCCATTATCCTTGTTCATTTTTACTGGTAGCAGCAATGAATCCCTGTCCTTGTGGATATCACGGACATCCCACTATCCCTTGCTCTTGCACAACAGGGATGATCCAACGGTACAAACATCGAATTTCCGGTCCACTACTGGATCGGATCGATCTGCATGTGGAAGTAAAACCGTTAGGGGCTAATGAATTGATTCAAACAGTAAATGCCGATAACAACAAGTTACTCTCCACATTGGATAAAATAAAAAAAGCAAGAGAGATCCAGGCTATACGTTGGAAAACAATACCGCATTTTTATTGCAACGCCCAAGCCAATGGACAATTGATACATACTACATCAAAAATAGAAGAGGAAGGATTAAAAATCTTAGAGAAGGCAGCTATAAAGTTTGGCTACTCAGCGCGTGTATTGGACAGACTGCTAAAGGTGGCAAGGACCATTGCAGATCTGGATCAGCAGGCTAGCATTTTACCCGCCCATTTCGCAGAAGCTATTCAGTTCAGAAACATCATATAAATGATATTTACTTAAAGGCAAAACGATCTCACCAATTTAAACGACCTTTGCATAAAGTGAATAGCAGATATGAAAATTTTATTTCGATATTTAAAACCCCATCGCTGGTTGGTTAGCCTGGTACTGATCCTATCGGCAACCAATATTGGATTTTCACTTTTCGATCCCATAATTTTTGGGAAATTGGTCAACCTTGCCAATCATTTTGCACAACACCGGGATCAATATACCAATCAAAAATTCTTTTTTTCCTTTACTGCAGCACCACACTATGGGGTATTCGCTTTACTGCTGGCTTCTGTTTCCGTGGCAATGGTAAGTCGAATCGCAAAAGCATTTCAGGATTATACATTAAATCTGATTACGCAGAAGTTAGGGGCTGCAGTTTTTACAAAGGGCCTTCAGCATGCCATGAAGTTGCCGTTTCGTGAGTTTGAGGATGCACGCAGCGGAGAAACCTTGAGTATACTTCAAAAAGTGCGTGTAGACATAGAGCGTTTAGTTTCCTCCTTTATCAATGTTTTGTTTCCTGTTCTTATTGGGATAGTATTTGTCGCCATCTATGCCACAGCCATTGATTGGCGTTTACCTTTTTTTTACTTCGGAGGTATTTTTTTTCTAGTGTACTTTTCAAATAAGTTTAGTCAAAAGGTTAAAGTAATTCAGAAAAAAATAATAACCCAAACAACCGCTCTGGCTGGCGCTACCACAGAATCTCTCCGTAATATTGAGTTGGTCAAAAGTTTGGGGTTAACTGAACAGGAAGTAGCCCGACTCAACCGAAATACCTTCAAGATTTTAGGACTGGAACTCACTAAAGTCAAAAAGATCAGAAGCATTAGTTTTCTGCAAGGAACTTTTGTAAATACGCTTCGACAGGTTATACTTTTTATGCTACTTTTTTTGGTGTTTAAAGACGAAATGAATGCTGGCGAGTTAGTAACCATGCAAATTTTCTCCTTTTTTGTATTTGGTCCATTACAAGAAATTGGCAATATCATTTTGACATACCGAGAAGCCCAAACGTCTTTGGAGAATTTTAATCTTTTGATGGAAAAAGCCCCTGAGGCCGTTCCCGCCAACCCTTCTCCATTGGGTAAAATTGAAACACTAGCGTTTGAGTCTGTAGGTTTTCAACACCCGACTGCACTTCAAAAAGCACTAAATGGAATTAGCTTTAAAGTAACTGCTGGAGAAACCATAGCATTTGTTGGGCCCTCTGGCTCAGGTAAAACAACTATGATGAAGTTACTAGTGGGGCTTTACAGACCTGACAGTGGTCAAATTCTTTATAATGGATTAGATGAAAACAGTATTTATTTTGAGGATTTGCGTAATCAAATAGGCTTTGTAACACAGGACACACAACTATTTTCGGGCACCATTCGTGAAAACTTATTCTTTGTAAACCCACAGACTACGGAAGCCATGTTATTGGAGGTGATACAAAAAGCATCCTGTCAAAGCTTACTCCATCGTGCAGAAAATGGTTTGGACACTATGATTGGTGAGGGAGGGCTGAAGCTATCCGGCGGAGAAAAACAGCGCCTGTCAATAGCAAGAGCGCTGTTGCGAGAGCCCAAGCTTCTGCTGTTCGATGAAGCTACTTCAGCCTTGGACTCTCTGACCGAGGAGGAGATCACCTCTACCATCAGGGAGGTTTCAAAAGCAGGTACACAGATAACCATCCTGATCGCTCATCGTCTATCTACGATCATGCACGCAGATCGTATTTATGTTTTGGAAAAGGGAGAAATTGTGGAAACAGGTAAACACGAGGAACTGCTTGCAGAAAAAGGACTCTATTATGCCATGTGGAGGCAGCAGATCGGAGAACGTAAGCAGCCCGTTATTACCTAGTTAATCCTTTACTTCCAAACAAATGGCACCATTACACGCAATGAAAGTGTACGTCCTCTATTGAATACACCCATTAGTCCATTAGCTCCATTTTCTGCCGTATATTTTAAGCGACTGGTGAGCAGTATCTCTGCATTGGGCGGCCAGGGCCATTAGTAATTGTCGGTGATTGATGCGCAGGCTGTAATCGGGCCTTTCCTGATCGCATTGGTCGTTTTTGTTGCCAAAGGTTTCGATCAGCGTACCGGTGCACAAAAGGCCCGCGCGAAATGTTGGTCAAGCTTATTGTTTGTAATTCTGCTGAATGGTATTTCGCCTAAGATTGTGCATAGGCCGTAAAGCAGCCGTTACGAGGGCAGTACTACGATCAGCAGGTTAGTTTTCATAAAATGATTTTAATAAAGTGAAGATAAAAATAAACCTGCGCGAAAGCTAATCAATATATTCAATTACTTTTTACTGCGAGCCGGCAGCATGTACCCAAGGGTAAGCCCAATTACATTGTTTTGCCAATCGAAATTGGGAGCGTTTTGCAACTGGGTCAGTCCTTTGAGGTAACTAACGCTCAGCACCACGCCCTTTTTGGACTGGTATCCACCCGAAGCCATCAAACCCAGGTCAAAACCTTTTACTTCTCCGGCTGCATCGCCAATAGCGATCTCTTCCTTTTCGCCCTCATGAATGTGCTTAGCCGAAAGATTAAAGCCCAGATTAGGCCCGCCGCCAATAAACCACCCTGTCTTTGTTCTATAAATAAGCTGCAGGGGCACATCAAGGGCAGCAAAACGAAATTTATCTACGTGATCATCATGTCGGACAGCTGTTCCCTTTCCTAGAAAAAGAAGCTGTGACTGTAACGAGAGAGAAGAAGAAAGTTTAGTGTCAAAGACAGCACCGAACTGAAAGGAGCCCAAGTTCAATCCATCTTCTTTGATCTCGTCATCGTTGGTAGAGACCGAACCAAGCGCAACACCGCTCTTAAGGCCAAAACGGGTCTGGGCCGATAGACTCAGTCCGGCAAATAACATCAATACAACTAACAGATTTGTTTTCATAAAATTGATTTAATAATACATAGGTTTAGTATTGCACAAAGGTATAAAATGAAACAATGTTGCAAAAAAAATTATTGAAACCGGATGGGCATCGAAAGCTGTATATCGCTATGCCCTACGTTTGGGCTATCGGCAGGCCCCTTGATGCCAGTTTTATGCATCAACTTGATCAGTACACTTCCTATTGCCGGGGGACCTGTCTGCCAAGTGGTACTGACCCCAATAGGAAAACCACTCAGATCTCGATCGGTCTTGGTTACTGTAAGCTGTACCGAAGCGGGGATGTAAAAAACCTCGTGGGAGCGTCCCTGCGCAACGATCTGTGAGGTCAGATCCTTCTCTAACCCATTGACGATATTGATAAAGCGAATTTCGGTGGTATACGTTTGCCCGCCGGCCAGCCGAATGGTGTCGATACGAGAGGGAGGCAGCCCTCCATCTCCATCGGGATCCTCTGCCAAAAAGACCAGGTTGGGTGCACCCGCGCGGCTAAAGGTGAGCATCACCTTGTTGATGGCTTCGTGCTCGTTCTCATCGTTGGCGTTGGAGGGTTTTTTGCAAGAAGTGGTCAGTACCCCGACCAATAATAGCATAACCACCAGTTTACTTATTGTATTCATAATTTCCATTTTAATTGTACCACAACATTTCGCCCCACCTCATCGGTAAAATAGCGGAAACGATTCATATAGTCCCGGTAACGGGTATTGAGCAAATTGTTGACTCCAACTACCAAGCCCAGGCTTCGCTTACCCACCCTGCAGTCTGTACCCATCGAAAGATTGACTAATGTATAGGCCGGTGGTGCCGCCAAATAATCGATGAACGTACCCGGAACTCTTGTCTGGCGAAAGATACGCAATACAGAAGGGCTCACGTAACTATTCTGAAAGCGACTCGTAGCGAACAAATAACTGAGCTGTGTCTCGAATCGATGCGAAGGCATCTGTTGCAGCCAATCTTTTTGCGTAAGATCACGGGCCCAGAGTAATGCGCCCTTTATACCAGCCTTCCACGAGGGACTCCATTGGTGCTCGATTCTAATATCAGAACCATAAATCCATGCATCGATCTGTGCATAGCGAAAGGTAGGATAAGCGCCGCGCAAAGTAAGGGTGGCCGGCACCGTAGGGACCAGATTGATAAAATCAGCGATATAGTTTCCATGCATCGTGAGATCGATGGTCCAGTTACTGTCAGGGCGATAGTCCCATTGCACTAGTTGCTTGAACGAACGCTCGGCCAAAATACTGGAATCACCGATCTCAAAACTCGCTGTTCCATGATGCAGACCATTCACGTATAGTTCATTGACCTGAGGAGCCCGCCAGGCCAAGCTGGTATTGGAGCGTAACTGACTTTGCTCGCTGAATTTCTTGCTTACACTCAGCGTAGCAGAGGGATTAAAGAATTGACGATCGGACTGGGTGGCCATCCCATTTCTATTTCTGAACACCGTCAACGAACGATAATCAACTCGTAATGCCGCTTCTAAAGCGTAAGCGCCCAGTTGCCACCGCTCTACCCCGTACATGCCCACATTGATGGTACGAAAATTGGGAATAAAGAAACGACTGCCTGACCAAACATTTTGCTGGTACATTACTTGCCATCCCACATCGCAACTCCGTGTAGTGCTGCGCGTGGTCTCGCGAAGCAGATCGATACTACTGGTTCCGATACTAAGCGATAACTCAGGACGTTCACTAATGAGCGCACGGTCGTATTCGTGGCGATCATTCTCTTGATGCGCTGCCACTACTTGCCAGCGATGCCCCTCGCTACCGGACCAAAATAATTTAAACTTGGCCAGGTAATGTTGCACCTGCTGATAGGGCCGACCTATGCGGTACGTGAAGCGATCGATATTCTGTAAGGGTTTCTCACTGGCAATGGCGTTTTGCAGGTCGGTAAGATTACCGATGTGCGATCCGGAGAAGATACCGATAGTGGTACTAAATGCGCTCATAAACAGCTCGGCGCGGTAACCCGACTTACGATAGCCCGCCATTGCCGCCACATTAAACTCTTGTAAGCCGGTATTATGCAGCCAGTACGCGGGCGTGCGAGCGTTGCCTCCTCTTTTATAGGTAACATGCGTGCGCCAGCTAAAGGCCGGGTTGGTCTTTGAATTTTGCTCCCATTGTACATTGGCCACGTATTGTCGGTTATTAGAAAAGTAGCCCGTATTGATCTCGGCCCTGCCCCGCAGATCGGTCGGTAAAGGTCTGGGCTCAATCAACACTGCGCCGCCAATGGCATCAGAGCCATAGCGAATGGCACCTGCTCCTTTTACTACTACAAAGCGATCGGCCACGTAGGGATCTATCTCCGGAGCATGTTCGCTTCCCCATTGTTGCCCCTCAAGCCGGACCCCGTTGTTGATTAAAATGATGCGTTGGCTATGCAACCCGTGAATGACCGGTTTAAAGATGGTACTTCCGGTTTGCAATACGGTTACTCCGGTAAGTCGCTTCAAGATCTCACCCAATGTTTGTCCGCGACTCTCGGCCAGGTCGCGGGCCGTAAGAGACTCGCGTACTTGCAGCTCTTGCGATCGACTAGTCGATAGTACTTGAACGGTGCTCAGTTGATTATAATGATGCGGCAACGAAAAATTCTTGACCAAATTCGATTCTATCCTGATCCGGATATTGATCGTATCGCAATCCGCGTGGGTAATAATAAAATTGTAGGTGCCCGGGCAAAGGTTGTAAAAATGATAATGCCCCTCCTTATCGGTCTCTGTACTGCGTTCCAACTCCCTGATCAGAATAATAGCCTTACCAAGGGGGGCTTTTTCGTCGGCATCAGCCACACTTCCAGAAAGGATCAGTGAACAAGGCGATTGCTGGGCAGCTGCTGTAAAGACCCAGCTGTGTAGCAATAGTATGATAAGTAATAAAAAAAAGTGGGTACGCCTCATTAAAAACCTCCGGCTTAATAAAAAGAGATTTTGCAACAATATTGCAAATATATGCAAACAGATTAGAACGGGGTGCACTTATTTTCGCAGCCAAGCCACCCCCGCAAGAAAAACTGCCGAATTTTTTGTACCTTGAAGATGCATGAAACGCTTGTTCATCCTTGCTGGCTTGCTGGTAACACTGCTGGGTGGCTGTTCAAAACTAGACGGCCCGGACCGCTGCGTAGGTACCAACTACGATATTCAGTTTACCAAGAATCCGGCCATCGGAGGGGTGAACAATGGCAGTATCACTGTACTTTACCCAAGAGGTGACACATTAAAATATGCCGTTAATAATGGCACGCCACAACAAAGCCCAAATTTAACCGGATTAGCTCCAGGGAATAATATTGTAAAAGTGATCAATCAAAAGGGATGTTCAGATACTATTCATGTGATGATTGCAGCGTATGGGCCTAAGTATGCTGCCGTTCGTCAGTTAATGATAGGTTATTGCGGGCCCTGTCATCTAAACGGCGGATCCAGTGGCGGTAAGAACCTGGATACAGACTCCAGCATTGTGGCCAGCTGGGATCGGATACGCATACGCTGTGTAAATGGCCTGCCCACCTTCATGCCACAGAATGGACAACTGACTGCAATCGATAAACAAAAAATTACGGATTGGGTGAATGCGGGACACCGGCTCACTGATTAGTGAAGCTGACTAACGAACTTTCATCATAGCTCGCACCTGCTGGGTAATGCCATTTTGGAAACGAGCATAGTACAATCCGACAGGCAATCCTTCACTATCAAAGTCAATCCGATAAGTGCCTGCGGTATATTCTTGATTAGCCAACACCTTAATTAAACGCCCCAACGTATCAAAAACTTGAAGTAAAGTATGTCCGCCTGCAGTGGTGAACTGAACAGTGGTTCGGCTGGTGAATGGGTTAGGAAAGTTGGTGACCAATAAGTCAGTGTTGGTAACTGGAGGAGGTGGTGTAACGCCGGCGCAAGCTCCTGATTTTAGTAACGGAAGAACTTGAAGCTGCGTATTGATATTAGGAGGGAATAAGGATTGAACCACTGATTTATCCAAACAAAACCATTTTTCTAAAATGGTGGCATAAATACTTCTGAAGTCGTACTGCATGGGTACGTTATCATTCACCAAGGCATTGGCAGGAATAGTTGGATTTACACCCAGCATGCCAGCCTCCACTTGATTCCCAAATAAAAACAGCGGCGCAGCAGCACCATGATCGGTACCAATGCTTGAATTAGATTTTACACGACGACCAAACTCACTAAAGGTCATGCCCAGTACCCGATTCTCTACTCCCAAGAATTTTATATCATCTTGGAAGGCCTTGATAGCTGCAGAAACACGACCAAGCAAGGTTGCGTGTGATCCAGTCACTTTATCTGCATTCACCTGATTAGAGTGCGTATCAAATCCACCAGTGCTTACCATATAAACACGCGTTTTCAAACCACCCTTGATCAAGCGTGCTACAATTTTTAATTGATCCGCCAATGAATTTCCTGTGGGATAGGGAGATTGAACGGTCACTGCATTGGCAGCAGCACGAATAACAGTAGCATAACCTTGTGTTTGACGATTGATATTACGAACATAGGTCAGCTCTTTACCGGCACGCGTGTTGGGGGCATAGTCATTGGTGCCCGAAATCAAATTATAAAATGACGTGGGATTGGTAATACTCATTCCCATATTTCGTGTAGGCCCTTGCAATGTAAGGGAAGTTAACCCACCAATTTGAATAGCCAGAGGATCTGGCATATCGGTATTGGGATAGCCGATCGGAAAATTAGGATACTCATAATCCAAATAACGTCCAGCCCATCCACTATTAACCTCCTGGTCACGATTGGATGCACTCATCCAAATATCAGTAGCCCGAAAGTGGGAAAAATTTGGTTGAGGATACCCAACAGACTGTACTACTTTGGCCTTCCCATCAGCAAAAAGACTTTGCAATCCTGTCATTGCCGGATGAAGACCCGTACCTGTTACGCCTGCAATGGAAAGCACTGCGTTTTCAGGTATGGCTACGTTGGCACGTGCATTATAATAATTTGAATAATCTGCTACAGGAATAACCGTGTTCAAACCGTCATTACCTCCGGACAGTTGTACAATTATCAGCACGTGATCGGTGAGCGTATTACCACGCAGCAAGGCCTGCACCAACGGCGAATTCATATTGAATGCCTTAACGGAATAGCCATTGATCAACTCCGGCAGCAGAGCAGCCATTGGTAATGTTCCCGTTAAGAAGTCTCTACGTTGCATACTCAGATCAGCTGGTATTCAGATAGGTTAAACAAATATTGAAAAAGTGATTTCAGACGGTTATTGACAATATTAAAGTTGGCAGTGGTGGGATTTGACTCATAGGCCATCCAGGCATTGGTCCAATAATAATCCCATTGTTGGCCAGTCAAAAGAATCTGCATTTTGATTTGATCCTTTGAAACCTGACTCAACGCATTTTGATAAAGAAAAGCCAATGCCTCGTTTATAAGATCATTGGGGTTGCCCGGGTTACGTAAACTACGCGCCCACTGCACGCAATTAAACTGAACACGGATATTATTTCGTACATAGCCAGCACTAATCATTATATCCGTGAACTGGTTTCTTTTAGGAAGAGAATCGTGAGTAATCCAAAGTTCGTGGTATGAGGGTGGTTGATAAAAGGCAGGGAATCCAGCCACATCGGGAGGATCGTGTAAATTAAGCCCCATATTAACCATCCAGCTGTAAAAGGTATTCCACAAACCGTAATTAGTATCCCAATCGGTGGCAGGAGCAAAGGTTGCATCCATTTCACGAAGTGAACCAACAACGTGGTCGGCAGGTGATTTGATATAACAACCACGGTTCATCTTATCAAAGAAATGCTCACTCTTCAATAAAGCGGAGAGCATAGGTTTGATCTCATAGCCTGAACCACGGAAAATGTCAGCAAGCGGTGTAATTACATTTCGCTCTGCGTCAACATCAATTTCGTAATAAACAAACCAGCGGTAGAGTTGACGGGCAATAAACTTGGCAACTTCCGGCTGTGCAAAAATCATATTCAGCAAATCATCTATTTCCAGCTGACCGGCCGTAGCACCCGTGCGGCCGGTGATAATCGTATTATTGAAAAAGGAAGAAAACGTTTTATTGACGGTGCTATGCCTTCTGGTATCAAAACTGGGCTGATAAGTGTTATAGTTAATAGTCCAACCCGTCAATACCTTGGCAGCTTCCCTCACATCCGTTTCAGTGTACTTAGAATCGGGGCCTTTCCCCAATGTGAAGAGCTCCATCAACTCACGGGCATAGTTCTCATCAGGAGCAGTAGCATTGTTCAAATAACCATTTAAATAGCGAAGCATGGCGGGATCAATAGTAATATCCCTCACCATACTTTTGAAGTTGCCCAACGCATACATGCGAATCAATGCATGCTGTTTATACATCAGATTAGCATTACCAACATCTGTAGACTCATTTCCGAAATGGTTGGTCCAGAATAAAATCATTTTTTCCAACATGCTTCGATCCTGGTTGATCATATTGCCGGTTAACCATTTTTTATAAGATGCTCTGCGTAAGCCCTGGATTGTACCATCATTGTTAACATTATTGATCCAGGTTGTTCCTTGTGTAACCGTGGGATCAGGAACCACACCAAGATTGGTTGGAGTAGCATACTCTTTGACAGGTGGCGGTGAAGCTGGAGTAGCGGGAGTTAATAATTCATCCACAGCTTGGTCCATTGTTCGGCTTTTGAAATAAGCCACATCGTTTCGCTTAGCCCCAAATTGTACACGACGCAATAAATGCAAGATTTCTTCCTCACTCCAAGTACCGGCATAAGGATTCAGGCCCGATTGTGTACGCCCAGTTGCAAATTCCGGGTTAGTTCTTTTCGCCTCAGCTTTCAACTCAGTAAAGAAACCACGGCGGTCCATACTTAAAATTAAAAAAAAATCAAATACCCTGTGGAAAATCGGTAAACAATAAAGAAAAATACCTGAGGGTCATAATCTCTCAATAATTCCAGCTATACCCTGTCCCCCTCCCACACAAGCGGTAATCATGCCATATTTTTTGTTAAGTCGTTGAAGATCATGAAGATTTTGAATTGTTAGCTTACACCCGGTACAACCCAAGGGATGACCCAACGCAATAGCCCCACCGTTGATATTAATTTTTGTTGTATCCAATTTAGCTTCCCGAATAACCGCCAGGGCCTGCGCTGCAAAAGCCTCATTTAGTTCAATCAGATCGATTTGTGATAATTGCAAGCCTGCCTGTTGCAATGCTTTTGGAATGGCCACTACGGGTCCAATACCCATAATTCTGGGATGAACTCCTGCCACAGCACAGGATACTAACCGACCGATGGGTGTAAGACCCAGCTCTTTTACCATTGATTCACTCATGACCACTACAAATGCAGCGCCGTCTGAGGTTTGCGAGGAATTTCCAGCTGTTACCACCCCGTTGGTAGCAAAAGCTGGCTTCAATTTAGATAAAGCCTCCAGCGAAGTGTCGGCACGCGGCCCTTCATCAGTATCCACGACAAAACTCCTTTTTTGTCTTTTTTTCTTTTGATCCAGAAAAATTTCTTCCACCGTAATGGGAAGTATTCCATTTTTAAAGTGCCCTTGTTTGATGGCAGTAGTGGCTTTTAGGTGTGAATCCAATGAAAATTGATCCTGCTCCTCCCGACTAACACCATACTCTTTTGAAACAGCTTCTGCTGTTAATCCCATATTCAAATAATAATCGGGCTCCTCACTTGAGATAGAGTAAGCAGGCGCTGTTTTCCATCCGGTAGCAGGGACCATACTCATACTTTCAACACCACCAGCCACTATGCAAGAGGCCAAACCTGCTCGGATTTTAGCCGTTGCCATGGCAATGGATTCCAATCCGGCAGCACAATAGCGGTTAATAGTAATACCCGGCACCTCAATTCCAAGCGCACGAGCAGCAATGATACGACCCACCTGTAACCCTTGCTCTGCTTCCGGCACTGCATTACCCACTATCACATCATCTACCTGAGCAGGCTTCAACATGGGGATGGAGGCCATCAGTCCCTTGATTACTTCAATGGCCAGATCATCGGGTCTTGTAAAACGAAAGCCTCCTTTTTTGGCTTTGGCTACTGCGGTTCTAAATCCTGCAACGATATATGCTTCTTGCATGAGATATTATTTAGTTGTTAATGCAACCATCTTTTTCAAATTTACAACTGAATTGCCTTTTTCCAAACTAAACAAGGGCCACATTCTTGCAATATATTTGCCAGTCGCATGTATAAGGCAATTCGAAAAATTTTATTTCTACTCCCTCCGGAAGAGGCCCATCATCTTTCGCTTTTTTTACTGCAACTGTTTTGTAGTACTTCTCTCACGCGTAAACTGCTTCGCAAATTTTTTGAACCTGCAAAAGTTTCCCCCATTGTATTAGCCGGTATTCATTTTAGAAATCGTGTGGGATTGGCAGCCGGATTTGATAAGAATGCATTACATCTCCGCGAGTTAAGTTGTTTGGGCTTTGGGCATATAGAAATAGGCACCGTTACTCCACAACCACAGCGCGGAAATGAAAAACCACGCCTATTTCGATTACCTGCAGATCATGCGTTGATCAATAGGATGGGCTTCAACAATGATGGAGTAGTAACCATAGCCAAACGACTAAAACAGTGGAGAGAAGAGGTGCAGCCCTATGTTGATTTGGAAAAACCATTGATCATAGGCGGTAATATCGGGAGGAATAAAAGCACTTCAAATGAAGAGGCTTGGAGAGATTACCAATACTGTTTTGAAAGGTTGCACCCATGGGTGGATTATTTTGTAGTGAATGTTAGTTCTCCGAATACACCTGGCCTACGGGCATTACAAGATCGAAGCTTTTTGGAAAAAATATTAACTGGACTACAAAGGAAAAATCAGGAAACGAATAACCCCAAACCTGTTTTCCTGAAAATTGCCCCTGACTTAGCCTGGTCACAGGTAGATGAAGTCATTGAATTAGTATTAGCCATCGGATTAAACGGGTTAGTGGTCAGTAACACAACCATACAGCGTGACACTTTACAAACTACCCCCAATACAGTAAGCCGAATGGGAGCTGGAGGACTTAGCGGTGCACCGCTCAAAGAAAGAAATACCACCCTACTCCAGTATATTCATCAAAAAACAAATGGGAAGATTCCTTTGATTGCATCTGGAGGAATTTTTAATGCTACAGATGCGGCTGAGAAATTCAATGTAGGCGCTTCACTGGTTCAGGTTTGGACAGGATTTGTGTATGAGGGTCCGGCAATTGCAAAAAATATTTCAGCAGCTAGTCCCCCATAACCAGGGTTAGCAGGTCAATAAGGAAACAGCAGTCACCCCTGCTGTTTCGGTCCTTAAACGTGTATTCCCTAATTGTACAGGAATAAAGTTAGCGGCTAAGGCTTGTTCGATTTCCTGTGGAGTAAAATCACCTTCCGGGCCTATCCCAATCAGTACTTGATCTGGTAATGAAAAAGATAATTGCAAGAGAGAATTACGCAACGTATTCTCACAATGTGCCAATAAATTAATGCCTTGAGTTAATTTCCATTGTTGCAAATCGGCAAATGATCGGGGGGCTAATAACTCGGGCAACCAGGCCTGTCGGCTTTGTAAAAGGGCACTTATTAAAATGGACTCCAATCGATCCATACGAACGGTTTCTTTCTCCGTTCGCTGACACCGTAAAGGTATGATGCTGGTAACTCCCAATTCAGTAACTTTTTCCAAAAGCCATTCAAAGCGATTGCTGTTTTTCAGTAATGAAATAGCAAGTGTGATAGATCTTTTAGGGCGTGCTACCTGATGAACTTCTTGCAAAGCCACCCTACATTTTTTTCGATCCACCATAGCCACGACGGCTTCAGCCCAATTTCCTTTTCCATCTGTAATAGAAAGAGCGCTTCCCTGAATTAATCGTAATACCTGAATGGCATGGCGACTATTATCCTCGTCTAACTCCATCGCCGTTCCTGGCAAACCCAATGTTTGACTGTAAAAAAGCGGAGTGGTCATGATTAAATTGGCAAATCATCAACATCGGAATCCAATTCATTCATCCGACTTCCAGTTTGTACAAAAACGCGCCCACTGCCACTTCCATCTTCGTCCCGAACGGGCTTCCAATTACCAGGGATACCGGTAACACCCAATCCACCTCCATCTTCAACAAATTTTTGAATATTGAGCAAAGCGCGCAACTTGATAGTTTCCAGCGATCCGTTCCGGTGCTTTGCAATTCTAACAAAGGTATCGCCCCGATTATTTTCACCCATTTCATTGGTCGTAATATCGTAATACTCAGGACGGTATAGGAACATGACCATATCCGCGTCCTGTTCAATGGCACCTGACTCACGCAAGTCACTCAACTGGGGCATCTTAGTACCATCCTTACCAGCACCCCGTGTTTCTACCGCACGACTTAATTGCGAGAGCGCAATTATGGGAATACTTAACTCCTTGGCCAATGCTTTTAAGTTTCTTGAAATATTACTGATCTCTTGTTCACGATTACTGTTACGACCATCGCCGGTTCCACTCATTAGTTGTAAGTAATCAACGATCACTAAACCTATATCATGTTTATTTTTTAAACGTCTGCACTTAGCGCGTAATTCAAAAATATTGAGTGCGGGCGTGTCATCAATAAACAGAGGAGCCTGTGCCAAACGTTGAACCCCGCGTGCATACAATTGTTTCATCTCATGCTCTTCCATTTTTCCGCGACTGATTTTTTCCAGCCATATTTCGCTTTCTGCAGAAAGAATACGTTGCACCAACTGACCGGCACTCATTTCCAATGAGAAAAAAGCAACTGCAGTGGGTTTGCCCGCCTGCGTGGCCGCATTTCGGGCAAGATTCAACGCAAATGCTGTTTTACCTACCGCGGGGCGAGCAGCCAGGATAATTAAATCGGTACGTTGCCATCCATAGGTAACACGATCCAACGAGGGAAATCCACTGGCCACACCCGTTAAGTCTTCATTTTTATGTCGCAGATCCTCGATGCGTTTAATAGTATTGACCAATACCGAATCAATTGTTTCAAAATTTTTACGGAGGTTATTATTAATGATCTCAAATAACTTAGTTTCTGCATCATCCAGTAGGTCAAATACATCTGTGGCATCTTCAAAAGCATCATTGATAATTTCTCCACTTACCCGAATCAACTCACGCTGAATAAATTTTTGAAGAATGATTCTGGCATGCGCCTCAATATTCGCAGCAGAAACTACTGCATTGGTAAGACGGGATAGGTAATAAGGGCCCCCTACCAGATCTAATTCTTCTTTGGTGCGCAACTCTTCCGCCACCGTTAGCAGATCCATCGGCTGGCTTTTATTGGCCAGAGATTGCATAGATGCGAAAATGCGTTGATGGGCTTCCACATAAAAACAATTAGGCTTTAGTATTTCCGCCACTATGTCAAAGGCCCCGCGTTCCAACATCATGGCCCCTAACACAGCCTCTTCCAACTCCTTGGCTTGTGGAGGAACTTTACCATAGACAATGGTGCCTAGTTCAACTGCAGATTTACGTTTGCGTTGTCTGTCCTTATTCAAATTAGTTAGTTCCATAGCAGTTGATTTTAACGATTTGGGCTAAACTGGGACAACGAAATAAACCCCAAAAAGAAAATGGAAAAAATTTTTCTTTCTTCACGATTTCTGCACGTAAAATGTGGGGTTATCCACAATTAGTTTAAAAGCTCCCGGGCATTGGTCAAGGCAGCTGGCGTTGGGGCTTCTCCACCAATCATTTGAGCAATGGCCAGCACGCGTTCTTCCTGGCTGAGTAGTCGTAAACTGGTTTGAACAGCGCCCGTACTAGACAGCCCGGCTTGCTTGAAAACAAAAAAATGCGTGCGGGCCTTGCCAGCGATTTGAGGTTGGTGGGTGATACAGATCACCTGCCTATGCTGGGCAAGTTCTTTTAACAAGAGCCCCACTTGCCTGGCTGCTTCCCCTGCAATACCTGTATCAATTTCATCAAAGATCAATGTGGGAAGTTGCATGGATTCTGCAACCAATGATTTGATACAAAGCATTAATCGGCTAAGCTCACCCCCGCTGGCCACCTTGCGTAAAGCATTAAATTGTCCGCTTCTATTGGCATCGAATAAGAAATCAATGTGATCCATTCCTTCGGACCCCAATGAACCTGTTTCAATAGTTACTTTCAATTGTGCAGTAGGCATTCCAACGCGTTGGAGTAGTTGCTGCACATTGGATTCCAAGGATGAAACTTGTTTTTTTCTCCCCTTTGATATTACCCCAGCCAACGCCATGGCCTTTTGCTCCAATAATTCCAGTTGTTGCTGCAGTTCCTGAATGGCCTGGCCTAAATGTTCAATTCCTTTTAAATCTGTTGCCAAATTGGATTGAATTGCCAATAAACCCGCAGTGGAGTTGACCTGATGTTTTTTATAGAGTTTGTACCCTAGTGATAAACGCCCATGTATTTCCTCGAGCCGCTGCGGATCCAACAGTACGGTATCAGCCACTCGTTCGATATCCCTTGCCAATTCTTGTAATTCAATATAGACCGTGCGAAGTCGTTCAGCAAGTCCTGGAAAATCGGAGTGAAAAGATGTAAAAGAACCCCATTCGTTCAACAAAGATTTCAATCGACCAACCATAGGCTCTTCTCCTGCCGATAGTGAAGCTGTGGTTCGTCCTAAAAATTGTTGTACGCTTTCTGCATTGGATAATAACCTCACCTCTTGCTCCAACTCCTCTAGTTCATTTTCACAAAAACCGGCATCTTCCAATTCCTGATATTGAAATTGTATATAGGCGGTTTCCGCCTCCACCCGAGATCGTTTGGTTAGTAGATCAGACAAGGTTGTTTTAGCAAGAACCCACTCTTGATAGGCCAACTTATACAATTCAACCTTATCCAATTGTTGCGCTAAGGCATCCAAAACCTCTCGCTGAAAACTGCTTTGCCCTAATGAAAGTGTGTCAAATTGCTGATGCAGGTCCACCAATAGTGCGGATAATTCCTGCAATTGTGAAAGATTAACGGGTGTATCATTAATAAAGGCGCGAGATTTACCTTGCGGACTAATTTCGCGTCTGACGATCACTATTTCATTTTCCTCAAGTTCTTGGTCTTTCAAAAAAAAAGCAACGCGGCTGTTGTGCGTGCAGTCAAACCTGCCTTCCACAACTAATTTTTTGTCTTTATTGGCCAATACGCTTGTTTCTGCACGCTCCCCCAAAATCAAACCCATTGCTCCCATGAGAATGGACTTACCGGCACCAGTTTCACCGGTAATAACAACAAACCCTGCCGTAAACTCAATTTCAATCTCTTCTATGATTGCATAATTCTGTATAAAAAGACGAAGCAGCATGTGCACAAATTAGCACGATTTACCAGAGTCTCAAAGTGCGCTACCAGAGATTGGAGCCTTTATTCCAAAAAAAATCCCGTTCGAAATTGAACGGGATACAATGACTTGTAGTATCAATTACAACTGCACTGAATTTTTAAGTTCCTCGTCTATCAGAATTCGTCCGCAGTTTTCACAGATCATAATTTTCTTGTGCTGACGGATCTCGCTTTGCTTTTGTGGAGGAATAGCGTTGAAACATCCTCCGCAGGCATCACGCTCAACAGAAACAACAGCCAATCCATTGCGGTAGTTTCCGCGGATTTTTTCATAGCTGGCCAGCAGCCGAGGGTCAACTTTTCCCTTTGCCTCAACAGCCATTTTATTGTACTGCTTTTCCTCCTTTTCGTTAGCAACAATGATTTTTTCTAACTCCTCTTTTTTGCTGGTTAATACGCCTTCTTTAACAGCTATATTTTTCTTGGCCTTATCCAACAATACCGCCTTTTCCGCAATCTCACCAGTAGCGTCCTTCATGTGCTTTTCAGCCAGTTTAATATTCAGCTGGGCCATTTCAATTTCCTTGTTGATGGCTTCGTACTCGCGATTATTCTTTACGTTGTCACTTTGTTTCTCGTACTTTTTAATCTGCGCTTCAGACTCCTTTATGGAGAGTTTGCGTTGCTCAATAAATTCAGTAACGCCATTGATTTCTTCCTCGATTCGGGTTTTGCGGGCAATGAGACCTGTGATTTCGTCCTCCAGATCAGCCACCTCCATAGGAAGCTCCCCTTTCAGAATTTTAATCTCATCCAATTTGCTGTCGACCTGCTGAAGGTTTATCAGGGAGACCAGCTTTTCCTGAATCGAGTAATCTTTTACTTGTGCCATAGATAGTTGACCGGATTGGTGGAAACGCTTGCTTTGAGGACGGCAAAAGTAGGGAATTTTTCGGCTAAACGTTCCTGTAAAAGATCAATCGTAAACTGCTCACTCTCAAAGTGCCCAATGTCCGCAAGAACCAGTTTTCCTGTTGCTTTAAAAAAATCGTGGTATTTCAAATCTGCAGTTATAAATGCTTGAGCACCAGCGCACAAGGCAGCATTGATCAAAAAACCACCAGCTCCTCCACATAGGGCTACTTTTTGAATGGGCTTGTCTAATAAGTTAGTATAACGAACAAGAGGGCTTTTAAAAACCTCACTAACGCGCCTTAAAAACTGAGCTGCATTTTGCGGAGCAGACAACTCTCCGATAACACCTGCACCCACGCCTTGGTAGGCATTAGATAGCGGAATCAGATCGTAAGCTACCTCCTGATAAGGATGAGCACTTTTAAGGGCGTTCAGCAAGTTGCTCTCCAGATAAAAAGGGTAGATCAATTCCAGCTTTACTTCGCTTTCTGTGTGTCTGACCCCTGTTTCACCAACATAAGGAGTGGCGCCCACAGCAGCTTTGAATGTTCCCTCCCCGATGCAGGAAAAGCTACACTCATCGTATTGGCCGATTTGGCCTGCGCCTGCAAAAAAAAGTGCAGCGCGAACCTGCTCCACTTGTGCCAGGGGTATAAATGTGATCAATTTTTTTAAGGCCCCCGGTTTTGGCAACAAAACGCTGCACTGAGTTAGCCCCAACAGCGCTGCCATTTTACCATTCACTCCTTCCAAAACGTTATCCAGGTTGGTATGAATAGCATAGATTGAAATATTATGTTGAATGGCTTTAATGATCAACCTTCCGGTTTGTTCATTGGCATTAATCTGCTTGATGCTATCAAAGATCAACGGATGATGCGCCACGATTAAATTACAACCCTTCTCCAATGACTCATCCAAAATAGCATCCGTTACATCTAAGCAACAAATCACTCCGCTGCAATTGCTTTCTGCATCCCCCACTAGTAATCCAACATTATCATACGACTCCTGTAGCGAAGGAGGCGCCACCGTATCCAAAAAATGTATGATGTCACTTACTTTCATAACAATGCTGTTATAGAATTTCAAATTACGTGCATTTTTCGCATCTTTGCGGGAACTTTTATCAACTAAACCCATTCGCTATGAGCATCCAAATTGGACAAACGGCCCCTGATTTTACTTTGTTTGATTCTGGCAAGAACCCCATACAACTTTCTAGCTTGAAAGGGCAGCATGTGTTGTTGTTATTTTTCCCGCAATCATTCACGGGAGTTTGCACAAAGGAGCTTTGTTCGGTACGAGATAATATTGCCCTTTACCAGGATGTTAACGCTACCGTGTTGGGAATTTCTGTAGACTCTGTATTTACATTGGCTAAATTCAAAGAGGAACAACAGTTGAATTTTCCACTGCTTAGCGATTTCAATAAAAAGGTATCTGAGCTTTACCATGCCATTTATCAGGATTGGATTCTGGATATGAAAGGCGTTTCAAAACGCTCGGCCTTTTTAATTGACAAAAATGGTATTGTTCAATATGCAGAGGTGCTGGAAAATCCGGGAGAGATTCCAAACTTTGAAAAAATAAATGAAACATTGAGCTCACTAACCTAAATGGTTTTGCTTAATGCACTGATCATCAAAGCCGAAGAATACTGTTTCTGGGCTTTTACATTTTGTTAATGCTTGTTTTTATTTTTTAAGGTATATTTGAGTTAATGCGCATGAAGCTTCTACTATCAATTGGACTCTTGGTGCTGTCCTTATCCTTAAAGGCGCAGCAAAATCCGATAGTTGGCACCACTGAAAAATTGGTGAAGCTTTACCCTAATCCCGCTGTTAGCTACGTTGTATTTGAATTAAAGAATGCAGGACGCAAAGACTTAAGCTTGCAGGTTTACAATGGGATTTTGGGTAAAAAAATGATTGATACTAAACTTAACCTTGAACGAATTACATTCTCCCTCAATGAATTTACCCGCGGTATATACGTTTATCACCTGGTAGAAAGCTCAGGCAAGATTATCGAATCCGGTAAATTTCAAGTTACCAAATAGGTTTATAATACCTGGACAATTAAGAATTTAAGGTATTGCGTGTTTTCCATTTCCCAAACAATAGGATGATCTGCTGATTGCGTATTGAAACAAACCTGTCGAATTTTTCTCCTTGCGTCTTTGGCAGCCATAGCTATGATCTCTAAAAAAAGTGTAGCCGGAACAAGATTGGTACAGGAAGAAGTAACCAGGAATCCTCCGGGTTTTACCAATTTCATCCCTCTCAAATTTATTTCCTTGTATCCGGTTATTGCTTTTTGTATTGTTGCACGACTCTTGGTAAACGCAGGGGGATCCAACATTACCACATCGTATTGCTTACCTTCTTTTGTCCATTGCTTTAATAAGTCAAAGGCATTAGCTACCTCAAATGTGCAACGATCCTGTAGCCCATTTAATCTGGCGTTTTCATTGGCTTGCTCAACAGCCGAAGCAGATATATCAAGACCCAATACAGACTTTGCCCCATAATGTGCAGCATGAACTTCAAATGTGCCCGTGTAGGTAAAAACCCCCAAGACAGTTGCATTTTTTACAATAGCGCGTATAGCCCTCCTATTGTCTTGTTGATCTAGAAAGTAACCTGTTTTCTGTCCGTTGGCCAGATCAACATAAAACTGCAAACCATTCTCACGTATAATAATCCTGGTTTCAAACGGAGCACTTAAAAATCCTTTTTGCTGAGGTAGACCTTCCAGTTCGCGAACAGGCACATCGTTTCTTTCATAAATACCTTTGGCCGGAAATATTTCCAATAAGGCATCAACAATTGCTGGCTTCCAACGATCAATACCCAACGCCAAGGTTTGAATAACAAAATAGTCATTGAATTTGTCTATGATCAGTTGTGGTAACCCATCAGCTTCCCCAAAAACCAATCTGCAATTCTCAACATATCCAGTTTGCTTGCGGTATTCCCAGCAGCGTTGAATTTGGTCTTTAAAAAACCCGGCATCAATCACTTGTCCTTTCCTGCGAGAAAGTATTCTAATACTAATTTGAGATCTGGGATTATAATAACCACTTCCTATCCACTTACCCTCATGCGTATACACTTCAACAATATCAGCCGGCTCAGGGGAACCCTCAACTCTATCAACCTCATTCATAAAAATCCAAGGATGGCCATTTTGAACGCGGGGCGCAATTTTTCGACGCAGAAAAACTTGACTCATAGATGACGAAGATAGCTTTAAAGAGACAGACAGAAAGGCGTAACAGCTTGTATTTAAAGCCATTTTGTCCTTAAATCCGCAGAAGCGTCAAGTAGTTTTCGCTTGGTAGTAAAATTGTCGGACTTACCTTTGCAACCAATTTAGAACCATTTATGGAAGAACAAGTTAACAAGCCACAAGAAACAGACCGTACCGAAGAAGAAACGGTGACCAATTCCCCTGTACAAGAGGAAAATGCAATAGAAGAGTCCGAACTGGAAAAGTTAAGTGCAGAATTGGAATCGTATAAAGACAAATACATTCGGACCATTGCTGAGTTTGATAATTTCAAACGCCGTAACGCAAAAGAAAGAATTGAGCTAATGCAAACTGCCGGCAAGGATATTATCACTGAGTTGCTGGATGTGCTGGACGATTGTGAGCGGGCACAACAAACCATAGAAAAAGCCGGATTAGCTGAGGCTGTTGAATGGGAGGGCGTTAAGCTGGTTTTTAATAAACTCAAAACCAAATTGCAAAATAGGGGGTTAAAAGCAATGGAGGTAGTAAACCAGGTGTTTGATGCCGATATACACGAAGCAGTTACCGAAATTCCCGCACCTCAAGAAGAGATGAAAGGAAAAATCATTGATGAAGTGGTCAAAGGATATTTACTCAACGATAAAGTAATCCGTCATCCAAAAGTGGTGATAGGAAAATAAATTATGAGCAAGAGAGATTATTACGAAATATTAGGCGTCAGTAAATCGTCATCCGCCGATGATATAAAAAAATCCTACCGCAAAGTAGCTATGCAATATCACCCGGATAGAAATCCCGGAGACAAAGCAGCGGAAGAAAAATTTAAAGAAGCTGCGGAAGCCTATGAAGTACTAAGCGATGCGGACAAACGCGCACAATACGATCGATTTGGCCATGCGGGAGTAGGCGGTGCCGGAGGAAGAGGATATGGAGGCGGAATGAATATGGAGGATATCTTCAGTCAGTTTGGAGATATTTTCGGAGATGATCTGTTTGGAGGAGTTTTTGGAGGAGGTCAGCGCGGTGGAAATAGTCGCTCCCGTTCTCGGGGTGTTCGAGGAAGTAATCTCAGGATCAAACTAAAACTGAATTACGAGGAGATCGCAAATGGTGTCAGCAAAAACATTAAAGTAAAAAAATACGTTCCTTGTACTACCTGTGGTGGTAGTGGCGCAAAAGACAAAGGCAGCACGCAAACCTGTACAGGCTGTAATGGAAGTGGTCAGGCGAGAAGAGTCCAAAATACTTTTCTCGGGCAAATGCAAACAGTAACTACTTGTCCAACCTGTAATGGAGAAGGCTCTACGATCACTGCAAAATGCACCGCTTGCAAGGGTGAGGGAAGAACCTATGCAGAGGAAACAGTGACCATTGAAATTCCCGCAGGTGTACAAGAGGGAATGCAGCTTAACGTTACCGGCAAAGGGAATGCAGGCGAAAGAGGTGGTTCTCCGGGAGATCTGATCATTCTGATAGAAGAAGAAGCGCATAAGGCATTATACAGAGATGGACTGAATGTGGCTTACGAATTACACCTCTCCTTTACCGATGTTGTGTTTGGCACACAGGTAGAAGTACCTACCATCGATGGAAAGGCAAAAATTAAAATTCCTGCCGGCACACAGAGCGGTAAGATTTTCCGATTAAAGGGTAAAGGCTTTCCAGCAGTGAATTCATACGAAAAAGGAGATCAATTAATTCAGGTTAGCGTTTGGACACCACAGCAATTGAACGACGAGGAAAAAGCAACGTTGGAGAAATTAAACGGATCTCCAAACATGCAACCGCATCCTGATAAATCGGAACGAAACTTTTTTGAAAGGATTAAGGATATTTTTCAATAACTACAGTCATTCGTCTCCAGCTTCTTTTTTTCTTTTTAGCATAAAGTGCTTGACCTTGTTTAATCAAAGCCAACCATTCTACTTGTGCCGGGTTAGTAGTATCGATCACCTGTTCACCCAACTGCACCAAATCATTCCAATTGGATCTATTCAAATACGGAGAGCCCTTCAATAGCATTCCAAATTGTGCTAATGCAGCCATAAACATAGATTGCTTTAGCTCTTTTTCGAGGTAAACATAATAAAGTGGAATACCCATTTGTTCTATACGTTGCACCGTATCGTTTGGCAATCGATACATAAATTGTATTTGTGCTATTGAATCAAGGTCCTTTTTTTTATGGGCAACAGATGTAAACAATGTAGTGGGCTCAATTTCTACTAAAACGGTCAGGGTATGTCCGGATCCCACTTCACCCCCTTCCACTTGTGCCAGTGAATCTATAAAAGCACCTGCCTTATTATCAAATCCTATCAACCGATAACTTTTTATCAGCGATGGATCAAAAGTTACATTCATATGCACATCATCTGCAACGGCATATAACGTTTTTGTAAACTCTGTCATTAATACACGCTCTGCCTCCTTTTCCCGGTCCAGATAAGCAAAGTTGCCATTACCGCGTTCTGCCAATAATTGAATTTTTGAATCCTTATAATTACCCATACCTAATCCCAAACAAGTGAGGTAAATACCCTGCTGGCGTTGAATATTGATCAATTCCTCTAACTCACTTTCCGTTTTTAATCCAACATTGAAATCCCCATCAGTGGCCAGGATCACACGATTGTTTCCTCCTTCAATATAGTGTTGCTTTGCAACCTGGTAAGCCAACCGAATACCTGATTCACCTGGTGTTGCTCCTCCAGGAACCAAACCGTTAATCACATTAGTAAGACTATCCCTTTCACAGCCGCTAAGGGAGCGTACCAACACAGCTGTCATGCCACCATAGACCACAATAGAAACAGAATCCTTCTCTCTCAAATTGGACAGTAACAGGCCAAACCCAGACCGCAGCAAGGGCAATCGATTTGGCATATCCATTGAGGCAGAAATATCAATCAAAAAAACCAGATTCGCTGGGGGTAGTGAGTCTAAGTTTAATTTACGCGCTGATATATTTATTTGTAACAAATGATGATTCCAGTTCCAGGGGCATGGACCCAAGTTAGAGGAAACCGAAAAAGCAGCCGAATCAACGGGAGGCACATAAGCGGGAGGAAAATAATTAAAAATCTCTTCAACCCTTACTGCGTCAGCCGGTACATAAGTGCCGCGAGCAATAAAACGTCGAATATTAGAGTAAGACGCTTGATCAACTGATAATGAAATACCCGTGGTAGGGAACCCAGCGGTGTTTATCCATTTATTCTCAAGCAACTCCGCATAGGTCTCACCACCCGTAAACCAATTTTTGCGCTGGGCCCTGTTCATGTTTGCTGCACCGGAGGATAAGTGTGTGTTTGCCGTTAATCGTTGCCCCAAGGGTATCGGTCCAAGAACAATTTGCAACGGAGTGGCCCCAGTTGTAGTGATTTTTTCAGCACGAAATCCTTTCCCTGAAATCAATAATGTATCCGTAAACCGATTGGAGGAAAATCCAAAACTACCCAAAACCCCTGTTTTAAAAAGTAGCCCTGTTGAAACTTGTAGGATTTGTACATTTTGCAAAGGTTGCCCGGTTGAGTCCTTTATTACTCCTCTCACAAAGTAATCCTGTGCCACACCGGTAGCTGTGTAAAAAAATAAGCAGAGCAGTAAGATGCTTCCAAACCGCATAAGCCACTAAATTGAAACCCATTATAATAAGGACGTTATGCCAACTGGTACAACGCACCAAAATTTCGTCCTAGCCCGTCGTAATCGAGACCGTATCCAACCACAAATTGATTTGGAATAGAAAACCCTACATAATCAATTAGCACCGGAAAAGTAGTAGCCTCAGGCTTGTGCAAAAAGGTAGCAATCCGAATGGAAGCAGGCTCAAGTTGATGAAGAGAAGGAAGAAAATGGTGTAAGGTTTTCCCTGTATCTACAATGTCCTCCACAATAATTACCTCCCGTCCATGTAAATCTTGGTCCATTCCTACCGCTGACATCACTTGACCGGAGGAACGCATTCCTTGATAGGACGCAATTTTAATGAACGAAATTTCAGCATCCAATTTGATTTGTCTGTACAGATCAGCAGCAAACATAAAAGAGCCATTAAGGATAGCCAGAAATAATGGCTGTTTGTTGGCATAATCAGTATTGATCTGTTGCGCTAATTCAGTAACCCGTTGTTGAATCAAAACAGCGGGGAGATATTCTTTAAATTCCTTATCATGCACACGAATTGTTACCATAAAAGAATTATCTAGCTAAGTTACAATCTGGCGCCAAAGGTTGGTATACGAAATAAGCTTTTAATTTTTTTCTCTAGAAATAGCACTTGTGAAAATTTGGCCTCCGTAGTGGGAACCAAATTGTTCCATTCAAAGAGTCGAGCCAGGGGCACATTGTATTGCTGTGCAATCACTAAAAATGGAGTGCCGGCCGTTACATAAATAGCTCGGCTGCCCTTTTCCTTAAACACCCCACTGGGATAGCGATTGTCTGGTATTTGCTTGAGTGAACTATCTGCTGTATTTCCTTCCATTTTAGCGGGATTCATTTCTACTATCACAGCGGCAACCTCCACTGAAGGTTGGGGCACCGTAGGAGTAGTTGACCCTGCTGCTACCGTGAGGCTTGCTTCCGCATCGCCCTCCAATTCATAACCCAATGCTACCATGGTATACTGTTGCAAGTCGTAGTCTTCAATCAATCGAATTAATGTTTGAGCGTAGAGGGGGTTGGTAGCATAGCCTGCCGACTTCAATCCTCTTGCCCAAGCTTCATAATCAGTAGGATCCAATTCAAAAAGAGAAGCATAGCGATTACTCCCTTTTAAAAAGTTTGAATGATCTCGGTAAGACTCCTCAGCCGAGTTATATTTCCGAAAACACTCATTGCGTGCATCATCTGTATGACGGAAAGAAGGGCCGTTCCATCCCGTTTTACATTTAATCCCAAAATGATTATTTGATTTTAATACCAACGGACTTTGCCCAGCCATGGTCTCATGTATGCCCTGTGCTAATTTTATGGAGGCCGGCACTCCGGTTAATTTCATCTCTTTTATAGCCAGACCCTTGTACTGATCAATGTACTCATGTATAGTTGCTGCCGTCTGCGCCAAACCGGTCTTTAAAATAAAACAAAGAAAAACTGAAATATAATAACGCATACTACTTAACTTTTTTAATCACACTTAATCCATCCCGAAGCGGAACAACCATCGCTATTACATCATCTCGGTTTACGATTGCCGTATTAAAGGCTGCAATTGCTTTTGCATTTTCCCCCTGTATAGGCTCTTCAAATACCTGCCCGTGAAAAAAAATATTGTCCGCTAAGATATAACCACCCACTCTAACAGAAGGAAAAACCATGTTAAAATAGTCCAAATAAGAAACCTTATCGGCATCAATAAATACCAGGTCCCAGGTTTTTTGTAAGTCAGGGATAATAGTACGGGCATCCCCGCAATGAAGATGAATCTTAGCTACATGAGAAGAGCGATCAAAAAAAGATTGTGCAACTCTGGCATCCTGTTCCCTCAATTCGATGGTGTGTAATTGGCCAGTGGAAGTTAAACCTGCTGCCAAACACAATGCGCTATAGCCAGTCATTGTTCCAATTTCTAAGATGCACTGTGGTTGTACTAAAGTGCTGAATAATTGAAGAAAGCGGCCTTGCAAAAATCCGCTGATCATATGCGAAGCCTGGTGATGAGCACGTGTAAATAACTCAAGCTCCTGCAGCAAACTGTCCTGTGGAGTGCTATGCTTTTCAGCGTAAACTTGGGCTAGCGGGTGAAAAATGTCCACAAAAATAGTTTAAGGGCAAAGGTACTAAATGTTGATTCAATTGTGGGGCTTCTGCACAGGTCTTGAGATCAACCATAAACCAAAAAATGTAATTATTCCGTTGAGTAAAATCAACTCCGGGCCAATTTTATATCCATTAAATAGCTGTGCGGAAATGGAATCAATTCCTAATGGTGTATGCAACAACCCCTCGTAATAGAGAGGGTTACAAAGTAGGTCCAGCACCAGCGTGAGGAGGGGCCCCGTCAGGCAAATAAGCCAAACCAAAGAGTCGTTCAACACTCGCTTGGTCAAAATGCCAAATGAAAAAAGACCAAGTAAGGGACCGTATGTAATCCCGGCAAATTTGATAATAAACTGAATGATGGTCTTATCATTTATTATTTTAAAGATCAAAACCATGATCAGAAAAATAATGGCAAAACCCAAATGCACTTGCAATCGCCGACGTCTTTTAACGGCCTCCGCAGCAGTACTGCGATTAAAATCTAAAATGTCAATGCAAAAACTAGACGTCAATGAAGTAATGGCTCCATCCACACTAGGAAACAATGCAGAAATCAACGCAATAATAAAAATCACCCCAATTGTGCCCGAAAATGCGTCACTTAACGCAATAGTAGGGAACAAGTCATCTCCCTTAGCCGCCAATCCTGTAGAAGTAGCATACAAATAAAGTACAGCTCCTAAAAAAAGAAACAAGGCATTGACTACCACCAGAATAAAACTCAACGTCATTACATTTTTCTGTGAATCCTTAAGCGTGCGAACACTGATGTTCTTCTGCATCATTTCCTGATCAAGGCCGGTCATTGTAATAGTGATAAACATACCACCGATCAATTGTTTCCAAAAATTGAAAGGACTTTGTATATCCCAGTTCAGTACTTGATTATAATTATTATCGCTGATCAACTGCCAGGTTCCAGACAAATCCGTGCCGAGGGCATTCATCAAAACCAACAAACAGGCCACTAATCCAATTAGCATGCCGGAGGTCTGTAAGGTGTCCGTGAAAATAATGGTACGCACCCCTCCTTCAAACGTATAAAGTAGAATCAGGAATAGAATTACTAAGGCAGTTGCAATAAAGGGAACGCCTAATTTGTCAAGAATAAACAGTTGCAGGATATTAATGACCAGGTAAAGTCGAGCGGTGGCACCCACTGTACGGGATAGAATAAAAAAGAAGGCCCCTGCTTTATGTGCATTCATCCCAAACCTTTTTTCCAGGTAGGTATAGATACTGGTCAAATTCATTTTATAGTAAAGGGGCAATAAGATAAAAGCCACCACAGCGTAGCCAAGTACGTATCCAATAACCAGCTGAAAATAGTTGAATTGAATGGTCCCTACATTGCCAGGGACACTAACAAAAGTGACACCAGAGAGAGAGGTTCCTACCATCCCAAAAGCAACCAACATCCAATTGCTATTTCTATTTCCTATAAAGAAGGACTCATTATTGGCATTGCGCGAAGTATACCAAGCTACTCCCAGTAATAAAAGAAAGTATCCAAAAACAAAAGAAAAAAGAAGAAGTGGCGACATACAATTAGAGTAGATTGAGTTTTGAAGATAACTAAAAAAAGCCTCTCTTTGTCCGACCAATCATCTACAATGGCCATTGAATCCATCGCAGTGTTTTGCGGATCAAAAAAAGGAAATTCTTCATGCTACAGTGACCATGCCAAAGAAGTAGGCCAATTGTTGGCGCAAAGAAAAATCAAGATGATCTATGGGGGCGGCAGTGTAGGATTGATGGGTGTAATAGCAGAGGCAATAATGAGTAACGGAGGATGGGTAACTGGCATTATCCCTAAACTACTGATAGCATGGGAGGTTGGACACCGCTCCATTTCTGAATTGATCATTTGCGATGACATGCATGAGAGAAAACTCAAGATTTATAGCAAAGCGGATGCCGCGCTTGTACTACCCGGCGGTGTAGGTACACTTGATGAGTTATTCGAAGTGCTTACCTGGAATCAATTAACCATTCACGATAAAGAGATCTTTCTATTAAATACCAATCAGTTTTACGATCCGTTACTTCAGCAATTGCATACCATGAAAACAGAAGGATTTCTTGCAGCAACATCACTGGAGAAACTTCACATTCTCCAAAAGCCGGAAGAATTAGCTTTCTTTTTATAGAGACAACTAGATGCCCTTTCCCGCGTTTAAGATATTATTTGGATCAAAAACAGTTTTGATTGCACGCATTAAATCAAGACTTTTCTCCTGAAATACAATGGGCATGAACTCCTTTTGAATCAGTCCAATTCCATGCTCTGCACTGATGGTACCGCCTAGTCGGTAAACGATCTCAAATAACTCCGTCAGTATTTTTTTCATTTCAGGATCCCCGTAACTATTGGGTGTACCTTCTTTACGTAAACGCACATGTAAGTTGCCATCTCCGGCATGGCCATAACAAACCACATCAATCCGATGCTTTTGCCCAAGCACCTTTAATTCACGTATTAATGTAGGTAGCTCAGCCCTTGGCACTACCGTATCTTCCTCGATCGTGTATCCTACTAATTTCACTGCCTCTGCTACTCTTCTTCTAAGTTTCCACAAACGCTCTTTTTGGGTGACATTTTCCGCAAAATAGATTTCACCAATATCATATTGGGTCAATAATTCACCAATGGCTTCCATTTCACGCATGAGCACATCCGGATCATTCCCATCCACTTCTATGATGAGATGCGCTGCAGTATCGTCTGTAATAGGGACAGCGGTGTCGTCTACCATTTTACTTACTATGCGTAAAGCATCTATTTCAATCAACTCTAAGGCGCTGGGAGTAAATCCGGCCCTGAAAATAGCATTAACCGCTTCACCAGCTTGTTCCAGATTTCGAAATGGGACTAACATCAATAAATCATGTGTGGGAAGCGGGATTAGTTTAAGTACAATTTTTGTTACAATGCCTAACGTGCCTTCACTACCTACCAATAACTGCGTAAGATTATAGCCCGTAACGTTTTTGATCACATTAGAACCCGTCCAAATTATTTCACCTGTAGGCAAAACCACCTCCAGGTTTAATACATAATCTTTAACAACGCCGTATTTAACTGCTTTGGGCCCTCCGCTATTCTCTGCCACATTCCCTCCAATAAAACAAGAGCCGCGACTACTGGGGTCAGGCGGGTAAAATAATTTTTTAGCCTTTACTGCGTTTTGTAAAATTTCTGTTATTACACCGGGCTCAGTAATTACTTGCAAATTGCGTTCATCAATTTCAAGGATACAATTCATGCGTTCAGTGCTAAGCAAAACTCCTCCCAAATGTGGTAATGCCCCCCCGCTTAATCCAGTTCCTGCTCCTCTTGGCGTTACGGGGATGAGATCCTGATTACATATTTTCAAAATAGCACTGATCTCTTCTGCCGTCCTAGGTTTTACCACTACCTCAGGTAAAAAGCGGAGGTCCTCAGTTTGATCATGTGAAAAATGTTCGAGCGTTTCTTGGTCCAATAATACAAATTCCGTTCCCAGGATCTCGCAAAATTGATCTACATGTTGATTGGTTAGTTTTCCCGGATTAGGCATACTATTAGGTTGGAGACAAATTTCGGAATAAATAACCAGTATGTAAAGTCAATGGAAGGTTGGACAAAGAGACTGATGTCTGTTTCCCCGATAGGGGTTTGCGATTCCCTGTTTGGTAATTGAAAGTTCAAAGGCACCCCTCCTATCATTAAAATTTTTTAGCGAAGAAGTGGTTACATCGTAGCTAAAAATAAACTGAAGCTGACGGATTCCTAACTCCAGCTGGGGGATCAACGATTCGTTGATCCGATAATAGGCCCCTGCTGAAAGGGTATACTCCCCGTCACCGGAAACATTATAAAAAGCAGCAAGTCCCCCCACCCCTTCCCAGGCACCCGACTGACGGGAATAATAAAAGTTGGGTTTGAGGATTATTTGATCATTAAGCTTGAAGCTGGCATTAATAAAACCATTATACCGAATGGCAACCCGATTGTCTATACCGGTTGCATTAGCCCAAAAACTTTCTATGGGTCTGTTCAAATGCATGGCCGAAAACCCTGCATTAATATATACGGATAAGTTGGGGAAATAGGCATAGTTCATTCCCACCTGCAAGTCCAGATAATTGGTTTGATTAGCCGCCAACAAAGGAGCTTGTGCACTTTGATGTACATCAAAGAACTGACCATTCCATTGTGAAGGAAAGGTAAGATTAGCAGTATTAATTCGTTTATTAGCCCACCCCGCATTAAACCCCATACTGAGCAGACTTCCATTATCAATCATTTGATGGTAAGCCAGTGACCCATATACTTTGGTAGAAGTCAGCACGCTTGTTCCAGCAACGTCCCGCAGTATCACCCCGCCAACACCCAGCCAACCTGTTTCCTCGCTGTTTTGCAACAACTGCAAATCCCCATAAGCACTCATTGTTTTATATGGAAATGCCGATAGGGAAGCCCATTGATTTCTATAATTGAGCCCCATCCGATAATCTCCGTCCGGAATAAATCCGGTATTAGCAGGGTTGATAAGCAGGGGAGTTTGCATAAACTGAGAAAAATGAAGATCCTGTCCTTGTGTTTCCAAGGCCATAATGAAAAAAAGTATGCAAGTAAGGTTTCTTATCACTGCTTAACGAATTAATGTAATATCTCCTTTTTTGTTAAGTATTTTTCCATCAAAAAACTCAACGGATAACGTATACATATACACATCCATAGGTTGCAATACTCCTTTGTATTTACCATCCCATCCAATAGACTGATCACTGGTCTCAAATACTTTTTGTCCCCATCGATTCCAAATCTCCCACTTTAGTTTTATCAAACCAAAACCCTTTACTTGTATCACACTATTTACATCATTGCTTTGAGGCGTAAATGCGGAAGGCACATCAACCAAAGGATTGATAGCGGCATCTACTGACCTGCAAAAAATACCAGGACAATCCAATTGATTATAGGCAGTCAAACAAACCTGAAAAGTTCCAGCAGATTGGTATTGGTATGTAAAGGGTAATCTTGAAGTGGTCAGTAAGCTGTCGCCGTTGCCGAAAGTCCATTTAAAGCGAATGGCATCCGCACTAGATAGATTGGTAAAGGTATGAGGGGTGTTGATTGCGGGTGTGGCAGGTGAAAAACTAAAATTAGATTGTGGGGCAGCTAATACTTGAATGGTAAATCGAGCGGTATCGGTTAGGTTGCACGTATTGGGATTGTTAGCAATTAATAGAACCTGATACGTACCAGGTGTTGTGTACGTATTTGTGGGATTTGCCAAATTTGACAAATTACCATCCCCAAATATCCACTGATATGTTTGTGCAGCAGTAGACAAATTATTGAATGCGGCAGGGTAAGGAGCACAACCTATTGATCCAGTAGTAAAAACCGCTTTCACATTTTCTGCCACCGTTACAGTGATCCGCAAAGAGTCTGGAGCATTGCAATAGGTAGTGTCCACTAAATAAAGTGTAACGGGGTAACTTCCTGGTGCGGAATAGCTATGTAAAACAGGGCCCGAACCTGCTGTGACCAGTGCTGTTCCATCGCCAAAATTCCAGGTAAAGGAATTAGCGCCAAATGGATATCCTGGCGGTGTAGTGGATAAATTATCAAATCGATAACTGAATGAGGTGCAAGGGGCCAACTTGACCGGATTGAAATTCAAATTTGATTCGATATTTCCCACCCGTATCTGTACATACGATGTGTCCCTTACATTGCAGGAGGCCGGATCCGTGGCAATCAACATCGCTCGAAAGGTTCCCACGGTGGTAAATGTGTGCGTGCTGTTAGGTATATTGGTTGTAACACGAGGGGAGCCATCTCCAAAATCCCATTCGTAAGTCTGTGCGTTTCCTACCGTATCCTGGAAAGCAACCGTTAAAGGCACGCAACCCAGTGTATCGCCAGTCACATTATTAATACTTGAGCGAATTGCACTTTGTACACCTGATAAATTCATAGCAATTTTTACCATGGTTAAACTACAACCCGCTCCGCTTGAATTGTTAGTTGTTGACCAGGCTCCTGCCGTAACAGGATAATTTGGACGTGGTCCATTACCAATAGAACAATTTCCGCAAATTGCTTGATAAATAGCCCCGCTACGGTCAAATCGGCTGGTTCCTCCATCCACGTGATCATTTCCGCCATTCACTGAATTGTCCTCTCCAAAAAAACTACCAAAGAGCTGACCACTTGCATCTTTCTTCAATACAAAAAAATAGAAATCTTTACCATCGGTGTTTGATTTAAATGCATCCGGCGTTATCGGCAAGCCTGCCGTACCTGCGCTGGTAAATCCTGACCCAAATCCGGTGCCACCCCATCCAGACATATATACATTCTCGCATCGATCTACTAAAAAAGCAACCGGTGAAATATTTGGAATCACTGAACCAGATCCAAATGCAGTAGAATAAACAAATGCAGAAAGATCTGGTTGGAGTTTGGCAATAAATTGTTTTCCGGAAGGGTTATTATACACCGCGTTTTGAATAGGCCACGTTCCTGTGGTTTGTCCCATTACATAAGGAAATCCATTCACGTCAAACTGAACACCGAAAACCTGATCAATTGCCGGTGTGCCAATATAGCTGGTGCGCAATAGTTGTGAACCATCAGGAGCTATAATAGTCAAGTACCCATCGGTGGTTCCCCCCAAAGAAGGACCAATAACGGTGCCGGTTTGTGAAGCTGGAATTAAATTGGGACTCTCGGTTCCTCCTCCCATATACACATTACCATTACTTGGATTTACAGATAAAACATAACCAGCATCGTTGGCAGATCCGCCAAAAAAACTTGCAAAAAGTAGGCTGGAAAGATTATTAGAAAACTTGAGTACTACAGCATCCTGTAAGCCCCCTCCAAAATTTGTTTGGAATGCACCAGCGGTAACTGGAAACTTAATTGATCCTGGTGCTACTCCGCCTGATTGTGAGTGAGAAGAGATCCAAACATTACCGGCCTGATCTAAAATAATTTCGCCCCGCCCGTCGTCCCCATAATTTCGTTGTAAGGAATTCAAGGCACGTGTGGTTGAAATGTTTACACCATCGGCACTACTGCCTCCAATTTTACGAGAGCCAAGCAATGTGGTACCTGTTGCATTTATTTTGGCAATAACAATATCAAACCCATCTCCGGCCAATGAGCCATTTCCAATCACAGGAAAGCCTGTTGCGCTATTCGGAGAATTAGTTCGTCCGGTTAAATACAAATTTTGTTGCCCATCCACAACTAAACTATGCGGTTGCTCATTTGCAGATCCTCCCAGATAAGTTGCCCACAGCCGGCTTCTTCCATCCGGACTCAGTTTGATCAAACACATATCAGTTTCACCACCCTGAAAGTTGGATTGGATAGCCCCCAATGAAGTAGGAAATCTGCCTGCATCATTAAAAACTATTCCTCCTGCAAACATACTGCCATCAGGACCGTAGGTAGCTGTAAATCCCCAGTTGTCCGCCGTACTACCAGAAAATGAACAAAAAATAATAGAGGGATCAATCACCAATGGTTGTGATCTGTCATAATCCCCAACTTCGAAACGCACTAACTGATTCTTCAAACTATATCTACAGGGAACCACCGCTCTTCCCGCAGCTGTTGGTTGGTACGTAAACGGAGCCGATTCACGAAAATTTCCTAAAGAGGTTTGGACCACCAGCTCTTTATTTTTGACCGCTAAACCATCCACCCCTGCATACTGTATCAAAATATCTTCGACACGTCCTCCAGGTTTTACCAGAAAATCATATTTCAGTGCGCCTCTATCGGTATAATAACGTACGTCAATATTAGGATATACTTCCTGATGTGTAACAACCTGATAAATGGAACAAGCACTTGCCCAATGAGTGGAATCACTGCCGATAAAATAATTATTATAAGTGGGCACTTTCTTTTCTGGAATAAGCGTGGAGCTGGTTTTTTTCTCCCTGCCTTCATTGGTCAGGAAGCTGACTTCCCAAGCATGAGAGCGGATCATAAATGTGTCATTGCCGTGATGTTTTGCCTCTTGCAACCGCTCCATGTCAACCGGGTGGTGTTGCAAAATGGTATGCCCATTCCCCTGAATAAAGAAAACTCCATTGGACACTTCACCTCTATAGCGAACAGTGGCATTCCATTGCCCTTTGTTCTCAACAAATTGAATGGCTTCCTGCGCATGCAAAAAAGAGCAGCATAATTCTATGCAGAGTATGGAAAATAAGCGTCTCAACTGGCGTGTTTACTTTAATTTACCGAATTAACAGGTCAAGGGTTGAGAAAGAAATGTTAAGAAAGGATACTTCCTCTGCCTTTGACCGTTGAAAGACGGAACTGTTTAAGAAACGATTGAAACGCTAAGATATTTTGCTCCAGTTAACAGCTCCCCTATGGTGTTGCAAATAAATCCTCAGCGGTTGATTTTCAGGCTTCTCAAGTGAGGGATCTGCATCTAAGACGCGAGCCGCCTGCTCCCTTGCCCATTCCAATAAAGGACGATCTTGTAGCACATTGGCTAATTTGAAATTTAGTGCCCCGCTCTGTCTGGTTCCTTCAATTTCACCAGGCCCTCTTAATAAGAGGTCTTTTTCAGCTATTTCAAAACCACTTGCCGTTTTTACCATGATCTTCATGCGCTCGCTAGCCTCTTTGCCAATACTAGGCGGGGTAAGCAGTATACAATAACTTTTTTCAGCCCCCCGACCCACTCTTCCTCGAAGCTGATGTAATTGCGATAACCCAAACTTCTCTGCACTTTCGATCAGCATCACCGTGGCATTGGACACATTCACACCCACTTCAATAACGGTAGTGGCCACCATGATCTGTGTATCACCGCTAACAAAGCGCTGCATATTGATTTCTTTTTGTGCAGCAGGCTGCCGACCATGCACCATACTTATCCAATACGTAGGTGCTGGGAAAAAGGCTTTTACCTCCTCATAACCTTTCATTAGATTTTCATAATCCAACTTGGCACTCTCTTCAATCAATGGATAAATAATATAACACTGTCTTCCCTTGGAGATTTCAGTCCGAATAAATTCCATTACCAGACTGCGGTCTTTTTCGTAACGATGCGCTGTTTGAATAGGTTTACGACCAGGAGGTAATTCATCGATTGCGCTATAATCAAGATCGCCATAGGCTGTCATGGCCAACGTACGTGGAATAGGGGTAGCCGTCATTACTAAAATATGAGGGGGGATTACTGCTTTTTTCCACAAGCGAGCCCTTTGCGCAACTCCGAATCGATGTTGTTCGTCAATAACAACCAACCCTAACTGGTTAAATTTTACCGTTTCCTCAATGAGGGCATGGGTGCCCACCAGCAGATAAAGCGATCCTTCTTCTAAGGCAGCCAATATCTTTTTACGTTCAACTTTTTTTGTTGAGCCGGTAATTAAAGCTACTGTCAATCCGATGGTAGAAAGCGAACCTTGAATTGAAGCAAAATGCTGTTGTGCCAATATCTCTGTAGGCGCCATTAGGCAAGCCTGATATCCATTATCTACAGCCAACAACATAGCCAGTAAGGCTACAATTGTTTTGCCACTGCCCACATCCCCCTGCAATAAACGATTCATTTGTCTGCCTTTTGCCGTATCGGTACGAATTTCTTTCAACACCCGTTTCTGTGCATTGGTTAATTCAAAAGGTAAACAAGTGGAATAATAGCGATTAAAGGCATTACCCACCTTTTCAAAGACCACACCCACTGAATGATTATGTCTTTGCGCTCGTATCAACTGCATACGAAGTTGGACAATAAAAAATTCTTCGAACTTTAGTCTTTTCAATGCTCTGGCAGCCAGTTCTGCATTGGCCGGAAAGTGAATTTGTTGATAGGCCTCTCTTCTTCCCATCAAACCAAGCTCATTAAATAAGGATGGAGATAAAAGTTCCGGTAAATCCGCAGTACGTATTTGGCCCAATAACACTTGTGTTAGCTTAGCTAATTGTCTGCCCCCTAAACCCTTTGCCTTTAACTTTTCTGTAGTGGAGTAGACCGGCTCCAGGTAATTTTTTTCTAAAGACCGGGTTGCTTCAATTCTTTCAACTTCCGGATGAACAAACTGCGGACGCCCATTAAAAAATCCCAATCGGCCAAAAACCAAATATGATTGGCCGGGTATAATTGTTTTCTGCATCCAACTGATCCCTTTAAACCAAGTAAGCTCCATGATGCCCGTCTTGTCCTTGAATTGCGCCACTAAACGCCTACCCGCACGTTGCCCAATAATTTCTACGTGTAGTACTACACCAGCCACCTGCGCAAAATCTGCTTCTTGTTTTAATTGGGAAATAGTACTTACTCTGGTCCGGTCAATATGCCTGAAAGGGAAATGATTCAATAAATCTTCAAAGGTAAATATGCCCAGCTCCTTTTTTAGCAAATCGGCTCTTAAAGGACCTACTCCTTTTAAATATTCAATGGGATTTTTTAAAAATCCGTTTACTGCCACGCAGGATTATTTTATGAGTACGTTGACAAAATTACTTTCCGATACAAAAGATAACTAACTTATTTAAAACGCTTATTTACAATATTTTATAAAATATTCATAGTTCCAAGGTACAAATAGGATACAAATTTTACTTAATTGGTATTCAAATATACGCACATTGAGATGCTGGCTTTTTCGGGAAAAATAACAGCAAAGAGTGTTTTTTTCACATTGCAGAGAATAGCACTAAAAGCAATTTTGTGAAATGAAATTTCAAGGATTAGGGTAGATAATCCGAAGCCGGGGACTACACTCCGGCTTTTTTTATAACTTTTCTTCACTAATAACAGTAAAT